>RRZU011432973.1_pt1 | contig 228457 bp, 184 predicted proteins | sample 2165561 | NCBI WGS metagenome assembly RRZU01 (sample SAMN10456909, study PRJNA506462) | wastewater metagenome | isolation source: wastewater sludge | place: USA: Moscow, Idaho
ACCCGTGACATTCAAGCTCATTTAAAAGAAATCTATGGCGTTGACGTATCATCTACCTTTATTTCAACCGTTACCGATAGCGTGCTTGATGAAGTCAAACAATGGCAACAACACCCACTTGAACCGATTTACCCTGTCGTCTATCTTGACGGCTTAGTGGTCAAAAACCGAGAAGACGGTATCGCCAGCAATCGTTGTGTTTACCTAGCCTTAGGTATCAACACCGAAGGGCGAAAAGATGAGGAACGATTATAGTTCCGCAAGGGTCTTTGGATTGCCAAGAACGAAGGGGCAAAGTTCTGGCTATCGGTGATGAACGAGCTTAAAAATCGGGGTGTCCAAGATATTTTTATCGCTTGCTGTGATGGCTTAAAAGGCTTTCCTGAAGCGATTGAAACGGTATTTCCTAAAACCAAGGTTCAACTGTGTATTGTGCATCAAGTCAGAAATTCGCTCAAATACGTCAGCTACAAGCAAAGAAAGGAAATAGCCCCTGATTTAAAAACCATTTACGGGGCGGATACCTTGGCAGAGGCGGAAGATAATCTGCTTGCCTTTGCTGAAAAGTGGGATGGTGAACATCCACAAATCTCTAAATCATGGCAAGAAAACTGGGGTCGGCTAACCACTTTCTTTGATTATCCCAAAGACATTAGACGGGTGATTTATACCACTAATACTATTGAGTCATTGAATGCCAGTTTGAGAAAGGTGACAAGTACCAAACGCACTTTCCCGAATGATGATGCGGTATTTAAGGCGATTTATATGGCGCTTATCAATACGATGCAAAAATGGACAATGCCGATTCAAAATTGGAAGCCTGCGATGCGACAATTCGTGATGCTCTATGGTCATCGGGTGGAGGGGTATTAATGTAGAATATTTGTTTGTTATTTAGTATGATGCTATTTTAGGTTTCCTTCATAGGTTTACACAAAAAAATTTGCAATCTCAGCCGTGAACATGCCCTTAAAAGAATAGAAAACTTGTTGAAGTCAAGAAATCAACGAGCGAAGAAAAGGTTTAATTCAAATAAGGCTGGGGAAAAAGAGTTAAACTAACATCTTATAATCATTCATTTTTCAGTTGAATTTATGGTACTCATTACGTTACCCTATAAAAATTAGGAAAGGGAATAAATTAATATAATCAAGCAGATATTAGTTTAATTTGGTTTCGACCACTGGTACCAACATAAAAAACCCCCTAAACAACGAAGTTTTAGGGGGTTTTTATTGCTACTGACGTTATCATCATCTGTGCAAAATCCTGCTAATGGTCAATAAAACAGCTCACCCATAAAAAAAAGAGCCAACTAGACTCTTTTTTACGATAGATTCGATATTTATTGTTCTACAAAAGCACGTTCCACTACATAATCACCTGTACCGCCCATACGTGGAGAGGCTTGCAAGCCAAATTCATCTAGCAAGGCCGCCACATCTTTATTCATTGAAGGGCTACCACAAATCATGGCTCTATCATCGGCTGGATTAATAGGCGGTAAACCAATATCATTAAACAGCTTGCCAGATTTCATTAGGTCAGTCATGCGACCTTCATTGCGAAATGGCTCACGGGTGACAGTAGGGTAGTAGATGAGTTTATCTTTTACATATTCGCCCAATAGCTCATCTTCAAAAAGTGCTTTTTCAAACATATCACGGTAACCAAGCTCGCTCACGTAGCGGACGCCATGCACCACAATGACTTTATCAAAACGCTCATAGACCTCGGGGTCACGCGCCAACGACAAAAATGGGGCTAAACCTGTGCCTGTAGCAAGCATATAAAGATGTTTGCCTGGGTTGACATCATCAAGCACCAATGTGCCTGTGGGTTTTTTGCTCACCAATAGTTTATCACCCACCTTAATGTGCTGCAAAATTGACGTTAGAGGACCGTCCTGTACTTTAATTGAATAAAACTCCAGTTCTTCATCATAGTTTGTGCTGGCAATTGAGTACGCACGCATCAGTGGTTTTCCGTTTACTTCAAGCCCAATCATCGCAAATTCGCCATTGCGAAAACGCAAGCCTGCGTTGCGAGTCGTCTTAATGGTAAACAATGTTTCATTCCAGTGATGAACGTAAGTAACGGTTTCTTCGTAAAATTTTGACATATTGCCCAACCTTGTATTGGTCAAAAATAAAATACCCAAAATCAAGTGAGTGATCGTTTGAGGTTATGGGGCAATATGATAGCAAATTTTGGGTGAAATAGTCGAATTTATGCGTAAAAAAATGGCATAATTATAGTTTAAAAAATCACATGTGACCCAGTTTCTTATGCCGATCGCCCCGCTGCCTTGCTCTATTTCTCTGCCCATTATTGGTAGGGTTCATTCACCGCTTAAACAAAAATTTGGCACACCGCGGCAACCAAATTTGGTAGATATTGCTGCCACCATTGAGATGTTACCACCTTTTAATGATAGCCAAGCCTTTGAAGGTATTGAACAATTTAGCCACCTGTGGATTGTATGGCAGTTTCATCAAAATCGTGTAAACACTTCCAATAAACAGCCTTTTCGTGCGGCGGTTAGACCCCCACGGTTGGGGGGCAACCAAAAAATTGGTGTGTTTGCCACGCGTAGTATGTACCGTCCTGCCAATATTGGCTTGTCAGTGGTACGTTTATCGCATGTAGAGGCAACGCCCAGCGGCATTTTTTTACATATCATTGGCGCAGATATGATTGAAGGCACCCCCGTCATTGATATCAAACCGTATATTGCTTATAGTGATTGTATCACCCAAGCACATAGTGGGTTTGCTAGCCAGCAACCCATGCTCAAGCCTGTGAGTTGGGACGCGGATGCCTTGTTACAGCGAGACGCCATGCTATCAAACAATAGCCTAAATCAAGAGGATTGTTTGCTTATCGCACAGCTGATTGCCCAAGACCCAAGACCCGCTTACCGACAGACCGAGACCATGACCAAATTCTTTATGCGCTACAAATCCTTGGATATCGGATTTTTTCAGCGTCTCGACCAAGTGATGGTAATCACAGCGTTACAAGTGGCAAAAGATTATGATCATTAACGCCGTGCCATTAACACAATTGAGGACGCCCAAGCGTACCGTGACCCCTTAAAAACGCCCCAATATTGCTACACTGTTGCATCAAAACTGGGCTTTTTCACAAAAACAACACTATCACCGTCAAATAACCAGTATATTTTTTTTAAAATATACGTATCATAATGGCTATCATGTAAATGACATAGGTCAAAGATAATATGTTAGCAAATAAAATGGGGCAAAAAATGGCTATAAATAGCAGTAGCGTGGTAAAAGTGATGGGTAGTATATTACTGATGGGCGCGGCAATGAGCGGCAGCGCAGAAGACAAAAACGCCAGTACCATTGCTATTGATATGTCGGAGCTTTCTACCACCAAAGAAGAGGTAGCGGTATTACAAGTATTATCAGAAATATGCCCACCGATGCTCACCAAAGCCCAACAAAGCGGCTTTAACAACGCCTATAACGCGGAGCTAAAAAAACTCATGCCCACCATTAGCGACCCTAGACTTGCGGTACAGTACCTATCAACTCAACAAGATTATAAACAAATTTTAAATGAAACCCGCCAATGGACACTGAGCTATTCAAAAGCTGATAACCAAGCAGTTTGTAAAGAATTAGCCCAAAGCAAGTACTAATACAAACTGTGTCATGGTCACCTTGCCCCCTAACATCGCCTTAGGGGGCTTTGATTTTTAATAAACATTTGATTTTTCTGCTTTATGATAAAGCGTCATTTTGATAAGATAGCCAGATTTATTGTCCCCACGCCATCCTAAACAGGGTTGCAATCAAGTCGAGTTAAGAGTGAATGAGATGAAAGCAATTGTAATATCAACGTACCCACGCCGTCTAATGGCAACCACCGCCGTCCTTGCCAGCTGTTTGACATTTATCGCGCCTGCCAACGCCATTCAACAGCCTGAATTAGACAATTCTGCTTTTATCCTCATAGACTATGATACAGGCAACGTCTTGGCACAAAAAAATGCAGCACAGCCTTTTCCTCCTGCCTCTCTCACCAAAATGATGACCAGTTATATCATTGAGCAGCGTCTATTATCGGGTGCCCTAAAAGAAAATGAACCCGTGCTAATGACCCCAGAAGCATGGTGCAAAGGCAGCAGTGAAGAATCGTGTATGTATGTGCCTGTCAATACAACAGCGCCCGTGATTGATATGCTAAAAGGCATTATTATCCAATCAGGTAATGACGCCTCAAAAGCCATGGCACAGCATATTGGTGGCAGTGAGACCACCTTTGCTGACCTCATGAATGAAGAAGCCAAAAAACTTGGTATGACCCATTCACACTTTAAAAATGCCACAGGGATGCCTCAAGAAGGGCACGAGGCTTCTGCCGAAGACTTGGCAAAATTAGCACAGGCAATTATTAGAGGTAGCCAAAAATATTACGGCATTTATAGCCAAAAGCAGTTTACCTATAACGGCATTACTCAGGGTAACCGAAACGCCTTACTATTTACAGACCCTACCGTAGATGGGCTAAAAACAGGGCATACCGAACAAGCAGGTTACTGTCTAGTCGCCTCAAGTAAACGCGGCGACATGCGCCTTATTTCGGTCATCATGGGATCAAAAACCATGCAGGAGCGTGCTGACCAATCGCGCAATTTGCTCAATTGGGGATTTAGTCATTACGCCACAAAAATAGTGGCACCTGCTCAAAAAAGCTATGGCGCCGTCCCAGTCAATTTTGGTGAAGTTGACCAAGTTAATGTGGTAACCAAAAGTAACCTACAAGTATTGGTGCCAAAAATTGACCAAGAAAAAATTACCACGGTTGTCAACTTATCAAGTCAAGTTAAAGCACCGCTAACAAAAGGGCAAGAAGTGGGTAAGCTTGTGGCAATGCTCAATGGCAAACCTGTTGCCTCAGTGCCGCTGGTGGCAGAAAACGGCGTTGAACAAGCAGGCTTATTTAAACGATTATGGCAGCACATCATGGTGTTTTTTAAAGGATTATTTTAACCTCCTAATGAAAAAAATTGTCAGGCTGTAGTCTAAAAAAGTGTGCTAACCATATTGCAATATTATAGGGTGCGCTTCACGCACCCATACAACCATGCCATTTGCAAGTGGCTAAAGCCCACCTTGCCTCTTCTGGCACGCTTTTCTTAGGCAGGGTACTATTTTTAGTCATCAAACCAGCAATATATTGGCAAGTTTTTTGAGGTAGTTGCCAATATCTTCATCTAGTACAGTTTTTTCTTCCAAATAATCAATGCCTGAAATCTTTAGAAGTTCCGCGGTGTGGGCACTGATGGTTTTTGCATCATAAAAATAAATCGCAATCACTCGCTGCTGTTGTTCCATCGCGCGTAGCTGTGTCATAAATGCCAAAACTTCTGGCGCTTCAATATGCCTTGAGATGAGTAGGGCGTCCACCGCATGGTTTAGCAAATGATCCATCAATAATTCGGCATCTGTAAATAAGTCAACAGCGGCGCCTAGGTGACGTAAGCGCTGAGTTTTTTCCACTAAATCTTCAAACCGATCCCAAATCACCATTTTTTTGTGCTCAAGGAGGGTGGTTTGGTTGTCATTCTTTGCATCTTTTAATGTCAAACTAAACCGAAACGTGGTGCCTTTATTGATTTGGCTATTGACCTCAATGCTGCCATTCATCAAGCCCACCAATTTTTTGACCAAAAATAGCCCCACGGTATTGGCAGAAAGGGTGTGTTTGATTTCTGGGTCTATTTGGAAAAAAGGTTCAAAAATTTGTTGGTAATATTGTGGTGCAATGCCGCATCCTGTGTCTTGTACTTCAATGATCCAGCGGATATTACCCGTCAAATGTTGTAATTGCGAGGTCAAAATAATACTGCCTTTGCTGGTAAATTTGAGGGCATTTTCTAGTAAAGAGCGGATAACCAAACTGATTTTTTGGATATCGCCTTCCAAAATATAATTGGCATGGCAGGTTTTGGCGGTGAGTAATAGCTGCTTTTGGCTGGCTATAGCTTGGTACTCTGCCACAATTTGGGTAATGAGCATAGAGGGGCTAAACGGGTAATGGCTAATACCTGTTTGACCTTTATCAATACGGTTAATTTGAATAATTTGGTTGAGTTTAATATTTAGATCATCTTTACCCAAGTTAATGATTTCAATGGCATCTTGTTGTTCGGCACTGGCGTATTGACTTTCTAGGAGCTGTACCCCCGTTTCGATGCGGTTGACGGAGGTTTTGAGCTCATGAACCAAAATATTTTCAAATTTTGAGCTTTGCTCAATTTGTTTAAGCTGGGTTTGCTCGAGTGCCGTTTTTTCTTGTTGCATCAGTTCAAGTTGAAATGTTTGTTTTTTATGTTTGGTTAATAAGTGCACCAGCGCTTTTTCAAGAATCCACGAATCTTTGCTATTTTTGGGTAGGGGATAGTGTTCTATCTCAGTGAATTCATCTTTTAAGATATCTTGACTTAAACACTCAAGCTTGGGCAAGCGTCCTGTTAGGGTTTGTAGTTTTTGTAAGACGATGATAAGGCTTAGTAAGTTTACCAAAATGATGATGCTAAAAAGCGGCAAGTTATCTAATAACCATTGCCGCCGCATGTGCTGTAAGTCCAATGTGAGGTTCATATAACCAATCAATTGGCTAACTTGGGCATCTTCATTTTGATTTGTCTGTGTTTGAGATAATGCGATTTTGACAGGTTCACTTAAACCATAGTAATGATCAAAAAAAATACCCCGAATCTGCAGTGGGTAGACAGTGGGATTTTGTTGGTCACTGAAAGAAAAAAATGTAATCGCTTTAATTTGCGGTGATTGACGCAGCAAAATGGTCACCTGCTGAGTCAATAGATTGTTATTACTAAAGGAGGCCGTGCTTGCAATGAGCTGGTTATTGAGGTGGGCGTCTTTGATTTGGTGTTTGATAGTTTGGGTTAAATCTAACACACCATAAATAATTAAACACACCACCACAATGATGAGGGTGGGTACGGTGACTAGTCGCTTTACCAAAATTTGATAATTGAGTACTTTTAGCACCATTGTGTCTGTCTTCCTAACCCACTAGCTTTGTGATAACGAGGCGCAAACAAGGCATTGCACCTTGTTGTGCGTGAATTATTGGCAGATGAGATTCTGCCTTGATTGTAGGGAAAATTTTATTTAACGTTTTTTGTCGCGTTTTTTAAACTTTTGTACTTGGCGGCGCTTGCGTTCTTTTTGTGCATCGGTGAGGCTACTGACCCGACCTGCATAAGGGTTGGCGTTTTGTTTAAACTCAACTTTGATGGGGGTGCCTTCAAGTTTGAATACTTTTCTAAATTCATTTTCTAAGTAACGGCGGTAGCTGTTTGGTACTTGGCTGGTTTGGTTACCGTGAATGACGATAACTGGCGGATTATGCCCCCCTAAGTGCGCAAAACGCATTTTGATGCGGCGTCCACCCACCATAGGTGGCTGATGGGCGGTGACGGCATCTTGTAATATTTGTGTTAGGCGGCTGGTAGAGATATCAAACATGGCGGCATCATATGCGCGATGAATGGACGGATAAAGGTTGCCAACGCCTGTCCCATGTAAAGCAGAGATAAGGTGGGTTTTGACGTAAGGAATAAAATTAAAGCGTCGATCCATTTCAATTTTTACAAAGTTTTTTTGGTCTTGGTCAAGCCCATCCCATTTATTGATGGCAAGTACCATGGCTCGTCCTGCTTCTAACGCGTAGCCAAGTAAGTTCAAGTCTTGGTCGGTAATGCCTTCTTGGGCGTCAATGACTACAATGACCACATGCGCATCTTTGATGGCTTGAAGGGTTTTAACCACCGAAAATTTTTCAACTTTTTCATCAATGCGTCCGCGGCGGCGCACCCCAGCGGTATCAATGAGCACGTAGTGGCGGTTGTCGCGTTCATAGGGGATATAAATACTGTCTCTTGTGGTACCTGGCATGTCAAAAACTACAACGCGATCTTCACCTAATAGGCGATTAACCAAGGTGGATTTTCCCACGTTGGGACGACCAATAATCGCGATGCGTAGCCCTTCTGGTGCTTGCTCCTCTTCATCGTTGGTCGGCATGGTTTCGGTGACGGCTTCTAGTAGATTACCCACCCCTCGTCCATGACTGGCGGCTAGAGGAAACGGCTCGCCAAAGCCCAGGGAGAAAAATTCATGGATAGCGGCCTCATGTACGCCATCCATTTTATTGGCGGCCAAAAATACAGGCTTGCCTAGCGTATGTAGCTGCTTGGCAATAACCTCATCGGCGCCCGTAATGCCTGCACGACCATCTACTACAAACACAATCATGTCTGCTTCATGGATCGCGGTGTGAGATTGGTGCGACATATAGTCATCAATCGTGCCATCACCATCATCCATTTCACCAATACCGCCCGTATCAATGACAATAAATGATTTTTCTTCAAAATTGGCATCACCATATTGGCGATCTCGTGTAAGTCCTGCTAGATCAGCGACCAATGCTTGACGACTGCGAGTCAACTGATTAAATAAAGTGGACTTTCCAACATTGGGACGACCAATAAGCGCAACAACTGGTTTCATAAATTTGTTTTCCGAGGGTTTCAACAGGGTTGAAATATTAAATAATTCATAAACTTAATAAACCCAACACTATCAAATATAATGCTGGGTTTGGATTAAGATGGACTGGCTAAACGATAAGATCCCTGTCTATTAGGTGGGGATAATTGACAGGGTGTTATCTCATTATACTACGTGAGTTAGTTTAGCAACTAACGATTTACTTGCCAAACACTAAATGTGCCGTGGCTACTTTGGGCAATTAGTCGCTGATTGCTATACTGTAAAAGTGCGACATCGGAAGGGGTAGATTGCCTATCCACCAACGTGCCATTGGTTTTATCAAAGACATGCAAATATCCAAGGGCATCGCCTACAATGAGGTGCATGCCGCTGCTAACGGGGTTACTGAGACCACGGTAAGATAAGGCATCGGTTTGCCAGTTAATATTACCCGTCATTTTATCCATGGCAATCACGTCACCTTGTAAGGTGGTGGCGTATAATTGTGTGGCATCCACCGCCACGGATTTTAGACTAGCGAAAGGTTTTACAAAGCTTAATTGTTTTGATGCCATGTCAGCGGCTACCAATTGACCACTATAGGTGATGACATATAACATATTGCTATCAACCACGGGTGTGGCGTCTATATCCGACAAGCGTTCAATGTCGCTGCTGCCTTGACTCATACCAAATCGTTTAGACCAAAGCGGCACCCCATCATCAGTGTTTAAGGCGTGAACGCGGCCGTCTGCGGTAGAAACTAGCACGGTGCTGTCATCTAATAACACGGGCATGGCGCTGCCTCGTACACTGAGTGCAGGGTTTTGGGTGCTAAATTGCCAAATAGGTTGACCCGATTCCAAAGACAATGCACGCACATTGCCGTCATTGCCAAGCGCAATAATGCGGTTTTTGGTAATCAGAGCAGGAGCAAGGGTTGCGGTATCTAGCGGAGTTTGCCAGACGGTTTGTCCTGTGCGTCTATCAAGTGCAAGCATCACGCCCTTGTGATCTGCCACAATAACCAGACGGCTTTGGCTATCCATACTGATGCCCGATAAAAGCCTCTGTTTTAACTTGATTTGCCAGACTGGCTTGCCTTGGGGGTCAAGTGCTTGAACGGTACCGTCTGCCGTTGCATTGACATACCCTTGGTCATCAAATGCGGTTTTAAAAGCGGTAGTTTGCTGGCTTAACGCCGTTTTTTTGGCAGTAAATCCCAACGATTTGGGTAGTTTGTGCGTACCGTTTTGCCCAAGTAATGGCGTAATGACTTGTTGGGTACTGGTAAGCTTGATTAACGGGGCAGGCTGTTGGATAGTGGCGGTTTTTGAAAATTTTTGACAACCCGTAACGGATAAGGCAAGGACAACCGCCGTAGTAAGCGTAACTAAAGGAAAAGCCGTTTTATTTTTTAACGTTGTTGTGATCATAGTAATCGTTCTCAAGGGCATAAATAAAAGCGATAGGGATTGCCTAGGGTGACGCGGTAGCGGACGCTGTTGGCGCTGCGGCAGGGTTTGCGGTGGGTTGTGCTAAAATCCCGCCGCTTAAATCTGGCTGCTTGACAGTGAGACCTAGATTTTCCATTTTTAGGCGCAATATAGCACGATCTTGCTTGATGGGTTGGTTATTATTGCGTGTCTCAACCAATGCCCATGCCTTTTGATAGTAGTCTGCTGCCGCTTTTTTATCCTGATTATGATTGGCAATATCGCCCAAAATTTCAAGTTTACTGGCCTCAAATGCGGTTGGAACATTGGCTTGTAAAATTTTTTGCGCCGCTGCTGCTTGATTATCTGCCAACAGTACTTGGGCATGTCGAAGCGTGGCGAGGGCAATTAATCCGTCATCTTTAAGGGTCAGTTGGCTGGCTTTTTGGAGGGTGGTTGCCGCCGCTTTAAAGTCATTTTTGTCGACCTGCTGTTTGGCTTGCAGCATCAAAGCCTGCCAAGTATAAATAGAGTTGTCATGTTTGGCGACAAACGCTGTCAAGTCTTGATTCATACTCGCCTGTGCGGAAGCAAGCTGGGTCTGTGTGGCTTTATTGTCAGTTGCTGAGGTCGCTAGCGTATCAAGGTTATTTTGGTCATTTTGTATTTTGGCAAAATCGTCTGCCGCTTGCTGATCCACGCGTCCGCCATGATTTTGCCAATACTGCCAGCCAAAGTACCCTGCAAGTACCACCAAAATGGCTGAGACAATGTAGCCACCATATTGCTGTAAGGCTTGCATTGAGGATTGTTGTTCAGCAGTGGTGCTAGGTTGTACGTTTTTAACCATTTAAGGGAACCTTCTAAACAATGGCAAGTTAAAATGGGTGATTTGTAAATTGTGCAAAAAAATCTGCCTAAATAAGGTCAGGGCTTGTCACAAATAGCGCTTCTCTGGTCACTTGTCGCTGCTCACCTGTTGACATCATCTTGATGGTAAGCTGGTTGTTAGCAATTTCATCTTGTGCCAAAATAATGGTCAGTTTTGCCCCTGATTTATCGGCTTTTTTCATTTGTGCCTTTAAGCTGGTGGCACTTGCCATTTTGACACGCAAATCAGCCCTATGGGTTCGCAATTTATGCGCGTATACCATGGCTTGCTGATACACTTCAGGGTGAGCAACCACAAAGACATCACACGCCGAGGTGGGTGCAAAGGGTTGTACTTTTTGCATCAATAATAACAGACGCTCAAGCCCCATCGCAAATCCAACCGCAGGTTCGGAGGTGCTTTGTTTGTCGCTACCAATGGATTTGATTTGACCAATCAGACCATCATAGCGCCCACCTGCGCATACGGTTGCTTGGCTGCCGAGTTGTTGGGTCGTCCATTCAAAAACGGTTTTATTATAATAGTCTAAACCGCGCACCAGTTTTGGGTTAATGACGTAAGCAATGCCAACCGCTTGTAAATACTGCTGTAGCACGGCAAAATGTTGTTTGCTATCTTCTCCCAAAAAATCCCAAAGTTTGGGTGCATCTTGTAAGATATCTTGGGTGTTTTTATCCTTGCTATCTAAAATACGCAGTGGATTGGTGCTAAGGCGGCGTTGGCTGTCGTCATCTAGTTGTGATTTTTTATCGGTCAAAAAGTCAACCAACGCTTGGCGGTAAGCGAGCCGTTCGCTGAGTTCACCTAAGCTGTTGATTTCTAGTTGTACTGTGTCAAGGATCCCCAATTTTTGCCACATTTGGTAGGTCATGATGATAAGCTCGGCATCAGCGTCTGGTAGCTCACTACCAAAACTTTCTACCCCCAATTGGTGAAACTGGCGATAACGCCCTTTTTGCGGTTGCTCATAACGAAACATGGGTCCGATGTACCAAAGTTTTGGGTTATCACCGCGAAGTAGGTTGTGTTCTACCACGGCACGAACGGCGCCTGCGGTTCCCTCTGGGCGCAAGGTGAGCGCGGTGGGCGGGTTTGATTTATCGTAAAAACTGTACATTTCTTTTTCAACAATGTCGGTAGCATCGCCAATGGCTCTGGCAAACAATTGCGTTTCTTCGACAATGGGTAAACGAATTTGTTCAAAACCAAACTGGTCTAGCACCGCGGTCAATGATTGCTCAAGTTGTCGCCATTCACTAGAAGGTCGGGTTTTGTCGGTTTCAATTTGCAAAATGTCATTAAAACCTTTGATGGATTTTAGCATGGTGTATTCCCCAAAATAAAAAGTAATTCATATGATACGGTAATTAACGGGTCGTGAGTTATTTGACCCTTAAAATTTCATTGGCGCGTAGTTTTTCACGCGCTAGCACTTTTGCCCTTACCATGGCTTCTATTTCATCTGCCAATTTTGTGGTGTCAATGAGGTGGCTTTTTTCGCCATTTTGGTACACCAAACTGTTGGGGCTTGCACCTACTACGCCAATGTCTGACTCTTTTGCCTCGCCTGGACCGTTGACTTTGCAGCCAATCACAGACACATCCATAGGTTCTCGAATATCTTCAAGGCGTTTTTCTAAATCCATCATGACTCGAATCACATCAAATTCTTGGCGAGAACAGCTGGGGCAGGCAATAAAATTAACGCCATTGCTGCGAATGCCTAACGATTTTAGGATGTCAAAACCAATTTTGATTTCTTCTTCGGGCTCGGCAGCTAGCGAGATACGCATGGTGTCACCAATACCTTCTAGTAACAGCCCCCCAAGCGCAATGGCAGATTTGACCGTGCCTGTGCGATAAACACCTGCTTCAGTCACCCCTAAATGCAGGGGGTTGTCCACTTGGGCGGAAATAAGACGGTAGGCATCCATGGTCAAAAAAACGTTGCTTGCTTTGACAGAAATTTTAAATTGGTCAAAGTTGTTACGATCTAAAATATCAATATGGCGCATCGCAGATTCAAGCATGGCTTGTCCTGTCGGCTCGCCATATTTTTTTTGAATATCTTTTTCTAAGGATCCTGCATTAACGCCAATGCGCATACTGATACCATGGTGTTTGGCAGCGGCAATAACCTCGCGTACTTTTTGCTCATTGCCAATATTGCCAGGGTTAATTCTTAAACAATCGGCGCCTGCCTCTGCCACTGCCAGTGCAATTTTGTAGTCAAAATGAATATCAGCGACGAGGGGCACACTCACTTGTTGTTTGATCTTTGCAAACGCTGCCACAGAATCCATGGTAGGGGTAGATACGCGCATAAAGTCGGCACCTGCCTCTACGCAGCGATTGATTTGGGCAACCGTGGCTGCCACGTCACACGTATCGGTATTTGTCATACTCTGCACACTAATCGGCGCATCTCCACCAATTGCAACGTTGCCCACATGGATTTGTTTGGTAGGTTTGCGCTGGATGGGATTGTGAGTCGACATATTTATTTCCTAAAGTTGAGCCAAATGGTGCATCAATACAAATTACGGTTTAAGGGTAAAATTGGCTTGATCGTTTTGGGCATAGGTACTAAGTTTGATAGGTTGTTGGTTAAGGTCTAGGCTAACATTGCTGACTTTGTCAATGTTGATATTAAATGGCGCTTGCCCTGTGAGCTTATAGCTGCCTCTGGCTTGCTCGCCTTGCAAAATGGTGTTGCCCGTGGCATCTGTAATGACAATATTGGTTTTATCTTTTACAAATAACTCTAATGCTGCAGGTATGCCTACTTGCGTGGGCGCTGAGGCAGTGCTACTAGCGGCATCGGTGCTAACTGCCACACCTGTGATGGCGGATCCTGTGGCAGGTAAGCCGCTGGCAGTCACGGTATTGGTGGCAATAGCAGAGCCTGCATTGGTCAATGAAGCACCATTGGCTTGGTCTTGGGGGGTAATAGCAGCAACACTACTAGCGCTTTCGGTGGTGGCTGTATCGTTATGGGCTTTTTTAACGGTATTTAAGATAAAAATTGCCAGCGCCAACGTTAATAACACACCGCCAATTATAAATGGATTAATGCGAATATTGGTGCGATTTTCACGGTTAAGCGTGCCCATGGGTTGTAGGGGGGCATTAATCACATTAGCGTATTGTTGTTTTAAGGTGTTTGGGTATTGCGCCTCAAAGCTTTGGATCACCAATTGTGGATCTAGACTCAAAAAACGCCCGTAGGTAGTCGCAAATCCACGTGCAAACGTTGGCTGGGGTAGTGCCTCAAAATCATTGGATTCTAGCGCCTTGATATAACTTTTTAGAATAAATGTTTTGGCAGTAACGTCATCAATTGACAAGCCTTGTTTTTCGCGCGCCTGTTTAAAACGCTGTCCCAAAAGTTGGGTGGTGTCATGCACAGGCACTGATGGGGATTGATTGTCAGTAGTGTTGCTAGTTTCCATCTGATTTCCAAGTTGAGGTAGGTGTTGAAAGCCCAGAGCGCAGTTGTTTTGCCTCGTCACTTAAGGGAAAACGGTCAAAAAGTTGTTGAGACAGCCGTTGTAGTTCGGCAGAATTGTGGGTAAGTTTTGCCAACCGAATACCCTGTGACAGGGTGCGTGGATCCAAATTATTTTGCCCAATAATTTTGACCAAATCATTATAAAGTTGCTGAGCATCCAACGTCTGTTTGTCTGCCAACAAGATATCGATCAGCTCAGTGCGCGCAATAATGCTTTGGCGATTGGTATCTAGGGCTTTAATAAACGATTGAATGGCGAGCGGTTTATCTTGAATCTTTAATGCGGTACGACCCAAATTTTCAAGGGCACTAGCGCGCCCCTCATAGCCGAGGGCTGCCCCAGCAATCTGAAATTGTCCAATTGCTTCTTGGTTGCGGTTCATTTGTGCCAAATATACGCCATAGTTATTGTGGGCTTGGCTAAATGTTGGGTCTAAGCTAATGGCTTTTTGAAAATGGCTTTCTGCTTTTTGTAGATTGATAGGACTGCCTTCTTGTTGCAATAATACGCCCATCATATCATACGCAGCGGCAGATCTCGGATCCGACTGTAGCGCGCTTTCAAGTTGGCGTTTGGCATCATCTAAGTTATTTTTACGGATATATTCAGCGGCAATGGCGGTACGAATTTTTGCAATTTCTTTGGGATCTTGCTTCCAACGTGAGGGGTCACTAGCCGTCACCGTTTGAGAGGTCACTTGCTGTGTGGTGGTGCAACCACTTATTAGGCTACTGCTTAAAGATAGCGCTACTAGTGCACCAGTTAGCAACCGATTACTAGCGATAGCGATAGATTGATAGCTTGCTAGGTGACCAAGACGAGGATTGCGCGCGGGCGCTTGGTGGGGGGTCAACGGTAACATATCAAACTTACTCTTAATCAAATAATAATCAAATAAATCAAACCAAAAAATCACCTAAACGCTCTGTCAATTACCCTAATTCTTGGGGTGAGGCAAACCAACTTTTGTGACTTAATCCAGCGCTTGGTTCGTTCTTGCGATACTATAACAAAAAAATCAACCGCTGCCTAACTTTGCCATAAATGTTCGCTCTTATTATAGGGCTTAAAATGCCAATAAAACATGGGTATGCCTATTTAGGATTGTAAATTTTTGGCAACTTTTTCTTGCCATTGTTTTGCTCGTCTAGTTTTGTCACTCACTTGTCCCACCAATTGACCACATGCCGCATCGATATCATCGCCTCGTGTCTGACGGATGGTACAGACAAAACCTGCATTATTTAAGATATTGCTAAAAGCGTGGATGCGGTTGTTGCTTGAACGCTGATAGGGCGCATGGGGAAACGGGTTAAATGGGATTAAATTAATTTTGCAAGGTAAATCCTTGAGCAAAGCAACTAATTGCCGCGCGTGTTCGTCCTGATCATTCACCCCACCTAGCATAACATACTCGATGGTTACGTGTTTTTTGTGGCGTGGGTTTTCATCGTAGACATAAGATTTAGCCGCCTTTATCAGCGCGTCAAGGGGGTATTTTTTATTGATCGGTACCAATTCATCGCGCAGAGTGTCGTTGGGGGCATGAAGCGATATCGCCAATGCTACATCAATATCCTTAGCCAAATCATACATCTTTGGCACAATGCCTGAGGTAGACAAGGTTACCCGCCGCTTAGATAGCCCAAATCCAAAGTCATCGAGCATCAATGCCATGCTAGTCACCACGGGGTCATAATTGAGGAGGGGTTCACCCATGCCCATCATGACCACATTGGTTACGCGATTTTCGCGCTCACTAACGGGCACATTTTCCATATAAGACTGGTTGGCCACCCAAAGTTGACCAATGATTTCGCTTGCCGATAGGTCACGCTCAAAACCTTGTTTACCTGTGCTACAAAATGAGCAGTCAAGAGCGCAGCCCACCTGCGATGAAATACACAAGGTTTTGCGTCCAAACTGTTTGTTGTCATCGGCGGGGATAAGCACAGTTTCAACCAATGAGCCACCTGCCACCTCAAATACCCATTTGCGGGTGCCATCGTCGCTAAATTGTTTAAATTTGACCGCAGGAGGCGTGATGGTGGCAGTAAGGGAAAGTTTTTCTTGCAGTTTTTTTGATAAGTTGGTCATCTGATAAAAATCAGTCACCCCAAATTGGTAAATCCATTTCATGACTTGGGTTGCCCGAAATGGTTTTTCACCCAAATCGGCAAAAAATTGCGTGAGTGCAAGCTTGCTCATGCCCAGCAGATTGGTTTTGGTGGTAAGTTCAAGGTCATTAGCAAGGTGGTAAGATTGTACAACAGGTATTTTGGTCATGATAGATCAAGGGAGATGACAAATGAAACCCACCATTATACCCAAAACATGACCAAAAGTCATGAGGTAACACAGTGCCAACCGTCAAATAAGCCACCCAGTGTGCCGCTTGTGCCAACAAACCGTGATAAGAGGAAGCAGCCAATTGACCAATCTGCTAAAATAGCGGTTTTAATCACGTTTTAATCAAAATAGTATCCAATGCCAAACACACATTTTTTACTTTCTCCCTTACAAATTGGCAATCAAACCATTGCCAATCGCTTGATTGTTGCGCCGATGGCAGGGGTCACTGATAACCCGTTTCGCCGACTTTGTAAGTCATTTGGCGCAGGGCATGCAGTGAGTGAAATGATGACCTCTGACGCCACGTTATTTGCCCACCATAAAACTTTGTATCGTGCCAATTTTACAGGCGAAATCGCCCCTATTTCGGCACAAATTGCTGGTTCTGATCCCCAAAAGTTGGCTGAAGCTGCCCGTTATCAAGTAGAAAATGGCGCCCAAATTGTGGACATTAATATGGGTTGTCCTGCCAAAAAAGTATGCAAAAAATTGGCAGGTTCGGCGCTATTACAAGATGAAGACTTGGTCAAACGGCTATTAGATGCTACGGTAAACGCAGTTGACGTCCCTGTTACCCTTAAAACACGGTTAGGCTATGCCAATGGTGAAGAAAATATTTTACGCGTGGCAAAAATGGCACAGGATGCAGGTATTGCTGCCATCGCGATCCATGGACGTACCCGTGAAGACAAGTATTTGGGCACCGCGCGTTATGAGCTAATTAAAGCGGTTAAAGATAGCCTTCATATCCCTGTGATTGTGAATGGTGATATCGATAGCGCTCAAAAAGCCAAGGCAGTGTTGGCGCAAACGGGGGCAGATGCCATTATGATAGGACGCGCGGCGCAGGGGCAGCCATGGATTTTTCGGGACATTGCCCACTATTTGACCACAGGCGAAATTTTGCCGCCGCCTTCCATCCAGCAGTTACGTGACATTGTACTTAGCCACCTACAAGAGCTTTATGCATTTTATGGGGAATATTCAGGCTGCCGTATCGCTCGTAAGCACATCGCTTGGTATACCACAGGCATTGCCAATGCCAACGCATTTCGCCAAGCGATGTATGAGCAAGATACCACCGCGGGGCAGTTTAAAGCGGTCTCACATTTTTTGAACCATGCCCATTTTGACCACGGTAACCAGAGGTAATCAAAGGTAGTCATGGTTGTTGATGCGCGTTAAACAAGGTTTTTGGCAGGTTCCAGTTTGTCAAAAAACTGGATTTTTTGCTAAATAACTCGCTTGGTTTGTGTCTTATTGAGCTCACGGCATTTGTCGATATAAGCGCTGGCAAGCTGCTCGTGCTGCTCGTTTGTTAGTTGCGCCATCAATTGGGGAAAAATGTGCGTTTCTTCATGCTGCATGTGGCGAGTGATTTTCTCGCATAGCGCTTTAAATAGCTGTTGGTGCTGATTAATGAGTGTCTCATCTTCAGGTAATAAGGCAATATCTTCAATAAAGCTTTCAAAATCATGGTGTTCATGCACGGCAAATTCTAGGGCACGCTCGGTATCGCGGTGAGCCGTTTTGCCCGAGTTTTGCATCACTTGAAATGCCACGTACTCTTCGGCTTGCTCATGGATCAAAAAATGCTGCCATAGTTGTTCAAAATACACCACTTGTTGTGGGTAATCTTGGGCAGATAATAGCTGTTCGCCAATTTGGGCAATCTGGCGGTGGCTATGTAGCAATACGTCATTTAGCGTCATATATATAATCCTTTAAACCGACTTTTTTCAAACTGCTAGCAACTTTACTAGCAAGATAGGCTAACACGGTACCCGTTGTGCTTTTTTGAGCGCAGCACAGATTGTTAGCCAATCGCTAAGCATATTCTACGCTATTTTTTTGTCAAAGGTTGATGGCGAATTGCCCAAGATTGATGAATGGGCTTTTTAAGGTCATAATCGAAACCAATGGTGTGTTTGGTCAGGGTTTCGACATGGTAACGCTGCAAAATCTCGTCATCTAGCGCAAATTTGGTAAAGTTGTTGGAGAAATATAACACCCCTTCACTTGAAAGGCGGTTCATGGCGCGGTTAATTAATGGCACATGGTCACGCTGCACATCAAAAGTGCCTTTAAATTTTTTGGAGTTGGAGAAAGTGGGTGGGTCAATAAAAATGACATCAAACTGTTCCGTGTTTTCTTTAACCCACTCAAAAATATCTTGGGCAATAAACTGATAGTTTGGTAAATCGGGTAATCCATTAAGGGCAAAGTTCTTTTTACCCCAATTGAGGTAGTTTTGTGACAAGTCCACGCTAGTCACTGATTTTGCACCGCCTAAGGCTGCGTGAACACTGGCGGTACACGTGTAAGCAAATAGGTTTAATACGGATTTGCCGCGCGAATTTTCTGCAATAATCTTACGAATACTGCGATGGTCTAAAAATAACCCCGTGTCTAAGTAGTCACTAAAATTCACAAAGAAAAAAGCCGCCTGCTTGTTGACGGTAGGTTCACTGACAATGTGAAACTTGCCTGTGGTGCCTTTTTTCTCGTACTGCTCAGCGCCTGCCTGTCTTGCGCGCGTTTTGATAAATACTTGCTCACGGTTGATGTTTAGCGCTTCTCGTACCCCTAGCAAAGCAAGGTTGAAACGTTTTTTGGCAGTTTCAGGGGGGATAGATTTTGGGGCGGCGTATTCTTGTACATGGACAAAATCGCCATAAATATCTACAGCAACTTTAAAATCTGGTAAGTCGGCATCGTAGACCCGTAGGTTGGTGACTTGCTGTTTTTGCGCCTGTTTTTTGAGATTGGCAAGGTTTTTTTGAAGGCGGTTGATAAAGTCTTGACCTTCTTCTACCGCGATGTCACGTTTTTCGTAACGTTGTATGATTGGCAAATTAGCAGGCTGAATGAGCTTGCCGTAGCGAAAATATACGGTAATGGCACCGTTATGACAGCGTAACGTTTTGGGCTCAACCAGCGGCAGGGTATCGGCTTCTTCTACTTTGGCTGCAAGTACGCCTAAGGTCACGGGGTGTGGGTTTTGGGCAAATAAGTGTTGCAGCTTTTTGCCAAGCCCTTGATAGAGCGGCTTGATAAGGGTTTCTTCACCCAAACGTTCACCATAAGGGGGGTTGGTGATAAATAGGGGTTGCTGCCAGCCGTTGACTTGTTTTTCCAAGGCAAGGTTTAGGGTAGCAAGCGAGCGCTGCTGCAAGGTGATGCGGTTGATAATCGGGGTAAGCCCTGCTGCCATCAAGTTTTTGTGAGTGGCGCGGACTGCACCTGCGTCCATATCAAAGCCAAACACAGCTGGCATGTTGCCTGCTTGCATGGCGTCTAATCGTTGGTGAAAACGGGTTTGGGCGTCTGTCACCATAGACTGCCAAAGCGCGTCATCATGGTGTTGCCATGCATAAAAACCAAACTGGCTATCCACCTTGTCAAGCCCTACGGCATAATCAGCAAACATCAGCAGCGCTTCAATCAATAGGGTGCCTGAGCCACACATAGGATCTACAATACTGTCATAGCGCGTTTGGTGAAAATTAATGCTATATAGCAGCGCCGCCGCTAGGTTTTCTTTGAGTGGTGCCTCAGTCATGGCAACCCGATAGCCACGGCGGTGCAAACTGGTACCCGACAAATCAAGATAGATTTCAGCTTGCTTGTCATTAACCGTTACAAAAATGGCAAAGTCTGGGTTTTTATCCACATTGGGGCGGCTGCCAATTTTTTCATTAAAATGGTCTGCGATGGCATCTTTGACGCGTAGCATGGTAAATTGCTGATTGGCTTGTACGCGCTTATCCAAGGACAAACGGATCGCAAACGTCTGCTCAACGGCAAATACAGTCGTCCACTTGATGGTTTTGGCAAATGTATATAGCTGCTCAGCAATGTCATATTCAGCATTGATATTTTTTTTGCCAAGCGGCATCAACACACGCGAGGCAACCCGTGACCACAAGCAGACTTGATAAATTTTTTCGAGGGTTAAATTGGCATTTAGCCGACCTGTTCGGTCAATCACTGCCTCAATGCCAAAACTTGCCAGCTCAGTCTGTAGCGGTAATTCCAGCCCGTCTGCGCAAGTAATGACAATGGCAAAGGTAGGCTTAGGCGGTAAGGCGGCTTGTGGGGTAGGGTGAACTGCTTGGGTCATATCGGTCATAAAAACTGCCAAAAAATCAAAGTAATAGTAACCTACTATTCTAACATGTTTATGCTGGGCAAAAACGCTCGAATACGCGATTTTATTGAATAAAACGCCAGTTAAGATGACCCATGGCAAGCTTCAATCAGCAGGCGTGCGAGGCGTCAGCGCTGCTTGATCTGCATCTGGCAACGGCAACATTAACTGCATATGTGGGTAGGGGGTGGCAATACCCGCGGCATCTAAGGCGTGTTTGATTTGCTCTCGCAAACCCTCTTTGATAAAAGGCAGGCGTGACACATGCGGTGGATTAAGCCAAAAACGGACAATAAAAAATACCCCAAAATCTCCCACTTTATCCACAGTCGCAGTGGGAGCAGGGCGCTCAAGCACTTCTTTGGTATCAAGTAAAATTGCTATAATAATCGCCCGTGCCGCCTCAATATCCGCCTCCAACGCAATTCTTACCTCAATATCAAAGCGTATCAGATTTTTTGAGGTTAAATTAATCACCTCGGCAGACGCCACCGTAGAATTTGGAAAAATCACCGTAATATTATCACGCGTCAAAATTTGGGTTGTGCGTAGGGCAATCTGTACCACCTTGCCTTCTTTATCATTGATGCTGACCCAATCACCCACTTGAAAAGACTGCTCAACCAAAATAGTGATACCTGCAATAAAATTAGCCAGTGTCGCCTGCGCGGCAAACCCCACCGCAATCCCTGCAATGCCAAGACCTGCCACCACCGAAACAATATCAAATCCAAACTGTGACATTACACTGGCAATCCACAACACAATAATCAGCATGGATAACAAATTGTGTAACAGCTGCTCAATAGAAGCATTGAGCCCATAGTTTTTGAGCATTTTTTGCATCAAATAACCCAGGTTGTACCACACCATATAAAAAATCACCGACCAAATACCTGCCTTGGCAGTGGCTTTAACCGTGTCTGGCTCAAAGTTAAGTTGGCTCATCACTGCCAATAAACTGGCAAACAACCACAACAACCGCGCCGCCAAGCGAAACGACTGCGCGTATTTGCTATCATTGGGTATCAAACGGTTATAACGAATCACCAACAAAACAGCCCGATAAACCGCCGCAAGTATCGCCACCAGTATCAATATCTTGATGCCCGTGCTGGCAATTTTTGACAAATAAAGCGACCAGTTCACCGCCTCATCTTCTAATGAGCCGCCCATCGCTTTATAGACATCATAATATAAGTCGTGGTAAATATTTTTAAAAAAATTCTTCACGGTCATCTGCCACCTGCGCTCCTCATCTTGCCAGCTCCTAGCGCCGCGCTGAGTAAAACCCCCTACCAAACGCCCCTTAAGGCGTGGCGGACAAAGGTGCCAATAAGCTTAACAGTTTCTCCACATGACCTTTGGCGCGGACGTTGCGTAGCTCGTGTATAAGCGTCCCTGTGGCATCAAAGACTAGGGTGGAACGCACCACACCAAGGCTCACTTTACCATACAATTTTTTTTCGCCAATGATTCCAAAATACTGGCACAGCTGCTCATCTGGATCACTAATAAGAGGAAAATTGATGGTTTTGTTAGCTATAAATTTTTCGTGGCTTTTAAGGCTATCGCGCGACACCCCCATAACCTGATACCCAAGCTCATTAAAGCGCGCCAGATGCTGGCTAAAATCCTCGGCTTGCAGGCTGCACCCTGTGGTATTATCCTTGGGATAAAAGTACAAAATTAGCCCTGTGGCGTGTTCATTCACATAATGCGCCAAATTGACTTGGGAGTGGCAAAAATCAGCAAGATGGTTTTGTGATACAGTTGGGACTAAAAAACTTGGCAGCGTATTCATGACAGAATTTCCAAAAAAGTAGGTGCAAAAAAGCACACAAAAAAATGCAAAAGTTACCCAAAAAAATGCTCTAAAAATATTGCCAAACAATAGCAGAAACTAGCCGCTAGCACAAACATCTCACACAAAAAAAAGACCAGTTGCGAACTGGTCTATTAACATATTGCACCCTGATTACACTAGTGTGGTTGGTTAAACTTGATGCCATTGCCACACGCTTTTAGGCGGTTACTAATGTTTTGAAAGGTTTTATTTTGGCGCACGTCTTTGCCACTTTTTACCCAATTATCCAACTCAGTTTTTTGGGCTTGGGTAATTTTGGCTTGCTCATCTACCACACAGGTGCAAACTTTGGTGGCGGATGTTTTGTCAGTAATGTTTTTTTCAGTCATTTGACCGACACAGGCGCCCACTTGTTGGGGATTGGCGGCGTGAGCAGCAAACGGCAATGCAAAACTTGCAATCAGGGTCAGTACAGCAAAATGTTTCATAAGTTATCCTTACAGAGAACGATTATTGTTCATCATTTGACGCCGCTACACCCACACCAATAAACTGGTAAGACAAAACGTGGCTAGCATTGGCAAGATGGCTATAGATTACTGATAAAGTGTTGGATCATCTATTTCAGCTTGTAAAAAACCTTGCTGGCGTAAGTAGCAGCTATCACAATGACCGCAAGCCCTGCCCTCAGCGTCTGCCCGATAGCAAGATACCGTCATTGAATAATCCACGCCCAGTGACGTACCCAATTTTATGATAGCCGCTTTACTTAAATGTAACAAGGGCGTTGCAATTGTGAGATGATTGCCCATCACCGAAGCTTTGGTTGCCAAGTTCGCCATTTTTTCAAACGCCTCGATGTATTCGGGGCGGCAATCAGGGTAGCCTGAATAATCCACTGCATTGACCCCAATCACGATGGCATCAGACTGGGTCACTTCTGCCACTGCTAGGGCATAGGATAAAAAAATGGTATTACGCGCTGGCACATAGGTAATAGGAATGCTGTCATTGTGCTGATTGTCACTAAAATCAGTGGGCGTGGCATCAGGCACTACCAATGAGGCATCAGTCAACGCAGAGCCGCCTAACTGACCTAGATCAATATCAATAATACGGTGGTGCACCTTGGCAGCGGCAGCAATTTTTTTGGCGGCATTTAATTCACTGTTATGGCGTTGTCCATAATTAAAGCTCACCGCGGTGACTTGATCAAAGTGGGCTTTTGCCCAATACAAGCAAGTAACAGAGTCAAGCCCGCCAGAAAGTAAAACAACGGCATTTTTTGGAGAGGTAAGGGTAGTCATAAATTCTTTCAAACCAAGCAAATTGCTTATTTTATCAGATTTTTTGGTTAAGGTGCTCTCGTAAGCACAAATTGTCGCGATACAAATTGTCGCGATAAAATTATAAGCTGCCCAAATGGGTATCAATAGCGGTTAAATCATGATTAAATGACTATTAATTAAATAGCTAGGGTTTGCTAGAAGATTCACTTATAATAGCCCAATAATGCGTAAAAATGGGTAAGGCTTACTATGTCTCTGCTAAAAATGTCTCTACTAAAAATGACGACCGCCACCACATTGGGGTTGTCATTACTCACGCTGGCGGGCTGCAATACTAGTTCCTCCACCAATGCCAATAACGCTGCCGCCCAATCTGCCAACACTGCCAGTGCCGATGCAAGCGCCCCCGCTAGCGTCCTAGACCCAAAATTTAGCGATTGCCAAAAACAGTTTTTTGACAAAAACCAACCAAAAATCACTGCCAAACTTGCCAAAGATAGCTACCCACTGTGTTTTGATGGGTTTGCGGTGATGTATTCAGGCGTATCAAAAACGCCTATTTGGGTGGCAGAATATTTGACGCGTCAACGCTTAACTGCCGCCAAAAACTTGCCCAGAACCGATAATTTTCATGAAGAACCACGGCTGCCAAAAGATCGCCGAAGCTTGCTAAATGATTATACCAATAGTGGCTATGACCGCGGGCATTTAGCCCCAAATGCCGATATGGCAAACCCTTCCTCCCAATCAGACAGCTTTAGCCTTGCTAATATTGCCCCACAAGCACCAGAAAATAATCGAAAGACGTGGGTCAAAATAGAAACCCAAACCCGCAATCTTACCCAAAAATATGGTGCCAGCTACGTGGTAACGGGCGTGGCGTATCTGACCCCAGAGGTCAAACGGCTAAAAAACCGTGTTTTGGTGCCCTCACATTTTTTTAAGGCGATATATATTCCAAGCCAAAATCAAGCGATAGCCTTTCTTAGCCCCAACGATAATAGCGATACCGTAGAAAAAATTAGCCTAAGCACCCTAAAAAAACGCACAGGCGTGGACGCGTTCCCAAATTTACCTGCTAATACAGCACCCATTGCTATTAAATAAACGTCATTAGATGACACCCCAACACCGATACGACTTCATAGGAAAAATATGCAACCAGTATTTAAACCGTTTCAAGATGATAGCCAAAGTGTGTCTTTGGGTGATATCACCCTTGAAAATCAGGGCGCACAAGTTAATTGGTATGGTAGCGCCACCTTTACCATAGATCAGCAAAGTTTGGCGTTGGCAAAACAATTACAGCAAGTATTAACCGAGGTTATTGGTTACTTAGAAGAGCATGATGCACAGGCAGTTGACCAAACCCAGCTCAAAGCTGAGCAGCAGCAAAATGTAAGTGATGCCACCAACCCATTTTTATAACCCAATCTTTATGGGTTAATAGCGGTGGCATAGCTTACGGTTTTGTTAAAATTGATAGTTAAAACCCACTTTGGTTTTGCTATCAATGCGGCTGTCTACCAGTGGGCTATCTTTTTGCGTGTCACTTAGATATTCTAAATGTTGGCTCACAAAGCCGCTCCAACGTGGGGTAAAGTTGTAACTGGCGCTGATATTAAAGTAGGGGTTAACACTGCTATCGGCTTGGTAGCGGCTTACGCCCGAACGTGCCGCTTCTTGCTGGCTTACTCCAAAATAATAATCATTGTACTTGTCGTTGTACCACTGTAAGCCAAGCTCTGGATAAACCGTCAATTTATTATCCATGGCTTTAAATTTGCTTAGATGGGCGATTTTAGCCGTGGTGCCATCACTGCGGCCTAACGCGTCGGTTTCTGCTTGCACCTTAAAGCCGCCATACGGCGTAATTCGCATGTAGCTTGACCCAATCAAGGCTGACCATTTGCGCTCGTCTAGATGTTTGATGGCTGCATGGTCGCTGTCATTAGGGTCAAAAGCGCGGCCGTCATAACTTGCGGTGAGCCGCCATTCATTGTTGGCATCTTTATAACCATAAACACCTGCCTCGCTGCCTTCAATATACAGACGGTTATTGTCATAAAATGCTTGTGGCATCAAAGTGATATCATTGTCTTTGTCGTATCCATAATGATTGATTGACGCATTCGCGCCCAGTTTTAGCCGAGCATTGTTATTAATGGGGAGTGACTGAGCGTGTGATAGACTCACACCCATCAAACCTGTGATCAAAGCAGCGCCAGCGGTAATTTTCTTCATAACATTATTTCCTAGATTGGGGCGAATAATAAAGTAGCGATATAGAAAAATTGCCGTAATTTTTACCAAATTATGGCATAAAATGCCCATACCAAACAGCCATATTTCATTAAAAAAACCACCAATTTTCATAGATAAATAGATAGTTGAGCATCTAGTCGCTTGAGTTAGATAGTATAATGTTATAATATAACATTTATGAATAATTCTGTTGATCCTCGATATTTTATAACGCAATAAAAAAGGCTAGAATACCCATGATGAGCTTATCTCTTTTTTTACTCAGCGCATAAACCCGTGGTCTGTGGCAAAAGTTAGTCTCGCTGCAGGCATAGGCTTGTCACTTAGTGCATTGACTGCCTGCCAAAAACCTGCCAATCCCAACCCCCAAGGCGAGGTAAGCGCGTCTGCCAAAAGCAGCGCGTCAGAACCTGCCAGTGCCAATGCGGCTACGGTCGTGCCCACTGTCTACGCCACTACCAATGTATGGGGCGCAGTTGCCAAACAAGTAGGCGGTGAGCAGGTCAAGGTAGTGGTAGGCGTGGATGAGTTGTCGCAAGATCCACACGATTATCAGGCCACCGCCAATGATAAACTAAATATCAGCAAAGCAGCGCTAGTATTGGTTAATGGTGGCGGCTATGATGATTGGGGTACAAGCTTGGCAAAATCTGTGGAAAACAAGCCCATCATCATCAATGCTGTGCAGATTTCTGGTTTGCAGCCCACCACTGCTAAAGACACGGACGAGCATGACTCACACCATGAACATGACGAACACCCTGGCGCGCATGCCCATGCCCATACCCATGGTGATTTTAATGAGCATGTTTTTTACTCAATTGACACCGCAAAAAAAGTGGCTGAAGCGGTTAATTATCAGCTAGCGCTAGCAGCGCCTGCTAACAAAGCCATATATGCCCAAAATACCCAACAATTCATGCAAGACATGGATCGGCTCAAAGCCAAAGCCAAACTTGTCACCCAGCAAAAATCTATGACGGCCTTTGCCACTGAACCTGTTACTGGTTATCTATTAGCAGATATGGGTATTCAAGATATCACCCCAAAACCCTATGTGACGCAATCAGAAACCGATGCAGGCGTGTCAGTAAAAGTATTAAATGATAGTAAAGCGATGCTCAGCAACCACCAAGTGGGTGTGCTAATTGTCAATGCGCAAACCGAAGATAGCACCTCCAAGCAATTAATCGCCGCTGCCAAAGCAGCAAATGTGGCGGTAGTGCCTGTGTATGAAACTTTTCCACAAGGGATTGATAGCTATAGTAAATTTATAGAAAAAACCATTGATGACTTTGCCATATTAACTCGCTGAGTTTAAGCAGTGAATAAGGCTGGATGATACCTCATGTGAGCGCACCCTAACTAACCCACGCGCCAGCAAGCTATACCGTGTTTTGGTATCGCTTTGGTATGAGATAGCCTATAATATAACCGTATTTTGCCCCGATAACTGCCGACATGGGGCAATATGGTCTGCCAAGGGCTTGATAAATCTTAATCACGCGCAATCTTGCTTTGATGACAACCTTTGATTTAACAACCTGTATCCAAAAATAAAGCGTCTTTAAGTTTTAACTAACAACGTGATGTTGTGAATACAGGTGCTAAGACTTGATCGTAACAATAACATGACAAGAAAACCATGAAAGACCACTCTAACGCTGTCACCTACGAGTACTGCCAACGTATGCCCATCAATTGTCAACCGCTCTCTCACCCGCCACACACCGCCAAGCGACTCTTAAGCGTCAAACAGGCAGGGATGCAATTTGGGCAGCGCCTGCTTTGGCAACACGTTAATTTTTCCATCGTAAGTGGCGAGTTTGTAGCACTGCTAGGCGCCAATGGTACGGGTAAAACCACCCTGCTACGAAGTGTACTGCAGCTTAACACCTTGACGACAGGTGAAATCCATCTGACGCGCGGCATACAAGTTGGCTATGTGCCGCAGTTAAAAGATTTTGAACCCAAATTACCCATTCGTGGTAGAGATTTGGTCAAACTCGGGATTGATGGTGAAAATTATTTATTTGGTTTTATTAATCCTAAAAGACCCAATGGGCGTTTGTGGCAGTCAAATCGCCAAAAAAAATATTTGGTTGACAAAGCGATTGCAGAAGTGGGGGGTGAGGCATTTTGTGATGCGCCGCTAAATATGCTGTCTGGCGGTGAGCAGCAGCGCATGCGTATTGCACAAGCACTGGCAGCTGAGCCTGACTTGCTGTTGATGGATGAGCCACTCCTTAGTCTAGATGCACCTAGTCAGCAAGTGGTATGTGATATTTTGGCACACCGAAAACACACGCATCAGACAGCCGTACTGATGATTAGTCACGAGCTTGAACCTATTAAACCACTCATAGATAAAGTGGTGTATATCAAAAATAGCAGGGCACAGGTGGGTGGCATTGAGATGTTACCCTAGCTGTCACGGGATGTGATTGAATTGATCTCTACTAAACCTATGATTTAACCTTATAAATAAAGTTGGAATTCGGATGCTTTTGACCGTTTGGCTACATACCATCATAAACTTTGATAACTTTACCGAGCTGCTACCGCTGGTATCGACGGCTATTTTGGCAGCCATACTACTTGGGGTGATGGCGGGGTTTATCGGACCGATGGTGCAGGCGCGTGACATGGCGTTTGCGGTACATGGTACGGCAGAAATTTCTTTTGCAGGGGCGGCGTGTGCGTTGTGGTTAGGGTCGTCTGTGACAATGGGCGCTATCGTGGGCTCGGTGACGGCAGGCATGATCCTTGGTGTGATGGGTATTGACGGCAAAAATCGCAACTCGGTAGTGGGAATTTTGCTGCCATTTGGGCTGGGTCTTGGTGTGCTATTTTTATCCTTGTATCAAGGGCGTTCATCCAACAAGTTTGGCTTATTAACGGGGCAAATTGTGGCTATTACCCCAACTGAGCTGCAGTCAATGCTAGTGGTAGCGGTGATTGTACTTGCTATTATTGCGATATTTGGGCAGCGCATGCTGTTTGCTGCACTAGACCCGCAAGTGGCACAAGCCCAGCACCTCAATTTGAAATTTTTATCATTATTGTTTATGTTTGCGCTTAGTTTAGTGGTGGCGGTAAGTGTGCAGTTTGTTGGGGCGTTACTGCTGTTGTCTTTACTTATCACGCCAGCGGCGGCTGCCAGTCAAATTACGGCAAGACCTGTCTTTGTATATTTATTGTCTATGTTATTTGCCATAAGTGCTGGGGTGGGCGGTATCTTGTTATCACTAGGCCCTGGGTTGCCCATTTCGCCTTATATTACTACGATTTCATTTTTGATTTATCTAGGCTGCTGGGCAATTGGCTATTTTAGAAAAAAAGCTGGCTGGAATCATCGTAACCAGCCAGATGCGCCATTGGGTGCAAAGATTGAATGTGCTAGTCAACCCTCAGCGCGCGCCTAAATTGGAAGGGTTAGTGAAGTGGGTGCATTAATCACCTCGATTACCCCACCTCCTAAACAAACATCTTCGGCATAGAATACGCAAGACTGCCCTGGCGTGACCGCGCGCTGAGGCTCATCAAATACCACTTTAACCTGACTGGCACTGTCATCTAGCGCAAACACGGTGCAGGCTTGGTCGGGCTGACGATAGCGAGTTTTGGCGGTGCATCGGTAGCCTTGCGCCATGAAGATATCTTGTGGAGCAGCCGTCACCCAATCAAGTTTATAGGCGGTCAGCTTGGTGCTTTGTAGCATCGGATGGTCATGCCCTTGCCCAACAATGAGGCGATTATTGGGCAAATCCTTATAGAGCACAAACCACGGTTCTTCGGGTCTGTCTTTGACCCCACCAATACCAATACCGCCACGCTGCCCGAGTGTATAATACATCAAGCCATCGTGTGTGCCGATTTTTTTGCCATCATCGGTGTAGATATCGCCTTTTTGGGCGGGCAAATATTGCTGCAAAAAGTCTTTAAAGCGGCGCTCGCCAATAAAACAAATCCCCGTTGAATCTTTCTTTTTGGCGGTTGCCAAATCGTATTGCTCAGCAATCTTGCGCACTACGGGTTTTTCTAACTCACCCACAGGGAATAACGTTTTGGCAATTTTATCGCCACTCACGGCGTGTAAAAAATAACTTTGATCTTTATTACTATCTAGACCACGTAAAAGCTGGGCTTTACCTTTAATATCTGTGACACTGCGGCGCGTATAATGCCCCGTAGCGATGTAGTCTGCGCCCAAAGTTAGGGCGTAATCTAAAAAGGCTTTAAATTTAACCTCTTTATTACATAAAATATCAGGGTTTGGGGTGCGACCAGCGCTATACTCAGCCAAAAAATGCTCAAAAACCCTGTCCCAGTACTCCATGGCAAAGTTGGCGGTATGTAGTTTGATACCGATTTTATCGGCAACCGCTTGTGCATCTGCTAGGTCGGTCATTGCCGTGCAATATTCGGTGCCGTCATCTTCTTCCCAGTTTTTCATAAACAAGCCTTCAACCATAAAGCCTGCTTGTTTGAGTAAAACGGCAGCCACAGAAGAATCTACCCCACCCGACATACCGACAATGACTTTTTGGCTGGCAGGGTTGGTGATGTCGGTAATTTTTAAAGCATTTGATGTGATCATAATTTTTCTAAGTGATAAAAGGGCTATTATAGCAAATTTAACGCTTGTTAAAACTGTAAAAACCTGCCACAATACCTCGCATCGGATGAGCCGATATCGAAAAAACCCAACTGTTCTCGCAGTTGGGTTTTTTAATGCTAAATTTTTGATAATATCGCATTTTATTGTTTATTTTTGCCATCATTCGGTTGATTAGATTCGCGTCAAACTCATTATACTATACAATAGTTAATTACTTTTTATATGCTTATTTATATGCTTATAAGGTAATCGCTAAGGACGGGGGCTATATTTTGCTGCCAATCCCTGATGGCGTAAGATTCACACGATGCTTGTTCAATATTTCGCTAAAAAATTTCCATAATTATTTTAGTTATGATATATTCGGAAAATTCAAGAATTTGAATCGCAAAAATGCGCTATTTTTATGACTTAAAGTTCATATCGGGTTCTTGATTTGTTGGGTAAGTTATCGCAACATATCAGGCCAATGACAATAGTGAGTACCGTGCGTAATTACATTATTTAATATTCTTTTTAGCTCATTCAAGCCATACTAGCTGAACAAGAATAGGGTGTTCATTTTACCATGACTGGGGATACTTGGATTTATCCTCTTTTTCTTAATTCATATAACAAACGAGGAACGTATGAAAGCATTAGTTGCTGTGAAACGTGTAGTTGACTATAACGTAAAGGTTCGTGTAAAAGCGGATAATACGGGCGTAGACTTAACCAATGTTAAAATGTCGGTCAACCCATTTGATGAAATCGCTGTTGAAGAAGCGGTACGTTTGCAAGAAGCAGGCGTGGTATCTGAAATCGTTGTGGTGTCAGTAGGTCCAAAAGAAGCCCAAGAACAAATTCGTGGCGCAATGGCATTAGGGGCAGATCGCGGCATTTTAGTTGAAACAACAGACACAGTACGTCCGTTACAAGTAGCCAAAATCCTAAAAAATATTGCCGAAGCAGAAGGCGCGGATATCATTTTATTGGGCAAACAAGCCATTGATGACGACAATAACCAAACAGGTCAAATGTTAGCTGCCTTGATGGGTATCGGTCAAGCCACGTTTGCCTCACAAGTAAAAGTTGACGGTAGTAACGTTAACGTTACCCGTGAAGTTGATGGCGGTCTACAAACCCTACAACTGGCATTGCCAGCGGTCATTACCACCGACTTGCGCCTCAATGAGCCACGTTATGCAAAACTACCCAACATCATGAAAGCCAAGAAAAAGCCACTTGATGAGAAAAAACCAGAAGATTATGGCGTTTCTACCGCTGCAAATATTCAAGTTGTGAAAGTCACACCACCCGCAGACCGTAAAGCAGGCGTCAAAGTAAGCTCAGTTGATGAACTCATTGACAAACTAAGAAACGAAGCTAAAGTCATCTAATTCGCCATTATATGGTCGAAACTGACAGAGTGATTTTAATAGCGATTATCAAACTTTAAGGAAAATCTCATGGCAATTTTAGTATATGCAGAACATGATAATAAAGAGCTAAAAAAAGCAACTTTGAACACCATTACTGCAGCAAGTAAAATCGGTGGCGACATTGTTGTATTAGTAGCAGGTCTAGGCTGTGAAGCCGTAGCAGAGCAGGCCGCAAAAGTTGCGGGTGTATCAAAAGTACTATGTGCAAGCAATGCTGCCTATGAATACCAACTGGCAGAAAACATCGCCAATTTGGTAGTTTCTGTAGCAAGTGATTACAGTCATATTTTAGCGCCTGCTACCACCACAGGTAAAAACTTTTTACCACGGGTTGCCGCACTGCTTGACGTTAATATGTTAACAGACATCACCGCAGTGGTTGATGCTGAAACATTTGAACGTCCTATCTACGCAGGCAACGCCATTGCAACCGTAAAAGACACAGAATCTAAAAAAATTCTTACAGTTCGTACCACCGCCTTTGATGCCGCAGCAGCAGAAGGCGGCGCGGCGAGCGTTGAACAATTAAGCAATGCTGAAGATGCAGGCAAATCAAAATTCATGGGTGAAGAATTGGCAAAATCTGATCGCCCAGAATTGACAGGCGCCGAAATTGTAGTTTCGGGTGGTCGCGCGCTAGGTAGTGGCGAAAACTTCACCAAATACATTGAGCCACTAGCAGACAAACTAGGCGCAGCAATGGGTGCATCACGTGCAGCAGTAGATGCAGGCTATGTACCAAATGACCTTCAAGTAGGTCAAACAGGTAAAATCGTTGCACCTAACCTATATGTTGCAGCAGGTATCTCAGGCGCCATTCAGCACTTAGCGGGTATGAAAGACTCAAAAGTCATTGTTGCTATCAACAATGATCCAGAAGCGCCTATCTCACAAGTTGCAGATTATTTCCTAGAAGGGGATATTTTCAGCGTATTACCTGAGCTTACCAGCAAATTATAAGAATAGGTTTATACCTAACTTCCCTAAAAGACCTCACGTTTTTCGTGGGGTTTTTTTGTAAATGCCGCTACATGTCTAATGCTAGGGCATAAAAAGCTGTTGCCAGTCAAATTGACTCGGAGTAAGATAATAAAAAATGCGCAACAAGCGGCATGAATCATCTTTTAGGAATTAAACCATAAAATGGAATTAAAACAATTTAGGATTGACTTAGAAACACAATTAAAGCAGGCTAAATTAGATCACACCCCAGTGCGCCCTTTTATATGCTCAGGTTCTCCCTTTAACTGCAAGATTATGATGGTGGGTTATAACCCTGCTAGAGAAGTGAATCTCAGCGTATTTGATCACGATATTTGGGATGACCAAATGGGGTTTCACCGAGATAATTTTGCCGAACATTATGACATAGCTAGCTATAATGGCGATATGCAATGGAACCGTAACCATATTTTTCAGCAAAACTTAATCGACCAGCTTTGCAATTATGCCGTCATAGAAACTTACTTATATAGCGCTATTACCCCAAAAAAAGCCCTGTTAGAGAGTGAACTTAAACACACCATGATTTTTGACTGGCTGTATGGCGTGATTAAACCCACGTTGATGATTAGCCAAAACATTGAGGTAATCAAATATTTTGAGCGTCAAGCTAACCAATTATTGACTCGTAATACCTTCAACACCATCGAGTACCTTGGCAGGCATTGTATTATGTTGCCGATTAGTCACTTGTCAAAAAAATGGGGCAAAACCGAAGTTGCCGCATTGAAAAATGACATCTACGAATTGTTTGACCTTATACAAAACTGACCCCAAAAACACCCAAGTATGAAGCCCTATACCCTATAGCCAACCATCTTTTTTAAAGCGATAATACAATGTCAAACAAATGGTGAGAATAACCCCTAACAACACAAAATAAGCATAATGCATTTTTAGTTCGGGCATATTTTCAAAGTTCATGCCATAAATACCCGCAACTGCAGTGGGAACAGCCAAAATACCTGCCCAAGCTGCTAGTTTTCGCACCACCTCATTCTGCCCCATATTGACAACTGCCATATATGTGTCCATTGCCACGCTGAGCATTTCATTAAGACCATTAACCGCGTCTAGCGCGCGTAACAAATGGTCATTCACATCTCGAAAGTAAGGTTTGGCTTGGCTTGGAAAACTGGGTATGAGGTCTGTCTTTTTATGATTGATAAAAAAGTTACAGATATCTTGCACAGGCAAAATTACCGCACGCATATGAACCAGTTGGGATTTTAACTCGTACAAATTTCTAAGTGTATGTTTATTAAAGTTTTCTGAAAAAATTTCGCGTTCTTGTTCGCGCAGGTAGCGACCTAGTTTTTCAGTGATAGGCAAGTAGTTATCGACGATAAAGTCTAAAATGGCATGCAGTACAAAAATAGGGCCTAGTCGTAGTTTTTCTGGGCGGCGGTGACAAAAGTCGCGCACGCTTTGGTAGCTGTGTGATGCCCCTTGACGAATGGTAATAATATATTGCCTACCCATAAAAATCGCAGTGGTACCATAACGGATCGTATTTTCGGTGAGCTTGGCAGTTCGTACTACCACAAACACGCTATCATTGCCGTAGCTTTCTACTTTGGCGCGTTGGTGCTCTGCAAACGCATCTTCAATGGCTAGCTCGTGTAGGTCAAAGGCTTCTTGTACTTCACGGATAGTTTCGATGCTAGGATCATGAAGACCCACCCAAACAAAAACATTGTTATTAGACAATTCGCGGCGTACATCATCTAGCTCAATTTCGCCAATTTTTTCACCAGTTTTTCGAGAATAAGAAAAACAATTGGCTATTTCGTTTTTGCCACGAAACCGTTCTTCGGTAATTTCAGCTTCTGGGTTGTATTCAGGCGTTGGTACCTCAATGGGGGCGTAGACTTCAACCAAATCTGTCTCATCATAATCTTCGCCATAGATATAGCTGTCATCACCATGAAGATCCAGTTCTTCTTCGCTCAGCGCTTCGTCATTGTCATCTCGGTCAAGCAGGGGGGTAGCCAGTGCAGCATCTTGTGGGCTGTCATCGCAAATAGGTGGGGTATCTGTGTGCGGTATCTGATGAGGATTTTCTACTAAATCGTTTGGGCGTTTATCTGTATTTGTGTTTTGGTGGGGCGGCGTCATAACCAAAAACCTCGCTATCACGATTTAAGAGTGTCGTATCAGATCTAATAAGTTTATCCAGTCGTTATCGTAAAAATAAATTATAGCAACAACAAAAAGCAAGTTAAAATGATGATAAGCCAATGATTAGCCATCATCATACTTGCCGCGCGCGAATTTAAATGATGTTATAAAACGAATTTAAAGAAAATAAAAGGATTGATACACCATACAATAGAACGACAATAATAACAGTGAACCATCACAATCTCAAGAAAAATTAGCCCCATAGTTGCAACCTGTTACCGCGCCGCCCAAATTAAAGCGCGTGGGCGAGTAATGTTTCTATTGTCACCAGTTGTAGTAGGCTTTCATGGCAGGCCTCTAGTTTTAGAGGGGGCGCCACGCCCGCATCAAGGGCTTCTACCCATCGTAGGGCGCAAACACACCAGTAATCATTGGGCTGTAACCCAGAAAAGCCAAGCTCGGGCAGGGGGGTAACCAAATCATTGCCTTTTGCCACCGAAAATTCCAAAAATTCTCGCGTCATCTTGGCGCAGACGGTATGCATGCCAACATCTTGCGCGCCCGTGTGGCAAAATCCGTTGCGATAATAGCCTGTTAATGGTGCAAAACAGCAGCTTGCGAGGGCGGTACCAAGAACATTGGTTTGGTTGATATAGGGATCTGGGTATAACGACATGGTTTTCCTTATGTTTTGATACAAGCCATAACTTTATAAAAGCAACAAACACGGTAAAGCCCATAAACGCACAAAATAACGGCTAAGAGGCTAAGATAACGGTATCATATCACTAAAATATCGCCGTTATATCACCTATTTTGTCGGCAAAGCATAAAAAACTGAGCGATAAGTTTTTAGCTATGTTACAATAAAAAGGAAAAGTGCCCTTGTTTTTTCGCATTTCTCATCGATTATTGTATGATTTTGTATGGTGATACCGCCCAAACGATGGTTTTTATACCGTTTTGTTGGGTATTGTCATGCCTAGTGATTTAGCATTTAATCATCCTTAGGATTTATTGTGTCTATTTTAGCATCCAACTCAGTCAGTCTGCTCAACCAATCAGCGCTTTTCAACCATACCAAAAATAACTGGCTGTTGCCTGATGGGGTGGTTGATTTATTGTCAACCGAAGCGGTCAAACAAGAAACCTTGCGTCACCAATTAACGCGTATTCTGCTTAGTCATGGCTATGAGCTTATCAGTCCGCCCATGATAGAATACACAGAAAGCTTGCTTGGTTATGCCTCTGAAGATGTCAAGCTACAAACCTTCAAAATCATTGATCAATTGACAGGTCGCCTCATGGGCGTACGTGCTGATATTACTCCGCAAATTGCCCGCATTGATGCCAATAGCCAAAACACCCCTCATCATAACACGATTGCAAGGTATTGTTATGCAGGTCATGTCGTCTATACTATGCCAAAAGGTTTATTTGGCTCGCGAACGCCATTGCAGCTAGGTGCGGAGATTTTTGGGGTAGATGATTTGGGCAGTGATATTGAGCTGTTAGATGTGCTCTATACCTTGCTTGCTAGCACAGATTTGGTTGAAGATAGCCATATTGATATTGGTCATGTATCAATTTTTAAATCATTGTGTGAGCTGGCACAATTACCCGATACCCTGCAAGAAAAGCTGATTGATTTATATGCCAACAAGGCGCTACCAGAGTTGTATGCATTAACCCAAGAAATGAAAATACATTATGATTTTGCTGAAGATTTTTATTTATTGGGCGCCTTTGGAAATGATTTAGACCGCCTGCAGCAGCAGCTATCCGTCCATGCAAAACAGCATGCCACGATACAAAAAGCGTTGCAAGACCTACATATTTTGGTGAAGCACTTGCGTCAAAAATGGCACGCTACAGTCAGTGTGGATGTAACAGGGTTGGGTTATCATTATCACACTGGGTTGGTGTTTAATGTTTATGTGGAAAACGAATCGCTACCGCTAGTGAGAGGCGGGCGATTTAGTAACCAATTTAATCATACCGCGGCAGATAAGCCAGCACGCTCTGGCGTCGGGTTTAGCTGTGAACTAAATCGCTGGCAAAATTATATCATGGCATCGCCTAGACCGATGTCATTGGTGCCGTACCAAACGGTGGTTGAGGTGATAAAATCGCCCGATCATCCCAACCACGCGGCATTAGGTCAAATGATTGATACGCTGCGCTCACAAGGTGAAGCGGTCGTGGTCGCACTTAGCGAGGAAGATTGCCCAAAACAAGTGACTCACCAGTTGGTATGGCAAGACAGCCAATGGGTCAAGCAGCCATTTGCCTATCAATAGGCGGTTGAGGCAATAGGCGGTTTATGCAGTCGTCTAAGTATTTTTTAACAGTAATCATAAGCCATCTGTAATAGATAAACTTATAAATAGTTTTTTGGTTCTAAATTGATGATAAAACGAGGTGTCAAAATGGGTAAAAGTGTTGTTGTACTAGGTAGCCAGTGGGGCGATGAGGGTAAAGGCAAAATTGTTGACCTGCTCACAGAAAAGGCCAGTGCCGTGGCGCGTTATCAAGGGGGTCATAATGCAGGTCACACGTTGGTCGTGGGTGGCAAAAAGACCGTACTACATTTGATTCCATCGGGTATTTTACGTGATAATGTCACTTGTTATATTGGCAATGGTGTGGTGTTGGCGCCCGATGCTCTACTAAAAGAGATGAATTATCTAGAGGAAGCGGGTGTACCAGTGCGTGAACGTTTACGTATTTCACCCAACTGCCCACTCATCATGCCGCAGCACGTGGCACTTGACCAAGCACGCGAAATCAAACGTGGTAACAACAAGATTGGAACCACAGGACGCGGTATTGGTCCTGCTTATGAGGACAAAGTTGCCCGCCGTGCGCTGCGTTTTGCTGATTTATTTCGGGCAGACTTTGCCGAAAAATTACAAGCAAATTTAGAATACCACAATTTTGCGTTAACCCAATATTACCAAGTAGAAGCGGTAGATTATGAGGCAACATTTGCCTTGGCGATGCAGTGGAAGGAAGCGCTAAAAGACTTGGTTGCCGACGTCACCACCGAGCTTGATGAGCTGCGCAAACAAGGCAAAAACCTCATGTTTGAAGGTGCACAAGGTACGCTGCTTGATGTGGATCATGGTACGTATCCGTTTGTTACTAGCTCTAATACGACAGCGGGTGGGGTTTGTACGGGTACAGGTTTGGGGCCTTTATATTTTGATTATGTACTGGGTATCACCAAAGCGTATACCACGCGTGTGGGATCGGGTCCTTTTCCTACTGAGCTGTTTAATGAAACAGGGGAGCATTTGGCGACCGTGGGTCAAGAGTTTGGTGCTACAACAGGACGCGCCCGCCGCTGTGGCTGGTTTGATGCGGCTATTTTACGCCGTGCAGTGGTATTAAATTCTTTGTCAGGTATTTGTTTAACCAAGCTTGATGTGTTAGATGACCTTGACGAAATCAATATTTGTACGGGTTATGAGCTACCTAATACAGAATGTGAAGGTGCTAGCGACGCTGAGTTTTATGAAAATGTAAAACCTATTTATGAAACTATCCCAGGTTGGAAATCAAATACGGTAGGTATTACAAATTACGATGATCTGCCAGAAAATGCTAAATTGTATATCAAACGCATTGAGCAGCTGATTGAATGCCCGATTGATATCATCTCAACAGGGCCAGACCGCGCTGAAACCATTGTGGTACGTGACCCGTATGATGCCTAATTGGTCATGATGGCTTGATATAATCTGCCAAATAACCAAAAACCCGATGTGATCATCGGGTTTTTTTGCCTTGATAATAGCTGTCACAGTGGGGGTATCTGTATGTTTGGCAATGATTTTTTACAAGAGGGGCTGCTTGCGATTGCAAATTTATTGACCTCGGCGCTGACGGCGATTACGGGGGTCGGTGGCGGCATGATTCTAATTGGATTAATGCCGTTTTTTTTACCTGCCGCTGTCGTGGTACCCGTGCATGCGGTAAGTCAACTGGCGGGCAATGCCACCCGCGCTTGGTTTGGACGTGATGGACTGGATTTTCGTTATTTTTGGCAGTTTTGTGTGGGCTCTATCGTGGGCTTGGGGATATTTGGCTTATTAATACGGTTTGTGCATTTGGAATTGGTACCACTGTTTATTGGGCTGTATATTTTATTGATTACTTGGTCGGCACGCTTTAATGCAGCAATCCGTGGCTTTGAGAGTTTTTTTTGGGTGGGGTTGATTCAGACGGGGTTGGGTGTGTTTGTGGGTACCCCAGGCCCGCTTAATATTGCGGTGCTAAACAAACACTATGATGACAATCACGTGGTTGTCACCACAGGTGCACTGATGATGACAGTGGTACATAGCTGTAAATTGGTTGTCTACTTGAGTATGGGTTTTGCATTTGCGGCGCATTGGCGACTATTGGTGATGATGATAGTTATGGCGGCATTGGGGTCGTGGCTTGGCACCAAACTGCGCTACCGTGTCAATGTGGCATGGTTAAAGCGTTTACTGCCTTATTTGCTCACGTTGATTGCGCTGCGCCTTATAGTGACTGTTTTAATGCAGCAATTTGGCTAAGCCTTAGTCTACTTAGCGCAATTGCCAGACGACCTCCACCAATAAGGCAATAGCAATAACCACCAATAAGATGGCACACAGGCGATTGAGCCACATCAAACGTTTATCGACCTGTAGCCATGCAGCAAGTTGTTTGCCACTTACCGTATACACCAGCTGCCACGTGGTCTCGATCGCAAGAAACCCCAGTGTTAGCCATAAATATTGGGGGGCTAACGGCAATGAAAAATCAATAAACTTGGGAAAAAAAGCCGCAAAGAACAAAATTGCCTTGGGATTTGACAATGACACCCAAACGCCTGTTCTAAACAATGCCAGTGGCGTGGGTATTATCTTTACCGATGAGGCGTGCAAAGCTTGGCTAGCAGATTGCCAGCTTTGCACGCCCAAATAAATCAAATACAATGCCCCAAATATCTTGACCAAAGTCAACAAAAATGGTGCAGTTTGGGTCATGATATCAAGCCCATATAATGATAGTGCCAACAACACCAATAGCCCTGTACTCAGCCCCGCCAAGGTCCATAAAGTTTTTTTGATGCCATAATTGACCCCAAATTGAAACGCTAATAGCATATTTGAACCAGGGGCGGCAGAAATTAAGCAAGTACTGATCAAGAACAATAAAAAATTTTGTAAACTCATCATAACACTATTTTTTTGGGTGGGTATATTATACGGTGCGCTAGCATTAATCGTTACTTAGCGTATTTTTTTGCCACAACACCTCAGCTTGCCCTTGGGTTTTTGCCACTATTCTTACCAAAACAAATAACCAATCTGACAATCGATTGATAAATTGTAACGTGGCACCGTGAATATTGCCATCTCGCTGCTGCAAACTGACCAAAACGCGTTCTGCATCACGGCATTGGCAGCGCGCGATATGAATGTGGCAAATGAGCGCCGAACCTGCAGGCAAGATAAATTCTTTTAACGGTAATAATTGGCTATTCCAGCTATCAATTTGCTGCTCAAGCTGAGCCACATCTTGTGATGACACTGCCTGAAAATCTGGCATGGCAAGCTCGCCACCAATATTAAATAGTTGGTGCTGCAGGCGGTTGAGGGCGGCATCAAACTCTGATGCTATGTGGCAGCGAATCATACCAATTTGTGCATTGAGCATATCTACCGTGCCCATGGCATCAAAGCGTAAATCAGACTTTGACACTCGCGTGCCATCAGCCATGCCTGTGCTACCATCATCGCCAGTTCGGGTATAAATTTTTGACAGTCGATTGCCCATAATTATCTCGTAATCCAGTGAAAAGATGGCAAATCATAGCACTTTTAGCAAAATTTCGGTATTATAATTGATTGACTAAAAATTGATGACAGGTGCTTTATGACTCAGCCAATGCCGATAACCATTTATGACTCAATGAGCGGACAAAAACGCCCATTTATCCCACTACAAGCTGGTAAAGTTGGCATGTATGTGTGCGGCATGACCGTTTACGATTATTGTCATATTGGGCATGCGCGCGTTATGATTGGCTTTGACGTGGTGGTGCGCTGGCTACGCCATATTGGTTATGATGTGAATTATGTGCGTAACATCACAGACATTGATGACAAAATCATCCAACGCGCCAATGACAACGGCGAAACCATCGGGGAGTTAACCGCGCGTTTTATTGCTGCCATGCACGAAGACGCGGATGCCTTGGGCTGCCTGCGTCCAAACAGCGAGCCGAAAGCCACCGATCACATTGAAGATATGCAAAGCTTAATCAATACCTTAATCACAAAAAATATTGCGTATCAAGGAAAAAGTGGCGATGTGTATTATGCAGTCGAAAAATTTGCCGACTATGGCAAATTATCCAAACGCCGCCTAAGCGATATGCAAGCGGGTGCCAGTGAGCGCGTCACAACAGGCGAAACAGATAAACACAACCCCTTTGATTTTGTACTATGGAAATCTGCCAAACCCTCAGAGCCCAACTGGCAATCACCGTGGGGCATTGGTCGTCCTGGTTGGCATATTGAATGTTCAGCCATGAGTACCTGCTGCCTTGGCGATACCTTTGACATTCATGGCGGCGGGCATGATTTGCAATTTCCTCACCATGAAAATGAGATTGCCCAAACCGAAGGTGCCACGGGCAAAACCTATGCCAACAACTGGATGCATGTAGGTTTTGTCAATGTTGATGGCGAAAAAATGTCAAAATCGCTTGGCAACTTTTTTACTATTCGTGAAGTAATGCAAAACTTTCATCCTGAAACCATCCGCTTCTTTATTTTATCCAGTCATTACCGTAGCCCGATTAACTTTTCCGACACCGCATTAAAAGAAGCGCACACCAGTCTTAGCCGTCTTTACCAAGCATTAAAAGCCGCTGAAGCCCTTACCCAGCCACCAAGTGACATTGACCCCACTGTCTATGAAGCGCCCTTTAATCAAGCAATGTGTGATGACTTTAATAGTGCAGGGGCAGTAAGTGTGTTATTTGGTCTAGCGCGTGATATTAATAAAGCCATTCATTTGGGCACCGCACAGGGTGATGCCCAAGCGGCAGCATTGGCAGTCCTGCTCAAAGCACTGGCAACACCGCTCAATATCTTACAGTTAGCGCCCAGTGCATTTTTGCAAGCGCAAATTGGTGAAGCAGAAGGGCTCAGCGATAGTGACATTGAGGCACAAATCGAAGCACGAAAACAAGCCAAAGCCGCTAAAGATTTTGCCAAAGCTGACCAAATTCGCAGTGACCTCAAAGCCCAAGGCATTGAGCTTGAGGATAGTAAAGACGGCACCACGTGGCGCCGTGTTTAATTGAGCTATTGGCTACTGTTTATTACCGCTTTTGGCGCTGCAACCTTGTTGCCGCTACAGTCAGAAGCGGTTTTTTTAGCTCTCCTGGCCACCGATCACGCCCCGCTGTTATTGTTAGTTATGGCAAGTACGGGCAATATTTTGGGGTCATGTGTTAACTATGGGTTAGGGCAAAAAATTGAGCATTATCAACATAAACGCTGGTTTCCTATCTCCCATAATAGCCTAAGCAAAGCAAAAATTTACTACGATAAATTTGGATTTTGGTCATTACTGGCTAGTTGGATGCCTATCATTGGTGATCCCATTACGCTGCTTGCAGGCGTATTGGGGGAGCGTTTTTGGCGGTTTTTGGTTTTGGTAAGTTTATCAAAAGTAGGACGCTATCTGGCTTTATATCTCATTTATAGATATTTTTAACCAAAAATTGCGTTGAAGACCAAAATAAAGACCATAGCGCCCAAAATTTTAACAAAAAATATTGAATTACAAAATTATTATAGGTAAAATAGTGGGTTAATTCAAAACTTGAAAAAATGGTGTCAGATTGCAATTCAACATGACAACAGACTAACGATCAAAGGCTGGGCAGGAGACTGTTCAGCCTTTTGCGGTTTTCTGGCTGATAAAAAATTTATGACTTTTATTTTTTAACTTTATCATTTCCATAATATATGAGGCATTTTATGTTACGAATCGTCGATGAAGCACTTACTTTTGATGACGTGCTTTTATTACCTGCTTATTCTGAAGTCCTGCCAAAAATGGTTGACTTAAAGACGCGCCTTACCAGAGGCATTACGCTTAATTTACCCATTGTATCTGCCGCCATGGATACAGTCACTGAGTCAGAAATGGCAATCACTATTGCCCAGCTTGGGGGTATGGGTATCTTGCATAAAAATATGGATATTGACCTACAAGCCAAGCAAGTGCGCCGCGTCAAAAAATTTGAAGCAGGGACAGTGGTAGATCCTATCAGTGTATCGCCTGACACCAGCGTGGGTGAGCTACTGCGTATTACCAAAGAAAATAAAATTAGCGGCGTACCTGTGGTAGAAGGCAATCAGGTCGTGGGCATTGTCACCCACCGAGACATCCGTTTTGAAGACAACCTAAGCCAACCTGTTCGCAACATCATGACGCCAAAAGAAAAATTAGTAACGGTCAAAGAAGGCGAACCCACCGAAAACATCAAGCGTCTTTTACATGAACACCGCATTGAGAAGGTCATTGTGGTAGACGATAATTTTCAGCTAAAAGGCTTAATCACGGTTAACGATTTTACCAAAGCTGAAAATAATCCCAATGCTTGCCGTGATTCTAAAGGTAGTCTACGTGTGGGTGCGGCTGTGGGTACAGGTGCAGATACTGAAGCACGTGTTGAAGCGCTAGTTGCTGCCGACGTGGATGTGATCGTGGTAGATACCGCTCACGGGCACTCTAAAGGTGTAATTGACCGCGTGGCATGGGTGAAAAAAACCTATCCGCATATTCAAGTCATAGGCGGTAATATTGCTACCGCTGATGCGGCGTTGGCACTACGTGATGCAGGTGCCGATGCGGTTAAAGTGGGGATTGGACCTGGGTCTATTTGTACCACGCGTATCATTGCAGGGATTGGCGTGCCCCAAATTTCAGCCATTAGTAACGTGGCTGATGCCCTAAAAAATGACATTCCACTGATTGCCGATGGCGGTATTCGTTTTTCAGGTGATATGGCAAAAGCTCTGGCTGCAGGCGCTTCTTGTATCATGGTGGGGTCATTGCTTGCAGGCACCGAGGAAGCACCAGGTGAGGTAGAGCTGTTCCAAGGTCGTTATTATAAAGCGTATCGTGGCATGGGCTCATTGGGCGCAATGTCAGGTCAAAATGGCTCGTCTGACCGTTATTTTCAAGACGCCAAAGATGGCGTGGAAAAATTGGTACCTGAAGGCATTGAAGGGCGCGTACCTTATAAAGGCCCAATGAGCGGCATTATTAACCAGCTTGCGGGTGGGTTACGTTCTTCTATGGGTTACACAGGCTGCGCTAATATCGAAGAAATGCGTAGCAAACCGCAGTTTGTTCGTGTCACCTCAGCGGGCATGAAAGAATCACATGTCCATGATGTGCAGATTACCAAAGAAGCCCCCAATTATCGGGTCAACTAATCGGGCTTGTGGGTACCTAAAATAGGTAGTTAAAACTGGGCTAAGTGCCCAGTTTTTTTATTGGCTACTGCTATGATAACCTGCCAAGAAACAGGTGGGTTCATAAAACAGTTGTCGCAACTTTTCTCGAATTTTGATATGCTAAAATCTCATAACAACAACCAGTCATACCCTTGCAGCGGTGGAGTTTTTAATGAGTTATTTTGGTACAGATGGTATTCGTGGCAAATTTGGTGAGTTTCCTATTCATCCTGAATTTTTAATCAAACTAGGTTTTGCTACTGGACAAGTATTAATTGCCCACCAAGAAGATAAAAACCAACGCGTGAATGTCGTGATTGGTAAAGATACCAGACTGTCAGGATATGTGATTGAAGCATGTTTGCAGGCAGGTTTTAATGCGGCAGGGGTTGATGTGCATATGCTTGGCGTGATTCCTACCCCCGCAATTGCGCATTTAACGCGCAGCTTTCATGCCAATGCGGGCGTGGTAATTTCAGCTTCACATAACCCTTACTATGATAATGGCGTTAAGTTTTTTTCAAGCGAAGGTAAAAAATTATCTGACAAAGTCCAACAAGCAATCAATGATAAACTTGCCGCGCTGAGTGATCTGCCGCTGCCAATAGCCCATTCTGATGCATTGGGACGGCATTACCGTGTCGAAGATGCTAAAGGTCGCTATATTGAATTTTGTAAGGGTAGCTTTCCTTACCAATTAAGCCTTGGTCAGCTAAAAATCGTGGTGGATTGTGCCAATGGTGCAGGCTACAGTGTGGCACCAAGGGTGCTAAAAGAACTGGGCGCCACCGTCATCAGCATTGCCAATAAACCCGATGGACTTAATATTAATGATGGCGTGGGTTCCACCCATCCACAAGCCTTACAGCAAGCCGTGATTGACCATGAAGCGCAAGTAGGTATTGCCCTAGATGGCGATGGCGATCGCATCATTATGGTAGATGAAACGGGTGCACTCATTGATGGCGATGCAATTTTATATATTTTAGCCACACACGCGAGCCAACCCATCCATGGTGTGGTGGGTACGCTAATGTCCAATATGGGATTACAACTTGCCCTTGACAAACGGGGCATTGCCTTTGAACGGGCGAGAGTGGGTGATCGTTATGTCATGCAGGCGTTGGAAAAAAATGGCTGGGTATTGGGCGGTGAGTCATCTGGGCATATTTTGACCTTGGACAAAGCCAGCACAGGTGATGCAATTGTAGCAGCTCTGCAGGTACTTGCCGTCATGGCAACCACCAGCAAATCCCTATCAGCGCTGATGCAAGGCTATACCGAGCTTCCCCAAAAACTGGTGAACGTGCGCTTGACCCAAAAACAAGACCCCTATGATTTTGAAGAATTGGTGAGCGCGTTTGCCGCAGCCGAACAAAAGCTTGCGGGTCGAGGTCGCCTCCTGATTCGTCAATCAGGCACAGAGCCGCTCATACGCGTCATGGTAGAAAGTGATGACGAAATTGAATGTGACCTACTTGCCAATGAATTGGCAGACAAAGTAAAACAAGTCATGGCATAACATGACCCCAAACCATAAGGATAAACTATGAGTATTGATTTTACCAGTCAGCGAATGTCTTATGAACAAGATGAACTTGAAGAATCTCAGTTACCTTCAGCACCTTTTGGCTTGTTAAAAAATTGGGTGCGACAAGCCATTGATGCCACACAAGGCGAGGCCTATGCATTTTCGTTGGCGACATGCGGGCGCGATATGCAGCCCAGCGTGCGTACCTTGTTGATGCGAGAAATCATTGAGGTTGATCACCAAGGTATTGGTTTGGTATTTTATACCAACTATGACAGCGCGAAAGGCTGCGATTTAGAAAGCAATCCCAATGCCGAGGCGTTATTTTTTTGGGCAAGTCTAGAGCGCCAAGTGCGGCTGTCAGGTCAAGTAAAAAAAGTGAGCCGTGAGCAATCTGAACATTATTTTCACAGTCGCCCGCATGACAGCCAACTCGCAGCGTGGGTAAGCGAGCCACAAAGTAGCGTGGTCGATAGTCGTGATACCATGGCAGCAAAGTTTGCCGATTTGAGTGAGCAATACGCTGATCAAGTCGTGCCGTTACCCGATTTTTGGGGAGGGTACTTATTGACAGTGGAAAAAATAGAGTTTTGGCAGGGTCGACCCAACCGTATGCATGACCGCATCATCTATACGATGCAAGATGACCAATGGGTAAGAGAACGCCTTTTACCCTAAAACAATTACCAAGCAGCAGCGATACAGGCGCAATTTTGTAAAAAAAACACGATAACTCGAGTTATCGTGTTTTTTGATTTGAAATAATTCATTAGTTTTGTAACGAGCGTAGTAGGCGCACAAATTCAATATACATCCATACTAAGGTCGCCAAAATGCCCACACTAAGTACCCACTCATAACGCTCATCAACGCCCGCGGCATAAGCACGTTCAACATTATCAAAATCTAACAACAAGCTAAGTGATGCAATAACCACCACCAACAAGCTAAAACCAATACCAACTACGCCACCATCAAACAGATAAGGTAGTGAGCTGCTAAATAAACTAAAGCCAATTTGTACCACATAAATAAGCATAATCGCAATGACTGCAGAAATCATCACCGAACGAAATTTTTCCGTCACTTTAATCACGCCACTACGATATAGCCCCAGCATCACGGCTGCCGTTACAAAGGTCGCAACCAATGCGGTAGGTGCCACCGTTGGAAACTTAGTAGCCGCAAATAACGAAATCCCCCCAATAGCCACGCCTTCCAAAATTGCATATGGCACTGCCAGGGACTTGGCAAGGTGAGGCTTAGAAATAATCACCAAGCTAAGCACAAAACCAATCACGATACTAGACAACGCAGCTATATTAATAAAGCCAAATGTCACGCCTGACAGCAGGCAATAACCAAAAAAACCGATACCTGATAACGTGGTTAACGCCAACAAAAAAGCGGTCTTACGTACCACCCCTTGAATGGTCATCGGCGTGCTACTAATTGCCAGCTCCGCGCGTGAGATAATTGGATTAGTCATAAAAAACTCCAAAAAATACAAGTAAACCCATAAAGTAACAAATAGACAGCGCTTTGTATAGTGCTAACGCTTGTTGAACATTAGTAAATTTGTAATATAAAAAAGTTGTTTTTACATACATGCGCTTGATAAAGCTATGATAAAATAGGCTATCTTTGCCAACTAATAATCATCTATGACGACCACCCTCATTCCCAATCCTGCCTTTGGGCGTATCGGCATCATGGGTCGTGCCAATAAACCAAGTGTCATTCAAAGCATCTATCAAATTTGCGATTTTTTTCATGCGCAGGGGCTGCCAATGCTCATTGACCACCAAACGGCGCGGTTACCTGCCTTAGATTTTTCGCGATTAGGCAATATCCGTAGTATTGAGCGCAGCTTATTAGGCGGTGCCTGTGACTTGGTGATTGTAGTGGGAGGAGATGGCTCACTGCTACACGCAGCACAAGTGCTGGCAAAATACAATGTACCCGTGGTGGGCGTCAACCGCGGGCGCTTGGGGTTTCTAACCGATATTTATCCCGATGATCTCAACCTCACCTTAAGCCATATTTTGGCAGGACGCTATGAGCTTGACCAACGCTTTTTATTGAAAATGGAGATTCGCCAAGGCGCGCATGTGATTTATGAGGACATGGCACTCAACGATATCGTACTGCATGCGGGCAAGTCGGTACACATGCTAGATTTTCATCTAAAAATTGATGGGCTCAATGTTTATCGCCAGCACAGTGATGGCTTAATAGCTGCCACCCCAACGGGTTCTACCGCATACGCATTGTCAGGCGGGGGGCCGATTATTCACCCTAGTATGGACGCCATTTGCTTGGTGCCTATGCATCCGCATACATTATCGAGCCGACCCATCGTGGTCAGTGGCAACAGCGAGATAAAAATTCGCATCCACAAAGACAATCGCACCCAGCCTATGGTAAGTGCTGATGGCAAACCCTCGGTGCCCCTCAATCAAAATCAGCGCTTAGTCATTCATAAACACCCCAATAAATTGACCTTACTGCATCCTTTGGGTGTAGATTTTTTTGAGGCGTGCCGTACCAAATTGGGCTGGAATACCTACGCCGAAGAATTTAGTATGGATAATGAATAGTAGCGGATAACCGCCCCATAACTTTGATGGCTAAGAGACGGCTTTTAGTGGCGTATAACTGCTTAGTTGAGGAGCGCGCGCGCCGAACGCTGAGTGATAAAGCCATCGGGGGTTTGACCATGATCCGCTTGCCAACGCTGAAAAGCAAGTTTGGTGTTGGTACCTGCAATACCATCGCTGCCTTTGGTATCATAGCCCATACGCGTTAACTGCTGCTGCAGTATTTTGACTTGATAGGTATAAAGCGGCTGCTCATATTTTGGCCACGATTGCTGTAGCCCAGATTGACCAAGAATGGCTTTGGCAAGCAAACTAACCCCCATTGCATAGTTGGCAGAATTATTATAAACCTTAATCGCATCAAAATTTTTGGTGAGCAAAATTGCTGGGCCTTCTTTGCCTGCAGGTAACCATAACTCAGTGACTGCTTGACTTGGCGCATTAGCCGTTAATAACTGAACACCCACCTGCTGCCAGTCAGCAATACGCTTTTTGGTGGACACTTGACGATAATCAAAATCCGCTGGCAAGCGCACCTCATAAAATGATGCCATACCGCGTTCCCACCCTGCATTACTTAAATAGCTTGCCGTAGATGACAAGGCATCAGCCACATGCCAAGGATTGCGGTGACCATCGTTATTGCCGTCTACTGCTTCATCTAGCCAGGTTTTGGGAATAAATTGGGTATGCCCCATGCCACCTGCCCAAGATCCTTTGAGCTGTGACCAGTCTATATCACCGCGCTCTAATAACTGTAGTAGTGCCAGTAGTTGCTCTTCTGCAAAACCGCGCCGCCGTCCATCATACGCAAGTGTGGCGAGGCTATTCACCAACGACGAATTTCCCGTGCCTTGACCATAAGAAGATTCCATTCCCCAAATCGCCGTAACAATTGACGCAGGGACACCATAGCGATCTTCTATTTGACTAAGTAAAGTACTTTGGCTAGCAAAATTGCGTTGACCGCCATTCACCCGACCGCTTGATACCGCCCCTTCAATATATTCCCATGGCATCTTGGCAAATTCAGGCTGACCTTTATCAAGTGAAATCACTTGCTCATTGTAGCTGGCATTACTAAGTAAGCGCGCCACATCGGCTCGTGGAAAACCGCGTGCCACGGCACGTTCGGTAAAGTCTAATTTCCAACTCAAAAAACTGTCATAGCTAGTGACAGGTGGTTTGACAATGGGCGGCGGCGTGATCACAACAGGCGCAGGCACAGGCGGCGTCACCACAGGTTTTGGCATCGTAGGTGCGCTTGGCGGTGGGGTAGTAGAACATGCCGCCAATAACGCTGCAGTCACACTCACCGATAAATTTTTGATACATAAATGTTTATAGGAAAAATTATTGAAAAACATACAACACCTCAATCATCATACAGCACTTAGCACCAAACAGATCAGCGCATAGAATACAAAAACAAATAATAAACCGCCAAAGAGTCATAACCCCTGACCATCAAACGTCGCCAAAATATACCATACTATGACCAAGGATAATGGTCAAAAAGTGGTCACGATACAAAAATACATAAAGAAGGTGCAAAGAAAGTGAAAGTTGTCGCAAAATAATAAAAATTTGATTGATAAATCTTCAAAATTGATTAAGATAAAGTTTTGGGTCTAAACAAGGATAGACAATGTTAACAGTAAATCAATATTTTGAGGGCGCGGTGGCGTCTATTGGCTTTCAAAGCGCCACCTTGCCTGCCACCGTGGGCGTGATGAAAATTGGGGAATATGAATTTGGTACCAGCCAATTTGAAACCATGACGGTGATTAGCGGTGCAATTAGTGCGCTGTTACCCAATGCCACTGAATGGCAAACTTTTAAGCCCTTTGAGCAATTTACCATTGATGCCAACCAAAAATTTAAGGTCAAAATTGATGTGGAAACCGCTTATTTATGCACTTATGAAGACAAATAAGACCGCCTTCTAGTCAGCCAAACTCAAAACGGTATTCACAACAGCACGTTGTTGGCAATGTAGAACTTAAATCAATATAGGTTCTAAAAAAGCGATAATTAAAACTATCGCTTTTTTACCCATTGGGCGCTTATGATCATTAAGCATCGAGACTACCAAACTTACCATCATTAAAGTCCAAGATCGCTTGGCGAATTTCTGCTTGACTATTCATGACAAATGGTCCATAACCCACCACAGGTTCGTTGATAGGCTCACCACTCATCAACAAGACTTTTGCTCCCACTGCGTTGGCACTTAGGCGCAGCCGATCACAACCCGCCGCCTTAGACTCTGGCATAAAAGTCACGAGCTGGTGGGCAAACGCTTGATGTTGATGATCGGCATTGAGAGTAATGCCACCTTCCATCACCAATAGTAATAAATTATGGGTGCGCGCAATGTCAAGCTCAATGGTGCGTTCTGCCTCAATATCAATATCCCAAAGGTTAATTGGGGTAAACGTTTGCGCAGCGCCCGCCAAAAAATCCGCGGCTTTATCCTGAGCTGTATCGTTCATTGTGGGCAGCTCGCCTGCCACTACTTTTAGGGTACCTGCATGTAGCCCCGAGTCATCGTGTAATGCAATCATAGGCATGGTTTGGTGGGATAAATGCTGGTATTTGGGCGCTGTGTTTTTATGCTGGGCAGGCAAATTGACCCATAATTGCACCATACTAAAGTCGCCGCCCGTTTGACTAAATTTAGGGGAATGAAATTCTTCATGAATCACCCCACAACCTGCGGTCATCCACTGGACATCGCCTGTTTTGATAATACCGCCGCCACCGCTAGAATCCCGATGTGCCACTTCACCTGCATAGGCGATCGTGACCGTTTCAAAGCCTTTATGTGGATGTTGTCCCACGCCACGCGGCGCACTGGTATTGGCAGAAAAATGACGAATAGGGGCGTAATCTAATAATAAAAATGGGTCAGTACGCTTGTCTGCCACCATGTGATTAAACATGGAATGGACAAAAAAACCATCACCTACCCAATGCGGTTGTGGGGCGTGGTGTATGGCTTCCACGTGACGGTATGTCAAATGCGGCGCTGTGTTAGGCTGTAATACAGAGTTTGTGGTCATGGTTCTCTCCTTTTCTACGTTATAAGATAAGGTTTTTGAGATGATTTTCAAGTTATTTTTGTTTTAAAGTAATTATAATTAAGTTTTTTTAAAATGTAATTGGACGGTTTTTTGATAAGCGATTTTTTTAATAGGCGGTAAAAACAACCTTTGTTTATTTTTTATGGCAACAAAAGATAGTCCCTTACCTTTTTTAATGGTAAGGGACTGGCGTGGTGACTGATAACCTTATAAAAACTAAAGCTGACTCCAAAAAAATGGTTAAACAAGTAATCACTCAACAGTTAACCGCTAACAATTAACCCTCAAGGGCAGACCAACGCTCTAGTTTTTCAAGTAACAAGTTGTCTATTGCATCTAAACGCTCAGTGGCTAAGGTAGCGGCGGCAAGGTCACTGACAAACCAAGAGCCATCGGCTAATTTGTCTTGCAGCGCCGCTTGTTCGGCTTCGAGGTCAGCTATTTCTTGGGGTAGGCTGTCAAGTTCGCGCTGTTCTTTATAGCTGAGTTTTTTCTTTTGTGCGCTGGCGGTCGGGGCGGTAGTTTGGGGCTGTGGTTTTGGTTTGTCGGTTTTTTCTGCTTTTAGGCTGGCAGTTTCACGCGCCTTTTGCTGTAGATAGTCTTGATAACCACCCACATATTCTTTGACAATCCCATTACCTTCGTTATCGGTGTCAAAGACCCACGTTGAGGTGACCACGTTATCCATAAAGGTACGGTCATGGCTGATTAGTAAAATCGTGCCGTTAAAGCTATCCACGGCTTCTTCAAGTAGCTCAAGGGTTGCCATGTCAAGGTCATTGGTGGGTTCGTCGAGTACCAGTACATTGGCAGGTTTTAACAACTGCTTGGCAAGTAGCACACGGTTACGCTCGCCACCTGATAGCGCTTTGACGGGGGTTCTGGCGCGTTCGGGCGCAAATAAGAAGTCTTGTAGGTAGCCGATGATGTGTTTTTTCTTGCCAGCCACTTCCACATAGTCGGAGCCTTCGGCGACGTTTTGTACCACGCTGGCTTCAAGGTCAAGCTGGTCACGTAGTTGGTCAAGAAAAGCGATTTGTAAATTGGTGCCAAGTTTGACGCTGCCGCTTTTTTGGATGTCGGGCTGATCTAGACCTAATATGGCATGAATCAAAGTGGATTTGCCCACGCCATTTTTGCCGATGATGCCAATGCGGTCGCCACGAATAATGGTGGTGTTAAAATCTTTGACCAAGAATTTGCCATGGTGGGCGGCAGGGTAAGCAAGGTTAAGGTGTTTGACATTACAAACCAATTTACCGCTATTGTCACCATCATTCATGCTGATGTTGACCTGTCCTACTTGTTCACGGCGGTCTTGGCGTTCTTCTCGCAGCGCTTTGAGGGCGCGGACTCGACCTTCATTACGGGTGCGGCGTGCTTTGATGCCTTGGCGAATCCACACTTCTTCTTCAGCCAGTTTTTTGTCAAAGTTGGCATTGGCTTTTTCTTCGGCAATCAATTGCTGTTCTTTGAGTTCTTGGTAGCGGGCATAGCCGCGCATGTTTTTGGATAAGCTATCTTGGGTGACGTCATAGCTACGCAAAATACCACGGTCAAGCTCAACAATACGGGTGGCAATTTTGTCTATAAATGAACGGTCGTGCGAGATAAATAGCAGTGTTAGACTTTGAGAGTTTAACAAAAACTGCTCAAGCCATTCGATGCTTTCAACATCTAGATGGTTGGTTGGTTCATCAAGTAATAGTACGTCAGGCTTGTTAATCAGTGCGCGCGCCAGTAATACACGGCGTTTACGTCCGCCCGATAGCTCGCTGATATCTGCCTCGCCATCTAGGTTCATCATTGATAGCATAGTTTGTACTTCGCGGCTTAAGTCCCAACCGTGTTTGTCATCGATTTGATGTTGTAAATCTGACATCCGCTCACAGGCGGTCATATCGCCATCGGCACATGACATACTGGCTATGTCATATTCCTTGAGCCATTGTGCGACATCGCCTGCGCCTGCCATCACAATATCTGCCACTTTGCCCGCCGTTTCGGGGATATCTTGTTCTAGCATCGCAATTTTGATGCTGCTATTGACGCTATAGTCGCCGCTGTCAGGCTTGATTTGTCCGCTAATGACTTTAAATAAGGTGGATTTGCCTTCACCATTACGCCCAATCAAACAAACGCGCTCGCCTTGTTCGATGTTAAAGTCGATGCCGTCTAAAATAGGGGCAATACCAAATGCCAAATGAATATCTCGTAAATGAATTAACGCCATAAAGTTCTCAACAGGGTTAGTAAATGTTTGTATAATAACAAAATGGCGTTATTGTAGCAGAATTTGCTGGCGCGCATGGCGACAAAACAAGGGGGAAAGATATGATAAACAACAATGACTGGGCAGCCATTACCACCCAATTGAACGAAGACATGGCAGCACTGCAAACGCAGTTTGCGTTTATGGAAGATACTATTGATACGCTCAATGGGGTAATTACGCAACAAAGTCAACTGATTGCTGATCAGCAGCGACAATTACAGCTTATTTATCAAAAATTAGAAAGCCAAACGCAGGGTAGTCAAATTCAGCCGTTTGACTTGCTACATGATCGACCGCCACATTATTAGTAACAAGTTTTAAATAGCATGGTTTTTTGATAACGGATCACAAAAAAATACCCGCAAAAACCAACAATTAAAAAACGCCATTAAAAAAGCCGCTATAACTCATGATAGCGGCTTTTTGCAGGTAAAATCACTTAATAATTATCATTTAATAATCACTGATAATTGATCATCAATCATTGAGTTCACGGGTTGGCAAAACATCTTTTATGGTGTCGCGTAGCTCGTGAAGCGCGGTGACGGTGGCGTCCCAGTCTAGGCAAGCATCGGTGATTGATTTGCCATACTCTAGTTTTGATAAGTCAGCGGTCAAGTCTTGGCGTCCGCCTTTGAGGTGGCTTTCTACCATCATGCCAATAATTGAGCGATTGCCGTTTTTGATTTGTTGGGCAATATTTTGGATGACCATCGGCTGTAAATAAGCGTCTTTATTGGAATTGGCATGGCTAGAATCTACCATAATTTTGCCCGATACTTTGCCTTTCGCCAGTTCATTTTCAGCTTGGGCAACCGCTGTGGCATCGTAGTTGGGTTTACCATTGCCGCCGCGTAACACTACGTGACCATAGGCGTTGCCTTTCGATTTGATGATAGAGACTTTACCATCAGCTGCCAATCCCAAAAAGCTATGCCCAAATTTTACCGCTTGCATGGCGTTGACTGCCACCGTCATGCCGCCATCCGTACCATTTTTAAAGCCAACAGGGCAAGAAAGTCCAGAGGACATCTCACGGTGAGTTTGGCTCTCGGTGGTACGTGCGCCAATTGCTGACCAGCTAATCAAATCTTGAATATATTGGGGAGTATTGGGGTCAAGTGCTTCAGTAGCACAGGGCAAGCCTTTTTCGTTAAGGTCTAATAACAATTGACGCGCCACATGTAAGCCTTTGTTGATGTCAAAGCTATCATTCATATCAGGATCATTGATAAGCCCTTTCCAGCCCACGGTGGTACGGGGTTTTTCAAAATAAACGCGCATCACGATATAGATAGTATCTTCTAATTCCTTTGCTAAGACGGCTAATTTGTCGGCATATTCATGCGCTGCCTTGATGTCATGGATTGAGCAAGGCCCGATGACCATCAACAAGCGTTTGTCTTTACCGTCAAGAATATTTTTGACAGTTTGGCGACCTTGGGTGACTGTTTCAATGGCTTTTTGGCTAAGGGGTAAGGCTGTTTTTAGTTCTGCAGGGGTGATTAAAGGCAAAATCGCGGCTAAGTTCACGTTGTCTACATCTGCAATGTCTGTTTGGGCAAAGGTGGTCATAATCTTCACATAATCATGTTAAATTTAAATAAACATAAACTATAAACTAAAAAAATACAGATGTCATCTGCTGATTGGCGATTGACAACGAACTTTTAGTTTTACCAATGATAAATATAATTTTCCCCCTATTTTGTATTTTAGGTACCCTATGACCAGACAATTTTTGGTGAACGTGAAAAAATAATGTCTGATTTCAAGCTTTTTGTATGACAAACTGGCAAATAAAGCACGTGCATGGTATGTTACTTTACCAAGTCTTATGCTGAAAAAAAATACCACCAGCAACCCTTAGGTAGGCAAATAATAATCATAAATGCTTACGATATTTTGACCTTGAGATAGAGATGACCGTGACCAAGCCAACTTTAGACAATGCTAACCCCAATCTATCCGCTGCACAGGCACCCACCAGCCAGCCGCCGCGCTATCGCCCACTTACGATTGGGATTGTAGCAGGCGAGGTGTCAGGTGATGCGTTGGGGGCAGATTTGATGCGCCAGATGAATAATCTACGCGATGATATTATTTGGGTGGGTGTTGGCGGCGCGCAAATGCAAGCGGCAGGATTGTCTTCCGTGATTGACATGTCGCGGCTTTCGGTTATGGGTTTGGTGGAGGTAGTCAAGCATCTACCCAGCTTGTTTCGGGCGCGCGATGAGATTTTAACTGCGTTCGATGCCGCCAAAATTGATATGTTTGTGGGCATTGATGCGCCCGATTTCAACCTGCGCTTGGGAGCGCGGCTTAAGTTTGAGGGAGTTTATTGCGTACAATATGTGAGCCCATCGATTTGGGCATGGCGTGAAAACCGTATTCATAACATCAAAAAGTCGACGCATTTGGTGCTGTGTCTTTTTCCCTTTGAGCTGCCTGTGTACCAAAAACATGGGCACCCTGCCGTGTGTGTGGGGCATTCTTTACAAAAGACCATTGACCCCGCGTTAATGACCACACCAATGTTGGCGCTGCGCCGTGAGGTGATATGGCAAAACCCTGCATTTCATCAGTTTTTTGTTAAGCTTGGCGATGCACAAATGAGCCATTTAATCGCGGTGATGCCCGGTTCAAGGCGCGGTGAAATTGACGCAATTTTGCCAAAAATGTTACAGTCTATCAAAAAGCTGCTAATTATGGATAGCAAGCTCTGTTTTATCATCCCAACTGTGAATCAAAACCACTTGAACATTGTGGCACAGTATCTAGAGGCACAGCCAGCCGAGCTGCAGCAGCGCGTCACGGTTGGCTGCGATGAAGCGGTGGCAAATTTTAGCCAACAAGTCATGGCAATTTCTGACTTGGTGCTGCTTGCCTCAGGGACGGCAACCTTAGAAGCCATGCTACTGAACAAGCCGATGGTCGTGGTGTACTCCCTCAATAAAGCCACTTTTTGGTTGGCTAAAAAAATGGTTAAAGTGCCGTATGTGGCGCTGCCCAATATTTTGGCGGGACGAGAAATTGTGCCAGAGTTGCTACAAGAAGATGCCAACCCAGACAATATTTGCCGTGTGGTACAACAAACGCTAAAAGTAAAAAACTACAATGAACAGCTCAGAGACTTGCGCCAGACCTCCGTGTGGCTGCATGAACAAAGCAATGTCAACCCTGCCAATGCCATCATTGATGGCTGGCTTGAGTGGATTAAATAGCATCCATTCTGTGTTTTTGCTCACAAAAATTCAGGACAAATTTATGACAAGTGGGTGAGGTGCTTTGCTGTCACAAAGTTGGCAACCAATGCTGTCGCCTTAGTTCTTGCCTCAAGCACCGTCATAAAGGTATATGCTCCAATAAATTTACGGCTAATAAACATTAGCTCCTTGGGCGGCACACTAAAAGATTTTGAGGCAGCCGACTTGCCTGCTAGTTTGAGCACGCGGTTATGTAAATCACTATTTGCCCAATGATAATAACCTTGGTCATCTAAGGCGTGCGCTGGAATCGTGGGATTGTGGCTTGGCAAGCTAAAGGGTTCACTGGCAAGCAAACACAGTGCCACCAAATCATCTTTGACCGCTTCACTTAGATTGGCAAAAAATGGGTAGAACTTGCCTGCCTCGCTGAGGGCTTGGCGCATTCTGCTGGCATCATGATAAAAACCTGCCAGCAACAATTCTCTAGCAACGTGCAGTAAGGTGTCATCAAACTGGCGAATGGCGCCAAAATCTAGCAAAACCAACTGGTCAATGGCTGCTTCATTGTGATTATCTTTTGCCAGGCGAATAAGGTAATTACCAAAATTTGGGTCGGTTTGCATATCGCCCCATTCAAAAATTTCACGCAGCATAATATCAATAGACGCCTGCCCAATCGCATCACGGCGCGCTTGGGGCAACGCAAATACCTGTTTATCCATAATAGAAACGCCTGCCTCGTAGGTCATACACAGCACGCGGCGGGTACTATACTGCGGTAAAATACGCGCCACGGCATAGCGTGGGTCATTTGCCAAGCGCTGATAAAAAAGCATGGTAGTGTTGGCTTCTAGACGATAATCCACCTCATGATGTAATAAATCGCGAATCTCCTCAAACCAATCATCTAATTGACGAGTTTGTGGTACGGCATTACTGACTTTAAGTAGTTGTCTAAATAGATTAAGGTCACTGTCAATGGCGTCGGCAATATTGGGGTATTGCACTTTGAACACTACTTGTTCACCCGTGGTTTTATGCGTGGCTTGGTGAACTTGGGCAAGAGATGCGGTGCCAATTGGCACAGGGTTGATGTCAAATTCTTGTAGCTTCTCCCCCAGCTCTTTGATCAGCGCCGCTTCAATAATAGGGTAGGCAAAGGCACTGGTTTGGTCATTGAGGGTTTGCAGTGCTTCGGTAATTTCAGGGGGCAAAAAGTGCTCACCATACAAAGCAAGCATCTGCCCAATTTTGACTACAGAGCCTTTGAGTTTGCCAAGCTCAGTCACCAAATATTGGGCTTGTTCTCTCATAAATACTTGTTTTTGTGCTGCTTTTTCTTCTTTTGATTTAAATAGCCCAAACGCACTGTTGGTTGCCCAGCGTCTGCCAATACTAAGAGAGGCCTTGGCAATCGATAGCCGACGGTCTAACGCCGAGGTTTTTAGCTGGTCTAATGGCTGCTTATCGGTTGCCGTGTTGTCAATCGCCATAATATTACCTAAATTTAAATGAAAAAAAGCAAATTATTCTAACATAATTTGCCTTTTTTTGCAGATATTCAAGGGTTTGGCGCAGGGTTATTTGTTGCGTCCAATAGCACGGTAACCAATATCACGGCGATACTGCATCCCTTCAAAATCAATGTGGTCACAGGCTGCCAAAGCGTGAGTTTGCGCGGCTAAAATATCATCCCCTAATGCAGTGACGCATAGCACACGCCCGCCACTGGTCACAATGTCGCCTTGTGCGTTGACAGTCGTTCCTGCATGAAATACTTTAACAGTCGTTTGCTGCTGACTATCAAAAGCGGCTAAACCATGAATCACATCGCCCGTTGAGGCAGTTTCTGGGTAGCCTTTACTGGCAAGGACAATGCCAAGAGCAGGGCGAGAGTCCCATTCGGTTTGTTCTGGTAACTTGCCATCAAGACCTGCTTGGATTAAGTCTACCATAGAGCCTTTTAGGCGCATCATAATAGGCTGGGTTTCGGGGTCACCAAAGCGGCAATTAAACTCAATGACATAAGGGTCATCATTGCCATCAATCATCAAGCCTGCATACAAAAATCCTGTATAAGGGGTGCCATTGGCATTCATGGCATCCACTACGGGTTGTATTACCCGCTCAATCACTTTGTCGTGCACGGTTTGCGTTACCACAGGGGCAGGGGAATAGGCACCCATACCGCCTGTGTTTAAGCCTGTATCACCCTCACCAATACGCTTGTGGTCTTGGCTGGTTGCCATTGGCAAAATGTTATTACCATCAATCATACAGATAAAACTGGCTTCCTCGCCCTGCAAAAACTGCTCAATTACCACACGGCTACCTGCATCGCCAAATTTATTGCCTGATAGCATGTCATTAATGGCGTCCACGGCTTCCGCCTCGCTCATTGCCACAATGACGCCTTTACCTGCGGCTAGCCCATCGGCTTTAATCACAATCGGCGCGCCTTCTTGCTTCACATAAGCAATTGCATCGGCGGTATTGCTAAAGGTTTGGTATTTTGCAGTTGGAATGTTATGGGCAATCATAAAGTCTTTGGCAAACGCTTTTGAGCCTTCTAGCTGCGCGCAGTAAGCGGTAGGCCCCCAGGCTTTGATACCAGCCTTTGCCAAGTCATCTACCATACCCGCAACCAATGGCGCCTCAGGGCCTACCAACACAAATGCAACGTGCTGGGTTTGGCAAAAGTCAATTACCGCAGCATGGTCTTTGACATTCAAATCCACATTTTGGAGTTTGGCTTCTAAAGCAGTGCCCGCATTGCCGTTTGCCACAAATACTTGATTCACGCGATCATCTTTGGCGCATTGCCAAGCCAAAGCATGCTCACGTCCACCCGTGCCAATCACTAAAATATTCATAACCTTTCCTTTAAAACTGTTAAAATTAGCGATATTGTAACAAAGATTGTGAGCGAAAAGTATGGCAAATCATTTTATTATCGGTGTGGATGAAGTCGGTCGCGGGCCTTTACTAGGTGACGTGGTGGTGTGTGCCTTGGTGTTTGCAAGTGATATGTTAACCGTCAATGAAGATAGTATTAGCACCAATTTAGCCCAAGCAGATAGCGTGGCTTTGAATAACCCTACCTTGTCTGCCCTAACAGACTCCAAAAAACTCTCTGAAAAAAAACGCGAATTATTATTTCCCGTTATCGCCCAAACCGCACAAGCCTATAAAATCATCAAAGTAGCTGCCAGCATGATAGACCAGCTCAATATTTTACAAGCCACACTATTAGGCATGAAACAGGCGGTGGCAGGCGTGATGGACGCACTATTAGACACTTATCCTAATGCCACATTTAGCGTGATGGTAGATGGCAATAAACTGCCTGTGTTACATGATTTGGCGCATTTTGACAAAATTTGCTACCAACAAGCGGTGGTCAAAGGTGATGGCAAACACGCCTGTATCAGTGGGGCTAGTGTCTTAGCCAAAGTGACCCGTGACCAAGATATGATTGCACTTGCCAAGCTTTATCCAAACTATGGCATTGAAAAACATAAAGGTTATCCAACGCCACTGCATCTACAAGCGATTAAAAAATATGGAATTTTACCAATGCATCGCAAAAGTTTTGCCCCCATCAAACGCCAATTAGCAGGGGGATAAAAGCAGGGGAATAAACACAGGCTTACAAAAATAGTTGATAAAAACTAGTGCATAAAAAAAGACAACCTAATGAGATTGTCTTTTTTTATGATATTTTTATCCAACTTTTTAGCTTAATTTGCGTATAGCAGAGGCTAGGGCGCATTGTGCCTAGCACACCACACGCTAACTATTAGATTGGTTGAATGTTGCTAGCTTGGTCGCCTTTTTGACCTTGGCTTACCGTGAAAGAAACACGTTGACCTTCGGCTAAAGTCTTGAAACCTGAACTTGCAATTTGGCTATAATGGGCAAATACATCTTTGCCGCCATTGTCTTGTTCAATAAAACCAAAACCTTTTGCTTCGTTAAACCATTTTACGGTACCGTTTACAGTATTTGACATAATGTTGTCCTTAAAAAATAATAGATTTTAATAATAAGGTCATCTGACCTGTCAGCTGAACTAAGCCATGAATTATGATTGTTTGAAAAAAATCATTCAACATAACGGCAGTTTTGATACACGTTTAAATTAAAATCTAGGACACAAGCAAAAACAAACTTTAGATTAGACTTAACGAAATGCGAACTGAAACTTACGACTACGGTCTAGCTATGTCCCAGTATAGCGCAAACTCACAGATTAGCAAGTAATTAAAAATTTTAATTGTAACCAAGGAAATAATCAATAATTTTGATTAAATTAAATTGCAGCTTTCTCCTCATCCTAGTGGCGTTGGTATAAATGGCTCATCAATAAAGGGGCGGTCAGTAGGGTGGTTGGGGTGTCGGTAATCACACAGTTTACCCCGTCGTCTAGCAAGCGTTTGACGCAGTTGGGATCGTTGACTGTCCACGCGCTAACACGTAAACCAAAGCCACGTGCAATGTTTATCAATTTTGCGTTAATCAGAGGGTAATAGATTCCCACTTGCTGACAGCCCAAACGGCATGCCAAGTTAAACGTGTCATAAATTAGCATTTCGCCATGTTTATCTTGACTGGGCAAAAACGCGACTTGGGTGGCAAGGGTGCTGCTCGGCTCTAGTAGCAGTCCTGTTGGGTAGCGCAGCGATGGGGGTAAATAGGCTTGTTGCCGCTGTAATTGATCTAGAATTTGTGTGTCAAAACTGGTCAAGCTAATGGGTAGGGTTTGCCAAGTCGCTGTAGATAATAGCCTAAGCAGATTTTCAACCAACTGGCTATGCTGCGTTTTGGCATGAGTTTTGATTTCAAATTCAAGATGGCGATAATGCTGCAAATAGGGTGGTAAATCACACAGCGGTAAAATTTTTTGCCGTAAAAAATTTGTGTTAAGGGTGGTTTGAAAACGTGGTATGTCCGACTGGTATAGCGCCCTAAGCTTAGCGAGCCGATAATCACTCACCCAGCCTTGTTGACCTGCAAGACGCGATAATTTTTCATCATGTGTTACCACAAATTCGCCATCTGCGGTCATTTGAATGTCAAATTCAACCCCATCAAGTTTTTTGCCTTGTATGTCAAGCTGCTGGGCATGGGCAAACGCGAGCGCGCTATTTTCTAATGCTTCTGCTCTTGCGCCTCGATGCCCTAATAGTTGCCATGTGTTGGGCGGCAGCGGGTGTAAACGATTGGGGAATGGTTGCACGGGCATTATGGACTCACAAGTCTAGATATTTGGCTAAACAATAAATACGAAACATAATTAGGGTTATTATAGGGTTTGTACCCAACGTGATGACGTATCATATCATGTGGCAAAGTTTGAGGTGCTAAAGTTTGATGGACTAAATTTGTGTGGTGAATTTAGCAAGTCGGTAGGTAAAAGGTTTTCACAAAAGCCACATAAAACCGAGTGAATAACTAGCTAATTGGTAAAACTTTGCTTTATAATGAGCCAAGCGATTGTAAGGTCGCCACATCAGTTATCACGTTAGTTGGTCAGTTATTAGGTTAGTTTGAAAGGTGCGTTATGTCTATGTATTTACTACAAGTTAAGTTATCCCAAACAGTAACTCAATCACTCGTATTGGCATGCTGTGCCTTAACCATGGTAGGGTGTAATCGTACCCCTGATGCCAAAGAAGAAAAAAATGCTTCAGCGACCGCCCAAACTCAAGCTGATAATGGCTCAGCAGTAAAATGTAGCAGCGAGCAAGCAACCAGTGCTATTCACACTTATCTAGTAAACCGCTTACAACAGCAAGCTTCAAGCCAAGCGCAGATGATTGAACAGCAAGCTAGCACGGTTGTTGACCGTAGTATCTTGCAAAATAACCTCAACCAAATTGCTGTTAACCTAGAAAGTGTGAATGGCAATCAAGGTCAATGCCGTGCCACCGTATCCTTCAACATGCCACAATCACAGCTTGATAACGCGGACAAAATTTATGCGCGCCTACGTTTACCAGTGGTGGCGCAGCAAGTAGTCTCGCGAGGCTATCAACTGCAAAATAGCACAGTGGTTGCCAAAAATATTGGCTTTGGGGTGGCTGCCAGTGGTGATAGCTACCAAATCAATACCACAACAGGCGATGACTTGATCGCGCTAGCGGGAGAAATGGTTGCCAATGCCACTTTAGCCCAAACCTTGTCTCAGCCGTCAAATCTATCTGCCACAGGCAATGTACCAACCACCATAACGCCACCACCTGTTCGCCGTGACGTCACGGGCAATACCGAACCTAAAAAACAAGCTGCCGCACCAACGACCTCACAGCCAAAAACTGCGCCGACAGACGACAAAACCACGACAGCCAGTGCAAAGCCGACATCGGCAAATGACCCTGCCAAAACCGCCAATAGCGCTGACACTGGCAAAGATACCCCTGCGGCGGCTGACAAAAAAGCGGATCTAAGCACCGCAGACAAAACCAGCGCTGCCACTACCCATGAAAAAGTACCAACGGATACCCGCGTTAAGCTCAGTATTGAAGAAAAGAATGAACAATACTAATTATTTGGTTGTTTTGGTTGTCTAACTGAGCTAAAAATAGCCTACTAAAAGGCGGATGTTGCATTTGCTGCACCGCCCATGCATGACAGTTACCGTTAGTCTGAGTTTTTGCCTTGAAAAGCGGGCGATAGATCACATTTCTCCAAAGCAGAGACGTTATGAAAACAAGTTCTTAGTTATTTCAAAGCGTTCTTTGCCAAAATCATAAGGATATGACCATGTCAACATTTGCGCCACAATTAGCCGTCAAAGCCACTTACATGCGAGGCGGCACCTCAAAAGGTACCTTTTTTAACCTTGAAGACTTACCAACGTCTTGCCAAGTGGCAGGGTCGTCACGAGATAATTTTTTGCTGCGAGTGGTAGGTAGCCCTGACCCATATGGTAAACAAATTGATGGACTGGGCAACGGTAGCTCGTCAACGTCCAAAGTGGTCATTCTATCCAAATCGGAGGTTCCTAACCACGATGTCAATTATCTATTTGGTCAAGTGGCCATTGATAAAGCTATGATAGACTGGAGTGGCAACTGTGGTAATTTAACCGCGGCTGTGGGGTCGTTTGCAATTGCCAATGGCTTAGTGGATGCAGCTAACATTCCAGACAACGGCATCTGTAAGGTGCGTATCTGGCAGCAAAATATTGGTAAAACCATTGTGGCACATGTGCCCATTACCAATCGTCAAGTGCAAGAAACGGGCGATTTTGAACTCGATGGTGTGACGTTTGCGGCAGCAGAGGTAAAAATCGAGTTTATCGACCCTGTAGACAGCGATGGTGATATGTTCCCAACAGGCAATCTAGTGGACATGCTAGAAGTACCAGAATTGGGTAGCTTTGAAGTGACCATGATTAACGCAGGCATCCCAACGATTTTTTTGAATGCCAGTGACCTAGGATTTACAGGAACGGAGCTACAAAAAGACATCAATGGTAATCAAGAAACTTTGACCAAACTGGAAAAAATCCGTGCCCACGGCGCTGTAAAGATGGGACTGATTACCGATATTCAAGAAGCACAAACCCGTCAACATACCCCAAAAATTGCGTGGGTAGCAGCACCAGCAGACTATACTGCCTCAAGTGGTAAGGCGGTGAAAGCGGGCGATATTGATTTATTGGCACGCGCCATGAGTATGGGACAGTTGCACCATGCCATGATGGGGACGGCATCGGTTGCTATTGGTACAGCGGCCACTATCAAAGGCACGCTTGTTAATCAAGCCGCAGGTGACAAAGAATTGATAGAAGTTCGCTTTGGTCATCCGTCTGGTACCTTGCTTGTGGGCGGTGAGTCTGTCCAAGTTGATGGCAAATGGCAAGCCAAAAAAGTGTCCATGAGCCGCTCAGCACGCCGCTTGATGGTGGGTGAGGTATTTGTACCCAGTGATGCTTTTTAACTGTGAAACACGATGCAAACAATGCAAAAACATAACTCGATTTATATTAACCTCAGCACGCCCACCACCGCCCAACCCGTAACCGTGGTACAAACTACCCGTGGCGATTATACAGACTCGCTGTATGGTGGCTTTAATCTTGGTTTGCACGTGGGCGATATTGACCAAACGGTGCATCAAAATCGTGCCACGTTGTTGGCGCAGTTGCAGCAAGAACACCCAACATTGGCAAGCATCCATTGGTTAAACCAAGTGCATGGCAACCATGTTCATCATGTGACTGACCAACTTTTGGCGCATACCGTTGCGGCAGATGCTCACATCACCACGCTACCTAATGTTGCCTTGGCAATTATGACCGCGGATTGTGTGCCAGTAATGATAACCAGTGACATCGCGTGTGGTGCCAATAACGTAATTGCAGCCGTACATGCAGGTTGGCAAGGTCTAGCAAAAAATGTCATTTACCAGACGGTACAAAAAATGGTACATCAGTCTGATTTGCTAGAGGGCAACACCGATTTAGAAGACATAAAAACGCTAACACAAGGCTGGCAGGCGTGGGTAGGTGCTAGCATTGCCCAGTGTAATTATGAGGTGGATAGCCGAGTACGCGCACAGGTGCTTGAAGCGCTTGCCGTGGATGAAGCAACCGATACCGCAGAGCGACTGTTTAAAAATTCTGAGCGTGAGGGACACTATTTTGCCAATCTTGCAGCGGTAGCAGAATTACAGCTTAATGCGTGTGGTATACATCAAGTTTTTCAAAGCCAATTAGACAGTTATAGTGATCCTAGGTTCTACTCTTATCGTTCACAGACCCAGCAGCAATTACCTGCTACAGGGCGTATGGCAACATTGATTTTTATGGCAGAGAGCAAACCACTATAAAAAATGGGTGATAGCGATATGCTATCACCCATTTTTTTACCACTCAAAAACACTACTGAGTTTTATCCATGATTTGGATAAAAGATTGAGCACGTAATTCTTGTAGCCAATCCTCCATGGCTTGGGGAGCAAGGCGCTGATAAAGCAGCTCGCGCGCCATGTTGCGACGATAGTTGTCAGTCACATCTTTTTGACGTTTTTCATCCACTTTTAAAATATGCCAGCCAAACTGGCTTTGAAATGGGGCTGAAAAATCATTCACCGAGGTTTTTTTCATCATCGCCTCAAAGCTAGGCACCATATCGCCTTCGTTGACCCATCCTAGATCACCGCCTTGGCTAGCACTACCTGGATCTTTAGAATAGGTACTTGCCAACGTGGCAAAGTCCGCGCCTTGACGCAGCTGTTCATAGATACTATCAATTTGCTGTTTGGCTAATTCAGGGGATAAAGCAGCAGAAGGGCTGATTAGAATGTGACGCGTGTGCCATTGGTCGATGATATGCTGTTTGCCACCACGCTTGTCAACAAGTTTTACCACATTATAACCTTCAGGGGTTAAGATAACCTCGCTCACTTGCCCAACATTGAGCCCTATAATGGCTTTTGAGATGTCTGTCGGTAAAGCGGTTGCGGCATGATAACCCATATCACCGCCTTGTATTTGCCCTGCATCTTTGAGCTGTTTGTCATATTGCGCTTGGGCATCACGGATAATTTGATTAATGTCGGGGTTTTCTACGGCTAACGCCTGTGCGATTTTTTGGGCAATAGTTTGGGCGGATTTTTTGGATTTATCACTTAGGGTGGCACGGGTGTTAAAAGGTACGCGAATATGTAGGGTGCGGTACTGGCTTTGTTCTAAGGCATTGCTTTCAGGGGATTTGAGAAAGGCATCCACATCTTGCTCACTAATTTTGATGCGTCGTGTCAATTGCTGCTGTTGCAGTGTCTGCATTGCCAAATCTTCGATGATTTTTTGGCGAAGCGCTTGGTAACTACCTGCTCGTTGCCCATCTAGTGTCTGTTGAAATTGGGCTAAGTTGTTGATTCCGTTTTGCTTGGCGAGGTTTGCCAATGCCGCATTGACTTCGTTTTCATCGGGTGAAACGCCGTATTTTTTGATCAAATCTAACTGAATCTGTTGGGTAATCAATTGGTCAAGCGCTAGCGCGTATAGCTGTTGAGCGGGGGGTAGTGGTCTGTTTTGAGCTTTTAGCTGAGCGGCTGCCTGTGTGGTAGCACGTTCAAGTTGGCTATTTAAAATGGCGGTATCATTGACAATTGCAACCACGCCATCAATCAGTTGGGGTGCAGCACTAGCGGCTGACGGATGGGTAGTGGATGCCTTGGTCTCGGCTGTTACTTGGGCGGCATAAGTAGCGCTTATTGGCGCGCCCATGGTAATCAACATTAACAAAGCTGAACGCGATGCCAGTCTTTTTAGGGGAGATGGGGGTAGTTGATGCATGAAATATAGGTTCATTGCATTGATCCTTCAAAAATTAAAAAACGCCAAATAAACAAAAAAATAGGCTGATTAGCCAAGCGGCAATGGTGATAATGGCAGTATATTAAAGTAAAGTCACGAATAAATCTGCTAGCATCCTGTAAATACAAAAGCCAAGTTTTGCGCGCTTGTATCTAGCAACCATACCCGTAGCGCAATGTGCCGACCACGCGCTCAAACTAGTGGTTAGGGTTATACCCCAATACACGATTTTGAATGAGGTTGGCAAGTTGTCCACTGCCTTTATTAGATAACCCTGTCAAACTAATTTCTGCCATAATCGCTTGTTGGGCTTTGTTGTTATTGCCAAGTTCATCATAATAACGGCGCCCATAAATTGATAACCCATAACAGCAGCTGTCATAAGTAAAGCCTGCCAACACATCACTAAAATGGTTTTGTTGGGTATCATACTGAGCAGCCCCCAAAAAGCGCCAGTGGTCGCTGATAGGAAAAATGGCGGACCCTGTCACCGCTGATAATGATTTTTGACCAAATTTACTGGCATTACGTTTGACAAACCCTAAATTGTAAAGACTGCGCGTGTCTGGGGCGTGGCGTAGCTGGGTATTAAAGTAATTGAGGTCGCCGTGATCATTCACCGAACCGTCCAAATCTAGCCAAAAATCTTGACGCGGCTGGGTACTAACTTGAAACACGGTGCCTGTATTATCAAGCTTCAAACCATCATTGGTATTATCTAAGTGAACCCGAATATCACTCAGATAAAATTGCTTGCCAATACTGGCATCTAGCCGCGTCAAACCACTTCGATCAATATAGCGGTAATTAAGTGACGGGGTGAGATGGTTGTTATCAGGGAGTCGGTCATAGCCCAAAAACCAAGAATCTTCATACAATTGGGGAAAATTGAGTGATGCCAGTCGGGTGTTAAAATTGGGCACTTCGCTTTGGTCTTTGTAAGGGGAGTACACATATTTTAAACGAGGGCTAACCAGTTGATAACCGCCTAGTGACTCATCAAATTTGCCAAATGGTGTGCCTGCCTTAAAAAAATTAAGTCCACTATCAACACTCACTTGCGGCACAAAAATAGACTGGCTTTTACTATCTTTGTCTTTGCCGTTGGCAAGAGCAGATTGTTGGTCGTATTGGGTATAAAGATGCTGCAAACTGACAGAAGGTGTTACATAGCCCCACGTGCGTGTGACAGGATAAGAAGCGCTTATTTTATTATAAAAACGTCCTCCGCTTTGTTCAGGCGCAGAGCCGTCATTAATAGGGCGCTTAAAGTAAGCAAAATCACTGATGCCCGTGACGTCAAAATCTGTAACCCAAGGCAAGCGATACTTGAGTGAGAGTTGTGGCAAACGCTCATAGGGTTTGTCTTTATCAGCAATTTTTTGTGCATCGGATAAATTGCGATCAAGCGTCTGAAAACTTTCTACTTTGGCAAGGGCGGTGACATAGTCATTATAATAACTAGCTTGTAGACGTCTGGGCAAATTAAGCTGTACGGTTTCATCCCCAAGTGTCTCAAAATTACTGATAAAACTTGGGTCAGATACATACTGATAAAGAGCATCTATGGCAAGATTTGAAAGGATGGGAGATTGCCAATGATGATTATAGATAAAGCGTTTACGATCCTCATCTTCATATTGTTTATCACGCGGTAAATAAGAGCCCGTTAGTTGTCCTTCACCATAGTTGTGGGTTAAATAACGAAATTGCCCTGTTGCCATGGGATTACGGTCGGTAAAAATTGTTGGGGTGAGTGTGGCATCATAATTGGGGGCTAGGTTTAAGTAGTAAGGTAATTGGACGGTAAAGCTGCCCTCCGAGCTAAACCCTGCTCTAGGCAATAAAAAGCCACTGGTGCGCCGATCATCAATAGGGAAATTAAAGTAGGGCAAATACAACACAGGGGTGTTTTTAATTTTTAATGTGGCATGGCGTGCTTCACCGCGCCCTGTGTCGGTGTCCATGTCAATATTTTTGGCGTTAATTTGCCAAGTGGGGTTGTCTGGCGCGCACGTGGTAAACATAACATCATCAATTTGTACGTGGCTTTCGTCAATTTTATTGAGTTTTTTGGCATAACCATGAGCTTGTAGTGGCACGCTTGCAAACGCCACATCTTTTGCCGTGGCCTTGGCGCTATCGGTTTGGTAGGCAAATTCATTGGCAACCGTAATTAATCCGCCTTTATTGCTGTCTTTAATATTGGTTGGGCGCGTTTGCAGGTCTTGGCTTTGGGCGGCATCGACCACCAAAACATTGCCTTGCGCTGCGGCAATACCCTCTTTGACTGCTACCACGACTTTGTCTGCAGAAATTTGTTGTCGGCCTTGGTTAATTTCAACATTGCCTGCTAGTTCAGCGTAATTGTCATTGTCATAGTAGCCGTAATCTGCGGCGGCATGAATTGGAAACGCACTGTTTGGCAAATCAGACTGTGCCGCTTCTAGCGCTTGTTGCTGATAAATCGTGGAGGTGGGATATACCCAGTTACCATGACACATAGCTGGGTTTTGGCGTTTTGTAGCACCTTGATCTTCGGCGGGTTTTGTTGGCTGATAAAAAGTCTTTAATCGATACAAGCTTGCTTGCTGGGTTGGTGTTGGCGTATAGTTGGGGCGCGTGCGCGCGGCGTCACTTTCTGGCAATGGTGCCGCCACAGGGGTGATGCCCGAATAGGTTGTTACATCAAGCCCCGCTTCACTATCAACAGGGTCAGAAATGACGGTTTCAGAAATAACGGGGTCAGTGACTAAATCTGTTGGTGTGACGGGTGCTACGGATTGTTTAGCAGCTGCTTGATTAGGGAGAGTTGGCTCAAAAGCAAGTACATTTTGAGAAAAAATGGGAACAAGCACACTGCCAAGCAGCATTGCCAACATACGGCGGTGACCATGAATGTGCTGCAATGAAAGCGTCAAAGGGCTTAAGCGTGGGGCGGATGGCTGGATTAAAGCAAGTGAATGACAAGAAGATGAGCGAGGCGAAAAATTCACAAGTTTTTTCATTAGACAGATACCAAAGACGCAAAATAAAAACCCAAACATCATATCACTAGCGCGGTCAATATACTATCTTTTCGCAGGGATAAAATTGCAAACTTGCCACGTTCCTCTTGAGAGATTGGCAGATTTTCGGTAGCATAGAACATTTTTAGCCATAACAGCCAATCCTTATGAATCAGCCTCCCAAACCGCCTGTCACTTCCCAACAAAATACCACGGTCAATCAGCGTGATAACCAACTGCACACATGGTTATCGCAAGTGTTTCAAGCGCAGCCCTTTACGCACCAACGACTGCCAGGTGATGCCAGTTTTCGTGGCTATCATCGGCTCACAGTGGGTGATGCGCGCTATATAGTGATGGATGCGCCCCCTGAAAAAGAGTCGGTCAAAGCATTTATCGTGGTGGATCAATTGATGGCAGAACATGTGCATGTGCCCAAGCTGATTGCCACCAACGAGGCGCAAGGGTTTATTGTGCTAGAGGATTTGGGTAACACCGATTTTGCCGATGTCATTGCCAAAGATGTGAACGATATAAAAAACCTACCCACAACCGCCCATCTTTATCAACAAGCCATGCAAGAGATTTTGGCTATTCAGCACATTGATATCAATCAAGCACAAGCAGTCATCCCACAATATGATGAGACGCTGCTTGGCAACGAGATGGCGTTATTTAGCGAGTGGTTTTTGCCTTACATAGGTGTCAGCATGACCACAGACACCCAAGCACTGTGGCAAGCACTGCAAACGGACATCGTCAAGCAAGTCACAGCGCAGCCCCAAGTTGTTGTGCACCGTGATTTTCATAGCCGCAATTTGATGGTACTGGCAGACAGTAATCGGTTGGGGGTGATTGATTTTCAAGATGCGGTGATTGGTGCTTATACTTATGATTTGGCGTCCTTATTGCGAGACGCTTATATCAATTTTGATGAAAATTGGGTAACTGAGCAGCTTGCGTGCTACCATCAGCTGGCACAGATTGACAAAAACTTAGCAGACTTTACGTTGGACTTTAATGTCATGAGCCTACAGCGGCATCTCAAGGTGCTAGGGATTTTTGTGCGTCTGTTTGAGCGTGATGGCAAAGACCGCTATCTTGCCAATTTACCCAAAGTGTTTAATGATTTGTTGCACGCGCTAGCTGCCGTTAATGCCAAGGGTGAGTCTGATAATGTTGCGGCATTTACGCAGTGGCTAACCACAGTAGTTAAGCCAGCCTTTGACCAAAAAATTCAAGGGTAACGCCATGAACCAACCCATCCGCCAAGCCATGATTTTGTCCGCAGGCAAAGGCACACGACTGCGCCCTTTAACCCTAACCACACCAAAACCATTGGTGGAAGTGGGCGGTCAGCCGCTGATTGTGTGGCATATCAAAGCCCTTAAGCAAGCAGGCATTCAAGACATCGTGGTCAACGTGTCTTGGCTTGCTGACAAATTAATCGATGCCATCGGTGACGGTCGCCAGTATGGAGTGACTATTCACTGGTCGCTAGAAGCAGGCGAGCCGCTAGAAACCGCAGGCGGCATCAAAAAAGCCTTGAGCGACAATCTACTAAAAGCTGAGCCATTTATCTTGGTAAATGGCGATGTGTGGACACCGTTTGACTTTACCAAACTGGTCAACCTAACCCTACAAGACAAGCTTGCCCACTTGCTATTGACTGACCAAGCTACCCACAATCCAAGCGGTGATTTTGCGCTACAAGGTGAGCTTGTAAGCCTAGACGGCGCGCCAAAATACACGTTTGCAGGGATTAGCGTAATAGCGCCTGCGCTACTAGACGCCATCAACACAGGCGACACCGCCCCGTTAGCACCGCTGCTAAAGACGGCAATGCGCCAGCAACAAGTCACAGGGGCTTTGTTAGCCGATGATTGGGTGGATGTGGGCACGCTTGAGCGACTAGACAAGCTAAACCAAACATTAGCGTTGAGTGCATTGCCCAACTCAGCGCCGTTTTTAACCCAAAAAAACCAAGGTTAGCCATTTTTTAGGTAAAATTTTAAACTAAATTTTACTAATCGCGCTTGGTTATGATACGCACTTGTTGTGAATACAGCTTATCAACCATCTAACTGGTTAAAGCCAAAAAACTGCCATCAAACTGTGATAAAATTTATCACCGTTTAATCATGAGATTTTCGCCGTTATATTACTCTTGCAAAATAGGAACGCCAATGACTACCCCAATTTCTGAACGTCGTCTTGCCAACGCCATTCGCACGCTGGCTTTTGAAGCCGTACAAAAAGCCAACTCAGGACATCCTGGTGCACCAATGGGCATGGCAGATATTGCCGAAGTGTTGTGGCGCAAGTTTTTAAAACACAACCCAACCGACCCCAACTGGCTCAATCGTGACCGTTTTGTCTTGTCCAATGGGCATGGCTCAATGCTGCAATATGCGCTGTTACACCTAACAGGCTATGATGTGAGCATTGAAGACCTAAAGAATTTTCGCCAGCTACATTCAAAAACCCCAGGACATCCTGAATATGGCTATACCGCAGGGGTGGAAACCACCACAGGTCCCTTGGGGCAGGGCATTGCCAATGCGGTAGGATTTGCCATTGCAGAAAAAACCTTGGCAGCGCAGTTCAACCGTGAAGGTCACACCATCATTGATCACCAAACTTACTGCTTTTTGGGCGATGGCTGTTTGATGGAAGGCATCAGCCATGAAGTGTGTTCCTTGGCAGGTACGCTGCAGCTGGGCAAATTGATTGTGTATTATGATGACAACGGCATCTCAATTGATGGCGAGGTAGAAGGCTGGTTTAGTGATGACACCCAGCAGCGCTTTGAAGCCTATGGCTGGCAAGTACAAAAAGTGGATGGTCATGATGCCGAAGCAATCAGCCAAGCCACCCAACGTGCGATTAGCGAAAACACCAAACCGTCACTCATTATCTGTAAAACCATCATTGGTGCAGGCTCACCCAACAAGCAAGGCAAAGAAGACTCACACGGCGCACCCCTTGGTGCTGATGAAATTTTGCTGACCCGTCAAGCATTATTATGGGAGCATGAAGCCTTTGAACTGCCTGACGATATCTATGAAGGTTGGGACTGCAAAGTCAAAGGTCAAGCCTTGCAGCAGTCGTGGGAAAGTGAGTTTGACAGCTACAAAAACGCTTACCCAGAGCTTGCCAGTGAATTATTGCGCCGCGTCAATGGTGATTTGCCGCTCAATTTTGCGCAAGTGGCGCAAGATTATATCCAAGCGTGCCAAGCCAATCCAGAAAACATTGCCACCCGTAAAGCCAGCCAAAACACCATCAATGCCTTACAGCCTGTGCTACCAGAATTATTGGGCGGTTCAGCGGACTTGGCAGGGTCAAATTTGACATGGTTTAAAAACGCCCGTGCCCTAGAAGATGACGCGTCTGGCAATTATATCCACTACGGTGTGCGTGAGTTTGGCATGACTGCCATTGCCAATGGTATCGCGCTGTATGGAGGCTTTATTCCGTATGTTGCGACGTTCCTTATGTTTATGGAATACGCGCGCAATGCGGTGCGTATGTCAGCACTGATGAAACAGCGCGTGATTAATGTCTATACCCATGACTCAATTGGTCTGGGTGAAGACGGTCCTACCCATCAGCCTGTCGAGCAGCTTGCCAGTTTGCGCGCCACGCCAAACCTACATACATGGCGTCCTTGTGATACCGTTGAATCAGCAGTGGCGTGGGTTGAAGCAATCAAAGCCCAGTCAACGCCATCTGCCTTGATTTTTAGCCGCCAAAATCTACCGCATCAAGCCCGCGATATTGAGCAGGTTGCTAATATCTCCAAAGGTGGCTATGTGCTAGCACGGGAGCAAGGTGAGCTACGCGCCATGATTATTGCCACAGGCTCAGAAGTTGAGCTTGCGATGGCGGCTTATCATGACTTGACAGCGCAAGGGCTGGGCGTACGCGTGGTGTCAATGCCATGTGCCGAGGTGTTTATGCAGCAAGACATCAACTACCGCGATGGCGTGTTGCCACCACAAGTACGTGCGCGTGTGGCAGTTGAGGCAAGCCATGTGGATTATTGGTATAAATTTGTGGGACTAGATGGAAAAGTTGTCGGGATGACTACCTTTGGTGAGTCTGCCCCTGCCAAGGACTTGTACCCTTACTTTAATATCACGACCGACGCCGTTATCCAAGCAGTGAAAGCGGTGGTTTAAAAAATCACGAATTTTATCAGTTATTAATACCAAAAAAAGCATACTCACAAGATATGCTTTTTTTACGTTATATATTGACAACCACTATGGCAATACCCGTTGTATGAGGTCAGTTTGACGATTAAGCCGCAGGTTTTGCAAAGAACTTGCAAAGGATGATGGATTGATTGATGAAACCCGCGTCATCACTTGCCAATGCCACGCCAATCACTGTTGCTACATTATCTTTAATACGCCAATCCCCAAGCACTAATCTTTTTTTATTACCCACTTGATGCTCAGCAGGTCGGTGGGTATGCCCATGAATTAATATATCGGCATGCTGTAGCGCTTTTTTTACTGCCAACTCATTCACATCCATGATATGCAGGGATTTTTTGACATTATCGGCTTGGCTTTTTTGGCGTAAATCGTGGGCGATTTGCTCACGTTTTTTGATAGGTAAGGCAAGTAAAAGTCGCTTGGTGAATGGATTTTGAATGATGCGGCGAAAACGCTGATATTGTTTGTCATCCGTACACAGCGCATCGCCATGCTCAAGACGGACTTTTTGTCCATTTAATTGCAGATAAAACGGCTCTTTAATCAACGTGCCGCCAAATTGGCTACAAAATTTTTGACCTATCAAAAAATCGCGGTTGCCATGCATGACATAGATTTGACAACCGCTGTCAGATAGCCGCCGCAGTTTTGTTATCATTGGGGCAAGCCAGCCTTGCATAAGGTTAGTGTTTGCCACATCATCGCCTAGCCACGCTTCAAACCAATCACCCAATATCCATAATCGGCTCAAATTGGGCAAAATAGCTAGCGCATCTAGCAAATCCAAAAAAGCCTGCATCAGCGCAGGCTCATTAGGACTTAAATGCAGATCACTCACCATCACTTGTTGAAGCAACTTGGCATGATGGGTGACTAAATACTCAAAGTCTGGCATCGAGAATTATTGTTCAACCACTTTGGCATGGATGATGACCACAGGGGTAGAAGGCACATCGGCATGAAACCCGTATTTACCTGTCGGTACGCCTTTGATTTTATTGACCACATCCATCCCTGCTGTGACTTTACCAAACACCGCATAGCCCCAACCTTGTGGATTTTTGCCGCTAAAGTTTAGGAAGCTGTTATCTTTGACATTGATAAAAAATTGGCTAGTAGCAGAGTGTGGGTCTGAGGTGCGCGCCATGGCGATGGTGCCCACTTCGTTTTTTAGACCGTTGTCGGCTTCGTTTTGAATCGGGGCTTTGGTGGATTTTTCTTTCATGTTGGCATCCATACCGCCACCTTGAATCATAAAGCCGTCAATCACGCGGTGAAAGATGGTACCGTCATAGTGACCTGAATTAACATAGTCAATAAAATTTGCCACGGTTGCTGGTGCTTTTTCGGCATTTAATTCGATAACGATGTTACCCATGCTGGTTTCTAGTTCGACGTATGGCATGTCCATAAGAGTTCCTTTATTTTGATAAAACATAGGGTGATAAATATGATAAAACATTGATAAATGCGCCACTACTTTGCGCAAATTGGCGCTTATATTACCGTGATTTGATAAAAAAATCAGTATTAACTTTGAAAACTTTGCGTATCCAAACCCAATTGGGGGCAAATAAACCCTTTTAACCCACCAAAAAACTGCTAAAATAAACAGCTACATTTGATAATCGTTATAGAGGGCAACCCAATGACAGCTGATATCGCCAAAACCACAGAAGCTGACGTAGAAAAAAATGACTTTATTCGTACAATAATACGTGATGACCTTGCCCAGCAAAAATACCGCCAAATTGTGACCCGTTTTCCCCCAGAACCAAACGGCTATTTGCACTTGGGGCATGTCAAGTCCATCTGTCTAAATTTTGGGCTTGCCAATGAGTTTACAGGACTTTGCAACCTACGTTTTGATGACACCAACCCCGATGCCGAAGACCAAGAATTTGTTGATAACATCAAAGATGACGTCAAATGGCTAGGCTTTGATTGGGCAGGCGAGGCGCGCTATGCGTCCAGTTATTTTGACCAGCTGTATGAATGGGCAGTCAAACTCATCAATCAAGGCGATGCGTATGTGGATTTGCAAAGCCCCGATGATATCCGCGAGAACCGTGGTAACTTTGGTCAAGCAGGTAAAAATTCACCCTACCGTGATGCCAGTGTGGCAGACAATCTTGAGCGCTTTGACGCGATGAAAGCAGGCAAATATGCCAATGGCGAGGCTGTGCTACGCGCCAAAATTGACATGGCAAGCCCCAACATGAATATGCGTGACCCAATTTTGTACCGCGTTATGCACCAAGCGCACCACCAAACAGGTGATAACTGGTGCATCTATCCCATGTATGACTATGCCCATCCGTTGTCTGATGCCATCGAAGGCATTACCCACTCCATCTGTACTTTAGAGTTTGAAGACCATCGCCCATTTTATGATTGGGTGGTGGATAAAGTCGGTTTTGAGCAGCCACCCCATCAGTACGAATTTGCCCGTCTAAATGTTGACCATATTTTGACCAGTAAACGCAAGCTCAAAAAACTGGTGGAAGACAACTTGGTTAGTGGTTGGGATGACCCACGCATGCCCACCATTGCAGGGATGCGCCGCCGTGGTTACACCGCTGAAGGGCTACGCGATTTTTGTGATCGCGTAGGCGTGAGTAAGTCAGATGGTGTGGTGGATTTTGGTTTATTAGAATTTAGTATTCGTAATTCATTAGAAAATGCCAACCGTGCCATGGCAGTGCTCAATCCACTCAAGGTGATAATTACCAATTTTAGCGAAGCGATAGCCCAAGTAGAGGCCCTTAAAAAACCCACTGTTGCCACCCAAGTGACGCAGCAAGGTGATGACACTGTACTGTGGCTAACCCAGCCAAAAAATAGCCATGACGAGGCGCAAGGTCATCGTAACATTCCTTTTACCCAAGAAATTTACATTGACCGCGGCGACTTTGAAATGAACCCACCGCAAGGTTACAAACGCTTGTCCCCACAAAATAGCGAAATTCGTCTGCGTAACAGTTACGTGCTAAAAGTGGAAGAACCTATTTTGGATAACGATGGCAATGTGGTAGCCCTAAAAGCCAGCGTTGATGCCAAAACCTTGGGTAATAACCCTGAAGGTCGTAAAGTCAAAGGCGTGATTCATTGGGTGTCAGCAAGCCTAGGCGTACCTGCAAAGGTGAGGTTGTATGAGCAGCTCTTTACCCAACAAGACCCCGCCAAAATTGACATCACTAACCTAGCCGCAGAAATTAACCCAAATTCACTGGTTGAAGTAGCCGCCGTGGTTGAACCGTCATTGTCACAAGCACAGGCAGGCGAGCGTTTTCAGTTTGAACGCGAAGGTTTCTTTGTGGCAGATAGCAAAGAACATAGCGCTGAACACCTCATATTTAACCGCATTGTTACCCTAAAAGACAGCTTTAAAACCGCTTGATTCATGGCGTAATTTATAATCAATATGTAACAAAGCCAGCGATTCATGTCGCTGGCTTTTTTTATAAAAGATATCTTAAGGTATTGTTACATATAGTTTTTTTATTGTACATTTACCAAAAATGGTCAAAACATCACACCCGTTACAATGATGCCATGGTAAAATAAGTTATGTAAAAGCACGTAAGCGTATCGGCAAAATCTGATAGGGGTTTGTTAGATTTTGTAACGCTTTATCACTTGCTTTCATCAAGCGTCATGATTAAGGTAGACGCATGTATTAGGCTAAAAGATAGCAAAAAATGATTGTTTAACGCACACACCACCGATCACCCCACGTTGGTTAATACCTCATACAGGGTAGTTGGATAGGAGATTTGCAAACATTCACAGCGATAGCGACACCTATCGGGTCGGCCGCTGATCCCATGGGTCAGTTTGGCATGGTTAAATTGAGAGTTTGGTTATGAAAACATTATTGAAAAAATCATTAATCAGTGCAGTTATGGCATTGGTTGCAGTGCAAGGGCACACAGAATTAAATTATCAAGTGGGTAGCCAAGCTAAAATCAGCTGGGGTGGGCAAGACAGCCTCAACCAAGCCAAAGCTATCATGTATAATGCCGCGCCACAAGCCAATACCAATACCAATAATAGTGTCAACCCAAATTATCCGCCTGTCTGGAGCGAAGAAGACAATTATAACCCAAGTTGGTCGCAGGGTAGTACGCGCGCCACGGGCAGCTATTTTGCCAACTCTAAAGGGGCGTTAGTGATTGATGCTCTCAATGGCAACACGATTTATGAAAAAAATGCCGACATTGCACGCCCAATCGCCTCTATTAGCAAATTGATGACTGCGGTGGTCGTGGCAGAGTCGGGCGCCAACATGAATGATATATTAACCATCAGTCCACTGGATTTTAAAACCCCTAAACAATCAGGCAGCGACCGCCTCAAAGTGGGTGACCAGCTCAATCGCGCCGAGATGCTTCTCATGATGATGATGAAGTCAGAAAACCCTGCTGCCAAGGCACTGGCGCGCACCGACCCGATGGGTTATGATAATTTTATTGCCCGTATGAATCAAAAAGCGCGCGAACTTGGCATGACCCAAACCCGTTATTATGATCCATCAGGACTTGATGCGCGTAATGTCGCCTCACCACGTGATTTGGCAACCTTGGTGCGCTATGCCTATAAGCACAACCTCATCAGCCAGTTTAGCACCACACCAAGCCGCCAATTTAGTGTCAATAACCTAAATTCGGGCTTTCGAACGGTCGCAGCACGCAGTACCAACTACATGGTACGCGACGGACTATATAGCATCGGCTTGTCCAAAACAGGCTATATTCGTGAAGCGGGTAATTGTGTGGTTTTTGAGACCAATGTCGGCAACCGCCCTGCCATCGTTGTATTACTGGGTGCCAATGACTCCAAAACCCGCTGGAGCGATGCAGAAAATATCATTGCCAATCTGAGTATGCGCCGTTTTACCTAGACGCACAGCCTACGTGGATATAACCAATAGGGGTATAAAAAAAGCAAGGTTGATACCTTGCTTTTTTAATTTGCTTTAATCTAATTTTGTCTCAAGGGTTATTTTGCATGTTTCATACAAGTGGTAGCAAAAGGCACCGCTTCAAGTCGTTCTGCCTCGATGGGTTCGCCACTAACTGCACAAACCCCATACGTGCCATTTTCGATACGATAAAGCGCATTATTGACTAGCTCAAGGTTTTGTTGTGCTTCCACCAATAAATTTTTTCGCACATTATTTTGTTCATTGATTACCGCTTGGTCATCCCAATCTTGTGTCATATCGGTATCTGGGTTTTGTAGGTCGTGCTCAATTTTTTGTGCACGAGTTTGGTATTCTTCTTTTAGTGCCAATAATCGCTGTTTGGCTTTATCGGTGTCAATCATAATCACTCCAGTTATTTTTGCAAAAAAAGCAGTCCAGCTAGACTATCCAAAAAAATAAAAGTCTCAACGATTTTTTAAAATCGTTTTAGCTAGCTTAGCACCAAGTGGGCAATTTATAAAGACAAATATTGCCATGAATGACAAACAGTCGTTTTTCAAAAAAACCAAAGTATGGTAAGCTAGCGCACAATAGCTTAAGTGCTTGGGCGCGCGGTTTTTTACAAGATTTAGCGCCTATTTGAGGCAGAGCATATCTGTCTAGGACGTCTGAGCCTAGGCCGTCTTGGCGATAGCTGTTTTTGCCCAGATAGTAATATGGCTCAAAATTGGTCACACTGTAGGCTTTTTTTACTGACAAAATACCATTTAGTTTTGATTTAGAGGGTTACTTATGCAATTTGCTCGTTTAAAAGATATTGATGTTGCTGGCAAGACGGTTTTGATTCGTGAAGATTTGAACGTCCCTATCAAAGATGGCAAAGTGGCGAACGATGCTCGCTTAAAAGCCAGTTTGCCGACCATTCAATTGGCATTAGACGGCGGTGCGGCAGTTATTGTGTGCTCACATCTTGGTCGCCCAGACCCTTCAAATCCTGAGGCAAAATACTCGCTGCAACCTGTGGCAGATTACCTAACCCAGGCTTTGGCACAGCCTGTTATGTTAGTCACGGACTACATGCAAAACGCGGTTGCCGTTGCTCCTGGACAAGTGGTACTCTTAGAAAACGTGCGCTTTAACGCGGGTGAAAAGAAAAATGATAGCACCTTAGCCCAGCGCTACGCAGACTTATGTGATGTGTTTGTCATGGATGCGTTTGGCACCGCGCACCGCGCCGAAGCCTCAACAGAAGGCGTCATTGCAAAAGCCAAACAAGCCTGTGCAGGCCCATTGTTAGCTGCAGAATTAGATGCACTTGCCAAGGCATTGGACAACCCCGAAAAGCCCATGTTGGCGATTGTGGGGGGCTCTAAAGTTTCTACCAAGCTTGAAGTACTCACCTCATTGGCAAAAATTTGTGACCAAATCATTGTGGGTGGCGGTATCGCCAATACTTTTTTGGCGGCAAAAGGTATTAACGTGGGTGCGTCACTGTGTGAACCCGATATGCTAGAAACCGCCAAACAAATCATGGCACAAACACAAGTTTTGTTGCCCACAGAGGTGGTCGTAGCAGACAAATCACAGGTCAACTTTGACGACTTTTTTGGCTCGTTAGCCATTGCCGATGCGCTAGTAAAACCCGTAGAAGCGTTGGGTGACAATGATATGATTTTAGATATTGCCCCAGACAGCGCCAAAGTAATGGCAGCAACAATCAAAAATGCCAAAACTATCCTATGGAACGGCCCTGTTGGCGTCTTTGAAGACGACAAATTTGGACAAGGTACCCAGATTATCTCTCAAGCAGTTGCTGCAAGTGAGGGCTTTAGTATCGCGGGGGGTGGTGATACCTTGGCTGCTATTGACAAATACCAAGTGGCAGATAAAGTAAGCTACACCTCAACGGGTGGTGGTGCCTTCTTAGAATTTGTAGAAGGCAAAACCCTGCCTGCTGTTCATGCCCTCACTCAACATGCTAATTCATAAGTGGCTGCTTTCTAGCTATCTCTAGCTTCTGTCTTGATAGACGCTTTACTTATATAAATGCCTTAAAAAGCAGAGCTTTAAAAAGTAAATGTTTTAAATCATGGTGCAACCGTTTATTATCATAGCCTTAGCATAGGCTTTGAGCTAACGGCGGCACCAATTTTTTTGTAATATCATGCCAGCCCCTATCAATCATACTGGGCTATGTAATGTTGGGTTAATATTTGTTGTGACAAGTTTGCAATCAATTGTCAGACCAAAAGCTTAACGCTAATATATTATGTAAGTATGTATACCCATATTGAATTGACAACATTCGAGGACACGATATGTTAAAACGTAATGCAATTTTAGCAACTTTGGTTGCCGCCCTAACAGTTACCGCCTGTAGCAAAAAAACTGAAGAAGCAGCAGCAAATGGTCAACCTGAAGCAGCAGCAAGTGCAGCAGGGCAGGACATCAAAAACAACACTGCAAGCGCTGTTGATGCCACCGCAGACGCAGGTCAAGCTGCCGCCAGTGCAGTAACTACAGGTGCAGTTGTGGCACAAGGTGCCGCCATCAACGCCACCGAGGCCGTAGCAAATGGCGCTGCCAAAGCAACCGAAAACGTTGCATCTGCAGTAGCGACAGGGGCAAATAAAGTAGCCGATGGTGCCCAAGCCGTTGCTAACGATGCCGCTAACAGCCACACGGATATCCAATCAACCAGCAATATCCCCGAAAAACAAAAGTACTAACATCTAAAGTGTGGCAGCGACCCTCTGCCAGCAAATATACCGTAGTACCAAAGCCCCATCCCATGATTGGGGCTTTTTTGTAGCCCTGCCAATAGGCACAAGCAAGCGAAATACGATTTAATTTATAGCACAGTTCTGTTATACTCAAGCGCTATGAAACCCTGTAAAACCTATGGTAAAATATTGTTAAAAATATTTCACACGCAGACTTAATTTGACGAAGAGAAAGTAATATGGCTTTGATTTCCTTGCGACAGCTACTAGATCATGCAGCAGAAAACAACTACGGTGTCCCTGCTTTTAATGTAAATAACTTAGAACAAATGCGCGCTATTATGCTGGCAGCGGATGAAACCAACTCGCCTGTTATCGTGCAAGCAAGTGCAGGTGCTCGTAAATACGCGGGTGCGCCTTTCTTACGTCACTTGATTTTATCAGCCATTGAAGAATGGCCGCATATCCCCGTGGTTATGCACCAAGATCATGGTACTAGCCCCGCTGTCTGTCAGCGCTCTATTCAGCTAGGTTTTTCATCAGTTATGATGGATGGCTCGCTAAAAGCTGATGGCAAAACCCCAGCAGATTATGACTATAACGTCGCAGTTACTCGTGAAGTGGTCAAATTATCGCATGCGTGTGGCGTGTCTGTAGAGGGCGAAATTGGCGTATTAGGTAGCCTAGAAACAGGCATGGCAGGTGAAGAAGATGGCGTAGGCGCAGAAGGTGTCCTAGACCATTCACAGCTTTTGACCAGTGCCGATGAAGCCGAACAGTTTGTTAAAGATACCCAAGTAGATGCGCTCGCAATTGCCGTAGGTACTAGTCATGGGGCTTATAAGTTCACCCGTCCACCCACCGATGATATTTTATCCATTGCGCGTATCAAAGAAATCCATGCCCGTATTCCCAATACCCATTTGGTCATGCACGGCTCTTCTAGCGTGCCACAAGAATGGTTAAAGGTCATCAACGCCCACGGTGGTAACATCGGCGAAACTTATGGCGTTCCTGTTGAGCAAATTGTAGAAGCCATCAAACATGGGGTGCGTAAAGTCAATATTGATACTGATTTACGCTTGGCATCAACGGGGGCAATTCGCCAGTTTTTGGCAGAAAACCCAGCCGATTTTGACCCACGCAAATACCTTGCCAAAAGCATTGACGCCATGAAAGCAGTGTGTGTTGAACGTTATATGGCATTTGGTACCGCTGGCAATGCCGATAAAATTCAGCCATTGAGCCTTGAAAAAATGGTGGATTTTTATCAATAAACGCACTGTAGCTTTCTGTCATATAATATGATGAGGTGACAAGCAACACGTAGTGGGGTGGGACAACCTAGGTTTCCCGCCTTTTTTATTATGTATTGATATCATGTGTTAATATCATAAACAAATACCCTATAAAATTGGAGAATACGGCAACGATGATAGGAATGATTCAAGGTCAAGTACAGCATCTTATGGCGCCTACCGTCATTGTGATGACAGCGTCGGGTATCGGCTATGAAGTGGAACTGCCATTAAATGCTTTTTGCCAAGTCTCACATCAGCAGTCAATCACGCTTTGGACGCACTTGGTAGTGCGAGAAGATGCACATTTATTGTTTGGCTTCTTAAATTATGAAGATCGCGAAGTTTTTCGGCTATTACTTAAAGTCAATGGGGTTGGGGCAAAAATGGCGCTTGCCATGATGTCCACAGTGAGTTTGCAAGAGTTACAGCAATATGTGGCAAGTGGTGACGAGGTAGCCTTAACGCGCATTCCAGGCGTGGGCAAAAAGACAGCGCAGCGGTTAATTGTAGAGCTAACAGATAAGCTCCAGCATTTGGGTGCCGCTGCTGATTTGCTAACCGACCAGCCGATGCACCATGATAGTAGCCATGAAGCCCTTATTGTCGCGGAGGTAGAAGCAGGACTGATTGCGCTAGGCTATCGAGATAAAGAAGCACAAGCCGCCATCAAACTTGCAAAATCTACCATTTATGAACCTTTGACCACCCAAAACTTGCTCAAAGCGGCCCTCCGTAATTTGGCGATTGGCTAAAATGGGTCATAAAAAAGCGGTGAATGATCACCGCTTTTTTAGTGGCTTGATTTGTGGCTCTATTGATGTCCTGTGATAGATGCCCTGTGTAGGCGCCTTTATTATTGACCAAATTGACCAGGCTCTAGGCACTAGACATTTTCTGGTTTAGGCTTCGGGGCATTAGTAAGTAGCTGGCTTTCAAGATAATGAATATTTTGCGCTTGACGGCAAAAGTCAGCATCTTGAAGAATGACATCTCGATGCAGCGGCACGTTGGTCTTGATACCTGTGATAATCAGCTCATCTAGGGCGTGACGCAATTTTGCCAAGGTTTGCTCGCGTGTCTGTCCATGGCAAATTAGTTTGCCAATAAGTGAGTCATAAAAAGTGGGAATGGCATAGTTTGGGTACAAATGTGAATCAAAACGCACCCCACAGCCATTAGGCATAAATAAATGAGTCACAGTACCTGGCGATGGCATAAAGGTTTGTGGATCTTCGGCATTGATGCGGCATTCAATGGCATGCCCTTTGATCTCAATCTCATTTTGGCGGTAAGATAGACCATACCCTGAGGCAATTTTTAACTGCTCTACCACCACATCAATCCCTGTGATCATCTCCGTGACGGGGTGTTCTACCTGTACGCGTGTATTCATTTCAATAAAGAAAAACTGCTCATCTTCATATAAAAATTCAAAAGTACCTGCACCGCGGTAGCTGATTTGTTCACAAGCACGTACACAAGCATCCAAAATAGGTGCCTTCACGTCGTCAGGAATATCGGGCGCAGGTGCCTCTTCCAAGACTTTTTGGTGACGGCGCTGCAGTGAGCAATCACGGTCATATAAGTGAATAGCGTTGCCTTGACCATCACCTAGCACCTGCACCTCAACATGGCGAGGATTTTTTAGATAACGTTCCATATAGACGCTGTCATCGCCAAACCATAGCTCTGCTTCTTGTTTGGCGGCTTGTACTTGTGGCAGCAAATGTTCAATGCGTTCAACCACGCGCATACCACGTCCACCACCGCCTGCTGCTGCTTTGATGAGCAGGGGAAAACCAATAGCTTTGGCTTGCTCCTCAGCATTAGCAAGGGTCACGCTACCCACTGAGCCTGGCACGGTGGGGACACCGGCTTTTTTCATGGCATTAATGGCAGAAATCTTATTGCCCATCAAGCGGATATGCTCGGGTGCAGGGCCTACAAAAGTTAAACCCGCTTCTTCAACGCGCTCGGCAAATTCAGCATTTTCTGATAAGAAACCATAACCAGGATGAATAGCATCAGCGCCTGAAATATCGGCAGCGGTTAAAATCGTGTCAATGTTGAGATAGCTTTGATTGGCATTAGGTTTGCCGATACAAATAGACTCATCAACAAAGCGTAGGTGCATGAGGTTTTCATCGGCAGTAGAATAGATGCCCACGGTCTGAATGCCCAGTTGCTTGCAGGCACGGACAATTCTGAGAGCGATTTCGCCACGATTGGCAATTAATAATTTTTTATTCATTTCTGTCCCTCATTATTATCTTGTTAAGCGATGTCATTCAAAGGTTAAAAATTAAGACTCATAGCGTACAATGGGCTGACCAAATTCTACCACATCGCCATTTTGTACTAAAATTTCAGCAATAATTCCGCTTTGGGTCGCCTCAAGCGGGTTCATGATTTTCATCGCTTCAATGATGCCCAAGGTATCGCCTGCTTGAACTTGTTGTCCCACTTTGATAAAAGGAGCGTCGTTAGGGCTTGGCGCCACATAGAATACGCCCACCATGGGAGATTTTTCTGTGATGCCAGTTTTGGTGGGAGCGATAGTGGTTTGGGCAGGTGGAGCCGCTGTGGTAGTGACAGTTTGCAGGTTGGCTTGAGGGAGATGACGGGTGATGGCGACTTTTTTATCGCCGTCTTCCACGGCTAGCTCAGCGAGTGCACGCTCTTCCATTAAGTCAATCAGTTGCTTAATTTTACTTATATCCATATGCTAATTACCTTTCAAATAATACGCTTTATTAACAAACTGTGCCTAGATGGCAGTATTGTAACAAGATTTTTCTAAAATAAATAGACATTGGGGGGTATATTTGTGTACGTTTGTACACTTAAAATTTGCAGCTGTGTTTCTAAGTTTTATATATTTAATAATATCAAATACTTATGTTATATTTAACCAATAATTTAGGGCGGCGGTATAGCCATAAGCGCCCATGCCGCAGATAACTGCTTGGGCTTTATCACTAAAATAGGAGTGATGACGAAAAGGCTCACGGCTATGAATGTTGGATAGATGCACTTCAATAAAGGGTTTATTAATTGCCAGTAACGCATCACGCAGCGCCACAGACGTGTGAGTAAAGGCCGCAGGGTTGATAATAACGGCATCAATTTTTTCTGCCGCAATGAGAGTGAGTAGTCCGTGATGATGGAGCGTATCAATGAGTGCAGATTCTTGATTTGATTGAAAAAAAGTAAGAGTAACACCGTGCTGGGCTGCCAATGTCACTAGCTGATTTTCAATATCTGCCAATGTCTCATGACCATAAATATGTGGCTCGCGTTTGCCAAGTAGGTTAAGGTTGGGACCATTTAGTACTAAAATATGCTGAATGTTGGTTGAAGATGCAGGTGATGACATGGTTGCTCCTAGCCCATTGAAAAAAATGAAAGTTTAAGAAGGTGCGGCAGTTATAACTTAACAATATCGGCAAGCCGCTGCCGCCTTAATTGCTCAATCGCCTCACCAATTTGTTTGCCTTGCAAAGTAGGGCAGACGTCTTTTGCGCAGATGCAGCTGAGCTCTTGTTGCAGCTTTTTGATTAGGTTTAGCTGACTAGATAGCTGATAAATATGACTGGCGGTTAGTGCTTGGTTGATACGGGCGGTATCTTTAAGCGCATTGGCAGCCATAAATAATTCAAATAGCTCATTGGGTGTTAGCGTGCTGATGCCATCAAGGGCAGGCAAGTGACGGATAAAAAAAGCAGCAAACTGGCTAAATGCTTTGGGTACTTTTTGCTCGGTACAAAATTGTTCAAAGTCTGTTAAATAGGACGGGCAAAATACCGTGGCAAGTAACGCAAATTTTATTAAGGTATCTGCTTGAAACTGACCCGCAAGACGCAGTGCAGCTAATGCTGGGTGCCAATTTTTTTGGCAAGCTACTTGAGATAACGCGGGCATCACCGCATCGAGTACCGATAATCGGTTTAACCAATCAAAATACAGATCTGCCCAATCTTGGCTAAGCGCTTTGAGGGTTTCTGCCCATACACGCTCGGCAACCAGTTGATTAAGCGCCCCTGCCGCTTTCATGGTTTTGACAAGAGCTTGGGTTTGCTCAGCGACACCAAACCCAAAGGGCGCATAGCGACTGGCAAACCGTGCCAATCGCAATACCCTGACAGGGTCTTCAGCAAATGCTGCAGAAACATGGTGCAGCTGGCGATGTTGAATATCGTGTAAACCACCATACGGGTCAACAACATGGGCAAGGTCAAAATGCCCGTGTTTATAGTTGTCATCAAATAAGCCATTGACTTCAATCGCCATGGCATTAATGGTCAAATCACGGCGTATCAAATCTTGCTCAAGGGTCACGCTTGGCGCGGCGTGGACATGAAAACCCAAATATCCTGTGCCATTTTTGCGCTCAGTGCGGGCAAGCGCATACTCTTCATGAGTATGTGGATGCAAAAATACGGGGAAGTCTGCCCCTACTTGGCTAAACCCTAGCTTTAGCATCTGTTCGGGGGTGGCACCGACCACGACATAGTCACGTTCGTTCACCGCTCTGCCAAGTATTTGGTCACGTACCGCCCCACCTACTAGATACACTTGCATGGGTTTCTCCATTTTTTTTAAATCTCAATAGTCACTACGCCGCAACAAGGCATAAAAAAACCAGTTTAGAGAACCAAACTGGTTTTATCAATCAAATTTCTATTATTTTGCCAATTCTTGGGCTTGGGTCACGGCAACCGCGGTCATATTAACAATACGGCGTGCAGTGGCTGATGATGTCAAGATATGCACAGGTTTTTGGGCGCCTAGTAATAACGGTCCTACGGTAACACTGTTGGTAGCTGTTTTTAGTAGGTTAAAGGCGATATTTGCCGCGTCCAAATCTGGCATAATCAGCAAGTTGGCTGAGCCTGTTAGTTTGCTAAAGCCGAATGAGGCGTTACGAATACGGTCATCTAGTGCGGTATCACCATGCATTTCACCGTCAAATTCAAAATCAACGTTCATGTCAGTCAATATATCGTACACTTCACGCATTTTTTGGGCGCTTTCAAAATCTGATGAGCCAAAATTAGAGTGTGACAATAACGCCACGCGTGGCTCAAGCCCAAAACGGCGGACTTCTTGTGCGGCAAGTACCGTCATTTCAGCCAGTTGAGCGGCAGTTGGATTTTCTTGGATGTAGGTGTCGGCAATAAATAAGTTACGACCTTGAATAAGTAGGGCATTGAGCGCATAAAAATTTTGGGTTTCAGGTTGTTTTTTGATGACTTTTTGAACATAACCCAAGTGTAGATGATAAGAGCCAAATGTACCACAAATCATACCATCAGCATCGCCACGCTCTACTAATAAGGCGCCAATGAGTGAGGTTTTGCGGCGCACATCTCGGCGGGCAAGTTCTACGGTGACGCCATTGCGTTTGTTTTGTTCATAATAAAACTGCCAGTAGTCTTTATAACGTGGGTCGCTTTCAATGTTGACCAAGTCATAATCTTCGCCAGCTGTCATGCGTAGGCCAAGACGCAATATTTGGTTGGCAATGATTGCAGGACGACCTACCAAAATTGGGCGAGCCAAACCTTCATCCACCACCACTTGTACGGCGCGTAGTACGTTCTCATCTTCACCTTCACAATAAACAATGCGTTTTGGCGCTTGTTTGGCGCGGGCAAAAATAGGTTTCATCAAGAAGGCAGAGTTATAGACAAACTCAGAGAGTTTATCGCGGTAGGCGCGCATGTTGTCAATGGGTAGTGTGGCAACCCCTGACGCCATGGCAGCTTTGGCGACAGCGGGGGCAATTTCAAGAATCAAATTTGGTTCAAGGGGACCTGGAATTAGGTATTCGCGCCCAAAACGTTTTGACTCATCAACCGATTTTTGACCTTTTACGGGTGTGGCCTCGATATGCGCCATGGCGGCGATGGCGCGCACACAGGCGATTTTCATTTCTTCATTGACGGTGGTTGCGCCAACATCCAATGCCCCGCGGAAAATATAGGGGAAGCATAATGCGTTATTGACTTGGTTTGGGTAGTCTGAGCGACCTGTTGCAATGATAGAGTCAGGACGAACCGCTTTGGCATCTTCAGGCAGGATTTCTGGGTTTGGGTTGGCTAGGGCAAAAATCACTGGATTTTCTGCCATTTGCTTGACCATATCTTGGGTAAGCATACCCGCGGTTGAAAGACCCAAGAACACATCGGCGCCTGCGATCACGTCAGATAAGGTTTTGGCGTCTGTATCACGGGCGTAGCGTTGTTTTGATTCATCAAGGTTGCTACGTGCAGTTGAGATGATGCCTTTAGAGTCGCCTACAAAAATGTTTTCTTTATTGGCACCGAGTGCACAAATCAAGTCTAAGCAAGAGATTGCCGCGGCACCCGCACCTGATACCACAATTTTGATGTCTTCAATTTTTTTGCCAGTGATTTCTAAAGCATTGAGTAAAGCGGCTGACGCAATAATAGCTGTACCGTGTTGGTCATCGTGAAACACAGGAATGTTCATGCGTTTGCGCAGTTCTTTTTCGATATAAAAACACTCTGGTGCTTTGATGTCTTCTAGGTTGATACCGCCAAATGTTGGCTCTAATGAGGCGATGGCTTCAATAAATTTGTCGGGATCGTTTTGGGCCACCTCGATGTCAAATACATCAATCCCAGCAAATTTTTTGAACAGGACGCCTTTGCCTTCCATAACAGGTTTTGATGCTAAAGGCCCAATGTTGCCAAGTCCTAGTACTGCTGTACCGTTGGTAACCACACCTACTAGGTTGCTACGCGCGGTATAAAGTGCCGCTTTTTTTGGGTCTTTTTCAATCTCAAGACAAGGAATAGCCACCCCTGGAGAATACGCTAATGCTAAGTCGCGTTGGTTTGCCAGCGCCTTGATTGGCGTGACTGAAATCTTGCCAGGGCGTGGGTTGGCGTGGTAATGCAAGGCGGCTTGCTCAAACTGTTCTTTATCGGTTGATGCGTTCTGGGACGATAGCTTATCCATAATATCCTTCATGAGATGTTAACAAGATTAAACTTTAGAATGGCGATTATTCTAGCACTATTAGCAAGATTGTGCATCGTTAAACGCCATTAAAATACGTTACGCATCAGTTCTCATTAAAATTAAGAGGAACAGCTCACGCAAATTTCGGGGTCTTGTGGCGCGGGCGGCTGGGTGTCGCTGGTGATGGCAAATTGGCTGGGTTCATAGGGGTTTTTTAGTAGCTCAAATAGCCGATTAACCTCACTTATATCATCTTGTTCTGCCAAATCGATTGCGCGCTGTGCCATACGGTTGCGTAGCACATAGATGGGGTTGTGGGTAGTCACTTGTTTGAGTGAATCCGCGCTTAGCTTGTCACGGTATTGCTCTATCCATGTTTGTAAAAGCGTGTTAGCATCAGCGTCTAATGCTGCATGTATTTTTGCGAGTAACGCCGCTTCATGTGCATAGCGGTTGCCCAACGGCTCGGCATCTGCCACAATCGCCACCAAGGCGCGTAAACTATTGGTAAAATCCAGCTTGTGGGTCTGCATCATCTTGAGGTATTGCAGCGCAAAATCGCAATGTGACTCACTCACATCCAGCCCAAATTTTTGACACAACCCTTTTTGATAGTAGCCATAAAACTTTGTTTCAAAACTGTCTAAAATAGCGGTTAATGGCTCTCTAGTTAGGGCTTCGGGTGAATGGGCATGACTGAGTTTTTCGCCATTTAGCCGCAAAAATAGCGTTACCAAACGTGATAAATTCCATAAGGCAATCGTTGGCTGGTTTTGATAAACGTAACGCCCGTTATAGTCAGAGTGATTGTTTATCCACATGGGATTAAAGCACTCCATAAACCCATAAGGACCAAAATCAATGGTAGCCCCTGTGATAGATAAGTTATCCGTATTCATCACCCCATGCGCAAAACCCACTAATTGCCAATCAGCGATAGTTTTGGCTGTTTTATCAATAACTTGACATAAAAAATCTTGAATAGGGGTGTCGCTATGGTAGCAATCAGCAAAGTAGGTCTTAATGACGTAATCGGTAAAATACTTGAATAAATCAGGGGCAAAGTTGGCAACCCATTCAAAATGCCCAAAGCGAATATGACAATCGGCAGTACGTAGTAGCGCCGCGCCACGCTCAAAGCGTTCACGGCGTACAGGGGTATCACTTACCACAAAACCTAGGGCATTACTTGAGGCAATCCTTAAACCTTGTAAAGCATGCCCTGCCAAATACTCGCGTACCACGCTACGAATGACCGCGCGCCCATCACCCATTCTTGAATAAGGGGTTAAGCCTGCACCTTTTAGGTGTAAATCGGTTAACTGACCCTCACGATCCACCACTTGGGCAAGTAATAATCCGCGCCCATCACCCAGCTGTCCTGCCCACTGCCCAAACTGGTGCCCTGCATACGCCATCGCCAGCGGCTCAAACCCCGTGGGTAGCAACTGCCCCCCCAAGATCTTGACCCAGTTTGTCATCAGATACGAATCATCTGCCCAACCAATTTGCTTGGCAACGTTGGGGTTAAAATGCCCCGCTTGTGGGTTGTCAAGCGCCATGGGTGGCTGCTTGTGATACAGTCTGGGGTCTAACTTTGCATAGCTATTATTAATTTTCATCATGTCAATACACCCTATCAGCCTGTTTCTTCTGTATAATTACGCATTACTTTAGCGCGTTTTTTTGCTGTCGTCTATTGACTGCGTGTAGCTGTTGCGATGCAAGTTCACCCTAAAGCGACTCTACCGCTCAGGAAATTGCCATGCCCTTATTAGACCTTAATCATCCAACCAACCAATATTTGATTGCCGCAGGGTTTAATGCCGCCGAGATACAAAAATCGCCCACGTTGGTGATGCTGCTTAATCGATTTACGGGTACGCTAGAAGTTGATAGCACAAAACTGCCGCCTGCGGGTGGGGCAGCCACATATGGTAATACCATCCATATTGCCAAAGGCTATAAAAACTTTTTGAACATCGCGCATGAGCTTGCCCACGCCACAGGTGAATATCAGCAAATTAATCATAATAAAAATAACTTAGCTCAATTTGAATCACCCACCGATTATGCCATGGCACGCGCCAAAGCAGAGGGCGAAGCCATTTATTATGAGTTTTTGGTTGCCAAAGAATTGGGGTATTCAGCGTTTAAAAAGCCAGTTTGGCATCATACAGACGTAGCACCGACCAACCCAGATATTTATCAGGCGGTTGATGCCATCGCTTCTGCGGCAAGTAGTCAAGCTGAAAAAATCACCGCATTGGCAGCACTTAATCAAGATATGTTACCAAGTGGTCAATTGCACCGTCCTCTTTATACTTATGGGGAATATAATACGTTGGTGTTTCTAAACAACCGCCATGCCAGCAGTAAAATTGGTAACGATTATCAGCAGGCGATGGGTAAGGCGCTAGACTGGAATACGTTTGAAGCCAAATCACTTGCCAATGACAATGACCATTACCATTACCATCACTATGGTACGCTAGGTGATGATGTGATTATTAATGCGCATTTGGGGGGCTCGGTGCGGGGGCAGCAAGGGCAAGGCGATTTGTTATGGGGTAGTCAAGGCAATGATATCTTACTGGGTAATACAGGCAAAGATATCTTGCTGGGCGGGGCAGGTGATGATGTACTAGTTGGTGGGGCGGGCAATGATATCTTGGCAGGCGGTACAGGCGATGATTTGTATTATTTTGCGGCAGGTTTTGGTCAAGATAACATTCATAACCAAGGCGGCGGGATAGACAATGTCTATTTTGCTGATATAAGTTTGCAGCAGTTAGCCCTTATTAGCCAAGAAAAAAACCACCTGACTTTAGATATTGTGCCAAAAAATGCCGCTAGCACTTCAAAAACGCATGACCAGTTGATAATCAACGACTTTTTTTTGGGCGGTGATGCTGCCAGTCTTAACTTTAATTTTGGGCAAGGCGGTACACTGACCGCAGCGCAGCTACTGGCTGGCGATATAGCCCAAGAACAAAACATCGCCACCCAACCGCTTATCCCGCCGCTTAGCGAGGATGAAGCGCTCAAAGCCGCGCAATATCAGCAGGCATTGCAGCAAAACCTTAAACGGCTGCACCAACAGCTAGCGCCATTTAGCAGAACGAGCACTGCCGAACCTTAACCACAACCATAATCATAACCATAACGCAATGTAGGCTGTTTGTGCTTCACGTATCATCAGCACAGTTCAACTTTTTGAGTTGATTGCTTGTTTGACAGACTTTATCAATACTATAAAACGATGAGACTACTATGAAAAATTTACCACCCTTGAGCATTTGCCACCTTGATCATGCTGACTATCAAACCACCCATGATGCCATGCTTGCGCGCACCCTTGCTCGTATTGCCCAAAAAAAACAAGCCAGCGCTGATGCGCAGCCCATCACTGCAGATGAGCTTTGGATTGTCAATCATCAAGATGTCTATACCCTTGGGCAAGCAGGTAAGCCCGAGCATATCTTGCAGCAAGATGGCACCCCAATTATCAAAACCGATCGCGGCGGGCAAGTAACATGGCATGGGCAAGGACAGTTGGTAGTATACTTTTTGTTTGACCTTCACACCCTTGGCTGGGGGGTACGCGATTTGGTAACTAAAGCAGAAAATATCATTATTGACACCATTTCACCTTATTTAGCGCCTGATTTTTATGCCAAAGCGCGTCAAGATGCCCCAGGCGTGTATGTGTATAATCATCAACACGTAGAATTGGGCAAAATTGCTTCACTGGGCTTTAAAATAAAACACGGCTTTAGTTATCATGGTATTGCTCTCAACGTCAACAATGACTTAGCCCCATTTAACCTTATCAATCCCTGTGGCTATGCAGGTATGACCATGCTGCGTTTGGCAGATTTTGCCCCATTAAGCCTTGATGAGGTGACCACACGCTTTATTGAGCAAGTCATACAAGCCAGAAAAATAGCCTAAGCAAAACAAGTCATTTTTAAAAGGTTAGGAGGCTTTGGGAGGATTGATGCGCTGGTTGTTTTTTTTAGTGATTATTTTACTGTTTGAACTGGTTACTTATGGGGCTGCTCGAGGGGTGCTATGGTGGGCAGGAAATTTGCTGACAGGGCGCGCTGCACGTCAGGTGATGATAAGTCTATTTGTCCTTAGCAACGCTGTACTGGTATTTGGTATGGCGCGGCTGTCAAGTTTTGGGCTCAAATTGTCGATGACTTGGTTAACGCTGCTATGGTTTACCATCATGGCGGTATTGGCAATGGCGGCGATAAACGGGCTAATCATGCGTTTTTTGCCCATGTTGTATCAGTCATCATTGTATCAGCATATGGGGGTGCGCCTAGGAGCGCTGCTTTGGCTGTTTGGTTTTATAGGTATGGGACTGTATAACGCTTATGTGCCCACAGTGCGTTATATTTCTCTAACCACTGAGCAGCCGATGCCAAAACCGCTACGCATTGCGATGGCATCGGATTTACACTTAGGGCGATTGGTAGGTCATCGTGAGTTACAGGGGCTAAAAACCATCGTTACCCAACAAAAAGCCGATGTGCTGCTAATGCCAGGTGATATCTTGGATGACGACACACACTATTATGACAAACTCCATATGCAGCCAACGATGCAAGCACTTGTAAGTGCGTTGCCGTTGGGGGTGTATGCCTCGCTTGGTAACCATGATATGTACGGTCATGAAGCCGCAATTCGGCAAGCGCTGCAAGCCTCTGGTGTCCGTGTGTTAGGTGATGAGCAGGTAAATGTCAACGAGCAGTTTTGGCTAGTGTCACGGCTTGATAATCACGCGCGCTACCGCCAAGATACGGCAAAACTGATGCCTAGCTTAATTGACAAGCCTGTTATTTTATTAGACCACGAACCAACCGATATTGACAAAAATGTGTTATTACCTATTGACTTACAGCTATCGGGACACACTCACAATGGGCAAATTTTCCCTGCCAATGTTATTGTCAAATTATTTAATAAAGTCTCATACGGGCACGCGCGTTTTAACCAAACAAATGTGATTGTTAGTTCTGGTTATGGGTTTTGGGGCGTACCGTTTAGATTAGGTTCACAGTCAGAGGTTTGGATCATTGACTTGGTGCCTGTTAAGGTGCCTGCCAAGTCCAAATAGGCAAAGATACGGTAGCTAACATTATTGCATCCGTGCAGTTTGTAGCATTAACATGAGGTCATTGCGTATATCATCTAGTGAAACATACTGCTCATGCTGCAAACAATAACTTAATGTATTTAAGACCAAAATGGCATAAGTGTGCGCTTGGTATTCAAGATTGCCAGGGCGATTGCGGCGCTTGGCATGCTCCATAAAATTTTGTTTAATCAGTAAATACATATCATCATATAAATTAATATGTGGCGTTTTAATTTGCCACAGTGCCAAAATCCGCTGTTTTTGGGTCTGAATAAATGCCCAAAATTGGTCTAAACAAACAATCAAGTTTGCTTGGTTTGCCACATTAAAACGTTCATTTAAAAACTTACCGTAGCATTGGCGAAAATTGCCAACCATTTTTTCGGCGAGCGCATCTTTGCTGGCATAATGGCGATAAAAAGTGGAGCGGTTAATAGTTGCGGTGTCCAAGATATCTTGAACCGTAATGGCGCGATAAGACTTAATCTGCAATAAATCCAAAAAGGCTTGTTCAATATGCTGCTCTGTTTTAATAACCCTTAAATCCTTTTCGTTCATCAACCGCCACCGTGTCCATCATATCCGTCATTTTTATGTTTATGGGTTTGGCGTTTTTTGCCTCCCCATCTAAAATAAACGACATTATCATATGTTGTGTATATTTATGCAACATTTATGTACTTTTGAGTGCCATGCTAGCAAAACCCCTACAAATTTGCTTCAAATAGCAAAGGGTTGAGGAAAAATACCAAAGGCGCTGTAGGTTATTTGTTTTAGGTTCATAACTAAGCGTGTCAACAGCCACCTTGATGTGCTTGAAAAACCACGATTTTTAAAACGTCAAGACCATCGAGACCTTTGGTTACAAAATAAAATTTTACAGAAACGTTAGATTTCAATTTATAATAGGTGTTTCTCTTTATAACGTTGTGTATTTATGAGTAAAGCAGACGCGAAAACCTCGGTACCTACTTTGACGTTGGGTGCGCTAGGGGTGGTATATGGCGACATTGGCACGAGCGTGTTGTATTCGGTTAAAGAAGTTTTTAACGCGGGTCATGTGGCTTTTAATGCGACCAATGTGTATGGTGTGCTGTCCTTGTTTGTTTGGACCATCACTATTATTGTCAGTCTAAAATATATTTTATTGGTGCTGCGAGCAGACAATAAAGGCGAGGGTGGGTTGATAGCCATGCTTGCCTTAGCCTCAAATGCGGTGCGTCACCGCCCAAAACTGCATGGCATTATCATGATTATGGGTATTTTTGGTACCTGTCTATTTTATGGCGATGGGGTTATTACCCCGTCAATCTCGGTGTTATCGGCAGTAGAAGGGTTGACGGTGGTGTCACCCCAGCTGCATAGTTTGGTCATTCCTGTTACGCTCACGATTTTATTTTTGCTATTTTTTGTGCAAAAGTTTGGTAGTAAAGGTATTGGTAAGTTATTTGGCCCTGTGATGGTGGTGTGGTTTTTGTTAATCGCCAGTTTAGGGCTTTATCATATTCAGCATAATGTAGAGATTTTGCGGGCAGTTAACCCCATTTATGCGTATCACTTTATTGCGGGCAATCCAAGTTTGGCATTTATTATTTTGGGTGCCGTGGTGCTGTGCGTGACAGGCGGCGAGGCGTTGTACGCGGATATGGGGCATTTTGGTAAAAAACCGATTCGCATTGCGTGGTTTTCGATTGTGATGCCCGCCTTGCTACTTAATTATTTTGGGCAAGGGGCATTTTTATTGGCAAACCCTGAGGGTAAAGCCAATCCATTTTTCTTAATGATTCCCGATATCATGCGTATTCCGATGGTGGTGATGGCAACGCTTGCCACGGTCATTGCCTCGCAGGCGCTGATCTCTGGCGCGTTTAGTATTACCAAGCAAGTGGTGCAGCTCGGCTTTTTGCCGCGTATGCGTATTGTATATACCAACGTCAAAGAGGTGGGGCAGATTTATATTCCTGCAGTCAACTGGGGGCTATTTATTGCGATTGCCTTTGCGGTGGTGATGTTTAAGTCTTCCGATGCACTGGCAGCCGCCTACGGTATTGCGGTGTGTACCGATATGCTGATTACCACCATCTTGACGTTTTTTGTGATTCGCTATGCTTGGAAGTACCCATTAGCGCTTTGTATCGCGGCAACGTCATTGTTTTTTGTGGTGGATTTTTTGTTTTGGGCATCCAACCTGTTAAAGCTACTAAAAGGCGGCTGGTTCCCGTTGATGCTAGGTGGCGTGATGTTTGTGATTATGCTCACTTGGCGCGATGGTCGTAATTTGGTACGCATTGTCCACACTTCAGGGCAGATGAATTTAAAAACTTTCTTGGATGATTTATTTGGCAGTTTTACCAATAAACGCCTGCAAACGGCACTAGAAACCACGCAAGACAAGCTGGTAAAATTAAGCAAGGATATTGAAAATGCCGCCATTGACAATATCCAAGAACTGCAAAATCAGCAAGCAGCCCTCCAAGAAAAAATCGCTATCAATCAGCGCTGCCAAGTGCTGTTTGAAAATATCAAAAAAATCAAAGGGATTGCCGTGTTTATGGTGCAAGAGCCAGATATTGTGCCTGTTGCTTTAAAGCAAAACCTCAAACACAATAAATGCCTGCATGAATACAATATTTTTGTGACTGTCAACACCCTAGAGACCCCTTGGGTTGGGCTTAACAAGCGCAGCGAGGTGACTTATTTGGGGCATAACTGCTGGAAAGTGATCCTTAACTTTGGCTTCAAAAATGACCCCGATGTGCCAGATTCGCTCAAACATATTCAGCAGTTTAATTTTGATTTTGACCCTGCAAAGGTGAGTTATTTTCTATCGCATGAAGCGGTGGTCGCCTCTGAAAGCGTCAAAGGTATGGCATTGTGGCGTGAGAAATTATTTGCCCATATGCACCGTAATGCAGGCACAGCGGCTGAATTCCTAAAACTACCTAGCAATAACGTGGTAGAGATGGGGGCGAAAGTCGAAATTTAATGCTATATAGCAAAAAAAGCCGCAACCCGCTGATTGCGGCTTTTTTTGCGATTTGGGTGGTAAACTATTTACCCTCAAATGCTTGATTAAGTGAGGCTTCTACCGCATCAATACGCGCTTGACACACTTTGTAGGCGTCAATCGACTCTGCCACAAGGGTCATCAGTTCATCAATATTGGGCGACTGGCTATTTTGCAGGGTTTGCGCATTGGTTTTTAGCACGTCATACGCGGTTTTAAAATCGGTGGGTTGGCTCATGGTTTTTCCTTTTTAACCGTTTATGCTTGATGTTTGGCTTGTATCGCGGTCACGCTAGCCTGCACATAGCCATCTTGTAGCTCTATGGTCACGGTGGCATGGCTGTCTATTTGAGTAATTGAAGTGACAACTGAACTTGCAATAGGGTGCGCTTGTGATGGCTCGGTGTTGGCGTCTTGTCTGACGATGGCATAACCACGACTTAGCACAGTGGATGGGTGCTGGAGCAGGGTCATTTCGCGTAGCTGCTGGGTGTGCTGTCGAGCCTGCGTGATTTGCTGGTAAGTACGTTGGCGAATCAGCAAAAATTCATTATCAATCAACAGTTTGGCAGCCGCAAGCTGGCGATTAGCCGCGGTTTGAATTTTTGATAATTGCTGCTCACTGTCATGGCGCGCCTGCAGGATAGATGACTCGGCAATTTGCTTGATGCTCAAAAAGTTTTGTTGGGCGGTTTGGGTTAGGGTCACTAGCTGATGACGAATCGCTGCAATCACCTTGGATGGCGTGTCAAAACTTTGCTGCGCCACTTCATCTAGCATGACGCGGTCACGCTCATGACCAATTCCCACCCACACGGGTATGGGCTGCTCTGCCACCAACGCGGCAAGCTCATAATCATTGAGATACGCCAAATCACCCACCGCACCGCCACCACGAATGATCACGATGATATCAGGGGTAATCCCTTGTGCGCTTAGGTTTTTTATCCCCCGAATGAGCGCTTGACGAATCTCATCGGGGGCATGATTGCCCTGAAAGGTGGAAGCTTCATAATAAAACTGACAAGCCCCTGTCTCGGCTAGGTTATCGGCATCGGCGCGAAAATCGCCCAGTCCTGCGGCTTGTTCGGGCGCAATGACCAGCACATGCTGGATATCAAAGGGGGCAGGTAGGGATTTGTTTAGCTCAAGTAAGCCTTCCTCATGCAGCCTTGTCAAAATAACTTGGTACTGTTTTGCCAAGTCGCCTAGGGTGTAGGTGGGGTCGATATCGCTGATATTGAGCGAAAAGCCGTACTGGGCATGAAAATTTGCGCTGACTTTTAGTAATACATTTAGACCGCGTTCAAGGCGCATACCTGTACGCCCTTCAAACTTTGCCAATACTTTGGCAGCTTGCCCGCGCCACAAAGTACCACGGCAGCTCGCGGTGATTTTGCCATCGCTGTCTTTATCGGCAAGTTCAAAATAATAATGTCCGCCTTTACTGGACAAACTGCGGATTTCAGCTTTGACCCACACCGTATGGGCAAAGGTGTCAGTGATGACCAGTTGCACCGCACAGAGATAATCCGATAGCGATAACAGGGTATCTTGCAGTTCAGCTTGTAGGCTGGCTTGGGCGTCTTGCCAAGCCAAGGTTTGGGCTAACTGTTCGGCAGTGTCATGCGCCGCGGTGGTCTGGGTATCGTCATCGAGTAACGATAAAAAAATATCCCCATCCCGACTGTCATGACTGTTATGATTGTCATGACGGTGATTGTCATAACGGTGCCGAGCGTCAATGGGGCGTGGGCTCAGCTGGTCTAGCTGATTTTCAATGTGTTTGATGATGCTGCGCGATGTTTTTGCCATGGTGATATCAAATTATGGGTGAATCAATCTGGCAAAATTTTAGGACAAAAGCCGCGCATAGACAATGGGGGTTTTGTGTCTGCTTGTCAAAAACCCTAGGCAAAGGGCAATATGCCATAGTGGAATATGAATAAGGGATAATACTATTTTTGCTTTATTATGCTTTTTTGTAGAATGGCGGCATTGATTTTGAATAATTGAGTAGGGATGACAATGACAACACTAAACGCACAACAAACCGCCGTGGTAGCGCTCTCAAGCCTAGCAATCTTGGGGGTAGGCCTGTCAGGCTGCTCACGCGCGCCCACCCAGCAAAACCCAAACGCCGCTTCGGCTCAAACAGCGGCAGCAGGCAAAGACAGCGTCAAACTGCTCAACGTGTCGTATGACGTGGCGCGCGATTTTTATAAGGGTTATAACCCGTTATTTGTCAAGCAATATGAAGCCAAGCAGGGCGGCAAATCCGTGGATATTCAGCAGTCACATGGCGGCTCTAGCAAACAGGCTTTGGCGGTTGCCAATGGCTTGCAAGCCGATGTGGTGAGCATGAACCAAGGCTCAGACATTGAATTATTAGTCAAAAAAGGCTTGGTCGCCCAAGATTGGCAAAACCAATTTCCCAACAAAGCTGTGCCTTATACCAGTGCCGTGGTGTTTTTGGTAAGAAAAGACAACCCAAAACATATCAACGACTGGTCGGACTTGACCAAATCGGGCGTGCAAATTGTGCTTGCCAACCCAAAAACCACGGGCAATGGTCGCTATGCGTTTTTGGGGGCATATGGCTACGGTTTGCAGCGCTTTAACAATGATGACAGCAAAGCGCAAGCGTTTGTCAAAGACTTGCTAAAAAACGTGCCTGTGTATGAAAATGGCGGGCGCGCTGCCACCACCACGTTTTTACAGCGTCAAATTGGCGATGTGTTAGTGACCTTTGAAAATGAAGCTAACTTGGCTGCCAAGCAGTTTGGGCAAGGACAGGTACAAATTGTTTACCCAAGCTATACCGTTTCTGCTGAAAACCCCGTTGCCATTGTCAAGACAGTGACCGATAAAAAAGGTACCACAGACGTTGCCACCGCGTATCTCAACGGTTTGTGGGACGCGCCAGCCCAGCAGCTTGCGGCAGATTTGTATTTGCGTCCAAGCGATGCACAGATTCTTGCCAAAAATCAAGACAAACTGCCAACGCTCAATACCTTTAGCCCCAATGACAAATTTGGTAGTTGGAGCGATATCATGAGCAAATACTTTAAAGATGGCGGTGTGTTTGACCAACTTGCCAGCCCAACCAGTAGTGTCGCCCCTGCAAGTAGCCCAAAATAACCAGTCGCCCCCATTTAAAGGCGCTATCAATAAAGGCAATAGAAAAAACCAGAGACTGTCTCTGGTTTTTTATTCTACTCAAGAATATTCATAGCGTGGAATACCATTTTTGAATCAAGCCTTAGAGTGCTACCATGCTTTGGACGAGTGATTTTTACAAAGGAATTTTACATGGCAAGCCATAACGCCATTTTAGCATCTACCCCAACCGCCAATAAGCGCCGTCATATCATGCCGTTTTTTAACTTAAGTTTGGGCATCAGTGTGCTGGCATTGTCGGTGATTGTGCTGCTGCCGTTTGCGGCAATGGTGTTTACCGCTGCCGATATTGGTATTGCTGGGTTTTTTCATACCATCAGCGAGCCACGGGTCAAAGCCGCGATTGAGCTAACCCTAACCATGGCACTGCTAGCCACCTTGACCAATGTGGTGTTTGGCACGCTCATTGCTTGGGTGTTGGTGCGCTATGACTTTGTGGGTAAGTCCTTACTCAATGCGCTGGTGGATTTGCCGTTTGCGCTGCCAACCGCGGTAATGGGGATTTCACTTGCCACGCTGTATGCGCCTAATGGCTTGATTGGGCAGTTTTTTACCCCACTAGGGATTAAAATTGCCTTTACCCCGATTGGGATTTGGCTTGCGCTGATTGTGGTGAGTCTGCCGTTTATTGTGCGCGCGGTGCAGCCTGTATTGGCAGAGCTTTCCACTGAGTATGAAGAAGCCGCAGCGGTGCTTGGGGCAGGTAGGCTTAAGACGTTTTTGAAAGTGATTTTGCCCGAACTGTATCCTGCGCTGTTGATGGGCTCGGGCATGATGTTTGCGCGGGCAACGGGGGAGTACGGCTCGGTGATTTTTATTGCGGGTAATTTGCCCATGAAGTCAGAGATTTTGCCATTGATTATTATTGGAAAACTAGAGAGTTTTGATGTGCAGGGCGCGGCAGCAGTGGCGCTGTTTATGTTGATGATTTCGTTTGTGATTTTATTTACGATTAATGCGCTGCAGTGGTTATTGACGCGGCGGATGGGTGGAACAAGTCTATGATGAATGTACGCCAATACCCTTACCAAACCCAAGCGGCAACCCGTGAGCCAAGCTGGCTGCGCGTGGTGCTAATTGCCATTGCGGTATGTTTTATGACGCTGATGCTGGTGGTGCCGTTGGCTGCGGTGTTTTATGAAGCCCTAAAATCAGGCTGGCAGCTGTATGTCGCCGCGCTCACCGATGCCGAAGCGCTCGCTGCGATAAAATTAACCTTGATTACCGCGCTCATTGTGGTGCCAATTAATACAGTGATTGGCATTGCGCTGGCGTGGCTATTGACGCGTTTTGATTTTAAGGGCAAGCAGCTACTCACCACGCTGCTAGACTTGCCATTCTCGGTGTCGCCTGTGGTGGCAGGCTTGATGTTTGTGGCGCTGCTTGGCGCTAATACGTGGCTTGGTGGCTGGCTGGAATACTTTGGGGTGTCTGTGATTTTTGCCATTCCTGGGATTGTGCTGGCAACGTTGTTTGTAACCTTTCCTTTTGTCGCGCGTGAAGTGATACCGCTGATGCAGTCGCAGGGCAGCAGTGAAGAGCAAGCGGCGCTGACACTTGGGGCATCGGGTTGGCAGATGTTTTGGCGGGTGACCTTGCCCAATATCAAGTGGGCGCTACTTTATGGCATTATTTTGACCAATGCGCGGGCAATGGGCGAGTTTGGCGCGGTGAGTGTGGTGTCTGGGCATATCCGCGGTGAGACCAACACCATGCCGCTATTGGTTGAGATTGCTTACAATGAATACAACATGACCGCCGCGTTTGCGTTATCTAGTCTGTTGGCATTACTGGCATTGGTGACTTTGATTGTGCAGCAGCTTCTAAGCAAACGCCAAGCCCAAAAATCGGCATAACCTAGTAGGTATGATTAGCCAGTCTTTATATTTGACCAGTATTGATGATTACATTGATAACAACGCGTAGCTTACGATAAAGAGAAAACCATGAGTATTGAAATTCGTGATGTGACCAAAACCTTTGGCAAATTTACCGCCCTTGAACCGATTAATCTGACTGTGCCTACAGGTAAACTAACCTCCCTGTTAGGGCCGTCAGGGTGCGGCAAAACCACGCTACTGCGTATTATTGCAGGGCTTGAGCTTGCCGATACGGGGCGAATTTTGTTTGATGGTGATGATGTCACCGATGTGCCTGTGCAGCAGCGTCATATCGGCTTTATGTTTCAGCATTATGCGTTATTTCGTCATATGACTGTATTTGACAATGTGGCGTTTGGCTTGACCGTCATGCCAAAAAATAAACGACCTAGCAAAGCGGATATCGCCAAAAAAGTCAACCACCTGTTAGAGTTGGTGCAATTGTCACAAACTGCCAATAAATACCCCCATCAGCTATCAGGCGGGCAGCGTCAGCGCATTGCTTTGGCGCGCGCTTTGGCAGTTGACCCCAAGCTGTTGCTACTAGATGAGCCGTTTGGCGCGCTGGATGCCAAGGTGCGTAAAGAGCTTAGGACATGGCTACGAGCCATTCACCATGAATTGGGTGTAACCAGTATTTTGGTGACCCATGACCAAGAAGAAGCCGCCGAGCTCTCCGATGAGATTGTGGTGATGAATCACGGAAAAATCGTACAAGTGGGCGATTATCAAACCTTAGTAAGTCAGCCTAGCAACCATTTTGTGGCAAGTTTTTTACAAGATTCTCACGTGGAATATGTGATTTAACATCAATTACTTAACAAAAAATAGCTATGAATTAAGCGGCATTTCGCCGTTTTTTTTAGCCTGTGTGTATTTTCTTTATCAAAATGATGACAATAAAAAAGGGCACGTCCACGCATGCCCTTTTTTAATGGCTAATAGTTTTAATAACTAGCAGCTTTAGTGGTTAAAAGACAAACTATTTTGCCGAATGTCCTGTGAGTTCTACTTTATGTTTTTGGTGTGCTTCTAGCCCTTCATAATAGCGACGCAAAACGGCTAATACTTCGGGGCGGCTAAAGTTGTCGGGTACGTCTTCACCTTCAGATAGCGCTTTACGCAGTTTGGTACCTGAGACTTTGACATGCTGTGAGTCATCATGTGGGCACGTTTTGGTGGATGCCATGCTGTCACACGCATTACACCAAAATGTCCAATCGATTTTTAGTGGCTGGGTGATTAGATCATTGTCTGCCAAGGTATCAAAAATATGCTGGGCATCAAATGCGCCATAATAATCGCCCACGCCTGCATGGTCACGCCCCACAATTAAATGGCTACAGCCATAGTTTTGGCGAAACAATGCGTGTAACAGCGCTTCTCGTGGGCCTGCATAGCGCATATCTAGCGGATAACCTGCCTGAATGACAGTGTCTTTGCGAAAATAGTTGTCAATAAGCGTGCCAATCGCTTGCTGGCGGACATCGGCAGGAATATCCCCTGGTTTGAGCGCGCCAAGCAGTGAGTGAATCATAACGCCGTCACAGATTTCGATGGCGATTTTTGCCAAATATTCGTGAGAGCGGTGCATGGGGTTACGGGTTTGGAAGGCAGCAACGGTTTGCCAGCCTTTTTGCTCAAAGATAGCGCGGGTTTGGGCAGGGGTTAGGTAGATATCACCGTATTTGCTTGGGAACTCGCCTTCGCTAAGTACCACCACATCACCTGCCAGCTTGACATCGCCTTGTGCCATCACCATTGCCACACCTGGGTGGGCGCTATCAGTGGTACCAAACACGGTTTGGCATTCGTGCGCTTTATCAATGTGGTATTTTTCTGCCAAGGTCAAGATACCCATGATATCGCCTTGATACACCAGCGCGATGTCATCCCCGATATTTAAAGCATCTGCCTGCGCTTGGTCGGTTGATAGGGTGATGGGAATGGGAAAAAACACGCCCTTATTGTCGCCTGTTGCGATGTGCATATTGTCACACACGCTTTGCCAGTCAGCGTGGTTCATAAAGCCATCAAGCGGGGTAAAGCCGCCAATCCCAAGCATAATCAAATCGCCTGCTTCACGCGAGCTGATGGTGATTTGTGGTAGGATTTGCGCTTTTTGCTGCGCGGCAAGTAAGGCATCGCCTGTCAGTCGTTTTTCTTTTAATACAGGGCTTGCGTGGGGTGGGACGAGTTTTGATTGGCTTTGATTGGCTGTGGCTATAGCTTTAGTCATTATGTTTCCTAGGTCAGTGGTTGTCAAAAAATCCGCTGAGCGTATCTTAGGTTATCTTTGTTAGGAAAATTAAATGCTTTATACTGATATGCTTATAAAAATTTGGAATTACCGTCTTATCACGGCTTGGCTTATAGGTCTTAGCTTTTAGTTAGCCATTTTAATGCAGTTCGCCAATATCATTATGAAAAATTGGCATTTACCAAAACCCCAGTGTGCCTTTATGATACTCAGGTTAAAAAGTATCAGATTGAGTGCCAAATGAGCACGTATCAACACCCATAGGAATAGCCATGTATCAATACAACGCCATTGACCAACAACTTGTGGACGACAGGGTTGCACAGTTTCGCGACCAAACCCGCCGTTTTTTGGCAGGCGAGCTGAGTGAAGAAGAATTTTTGCCATTACGCTTGATGAATGGGCTTTATATTCAGCGCCACGCCCCCATGTTACGGGTGGCAATTCCCTACGGGCTACTGGCAACCTACCAACTGCGTAAACTTGCCGATATCAGCGAAAAATATGACCGCGGCTATGGGCATATCACCACCCGTACCAACATGCAGTTTAACTGGCCAAAACTTGAGCAAGTGCCAGATATCTTGGCAGAGCTTGCCAGTGTGCAGATGCACGCCATCCAAACATCGGGCAACTGTATCCGCAACACCACCACCGACCAGTTTGCAGGGGTGATTAGTGATGAAGTGGCAGACCCACGCCCGTACTGCGAAATCATCCGCCAATGGTCAACCTTTCACCCAGAATTTACCTATTTGCCGCGCAAATTTAAAATCGCGGTGATTGGTACCCAGTCTGACCGCGCTGCCAGTCAATTGCATGATATTGGCTTACATGTGGTCAAAAATGCCGCAGGTGAAATTGGTTTTGAAGTGCTGGTTGGCGGCGGACTTGGGCGCACCCCAGTGATTGGTAAAGTCATCAAGTCATTTTTACCCGATGTTCATTTATTGTCTTATTTGGACTCGATTTTGCGGGTGTATAACCAACATGGCAGACGCGATAATAAATATAAAGCGCGTATCAAAATCTTGGTAGAAAGCATGGGGGTGGCAGAATTTACCAAACAAGTGGATGCCGACTGGCACGCGCACAACAAAGATGGCAAGCTGACCTTAACGCCCGCCCAAATCGCCCATGCCAAAACCTTTTTCCCAAGCCCTGATTATGTCAGTTTTGATGCCGCCTCCCTTGCCGCCTACCAAACGCAGCTAGATGCAGAGCAGCAAGACCCAGAATTTGCGCGCTGGTTTGCGCAAAATACCCGCGCCCATAAAGTGGCAGGGTATCGGGTGGTGATTATCTCACTCAAGCATTTTATGCAAGATACAGGCGACATCACCGCCACCCAAATGCGCGTGGTGGCTGATTTGGCAGACCAGTATAGCTTTGGCGAGGTGCGCGGCACTCACCACCAAAACTTGGTACTTGCCGATGTCAAGCTTGGTGACGTGTACGCGGTGTGGCAAGTGCTCAAAGACTATGACCTTGCCCGCCCCAATATTGGGCTACTCACCGATATTATCTCATGCCCAGGCTTTGATTACTGCTCACTTGCCAATGCCAGTACCTTAAATATCGTCAACCAAGTCAATCAATACTTCCAAGATGCCGACTTTGTGCATGACATTGGCGAGATACGCCTAAATATGTCGGGCTGTATGAACGCCTGCGCCCACCACCATGTGGCAGACATTGGTATTTTGGGGGTGGATAAAAAAGGCGAACACTGGTATCAAATCTCACTGGGGGGTACATCAAGCGAGCATGCCAAATTGGGGGAAATACTGGGCAAATCAGTGCCAGTGGATGCGGTTGCTAGCACGGTGGATGATATCTTGCAGGTGTACCTAGCCCACCGCCAAGCCAGTGACCTAGGCAACGAAACCTTTGCCCAAGTGGTGGCGCGTATTGGCATTGAGCCATTTAAAGCCCACGTGTACCGCGATAAATCTGCCGAGCCAACAGGAGTCTAAGCCATGCCATTGATTAATCAACAGCGTATCATTGACGGGGTAGAAAGTGCCACTGTCAGCATTCATGAACAAAAAATTGACCATATCACGCTGGCACAGTTTGCGTCCAGTGTCACTGAGATATTGGTGGATTTTCGCCCCGTTGAGTTTAGCGAAAAAAATCCGCCAAAACCGCAGTTAGCAGCCGATGAGCTGCTGGCACTCGCCACACGCCTTGGGGACAAAAAGCTGGGCATTGTGCTGTCAGGGGCAAGTGATTATCAGTTTTTGGCAGCAGATTTTGCCAAGGTGCTGCCGTTATTATCGGTTATTGTGATTGATTTTCATGGGTTTCGTGACGGGCGTGGTTATAGCCTTGCCCAAGCCATCCGCCAACATCCAAATTTTTCACAAAATATCACCCTGCGCGCATCGGGTGATATCATCCCTGACACCTTGCAATTACTCACCGAAGTGGGTTTTGGTGAGTTTTATATTGCTGATGACGACTTTAGCGATGCTTGGTTTGGCTATTTTGATGATATTAAGCATACTTATACAGGTCGCAGCGTTCATGAGTTGCCCATGTTTGCAGGTGAGTAATTGTCCTGTTTATTGCTCCAAATTTTGCCATTTTGGTCAAAAGCAAGCCGCCACGGTTTGCTTTTTTTATAGGCGGCTGGCAATCCTAGCGGCTAGGTTAGGCGGTGTCATTCTGTTTTTTCATAAGCCTATCACCAAAAAGCATTTTTTAATCATAAAGCAATTGATTAGCATAGACCCACCAAACCTCTTTATAGACCGACTGATAAACTTATAGGAACCCCCATGAGCAACCAACTTAACATCGACCTTGACCAAGCCAATGCCGCGCTGGATGGCAAAACGCCCCAAGACATCATCGCATGGGCACTTGCGCAAGGCAGCAACCCCATTATCACCACCAATTTTCGCCCATACGAAGTGGTGCTCTTAGACATGGTTGCCAAACAGCGTCCAGATATTACCGTATTATTTGTGGATTCAGGCTATAATACCGAAGCCACTTACCGCCATGCCCAAGACTTGATTAAGCGCCTAAACCTAAACGTGGTAACGTATCTGCCCAAGCAAACTGCCGCTTGGCGTGATGTTGAATTTAATGGCGTGCCCAGCGTCAACAACCCTGCCCACGATGCCTTTACCCAGCAAGTCAAACTTGAGCCATTTGGTCGCGCCCTCAAAGAAATCGCCCCAGATGTGTGGATTAATGCCATTCGTAAAGACCAAACCGAGTTTCGCCAATCGCTTGATGTCTTGTCAGAGAGCAAAGATGGGGTGTTAAAAGTTGCGCCATTGTTCCATTGGTCAGAACAAGACTTAGAAGCGTACCTAAAAGCGCATGACTTGCCCAATGAACACGATTATTTTGACCCAACCAAAGTAGAAGAAAACCGCGAGTGTGGCTTACATACCCAGCTGTGATGTAAAACATTGTGATGTAAAAAAACGGTATTTAGTGCATTGCGTTAGCCAATTGACACGCAAACTTTTGCACACAAACTTTTGCACAAAAAATGACCACGCAACAGGCGATGATGATGTCATCGCCTTTTTAAATGCCAAATTTTCAGTCTAAAATTTTCAATCTAAACTTTTAAAGTTATCAACCCTGAAAATTGATATCCCAAAATGACATAACCGCGTTTTAATTTTTGGCTTATGATACTCTTTTTTTGATGGGCAAGACGACCATGAATACTTTACCCCTTTTTTTTAAACTAGAAAGCCGTCCCGTACTGGTGATAGGCGGTGGCGAAGTGGCGCTGAGAAAGGCGGATTTGCTCGATAAAGCAGGGGCAATCATCACCTTTGTCTCGCCTGAATATGCGCCAAGGCTGACCGCGCAGTTTTGCCAAACCCGTCATACATTGATTCACGATAGTTACCAGCCAATCTACCTAGACAAGCAAACCTTGGTGATTGCTTGCACCGATGATGAGGCGGTCAACGCGCAAATTTTTCATGACTGTGAAGCGCGTTTTATCCCTGTCAATGTGGTGGACAATCCGCCGCTGTGTACCTTTATTTTTCCTGCCATTGTCGATCGTGTCCCCATTACCATCGCGGTGTCAAGCGCGGGCAAGGCGCCTGTGTTAGCAAGGCTACTGCGCGCCAAGATAGAAACAATGATTGCCCCTGAATATGGCAAATTGGCAGGGCTGGCTGGCAAGTTTCGTGATACGGTAAAAACTGCCTTGCCCAACGTCACCGCAAGGCGCAAGTTTTGGGAGCAAGCCTTTGAAGGTCAAGTTGCCGAAACCGTGTTCCAAAATCAACCAAATAGCCTAAGCAAAGCAGAAAGCCAATTACTTGAATTACTCAAACACCACGAGCAAACCCAGCCCACCGATAAATCACAACTGGGTAAAGTGGCTATTGTGGGAGCAGGGGCAGGCGACCCTGATTTGCTCAGTTTTAAAGCCTTGCGCCTGATGCAGCAAGCGGATATTGTGTTTTATGATAACTTGGTATCGCCGCCCATTCTTGAGCTGTGTCGGCGTGACGCCACCAAAATCTATGTGGGCAAAAAAGCCTGTAATCATGCCGTGGCGCAGCACCAAATCAACGCGCTACTGGTGGAACACGCCAAGCTTGGCAAGCGGGTACTGCGCTTAAAAGGCGGTGACCCGTATGTCTTTGGGCGAGGCGGCGAGGAAGCAGAAACATTAGCGCAAGCAGGCATTGATTTTGAAGTGGTGCCAGGGATTACCGCAGCAACAGCGGCGGCAAGCTGTGCAGGGATTCCGCTTACTCACCGCGACTATGCGCAGTCAGTCAAGTTTGTCACCGCTTGCCTAAAAACCGATACCATGAATGACAACTTTGAGGGCTTACTTGATGACAGCCAAACCGTGGTGTTTTATATGGGGCTTAAGCAGCTTGAACGCCTAACTGACGGCTTGGTGCAAGCAGGCAAATCGCCACAGACGCCCATTGCGATTATCGCCAATGCCAGCCTGCCCAATCAGCAAGTGCTAACAGGTACAATTGAGGACATCGTGGCAAAACAAGCCCATGCCCAGTTACCTGCCCCGGCTATTTTGATTATGGGCAACGTGGTAAAACTGCATCAAACTTTGGGTCAACACCCTTAAAACGCACAGTCATTTGGTATCAGCCATGCATCAGCCTGTCGATAATTTGCTGGGCGGTGCCTGTGGCTGCCAATCGGGCGTTTTGCCCTGCCCACAGTGATGAAAACGCATCACTGCCCATATGCTCTGCTTTGGCTTTGAGGGGATTACTGACAAATGACGCATGGGGAAAGGGCGGCGCAAACTCGCTAATATAGCCCGTTTCTTGCATAAAACGATTGACAATCCCACGCGCAAGACCACCACTAAAAATATTGGTGAGTGCGGTGTGCTCCGCGCGCGCACTTTGCAGGGCTTGACGGTGCAAAGCCTTGGTATCGCATTCATCGGCAAGTAGCAATGCCGTGCCCACTTGCACCGCGGCAGCGCCAAGGCGTAGGGCAGCTTGGGCGGTGGCATAATCACTGATGCCCCCTGCGGCAATCACAGGCAGCGTTACCGCCTTGACAATATTTGGCAACAAACCAAACGTGCCTGCCTGCAAACTCACATCATTACTTAAAAACATACCGCGATGTCCGCCCGCTTCCAAGCCTTGAGCGATAATCATATCAGCGCCATGCGCTTGTAGCCAGCGCGCTTCAGCCACGGTGGTGGCGGTGGATAACACCACCGCGCCTGATTGTTTGACCATGTCCAGCAAGTCTTTATTGGGTAAACCAAAATGAAAGCTGACCACAGGCACCTTTAAATCTGTAATCAGTTCAGCCTGGTCTTTACCAAAGGGCTGCCGACCCCCTGTGGTGGCAATGTCATTGTCACTTAACCCCAATGCGTGATAAAAAGGCTGTAACGCGTCAAACCAGTGCTGCTGCATGGTGTCGGTGTACTCAACTTGACGATGGGCAAAAAAATTGACATTAAAAGGCGCATCGGTGGCGTGACGGATAGCAGCGATTTGCGCTTCAATGGCATCAACACTGAGCATGGCGCAAGGCAGTGAACCCACACCGCCTGCTTGGCACACGGCGATTGCCAGTTTGTGATCTTGCACGCCTGCCATCGGCGCTTGGATAAGGGGTAATTTGGCATTGATTTTGTCAAAAAAAGCAGTTTGATGATGCGAGTTTTTCATGGGATTTTCCTAATAAGCAAAATTTAACAACCCACCCAGTGTATGCCGAGTCGATAAGATTTTAAAGCGCTATATAACCATCATCAATTGGCTAAATACAAAAACCCCAATGGGTGACCACTGGGGGGTATTGAACAATGATTGCTAGCATCAGTCACGCAAAGATAAAACGCAAAGCTAAGCACAGTCTTATTAGGTATTAGAAATTGCCATCAAAAACTCTTGGCGGGCTTGACTACTGGTCTTAAATTCTCCCAGTAACGAGATACTGCGCGTGGTGGCGTTTTGCTTCATCACGCCACGCATCATCATACACATATGGGCGGCATCCATCACCACCGCCGCACCCCTAGCGCCTGTCATGTCCATCACCGCTTGGGCGACTTGACGGGTCAGGTTTTCTTGGATTTGTAAGCGTCTGGCGTACATATCCACGATGCGCGCCATTTTTGACAGTCCAATTACCTTATCATTGGGCAAATACGCCACATGCGCCACGCCATAAAACGGCAGCATATGGTGCTCACACATGGAATAAAATTCGATATTTTTGACCAAAATCAACTCGTTATTGTCAGTGGGAAAAATCGCGTCATTGGTGATTTCTACCAAATCTTGATGATAACCTTGGGTCAAAAAACCAAACGCTTTGGCGGCACGCTCGGGCGTGTCTAATAACCCTTCACGGTCTAAGTTTTCACCCGTTGAGGCAATTAACGTGCGATACGCATCACTGGTTTGAGTTAACGTGTTTTCAAAATCTTTTGGGGTAGTCATGGTAAAATTGGCTATTAAAAAAATAGGCATAGCTTAACGCTTTAGCACTATTTGTAAAGTGATTTTTGTAATATTGTGCATGAAATTCATTAAATTGGATTTAGTGAGCATTTTTGCTAGAATTAAACCCACATTTTACGCTATTATAGTGTATAAACGTTCACTGAAATATAAGGAAAACCCATGTTGTTAACAGGGAAGCGCTTTGTTGTCACTGGTATTGCCAGTAAATTATCTATTGCTTGGGGCATTGCTGAAGCCTTACACCGTGAAGGTGCAAGCCTTATTTTGACCTATCCCAATGAAAAAATGAAAAAGCGGGTAGATATGGCAGCCGAAGCCTTTGGGGCAGAGCTGGTATTGCCGTGTGATGTGGCATCAGATAGTGAGATTGCCGCATGTTTTGAGGCGGTAGCAGCGCACTGGTCAGATGGCATTGATGGGGTGGTGCACGCCATTGGTTTTGCCCCTGCCGATCAGCTAGACGGTGACTTTGCCGAGGTCACCACCCGTGAGGGGTTTGCGATTGCTCATGATGTGAGTAGTTATAGCTTTGTGGCACTTGCCAAAGCCAGCCGCGCGCTACTTGCCATGCGTCAAGGCTCATTACTGACTTTGACGTATGAAGGCAGTATCCATGTGTTGCCCAACTACAATGTGATGGGGCTTGCCAAAGCCAGTCTTGAGGCAAGTATCCGTTATCTTGCCAGTGCCATGGGTGCAGAAGGCATCCGCGTCAATGGAATCTCAGCGGGTCCGATTCGGACATTGGCTGCCAGTGGTATCAAGTCGTTTCGTAAGATGCTAGATACCAATGCCAAGATGTCACCGTTACAGCGTAATGTTAATATTGAAGAAGTGGGCAATGCCGCGCTATTTTTGTTATCACCGTGGGCATCGGGAATTACGGGCGAGATTTTGTTTGTGGATGCAGGCTTTAACACCGTTGCGCTTAGTGAGCAAGTAATGATGCAAGCCTGCGATGAGTCTTGATGATAGACGATTCTTGCGCATTTTTTTTTAAAAAAAGGGATAACTAGATCGGTTGTCCTTTTTTTATGGCGGTTGTCATTGCACCCATGCGCGTTTAGCAGTACTATTTTTGGTATTGTATTTTTTGCATTATAAAATGGCTTAGGGCATTGCAACATGATTAATAAATTACCCAAGTGGATTTTGTGGGGCGGCTGTGTATTGGCGTTTAATGCAGGGTGTATTAATAGCACGGCATTGGTGGGGTTTACCCATTTATCAGCGTCGCATGTGACAGGCAATGTTACTTTGTTTGCTTCAGCCTTTGCCAAGGGTGAATTTACCCAAATGGCAATGGTGTGTGTGGTGCTGTTGTCATTTTTATTTGGCGCCACCATCAGTGGCTTTGTGGTGGGGAGTACAGCGCTAAAAGCAGGGCGACGCTACGGGGTGGCACTGCTGATTGAAGCGTGTTTGTTAACCGTGGCGCTGCTGCTTTTTAGTGTACAGTCCTTTTGGGGGCAAGTGTTTTCAGCCATGGCGTGTGGTCTTCAAAATGCCATGGTGGCAACCTATAGCGGCGCGGTGATTCGTACCACCCATTTGACAGGATTGACTTCGGATATGGGGTCGGCGCTGGGCAATTGGCTAGCAGGTCGACAAGTCAATAAAAAGATGTTTGTGTTTCAGTCCATGATTTGGTATAGCTTTTGTGGCGGCGGTGTGGTGGGGGCATTTGGGTATCTGCATTTTAAATATTTGACCTTGATTTTGCCCATTGTGATTGTGTTAAGTTTGGCAAGCGCGTATCAAATCTATTATCGCAAGTCACAAAATAACAAAAATTTGTCTATCAAATAGTGATTGTCGCAGCCATTACCTAACCGCAGCCAATCGTGGTTTTATTTTATGGTTTCATTAAATCTGCTAGCATATCATCTAACAAGTCATCAAGGCTTGCAGACGAGGATGCAACCACCGTGGCGGTTAGCGGCGCTGATGGTGGCTCTGTTTTATTTGGGCTGTCTTGGCTTGCCAGTTGCGGTGTTTTGTGTGGTTCGGGCTGAGACTGTGCGGCAATAATGCGCTGATAGCGAAACTGGTTGTGGCGCCACCAATTGTCAAACTCATCGACATTGCGTCCGACAATCGCATTTGGCAGGTCAATGGTGAACAATTGCGCCGCCAATGCTGTGTCGTTAGGATCTAGTTGTTGGTTGGCAGCCACAAATATTTGGGTGCGGCTACCGCGATAGGGTTTTTTATATTGTAATGATTGGCTATCAAAATCAACCTTTGGCAGTTGCCATAACTGACCATTTTGATAAAGTACAGTAAACTTTTTGACAGGATGTCTAAAAATAACGTCAATAGAACGGCGCATACACTACCCAAATCATAGTCAATCAACAAAAAATATCCCCAAACCTGTGACTTGCTTCATGAGTAAGCCTTATGTGGGCAAGGGCTAGATTGTGGGTCAATACCTAAAATTAATTTATCACAGTTTGCTTGCTTATAACAGCGAAGTTACCCTTAAAGTGCTATAATTGTTGACCGCTTTTATTTGCTGATCGTCTGCTGAGCCGTGCTTTTTTATGCTAAAAATTATTCAAAGTAATCAAGTAGAACAATTGTTTACCCATTTGATCAAAGCTTATACCCATCCCACCCAGCGCCAATCAGTGTTTGAGCCATTTCAGGTCATTGTGCCGTCTAAAGTGATGGGCGAATGGCTAAAAAAACAAGTGGCAGACCAAGCAGGTATTAGTACCTTGGTGACGACCGAATTTTGGGGACGCTATTTTTTGGGGCTGATGCAGCGGGTATTGCGCACTTATGGGCGTTACCATAAAAATGTGCTGGAGGTACCTGAGGTTGCTATGCTGTCAAAAAGTGTGATGCAATGGCAGATTTTTGGCTTTTTATTAAACAATCAAACCTTGATTAGTCAAAACCAACACCACCCATTTTATCCTTTTTTGGCGCCATTGTTAGAGACCCAGTCACAAATCAATACGCCACTTAATACAGGCATGGGAGCCGATGGCGATAGCGGCTGGGCAAATCAGCAAACATGGCTATCCAGCGATGATATCAATCAAGATGCGCTTTTGCAGACCTTTGAGCAACGTATTTGGCAGCTTGCCAATGATATGGCAGCCATGCTGAGCCGTTATATGACATACCGTCCGCAGTGGTTGGCAGCTTGGGGACAAAACACGCGACTGCCCGTGGCAGAGATGATTGCACAAAAAGATGCCCGTCACAACCGCCTAAATGACCGTGAGGGCGAGCAAGCGATTTATACCCCTGATTGGTTGATTGAGCACTATGAGCAGCTAGAAGCGGCGCAGCGTTTTTTGTGGCTTAATCTGTTTGATGATGATTACCGCTACCGTGAGCAAATTCATGAGCAGTTTTGGCAGGCGCTGTATCACCAAGATGGGGATATTGCCAAACAATGTCGCAATAAGTTGCCCAAACAAATATTTTTATTCACGTTGCAGCAGCTACCGCCCAGTGAGTTATTGGATTTACAAAGGTTGGGTACACTCACGGATGTGACTATTTTGCACTTTAACCCCTCTGAGCAGTTTTGGGCAGATATTGTAGATAAAACGTGGCTGGTGCAGCAGCAATTAGATAACCCACATGCTATTTATCTAAAAGACTACGGGCACACCTTGTTATCTCGCTTTGGTAAGCAGTCACGTGAGGTGTTTGCTATGCTGGCAAGTCTGTCAGGTAATGAGTTTGAATCGGTGGTTTGGCAAGATGATTTTGTTGAACAAACACCCACCACGCTGTTGCAGTTCTTGCAGCATGACATTTTGATGCTACAAGAAGAAGAAACACCCACAAAAATCCGAGAAATGCTGCAACTTATGGCAGCTCAAGATAATACGCCGCCCAACCCCAAGCTGACATCTCGCCTCGCCGAGCAGCGCCAATTACTGCAAGCACAATTAGCCAATATACAAAGTAGCGGCTTACATAATATTGCCAAAACCACTGAGTTATTACAAAAAATCCAAGCTGAGTCTAAACGTCAACTATCACAAAATCAGCCACGTTGGCAGCCGCGCCCATTGGATACCAGCTTATCTATTCATGTGTGTCATAGCCTAGTGCGTCAGCTAGAAGTGCTACGCTCCATGATTATTGGCTGGCTCAACTATAGCGATGTACCAGCCAGCGCCCCTGAGCAGATACCCACAAATTCTGACCAGCGCCGTGCACTGTCTGATATTTTGGTATTGTTGCCCGATATTGACGCCCATCAAAATATCATTGAAGCCATCTTCCCCAGTACATTGGGCACAGATGGCTATCAATTACCTGCCAAAGTAACAGGCGTTGTTGCCAAAGATATCAACCAACTATGGCAGGCAATCACGGGTTATTATGGGTTGCTTAACCGCGCAGGCGCGCGCTTTCAACGCGCAGAAGTATTTGATTGGTTAATGCTAACACCCCTGTATGAAAGCTTTGGGCTAAATCTTGAACAGATGAACCGCGCCTGTGAGCTACTCACGCAAGCGGGGTTTATCCGTGGTTTTGATGAAGCGCATTTGCGCCAAACCTTAAATCACGCTGATGATGATTATCGCTATACCTTTGCCTATGCGCTAGAGCGCTTGGTGGCGGGCGTGTTAATGCCTCATGCCAATAACGTCAGTTTTGGACAATACACCAATCTACAAGGCGAAATTGAAACGATTGTCCCGCTCAATAACCTCACCATGGCAGATGCCGACATTGTGGCAACCCTGTGTGATATTTACCAAACACTTGATGACAACCGTGATCTTGGACAAACCAGTAAAACGGTAGCAGCGTGGCTCACAGACATAGAACAGCTTATCCAAAACAAATTTGCCCTCTTTAACCAGACCAACGCTTGGCGCACTATTTTTGCTGCACAAAACAACCTAAAAAGCAACATTGATGCCAATCACAAAAAATCTGCCGCGACTGGCAATAATGCCGCCTATTTACCAACTGGTCACAACCGTATCCAAACCGAAGCACTGCCGTTAAAACTTGGTTTTGTACTAGAAAATATTGCCCAGCAAATTGCCAACCAACAAGTGAGTGCTGAGCCATCAGGTGTCATTACCTTTGCCCGTATAGGAACAGTCAGAAACTTGCCCTATGATTTAATTGTTATGCTCAATCTTAATTTGTCAGAGTTTCCCCAGCAAGAGCAGCAAAACCGCTACAACTTGATGCAAGCGGGGCTGCCCACCCGTGGCGATCGCTTTAGAGAAGACGATGATTTGGGCGCATTTTTGGATGCTATTTTGTGTGCCAAGCAGGCGTGTTGGTTGTTTTATAACGGTAAAAGCACGCTAGATACCCATGAACACTTGCCCGCCAGCCCAGTGCAAGAATTATTGGCATTTTTACAAAACAATATGGCATTACCTAGCCAAGAAGAAGAGGCTAAGCCAAATACCGTAAGTATTGAGCAGCAAGTGCAAGCCTATCTCGTTACCCAGCACGCCGCGTTGCCTTTTGATGCGCAATATTTTGAAATTGATGCCCCTGTGTCTGCCAGTGAGCCTCATCACATAGCCGCAACCACGCCCAATCCTGTCGTTGCGCTTGCCAAGGCAGCGTTGTTTCCGCCTGCTAAAATATGGCATAATCTTTACACCGTTCTGCAAGACAACACGCGGCATCACCCAAACGTCCCAATTACCACACTGTGGACAAGCCTTGAACTTCAGCAGTGGTGCCAAACGTGGCAACAACACAAACATCAGTTAGATCATATAACTGATATTAGCGTACAGCATCATGAAGGCCTCACCAATCTGTTACGCGTACTTTATGATCCTGCCAAAGGGTTTATTCGCCAACAAGCCATTTTTGTGGACAGTAGTGAGGCGATTGATAACAGCCATCTAGAACCGCTCACACTCGATGCCTTAGGTGACTATCAGCTCAACAAATTATTCATGGAAAAAATATGCGATGGCGATGAACCACCCACCCAATTGCCAGCGTCTCAGCCGTCACAGTTGGCGATATCGGGTTCTATGAGTGAGATGTTACCTGCAGGTGTCAATCGCTACCAAACACTGCAACATGCCCAGCGACAGTTTGCCAAAGACTTAAAAGCGCTGGTTGTCAACTTACAGCAATGCCCAACGCACCCACCAGACGGCGACCCGCAGACTTTTGCTCAGCTGGCTACGTTCATTAATCACCATTTTAGCCATGTCAATGTCAATGACCAAACGGCAGTGGGCAAGAGCGTTGCCAAAGCACTAAGCGCCTGTGAAGAACAGCGACTGGCGGTTGATGTACTGCGATTAGATGATGCAGGTCATTTTACTTGTACCAAACAAACTTGGGTTATCACCGCACGTTTGCCGACACCCCAGCAGGGCAAATCGCCCGCTTATTGGTTTAATTATTTGCCACAGTCGGGTAGCGAAAAGTACCAACTGCAATTTTGGTTGCATCATTTGTGCTGGCAAATACAGCGCCAAACCACAGACGCGCAGGCGGCCGCCAACGATGGCTATTCATTATGGCAATATCGGCGCAAAAAAACCTTTTACTTACCTGCCATGCCTAGCCATGTGGCATATCAGTATTTGCAAGATTTGGTCATGGTTTATCAGCTGATCGGAAAAATCATAACCGTATTGCCGCCAGCGGTGGCTATTGAATTTATACAAAAAACCCGCAAAAATCCTGATACAAACCCCATCAAACAACTGGGAAAATGGCTATCCTCTAACTACCAAAGTGGTTATATTGACGTTAACTGCCATCATTATCCCATATGGCAGCTACTACTCAAGCCGCATAAGCCCACCGTGATTTTGCCGTTTTTACAGACGCTGGGCGAGCTGATCTACCAACCCATTGTGGGACATATGCAATCGTTGTAACAGCCATTGTCACAGCTGTTTAACCCGACAAATCCGTCCAAAGTCCCCTTAAAAAACAGTAAAAGAAAACAGTATAATGACGACCGCAAATTGTATGAATTCTGAAGATACCGCCACATACGCCACGGGAATTGCCCAGCTAAATGCCGCCAGTAGCCCCCCGTCCTGTGCCCTCGAGGAGCAACTAGACCTGCTCTCATTGCCCCCCGCGGTAACCTTGCCGTTACAGGGGCGCCATTTAATCGAAGCCTCCGCAGGTACAGGAAAAACTTGGACATTAACAGGTGTGGTGCTACGGCTCATTGTAGAGGGCGGTTATCCTTGTGAAAAAATTATTGCTACCACTTTTACGCGTAGTGCCGCTGCCGAAATGCGCCAACGCATCCGCGAGCGCCTGCAAGATTTTTATCAACTGGTGCAGCTAATTAATAGCACACAGGTGGCTTGGGCGGTGGGCGGGCAAGCGTATGACCATAAAGAGGCGCCAAGCCAAGCTATAGCCATCAGTCAATATACCCACTTTTTAGACCAGATAACCGCGCTTTTTAGCCGATTTGGGCGGCTTGATCAGTACAACGACCCCATTAACACCCACCTTATTCAATGGATTGCCAAGCAAATATTTGGGGTAAAAGAGACCAAAGCATCTGATGATAAAAATGACACCAACACGGCTCAGCCCAAAAAAACAAAAATCGATTTTCGCATGGCTTTTCAGCGCACTGCCATTGCGCTAAATCAACTAGATCGGCTGTTTGTCAGCACGTTAGATAGCCTGTGTCAAAAATGGTTAAAGGAATATAGTAGTGAAACAGGGTTTTCAGCCGATGTTAAGATTAGCAGCGACGTGAGCCCAATTATCAAAAGTGTCATCCACGATCAGCTTCGAGGGTTTATGGCGCAGGTGCAGCAGCAGGTGCAGCAGCAGGAGCCGCAGCTTTATCCGTTGATGCTGCAGCAAGGGGTGTTTTATTCGGTCGCACATTACCAAACCGCAGTCGAACGGGCGCTAAATTTTTATACGGCAAATATTGATTCTGTTGAGCTCACCCCATTTGATACAACAAAGCTTGTGACGACGATGCAAGCCATTGCCTCATATCAAGATGTGGCATTTGAGGCGTATTTTGATGCCGATTACCGTAAAAATCAGGGGTTTAGGGGCGGCACCAAATTATTTACCCATTTTGATGCCTTCAAAACCTTACAAAATTTTTTGCGGCAAGCCGATGTAACCCAGCTATTTGAGCTAGATCACATGGACGGGGTAACCAAGCTATTAGAAGGGTTGGCGGATTTTTTTCAGACGGGTAAAGGCTTTAATAAAAATAAAGAAGCCCAAAGCGAAAAATTTGCATCATTTGCTATCGTCAAGCAAGTAGGGCAGCTGATAGAAATCAAAAGTGCCCTAAAACAGTACTTTGACCAAATTGGTTTTTATTTTACCCAGTTTATTAGCCGCTATGTGCGTCAACATTTGCCACAAATACTAGAGGCACAGCGTTTGACCACGTTTTCTTTGCAGCTTGCGCGGCTGAATCACGCGCTATCTGGCAGACAAGGCGAGGCGTTAGCGCGGTATATTCGCCACCAATATCCCATTGCATTGATTGATGAGTCACAAGATATCAATACCGAACAGGCGTTGTTGATTCAGCGTGTGTATTTGCAGGATTTTGTACCTGTGGGTCAAAACACCCAGACTGCTTCACAGCAGCAAGGTCAATTGTCTGAAAATGCGCACGGTCAGTTTTTGCTATTGGTCGGCGACCCAAAACAAGCTATTTATGGCTTTCGCGGCGGTGATGTACACAATTACACCACCTTAAAAAAATTGTTTGTCAATGAACCAAAATCGCTTAACCAAAATCGGCGCTCATCCAAAGCGCTAATAGACGGTTTGAACCATTGGTATGGGGTAGGCGAGACTGATATCGACCCAAAACAAGTGTCAACACTGCCGACTGTGTCCGCCCAACCGTATTATTTGGGTGAGGAGATTTTTTATCGTAAAATTGACGCCACCCGTGATCAAGCAGAGCTGCAAGTGGATCAAGAGGCGGCACCGTTACCTGCTCTTTGCCATCTTTATATTGAATATAAAACATCTTACCCTGCTGAGGCGTTGCCAACCGCTGCATCACACAATGCATTGGATGAACGCATGATCACCATGCCAGATGCGGTAGCGGCACAAATATTGTGCTTATTTGATCAAAGTCAGCCCGTGAGTTACCAACAGCGTCCTTTATCACTTAGTGATATTTGCGTACTTGCCATTAAGCATACAGACTTGGATCAAATTGAAAAAACCTTGCACCATCATGGTGTAGCAACCATTAGAGGCGGCAGTCAAAGCGTGTTTGCAGATGTCCTTAGCCAAGATATGCTCACGCTGATGACCGCCTTATTAAGCCCCTTTAGCCAAGCCAAAACCAAATCACTGCTATTAACCCATTTTTTTCAGTTAAGTCTTTCGCAAATCACTCGCTTATTTGACAGTGCCAACAGCGCCCAAACGTCTAGCGCCAAAGATGAGAACCCCATTGGGCTTCTTGCCGATATCCAACAGCTATTATTAACTGCCAGTGAGCTTTGGCAAAAAAACAGCCTAATCGCCGCCTTGCAGTGGCTACTCAACCAATCTTTGCGCTTGCCAGAACAACCACGGGTTAATTTTTGGCAGCGGCTTGCCAGTCACGACCAAGGCGAGCGGTTACTGATTGATTTGCGCCAATTGCTAGATATTTTGAGCGAAAAATTTAATGGGCAGAGTGTGGGCGAGCATCAAGTGTATGAATGGTTTTATACACAAGTGCAGCAGCAAACCAAAGAAGACTGGTGCACACAGCAGCGCCTGCCCTCCGAAGAAGGGGTGCAGCTGATGACCGTGCACGCTGCCAAAGGGTTAGAATTTCCCATTGTTTTTGTAGTGGGCTTTACCGCCAATAGTGACGCAAAATTTTATGGCGCACCGCTATACTTGTATAGTACCGAGCCAAGTACAAAACCTAGTAGCCAACAATATAGCCAACAGTTTGCGTCTCAAAATCCCTTGCTAAACCGCCGCCTCACTGCCATCCCATCTACACAGCACCAAGGCATACAAATAGACTATCGCGCCATCCAAAATACCGCCAGTTATGAAGAGCGTTTGCGGCTATTGTATGTGGCGCTTACCCGCGCAAAAGAGCAAGTCTATCTCGTGAGTGTGGGTAAAGACAAAGCAGGCGGCACCTCCGCCTTAACGCCGTTTATTATTGACAATAAAAGTTTTGAATTAGTCCCCGAATTACAACAAGTGGTACAAGTGATTCATATAAATAGCCTAATCAAATATATAAACACCCACCAAAAACTACAACTACGCCAAAAGCCCGAATTACAGCAGCGCCAAAAAATTGACCATGCACAACTCATCCAAGTTATTCAAAATACCCAATTTAAAGGCTGGGCGAACACCAGTTTTACCGCATTATCACGGTTTATCAGTCATGATGCTTTAGACTTAGCAATTAATCATGAAGATCGTCAAGATGAGGATTTTGTGCTACCAACGACAGCCAACAGGCTAGGGGAGTCTTCGGCACTCGCAGTAGCTGATGATCATCCATTGAGTATGCGTTTTGAGTTTGAAAAAGGTAGCAATGCAGGCACATTTTTGCACAGCGTGCTTGAAGATATTGCCAACAACTATCATGAGTTAGATGACACCGAAAACGCCCAAGAAACACCCGAACAATGGCGCCAAAAACGCTGGTCAGTCATGATTGATCGCGCGCTTCGCCGTCACCAGTTGCCTAGCCGTTACTACTCCACTGAGGCAAGCAGTCAAGGGCAGTTTGGGCACTGGCGTGACTTAATAACAGACCAATTACAACCTGAGTATGTGCGTTTGGTGCAGTGGCTATACGAGATTATTCATACCCCATTATTGGCATCGTCACAGCGCTTAGTGGATATCAAATATCACCAAAAAGTGGCAGAAATGGGCTTTAATATGCGCCTAACCCAACCTCTATCCCTAAGTGCATTAAATGCGTTATTTGCCAAATATGAAATAGACCTACATTTGCAAACACAAGAAATGAATACCGTGGTTTGGCAATATCTTAAAGGCGAAATTGACCTTGTCTATCAACATGGTGACCAATTTTTTATCGTGGATTATAAAAGTAACTATTTGGGTGAGCGCCTTCAAGATTATGAACCAAACAACCTTGCCAATGCCATGAATGCGCATAGCTACTGGTTGCAAGCCAGCTTATACCAAGTGGCGCTACACCGTTACCTAAAGTTTCGTTTGCCCAACTATCAAATAACCCAGCACCTAGGGGCAGTGGAATACGCTTTTCTTCGCGGCATGTCACCCGATTCTATTGCAGGGCGTTTACTATGGCAGCCACCGCCACAATTTATTCTAGAACTAGATAACCTGCTAGGGCATCCTGCCATTAACCTAACACAAGAATTTTAACTATGACTCAAATGATTCAACCATCTGACAACGCCTTGACCGCTAATCTTAGTAAACTGGCAGGGTTTATTGAACAACGAGCCCAACAAAAAAAACAAATTGGTCAAACAACCAAAAATAGCCTAAGTAAATCTAAAAATAATGACCAAAAAAAAACAACAAGCCAAACAGAAGAAAACTTTGTCCGAAAAATATTCAAAAAACTGAGTGAGCAATTACAAGAAGGGCATACTATTCTTGGTTTAGAAGACCTAAACTTCAATAATCAACAAAATATCAATTATCATGACGCTTTTTTAGCACTAGAGCAAGAAGGGTGGGTCACGCTATTAAATTCGGGCTGGCAAGATAGACTGGGACATGGCGAATTAGCCGTCAATACGCCCATTGTTGTGGATACTTCTGATACTCATATAAAGCAGTATTGGGTAATTTGGCTACATCGTCATTGGTATGCAGAACACCGACTAGCAAAACAGCTTTTGACCATCGCCAAGCGCCCTGTAAACTTACTAGCCGTGGATGATAGTGAAGCAATAAACCAGTTAACCCCCAATTCGCAACAAAAAATAGCCATTGATAAAGCACTGCACCAAGCCTTAAGCATTATTATTGGCGGGCCTGGTACAGGCAAAACATTTACAGTTGCCCAGTTGGTCACAAAACTACAAGCGCAACATGACAAACAGCGACTGAAAGACAAAAAATTGCCGCCTTTGTCCATAAGCTTAACGGCGCCTACTGGTAAAGCAGCACAGCGCATGCAAACGTCACTACAAAACAGTTTGCATGACCAAAATATTGCCTTGGACAATGCAAAAACTATTCATCGGCTATTAGGTATTGGGTTAGATGGGGTGCCGCGTTATCACGCAAAAAACCCATTACCCGACGACTTAATTATAGTAGACGAAGCTTCTATGTTAGGATTGGAGCTAGCAGGGCTATTGGTTGATGCCATTAAACCCACAGGACGGCTCATTTTATTGGGCGATGCCAATCAGCTAGCCGCGGTGGATGCGGGGTCAGTGTTATCGGATTTATGCCAAATTGCTGCACTACAGCCTTATATTACCGCGCTTAACGAGTCAAAACGTTTTGATGATCAATCAGCGGTGGGCGTGTTTGCGGCAGCACTACAACAAAATGTGCCCGCAACCCAAAAAATCAAACACATTAGCCGCTTGCTAGACACAATCACCCTTACCACACAAAGCATAGCATCTCAATCTTCTCAATCCTCACACCTTGGGAACGCGTTGCCTATACCATTTTATAAAATCAGCGCGCATACGCCAATGCCACTGGTTTATGCTGCACTACAAAAACCTTACTATGCATTTTTTGAGTTAATTAAACAGTGGTATGTCACACCAGTTGATGTGCATGATGCTAACAATCGGCAACAGTTATTTGAGGTGTTTGATGGTTATCGGGTGCTTTGTGCGGGGCACCAAGGTGCGTTAGGTACTGAGATAATCAATCAAAAAATGGCGGCAGCGTTTTTTTCTTACAGCCATATTGTACCGACCAAACGCTTTTTTTATCATGGCTTGCCCATTATCATGACGCATAATGACTACCAATTAGGGTTGTTTAATGGTGATATTGGGATTTGTTTGGTATACGAACAACAGTTATGGGCGTGCTTTATGAGTCAAGTCATTCCTATACATCGGCTGAGTTTGGAGAGTTGTGAGCGGGCGTATGCCATGACTATTCATAAGTCACAAGGCTCAGAGTTTGATGAGGTGGCAATATGTATGGACAAAGCGCATACAAGGTTGTTAAGCCAAGCGCTGCTTTATACGGCGGTTACAAGAAGCAAAAACAATTTGGCAATTTTTGGTAGTTATGATGCGTTAAAGACCGCGGTTACCCAGCGGAGTGTGCGCCAAACAGGGCTACAGTTACAATTTGAAGGGTTGGCAGCAGATCACTAGCCCCATGTATAGCACTGCTATACAAACCGCACAGGAACAGCTGCCAAAATAGGAAAAAAAGGCACGAAACCATGCCTTTTTTGGTGGTATGAATCATTAATTAACTTTCTTTTAACGCATAGATACCAGGCATGTGTCGTAGGTAGCCATGATAATCCATACCGCAGCCATACACATAACGATCTGCCACTTCAAGACCCACAAAATCTACATTAAAATCTTGTACTTTACGATCGTGGATTTTGTTGAGTAAAACACACGTACGGATGGTCTTTGGCTGTTCTTTTTGTAGTTCATCCACCACCGCTTTGAGTGTAATACCTTCATCAAAAATATCGTCAATGAGCAAGATATCTTCACCTGCTAGGCTGATATCTGGTTTAAATTTCCACTCTAAGTCATTGGTGCCTTCGTTGTTGCGATAGCGACTAGCATGAATATAGTACATACGATGATAAAAGGTAAACTGAGTGAGTAGCTGACCTGCGGGTATCAATCCACCATTCATGACGACCATCACGATGGGGTTTTGTCCAGCATAGTGTAAGTTTACACTGGCTGCCAAACGTTCATAAGCACTGCTCACTTCAAAACTGCTGATTAGGCATTCTGAATTGCGAAGGGCTTCTTCGATTTGTTGGTTGGTTAGTTGACTCATAGTTGACCTTTTTGGGTTACGGCTAAAAACTGGCTATTTTACCGCAATTTCATCAATTTTGAAAATCAAGCCTTCATAATGTTTGGTAAAACGTTCTAAAGAGGCTTGCGGCATCTGTGGGATCAAGCGGTGCAGCGCCAAATCAATGACTTTGGTAATGACGCTTTCAGCCACAGGAATGGCGGTGCGTTTTAGCATGTTAAGGTTGAGGGTCTTGGTAAAATCCACCAAAAAATGCTGCAAACAGGCTTTGGTAAGCTCAGTAAATAGACGGATAATGTGTTGTTGTTCTTCTATACCCTTGCCAGCCTGCACGTTGGCGATACATTGTAGTAAGCGGGTTGCGTGGGCATCATCTAACGGCACACAGATACGCCTGGCGCCGTGGGGGTCGGTTTTTAGCACGTACTGATCAAAAAAATGAAAGCTTGCCAATACATCATCATTTTTGGTGGGGCTAAGTAAGGTATTAATCAGCTTGTCGCTAGTGGCTTCAATGGTTGCTGCTGTTTTGATAAGGTGTGTGCGGCGTTCGGATTCATCGGGCAATGATTCAATAAGTTTGATCAGTAGCGAGTCCATCAATTCTTTGTTGGTTAAATGGGTGATTTTATCGCGGTAAACATCGTAGCGCTCACTGCTATGACTGTGGATGAGCGCATAGGCGTGGTTGATGGTGTTGTTTAATTCTTCAGAGGGCAAAAATCCAAAATAGTAGCTCATAAGTTGTTGTTATCTTTGTTGGAAAATTAAATTTTAAGCGCTTCGCCAAACAATCTCAAGCACATTTGGGTGGTTCTTGATCCTGTTTGGCGAGGTGTGTGGGTTATTAAGGGTATATTATAATGATAGATTGCACGGGTCTACGAGTACCCAGCCGTTTTCTATCCAATCACACACGGTATCAATAGTCACGCCAGCCGCTTGTAATTGTTGTAGATTAATCGCTTCGCCATCCGCTAATTTGACTAACATTGCCAAGTCGTTGGGGTCTTGCGTGTCTTTATCTAGCAAGGTTCCATTGATATATAGGGTGGTTTTGTCATGGGACTGGGTATAGATAATTCGGCTAGCCAGATCTTGTCTGAGCAGCGCGCCCGCCGTTAGGGCAGTGATGAGGTCGTCTGCTTCTATATAGTCTTCAGGTAGCATTAAATCATATTGGCGCTTACTCACGGTTTCGCTGATTGCTTGGGTGAGTAGCGCATCGCCTAGGTCAGATTGGAGTAGGGTAATCAGCTGTGCTTTGATGTCTGCTAAACTTGCATGGGATAGTTTGCCTGCTGTGGTGCAAGGCTGCACAATTTTTAGCGGAACTGTCATCGTGTCTTCGTGCGTCGCGACATCTGCTAGATTATCCAATAATTGTAACGGCGTGGGTCTACGACATCCAAAAGAGAAGGTTAGGCAATCATCTTGTGCCACGCCATAGTGGGATAATCCAGTAGGCACATAGAGCACATCGCCTGCTGTGAGCACTTCATCAAAAATCAGCGCACCCATGTCATCCATGATGCGAATGGGTTGCCCTTTTTCAAACTCGGTGGTTTCATCACACATTTTTCCCAATTGCCAACGGCGTGAGCCATAACCTTGTACCAAAAACACGTCATAATTGTCATAGTGTCTGCCCACGCTACCGCCCTCTGGGGCATACGATACCATGATATCGTCACGCTGCCATTGGGGAATAAAATCAAACGCATGCCAAAGGTTGGCAAGCTCTGGCGACCATTGCTCCATGTTTTGTACAAGCACCGTCCAATGCTTGGGTAGCTGCTGAAAGTCTGTTGGTTGTAGAGGGCTATTTTTAATTGACCATTGCTTGTCTTTTTCGCTGATAAGTCTAGCGGTTGCATCTTCGTCTTGGGCAAGTTCGATGATGTCATCAGGTTCAAACATGCCCGCTAGCTGCGGTAATCCATTTTTGATGAGTAGTGGTTTTTTTTGCCAGTAATCTGCCAAAAACTGTGCTGGGGTAATGGTAGTGGGTAGGCAATAATCAAGATTTTGCATGATTTTCTCAATAAAGGTAATATTTTGGATAAAAAGCTAGGACAATTTGGAACAATTTGAAAGGATAAGTCGCTTTTTTTGGTTGCTAATCCCCACAGTCTTAATTATAGTAAAATTTAGCAGGTTAATAAAACGATTCCCACCTTTTTTATCATCCGCTATATTTCAGCATAAGGACATGATATGACTGCCATTTTAAATCAGCACGACAACTATCACCAAGCCGAACAGGCTTACAATTTTCCCTTATTAATCAAAAACCTACTAACGCGGTCACGGGTTGTGTCAGGGCAGCAGACCCTGCATTTTGCAGACCGCGATGCCTGCACTTATCATGATTTTTTCAAAAAAATTAATCGTTTGGCAAATACATTAAAAAACTTAAATTTGGAAAAAGGGTCGGTGATTGCGGTTATGGACTGGGATACACCGCGTTATTTGGCGTGCTATTTTGCCATTCCGATGTGTGGTTATATTTTGCAAACGGTCAATGTGCGTTTATCAGAAGATAAGGTGCTATATACCCTTAATCATGCCAAACCCAAAGTATTGTTATTAAATTCTGAATTTGCGCCGATGATTAAAAACCATCAATTTGATGTGCCAAGCGTTGAACACGTGATTTGGCTAGATGATCAGGGTATTGCAGCGCCAGACTACACGGTTGGCGAATACGAGGCATTGCTTGGTCAAGCCAGTGATGTTTATGAGTATGAAGATTTTGATGAAAATACCATCGCCACCACATTTTATACCAGTGGTACTACAGGCAATCCCAAAGGGGTATTTTTTACCCATCGTCAAATTGTGCTCAACTCTTTGGCCGTTGCCTCAGCGGTTGCACTCAATACAGGCAATAATGGTCTACGTTTTGATGATGTTTATATGCCGATGACACCCATGTTTCATGTGCATGCGTGGGGTATGCCTTATGTCGCTACCATGATTGGGCTAAAACAAGTATATCCTGGACGCTATGCCGCTGATACCTTGGTCGATTTAATTGAAAAATACCATGTCACCGTTACCCATGGCGTACCCACGATTTTACAAATGTTGCTAGCAGAAATGGGCAAACGAGGCGGCAAGTTTTCTAACCTAAAAATGATTATTGGCGGCTCAAAACTCAATGAAGGGCTTGCTAAGATGGCGATCGAGCAGGGCATTGAAGTAATGACGGGCTATGGCATGTCTGAAACGTGCCCTGTACTCAGTATTACCGCGTTTGATGACCAAACTGCCACCATGACACATGATGAACAAATTGCTTACCGTTGCCTAACAGGTAAACCTGTGTTATTGGTTGATATGCAAGTGTGGGGTGGGGCAAGTGTCATGCCCAATGATGGCAAATCCACAGGTGAGCTTGTGGTGCGCTCGCCGTGGCTGACACAAAGCTATTTCAAAAACCATGATGCAGGCAATGAGCTCTGGGAAGGTGGCTACTTGCATACCCAAGATATTGGTTATATCACCCAAAATGGTACCATCAAAATTACCGACCGCCTCAAAGACGTCATCAAATCGGGTGGGGAGTGGGTATCTTCGTTGGAGATTGAAACTATTTTATCGCTGCACCCAAGTGTGGCGGATATTGCGGTGGTTGGTGTACCTGATGAACGTTGGGGGGAACGTCCCATGGCGCTGGTGGTGCTAAAACCAAGCCACGCTGATACCCAAGCCAAAGATATTATTGCCATTGCCGAGCAAGCATTTGAAAGAGGGTTGATTCCAAAATACGGTATTCCCAACCAATTAAAATTTGTCACAGCGCTGCCCAAAACCAGTGTGGGTAAACTCGACAAAAAAGTCATCCGTGAGCAATATGCCAAAGGATTATTTGCCTAACGTTATATCCAGTAAAATCAGACACAAGATAAAAGGCGGAGGCATCTCTGCCTTTTTTTTATTTTTAACGCGTTTTAACTTTTGGGGGCGGGTATAGATGGTTATATATATTATTTAACATAATATACATTATGCGAAGTAATAGTTAGATTTTAATCCATTTAAAATTGCACCCAGTCTTGCACAAAATACCATTGTCAAAACAAAAAGTTACGCGTTACAATGTTCGGCTTTCACCTGACTGTTATTTTTGGATCTGTATGATTAATTTTATTGCCCGTCATAGTACGATTTTTATGCCGCTATGTGGTGTCATTGGTTTTATTTTTCCAAGCTTATCGCAAGCTGTGCTTGGATATTTGCCGCAGGTGTTATTTTTCTTAATGTTTTTTACTTTGCTTGGGATTGACCAAACCCAACTAGTCAGACGTATGACCACGGGCTATGTTTGGGGGTTTGCAGTATTTCAAAGTGCGCTTATGAGTCTGGTTTTGACGGGTTTGGCATATCTATTAGGTGTGCGTGGCGATTTATTGTTGGCCGTTGCTGGCTTGTCGGCGACCGCCCCGCTGTTTGGTACAGGCGCTATTGTCAATGCGGTGGGATTTGATGCGCTACTGGCAATGGCAAAAACCATCACGGCTACTTTAATCATGCCTGCCAGCTTGCTGGTGGTACTTTGGCTGTTAGGCAGTCGTGATGCGCATTTGGATTTTGCTTTGTATATCAAACGGTTATTTATTTATATTGTGGCACCGATGATTTTGGCGGTGTGTGCTAGGCAGTGGCTACCTAAGGCAACGCTCAACCGTTATTATGGCAAAATTGCTCGGTTTAATATTTTATTGCTGATGATGTTTCCGTTGGGGTTGATGTCAGGGTTTCGCCATACGTTTGACCAAGATCCGATGCAAGCGTTGGGGTTGTTTGGTGTGGGTACTTTAATGGCGTTGATTTTTTATTTTTCTGCTTATGTATTGTACCGCAAATTTGGTTATGAAAATGCAATTATCTCTGCACTTGCCTGCGGCGGGCGCAATGTACTACTTGCCTACACCATTACCACGCCATTTATGGGTGCTATGTTTTTGCCGTTATTGGGTGCCTATCAGTTACCGTCGTTTTGTCTGCCTTTATTGGGTAAAAAAATGGTAAAATGGCATGCGATTGATACACAAGCGGATTTTGGGGTAAAACACTGATGTTATTGGATTATTCACTGTATTTGGTGACCGATTGCCAATGTCTAAAAAATGAGTCCCTTGAACGTGCGGTTGAGCAAGCGATTTTGGGCGGTGTCACGTTGGTACAGCTACGAGAAAAACAGCGTGATAGTAAAGAATTTTATCAACAAGCGCTGAGGATTAAGGCGATTTGTCACCAGTACCATGTGCCGCTATTGATTAATGATCGAGTGGATATTGCCTTAGCCGTGGAAGCTGACGGGGTGCATATTGGACAATCAGACTTGCCCGCCAAAGTGGTGCGTGGCATTTTGGGTAAAAATAAAATTATGGGGGTGTCGGCGCGCACGGTGGCACAAGCCCAACAAGCCCAAGCTGATGGGGCTGATTATTTGGGGGTGGGCGCGATGTTTGCCACGACGACCAAGCGCGATGCCAAAACGGTTAGCATTACTACATTAAAAGAAATTCGCCAAGCGGTGAATATCCCTATAGTGGCGATTGGTGGCATTAATACCACCACCCTACCCTTATTACAAAAAGGCTTGGCACAAATAAAAACCTGTGTGGATGGGGTGGCGGTGGTCTCGGCAATTTTGGCAGCTGACGATATAAGTCTTGCCAGCCAACGGTTAAAAAATCAATTAAAACAGTAATTTAGCCAAATTTAAGGTATTTTATTGACGATAGATAGACAAGTAGCAAGTTAGTCAAACCAAATTTTATCTGGGTTCATGATGTTATTTGGGTCAATCGCTTTTTTGATCGCTTTCATGACAGTCAGTGCTTCGCCGTGCTCGGTTTGCATGTATTTACGCTTACCTTGCCCAATGCCGTGCTCGCCCGTACAAGTACCATCCATGGCAATTGCCCGTTCGGCAAGGCGCTGCAAAATTCCTTCCGCTTTTTTGACTTCATTATCATCTTGCATATTCACCAGCAATAGCACATGAAAATTACCATCACCCACATGTCCCACGATTGGGGCTAGCATCCCCTCGCGCTCAATATCGGCAACGGTTTTGGTCACACATTCAGCCAGACGCGAAATCGGCACACAGGCATCGGTAGATAAGCTGCTCAGTTCGGGGCGTAAGGCGCGGCTTGCCAAATAAGCGTTGTGACGCGCTGTCCAAAGTTGTTTACGTTTTTCTTCAACGGTGTCCCATGCAAAGTCTGAGCCATCAAAATCTGCAATAATCTCAGCAAACAGTTCGGCTTGCTCGGTGACATGACTGGTGGTGCCGTGAAACTCGACAAATAAAGTTGGCATCTCTTTAAGGCTTAGTTTGGAGTAAGCATTACAGGCTTTGATTTGCAGGGTATCTAGCAGTTCAATTCTTGCGATTGGCAGCCCATATTGGATGGTGGTCATCACCGCTTGGCAAGCAAGATCAATACTTGGAAAATGGCAAATACCACTACCCACACAGTCAGGGATACCAAACAACTTAACGGTAATTTCGGTAACAATGCCTAAAGTGCCCTCTGAGCCAATGATTAAACGCGTCAAATCATAGCCCGCTGAGGATTTTTTGGCACGGCTACCCGTGCGAATGATATCGCCATTGGGCATAACCACTTCAAGCGACAATACGACATCTTTCATAGTGCCATAACGTACCGCATTGGTACCTGATGCGCGGGTGGCAACCATACCGCCTAGTGTCGCATTGGCGCCTGGGTCAATGGGGAAAAATAGCCCTGTATTACGCAAGTATTGGTTCAAAAATTCCCGCGTCACGCCTGCCTGCACGGTCGCGGTCAAATCCGCCTCATTAACGTGAACTACCTCATTCATCATGGACATATCAATACACAGCCCACCTTTGGGGGCATTAAGCTGTCCTTCAAGCGATGAGCCCGTACCAAAAGCAATCACAGGCATTTTATGATCATGGCAAATTTTGACAGCATCGGCAACATCGTGTTTATTGTGGGCGGTCAATACCGCATCAGGGGCTTGTAAGGGTAGCCAACTCATAGTATGAGCATGCTGTTCACGCACCGTGAGGTTGGTGGATAGCTGGCTGCCAAAACGGGCTTTTAGTTCATGGAGGGCTTGGTCAAAACGAATTTCTGGATTCATAAACTTCTCTTTTACTAACTGACATCTTTTTTATCGACAAAACTTAAAGCAACAACCCAAGTAATAGTCGAAAGAATCATCGATGTTACAATAAATATCCTTACAATGGTAGTAAAACCATTTAAGTAAATTTTTTATTCTAAGTTATTGATTAGCTTTATTAATTTTATCTTTAAATGGTCATGTATAAAGATTAGTCTAGCGTTAAGCCACTGTCAAAATGTCTGTTTTGTTGGGTGATAGGATCAACAAACGCAATCGATTTTGCCAAGAGCTTTAACGGTTTACTAAAATCCGTCACGCTTGGTGGCTGCACGATAGGATAAAAACTATCATGCATCAGCGGCATATGAAGACTTGCCATGTGGACGCGCAGTTGGTGTTTTTTACCTGTCAACGGGGTCAAACGGTATTGGCTAAACGCCCCAAAATTGTGTAAAAGTTCGATGGTGGTTTGGCTATTGGGCGCCCCCGTCACTGTTTGGGTTAAAAAAAACTTCTCGCCCCGCACGAGCCTAGACTGTACGGTTAGTGGGTAGGTCAAATCGGTGCGTGTGGGGGCAATTGCCTCATAGGTTTTTTGCACCTGTTTTTTTTCAAACAGACCTTGGTAGGCGGCGCGGCTTTGAGGGTTGATAGACAATAACATCACGCCTGCCGTATCTTTATCAAGCCGATGAATGGGAGAGATATCATTGACATTGAGCGACTGAAGTTTTGGGTGCCTACGCAATTTGGCAAGTAAGGTTTGGCTGACGTAACGACCTGTGGGAATGACGGGCAAAAAATGCGGTTTATCTACCACCAATAAATGCTCATCCATGTATAAAATACGAGGCTCAAACGGAATAATGGGTTCATTTTCAACATGGCGATAATAGACAATCGTCTCCCCTGATAGATATGGGGCATCCATCGCCAGTTTTTCGCCACTAGCAAGACTAATTAATCCCTGTGCAAACCGCTGTTGCCACTGCTCAACAGAAATGTGCGAAAAATGACTGGCAAGAAATTCAATTAAGCGCTTGCCCATAAAGTTTTGATCATGCGGTATATATAGCCGACTAGGCTTGATACCAAGATGTTCAAATGCTGACATGGGTTTTGAGCCTCACTGCGAGCCGAATTTCATTGGCAAACACCTCGCCTGCCTGTAAGCGGTTGGTAGCGGCGGGCGTGGCGTTGGCTTTGGTTTTTAAGCCAAATTGGGCATCCTCGGCAAGTGCAATACCGATGTTTGCCAGTGCAGGTTTTAACACCTCATAGCCATAAGAAACAAGGTCAATGGCATCGTGGGCGGTTTGGGTTTTGTCTTTGCTATGGTTAAAACTATAAAAAAGTTGCTCAATCATGGCAGTGGTTAGGCTATCACTGGATTTTAAGGTGATATGGCGAATGGGATGATTGCCCAGTGCGGTTTGTTGGCGTTTTGCCTCAAGGATGATGGCTTGGGTTAGCATATCTTGGTACGGTTTGACGGTTTTTTGGATATGGGGCAAACGTTTAAAGTCGGTTTTATCGGCTTTGGTAATAGGGGGTGTGCGCTGCATCTGAGGCATTGCATGACTTGGCGCAGTAGCAACGGTTGGTGCGACCGCATGAGGCTGAGGCGCCATCACAGGCGGGGTATGGATAGGTGCAGCAATTGGTGGTGTGGAAAGCGGTGTAGGAATTGGTATTGGCAGTGGCGCGTGCTCAGCGCGTACTTCAGGGTATAGCCCTGTGTCGGTTTTGTCACTGGCAAATTTGGGCATGAGTTTACCCAATGTGCGCTGATATAAAGACAGTTTATCTTCTTCAAGCTCAGTCACCCCGTTATAGCGCTGAATCATTAGATAGGCGGTATTGGCATCATTACCACTCTCGCTATTATCGTTATCGCCATCTGCCTCGGTCGCCGTCATTTCGGTGACTGGCAAAATATGCACATCGGGCACGGTATAGCGGATGGCTTTAACCAGTTGTTGGTAGGCTTGGTGGCACTGTTTGTTGGCATGAATACCCAAGTTACTGGGTACAGTTAGTTGAATACTGACTTGCTGCAGGTCGTCAATCGCCACGGTATAGAGGCTAAAAAAATTTTCTATCTCGTCAAACACATCGGCTGGGTGTCTATCATCAATGATAAAACGGTGGGTAGTGGTAATGTAGCTCATGTTATTCTCCGTGATACATTTGTTTTGCCAAGATCATGCCTGCCTGCACCGCACGGTTGATGCCGTCGCGGGGATCATCGACCAAGCCTTGTTTGTTAAAATTACGTTCTACCAATACGGCAACGGCTTTATCCCACTGCCCGTTTTTATCTTTTAAGCCATAGACAAACCATTTATAGGGGCGAGTATGGCACGCCACCGACGGCTTGTCGGCTTTGCCACACAGATTTGCGACCATATTGACGGTGACATTGGGGGTATAAACGGTGCGACCGTTTTGAGTCGTGGGGTAATTAAACCCTGGTGTCCCTGTTTTGCCAACCACAACCCCACTGCTCCAACCACAGTTGCCAATGGCTTGGGTGCAAGCTGCATAAGCGGTGCCATTGCCGCCGCCTAACCCCGTGCCCGCCAATAATGTGCCTGATAGTAAGTTTAACGTGGCTTTGGCATCCGTTTGGCTAATGTTGAGCGGTAACATTCCCAAATTAGAGGTGCTACCAAGGTCGTTATTGGGGTTATCGCCGCGCCATGCTTTGGGGCGTAATGGCATTTGGTTGACCCCCCACAAGTCTTCGATCAGGTGAGCCCCTCGGCGATGTTGTTTGCCGTTGTCGGCAATCAGTAGACTGGCAAACATATCAGACGCCCCAAGCACAGAAGTTTTGGCATTACCCGCCCCAAATACTTCATTCATGGTGGCATTGAGCTTATCACCCCCTTGGCGGCAGCTACCGTTCATGCGTCCGCCATTGGCTTTGACACAGCTGGCGATTTGTTGCGCTGAAAATTGCAATGCTTTAGCACTATAGTCTTGTTTGGCATCGGTCAGCAAGACCCCTGAAAAATAGCGACTTTGTAGCATGGGTTCGCTGTTGTAGGGTTTGCCAAATAATAGGTCTTTAAAGCCACAATTGACCAAGCCATCTTTGGTGGCACAGTTGGCACTCCAGCCCATGTCGTCACTGGCTTTTTTGAACGCGGGTATGCCTTGGCAAACAGCGTTTTTGTCACGGGGTAACACCACGCTACTGGTGGTGCTTTGACAAAACAAAAAGTTAGCAACGCGCTCGGTGGATGAGCTTGCCATGACTTGTTTTAGGTAAGCGGTTTCTGGATTGCCAAGGTTTTTGTAGCGCGGGTTGGCGCGTACCAAGCCTAAGGCTTGCACGGTTTTGACGATAGAGCCTGGGTACACGGTTTGGTACAAGGCATGGTTCATGAGGTTTTGCTTGCTCCAGTCTTTTTTCCAAAGGGTTGGGCAGCCGTTTGGTTTGATAGTGGTATCGCCATTATCGGCACGGTAGCAGTTGGAGTCAGAACTGGCAAGAGCAAGCACGCCTTGGCTTTTGACATCAATGACCGCGATGCCAATGCTACGCACCAGGGCATTTTCATACATCTGCCCTGCCACGCTTTGTAAGCTGGGTGATAGTAGGGTGTTACAGTCAACACTGGCATTGGGACTGTTGGTCACACAGTCTGCCACTTGCTGCGCTTTGGTTTGTACCTCAGGGTCAAGCGTGAGTGCCATGTTATAGCCGATTTTGATGTCTGAGCCGTCGATATTGATGCTGTTGATGGGCGGTGCCGTCAGTTTTTGCCACCAGTTGCGGGTGTCATTTTTTTGTTGGTAGCTTTGATAGGCATCCAGTAGTTGGCGGTCAAAATGGTTGGAATGAATATTGGATAATTCACTGTACATTAAGCCTAGATTGCTTGGCAAAGCAACCTCGCTGTTATTGGTGGAAGGAATGCGTTTTTTGGGGTCTTGGGTGGGTTTGTTTTGTAAGGTTTGTAATACGTCATTGGCACGGGTTTGCAGCGCTTGGGCGTTAAGGTTTTTGGTACTTGATGCAGTGGTATGTTGGTTATCAGCCGTTTGATTCACCACAGTCACCACGCCTGTAAGCGTCTTGACGCTGGCGGGGATGAGTCTTGGGTTGTTACATAGCTGGGTTAATGGGTCAGCATCGTCGTTATTGACACGGGTGCCACGGTTGTCAACGTACAGATAGCCTGTTTGGTTATCGGTGGTCTTGGCGGTTTTGAGGTACACACAGCCAGGTAGCCCATACCAAGGATTGGTTTGGGTCAGCCAGTTGGTAGGCATGTGGGCGACATTGGGGTCGTTTTGGTTACGACGGTTGGGCTGTTGCTCTCGCCACTGCAGCTGTAATAGCCGTTCGGGACTGGCCAGGGTTTTAAAGGCAAATAGTAACGCGTCTTCGCTGACTTGTTGCTCACACGCTTGTTGCCACAAGGCGGTGGTCTGTAGTTGGTAATGATTGGCAAGGCGTTTTTGCTGATACAGGGTGGTTAGGCTTTGATTGATTCGATTAATGCTGTCGCTAAAACGTGCTTGGGTGCTGGCTTTGCCAAAGTCACAGCGAGCCGTGCCTTTAATATTTAGGTTTGAATCTGGGTTGGCGCTACTGGCAGACGTGGTTGATTGGGCGTTGGCTTGGTTGACCACGTCTGCCATGCCAAGGTTGTCTACCAGTAAAGACACGGCTTTTTCATGGGCTTCGGCATTGTAGGTGGTGTTGGTCGCGGTTAACGGCGATAAATACCACACCAGCCAGCCAATCAGGGCAACCATAAAAACCACCAAAATCACTTGTAAATTGGTCAAGATGGTTTTGTATAACGCTTGGCTGATGCGAAAGTCCGTATGGGCAGTGGAAGTGGATTTGCCCGTTTTTTTACTGTTATTGGCATTGCTGACGGTTTTTTCTTGCAACATTTGGGTTTTGTTCATATCGTCATTTGGGTTTTGGTTTTCGGTCATGTTTAACCTATTAAAAAATGTATTTTGGTCAAGCTTTTGCAAAGAACCTAAAACCTATCTTGTCTAAGTTTAGGTGCGGCATAGGCTGTGGGTGTATTGGGTAATTGATATTTTGGCTTGCAGTTTTGATAACCCCATCATAAAAGCTTGTGTCGTTCTTAATCATTGATTCTCACCCAACATCAATTTCGGCTGAAATAATGCTAGGCTTAACATAATCGTATTAAGCCACAAATTACTGGTGCCATAACTTAAAAACGGCAAGGTCACGCCTGTGAGCGGTAAAATGCCCAAGTTGCCCGAAATGGTCACCAGTGCCTGAAACACCGTTAGCACCACCCAAAGCAAAATCACCCACGCCAGCAAAAAATAACCACCCGATAGCACCCGTGACTTAATTTGCTCACTGGCGTACGCCATCTGACGGCTGGCAATCAGCGACAGCCAGCCAAAATACACCGCCATCAGCACCACGCTTGCCCCCATACCCGTCACCGCCATCACCGAGGTAATGGTATAATCGCTTTGCATCTGTAGCGGTACGCCTTGACACCCTGCCAAGCGATAGCCACACCACGGAATATCACCAAACCCATACCCCAAGAGCGGCACACTCTCTCGAAACCAATGCAAAATCGCCATTTGGTCGTTGGTTGCCACAAACGGATTGACCCACGCATTGACGCGTTCGGCGGTGCGGTCATCAAACCCGCTTAAGTTGACCAGTACCATCATCAGCATCAACAAAATGGCAGTGCTAGACAACACCCCAAGAATATAGCCTCGCCCACCCATCTGAAAAATCTTGTTGGATAATGCCACACCCACCAAAAAAGTAAACACAAACAGCATGACCAACATCGTGCCTTTTTCATTGGCAATGGCAAGGGCAATAAACGGGATGACCACCGCAAATGCCAACAGCAGGGTCATTTTTTTTGAGCGAAAAAATAACTGGTTAATGAGCCCACGTTGGTTGATTGCCAAAAACACGCCCAAAAATACCATGAGCCAAATTTTGGCAAGCTCGGCAACCTTGGCGCTATCACTGTGAATCAGTACCGCAAGCCCCAAATAACCCACCGCAAAAGCCACTAGCCAAATTCTGGCATGGGTCACAGCGGATTTGACATTGCCAAAGCCACTGTGCAGGAGATTATTGGCAACCCAATTTTTGAGGGCAAGGCTCACCAAACTACTGACAGGGCGGGCAAGGCTGATAAACACAAAACACCAAAACACATCTTTAAAATGATTTAAAAAAATATAACGCAAAGATAAATAACTACGGGTACTCAAATCAAATAGCACCATCAAACCAAAAGTCACAAAGCCCACAAACAGCGGATAAATAAGCACAGACGACAGCAGTTGGCGGTTATCAGGGTGCGCCGCCATCCAGCGCCGCATGGGGGCAAAAATCATCAGCACACTAAAGAGCACCCCTATACAAAACACCGTGACACCCACCATCATGGGCAAAATCACCCCATGACTCACGCCTGCCAGCACCAGCCCCCATGCCACAAGCGCAAAGCCCACGGTTTGTAGCGGATGATAACGCCGTGACAATGCCAACAACCCAAACGCCACCCAAGACCATATCATCACTTGGCTTAACATCCCTAACTGCTTAGGACTACCCACTAACGGCAATAAATCATTGGCTTGCTTTGCTTTGGCTTGGTTATTATTGGCGTCATAGATGCTTGCCACTTCGTTGGCAGCTTGGTTAAACAGCTTGGCAACCGCAGGCTGATTGGCAAACAGTCGGTTATAGGGAAATTTACGATTACCATCGGCAACTGCCAACAAGGACAAGGTGTAACTGGCTGAGTCTAGCTTGTCTGGGCTAAGACGCATGAGTTGGGTTAAGCTATCAAGCTGCCCTTGATCATTAAGATGTAGCCAATCTTTACGGCTACCCAATCGGTCGCTGGCTAGATAGGTTTCGGTTTCATTGGCAACAAGGTCGGTTTGGCGCTGATTGCGCTGCTGCGTCTGCCACGTCGTTGCCAAAGCGCTTTGTAATTGGTTTAAGTGGTCAAGCGCGGTACGGTTTAGCCCTGAGCTACCCAGCGGTGGGCAAGCGGTTAATGGGGTGAAATGACTGTCATTACGGTGCGTATACAGCGTGGATACGATGTCATCACCGCAGGTTTGGCTAAGCAGCTTAGGCTTAGTCACGCCATCGGTATAACTGGCTAATTCAAGCTGATAACGCTGCAGTTTTGGCGAATCCTTATAACCTGCCAGTAAAAACATCACTACCAGCAACAGCCACACCGCTGCCAAAAGGATCGCCTCACCAAACAGTTGGCTGCGAGGGTGGTTTTTTTGTGGGCGATTTAAACGTTGGCGAAAATTTAGCATGCACTCTCTCAACTGCAATCCATCATCAATGGCTTGTAACCAATCAAAAATTTAGTGTGGGTCAAATAACACCACGGTACGCGCCAACACATCATGTAAGGTCTGTTTACGCGCGGTAAACCACATAATAAAGGCAAAGGGCAATAACACCAATTTTAACAGTTCTCGAAACAACGCATGAAAAAATCCAATGCGTTGCCCCTGCATCCCAAACACCCACAGTCCCATGATGATTTTGCCAATGGTGGCTTGTCTGCCCAAACAGCTAAAAAAAGCCATGCTGACCACATATATCCCCAAGCCTAGCCCCAAAAGCGTGGTCTCAGTCAATGAGCGCACACCCAGCTGCTTGAGCACATTAGGAAGGAGCAATTGATACGCCAGCGCCAATAGCACCGCCATCACTGCCACATCCACCAAATAAGCCAGACCGCGACGCACAAAGCCTGCATACTGCATGCTGCTTGCCAGTCTACGGCTACTAGGGGGTAGCGCGCTAGTTGTCGCCATGGGCATGGGGGCGGGCGGGTTTTGTGGCAAAGTTGGGTGCTGCTGATGGCTTGGTGGCTCATACACTGGCATCGATGGTGCTATAAATGGCGCTGGCGTGGGCTGCTGCCATACGGTAGCGGCAGACCGCTGAGCAAATATATCAGCGCCTGTTGGTGGCGGTGGGGTATTTGCCATTGTTTCGCTTGTTTCGCTAAAATGGCGTCCGCCACAATTTGGGCACATCACAGCCGTTTTTGGTAAATGTTGACCACACCCTTGGCAACTCACTTTCATCGTATGACACCTTCTAAAACCGTAAATTTTTGTATGACGTTTTCCAATAGTCCAATATGGCATCCGCTAGGACCATCGCTACACGCTGATCACCTGCCTTTATCTTAGCCCCTAACCCAATCATAAGGTGGCAAACATGCTTCGGGTGCAGGGTTGATACCTGTGGTATGTTGTTCATCTATAATGGTCAGTACTTTTTCTGCCACGGGCACCAGCTCAGGATAAGTCTGTGGGTAGCGTAACATATTTTGACAGCGTTTTTCTTTTTCATCGGTGGTATAAAACTGGGTCAGCAGTGCCCCCACCGCGCCTGCATCGTCGCCTTCTTTGATGGCTAACGCGGCAGCAAGCTCTATCATATAGGTGTTGGGGTATTTGGCGTCATTTCTTGGGGTTTGCAGGGCATATAGTACAAAATTTTTGGCAGCAGGGTAATCATTTTTGACCAGATAATAGGCAAGGTTTGCTACATACTCACCTTGGTTGGGGCTGTTTTTGACGGCTTGGGCTTGTAAGTATAACGCACCTTGCGGGTCTTTTTTACGCCAAAAATAATTTTTTGCGGCATCGTTAAACTGTTTGGCAAGGTTTTTATTGACAGGTAGCTGTGCAAAATACCCCATATCGGTGTCGCGAAATGCTTGTATGGAGGCAGCTTGTGTGGCGGCTATGTCTTGACGATAAGCCACGGTCTGTAGCGATTTTAGGGTGGGCTCGCCTGTGCTTGCGATGTTAGCCACCTCCTCAAAAAACGCAGGCGGCATGTTAAGTGCATTGGCATATAAGACGGCAGCGGCTGATTTTGCTCCAAATACACTGTTAGCCGATTGGCGGTACTTGTCTAGCGCCACTGCCATGTCTGATTTGGCTTTTGGCAATGAGTTAATGACGGCTTGGTAGGAATTTGGGTCAATGGGCTTGGTCGCTTCATTGTTATTAAAGTTGTTATTGTCGTTATTGTCATTTTTTGCGGCGGTGGCAGTGGCACGATTGCTTGCGCTGCTGGATGGCTGGTCACTTTGATGGGCTGAGAGTGTGGCAACCCCATACCCTCCCGCTGCCAGCGCCATAGCGGCAGCAGCGACAAGCCCCCATTTTTTGGTGGGTTTGGCAGGTTTGGGGGCGGTGGCAGCCGTGGTATTGGCGGGTGACTGTGGTATGGGAGGAGGCATTTTAGGGGTAGGCGTCTGTGCCTGACGACTGGCAAGACTGGCATTGAGTGACTGCTCAAAATGGCGATTTTTTGCCAACGCCTCACTTTGAGATTGTTTAAGAAGGTTGGGCGCAACCGCTGAAGTAGTCTCACTCATCTGAGTATTCGCTTCAGTCTGTGTCACTGCTGACGGCACGGCATTGAGCCAAGGATTACTTGAATAATTGTTTTGGGGCGAAGCGGCTTCACTGGCGTGGGTTGCGGTTTTGGGAGCTAGCAAACAGCGATGGCAAGGTTTGCCCACAAAATGAATGTGACTGGCATCGTCTGGGTGATTTTGACAAGCCGTAAATTGGCGCTCGCTGATTAAAGTTCTAAAATGGATTTCCCACGCTTGGGCGCTCGGTCTATCCTCAGGATTGTGCGATAAAAATGCTTGATCAAACATGGCGCGGGTAGTTTCATCAAAACAATGATGGATACTGGCTTTAAGCGGCGCTATCTCGCCATGCGCTACCAAACCATAAGCATACAGACGTTCTTTAATAAAGTGATCGGTGTCTCGATTGGCAAGGTTTTTTAGGCGATCGGATAAGGGAATAAAATAAAAAGGGTGAATACCATTGTTTAATATTTTAAACAGCTCAATAGCAAGCACAAATCGGTCGTGTTTTTCATCCAACAGCGCGATATCTTTATGCAAGTGGTACTCTGGGCTGGTCATTTCAGGCGAGATAACAGGGCTAGGATACACCTTGCCATCGGCGCGGGTGATACGGTAACTATCGCAATCGATAAACCCGACAATAAAGCCTTTATAGTCATCATCTCTACCCGTATTGGGCTCGGGCATCAGCCGAATATTTTGTTCTTTAAAATCAATAAACGCATGACCATGGGCGTGTAAGTCTGCCATCAAGGCACTGATATTAGCGCATAACTGCACGCGGTAATTCAGACTTTTTTGGTAATCGGTGAGTCGCTCGGCTTCTCTTGGATAAATAAACGGATTGAGCGAGATAGAACGGTCAAAGTCTAGCTCAGGCATGGCATAACCTATCAGCTGCCCACGGTCATCCATAATCAAGTACTGCACCCACGCAAACTGGGTATAACCCACCCCACCGATTACCTGATACACATGCTGCGGTGGGCGTTCAATCATGGTTTGTAGTTTGGATAAAGACGGGTTTTTGTTATCATGCGGGTGTTTAAAAATCTTTGCCACCAGCGGCTGCTGTGACACAGGCGTACCAATGCGGTATACCACGCCCATGCCCCCACTGCCAATTTCTTGGCTTGGGTCAATGGTGATGGGTATGTGCTGGTGGTTGACTAACAGATAGGGCATATCACTCTCTAACTAATCAGAAAAATAATGGTGACAAATAGGAATTTATGGGGCGACTGGCGAATCTTTGGGTACATTTGGGGTGGTCGCGGGCAAAAAATATACCTGAATTGCCGATAATGTGTCCCCTAACTGGGTAATCTGCTGCGCCAATGCAGGCGTGGTTTCCTGCCCAATAAGCTCTGCCATGCCGCCTTGTATCAGCACTTGACTATGAGCTGGGTCAATCACAAAATTAAAGCTTAGATTTGGCTCATACCCAAACGCCACGTCACAGTATTGATAATCGTGATCGGGCAACTGGTTAATCCCCCATGATTGATATTGGGAGAATGACGTTAGCGCTACCACTTGGCAGTGAAATTGATACTGATAAGACACCCGCTCTTCAAACGCTTTATTGCTAGAAATAGTACTAGCCGTGGCATGATTAAAAGGGGCGCGGTTTGGATTGATAAGCGTGGTCGTCACCATGCCACTTTTACCATCAAAGAGCGGTAAGCGGCTAATATTTGCTTTTTTTTGTTTGGAGTTGGGAATTGCCATTAGTACAGGCAACACAAACTGTTCACGGGGATTGATCACCAAAACAGCGTTATTTAAGGCATAAGCTTGAGATGGCGGACTCAGCATCGGTACGGGCAAATCAGGCGCTACGGCAGGGGCAACAGGCGCTTGTGCTTTAATGAGCCCTTGATTGGGTAACCACTGCGCTTTATTAAGCCATGCCAACGTTGTCACGCCCGCCACCACTACCAGACTGGCAAACAAGGCAGCACTGCGGCGCTGCTTAGTCGCTGGGCTAATCGGTCGCGATTGCGGCAACGGTTTTGGGGTGGTTGGTGGCACCTTGTCAGTGTGAGTCGCTAGCGGCGCTCGGGTAGTTTGGTTTGTCCACACGCTGCTTTGGCTGTTGAAAGCAGGTGGGTGCGCTGCCTCATCCATAATAGGCTCAATAAGCGGCTCTATCGCTTGATAAGACTGGCTATTTTTTATCAACAACACCAATGTTTTATCATCACCCGTTAAACGGTAGGTGGCAGGGTTACTGATAGCTTGATAAATAATGTCACTGCCCGTTTCTTGCGAATCGCTGTGACAAACATTAAATAGCAAATTGGCAAAAAATGGGCGATATACCTGTGGCGGCAAACTTGCACCTTTGAGCACCAAATCTGCACAGCCATCAGACATCAAGGCAATTAAATCGGTGTTATGGGTGTCTTGCCACGAAATGCGTAAAAAGTCTTGCCAATTATCTTGGGTAATAAAGTGGGTTTCATTAACATATTCTTGCTTGCTGTCGTCCCCCAATAGTTGCACCTCAGCAAAATAATCAATCTGCTGACCAACCCGCACAAATTGACTGCTGAGCACGGGACTATCACCAATTTGTATCACCAAGGCTTGCTGCTTGTACGCGCCTTCTTGCATCAGTAAAACCGCGGTCAACGTGGTGTGATAATCCCTTAAAGATGCCCCTAATGCCAAGGCTGGCTCATCACTTAACTGGCTTAATAGCTGTTCACGGATGCAGGTTAATTGATCCACGATGAGGGCAAAAACATTTTCTTGGCTTGGCGGGCTAGATAATAAGCGTTGCCCTAGCCTCACCAATGCCTCGCCCACCGCTTGGCTAAACCACTGTGCCCCTTGCTCACTCAACTTGGCAGAGCCTGCCCCATCTGCCACCACCGCGGCACTAAAGCCCACCGCTTGCTGATAAAAAAAACGGTCTTGATTGGGCAACCCCGTGTCAAGATGCGACTTACCAATACTAGAGGCAGCCACCGCTAGCCAGTCGCTGTTGGCTGGCGGGGTTTTTTTTGGCGTGCCCAGTGGTGGTTGGGCGGGATCAAGTGGGTTTTGGGTATGGCGCATGTGTTATTTTCTTACCTTTTTTATTTTTTTACCTTTGACACTAAATGATCTAAATTATCTAAGCCCGTTTTAATGACTCATAGGCGAGTATTAAATAAATGTGTTTGCCGCACTAACCGCTTAGCTACGAATCGTTGCCCAAGGCGAGATACTGCCTAGCTGCACGGTATCACCAGGGGCAGATTGCGACACGGTTTTAAGGCTTGCTGACAACCACACAAAAAATTCAATAAACTTAACCGAGCTTAAATGCACAGGCGGCGTCAACACCGAGAGCTGCTGCAAGATATTCACCTCTTGCACCCCTGCATCAATGGCTATGGGATAAATCACGCATTGCCCGTTTTGCTCCGCTTGTTGGCATTGCTGCACCGCCGCTTGCCAAATATCTTGGCTATCCGTGGGTAGTCCGTCTGTCAATGCCATCACCCATGGGCGAGTATAGTTAATACCATTGTCGCGTAGATTGATACGTTCTTGCTCAATGAGGTTGAGCGCTAGTAACATCCCTTGACCAAGCGGCGTCATGCCATTTTCTCGAAATTGAATGGGGAAAAAATCAATGGCGTCTGTCCAATCCATCATCAGCTCTGCAGTATCATTGACCCCACCCACAATCACAATTGCAAGACGGACACGGTTACGGGCAGTTTCATCTTTCATCAAGTCGTGATAAAAAGCTTCAATGCCTTCGTTTAGCATATCGATGCGGCGCTTACCATTGCCCGCGGCAATTGCCATAGAGCCTGACAAGTCTAAGACCAACACGCATAGGGTGCGCTGAGCGACATTGTTACCATAATCAATGTCACGAAAGGCAGGGGTAGCATTGGCTTGGGAATACATAAAAAAGATATCCTAATGTTATTAAAATTATTGTAGTGGTTATCTCAGCAAAAGCCGAGACCAATTGCAAGGATTTTTATGGGTTTTTGGTGAAAACTACCCCACAATATCACACGATGTTTGCCAGCTTTGCCAATCTTGTCACATGCTGCAAGTGCGGCATATAAAAAAACTCTTAAAGATAGACTTTAAGAGTTTTTTATGAGCTTCGCGTTGATTAGCGCTGTAGTACATCTGCCATGGCATTGGCGACATAATCAATATTGTTTGAGTTTAGACCTGCCACCGAGATACGACCATTTGACACCATATAAATGCCGTAGTCTTCAATAATGCTTGCCACTTGCGCTGCATTAAGCCCTGTGTAGCTAAACATACCATTTTGCTTGGTGATATACTCAAAACTACGACCAGGAATTTTGCGCTCTAAGCCATCACGTAATTTTTGGCGCATGGCTTTGATACGGTCACGCATGACGTACACTTCTTGCACCCACTCTTCAAATAACGCATCATCATTCATCACAATATCAACGATATGACCACCATGCGAGGGCGGGCTTGAATAAATGCGGCGAACCGTAAATTTGAGCTGGCCTTGTACTAGCTCAGCCATCGCTTCATCCTGACATACCACTGATAGCCCACCAACACGCTCACCATACAATGACAAGTTTTTGGAGAAAGAATTACTAACAAAGAAATTTAACCCCATATCAACCGCTTTACGGATGGCATAGGCATCGCTATCCATGTCTTCACCAAAACCTTGATAGGCAATATCCATAAAGGCAATGAGTTTTTTGTCTTGAATCACAGTTAGCACGCTATCCCACTGCGCCTTTGTCAAATCAATACCTGTGGGATTGTGACAACATGGGTGTAACAATACCACATCGTTTTCTAGTAAGGTATTTAAAAATGCAATCATCTCATCAAACTTGATGCCGTTGGTGGCGGCGTCATAGTACGGGTATTTGCCTACCGTAAACCCTGAGCCTTCAAAGATACCAATGTGATTGCCCCAAGTTGGGTCAGAAACATAGCATTTTGCCTGTGGAAACCACGCGTGAATAAAATCCGCGCCCACTTTAAGCGCACCTGAGCCCCCAATGGTGGCGGTGGTTGCTACACGTTTTTCTTGCAAAACTTGGGCATTTTGACCAAATAACAGATTTTGGCAGGCAGCACGGTAACCTGGTAGACCATCCATCGGTAAATAAGGACGCGGTTTTGGTGGGTTGGCAATCTGGGCTTCAGCTTTTTGTACACAGTTTAAAACGGGTAACTTGCCATTGTCATCATAATATACCCCAACCCCTAAGTTAACCTTATTGGCACGCGTGTCTTTGCTGTGCTTGTCCATCAGACCCAAAATTGGATCACCGGCATAATGTTCTACATGAGAAAACATAATTTGCTCCTGTTATTTGGTGGCATTTTAAAACCCTAAAATCAATTGTAAAGGATAAACCTTGTGGCTTAATAAAACAACCATCCTATACTTTTTTTTAGCACTATTTTTTGGCACCTTTTTCCACTTTGTTTATGCTTGAAGCGTGGCAAGCAATTGTGTCATATCCTCGGGCAGCGCTGCAGTGACTTGTACAGGCAGCCCTGTTTTTGGATGAACAAAGCCCAGCTCATATGCATGCAGTGCTTGGCGCGGAAAATTTTTAAATGCCTCAGATTGCGCTGGTGGTAACTGATGAATCAACGTCGCGTTTTTACGGGCGGATCCATATACCGTATCCCCCACCAAAGGAAAGCCAAGATGCGATAAATGCACGCGAATTTGGTGAGTGCGTCCTGTTTCAAGCCGCACTTTCACCAAACTAAAATACTCAGTGATTGCGTTCACCTGTATCAGATGGGTGACAGCAGACTTGCCACCTTGTACCACTGCCATCTTGGTGCGCTGCGTGGCGTGGCGGGCAATCGGTGCATCAATGGTGGTATGGCGGGCAAGATCATAAGCGCGCCCTATCACCAAAGCTTGGTATAGGCGATACACTGATTTATTTTTAAGTTGGTTGATCAAATGCAGTTGACTCTGCGAGTCCTTGGCAACCACCATCAGCCCTGAAGTATCTTTATCAATGCGGTGCACAAGCCCCGCACGGGGCAATAGACGGCTGTTAGGATAATGATACAACAGCGCATTGACCAGTGTACCCTGCCAATTCCCCGCACCTGGGTGCACCACTAAACCCACAGGCTTATTCACCACCAAGACCGCATCATCTTCATAAACAATGTCAAGCGCAATATTTTCTGCCACATCGGGCTGCTGAGACACTCGCTTAGCGTGTAAATGCAGCGTATCGGCTACTTTTAACCGATATTTTGGCTTTTGTACGCAGCCATTAACACTAAGCTCCCCCGACTCTAACCAATGTTTGATCTGCTCACGAGAATAGTCGGCAAATACCTCAGCTGCCACTTTATCAATGCGCTGCCCTGCTAACTGCTCTGTAACAACATATGTCTTACAAATGAGGCTTTCTGTATCTGTAGATGGCAGGGCGTCTTCCTCATCAGGGTCATTAGTCAGAGGCTCATGTGCTAGTACATCAGCGCAAGGTATCAAATCACTCTCGCTAGCAGCCCCAAGCGCTGCCGCGGAAAGTGACTGGTGATTAAATGGACTCAAAAATGGCATAATACCTCTTCTCCAAAAGCCGCCTAAAAAAAATGGTAACAAAAATAAATCAAATTAATAAGGTCACAAAGTATAACGTTTCATGATAGACTTAGCGAAATTTTTCACATAATTTTTTTGCCATATCGCCATAGTATTCATGGTTTTGGCGTGCTGTTGCAATAAATTTAGAGGTTAGTATGCGTCATATTTCAAAAGTTGCGGGTCTTGCCATGCTTACAATGGCCTTAACCAGCTTGTCAGGCTGTCAAACGCTGAAAAACTCAAAAGCATTGGGCGGCAAAGATGAAGTCATCGCCACCAAAGCGGAAAAAAGTGAAACAGGCTATTATCAAGCCGCTACTGACAACCTCAATAAAGGCAATTTGGCAAAAGCCATTAGCCAATTAACCGACTTGCGTACTTTTTACCCTGTGGGTGACTATAGCGAACAAGCCCTGCTAGATTTAATGTACGCTCAATATCAACATGGCGATTATATTGACGCTGTAGCCAGCGCCGAGCGCTTTATCCAAACTTACCCAACCAACCCCCAAGTGGATTATGCCTACTATGTGCGTGGTGTAGCAAATATGCAAACTGCCTCAACAGGTTTAATGAAATACACCAAACTCAACCCCGCCCACCGTGACATGGGCTACTCAAGAATTGCCTTTAATAACTTTCAACAGCTCATTAGCCGCTACCCCAACAGCGCCTATGCACCTGATGCTGCCCTGCGCATGCGCTATATCTATAACCAATTGGCAGAAAATGAAATGCAAGCCGCCAGATGGTATGTCAAACGCAAAGCCTACGTAGCCGCCGCTAACCGCGCCAAATGGGTGTTTCAGTATTACCCACAAAGCGAAGCGATCCCAGAATCTATTGCAACCCTCGCCTATAGTTATGATATACTAGGCATGGCAGACACTGCCACCCAGTACAAACAGCTACTACGTATCAACTACCCAGAACTGCTTGATAATCGTGGTGAAGTGCGCATTGCCAATGCTAGAACGGCTTCAGACTGGCTTAACAAAGCCACCTTAGGCATATTAGGTCGCAGCGCTAGCAACTCAAAAATTAACCAAAACAATCAATATCAAGGTAATACCAAACCCCAAGTCATCCAAGGCAGTGTCCAGCAAGCCAGTAACTTACGTTTGCCCGCGGCTAATGCTAATGCCATGGACAACATCATGCCGCGCGCGCGTGATGTCAATATTGGTCTAGGCTTGCCACCTGATAATACCAGCCCCGTCAAATAAATGTATGACCCCAATCGCCAATAGTACTGGTGGTTAGTGATGGTAATTGGTCAGGTAACTAGCTAGGTAAATGCCTAGCTATTTTTTTTAGTAGGTTAGTAGGATAAACCACGCATCACCATGAGTAACAATGCCATTATCGATCAAATTATTGCCAATGCTGATATCGTCAAAATTATTGGCAAACATGTTGAATTAAAACGTTCAGGCGCAGAATTTAAAGGGTGTTGCCCTTTTCACGGGGAAAAAACACCCTCGTTTTTTGTCAACCCACAAAAAGGTTTATACAACTGTTTTGGTTGTGGTGCCGCAGGCAATGCACTCACCTTCTTAAAAGAATATGAAAACCTAACGGCTGGCGAGGCGCTCAAAACGTTATCGCACCAGACAGGCATTGAACTACCAAAAGAACCCTTACAAAAGTCGCATACTTATCAAAAATCCCCTATACCACAGCCGCCAACACCACCAAACAAGGCTACTGGCGAGTTGTCCGCAGATCACTCACCTGTGTTGTCGCCTGTGTTATTTGAAAATGATCATGAGCCAACTCACCCCAGTTCTTTCGATGTGCTGGATAATCCCCCATTTTTTGCAGAGGTGCCAGTTTTTGACGATTCAGCTATGGCGCTTGATTCCTCATATTTTGAGGGTTACGGTCATCATGCCATGGGGCCAACGGAGGGTGCCAGTAGTTTATACGACTTATTGACCCAAATAAGTCAATATTATCAGCATCAGTTAGCACAAAATACCTTTGCACAAAATTATCTGACCAATCGGGGTCTTAGCCATGCTACCATTCAAGAATTTGCCCTCGGTTACGCGCCGACAGGCTGGCAACATCTAGAACAAGCTTTTCCGCGCGATATCGAAGGGCTTAAAATGCTTGGTTTGGTACGCACTTCACAAAATGGACGCGACTTTGACCTATTGCGTAATCGGGTAATTTTTCCTATTAAAGATCATCAAGGGCGGGTTATTGGTTTTGCGGGGCGGGCGTTGTCCGATGAGGAGCAGCCCAAATATATCAACTCCAGTGATTCACCCGTATTTCATAAACAAGCCGTTTTATATGGTCTTTATGAAGGCAGAAAAGCCAAAGCCAAAGAGTGGCTGGTGGTTGAAGGCTATATGGATGTTATTAGCTTACACCAAGCGGGCGTGTTTGGTGCTGTGGCGTCCATGGGTACGGCGTTGGCACAACCGCAGATTGAACGGCTACTGCAGCTTAATCCTATTTTAACTCTAAGTTTTGATGGCGATAGCGCAGGACAAAAAGCAGCATGGCGAGCCATGGAAATTGGGCTTCCTGCACTCAGTGACGGCAAAGAATTGCGTTTTTTGACACTGCCTGACAACCACGATCCAGATAGCTATGTTAGCGCGCATGGCGCTATTGCCATGCAGCAGCAAATGCAACAGGCGGCGCCATTATCTGAATATTTATACTCAAGCCTTGCTAGACAATACGCTACTGACACCCCTGAAGGTCGCAGTAAAATTTTGCAGCGCCTGTTCGAGCTCACCCAAAAATTGCCCAAAGGTAGCTATGGTTGGCTGCTACGAGAAGATATCAAACTAAAAATGGGGATCGGGCGCAAAAACCATGCCCACCCAGCTCAAGATAGCCTACTCAACTTTGATAGCGAACTCACTCCACAGCTGCATTTACAACTGTGTTTTTTGTTTCAACCAGCGCTCCTTGGTGAGCGAAATGGCAATCAAACCAATCAAACGATTATCCGTGACATTTATCAGCAAAGTGAAGCAGCTTTGGTATTGACCAAAAAAAAACAACCCAATAATGCCAGTGTAGATACGGGCATAAATTATGATGAAAGCTTGTGTCTAACTTGGCAAGCAATTGCTGATAGTGATTTATTTATGCTAATTAATTGGATACAGACGGTTCAGCCACAGCTAGTTAACTTGGCAGATGATACCTTATCAGATAATGACATCATCAATGCCAAAGCTCACTTTATTTTGGCAGGGTTACCCACGGATTATCAAGCGCGTATTGCTCCGCACTGGGCAAAATTTTTTAAAGAGTTGACTCAGCGTAGCATTAAAGACATCAGCCCGTTAATAACCGAACTTGTGATCCAATTAATGTTAGAAACATTACAAAAACAACAAAAAAAATTGCGTCAAGATTTGGCAGCATTAAGTTTGTGTATCAAACACCACCACGCCATTGTGACGTGGCAGCGAAAATGGCTACAGCGTAAAGAGGATTAGACCATTTGAATACGGCTATCATGAAACATATCCATTTCTGGCGCTAGCACTTTCATAAAACGGTCAAAATACAGCAGCTGTTTGGTCAATAAAGCAAAATCTCTTGGAAAATGGATACCGTGCCGCTTACCTACTTCAACAATCTCTAACAGCATTTGGTTAATTTCATCGGCATGGTCTTTCATGTGAGATGGGTTCATATGATCAATGGTTTTACCCACAAACAGGCGATCTTCTGCCAATATTTTTTTCATCACGGACTCAAGGTCTTGGGCAAGTAAATTCACTTCTACCACCGCTTTACCGTGCGTCATATCCATTTCAATCATATAATGCGCCATGCCTTGGTAATCTTCTTTGGCAAAACTATCCATCATTCCCATACTTGCTTGCCATGCTTTGGGCTCAAGCTTGCCTACAATACCAAAATCAATAAAACCAATGCGCCCATCAGTGAGCAGCATCAAGTTACCCGCGTGTAAATCTGCATGAAAGCTATTGCACAGCATCAAACTTGAAAACCAAGTATTGAGCGTATCTGCCATTACTTGCGCGGGATTTTGACAATATTGGCGCATTGCGTCATCATCAATCATAGAGACGCCAAAAAATCGCTGCATTACCAAGACTTTTTTAGAGGTTAAATCATGATAAACCGTGGGCGCGACTACTTTTTTATTGGCAGATTTTTTTAAAAATACTTGAAAATCCTCAATGTTTTGCGCTTCTTGTAAAAAATCGGTCTCTGCAGACATACGTAGCCGAATTTCATCAATAATGGGCGAAAGACTGGCAAATTTTAATGAGGGCGCAATCCTATCAATGATTTTGGTCAGTTTGTACATCATACCCAAATCGGTTTGAATGATTGTATCTACATCGGGTTTTTGCACCTTTAACACCACGTGATCGCCGTTTTTTAGCATGGCGCTATGGACTTGGGCAATCGATGCGGATGCCAAAGGTTTGACATCAATGTGCTGAAAAATATCCGCCAAAGTTTTGCCATCTTTTTCTAGCGCCTCTTTGAGCACCCCTTCAATATAGGTGTAAGGCATGGGCGTAGTTTGGTCTAAACATCCCTGAAACGCTTCCACGTACTCTCGAGGAAAAATAGAAGGCGTACTGGCAATAAACTGCCCAATTTTGATATAAGTGGTACCCAGTGATTCAAAAGTTTGGCGGAGCAGCATGGGCGACATTTTTTCACCTTGGGCAAGGCGTAGTCCCGTTTTGCCAGCCACACTTGCAGTCTTTCCAACGCGCTGAATCACATTGAATGATTGTTTAAAAAAATGTGGTTTTAACATTACATACCCCGTTTTAATAAAAACGCCATCGTAGCAGATAATCAGCTACTACATAGTTGGCAATCGTTGTCTTTTTGATACTTTAATTTTCGTAGCGTCATGCTCGTACCTTGCCAGAGTAGTAATGTCTGAGCCAGTGGATTATTGCCCAATCCCAAAAATGTTAATGCAGCCTGTGCTTGCAGATTGCCCATAATTTGTGTGGTGCTTGCCAACACGCCACTGGTAGCGCAAGTTCGCGTATCATCCCCTTCCCCATGAAACAAACAGTGGTAACAACCGCTATTTTTGTAAGCTTCAAATAATGCCAGTTGCCCTGACTGTCCAATAGCTGAGGCTGATAATAATGGTAATTTATTCTTGACAGCAAGTTGATTAATGTGGTCTCGTGTTTTGAAATTGTCGGTACAGTCACAGATTAATTTACTTAGGCTATTTTTATTAAACTGAGCCAATATAATATCTTCGTTATCAGTAGTCAGTCGAATATCATAAGCCATCACTTCACAAAATTCATTGATCTTTTGGAGCTTTTGTTTGGCTATGGTTGCTTTAGATTGTCCCACATCTTCTGGTGTGAACAATGATTGACGCTGCAAATTACTGTCATCAATGGTATCATTATCAATCAAGATTAACTGCCCTACACCTGCCCTACATAGGGTTTCTGCTAAGGGACATCCCAGCCCACCCATACCGATAATAAGTACACTGCTATTTTTGAGGCGTGTTTGCGCCTCGATATCCCAACCTTCTAATAAAATCTGGCGGGCATAACGTAGCATTTCATGGTCATTCAATGGGTGTTGGGTTGGGGTTATAATGTTGGGGATATTGTTCATATTTGCTTAGGCTATTTTATTAATTTGACCGTTGACCATAGGTGACGCGCTCATTACCGCCATAATCTCTTACGGTGTTAATATCAATAAAACCGTGTATTGCCAGCATTTGGCGTACGCTTTGCGCTTGGTCGTAGCCATGCTCTAGCACCAAAGTGCCTGCACCTTTTAGGTAGTTGGGTGCTTGAGCAATAATGTGCCTTAAATCAGCCAAGCCCTGTTCATCCGCTATTAGTGCCGTAATAGGTTCATCGCTCAAAGCCGCCAAATGACTATCTTGTGGGTCAATATAAGGGGGGTTTGATACAATCATATCAAATTGACATTCTGTTTTAATGGGCTGATACCAATGCCCTTGTAAAAAATCGAGGTTTGTTACCCCCACCCTGTTTGCATTTTGCATCGCAATTTGTAGTGCTTGCAAAGAGATGTCCACCGCGGTGATATGCGACTTTGCCAATTCAGCTGCTAAGCTAATGGCAATACAGCCCGAACCTGTACCCAAATCTAGTATTTTTTTTGGTTTGCTTAGGCTATTTTTTGTTAATTGTAATACAGTTTCTACCAATATTTCTGTATCAGGCCTAGGAATTAATGTAGACTGATCAACCAGAAATTCATGCTTCCAAAACCCTTGTTGACCTATCACATACGCCAGTGGTCGCCCTGCTGCCAACTGCTGCAAGCCATGGTTGTATTGCTCAACCACTGACGGTGGCACACACGTGTTGCCGTGCGCAATCAAATAACTGTGACTCACCGTTAAGTAGTGCGCTAGCAACCGTTTACGCGTGGGCTTATCCACGGTGCTTGCCTGTGCAAGTAGCGCTTCAATGCTAGGACTAGAGGACATGGTAACGTTACTCATCTTCATACTCTACTGTCTTAAATTTGGCATGCTCGCCCATCACATGCTTATCTACCATATAAATCAAAAATAGCACAGGTACGCCAATGAGGGCAGTAAATGTAAAAAACGATGCATAGCCCATATTTTCTACCATCGCCCCTGAATAACCACCCAAGATTTTTGGTGTTAACGTCATTAGTGAGCTTAGCAGCGCGTATTGCACCATACTAAAACGAATATTGGTCAACACTGATAAAAATGCCACAAAAATAGCACTTGCCAAACCCGACGCCAAATTATCAAACATCACCGCAAAGTACATATAAAAAAAGTCATGCCCCTTGCCTGCCAACATCACAAACAATAAGTTACTAGATGATGCCAATATCGCACCCATTAGCATGGCATTCATGATTTTAAAACGCCCTGCCAATAGACCGCCCAAGATACCACCCAAAATAGACATGCCCATACCAAACGTTTTGACCGCCAAGGCGATATCTGTTTTACTAAACCCTAAATTCACATAAAATAAATTAGAAGTTGTCCCTGCTACAATATCTGAAATACGATATAGCCCAATCAACAAAATAAGCCACACTGCCTTTTTGCCATAACGAATAAAAAAATCTTGAATGGGCGCTACCCACATCTCTACAGCGACTTGTTTTTTAATGAGCTTCGCCTTTAGTAACCCCGCAGCAGTAAGCATCGCCATAAACACCGCACCCAAAAATTTAATGCTTTCAAATATAAAACCCTGTAGTGGCGTCGTGGTGTCTGGTAAAGCATTACCAATCACAATAAAACTACTAACAAGTGCTATCACAGACACCAAAAACAGCAAAAACAGCTGCAAATAATCGCCCATCGGACGGTCTTGTTGGCTGCGTGTAACACGGGGTTCTTTAATAGCCAGCGTGGTCACAATCCCAACAGTCATGAGGGAGGCCATCATATAATAAGTTTGTTGCCAAGCGGCATAACTATATGCAGTCTTGGTAGAGCCCAAATATTCTGCCAAAAACAGCGCACCCGCGCCCGCCGCAATAAGCCCTAACCTATAGCCCGCCATAAACATCCCTGACAGCACAGGTTGCATGGTTTTTTCCGCAATCTCAATACGATAAGCATCGATAACAATATCTTGTGTGGCGGCAGAAAACCCCAATAACACCGCAAAAAAGGCCATATAATCCAAAATCAAATCACTAGTCGGGTTAAAGCTACCCAGCATGATAATCGAAAAAGCCACAATCACCTGAGCCACCAACAGCCAGCTACGGCGTTGCCCTAACTGTTTGGTGATGAGCGGAATGGGAACAGCATTTACCAGTGGCGACCAGACAAACTTAAACGAATAGCCCAGCATCGCCCAGCTAAACATAGTTATCACCTTGATATCAAACCCTGCCTCTTTTAGCCAAATCGATAAACTTGAAAAAATCAGCAGATAAGGTAATCCAGATGAAAAACCCAGCAGTAGCATGACCAAAGCTCGTGGGTCAAGGTAGGCTTTGAATGCCTGCGCCCACGATTTTTTGCCAGTTTCTGTGGACAACGGTGATTTTGATAGTGCCATAATACGTCTCGCCAAACAACTTAAACTAGCAGTTTTTGCTATAAAATGCATGCTATTGTAGCTAATTTATAGGGGTACACAAGCTAAAAATGCATCCGCGCTGAAAACACGGGAGTTGACCTCCCAAAATGTTGATATAATCGGCGCATTCCTCCCTATCATTGGCAGGGGGTATCAAAAAAGTATGCTATACTAAAAACAGTTTTTGACACCTACCTGTCATCTAGTTAGAGGCGGATTATGCAATACCCCATTGCGATTTTTCAGCAAAATAATCATTATTATGTCACAATTCCCGATATGAAAACGTTATCTGTCGCCGATGATACCATGGCAGGGGCTGTCGCCAATGCACGCTTGGCGATATTAAACCATTTGCAACGTTTGGTTGAATCAGATTTACCCATTCCCGAGCCGTCTCCAGTCACCAATCACTTAACCAAACCAGAGTACGCAGGCTATATTTGGGCAATCGTGAGTGTGGACTTGGGTCGTATTATGGGAGAAGCTATGGAAATTAGCATATCATTGCCGCACACGCTAGGTAATCAAGTAATGCAGCAGTTTCCCCATGAGCCACTCGATCGTGTCATTGTATTGGCATTAAAACAGTATCTCAAAACCCATATACCCTTAGATTAGCGGTGTATAAATAAGAAGACAGCCACGTCTATTTTTTGGTAGTTATTTTTTTGTTATTTTATTAAGGTCAGCTTATGGCAATCAATGTTGTCATCAATCAACGTTATTTACAAATTCAGTTAAAGCAGCTAGAAACCGTTTGGCAAACCGTGATTAATAATTACAACCTAAGCCAAGCTGCCAAAGTGCTGCACACTAGCCAGTCAAGTTTGAGCAAACATATTGCCGCTTTAGAAAGCCAGTTACGCGCTGAGGTTTTTGTGCGGCAAGGCAAACGCTTGATAGGGTTATCTCCTATTGGTCAGCAGCTATTACCCCATATCGAAAAAATATTTGTCGAAGTGCGCTCTATTGAAAATTTAACCTTAGATTTTCAAAATCCCCATCAAGGCGAGCTATCTATTGCCACTACTCACACACAAGCGCGCTATGTACTGCCTTGGGCGGTTAAGCGTTTTAAGGCACAGTTTCCCAATGTGCATTTGATTTTGCACCAAGCGGATCCTGAGTCTATCGCCAATATGGTCGCCCAAGGTCAGGCGGATATCGGGATTGCCACAGAATCGCTACTGACTCATGACAATTTACACTGCATTCGTTATTATGACTGGTACCATCACGTGATTGTACCCGTGGGTCATGAGTTGCAGCAGCGCACCGATATTGATATTCATACGTTGGCTCAGTACCCTATTATTACCTATCACGGCGGTTTTACAGGGCGCGGAGCCATTGATAAAACCTTTGCTGAAGCAGGTTTGGCACCCAATATTGTGTTAACCGCTTTAGATGCAGATGTCATTAGTACTTATGTGAGTGTGGGCATGGGCGTAGGCACCATTGCGGAGATGGCATTTGAAGGCGAGCATTACCGTAATTTGGTAAAAATCCCAACAAAAATTTTTGGTAAACATGTGACTTGGATTGCAACACGAGCAGATGGTGATTTGCGTACATTTGGTAAGGCGTTTATTGATATTTGCCAGCAACAATTTAGTTAATTTTTGGTTTTAGCTTTTGTTTGTTGCTAAATTAGTAAATAAAAAAGGTAACTGTACTACAAAAAAGCGCAATCCCATCATTGCGCTTTTTTGGTTAGGTTAGTACGGGGATTTTGGGAAATTTTTTGTAAAGTTATGGATACTGTAAAAATTGTGACAAATCCATGGCATTCAGTCTATCCAAATCCTGCTGGGTATCTACACCAGGAGGCAACATGGTCACGGCAACATCAATCGCAATGCGCATACCGTTTTCTAAAATGCGTAGTTGCTCTAAGCTTTCAAGCGCTTCAAGCTCACCTTGCTGCCAACTACGAAATTGTTGCAACAAGCTGACGCGATAGGCATACAATCCAAGATGCCGCAACGCATTCTTTGGGATATGAGTGTTAGGGGTAGCGGACATTGCCAAATCACGGTCACAAGGAATGGCAGCTCGACTAAAATATAGCGCCTCTTGTTTGGCATTTTTTACCACTTTTACCACCGAAGGGCGCTGTAACTCTTCCATGGTCAAAATCGGCTCGGCAAGCGTTGCCATCACACAATCATTTTTTGTCACCAGTAATTTAGTCACTTGACCAATCAAACTAGTAGGCACCAACGGCTCATCGCCTTGCATGTTAATCACAATATCCTGCGCCGACCAACCTTGGCACATAGCTACCTCTGCCAATCTATCTGTACCTGATGGGTGATGCGGACTGGTCATAATCACAGTTGCACCGTACTCCCGACAAATATCTGCAATACTTAGATCATCAGTTGCCACAAACACATCATCAGCGATACCTGCCTGCTTGACTGCCATTGCACGGTCGATTACCCATAAAATCATGGGTTTGCCATGAATTTTTAGTAAGGGCTTATTGGGTAAGCGAGTGCTTTTTAGGCGAGCAGGAATAACTAGGTGTTTTTTCATAAGTAATCCTTGTTGTGATATCATTTCTCTACAGTATTTTACTTTTTTAAACAAGCGCTAATTAGCATACCATTACACCCCTCGTTAAACTAGCGCTCGTTCAATTAGCGGGTGCTCTATGGTTTGTACGACCCTAATAGTTGTTGGACTTGACGATCAAGAACTTGGTAAACCTCTGCTGATAGCTGTGCCACCACAGGCAGCACCCAAATTTTTGCAGCGAGCGCTTGTTGCTGGGGAGTTTGAGGGGCAGCAAATAAAATCCGTAGTTTTACGGCGTCTTTTGCGGTTACGACGATGGGTAGATCGGGTAACATTGTAAAATCTGCAAAGCTAAATGCATGATGATCATCTAAGGGTCTTTCGATCAATTGAAAGCCTAATTTGCTTAGGCTATTAAAAAACCGCTGTGGATAACCAATGCCTGTTAAAGCTGTCACTGTGGGGTTTTGATGGGGTAACAACCTAGTTGTCGGCTCATTGCCTGAAAAAAATAAGGGCACCAAAGGCTGTTCTACCAATCGCATCAGGGTTAACGGTGTAAAGTCTTTTTCTTTGCTTAGGCTATTTTTTAGATCAACCATTACTGGTTGTTGCCAATCAGCTTGGTGGAAGATAACAGTGGTATGCGCCTCAAATAAACGGTGGATAGGTTCGCGCAAAAATCCCACGGGTAGAACCTGCTGGTTTCCCATGCCTCTATCTGCATCTACCACAACCCAGTTTTCATCGCGGTCTAATGCAAAATGCTGCAGCCCATCATCTGATAGAATCAGTTGTGTTTTAGGATATTGGTGCAGTAGCAAGTCAATTGCCTGACCACGGTTGGGGCAAACTGCTAATGGTACTTGCGTGGTTTGCACAATTAAACAAGGTTCATCCCCTACCTGTTCTGGCAAAGATTGGGCGGTTACCAAGCATGGCATGGTTGTCTCATTACCACCATAACCCCGACTAATAACTGCCACTTCAATCCCTTTTTGTTGCAAGTAGGTGACCATAGCAATGATTAAGGGGGTTTTGCCACTACCACCCACCGTGATATTACCGATGACTATCACGGGTACTTTTGAATAATAGCTTTTTTTTATGCCCCATCGATAGCTAATTTTATTGATAAAAAACACAACACGATACAACGCTGCCAATGGTAATAGCAACCACAGCCAAACCGCTTTTTTTTGCCATGCCTTTAATAAGATCTGCTGCATACGTTAGGTCTTAATTTTTTGGCTGCGAGGAGGCATTAGGGCTAGCGCTACCTGCTGGCACAACGGTGCTGATATTAAGATTCATAAAGCCCATTTTTCCAGCTATATCCATAATTTTGACGACGGATTGGTGAGTGGTCTCGGCATCGGCAGAAATAACAAATAGTTGTTTACGGTCTTGTCCCGCCTCTTGACGAATCATAGTGGTGATTTCTGCTTCACCCGTTCCCGATAGTGCAATGCCGTTTACCAAATAGCTGCCATCTTTTTGGATAGCGACTTCAATGCGTTTATTTTTTTCAGTAATTGGCACCCCTTCTGCTTGCGGCAAAATGATGTTTAACTTACTAAAATGGTTAAAGGTGGTCGATAGCAGTAAAAAAACAATCAAAAACAACAAGCAATCAATCATTGGGGTGAGATTGATTTCAATGGGCTCAACGGTGGGCTTGCGAAATCTCATGGCGGCTACTTGGCTTCCTGACTAAAAGGGCTTTATTATTGAAAAGTTAGTGCGATCTAATGAGTTGGTGATCTAATAAATCTTGTACCATCAACCCCGCTTCTTTTTCAAACGTGGCATTAATATCTACAATTCGGCGCTGAAAAATACGGTAAGCCATGACCGCGGGGATCGCAACAAACATCCCGCCTGCCGTGGTAATTAGTGCCTGAGAAACACCAGCTGCGAGTAAGGCAGGGTCTTGCATTGAGCCTTCTGTGATTGCCAAAAAAGAGGTGATGATCCCTAAGACTGTGCCCAAAAGTCCCAATAACGGTGCCACAGCTCCAATTGTACCTAACATATTAATATGTTTTTCTAGGCTATGAATTGCCACGCTGGCTCTATTTTCCATGTGCATGGTCATAGACTCTATACCATATTGACGATACATAAGCCCTGTTGCCAAGATATCACCTAGTGGTGACTTTTCCTTGACGTTGACCAACATGCCTCTCTCAATATCACCATCACTCACCAAATGCTGCAGTAGCTGTTCGCGTAGCTGCGGCGGCGCTATTTGGCTGGTTCTGAGTTTGATTGAGCGCTCAATAATAATAATGAGCATCAAAATTGAACATAAGATAATGGGTGACATCAACCATCCACCCGCTTTGACTAGTTCCCACATGCTTTTTCTGCCTCAGCATTGTCATTGTATTGGTAATATGATGGGGTCGGTATCTAGGCATTTTCGGGATGCCAAGTCGTTACCATCACCATGGCGTAGCACTTAGCTAATTTGGGTTTGTAGCTGGCTAATGAGTGATTGTAGTTCTTCTTCATTATGAAAAAAAATCTCAATACTACCCTTGCCTTTTGATGATCCTTTGATTTTGACAACTGCACCTAGCTGTTCAGATAAATGCTGATTAAGGCGCAAGCGGTCATAGTCTATTTCTGGCGACTGGGTGGGTTGCTTGGGGTTTAGAATATCCTTAACCAATTGCTCTGTTTGGCGTACGGTGAGTTGGTGATGAATGATTTTTTTTGAAATAACAGGTTGCTGCTGGGGCGATAATCCTAACAAGGCTCGGGCGTGTCCCATATCCATAAGTCCGTCATTGAGGGCATCTTTGACGTCATCATGCAGTTGGTTTAGTCGTAATAAATTAGAAACGGTGGTACGCGCTTTACCCACGACATCAGCAATTTGGGAGTGGCTCATGCCAAATTCATCGTGGAACCGCTGCAGCGCCGCCGCTTGCTCCATCACACTTAAGTCTTCACGCTGGATATTTTCAATAAGTGCTAAAGCAATGGCAAGGTCATCTGAGATAGGACGGATGATGGCTGGTATGTGAGTGAGTCCTGCAATTTGCGCGGCTCGCCAGCGTCTTTCTCCCGCAATAATTTCATGTGTTACCGCCGTTTTTTGGGCGGGTTTTGCTAAGGGACGGATGACAATTGGCTGCATTACCCCATATTGTTTGATTGAGGTAGCCAGTTCTTGTAGAGCTTCTTCTCCCAAGTCAATACGCGGTTGGTACTTGCCTCGCTGTAAACAATCAACATGAATGTGAATAAGGTTTAGCGACGCATTATCTGCCATTTTGGCAGGTTGGGTTGTCACTGGGTCGGTATTTTTTTTGCGGGTGGGCAGGCTAGCTGCTGCTATGCAATCCGTGGGTGTTTTTTTTGGGGCAACCGCTTTTGAGGGTGCCGTGACAGCGTCATTTTGATAGGCAGCAGCGCCCTGATCATTCGAGTTAACATGGGCAGCTGCTAGATTACCGGTAATCAATTTTTCTGTTTTGATTGAGCCAAGTAATGCATCAAGACCTCGGTTTGATGCTAGACCACGCTTTTTGACCATGTTTATGTTCCCGATTTCGATGATGATGTAAAAACGACCAACACAAAAGCTTGAGTATTTATAAGCCCTTGGTCGTTGGTCTTTTTCAAACTGGCTATTTTATCAGATTCGCAAGGTATTGAAAAAGTATTTTCACCATGAAAGCGCGTGTATTGGCTTAGATCAAGCTAAATTCATCCTTTTTAGTTACCTAATTGCAATCGCTGTCCGTTAATAACGGCGGTTATAGATGTTGGCATACGGTTATTAGCGATTTTGCTTGATGATTTCATTTGCCAATCGAATATATGCTTGTGCGCCTTTAGATTGTATTTCGTAATCCAACGCAGAGACGCCATGGGCTGGTGCTTCTGCCAAGCGAATATTACGCGGAATAATGGTATGAAATAACAGATTGCCAAAGTGCGCAAGCAGTTCTTTTGAGACGTCATTGGCAAGCGTATTACGTGGATCAAACATGGTTCTTAAGACGCCACGAATATGTAGCTGTGGGTTTAACGTGGCTAATCGCTCAATCGTTTGTGATAAATCCGCCAACCCCTCTAATGCAAAATACTCGCACTGCATAGGAATAATCACGCCAGCGGTGGCGCACATTGCATTAATAGTGAGTAAACTTAAGCTCGGGGCACAGTCAATAATGACATAGTCATAGGGTTTGACGGGGCGGCCGTTTTTTTTGGGCAAGTGGTTGAGCTGCTGCATGGCGTTGGCTAAAATGGCATGATTTTCTTGCTTTTGGCTCAAATGTAAGTCACTGCCAGATAATTCATTGTTTGCCCCTACCATGTCATAGCCGTTAGGGGTTTTGACGATGGCGTCGTAGATTGGCAGGTCATCAAGTAGCACGTCTGCGATGCTATACTCAAGCTCACGCTTATCTAACCCAGAAGCGGTAGTTGCGTTGCCTTGGGCATCTAAATCAATTAATAATACTTTTTTGCGGCGATGCGCCAACGCGCTTGCCAAATTTACCGCAGTGGTGGTTTTACCAACCCCACCTTTTTGGTTGGCAATGGCTAAAATATCCATGTACTATCTCTTCAGCGTTATATTGTGGATCAATTCATGCACGGGTCGCCCCTAATATCAGGGGCGCGTCCCTATTGATTGGTTATTGGTTTATTAGTGCGTTAAATAAATTAGATGCCTTGTTTCTTGTAGCGCAGGAACCGTTAAAGCTTGGGTTTTAATTTGCCAGCTGGGCTCTAACTGTGCAATTTCTTCTACAGGGACAACCCCTTTCATGGCACAAATCTGCCCTTTATCTGCCAGTTTGTCCGCGCTCAGCGTCACAAAGTCTACCAATGAGGCAAATGCCCGTGAGGTAATAACTGCATAGCTGCCCTTATGCTCCTCTATACGGCTTGCTACTGGGGTGAGGTTTTTAAGCCCCAATTCACTACCCACTTGTTTGATAAAACGGATTTTCTTTTGATTGCTGTCTAATGCCGTTACTGTACGGCTAGGCTGACAGATTGCTATAATCACGGCAGGCAAGCCTGCACCCGTCCCTATATCCAGTAAATTACCGTCTGGCAGATAAGGGATGATAGACAAGCTATCAAAGATGTGTTTGACCAGTGCCGATTGCTGATCTTTGATGGCGGTGAGATTATAGGCTTTATTCCAAAACAACAATTGCTGCAGGTAATAAAGTAGCTGGGTCTCTTGTCGTGCTGTTAAGGTTACGCCAATGCTAAGCGCAGCGTTTTTTAGCTGCGGCAAAAGCTGGCGATAGGCGGGATCAAGGCTTGGTAACACGTGTGACATTAGAACACCCGATTTAGACCATTAAGGGCGGCGACACGGTATGCCTCTGCCATTGTAGGGTAATTAAAGGTGGTGTTAACAAAGTATTCTAGGGTATTGCCGCCCTTACTTTCCATAACCGCCTGTCCAATATGAATAATTTCTGAGGCATAGTTGCCATAGCAGTGAATACCCAAAATTTCAAGGGTTTCTCGGTGAAATAGGATTTTTAATACCCCGCTACGCTCACCAATAATTTGTGCCCGTGCTAGATGTTTGAAGAAGGCTTGTCCCACTTCGTAGGGCACTTTTTCGGCGGTTAGTTCTTGCTCATTTTTGCCAATACTAGAGATTTCAGGTATGGTATAAATACCTGTTGGTACACTTCTTACAGGCTGGGCGTTTTCATCTCCTACCATGTAGGCGGCTGCACAGCGTCCTTGGTCATAGGCAGCTGAGGCAAGTGATGGCCAACCAATCACGTCACCTGCGGCATAGATATTGGGCACCTCAGTTTGGTAGTGTTCATTCACTTTGAGTTGCCCACGGCTATTTGCCTCTAGTCCGATAGCTGCTAAGTTTAGACTGTCTGTATTACCTGAGCGACCATTTGACCATAAAATCGCATCTGATTTGATGCGTTTACCGCTTTTTAAATATAAAATAACACAGTCATCATAAGTTTCTAGGCGTTCAATTTCTTCTTTATTGCGTATTAATACGCCAAACTGCCTAAAGTCATGCGATAACGCGTCTGAAATTTCATCATCTAAATAACTTAATAGCTGTTCTTGGGTGTTAATCAAGTCTACTTTGTAGCCAAGTCCCGTGAAGATTGAGGCATATTCACAGCCAATCACGCCTGCACCATAAATAATAATGCGTTGTACCACATAATCCATTTGTAGGATCTTGTCCGAATCAAAGACACGGGGATGACTAAAATCCAGTAGTTCTGGGCGATAAGGGCGGCTACCTACGGTAATAATGGCTTTATCAAAGGTAATGTCTTGTTGGGTGCCATCACTCATATCCACATGGATGGTATGGCTATCTTTAAAGCTTGCCCAACCGTTAATGAGATCAATTTGGTTGCGTTCATAAAAACGCGTATGGGTTTCCACTTGGTTTTTGACCACTTCACGGGCTTTGGCAAGTACTTTGTTGAGGGGGATTTGGTGATAATCGATGCCTTGATTTAAGATAGGGTCACGGCGATTGCCAATGATATTAAATACCGATTGACGCAGCGCCTTGCTAGGGATAGTACCAACATGGGTGCAGTTGCCACCCACTTGTTTTCGCGGGTCAATCACGGCAACTTTTTGCCCACTTTTGGAAATCTTCATAGCAGCCGCTTCACCCGCAGGCCCCGCGCCAATAACAATCGCGTCGTACTCGTAGGTATGCTCGTCGGTAAGCTTACAGCGTTTTAGATTAATACGGGTATTATCCAATGGGCTAATTAGGTCAAAGTGCACCGAAGCGTCATCAAAGGCTTTGTGCTTGTCATCTTCTTCACTGATGCTAACCGTGTTGGCTTTTTTATCCGAATCAGAAATTTCTGTACGCGGCGCGTGCTTTGCCGATGTAGGTGTGCTGACTGCTGCCGATACCGTTGCAGGCTGGTTTGGCATGGTGATTGTTTGGGAGGTGGTGGGTGGGGTGTTGTCGGTTTTATTCACACTGATGGATCCTATTGGCTTGTCGCTAATGCGTTTTTTTGACATGATTAATTCTCATAGGGCGCTTGTGTGAACTGCTGTCTATTTGCCCACACAAGGCTAAAAAATGTAAGCGTTATACCCTACTTTATACTTAATATAGAATAAAGATAGGTTGTTGTATCAAGTTGGTTTTATGGCTAACCTATACGGCGTTTTAACCCCGTCATTTGTAAAATACGTGTTGCAATCTCTTCAATTGACATGGTAGATACATCAATATTGGGAATACCTTGTGAGATATAAATGCCTTGAATAGCACGCAATTCTTGCTGGCATTGCTGGTAGCTTGCATAACGGCTGCCCGCGCGGCGCTCGTTACGAATTTTTACCAGACGGTCGGTGTCAATCACCAGTCCAAACAACTTGTCTTTATAAGGTTGCAGTGCTTTTGGCAATGAATTCTCAAATAAGTCATCTTCGGTTAAAGGATAATTAGCCGCGCGAATACCAAATTGTAGCGCTAGATATAGCGAGGTCGGCGTTTTACCCGAACGAGACACCCCAACCAAAATAATATCTGCCGCATCATAGTGGGTAGTCCGCGCGCCGTCATCATTATCTAAGGCAAAATGCACCGCATCAATGCGAGATTTATAGTTTTCTGAGTCCACGTCGCCATGCGCATTACCACTGTGCGGCGCGGGCTGCACCATAATTTCATCTGCAATTTTACTAATTAACCCTTCATAGATATCCAAATTAAAGGCATCGGCAGCGTTAATCCGCTCTCGAATGACAGGGTCAACAATGGTATCAAATACCAGTGGTTTGACGCCATCACGCTGGTGGGACAAATTAATTTGATTAACTGCCTCATCAGCGCGTTCTAGTGTATCCACATAAGGAATCACCCGCGTTTCAAACGGCACATTAGGAAATTGGCTTAAAATAGAACGCCCCAGCGTCTCAGACGTAATAGCCGTACCATCTGAAATAAAAAACACACTACGCAAAGATTGTGAATTTTCTAGGCTAAGCGCTTCCTTATTTTGAATCGTGGCTTTAATTTGCTGAATGGTCATGATCTATTGTCCAATGAGTGCTAAAAGACGTAACGATTAAAAAAACCCTGTTTTTTTTATCGGGTGTCAATCTAGTTTTTCTGTGTTTGCAGTTTGTCTTCAAGGTAAAGAGTTTGATATTATACGTCAGTTAATGGCTTTAATCTAACAAAACACCTACTTTATTTCTTTTTGTTAGCGCCATATTATAACATTTTAGTGACTCGTATTGCGCTAAGGTTTTTCCTGCTTTTCTTTGCTAAGGAAGGTAAAGTAGCAATTTGCGGTAATTTTTTAGGATTGTCCTGATATTAGCGGTATTTCAGATAAAAAATCTATTTTTACAGGTGAATTTTTTTATAAATACCGTTATAATCTTAACAAAATAATCTTTATTTCATGGAGTTATCATCTTGAACGCACAAGTTATCTCACTCGACAAACTGGGTAAAAACGATATTGACAAAGTAGGCGGTAAAAATGCCTCATTGGGCGAAATGATTAGCCACCTGACCGACCTAGGCGTCAGCGTCCCTGGCGGCTTTGCAACCACCGCCGATGCTTTCAACAAATTTCTCATCGACACGGGTTTACAGCAAAAAATTCAAGATGAGCTTCAAGGGTTGGACGTTAATGACGTTAATGCCCTTACCACCACAGGTAAAAAAATCCGTGATTTGATTATTTCACAAGAATTACCGCAAGACTTAGAGCAAGAAATTAGACAAGCTTTTGCCGAAATGAGCCAAGGCGAAGACATTGCAGTTGCGGTGCGTTCATCGGCTACTGCTGAAGACTTACCTGACGCTTCTTTTGCTGGTCAACAAGAAACCTTCCTAAATATCCGCGGCATCGACAATATTTTGATTGCCATTAAAGAAGTTTTTGCCTCGCTATACAATGACCGCGCTATTGCTTACCGCGTACACAAAGGCTTTGAGCATGCGGGCGTTGCACTTTCGGCAGGTATCCAGCGCATGGTACGTTCAGAGACAGGCACCTCTGGAGTTATGTTTACCATTGATACAGAAAGCGGCTTTGATGAAGTCGTATTTATCACTGCAAGCTACGGTTTGGGCGAGATGGTTGTACAAGGTGCAGTTAACCCTGACGAATATTATATTTCAAAAAGCCTACTTAATAGCGGCAAACCTGCGGTCATTCGCCGCAACTTAGGTAGCAAACAGCAAAAAATGATTTATGCAGATGCCTTCTCTGCAGGTAAATCTGTTAAAGTTGTACCCGTTGATAAAGCAGAACGCAACCAATTTGCTCTAAGCAACGAAGAACTTCTTGAACTTGCCAAACAAGCGCTGATTATTGAGAAACACTACGGTCATGCCATGGACATCGAATGGGCAAAAGACGGTGACAGCGGCAAATTATTTATCGTTCAAGCGCGCCCCGAAACGGTGAAAAGCCGCGAAAATCACAACGTGATGGAGCGCTATGTATTAAAAGAAAAAGGCGACGTCATTTGTGAGGGTCGTTCTATCGGTCAACGTATCGGTGCAGGTACTGTACGCGTGGTCAATTCCATCCATGAAATGGATAAAGTACAAGATGGTGACGTACTGGTATCTGACATGACTGACCCTGACTGGGAACCTGTAATGAAACGGGCGGCAGCCATCATTACCAACCGTGGCGGCCGTACTTGTCACGCGGCAATTATTGCGCGTGAGCTTGGCGTACCTGCCATCGTAGGTTGTGGCAATGCCACCGACCTTCTAAGTGATGGTCAAGCCGTCACCGTTTCTTGCGCTGAAGGTGATACAGGTTATATCTATGAAGGTCAGCTTGATTTTGAAGTTCAAAACAATTCCATTGAATCTATGCCAGAACTTGCCTTTAAAATCATGATGAACGTAGGCAACCCAGACCGTGCCTTTAGTTTTGCCCAAATTCCAAACGAAGGCATTGGTCTTGCCCGTTTAGAATTCATTATCAATCGTATGATTGGCGTGCATCCTAAAGCCCTACTCAACATGAATACCCTACCACGCGAAATCGTCCAAGCGATTCAAGAACGTATGGCAGGCTATGCAACCCCTGTTGACTTTTATGTTGATAAATTGGTTGAAGGCATTTCTACTCTTGCCGTGGCATTTAAAGATAAGCCTGTGATTGTTCGCATGTCAGACTTTAAATCAAATGAATACGCCAACTTAATTGGCGGCAAACTGTACGAGCCATCAGAAGAAAACCCAATGCTTGGTTTCCGTGGCGCTAGCCGCTATGTGTCTGAGAATTTCCGTGACTGCTTTGAACTTGAGTGCCGTGCGCTCAAACGGGTACGTGACGAAATGGGCTTAACCAATGTTGAAATCATGATTCCGTTTGTGCGTACCACAGGCGAAGCCGAAAAAGTACTTGAACTACTTGAGAAAAACGGTCTAAAACGTGGCGAAAATGGTCTACGCGTCATCATGATGTGTGAGCTACCTACTAACGCGCTATTGGCAGAAGACTTTTTACAATATTTTGATGGCTTCTCAATTGGTTCAAATGACTTGACCCAGTTAACACTAGGGTTAGACCGCGACTCAGGTATTGTATCACAATCATTTGATGAGCGTGACCCAGCTGTCAAAAAACTACTAAAAATGGCAATTGATGCTTGTAATGCCCAAGGCAAATATATTGGTATTTGTGGACAAGGCCCTTCAGACCACCCCGACCTAGCGATGTGGTTAATGGAACAAGGCATCACCTCTGTCTCATTAAACCCCGACTCAGTGCTGGATACTTGGTTCTTTTTGTCAAAAACCGCTAACTAGTTAGCCACATTAACGACTCATCCTAATCTGTTATATACCAAAACCCCTAATCGTGGCGATTAGGGGTTTTTAGCATCTCATCGCATAAAAAAAGCCATCATAAGGTTGATGGCTTTTTTGGGCGATTAAGTGTTTATAAAAGCACGCGGCGAGGATCAGCCAAAAGTGTGGCAATGTAGCGAGTAAATACCGCAGCATCGGCACCATTAATAACGCGGTGATCATATGATAGCGACAAGGGTAGCATTAACCGTGGTTCAAAGCTCTTGCTCGCTGCATTCCAGCGCGGTTGGATGGTGGCTTCGCTAACGCCCAAAATAGCGACTTGCGGCCAGTTAACCAGTGGGGTGAAATAAGTACCGCCTAGGTTACCTTGACTGGAAATGTTAAATGAAGCGCCCGTTAATTCTTTTGCGGATAATTTTTTATCACGCGCTTTTTTGGCAAGTTCGCTAATTTCCACTGCCAATTGCTTGATGCCTTTATCTTGTACGTTTTGAATCACAGGCACCGTCAAACCATCTTCAATCGCTACGGCAAAGCCTAGATTTACCGATTTACGGATAATGATTTGGGTGTTGTCGTCACTAAGGTGGCTATTAAATTTTGGGTGCTGCATTAATGCATACGCTGTTACTTTCATGATGAAGGCTAAAATAGTTAGGCTAATGCCTTGTTTTTTGAGCTCTTCTTTGAGTTCACTACGCAAATTTTCGGTATGGGTGATGTCTGCTAGATCAAATTGTGTGACTTGTGGCAGATAGGTATTGTAGTTGAGCTGGGGAATGGAGACTTTTTGTAGGCGGCTTAAGTCTTGACGCTCAGTTTCACCCCAGATGTCAATTTTGCTCATGTCTGGTAAATTTGGTAATGCAGAACGTAGCGCTTGGTTGGCAGATGTCGTTAGTTGACTGGCAGTGTTCTGACTTGCTACGGTGTTTTGCATTTTGTTTTTGACATAGGCAAATATATCTTCTTTGATGACCCTGCCGTGCGTGCCACTGCCGACCACATCACTAATATCTACCCCAAGTTGGCGGGTGAGTTTGCGGACGGCAGGCCCTGCATAGACGTCAACGTGTTTGGCGTTGATTTGGGCTTCAGTAAGATGACTGTCGGCTGTCGCTACGGTTTTGGGCTGAGTCTGGCTTTCATGTTGTGCTGCTTTGGTTTGTGCAACAGGCACAGATTCAGTGGCGCTTTTGGTGGTTGTGTCTTGCTGTGGGGGTATGCTGGCGGTTTCAATGACCACAAATGCTTGACCATTGCTGACTGTGTCACCCGCTTGCACTAGTAATGCCACCACTTTTCCTGCAACAGGCGCAGGTACTTCTACTGAGGCTTTGTCTGATTCGACAAGTACTAAAGGCTGTTCTGCATTTACCGTATCGCCCACATTAACTAGCCATTCACTGACGTCGGCTGTTTCTACGCCAAGGTCTGGTAGGGCGTATTGTTGCTGACTGGCTACAGGTGCAACAGGTTGGGCAGCAGGCAGTTGGTTGGGTTCGGTTGCTGTCGTGGTGGTGTTGGTGGCGGCGGTGATAGGCACTTGAGCCGTTGGTTGGTTGGTTGCACTATTGTTGTTATCGGTTGCCGCTGTATTGTCTGCGTTCTCTAGGGTTAGTAGTACATCGCCTTCACTGACGTTGTCACCTAGTTGTACCGTAATTGCTGTAATTTTCCCTGCTTGGGTAGCGGGCACTTCGACTGAGGCTTTGTCAGATTCTAATAGTATGATGTTGTCATCGACCTTGATGATATCGCCCACTTTGACCATAATTTCGCTGACTTCGGCACTATCAACACCGAGGTCTGGTACTTTAATTTCCATTGTTTTGTCCTTAATTTTTGTTGATTACTTGTTGTTAACCCAGTGGTCAACCAACTATCGGCAGGGGTGATGGATAGTTGGTTGATTTTTCTTGGTTATTTATTCAGGTTTATCATTGAGAAGCGGCGCATCGGCTGGGTCTTCTGCTTTACCTTCGCTAGCAATAGTTTCATCATATTCTTCTACCAAGGTAGGAACAGGTTTTGGGTTTGCGCCTAGTACAGCAGGTGCATCTGGCGAATGGTCTATTTGCGGTTGTGGGTACCAAGCAGGTGATGCATCGGCATCAATGCCTAAGCTGCTAATGGCATCTTTGACCAAACGGGCGTCTACTTCTCCTTCATCTGCCAAAAGTTTTAAGGTCGCTACCACAATGTGGGCGGCATCTACTTTAAAATAGCTACGCAACTGCTTGCGACTGTCTGAACGTCCAAAGCCATCGGTGCCTAAGGTGGTGTACGGGCGGCTATCGGGTAGATAAGCACGAATTTGCTCGGAGAAGATGCGCATATAATCAGTGGCAGCCACGACGATACCTTCATGCTGGGCTAGTTGCTCAGTGATCCATGGTGTACGCGGTTCTTCAAGCGGATGTAAGCGGTTGTATTCATCGCAAGCCATACCCTCACGCGTGAGCTCGTTAAAGCTTGTTACGCTCCAGACATTGGCGGTGATATTAAATTCTTCAGCAAGAATTTTTGCGGCTTTTTCGACTTCACGTAAAATCACACCCGAGCCTAGTAGTTGTACTTGTTTTGAGCCATTGTCTGATAATAAGTACATGCCTTTTTTGATGCCTTCTTCTACACCCACAGGCATTGCAGGCTGCTCGTAGTTCTCATTCATCAAAGTGATATAGTAGAACACGCGTTCACCTTCCGCGTACATGCGGCGCAGACCGTCTTGCATAATAACGGCGAGCTCATAGCCATAGCATGGGTCATAGGTCACGCAGTTGGGGACGGTGTTAAATAAAATCAGCTGGTGACCATCTTGGTGCTGTAGGCCCTCGCCATTGAGTGTGGTGCGCCCTGCCGTGCCGCCAAGCAAGAAGCCTTGTGCCTGCATATCTCCTGCTGCCCATACCAAGTCACCCACACGCTGAAACCCAAACATGGAGTAATAAATATAAAATGGAATCATCGGCAACGCATTGGTCGAATAGCTGGTAGCTAAGGCAATCCACGCACTCATCGCGCCCGCTTCATTGATACCTTCTTCAAGCATATGACCATCTTTGGCTTCTTTATAACCCATTAAGGCTTCATGGTCTTCAGGGGTATAATTTTGTCCAGATGCGGCATAAATACCTAGCTGGCGGAACATGCCTTCTAAACCAAAGGTACGCGCCTCATCAGGTACAATCGGCACCACACGCTCTTGTAGCGCTTTATTTTTGAGTAGAGCCGCTAATAGTCTGACAAACACCATTGTGGTTGATTGTTCTTTGTTGCCGCTACCTTGCAGCAGTTTATCAAAGATTTCTAGCCCTGGTACGTCAAGGGGAATGTGTCCACTACGACGATTGGGCAAATGTCCGCCCAGTGCTTCACGGCGATTTTTGATATATTTGATTTCTGACGAGTTTTCATCAGGGCGATAAAATGGCAACTCCTCTAACTGCGCATCGCTAAATGGCAAATCAAAGCGGTCACGGAAGTATTTTAATGAATCAATTTCTAGTTTTTTGATTTGGTGAGTTTTGTTGACCGCTTGGCTTTGGTTAGATAGCCCATAACCTTTGACCGTTTTTACTAGAATTACGGTAGGTTGACCTTTTGATTTCATTGCCTCGCTAAATGCGGCATAGACCTTCATCGGGTCATGCCCACCGCGGTCTAGGTCTTGAATCTCTTGGTCTGTCCAGTCTTTAACCATCTCTGCCAATTCTGGGTATTTTCCAAAGAAAAACTCGCGAACAAACTTACCATCACGGGCTTTGTACACTTGGTATTCGCCATCCAACGTCTCAAGCATACGGTGTTTTAGTGCGCCTGTGTGGTCTTTATCAAGTAAGGTATCCCATTTGCCACCCCAGATAACTTTGATTACCCGCCAGCCAGCACCACGAAATACTGATTCTAGTTCTTGAATAATCTTACCATTGCCACGTACAGGGCCATCCAAACGCTGTAAGTTACAGTTAATCACCCAAATTAAATTTTCGAGATTTTCACGCCCTGCCAGCGAAATTGCGCCCAAGCTTTCTGGCTCATCGGTTTCACCATCGCCCAAAAATGCCCAAATTTTGCGTCCTTCTTTTGGAATCAAGCCGCGATTTTCAAGGTATTGATGAACATGGGCATGATAAATTGACATGATAGGTCCCAAACCCATCGACACGGTTGGAAACTGCCAATAGTCGGGCATCAAATAAGGGTGTGGATAGCTAGACAAGCCCTTGCCGCCCACTTCACGGCGAAAATTGGTCAGTTGTTCTTCACTAAGACGACCTTCCAAAAATGAACGAGCATACATCCCTGGTGAGCCATGACCTTGATAATAAATCATGTCCCCGCCAAAACGCTCATTGGCAGCCCGCCAAAAATGGTTAAAACCTGTTTCATACAGGGTGGCGCTTGAGGCAAAGGTGGCCAAGTGACCGCCCAAGTCATCATCATTTTTATTGGCGCGCATCACCATGGCAATGGCATTATAACGAATGATAGCGCGAATTTTTCGCTCAAGGGTCAAATCACCAGGATAAGAAGGTTGGTCTTCAACAGGAATGGTATTAATATAGGCGGTATCAAGGCGATTCACACGCAGCCCTTCTTGCACCGCCTTGTCATAAAGCGCTTTTAATAAAAAAGTGGCGCGTTTTTTATCAGTGTGTTTGATGACCGAATCAAACGCATCAAGCCATTCTTTGGTTTCTTGGCTATCGGGGTCATTAAAATATTGCATGATCGTTCCTTCTTGCAGCAATGAGTACCATCCTTGGAAATCACAAATCACCTAGAATGGACTGGGACTAAAAAAAATTATCAAATTTGAGAAAACCATGTCTGGCAACACTCTCTACAAATATTTTAGCGCAAATTCAAGTTTTTGGGCTTTTGCAGCTTTTTACCATATATTTAGTAAATAAATAGTAGCAAGGAAAGCCACTATCAATCAAAAAAAAAGCCACTATTCCAAAAAAAAGTGGCTTAAAGGCGAGTATTTAATCTAAAAACGTGTATCTTATAACAAAACTCGAATAAAATTTATTGATTATTTCTTGACGTGATACTAAAAAATCGCCAAATGTTATTTTTTTGTCTGTGCAACCGTATAAGCGGGGCGGCTGTGGCATTTGTTCAACCAATTATGAATATTGGTATATTTTTTATCTAGACTGTTGGTGGTTGCCATTGCATTAATTGCAAATTCTAGCTGAATATCTGCCCCCGTAAACTGGGTGCCAGCCAGCCATTCATGCTTGCCAAGGTGGGTATCTAAATAAGCCAACTGTTGTTCAAGAGAATGATTAACATAGCTTTTTTCGATGCCTTTATTGAGTAGCTTGGCGACTTGTTTGATACCTATCGGCGATTTTTGAATCATGGTGGCAAATAGCAAGCGAATGATCAATAGCGGCATTAATGAGCTTTCGGTAAAATGCAGCCAATAACGGTATTTTTCATAAGCGGCACTGCCGTAATCAGGGCGAAACTGTTTATGGGTTGCCAATTGTAACGGTGACTGGGTCTGACTATCTGCCAACCCGTCATAGTGGTCTAGCACATACTCAATAATATGTGCGGATTCTACCAAGGTTTTGGGGGCGCTTTGGTTGTTGCTGTCTGTTAAAGTCGTATGTTGGGTGCTGTCTTGTAAAATAGGCGCTTTACCCAGTGGATGAATGGCTGCCAGTGACTTGGGCGCGAGTCCATGAATGCGCTCGTATTTGGTTAATTGATAAGGCAGATCAAGCTCCTCAAGTAGCCATAAAATACGAAAAGAGCGTGAGTTTTCTAGATGATGTAAATGCAATTTTGACATGGTTATTCCTAGAGTTCAAAAACGAAGCATAGTCGTATTATTTGACAATAAGCGTAACGGGTTCGTTAATTGATTCATAGTAGAAGGCTGTAGTGTTTTTGTTGTTAAACATCCTTGCTATTCACTCATTACTCACGCAATTTTCATAAAAAACCAGCCAAAACATTGCGCTTTGGCTGGCATACGATTGTTATTGCTTTTGTCAAATAGTCATCATCCGCGACTAAGCAGAGGTATCCTCGCTGTTATCGGCATCAAGTAGACCTTCTTCTTGCAGTGCCTCGCTTAATGCGACACGGTCGGTTTCGATGGACTGTTCTAGTTCGGCATCTAGTAGCGTATCGGATAATACTTCTTCGTCGCTACCGCCTTCTACCAAGGCGATGGATACCAGTTTTTCTTGTTCTGGCAAGCGAATCAAGGTCACCCCTTGGGCGTTGCGCCCAGTCTGGGCAATTTGACTAACAGGTGTTCGCACCAATGTCCCCGCGTCTGAAATCAGTACAATATCATCATTGGGTGTTACGGCTAACGCTTGTACCAACTCTCCGTTGCGTTCACTGGTTTTGATAGCAATCATGCCTTTACCACCACGTCCTTTGACCGCAAATTCATCGACAGGGGTACGTTTTCCAAAGCCGCGGGCGCAAGCACATAATACTTCACCTTGTTTTGGTGCCACCACAAGCGATACGACACGGCTGACTGCCACTACGCTGTCGTTGCTGTCATCGTGGTCTTCTTCTACTTCAATGTCTTCTTCATCCATGCCTGTGTTAGCTAGCAAGGTGACACGCATACCGCGCACGCCTTTTGCGGTGCGTCCCATCGCACGGATTTTGCTCTCATTAAAGCGAATGGCTTTGCCTTCATTGGAAAATAACATGATATCCTGCTCACCATCGGTGATTGCTACCCCAATCAAGTTATCCCCGTCATTGAGTTCAACAGCACGTAGTCCGTTGGAGCGAAGGTTTTTAAATTGCGATAGCTGTACACGTTTGACCATCCCTGAGGCGGTAGCAAAAAATACAAAGCTATTTTCGTTGTGTTTGTTATCTTCGGTAACGGGCAAGATAGCGGTGACTTTTTCGTCCGCATCAAGCGAAATTAAATTGACCATGGGGCGTCCACGAGAACCACGGCTAGCGATAGGTACTTCAAATACTTGTAAGCCAAACACGCGCCCACGATCGGTAAAAATCATCACGTTGTTATGGGTAGAGGTGACCACCATGTGGTCGATGACGTCATCTTCTTTCATGGCGGTGGCAGATTTGCCTTTACCGCCACGTTTTTGGGCGATATAGTCACTGATTGGCTGAGTTTTGGCGTAGCCTGTACGAGACACCGTTAACACCACGGTTTGCTCGGGAATCAAATCAGCGCGGCTAAAGTCACTACGGCTATCAACAATTTGGGTTTTACGTTCATCACCAAAGTTATCACGAATTTGTTGTAGCTCGTCTTTGATAACTTGCATGAGTTTGTCAAAATTATCCAAAATGCTTTGAAGTTCGGCAATGAGTGCCAAAATTTCTTTAAACTCTTGCTGTAGTTTTTCTTGTTCAAGCCCCGTTAAACGGTGCAGCTGCATATCTAAGATGGCATTGACTTGATCAGGTGATAAGCGATAATGCTGGCGGTTATCTATCAGCCCAAATGGCGCATGAAGGTCTTCTCCTTCAATCACCTCAGGGCGAATTGAGTGACTCCCAGCAGCTTCTAGCATCGCAATCACACCACCTGATTGCCAAATGTTAGCCAACAAATTATCACGCGCTTGTTGGCGGTTACTAGATGCTTTAATGGTGGCAATGATTGCATCAATATTGGCAAGGGCAATGGTTAAGCCCTCTAATAGATGGCCTCGCGCCAAGGCTTTATTGAGCTCAAAAATCGTGCGGCGCGTTACCACTTCTTGACGATGACGCACGAATGCAGCGATCAAATCGCGTAGCGTCATCATTTTTGGCTGACCTTCATCCAAGGCAACCATGTTAATGCTAAAGCTTGACTCTAATGGCGTTTGGATAAATAAGTTATTGACAATCACTTCCGCGTTTTCGCCGCGGCGCAAATCAATGGCAATGCGCATGCCGTCTTTATCAGACTCATCACGAATTTCACTGATGCCTTCTAGTTTTTTATCACGCACCAATTCGGCGATTTTTTCTATTAGCTTGGCTTTATTGGTCTGATAAGGAATTTCAGTAAACACAATGCGCTCGCGTTCTTTGTTAACGCCTGTTTCGCTCATTGGTTCGATATGGTATTTACCGCGCAAATGCAAGCGCCCTTTACCCGTGCGATACGCATCTACAATTCCTGCGCGACCATAGATAATTCCCCCCGTTGGGAAATCAGGCCCCGTGATATATTGCATCAGTGCCTCACCAGTGATATGGGGATTATCGGCATAGGCAAGGCAAGCGTCAATCACCTCGGTAAGGTTGTGCGGTGCCATGTTGGTTGCCATACCCACTGCAATCCCTGTGGCGCCATTGACCAGCAAGTTTGGGATACGCGCTGGCAATACGCTTGGCATTTGCTCAGAACCATCATAGTTTGCTTCCCAATCTACCGTGTCTTTGTCAAGATCACCCAGCATTTGGTGCGTGAGTTTTTGCATACGTACTTCGGTATAACGCATGGCTGCTGCGGGGTCATCGTCCACCGAGCCAAAGTTACCTTGCCCATCTACCAACATATAGCGCATCGAAAAAGGCTGCGCTAGGCGCACTATTGCATCGTATACCGCGATATCACCATGGGGGTGGTATTTACCAATAACATCCCCTACCACACGGGCGGATTTTTTGTAGGGCTTGTTAAAGTCATTGGACAACTCGTGCATGGCGTACAACACGCGGCGGTGTACAGGTTTTAGCCCATCACGGACATCAGGTAAGGCACGAGAGACAATAACGCTCATGGCGTAGTCAAGGTATGATTGTTTTAGTTCGTCAACAATGCCAATGGGGCTAACGGAATCGGTGGACATGCACGCTCCTTTTTAAGCAACTCATGAATCAACCCACCAATCAACAAGTTTATTAAATGATTATCCCGTTTTTTTTACAGCGATTTATAAAAAAATGGTCTTAAAACATAGGATAAAACAGTAATAAATAATGAGAATTTTGATGGGTTTAAAAAGGAATAATTATAGCATAAAACCGCATCATAGGCACTATTGGCATGTCACTAAAACGTCCGTCTAGTGATTGATTTTGGGCAACATTTTCGCCAAAATTTATGGCGCCATCCAAACCTAATAAAAAAGCCTGCCACTATGAGCAGACTTTTTTAATGGGTATTTTTTAATGTTTGTTTTTTTAACGTTTTTTGAGGGGAAGCGCCCAAGCCTTAAAATTGAGCAAACATTTTTTGCGCCACGCCCATACAGTAAGGCGTCACTAGCGTGTGATATTGCATCATTACCGCTTGGTCGGGTGGTACGGCGTTGGCAGCGGCAGCCTGTGCGATTTTTTGCATTTCTGTGGCGAAACCTACTTGCATTTTGGTGGTTTGCGCTTTAATGTCGCCATCCATGACAGGGCTAAATCCTGTGGTTTGGTAAAGTGGTTTTTGACGGGTAACTTGGTTAGTCATATCAATGTCAATCATACCAATTTTGGTTTGGCTCGTCTTTTGGTTATCCGCTTGCCATACTGCATTCATTAAGCTGGTATTAACATCAAAAAACACCATAGGATCTTGGTTGCCACCGCACATAATCACGGGCGCATTTGGCAAATAACCGCGCAAGTCATTAGCCTTTAACGCTTTACGCAATGGATTTTCAGGCGTCGTGGCGGCGATTGGAATCAATTTTGTCATACCCTGTAAATAAGGAATTGCCCAGTCCACATTTTTTTTCATATCTGTAAGATAAGCCAACCGATAATTGTTTTGTATCAAATAACGGCTATGGTCAAAGCCAAAGGTTGGATCGGCAGGTGATACACTGTCTAACTCTAGATTACCCGTTGGGTTATTTTGGAACATTGCTGATGCTGGCAGTTTACCACTACCAATGATTTGTGAGTCTGTCATTGATTTGCTAGGTAACAATGTCGCAATTTCGTCGGCATTGGCAAGGGCAAAGATATCACTGGGTTTGTTATAAATGTCGCCATACTGTGCTTGATAATTGCGTGCCATCATCGGTGCAAAAAAAGTAGCACCCAGCATGACTTTACCGCCAAACACTACATCACCAAACGCCGCCATCGCATAGGAGCCCGAGATTGGCAAAGCCGCTGTTACAGGCTCTTTAATACTTTCTAAATAGCGCGCCGTTGCCATAGTGACATAACCGCCTTGTGAATAGCCTGTAATGAATAATTTGCCATCATCGCCTACTTTGGTGGTTGGATTGGCTTGGTTAATCACATAACGCCCCGCTTTTAGCGCGTCTGCCATTTCATGAGATTGCTGTGTGGCATTGAGATACGGGTGATAAGCCAATGAGGATTTATCATAGCCTGCATAGTTGGGTGAAATGACAATGTAACCTTGTCCTGCAAACAAAGCCGCCATTAGAGTAGCACGCGGCCCTGCCTCGTTGGTTGGGCTACCCACCTCTGCAAAGTTGTAGCTTTGTGTAGTCGCGGTGCCATGCCCGTTGAGTACGATTGGGCGTTTACCTGTACAAGCAGCATCGGTGCCTGTTGGGATAAAAACCGCCCCTGTGGCGTCAGTTTTGTTACCTTTGACATCTACCGTGTCATAGTGCATGTACTCAACGCGTACCCCACAACGTGGCGCTTCGCTTACTTGACTAAAATAAGGTTCGGTGGCTTTAAATAACGCACCAAGTTCGTTAGCGGAGAAATTTTTTGTATTGGTAGAAGGGGATAATAAATTACCAGTTGGTAGGGTATTTACCCCTGTTTTGGCGGGTTCAACGATAGTAACGCTATTGCTATCATGATCGCTACCACACGCGGTCAATAGTGAGGCTAAACAAACCGATATAAATAGTGGGGTCAGTGCCAAACCCGTTTTTGGGATGATGTTGTTTTGCATGTTGTTTTCCTTTTCTTTGTAATCATTGTTCAATTCCTTGAACTTACCCTACTTGAATTGACTAGGGACGTACCATCAATACGCACGCGTAACACCTAGTCATCGATGCCAGCACGATAAACTAGATGAGTGCTTATCATGCCAGTATTTTGAATGTTTGCCAAATGCTTTTATCGGTAAGTATACAATTTTATTTTCAAAATTACGCCTTAGCAGTAGCGCGCTTAAGCTTAGACCAAATTGCCGTTACAATCCCCGATAACGCATAAATCACACTAATCGCCAAGAGTCCTGCTGGAATATTATAAAGCACAATTCCTAACACAAAAATAATGACAATAAGCGCCACAAAAGGCACCCGTTTTTTGTCAAACTCTTTAAAGCTATAGTATTTTAGATTACTCACCATCAAAAATCCCGCAATCACCACCCACGCCGCTGCCATTATCTGTAACATCAACGTATTTCGTGGCAGCTCAGCTTGCCAGTCCATATGTACCATTACAAATGTGGTGACCAAAATAGCCGCTAGGGGGCTTGCCACTCCCACAAAATATTTTTTATCGACAATGCCAATTTGGACGTTAAAACGGGCAAGTCTTAGCGCGGCGCAAGCAGCATATACAAACGCGCAAGCAATACCAATGCGCCCTAAGGGCTCTAAGGCATAGTGATAAATCAATAAAGCAGGTGCCAAGCCAAAAGCGATACAGTCTGCCAATGAGTCTAGCTGCTCACCAAACGGGCTTTGAGCATTGAGCAGACGTGCTGCCCGACCATCAAGCCCGTCTAGCAACGCTGAAATAAAAATTGCCACACTGGCACGCATATAGTGACCTTCACCCAGCGCGCTTTGGGTAATGGAATAAAAAGCTGCCAATAGTGACAACAGGGTGAATGAATTGGGAATTAAATACACCCCTTTTTGGGCAATGGTCTTATCAGCAACTTTTGCATGCTCAATCACTTCAAATGTCAACCCATCATAATCATCCGTTTCTGCCAAATGGTGATTACGTAGGCTTTCACTTTGCAGCGCCTTCGGCAAGCCTGACTGAGTAGGGTCAGGTGTTGACGTGGGCTCAATGGGCGTTTTGATTAGTTGTGGCGCGTTATCTTGATCAATACTCATACCTAGTCCTTGCTGATTTTTATAGCAAACTGTCAGAGGGATTACCCATCATTGGTTATTCACCAACCAGCCATTGCACTTTGACACGCTGTTCCACGCTCATCTGTGGGCTGTCTGGGTGCTGCAAAATCGGCTGCAAATACTGTAAGATTTCTTCAGCTTTACTATCAAATTGCCATGGTGGGTTAATAATTAACATGCCCGTACCATTTAGACCCATGGGCAAATCAGGTGGGTAAATGTTGAGCTCACATACCAGTTGTCTACGGATCTCGGTGCGTTTCATTTTTTTATAAAACAACTCAACTGCATCGTTATTTTTGAGGGGGTACCACAATGCCAATACGCCTGTTGACCATTTTTTATGGGTTTTGACGAGTAGATCTACCAACGCCCCAAAGTCGCGGTGTTCTTGCTCAAACGGTGGATCAATCAAAATCAATCCCCGTTTTTCTTGAGGCGGTACCACTGCCCCAATACCTTCATAAGCATTGCGATGCTGAATGCCGATGGGTAATTGGTGAAGTTGGTAGTTAAGTGCGTCGTATTCATCCGCTTTCCACTCAAATGCTTCGGCACGGTTTGGGATATCTTCATGTTTATCAATATGATGGGCAATAAACCAAGGTGAACCAGGGTACACGTGCTTGTCATAGAATTTTTTGGCATACGCCAAGTCTTGCAAATACGTCTGTATCGCGGCTGGGGCTTGGCTATTATCTTGCGCCAATAAGCGTACAATACCGTGCTGGGCTTCGCCTGTTTTTTTGGCTTCATCACTGGCAAGAGAGTACAAGCCGCGCCCGCCATAAGCGTCAAGAATATAGTAGGGCTTTGGTTTGTTACTCATCAGTTCAAGCAATTGTAATAACAAAATATGTTTGACCACATCAGCAAAATTGCCAGCGTGGTAGCTGTGTTGATAATTCATAATAAAATAGTTCGTAGAAAAATAGCTTGTATGGTAGCATAGCTGTTAAAAATTGGCTAAGATTTTGCGTATAATGTGTGAGTTTATACCTACTATTGACCACGCAACCCAGGCAACTCTTGTAGCCTAGCAGTTAATTAGCACCATTTAATAAATTTTTGTTGAGAAAATTCATGCATGAGCAAAAAATGGCCTTGCCAAATTGGCAAGTAATGATTGATGACGCCACATTAGATGAATTTGTCAGCACAGGTTTTATGGTGTTAGATAATTGTTTTTGCAAAGATTACTTGCTTGCGTTGCAAACCGAAAGTGGCTGTCTTGACTATGAGCTAGCACACTTGACCGCAGGTGAGCGCATTAGCGAGATTCGCGGCGATCGCATCCGCTGGATTGATGAACGCTGTCCTGCAGGTATGGTTTATCTGAGCGCTATTGGTGAGTTGGCAGGTTTTTTTAACCAAACTTTGTATGCAGGCATTCGCCATTGGGAAGCGCATTATGCCCACTACCCTACAGGATTTGGTTACCAATGGCACAGTGACAACCCCATGGGGCGAGATGAACGCGTAATTTCAGCGGTTTTTTTATCTTAATGAGGATTGGCAAGCGGCAGATGGCGGTGAGGTGCTGCTCATTGACAAAAAAAACAACTTACAAACACGCGCCCCCAAGGCAAATCGGTTACTGGTTTTTGATAGTAACTTGCGCCACCAAGTCAACATCACCCATCGTAACCGCTTTTCGATTGCCACTTGGATGCGCAAAGATAGCATCATTATCTAGGGTCAACGTCTTTTGGGTTTGGCACTTAAAGCCTTTTGTTTGCCTGCTAGCCCATGAGTAACGATATTGCAATAGACCACATCACCACCCCGATTGCAATATCCAGCACTTTCCAAGCCACGGGTTTGGCAAACCACGGCTGTAGCAATCTTGCACCGTAACCCAAACCAAAAAAGAACATAAAAGAAGCCGTGATCGCCCCTATCGCAAAAGCTGCACGATCACCAAATTGTGACGCCACAGTACCTATCAAAATCACCGTATCTAAATACACATGCGGGTTTAGCCACGTAAACGCCAAGCACATAGCCACGACTTGCCAAAAGCTTGCCACAGACTCACCACCTGCCAATAACTGTTGATTTTGGGTAAAACCATTATAAAAACTACGCGCGCCATACACCCCCAAAAACAGCGCGCCCGCATATTTGGCAAGGGTCACGACCAGCGAAAACTGGGTGATTATATGACTAAAACCAAAGACCCCTGCTGAAATCAACAACGCATCGGATAATGCACAGATCAAGCAAACGCTAAACACAAATTGCTGTTTTAGCCCTTGTTTGAGTACAAAAGCGTTTTGGGCACCGATTGCCAAAATAAGCGAAAACGACACCCCCATTCCATATAAAACGGTATAAAAATCTATCTCAATACCGCTACCAAAGATTGCCCTCATAGTCACTAAAGCCCTTTTTATCGATTGCTTAGTTGGTGGCTTAGTAGTTAATTGCTTAGCTAATTTTTTAATTAAGCGTACAGTAAATCCCTCAGTTAATGCCTATTTGCCACCAAGCGCACCATTTTAGTCAAATTATCAGCACAAAGTGAACAATGCTAGTGGTTATACCCAAAATTTATGCTAATATTTAGCGATTTTATGCCGATTTTTGGGCATTTTGGATAATTTTTGATAACTTTGAGGAAAGCACATGACAGATAGCGCTTTGGCTAATCACCAAATTAGCCATTTACAACAAGCAACACTTGCATTAAGTCTAGATTTGATGCGCCAACCATCGGTGACGCCCACGGATTGTGACTGCCAAAACACCCTTGCCAAGCGTTTGGAAAACATGGGTTTTGACTGCGAATTTTTATATTTTGGTGATAAAACCGCAACGGGCCGTGACGCCGAGGTCAAAAACTTGTGGGCGATTCGCCGCGGTAGTCAAGCCACCGATTCGCCTGTGCTATGCTTTGCAGGTCATACCGATGTCGTGCCCACAGGTGATGTTACCAAATGGCGCTATCCCCCTTTTGAGCCAACTGTTCAAGATGGCATTTTGTACGGTCGTGGCGCAGCAGATATGAAAACAGCGATCGCTGCCTTTACTGTGGCGGTGGAGCAGTTTGTGAGTGAGCATCCACAGCATGACGGCGCCATTGCTTTTTTGATTACGTCTGATGAGGAGGGGCCTTCTGTCAATGGTACGGTAAAAGTGGTAGAAACTTTGCAAGCACGACAGCAGCCCATTACTTATTGCTTGGTTGGGGAGCCCTCTAGCACCCACCAATTGGGCGATATCATCAAAAATGGTCGACGTGGCTCATTGGGTGGCATCTTGACGGTGACAGGCAAACAAGGTCACGTGGCTTATCCGCATCTTGCTGCTAATCCTATTCACTATGCCTTACCTGCTTTAGCCGAGCTGACCGCACAGACGTGGGATCACGGCAATGATTATTTTCCTGCCACCAGCTTGCAAATCTCTAATATCAATGCTGGTACAGGTGCCAATAATGTCATTCCTGCTACACTGTGTGCTGAGTTTAATTTCCGTTTTTCTACCGAAACTAATGAGACGGCACTTAAACAAACCACCCATGCCATTTTTGATAGACATTTTGCCGCCGCTAATGCTAGCTACCACATTGACTGGCGATTGTCGGGCAATCCTTTTTTGACCCCGCAAGGCAAACTGGTGGGCGCTTGCCAGTCCGCCATCACTGAAGTAATGGGCATCCAAACTGAGCTTTCAACCTCAGGGGGTACCTCCGATGGTCGTTTTATTGCACCGATGGGCGCAGAAGTGGTGGAACTTGGGGTAAAAAATGCCACGATTCATCAGGTAGATGAGCAAGTGGCGGTAAATGAGCTGGGTAAACTTGCTGAGATTTACTATTTAATTTTACAAAACCTGCTATTAAAACCTCTATAATCCTTGCCGCTATTACGTTTATAGTATGACTTTGGTGAGGCAAAGTCGTACTAGCCTGGCCACGTCTGATTTGGTGGGTTTATTGGTGGATGAGGCTCAAGATTGCAACTATTTATATACCGTATTGATGGTCTAATCACATTTGGCCTCCCCATGTTATCCACAGTATTTGATTGGGTGTTGGGGTATTGGCATTGGGCGCTAGCGGGCATACTGAGCTTACTTGCCACATTGGTGGGCGTGGCAAACCACCGCTTGCCAAGCCATGATGATGTGGCGGCAAGTTATTTTATTAATGAAGATTTGGGCGAGAATAACCGTCTATGGCGGCTACTTGCCCAGTTTTGCCATGAGCAAGACTTCCAAGCCACTGCCAAAACTGATGCCCATTTTAATGACGTTGTCCAAGCACAGCACCCAAGATTGGCAAAGCAAACTCGCCAAAAATTATCAGGTGTCTATGCCATTGATGATGGGCGTGAGGCACTTAATGTTCGTGTGTTACTCACTCAAATTGCACAACGTAGTCTTGACTTACAGTATTATATGTGGCATGACGATGCGTCTGGCAGGCTATTATTTTATGAGGTTTGGCAAGCGGCAGAACGTGGCGTTAGGGTCAGATTACTGTTAGATGACAACAACACAGTGGGCATGGACGCGGTGTTACAGACGTTAGACAGCCACCCCAATATCGACGTAAGATTATTTAATCCTTTTATGAATCGGCGCTTTCGAATATTGGGCTATCTTACCGCACTAAAACGCCTTAATCGGCGTATGCACAACAAATCCTTTACCGTGGACAACCAAGCCACTATCTTTGGTGGGCGCAATATTGGCGATGAGTATTTTGATATTAATGAAAAAGTCAATTTTGCCGACCTTGATGTATTGGCGATTGGAGAGGTAGTCAATGAGGTGTCTACCGATTTTGACCGTTATTGGAACAGTGCAGCCAGCTTTCCTGTTGCCAAAATTATTCGCAAGCAGCATACACTCGTGGATTTATCCAAGACCAATCACCAACAGTACACTACCCAAACTGCCCGATATCGCCAAGCATTAAGTGATAGCGATTTTTTGGACAACCTTGAGCAAGGCTTACTGCGCTTTTTATGGGTGAACGTCCGTTTTGTAAGCGATCCGCCTACCAAAGCGTTGCCTGATGTTTTACTCAAACACAATCACTACCCACACCATTATCGCCATGCGACCAATGTGACTAATGCTATCGACACTACGACACAAAATGCCGCCACCTTAATTGAACAAATTGCGTCCACGCTGTTATCGCCCAAAAAAAGCTTAACGATTGTTTCGCCTTATTTTGTACCCTCCCAATTGTGGACCGCGCGCTTTGTAAACTTGGCAAAACGCGGCATTGAGCTCAATATTTTAACCAACTCACTCACCGCCAACGATGTAATTGCGGTGCATGCAGGCTACATGCGTTACCGTAAAGCACTGCTACTTGGCAGGGTGAATTTGTTTGAGCTAAAATCCAAGCGCAGTAGCCGTCTTATCAAAAAATCTTGGGCAAAACGTCCGCTTGACCGCGCATCACGCCATTATCGTAGGCAGCATAAAGACCACCATCGCTGGCTCAACCGTAGCACGGCAAGTCTACATGCCAAGACATTTTCCGTAGACGGTGAGTTGTTATTTGTTGGTTCTTTTAACTTTGATCCACGCTCAGCAGCTGTAAATACTGAGCTCGGCGCTATCATAGAAAGCCCCGTACTTGCCCAGCAATTGGATGATATGATTGAAAAATGGACAAAAGAGTTGTCTTATGTGGTATCAATTGACAATGATAAGCTAGCTTGGACGGATCAAAGCCTTGACCCGCTACAAACGTTTGACAACGAACCTGACAGCAACTGGCGCCAGCGCTGCTTGGTATGGCTCATTGGCAAATTACCAATTGAAGACTTTTTATAGCCCTATTTACTGCCTTGATACACAGATTTGGTATTGCCAAACCTTGATTAATCTAGCTCATCAAGCCATGCCATTTGAATGGCTTCTAACTGTTTTTCAGTGGATTTTTGCGGGTTATCGTCAAATTCTTCTAGCTCAGTGACATAACGGTGTAAATCGGTAAAGCGGATATAAGTTACGTCCACATCTGGGTGTTTTTCAGCGAGTTGAATGGCAATCTCAAGGGTATCGTTCCATTTAAGTGACATCAGTTTTCCTCAATATCAAGCGTAAGAAATTTTAACGTATACCGCCAACCGTTCAAGCCATGGTGCGGTGGGTGTTGGGCACTCAATCATTTGGCTACTCTATTAAGGTGCCGCTTTAAAAGGCAAATTATAGCAAATAAAAAACCCCGTCTCATAAAATAGCGGGGTTTTTTATCAGATTTTTGGCAAACTAACGATTTAAATTAATGGCCTGTGCCATTTAGATGGCGAATCATATCTTCCACGACTTTTTTGGCATCACCAAAAATCATCATGGTTTTGTCAAGATAAAATAAGCTGTTATCAAGACCTGCATAACCTGCACTCATCGAGCGTTTGATAACCATGACGGTTTGGGCTTTTGATGCCTCAAGAATTGGCATACCAAAAATGGGAGAATTTGGGTCGTCTTTTGCCGCAGGGTTCACCACGTCATTGGCGCCGATAATTAACACCACATCGGTACCTGCAAAGTCTGAGTTAATTTCATCCATTTCAAGAATGTCTTCATACGGCACATCCGCTTCCGCCAATAACACGTTCATGTGCCCTGGCATGCGACCTGCCACAGGATGAATAGCAAAGCGTACATTCACACCTTCTTCTTTTAGCATTTCATACAGCTCTTTGACCGCATTTTGGGCGCGACCTTGTGCCATACCATAACCTGGCACAATCACCACACTACTGGAATTTTCCATCATAAAAGCAGCATCTTCAGGAGAACCTGTGCGATAGGTTTTGGGGCCTGTGTCTTCTTCAGACGCGGTGCTACTGCTGCTTGAGATACCCCCAAATAGTACATTAAGTAGTGAGCGGTTCATGGCTTTACACATGATATAAGACAAAATAGCACCCGATGACCCCACCAGCGAACCTGCAATAATCAACATGCTATTGCCCAACGTAAAGCCAATACCCGCTGCTGCCCAACCTGAAAACGAGTTAAGCAGTGATACTACCACGGGCATATCGCCGCCACCAATGGGTGCAATCCACATCCAACCAAATACAATCGCAAGCGCCGTCATGGCATAAAATGCAGGCATGGATTGGGTCATAAAATAAGCGACCCCACATGCGATCATCGCAACAAATAGTAGCGCTTGCACGGGTTTGACCCAGCTGCCCTTGAGGGTTTTTGCCCACGGTTTTGCCGCCAACTTACCAAACGCAAACATGGACGCTGAAAAAGTAATTGCCCCAATAAAACAGCCAACAAACAGCTCAAAGCGCCCCACCGTATCATGCTGTACGCCTGTATGCAGCACACTGGCAAGTGCAATCGCCACCGCTGACAACCCCACCAATGAGTGCATCAAAGCCACCGTCTCTGGCATTTGGGTCATCGCAACCGTACGCGCCTTCCACGTGCCCACCACCGCACCCAAAACCATCGCGCCAATAATCAATAAAAACACAGGCGCAGGGGCTAAAAAGAAGGTTGTAACAATCGCAATTGCCATCGCCATCATGCCAAAACGGTTGCCACGAATGGCAGTTTTTGGGCTTGATAGCCCGCGCAAGGTTAATACAAATAACACCGCACCGATCAAATAAAACCAATCAGCATGTTGAGCCACCCAATTCATATTTTCCATTAGGCATCTCCTAGCGTTTTGGCTTTTTTATCTTTTGATTTGAACATCGCAAGCATGCGCTCAGTCACCGCAAAACCACCAAAAATATTGATACTGGCTAAAAATACCGCAAATGCACCCAGCAAACTGGTGGGCGTAAACATATCACCATCAATAGTCACTGTTTGTAGCATCGCGCCCACCACCACAATACTAGATAGCGCATTGGTCACCGCCATCAACGGCGTGTGTAGCGCAGGTGTCACACCCCAAACCACATAGTAACCCACAAAAATAGCTAACACAAAAATACTAAAAATTGCCACGAAAGGTGTTGCTGACGCAGCGGCAGACGCTAAAATGGTCATTAACATAGTACCTCCTAATGATAAAATAGGTCAGTTAAAATCACGTTAGCGACTGGCTAACAATACTTGACCCTGATGGGTCACTAATAAAGCTTTTTGAATTTCATCTTCTGGATTAAGCGCAAACGCTTGGTTATCATCCATCAAGGTGGCAAAAAAGTGATACAAATTATTGGCATATAGAGCCGATGATTGCGCCGCCAAGGTTGATGGGATGTTCGGTACCCCCATAATGGTCACACCATTCGCAGTAATGATGTTTTGCCCGACCACAGAACCCGCTACATTACCGCCTGTTTCTACTGCCATGTCCAAAATAACCGAACCTGCTTTCATCTTATCAATGGTGGATTGGTGGATAAGACGTGGCGCATTGCGACCTGGCACTTGCGCTGTGGTAATCACGATATCCGCTTGGCTCACTGCCTTATCAACCACTGCCGCTTGGTCTTGGATATATTGTGCTGAAGGTGTCCATGCATAGCCACCCGTTGATTTGGCTTTGGCTTTTTCTTCCTCGCTCATGGGTACATCAAGCCATTTACCACCCACAGACTCCACTTGGTCACGAACCGTTGGGCGCAAATCACTGGCTTCCACCACCGCACCCAAACGGCGCGCCGTGGCAATCGCTTGCAAACCCGCCACCCCAACCCCCAAAATCACAATGCGCGCAGGTTTGACCGTCCCCGCCGAGGTCATAAACATAGGAAACGGACGACCATATTGGTTTGCCGCCAAAATCACCGCTTTATAACCTGCTAAATTTGCCTGAGATGACAGCACATCCATATTTTGGGCGCGCGACAAAGTACGCGGCAGTAGCTCCATGGCATAGACATTAGCCTGACGGTTAGCGTAGTCTTGAAGATGGGGATTGCGGTAGGGATTCATCATGCCAATCACAATGGCATTAGTCTTTAACTGGTTGATTTGCTCAACTGGCAAACTATTGACCGTCAGCACAACATCACTGCCTAAAATAGCATCTGCCACAATATTTGCGCCTGCTTGTGCCAGTAGCGCATCAGGCATAAACGCACCCTTACCCGCATCACGCTCCACCACAACCGTGTGCCCAAGTTTGATAAACTTTTTGATCGTATCTGGCGTTACCGCAATGCGATTTTCATATAACGTGGTTTCTCTTGGCACCCCAATTTGCATAATCCCTCCTCCAGTGAACCGATCATAGCCGCAATGCCCTACCCACCGTTAAAGGATAGTTTGTCGCGACCACACAAACGGTTATAAATTTAAAAAATGATAAATAAATTATCATAAATTTTAGTGATTATGCAAAACAAATTTGGCAAAATTACCCAGTAAATTTGACTGGTGAGTATAAAAAAAAGTTATTAATATTTTTTTTTGCAAAAATTTGGTTAAAAATCCTTGCTAATTTTTATTTTGGCGCGTTCAACAATCACCGTCAGCGCTAGTTGCCAGTGCTTCTACAGAGTCGCCCGTTACCTCAAAAGCATCAAAGTCGCGGGCGAGCCAATACCTGTTTTGATAATATTGACGCACCTCTTGATCAATATGCCCCATATTTGCAGTGGCGCTGCTGGGGTTATTAAAAGGCTGAAAACGCCCACTAAAATGGGTCAAAATCAAGTTTGGCAGCGCAGCCGACTGGGCAAATTGGGCGATTTGCTTGGCACTGGTATGCATGGGGTCAAAATTTGGTTTGGTTTGGCGAATTTTGTCTGCCACAGCTTGCGTGTAGGTGGCTTCATGTACCAATAACCCCACCCCTGCCATCGCATCGGATAAACAGGCGGGCGTATCATTATCGCCTGCCACAATTATGGCTGTTTTTTGTTGTCTTGATTCGCAAAATTCGGCAGCTTTGAGTATCTCACCATTTCCTAAGGTAACGTCATAGCCATGCTGCAGCTTTCCCCAAATATGGCTAGGCTTAACACCTTTTGCTAGCAATTTTTCACTATCTAAATGCGTATAATCAATAGCTTGGGTTATTTTAAACGCGTGGCTAGGCATGCGGTGTGACAACGCAATCACTTCAATCGTTACATGATGCGAAGGGCTGATTGCTAGCATATAGTGATGGTGGGGTTTGCCTTCTAAGAGGCTTTGGGTTGACACAAAATGAATGGCAAAATTTACATTGAGCTGGGTAGTTGCCATCACCACCTCAAGCATAGGCGCAAGGGCTTGTGGGGCAATGAGGGTTAATGGGGTTTTTCTGCCATTCATTGCCATACTAGCAAGTAAGCCAAACAACCCATAACAATGGTCACCATGCAAATGGGTGATAGCAATAACTTCAAGCTGCATCATAGATAAGGGTGTTTTGAGAAGTTGGTGCTGTGTGCCTTCGCCGCAATCAACCAATAACCACGGCGTTTTTTTGGGGGTCTGTTCTGCACATACCAAGCTTACCGCTAATGCCGTTACGTTGCGCTGTTTGGTGGGCATCCCTGCTGAGGTACCCAAAAAGTTAAGTTTTAGCATAAAAATACGTCACTCTCTAAAAATTTATGGCAATCTCATGGTATGATCGCTTGCTACGAAATAATCACGCCAAGGACAGGATAAAAACTATCACATTGATATAAAAGATATAAAAACAATATTGGCTTTGTGGATATAATTTCGCTGTGGTATCCTTATCGCCAGCAACACGTTGAAACGTATGCTAACGATTTTGTTAAATAACAAAAACATCGTATGGGTGGCGCGTAAAGCATACCCTACTTTTAGCTTATTTTTCTTACCCTAACCGATTTTATGACTATTTGATTTTGTTTAGATAAAAGGTGTATTTCCCTTATGTCATTGGCATTAATTATTGATGATGAAGCTGATCTGTGTCGTTTAATGCAAATGACGCTACAAAAAATGGGGATTGATAGCCTCGTGGCGTATGATTTTGCCACAGGTATACGGCTATTACACGCGCATACATTTGACTTTTGCTTGACAGATTTACGCCTCCCAGATGGCTCTGGTCTAGATATTGTCAAACTAATCAATCAAGATTACCCATGCACGCCCGTTGCGGTAATTACGGCACACGGCAGCATGGATTTGGCGATTGACGCCTTAAAACTAGGCGCCTTTGATTTTGTCAACAAGCCACTTGAGCTTACCCGCCTTCGCCAATTGGTACAAAATGCACTAAAAGTTGCCAAAGAGGCACACAGCACCCAAAAACCCACCGCCATCGATGTATTTGCCAGCCGCTTGATTGGAAAATCACAGGTAATTGAGCGATTAAAAGCCACCATTCAGAAACTTGCTCGCAGCCAAGCGCCTGTTTTTTTATGGGGGGAATCAGGGACTGGCAAGGAGGTGGTTGCCAAACTTATCCATGACCTAAGTCCACGGGCAAACGCCAATTTTGTACCTGTTAACTGCGGTGCTATCCCGTCAGAACTCATGGAAAGTGAATTTTTTGGGCATAAAAAAGGCAGTTTTACGGGCGCCACCACGGACAAAGAAGGCTTGTTTCAGCAAGCCAATGGCGGCACTTTGTTTTTAGATGAGGTGGCAGACTTACCATTAGCCATGCAAGTCAAATTGCTTCGCGCTATTCAAGAGAAAAAAGTACGACCCATAGGCGGCATGCAAGAAATTGCCGTAGACGTGCGTTTGTTATCGGCAACCCATAAGAACTTGGCAAAATTGGTAGAAACAGGCGCGTTTCGGCAAGATCTTTATTACCGAATTAATGTCATTGAAGTGAAACTGCCTAGCCTAAATGAACGAACGGATGATATTTTATTGCTTGCCAACCACTTTTTACAGGTCATTGCCAAAGATTGGGGGCTTGAAGCCACGCCCACACTATCTGAAGCAGCTGCCGCCCGTTTGATGCAGCATCACTATGCAGGCAACGTGCGCGAACTGCGCAATATTTTGGAACGTGCCATCACCCTATCGGACAGCACTACCATTGAATCTAGTCACTTATATTTACCCGATGTCGCATGTCAAACATCAGCAATGCCTGAGCGGTGTCTAGTTGGCACCTCTGCCGCCATGCCAGAAAAAACTAACCAACAACCTGTGCTGGCAGCGCCTCATGGAGCGGTAAGTCACCATTATGGGCGTGGGGTATTTGCAGGTCAAGTAGTAGTCAAGCCCGCCGTCAATGTTCATTCTCTAGCAGAAAAACCCCCTGCCGACACTATTCTTGCAAGACAGACTGCATCGCACCCTCATACACCTGATACCACCGCTGACTTAGCGCTTTCTTCAAAAAATTTGCAGGCAACCCTCCCCAAAGAAGGGCTTGAAGAATACCTGATTAATCAAGAACGCCAAGTGATTTTGACCGCCCTCAACCATAGCGGCTGGAATAAAACCCAAGCCGCCAAGCTTCTCAATACCTCGTTTCGCTCATTGCGTTATCGCATGAAAAAACTAGGCATTGAAAGCGAGGGTGATCACGATGATGACTAGCGAATTTTTACTGCCCTAATAAGTCAGACTCGAGACAAAATGCGGGGGCGTGGCGCGCCGTCAGCAGCGGCAGCCACTGCCCCTGCTGTTCAACCATGAGCGACGTATAACACGCCCAATCATAGCTGGCTAACGGCAAGCGTCTTGCGATACCAAGCCAGCCATCATTCAAGGGCAAAAATTCCATGTGGTGTTCATCCTGCCCGCTACACCGCGCTAACTGTGGCTTAATTGCAATGATATCCACATCAAGCGCTACCAAGGGCTTGGCAAACGCTTGGCGGCTGGCTTGCTGCTCAATATTTTTGGTCAAAGCTACTAAGTCCAAATAAATCATGGGCTTGGCAAGGGCTAGATAAGCCATTTGATTGTGATAATCGGGTATAAACCACGCATCTTGGTTGAGTGTGCTTTGGTTTTTTGCCGCTGCTGCACTAATCAAGTTTTGACTAACTTGCAGCTTGCCAAGCTTTTTAAGCTGGGCGTGGGCAAGCGCAAGATTTTGTGCTGCTGATACATTACTGGCTAATGACAACAGGCATGCCGTGACCAAAAAATCCTGCGGCGCCACAGACAAGGTTTCTATACGGGTTTTTTCCATATTCAACTGGCTCAGTTAGGCTGAAAACGAATAATTTTGACCCCCACACTCTCTGCTTGCTGAATAGCAGTGGGCTTATGAATTGTAACCACCACCTTATCAGGTGCAAATTCGGTCAAAATCATCTCTGCCACCAGCTGCGCCAAGCGTTCTAGCAAAGCCACTTTATTTGCCAAACTCACTTCTGCAACCCGTTCGCTGACACTTTTATAATTGATCGCATCTTCTATGGCATCACTCTGTGCTGCTTGGCGCTGACAACCCACCATTTCAATGTCATAAATCAGTGGCTGGGTGATTTTTTGTTCCCACTCATATACCCCAATCACCGCATCAACCTTAAGACCCCGAATAAATACCGTGTCGCTTGAATGACTGGTCAAAGGTTTTTTATTGGGCTCATTATTTGCCTCTGCCAATGCGGCCGCGGCAGAATACAAGGACTCGTGCATACTCATCATAAACTCACTTTATGGTTTTCGTTGTTTGATTAAATCATAGCTAAAAAATGCCAACCCGACCCAAATAAAAGCAAACGTCACCAACTTACTTATATCAAAAGGTTCGTGATACAAAAAAATTGCCAACAAAAAAATCAACGAGGGGGTTAGATAATTCATAAAACTCAATAAGCTAAAATTGACCATTTTGGTTGCTTTATTAAACATTAAAAGCGGTATCAACGTCACAGGCCCTGCCAGCATCAATAGCAAAATGGCGGGAGAATACCAAAACGTCAACTGGCTACTCGCCACTTCATGCGTCATAAACCACCCCACAAAGACAGGCACCAAAACCGCTGTCTCGATAAACATAGCAGACAAAGCATCAAGTGGTGTGTGGCGGTGCATCAAACCATAGACCGAAAAACTGGCTGCCAGCACCAAGGACACCCACGGCAGTTTACCCAACATCACCAACTGAATAAGCACCCCAACCGCTGCCATCAACACCGCTAGCCATTGCAACGGTCGTAACCGTTCTTTTAAAACCACCAGTGACAATAAAATCCCCATAAGCGGCCCAATATAATAACCCAAGCTGGCTTCTAAAATTTCATTGTGGTTGACCGCCCAAACATACACCAACCAATTAATTGAGATAATCACCCCTGATATGGCGGTAAATAGCAGCCATTTGGGGTCACTTTTGATAACCTTGAGCCATTGCCAGCGTTTGGTCACCACAATAATCAAGAAAATTGCCACAAAAGTCCAAATAATTCGGTGTCCAATAATTTCAACCGCCTCATAGTTGTGAAGCCGCTTAAAATATAACGGAAAAAATCCCCATATCAAAAAGGCAGCCAGCGCAGTCAACACCCCTCTGGGTGTGGTGACGATGGGAGGTTTTTCATGATGGGTGATATCCACCGCGCGCGTGGGAATTTCACTGTTCACAATATCGATGGTTTTGTTATTGGGTATTTGGGATTTCATTATAATAATTTGCTTTAATTAATCACTTAAAGCCCTTGTATTGTCATTTTTTGCAGCAATGGCTAAAGTGTGGCTGGTAGGAAATAGGATACATAGGCAATGGCGGGTTACTTTTAGGGGCTGGAAATGGCGTCAATACATAACGCATCTTGTGTTTTTCCTATGTGTGTTCGCTATACTTGAAAAGGCAAAATAATAAAGACCGCCTTCTTTTTGCCAAAGTAGGTACTAAAAAAAATTTTGTTGGCAAAGGGCGTCACAGCATTCGCCAACAAATATAACTGCCAACAACACCACCTATTTTGTGGGTTAGGCATTTATCACGCTGACTTTGAGTCCTGCACTGTTGACCAACTCTGCAAAGTTTGGAAAACTGGTATTTACTGTTTCTGTGCCGTGAATGGTGATGGTATCACGGGCTCTTAGACTTGCCACTGTAAAACTCATGGCAATACGGTGATCGTGGTGACTTTCAATTTCTCCACCTCCAAATACGGCAGCGCTATCGCCTTTACCAATAATCTCAATACCGTCTTCTAGCACAGTACAGTCAATGCCCAATGTAGTCAAGCCGTCTGCCATCACCGCGATACGGTCAGACTCTTTGACGCGTAGTTCTGCTGCGCCGCGTAAGGTGGTTTTACCCGTGGCACAACTTGCCGCCACAAACAGCACAGGAAACTCATCAATCGCTAATGGTACAAGATGCTCAGGGATGTCAATGCCTGTCAAGGTCGAAGATTTTACCACAATATCTGCCACTGGCTCACCGCCTACTGTGGTTTGGTTGGTTAGGCTTAGGTCTGCACCCATTAGCTTTAGAATATCAATGACTCCAGTACGGGTGGGGTTGATGCCAACTTGTTTGATGGTGACATTACCTTCAGCGGCAATGGCGCCTGCCACCATAAAAAACGCGGCACTGGAGATATCAGCAGGTACGGCAATGTCGCATGCCGTTAGCTTGCCTTGACCTGTAACACTAATAGCATTGCCTTGTTTTTCAACCGCATAGCCAAACGCGCTGAGCATGCGCTCGGTGTGATCGCGGCTAATTTCAGGTTCAATGACGGTGGTTTTACCGTTTGCCCAAAGCCCTGCCAATAACAGGCAAGATTTCACTTGCGCCGATGCCATTGGCATTTGGTAAGTAATACCTTGGAGCGGCTGGTTACCTGTGATGCTAATTGGCGGTGTGCCTTTTTTGCCTGTGGTTTGAATTTTTGCCCCCATGTCACGTAATGGGGCGGCGACGCGTTCCATCGGGCGCTTGGTAAGACTTGGGTCACCTGTCATCACGCTATCAAACGCTTGCGCGGATAAAATACCTGCCAGCAGGCGCATACTGGTACCCGAGTTGCCCATATACAGAGGATCATGGGGTGGTTTTAGTCCATTCAACCCTACACCATGAATCACCACTCGTCCATTGCTAGGCCCTTCAATCACCACACCCATATCCCGAAATGCTTGCAAGGTAGCTAACGCGTCTTCGCCTTCCAAAAATCCTGTGACCGTGGTGACGCCTTCTGCCAAGCTACCTAGCATAATAGATCGGTGCGAAATTGATTTGTCGCCCGCTACGGTATGGGTACCAATAAATTGTTGCGCGGGCGCGATTGCATAAGTCTGATTCATGGTGTTTTTTTCCATATAAGGGGTTTTATTTAACATATGTCCAAAATGTTGCCTAGCCGCTTGTGCTTGCGCTAATACGCCTAGTAATTGTTCCGAATCGTTGTTCTCAATGATGGTACGAAGCTGACCAAGCTGTGCGGTAAATTCATCCACCGCCGATAATAAAGCAGGCTTGTTGGCATAAAAAATATCGTGCCACATGGTAGGATCACTGGCGGCAATACGAGTAAAATCACGAAACCCACCCGCAGCAAAACGAAAAATATCCATATTATCGTTATGATTTGACAATTGTGCCACCAAGTTATATGCCAACAAATGCGGCAAATGACTGGTACGTGCCAATACGTTATCATGGTGCGTGGCACTCATACTCACCACCTCCGCGCCAGCGTGCTGCCAAAGCATTGTTACTTGCTCAACGGCATAGGGGCTAGTACTTACAAGCGGCGTCAAAATTACCTTATGATGGCAAAAAAGTTGGGGATTACGCGCGTCAATACCCGATTTTTCTGCCCCTGCAATGGGATGAGCGGGTACCAGACCTTGTGGTATGGCGCTGCCAAACACCGTTTGGGCATCTGCCACAATATTGCCTTTGGTACTACCCACATCCATAATAATGGTATGCTCATTAAGAATGGGTTTTAGCTGCTCAAAAATGCGTTTGACAGCCTGTACGGGGGTGGCAATTACCACCAAGTCAGCGCCGATTGCTGCCTGTGATACCTCGGCAAACCCTGCGTCAAGTAGTCCATAACGCACGCCTTTATCAATGGTTACCGCTGAGCGGCTAACCGCCACAATTGTCTTAGCAAGCCCTTTATCCCGTATTACCTGAGCAAGGCTTGCCCCAATGAGTCCCAAACCCACAAAACATACTTTATTAAACATGTATTTTTTCACTTTTTTATCATAACCAAGTGGTCAATTTTACCCAAATCGCTCTGGTATTGCGTACGTGACGATTACTGACCTTGATAGCCATCAAGCCCTTAACAAAAAGTAGGCAAAGCACAGCTCACGACCCATACAAAATCACCGTTACGCCAAGACTTGCGCCAACGTATCCAAAAAGCGGTGGTTTTCTTCGGGCAGACCCACACTCACGCGAATCCATTGAGGCAGCCCATAGCTTGCCATTGGGCGTATGACCACGCCTTGCGCCACCAATGCTTGATAGATTTCCATGCCATTATCTACATTGACCATCACAAAGTTGGTATGAGATTTGACATAGCCCACCCCCAAACTGTCTAACCCATCATACAGTGTTTGTTTTTGTTCTTGATTAAAGTCTAGATAATCGGTGATAAAGCGCTGATCTTGAATAGCGGCGGCGGCTGCTGCATGGGCTAAAGTATTGGTATTAAATGACTGGCGGGTATGGTTAAGTACCTTGGCAATACTAGCACCACTCATGGCATACCCAATGCGTAATGCTGCCAAGCCATACGCCTTTGAAAAAGAACGCAAGACAATTAAATTGTCAAATTCTTGGATCAGGCTCACGCTACTATGCTGCGCGGCAAACTCAATATAGGCTTCATCTATGACCACCAATACTTGTGGCGGCACTTCTTTGATAAAAGCGATTATTTCTTCAAGGGTCAACAAGGTGCCTGTGGGATTATTGGGGTTGGTAATCAACACCAGCTTGGCAGTGGGGGTAGTCCTCAACGTATGTAACATCGCCGCCAAATCATGCCCAAACTGTTTGGCAGGTACTTGAATAGCTACCTCAGTCACCGCCAAAGACGCCAGTTCATAGTCAGAAAGCGCATATTGCGAGTAAATGAGCGTATCTTGTTGATCAAGAAACGTGTTGACGATGATTTTAAGCAATTCATTAGAGCCATTACCCAGTATCACCTGTTCGGACGCAGCACCATAAAAATCTGCAATCGCTGCTTTTAATCCTTGTCCCGCGCCATCGGGATAACGTGATAATTCGTGTAATTTTGAGGTAATAGCAAGCGTGACATACGGAGAACAGCCCATTGGATTTTCATTGCTTGCCAATTTGACAATATCACTCACGCCATATTCACGGGTCAGCTCTTCATTGGACTTATCCATCTCATAAGCCTTTAATAGCGCAATGCTGGGATCAACGGGTTGAATGGACATGGCAAAACCTTCATAGTTGGGTAAGTAAGTGTTGTAACTTGGCAATGTGTCTTTTGTTTAATGTGTTTTTCTTTAAGGCGTCTTTGTCAAGGTGTCTTTGCTAATAACGCCATCACTACCATGGTGATGATGACGTCTGCTTATTACATTCAATTTGTCACATTAAATTTGTCACATTAAATGACTGCTTTTGGATACGATCCCAAAACGCGTAAGTCCTTGACCTGTGGACGAATTTCATCAAGCGCCGCCTGCATGTTATCATCGTCGATATGACCAAGCATATCAATAAAAAATACATAAGCCCACTTGTTAGGGCGCTCAGGACGGGTTTCGATACTAGTCATGGACACGCCATGTTTGGCAAGCGGCTGCAAAATCTGAATAAGCGCCCCTGCTTGGTCTTTGGCAGCGACCAAAATCGAGGTTTTATCTTGCCCTGAGGGCGCCACCGCTTCTCGCCCAATGATTAAAAAACGGGTGGTATTAGAGGGTGAATCTTCAATATTTTCATAGAGTTTATGGAGGTTGTATTCACTAGCCGCCACCTCACCTGCAATGGCAGCCGAATGCCACTCATTTTTTATACGGCGCGCTGCCTCGCCATTACTTGACACCGCCACGCGCTCAATATTGGGATAATGGGTATCTAGCCACTGACGGCACTGCGCCAAGGCTTGCTGATGGGCATAAATTTTTGAAATCGCCCCCACTTTGGTATGTTCGCCCACCAAGAATTGGTGATGAACGGGTAATTCAACCTCACCAATAATTTTAAGATCAGAGGATAAAAAACCATCAAGGGTATGGTTAACCACGCCTTCTGAAGAATTTTCCACAGGCACAACACCATACATGGCAGAACCTGCCTCTACCTCACGAAACACATCCGCAATTGAGCTTAAAGACACGGTGCTAGCCGCTTTGCCAAAATGCTTCAGCGCTGCCATATGGGTAAATGTCCCTGCTGGCCCTAAGTAAGCGATTTTTTGCGGCGCTTCAAGATCCAAACAAACTGACATAATCTCACGAAACAAACGCGCCATTTTTTCGGCAGGTAACGGGCCTTCATTGCGTGCCATGACCTTTTTGAGCACTTGCGCTTCTCGTTCGGGACGATAAAAAATCGGGTTGTCTTCTTGAGTTTTTTTGGCTTTGGCAACTTGCACAGCGTAGCTTGCGCGCTCGTTGATTAGGGTTTGGATTTTTTCATCGACGGCATCAATTTTGTTGCGCAGTGAAAGTAGCTCATCTTGGCTGATGGTTTGATCATTCATAAAATTACGACCCAATATAAAATAGCGCTCTGGCAAAGGCGGTTGTTTGCAGCGATTGCCCTTCGCAAATAACGGCAAAATAATGTTTTAATACTAGCATAAATGACCGCGGGTAAGCGAGTTACAATAGCAGCTTTTTTATGATATACCTGCCCAAACCGCCATTTTCATTAGCAAAATGAGGGTTGCGCATTTTATTTTTAATCAACAAAAAACCAAAAAACACTAGCGACTGTCATCAAAATTATGGTAGCTTTCTGTTAACTGTTTTACACTTAAAAAAACCAACCAAATTAGGGAATGGTATGACTTCAAGCCTAAACCAGCTCAAAATGATGACAACTGTGGTCGCTGATACGGGTGATTTGCAAGCGATTGCCCGACTCAAACCTGTCGATGCCACCACCAATCCAAGTTTGATTACCAAAGCACTCAGCGCCCCTGCCATGCAGCCCATTTTAATTGACGCCCTCAACAAGCACCCCAATGACCTAGATGCAGTGATTGATGAATTGACCATTTACATTGGGACAGAAATTTTAAAATTAATTGATGGGCGCGTTTCTACCGAGGTGGACGCGCGTCTTTCCTTTGATACAGACGCCACGGTGTTAAAAGCCCAGCAATTTATCAAAGCCTATGAAGCAGCGGGTATTGACAAAAAGCGTGTTTTAATCAAAATTGCAGGGACATGGGAAGGCATCCAAGCCGCGCGCATCTTAGAGCAACAAGGTATTCATTGTAACATCACGCTGTTATTTGGGCTGCACCAAGCCCAAGCCTGTGCAGATGCCAATGTCACGTTGATATCACCATTTGTGGGTCGTATTTTGGACTGGCAAAAAAATTATGAGGCGCGCTCTGAGATTGCAATTACTGAGGATAAAGGCGTAGATTCAGTCAAAACAATTTACCATTATTTTAAACAACACGGCTATCACACCCAAATCATGGGCGCAAGTTTTCGCAATATTCAACAAATTACCGCACTGGCAGGTTGTGACCTACTCACCATTTCGCCTGAATTAATTGATGAACTGGCTAGTAGTGATCTTAAAATCGAGCGCCAGTTATTCCCAGACATGCAATTTGTTGAAATCAAAAAAGACATACTCGATAAAAATAGCTTTGCTAACGCACACGCCAAAGACCCGATTACCCAAGCCTTGCTACCTGCAGGGATTGATGGGTTTGTTAACGCGCGTGAAACCTTGGCAAATCAGCTAAGGCAACTTGCTGCCACACTTTGATAGCAACCTGCATCCACAAAAAAGCAGCGAATTACCGCTGCTTTTTGAATGAGGCATCTAGTAACTATGGTGTTTGCTATGCCGTTAATACCCGATAAATCGGTACAGGCATCTTGGTATGTAAATCCACCAAATCTAGCAGTACCAACGCGCCCATCACCTCATGCCCAGCCGCCTCACACAGTCCAATCGCAGCGCGCAGCGTACCGCCCGTTGCCAAAATATCATCCACCAGTAGCACTTTGGCAGGGGCAAGTCCTGCTTGCATTTCCAAAGTGTCTGTACCATACTCTAAGGCATAGGTTTTGTTTGCCACAGGTGGCGGCAGTTTGCCCTCTTTACGCACCAACACCATGCCCTTGCCTGTTCTACCTGCCAACAAACTGGCAAACACAAACCCGCGCGCTTCAATCGCGCCAAAACAGTCAATTTCATCCAACAATGACTTAGGGAGCGCGTCAAGCAGCGCATCTACCACACTAGCCACATGACCGCGTAATAGCGGGGTAATATCAAAAAAATCAATCCCTGTTTTTGGGAAATTAGGAACAACACGAATAATTTGCCAAAATGGGTGGTCAGTGGTAACCGCGGTGGAGGATTGCATGAGAAAGCCTTTATCAAAGTCAAGTTAAACAAAATCAAGTTAAAAACACAGTGCGACAAAAACGCCGCTTATCTTACCAATAAATCCATTAATCACCAAGCGTGATTGCGCTCTATGGTCATTCAAGCGCTGTTAACCCGTGTTTTTTTGCTAAGAATCGCTGACTTAACACCATGGCGCCTTGCTTGTTTCAGTGCATACTTGTAAACTATTCGCTGTAAAAATACAGGTTATGGTTATTTTTCTTTTCCACGCATGTTAGCCGCCATACAAGGCTGTCATTTGTGTTTTATTTGCAAGTTTTTGCGGGTATGGATAGGGTTTATGCGTATCTTTTGCTAAAATTATGCGGTAATTTTTCCCCTGTTAACTGAGGTTTTTATGAAAAAATATCAATGTATTGTGTGTGGCTGGGTATATGATGAAGCGCTCGGCTGTCCTGAAGAAGGGATTGTAGCAGGGACACGCTGGGAAGATATCCCAGAGGATTGGACTTGCCCTGAGTGTGGTGTGGGTAAAGCCGATTTTGAAATGATTGAAATGTAAGTTTACTTTTTTGATTTTTTAAGTTTGATTCTTTAAGTTTGATTTTTTAATAAAGGCAACCACCATGCAGCAACCGTCTTTAGCATCAAGTGATTTACCCGTCATTATCATTGGTTCAGGTATGGCAGGTTACACACTAGCCAGAGAGCTTCGTAAACTTAGCCAGCAGCCCATTGTGATGGTATGCCAAGACAGCGGCGCAAGTTATGCCAAGCCAACCTTGTCTAATGCGTTTGCCCAAGGCAAGATGGCAGAGGCTATTGCCAACGCCGATGCCACAAAAATGGCTGAAACACTGGGTTTGACTATTTATAACTTTTATCACGTCAGTCACCTTGATGTTGAGACACAAACCATCACCATTCACCCTGTATTGGCAGCGGATAAACAGCAAGTTCTGGCTTATCGCGACCTCGTACTTGCCACAGGTGCCTCACCTAGTAGTTTGCCAAACTTAATAATTGACCAAAAAACGGTGTTTGCGGTTAATCATTTAGATGACTATATAGCGTTTCAACAAGCGATCAAACAGTTAATTGCGCAAAAGGCAGGCTTAGTCAGGGTAGCTATTATCGGTGCAGGGCTGATTGGTTGTGAATTTGCCAATGATTTAATGAGTCAAAGTCAGACCGCCGCTCACGGCCTTAAAGTAGCGGTATTTGATAAAGCCGCCGTCCCCCTTGCCCTACAATTACCCACGTCCGCGGGCAAGATGCTACAATCAGCCTTAAGCGAGGCTGGGGTGGATTTTTATCTCAATGCCGTAATTGAGCAGATTCATACCCGTGCTAGCGCCCAAACAGCGAGCATATCAGCACATCCTGTCATTGAGATTGGTTATTGCATTGACGACCAACCCAACTGTTATGAGGCGGATATAGTGTTGGTGGCTACGGGTCTTGTTGCCAATACCCGTTTGGCTGAAGCTGCCAATATCACCACTGCCAATCACTCATCGGCAACGGTGCTTAGCCATTTGCCAAGAACCGCGCAGCAAGGCATTTGTGTTGATAACCACCTGCAAACCTCGGCGCCTCATGTCTACGCGATTGGCGACTGCGCCAATGTCATGGGCAGCTATATGCCGTACGTGATGCCGCTTATGAACCAAGCCAAAGCCTTGGCAAAAACTTTGGCAGACCCCACAGCACCGCCCACAAGCGTAGGTTATCCTGCCATGCCCGTTGCCATCAAGACCCCAAGTTTGCCACTGGTAGTCCTGCCTGTGTCTGGTCAATACCCCGATGCGCAAATTACGTGGCAGACTCACCCCACAGCCGATGGTATGGTGATGACAGCGCATCCCATACATGACCCAGCAAGTTTACTAGGTTTTGTCTTGGTGGGCAAAGAGGCAGGCAAGCAGCGCCTCTCACTTGCCAAGCAAGTCGCAGATTGGCTCAATTAGCGCCGCACCCAAAAACCACGTGCCAAAATACAATGTACCAAAACATCAACAAGCAAAGCCAATATCAAAGTGCGGTAGCGGTGAGCTTAAAATAGCAGTAACGCGATCGCTGATATTGGCGTAAAATGTCAGATTTAACCTGTTGGAAAGGATTATGGATTTAACCAAATTTAATTTTGAACCATCGAGTGTGGCAGATTTCATGCAGACTGCAACCATTGATATAGGGGATGAATTACAACTTTGTGTTGAAGTGGGTGGCAATCCTGACAACCCACCACTGTTACTGATTATGGGGCTTGGCTCTCAGCTCGTGTTTTGGCCCGATGATTTTGTCAAAGCACTGATTGATGCAGGGTTTTTTGTGATTCGTTTTGATAACCGTGACATCGGCTTGTCTTCAAAAATTGCCCGCCCTTTTCCGCGTTTTCCCATCAACAATGTTAAAATGATGCTACGTATGCAGGTAGGCTTGACCAACCGCCATTTTCCTGTTGCCTACAATTTATTTGACATGGTAGAAGATACCAGACGTCTAATTGACAAACTTGGACTAAAAAATGTTTATGCCGTTGGCGCATCCATGGGCGGCATGATTGCCCAAATTCTTGCTGCCAAATACCCAAAAAAGGTCTCAAAGCTGGGGCTGATGTTTACCAGTAACAACAAGCCTTTTTTGCCGCCGACCAAACCCAAACAGTTACAAACGCTGTTATCTCATCCAAAAACCACCCAAATGGATGACGTGGTGGCGTATGGCGTATGGTGCATGCAGCGCATTGGCTCGCCCAATCATGTGGACGAAGCAGAGGTAGCGCGTTTGATTCGGCTACGCTTTGAGCGTAGTTACCACCCACGTGGCACTTTACAGCAGCTACAAGCCATACTTGCCACAGGCTCGATTGTCAAATATGACCAAAAAATTAAACAACCTACCCTTATTATACATGGTGAAAAAGACGGACTAGTTCCCCCTTCTCATGGTAAAGCGATTGCCAAAGCGATTCCTCACAGTGAATTTCACTTGATTAAAGGTATGGGGCACGATTTGGCAAAGCCTTTTATTCCAAAAATTGTTGGCTTGTTGGTTCACCACTACTTTGACACTCAGCAGCTAAAACACGGTTAGCCACCCTTGTCATACAATAATGGCTTAATTTAACAACCGCCACAACACAAACACTACTGCCAACACATAAAACAGCGGTGCAAGCCAGCTACTGATTTGCCACATGGCATGACTGGCAATCATTTGGGCGATAAATAACGCGCCGACAAACCCAAGCACCGCCAGCCAATCTTGCTGACGGCTTTTTAGCATATCGGCGCGAATCTGCTGAATCTCACGCAACTGTTGGTCTTGATGACCGCCTAAATTAGACAAGCTTTGCATACTATCATCCAGTAATTTAGGAATGTCATTTAATCCCAGCAACAACTCTGGCAACTGCTTACGAAACTCACCCATTTTTTGCATGGGATCAAATTGCTGTTTGACCCAGCCCGTCAAAATAGGCTTGGCAAGTGACCAAATATCAAGATTAGGATACAAGTCGCGCCCTAGCCCTTCCACATGTACCAATGTCTTGAGCAGTAGCATCAGCTGCGGTGGAATATCCAAATGATAGCGTCTAGCAATATCGAGTATTGACATCAGCACGCCTGCAAAATCAATGTCATTGATTGGCTTGGCAATCATTGGTGATACCGTACGGCGCATATCACGCATTAACGCGTATTTATCAGTGCTAGGCGGAATCCAGCCTGCCCGCGCAATAACATCCACCAACCCACTAAAATTGCTATTCATCACCGATAGCAACAATCTTGCCACAATCAGCTGATCCTGCTTGGATAATTCACCAACAATTGAACAGTCTAAGGCAATATAACGTGGGTTGGGATTAGGCGTGTTTGCGGGCAACGTTTCTACAAAGACATTGCCTGGGTGCATATCGGCATGAAAAAAGTTATCACGAAACACTTGGGTAAAAAAGATGGTGAGCCCTTTTTGCGCTAATGCGGCTCTATCATAGCCAAGCTCATCAAATATAGCGGTTTGTGATATGGGCACACCAACAATGCGCTCCATAATCATCACATTTTTACTTGCCTCATAGACCTCTGGCACATACATTAAGGCCGAGCCTAAAAAGTTGTTACGCATCTGTGTGGTGTTGATTGCCTCTAACGTCAAATCAAGCTCATTGAGCATCACTTGCCGATAATCTTCTACCACATCCACAATATGTACCGCACGTGCCGCTTCGATACGTGCTGACGCCCATTGTGCCAAATCTCTAAGCAGCTCAAAATCACTAATAATCTGTTCACGAATGGTCGGGCGCACCACTTTAACCACGACTTCTCGCCCATCATGCAAGCGCGCAGTATGAACTTGGGCGATTGATGCAGCAGCAAGCGGCTTTTCATCAAAACGGGCAAATAGCTCGGTAATTGAACGTCCTAACCCGCCTTGCTTTTGAGGTTTTTCAATTTGTTGGATGGCGGTGGCAACGCCAAATGGCTTGACGCGATCTTGTAAGTGTACCAACTGCGCGATAATATCGGGGGTAACCAAGTCACGGCGGGTAGAAAGCAGCTGACCAAGTTTTAAAAACAGCGTGCCCATCTCCTCTAACGCCAGCCGCACCCCATCTGGATGGGGCTGTTGAAAATAACTGGCAGGATGCATACGAATCAGCTTGGCAATGGGCTCAAGCTGGGGGGTATCTTCTATGGGTAAGTGCGTATCCACCCGATAGTGAGCAGCAATACCCCAAAGCTGAAGAAGACGTTTGCGGTGATTTAATAACACGGTGGCAACTCGCTAGAAAAACTGGGTATCAAATTCTAGCATGTAATGGGGGCTTTTTTAATCAAATAATCCGCTAAGGCACGAAAAGTCTGCTAAAAGATGTAGGATGGATAAACCATACCCCACAACACGATAATCAGAGCGCCTACTTTTCAAACCTTTTTCCAATAAGCAAATATATCGCCCAGGTGACCTTGTTGTACTTACCGTCCTTGCTGTACTTGCTGTCCTTGGATTGTAGTGGTCAACTGTGCCTGTTCGTCTTTAATGGCTTGTAGCCGTGCCTGTTCTCGCTCGATGTCAGCACGAAGTTTAAGCAACGTTTGTTTGAGCTCATCACGCTCATGATCGGCAGGCTGTACAGATTTTGGCGCATACGGGGCTAGTTCGGCAAGGTCAGCGAGCACCGCTTTGGCGGGCTGTGCCACGCTGCTTTTGGCGCTAGTCAGTAGCATCGATAATTGACTTGCCAAGGGTAGCCCAATAATCGGCTGCAATTTGCCAATGATGTCTGGATCAAACCCCGCTGCCAACTGCTTTACTTGCATCAAAACTTTATAATCGCCTGCAATGGGCAGGTTCCCCGCTGGCTCGTTTATCAAATACAATAAGTGTGACACGTTTGCTACCGTGATAATACAGTTAGGTAGCGTAAGGGGGTCACTACCTTTGGGCTCAAATACCGAGCTCACGACAGGCTCAAAGCGAATATGGTCATCATTAAAAATGGTATCAAATTCAAGCAATGGCTCATTCATCATTAGCCGCAAAACTTTGCCTGATAACGGCTGTAGCCCTGCTTGAGTGATGGGGTCAGTGGCAATGGCAAGGTTAACGATTTTTTCTATCGCTGCTAAAAGTAATACTGTGAACATTGGGTTCTCTCAATTTCATCGGTCAATATGATGGTTGTTTGGTAATAGGCGCCTGCCGTTATTTTTTAAACCCCCGATGCACCGCCACAATACCGCCTGTGAGGTTATGATAATCACAATTCACAAACCCTGCGTTTTCCATCATGCCTTTAAGCGTACGCTGGTCTGGATGCATGCGGATAGATTCTGCCAGATATTGATAGCTGTCACTATCATTTGCCACCAACTTACCCATGATTGGCAAGGCGGTGAACGAATACAAGTCATATACCTTACCAAATGGTTCAAACACGGGTTTTGAGAATTCCAAGATCAGCAGACGTCCGCCTTTTTTAAGTACCCGATACATTGCGCGTAGGGCTGCATCTTTGTCGGTCACGTTGCGTAGCCCAAAACTAATGGTGACCAAATCAAAGCTTTCGTCTTCAAACGGGGCTAGCGTTTCAGCATTGGCAAGTACAAAGTCCACGTTGTTGCAGCCTGCATTGAGTAGGCGCTCACGACCCACTTCAAGCATGGCTTCATTGATATCTGATAGCACCACATGACCTGTGCGCCCCACTTCTTTACTAAACGCCTTTGCCAAGTCGCCTGTACCGCCTGCGATATCGAGCACGCGCTGACCTGCACGCACGCCCGTTAGGCTAATGGCATAGCGTTTCCACAGCCGATGGATACCAAATGACATGAGGTCATTCATGATGTCATATTTTTTGGCAACTGAGGTGAATACATCGGCGACTCGGTCTTGTTTTTCAGATTTCTTTACTTTTCGATAACCAAAATGGGTTTCTTCATTGCCATCGGTGGCTGCGGTATGCGGATTAATGATGGCAGATTTATCAAAACCACTGGTTGACTGGCTAGTTTGGGATATGGCATCAGGGCGGGTCAGCTGCTGCCCTTGCGGCACCGATTGTGGTAGTTCGCTGCTATTGTGAAAATCATCGCCACGTGTCTGCGCGGCTAATGACTGCTGAACTTGTTGATTAAGTTGGTCATTATCGGTAAGGCTTTGTTTTACTAGGCTATCTTGTAGGTTGTTTTGGGCTGCAGATGGGGTATTATCGCTCATGCTCGTTCCTAAAGGGTTTTGTTTGTACGCATTGTTATGTGATTGTGGGCTTTGCGCCATCACCATTGGGGATGTTATAGACCCGTTGGCATTGTCGTGCTGGGTGAGGCGCTGTCTGTGGTATTAAGTTGATATCATACTACAATTACACCGCAAATGGGTGGGGATTCGCGCTATGCACATTGTCAATGATTTGTAATTCTTTATCACAGAATGGTTCAATAAATGCGCCTGTGCTTTTAATGGTTTTCATGGCAGCAAACCCTTCAGCAATAAAATCATACAGGGGGTCATACTGGTACTTGTAGGCAGTACTTTTTGCCAGTGCGAAGGCTTTTTGTAGTACAAAGGACTTGAGGTATTTATCGGTTTTGTAACACATGGTTTTTAGGTCATGGATTTGTTGGCGGCGGGCGACGGCGGCATTAACCGCTTGATACGCCTCAATCATGGTTTCCTCGTTGACGGCAAGCGCATGGTTATGTAAAAACTGTGCCAATGCCAAATCTAGCTTAATGGCATTGATAGCTTCAATAATTCCTGCCACGCCAGTAGCAACGGCATTTTTTGGGATAAATTTTTCTAACTTTTCTGCTTTGCCAATCATTCGACCGAGTTGTTGGGCTAAAATATTAAATTTTTCGCCCCCGTATAGTTGGTCAATCAAAAATCGCCCCATGGCTTGGTTTTCTGCTACACCAAACAGCGCTTGGTGGGTAGTGTGAATACGCTGACGCTGCCATGCTTGTACTTCTTTGAGCGTTTGGGCAAGTGCGGCATCTTGGTGATAGGGCAACTGCCAAAAATCTGCCAAATCTTGCTCTAATTGATTAAATGTACTCATAAGATTACCCCATTTTACCCGTTAAATATCACCCGTATCGTCTATATTTTTTGCTGTCAAACGAGCGGCTGGCAATTGGTGAAATTGCTGCGCTACCTTAATGCAATTTTTGCAAAAATACAAATCGTAAATTGTGCCATACCGTTATAACATGTTAAGGTAATTTGGCATCTTTTACGGTACCTCTCTTATTGTCAATAGGCTGCCTATACCCAGCCCATTCATGCTGCCACCCAAGGAGCCGATATGACAGCCTCATCCACACCTACCACCACAGCCAGCCCTGCCGTAGCCACACCGCAAGCAGCGGATAACTTTGAAGCCAATCTAAGCTACGCGCTGCTTAACCAACAAAGCCAACTACGAGAACAATCAAAGGTTTCTAAAAAGCGGGGCTTATTGATTTTGGTAAACGGCATGGAGCATTCTGGCAAAGGGGACGCCGTAAAGGCATTAACTGAGTGGATGGACGCGCGCTACATTAAAGTACATGCCACCATGGGGCAGCACCCAAGCCGTCATCAGCCCATTTGGCAGCGTCACACCCTGCAACTTCCCCGCCATGGTGAAATTGCCATTTATTTTGGTAACTGGTACGCCGACCTTATTCGCTATGTATTTGACAGCGGCAAACACCTTGATAACAAGCGTTTACGCCAGATGATTGAGGACATTGAGGCATTTGAACAAGACTTGGTCAACAACCACACCGACATTATCAAATGCTGGTTTTCTGTGGAAAATAAAACCCTCAAAAAGCGCTTGCAAGACGCTAACCCCACCCTCAAACAATTATATTATGTCAACTGGTTTTGCAAAAAAGACCGTCAGCGGTTTTACCACTTTGGCGGCAAACTCCTCAGCTTACAACCGCATTGGCATCACATTGACGGGCAAGACATTACCACCAGTAACTTACAATTTGCCCATATTGTTTTGGGCGCCCTCACTCGCCTCAACCAACCATCCGCCAAAACCCTCAATAATCAATCAGCAACCAATCAACAATCTACTTTTAGACCTACGGCATTGCTTGATGCACTACAACACCCCGCCACCGCGACCATAGACAAAACCCACTACAAAAAGCAGTTACAAGCCAAACAAGCCATATTAGCAAAGCTGCTAAGCCAACGTGGTCAACGCCATATTGTATTTGTATTTGAAGGCATGGATGCGGCAGGTAAAGGCGGTGCCATTCGCCGTGCCATTGCCCCGCTTGACCCTCGAGAATACGTTATTCATGCCATTGCCGCCCCCACGGAAGATGAGCTAAAACACCCTTATCTTTGGCGGTTTTGGACACGGTTACCCCACGATGAACTTGCCGATGTTGACATTGAGTACCTATCACAAAAATTTAAAGGCAACAAATGCTTGGCACTGCTCAAACAACGCTTGCACAGCAGTCGTATTAGCTTCTTTGACCGTAGCTGGTATGGACGCGTGTTAGTAGAACGCGTTGAGGGCTTTGCCTCAGATACTGACTGGCAACGGGCATATGACGAAATCAATCACTTTGAGCATGACTTGGTGCAAAGCCGTGCCATTATCGTTAAATTTTGGCTAGCCATCAGTGAAGAAGAAGAATTACAGCGCTTTCAAACACGCCAAACCACCCCTAACAAACAATTTAAAATCACCGATGAAGATTGGCGAAACCGTTCAAAATGGCAGCCTTATGTGCAAGCGGCATCAGATATGATTCACTTAACACACCAACCCCATAGCCCTTGGTACGTGATTGCCACCGATGATAAATACAGCGCACGCCTAAAAGTTTTGGATGCCATGATTGCTGAGCTTTCCAAACATTTGTAATTTGGGAATTTTTTTTGCTAACTCTGCCCAACTAGCCTGTTTTCGGCAACGAAAGGTGATGATTTTAGTTGATAGTTAACTTATAATGTTGGGTTCATTTTGGCTGGTTTGCAATTTTTCATTTATTTTTAAACAGACGTCATCAACCTCTTCGCAAGTGAGTGATATGGAATCTTTACGCAATTTTCTAAAAGGCTGGATGGGCAAGGCACTGCTCATCCTTTTTTTACTCCCATTAGCCATCACTGGATTTGAATCTATTGTTCGTAGCGGTGATGACCCCAACGCGGTAGCCAAGGTTGCAGACCTCAATGTTGACAATACCACATTGCAAAATATGATTAACCAGCGCCGAGAAACTCTTTTAGAACAAGTTAAAGGAGACGCGAGCCTACTCGATGACAGCGCCCTACGCGAGCAGATGCTGCACAATCTGATAGACCGTTATCTGATTATCAATCAAGCCAGCCAGCTGGGCTTTACGGTATCCGATGCCACAATTACCCAAATGCTAATGACCGAAAAAGCCTTCTTAGATGCCAACGGCAAATTTTCCAACGACTTATTTGCCGAGTATCTAAACGCTCGCCACATGACCAAAGCACAGCTATTTGACTCACTGCGACAAGATTTGATGGTATCGGCATTTAGCCGCGGTATCATCAATACAGGGATCTTTGCACAAAGTGGCGTGGATCAACTCATCGCTATGCAAAGTGAAGCCCGCCCTCTGTCTGTAGCGCGCCTTGATTGGCATACATTTGCGCCACAAGTACAAATATCAGCGCAAGAGATTGCAAACTATTACCAAAAAAACCAAGCAAGCCTCAAAAGCAGTGAGATGGTAGACCTCAACTATCTGACGGTCGACAAAACAACGCTACTCGTCGCGCCTGTAACTGCCCAAGAATTACAACAGCAATACCAAAGCTATTTAAAAGAAAACCAGCAGCAGACAGAATATGAGCTGGCAATGATTCTCATGAACAGCCCACAAGCACAAACCACATTAACCACCCTAAAAGCCAAACTTGATGCCAACCAAGCAGATTTTGCCACGCTAGCAAAACAGTATTCAGAAGATGAAGGCAGTAAAAATGACGGTGGTAACATTGGTCCTATCAGTGCTGCCATGTTCCCCAATGATTATGACAACCTTATGAAGACCATTAAAGGGCTACAAGTAGGGCAAGTGACCAACCCCATCAAAACTGCCTATGGTTATCATTTATTTAAACTGGTCAAAATTGGCGGGCAAACCCCACCTAGCCTGCAAAGTCTTGCGCCCGTACTCACCGAGCAAGTCAATACCCAAAAACGCGAGGCTGCCTACCAAGACCTCATTGGCAAAATTAATAATGATGCGGTGGCAGGTGCGACGCTCACTGAGCTTGCCAATCGCTATAAAATAACCGCAAAAACCCTCAAAAATTTTAGTAAAACTGACAACACCACCGCCTTAAACCAGCCTGCCATTATCGCTGCGGCATTTGATCACTTAGCGTTACAAGAAAATAGCGTGTCTGTGGGAATAGAAACAGGTGACCAAGTGGTCTGGCTACAGCCAACCCACCATCGTCCTAGCAAAAACCTGAGCCAAACCGAAGCACAACCCATTATCCTAGCCAAGCTCACCGAACAAAAAGCCAAAGCCTTAGCCTTAGCACAAGCGCAAGCCATCGCCAACAAGGTGCAACAAACCAATAATCTACAAAGCGCAGGGATTGGTTTTCAGCAGTTAGGCACCATCACCCGTCAAGACCCCAAGTTAAGTGATGACGAACGCGGCGCGGCGTTTGCTCAGCCCACTACGGGCGCTCAGTTATCAGCGATTGCCCAGTCAACCGCGCAAGGTGCTAGTGTTATTGTGGGTGGAGCAATCGTTAAAGATCAATCACAAATCACCGCTGAGGTGCGCCAGCAAACAGCGCAAATTGTTCGTGAAAACATCGGTCAGTCGCAGTTTGAGGATTATTTGGCATATTTACGCAGTATTACCAAAGTCACTATCAAACCGCAGGCAACTGTACCAAATTAACGCGCCAAATTAAAAAATTGCCCTACAATACGGGTAAAAACAGTTATTAAAAAAGGCTTATTTCATGATGAAATAAGCCTTTTTTTTGTAATTTTCGCCTAGAGGATATTCTTTGGTTGGGCGATTAGTGATTTTCGGAGGCATGGTTGATGGTGTATTTAGGAATTTCAACTGTTAAATCCGTGTCTTCTACAATCACCTGACAGGACAGTCTTGAGTCTGGCTCTAGCCCCCAAGCGCGATCTAGTAAGTCAGCCTCGATGTCATCCATTTCTTCAAGACTGCTAAAGCCTTTTCGCACCACCACATGGCAAGTGGTACAAGCTTTTGACATGTCACAAGCATGCTCGATTTTAATACCCTGTTCTAATAACCCACGGCATAGATTGGTACCTTGGGCTACTTCAATTTGTGCCCCAGTTGGACAAATTTGGTGGTGTGGCAGGATGGTAATTTTTGGCATATCTATCTCTTAATCATTGAATCATTGTGGTTAACTGGCTAGCTTATTGTGTCCAATCCGCGGTGCTGGTACCTTTCATGGTCTGGTTGACCGCTTGGTTCATAATTAGGGCGGCAAATTCGTCACTGTGTACTTTAAGCTCACCACTCGCGGTGTCTAATTGGGTTTTATCTTGGCTACTAATTGCTTGTTCAACCCGCTGCATGGCAATGGCTAATGCCTGTTTTTGCTCATCCGCTAATAAACCACCAAATTCATTGAGTGCCGATTGCAATGCCAATAGCTCTCTTTTGGCTTCCACTTGGCTTTCAATCAAGCTACGTGCATTTTTATCCTGCATGGCAAAGTCAAACCCTGCTTGTAGCAATTTTTCTTGTTCACTTTCGGATAATCCATAGGAGGGTTTGACTTGAATTTGGCTTTGTTTTCCTGTGGTTAGTTCTTTGGCAGAGACCACCAATTGTCCATCAGCGTCAATGGCAAAGGTCACTTCGATGCGTGCAAGCCCTGCTTTCATGGCAGGAATATCGCCAAGCTTGAATTGCCCCAATGAACGGTTATCGTTCACGGTATCGCGTTCCCCTTGTAGCACATGGATAATCATGGCATTTTGGTCATCTTGGTAGGTGGTAAACACTTGCTTTCTGGTAACAGGAATTGGGGTGTTTCTTGGAATGATGACTTCAACCAAGCCACCCATGGTTTCAAGACCCAGTGACAGTGGGGTTACATCAAGCAGCAATACGCTATTTTGTGAATTTTCTGTAATGAGTTGATCGGCGTATTTTGCAGCACCTAGCGCCACGACTTCATCGGGGTTAATTCGACATAAGGGTGCTTTGCCAAATTCGCTAGCAACAATTTGCTGAATCAGGGGCATTCTTGTGGAACCACCCACCAGCACCACTTCATCAAGCTGGCTTTTGTCAAGTTGGGCATCGCGTAGCACTTGTTCACAAACGGCTAAGGTGCGTGCGGTGACAGGCTGAATAATTTGCATGAGCACTGTTTGGTTTAGCGTAATTTCAACGTTTTTTCCATCAATATTGATAGATGCGCTTACTTCTTTATCAATGGTTAATTGCTCTTTTAAGGCACGCGCCTGCATGTTAAGGGTTTGTTTTTGCTGGTTATCTACCAATTTTGGGTCGATGTTGGCTTGTTTGATAAGCCAATTGGCAATAAGGCGATCGATATCATCACCACCCAATGCACTGTTGCCCCCTGTGGCAAGCACCTCGTATACACCTTGGTTAAGTTTTAAGATGGATACGTCAAAAGTGCCACCGCCTAGATCATATACCAAGTGATACACTTGCTGTTGCTGCTGATTTAATCCATAGGCAATCGCCGCTGCCGTGGGTTCGTTGAGTAAACGAATGACGTGAATCCCTGCTAGTTTGGCAGCATCTTTGGTGGCTTGTCGCTGCGCTTCATCAAAGTAGGCGGGCACAGTGATGACGGCACCTGCAATACTGTTTTGGGGGAGCGCCGCTTTTGCCCGCTCATACAAGTGAGTCAGCAAAATACTAGATACTTCCACAGGATTTTTTTGACCTTGGGGGGTCATGATACTGGGCATCACCGTGTCTTCACCCACCAAATGATAGGGGTGGTTAAACTTGATGTCTTGGATACTACGTCCCATAAAACGTTTGACAGAGCGCACAGTAAACTGCGGAAACTGCTCTGCCATGGCTTCGGCATGGCTACCCACCAGCGTTTGCGGGGTGCCGTCCTCATTTTTACCAAAATATACCACCGAGGGTAATAGCTTTTGGCAATCCACGCCCGTGATATGACCACGGGTCTGGCTAGACTGGCACTCGCCTACCTTGTCGCCAATAACTTGCGGCTCGCCAGAGCGTACAACTGCTACCAATGAACGAGTGGTACCCAAGTCAATGCCTAGGGCGAAACGGTGAGCATGCGGTTTGGCACTTTGATTGGGTTCTGCAATTTGTAATAACGACATAGAAATAAGCCAACTTTTAGAGAATAACATGTATGAGTATAAGCAGCATTATGTAATACTTAAAGCTACTTGATCAAGTAATGGGTCAATGTGACCAAATAAAATGCGCGCTACATTATAGAGTAAAAAACAACCTAAACCCAATAAAACTTAGACATATAAATCATCGTCTAGTGGCTGAGACTGCAGCACCAATTCATCACGTTTTTTTGCGACATCGGTGGCAAGTTTGACCAAAAACTGTAGCTTTTGTACCGCTAGACTTACAGCAGTGATGGCTTTATTATCTACCGCCGCTGTCATGGCAGCTAGCTGTTCATATCGCTGCTCAAAGGCGGTTTCGGTTTGTGCTATCCATTCTTGTAATTGATCAGATAAGCTATCAATGGTTGCGGTAGATGCCGCGTCCAAGCTGATACGAAAATCCATCGCTTCATCTAAAAAGTTGAGATCGCGAATAGGTGTATCGGTTGATAACACAATGCCGCGTAAAGCCAGTAGATGGGCAGCGCGGGTATCAGGCGATTTTAGCGTCTGATAGGCGTCATTAATAACCGCAGAGATTTGCTCTGTTTTTAGCTGGGCAAGATTATAAGGTGATGATTGATTGCTTGAAGAGGCAGAATTGTTCGCGAGCGATGACTGCGTATCAGGGTGAAACTGCGCTTGGCGCGCTCGCATATGCTGCTGTAATTTGTCTATGTCTAGCTGAAATCGCGCTGGCATCCCCATTAATTCAAAATAGTTTAGCATAGCTACCTCACTTGCTCACTTTAAACGGTAAAAGACTCACCACAACCACACTCACCTTTTTGGTTGGGATTGCTAAATTTAAAGCCTTCATTGAGACCTTCTTTCACAAAGTCCATTTTAAGACCATTTAGGTATACCAAGCTTTTGGGATCAACAAACACAGTAACCCCATTACTTTCAAAACGCTGATCGTTGGGGTCGGGGTCATCAACAAACTCTAGTACATAGGCTAGCCCCGAGCAGCCAGCGGTGCGTATTCCTACACGAATACCCTCACCTTGCCCACGATTTTGCAGAAAATTGCGTACATGTTCTGCGGCATCATTGGTTAGTTCAATCATCCTTTCGCCCCTGATGGTTAGTCATTAAATAACATAAATAGCGTAATTTTAATAAATAAGCCTTACAAGATATCACTCTAATAAGGCTTATGGTCAACATACTAAGCGGTAAGTTAACATACCTGCGGTAATTTTTGAACTAGGCGTCAGTTTTTGATTTGTAGTCTTCAATTGCCGCTTTGATGGCATCTTCTGCCAAGACTGAGCAATGGATTTTCACAGGTGGCAGCGCTAACTCTTCGGCAATATCTTTGTTTTTGATGGCGGTAGCTTGGTCTAGGGTTTTGCCTTTTAGCCATTCGGTGACCAATGAGCTTGAGGCAATTGCAGAGCCGCAGCCGTAAGTCTTAAAGCGCGCATCTTCAATGATACCATCATCGCCTACTTGAATTTGTAACCGCATCACATCTCCACAAGCAGGTGCACCCACCATACCTGTGCCGACATTTTTGGCATCTTTATCTAGATTGCCCACATTGCGGGGATTTTCGTAATGGTCTAGAACTTTATCACTGTATGCCATGTTATTTTCCTTCTTTCGCTGGTTGCTGGTGAAGCAACTGACTAATGGGGTATATATAATTGGTTTAAAAAAGGGATTGCTAACTGCCTCAATTAGATGGGCGATTAATGCTCATTCCATTCTACGCTGTTTAAGTCTACCCCTTCTTTGTACATGTCCCACAGTGGTGATAATGCGCGTAATTTTTCTACGGCACTACGCATTTGTGTAATAACGTGGTCAATGTCTTGCTCGGTGGTATAGCGACCAAAGCTAAAACGAATGGAGCTGTGCGCTAGTTCATCAGATAAACCAATGGCGCGCAATACATAAGACGGCTCTAAGGTAGCTGAGGTACAAGCTGATCCCGATGATACCGCAAAATCTTTAAGCGACATCATCAAAGATTCACCTTCAACAAAGTTAAAACTGATATTCACGATGTTGGGAATGCTATGGTCAATATCACCGTTCAAGTAAATCTCGTCCATGTCTTTGAGCCCGTCCCATAGACGTTGGCGCAATGTCTCGATACGTGCTTCATCGGCTTGCATTCTCTCGGCCGCTACGGCAAACGCTTCACCCATACCCACTATTTGGTGGGTTGCCAATGTGCCAGAACGCATACCGCGCTCATGACCACCGCCGTGCATCTGCGCTTTGAGGCGGATACGAGGCTTTCTTCTCACATATAACGCACCAATGCCCTTGGGTCCATAGACTTTGTGCCCAGAAAAGCTCATCAAGTCAATTTTCATGGTGTCTAGGTTAATGGGCGTTTTTCCAGCGGCTTGGGCAGCATCTACATGTAACACAATACCTTTTTCGCGCGTAATCTCGCCAATAGCGGCAACGTCAGTCAGCGTGCCCAACTCGTTGTTGACCATCATTAGGCTTACTAAGATGGTGTCTTCACGGATGGCTTCTTGAACTTGCTCCACGGTGATCAGACCTGTCCCTTGCTGCGGCTCTAGATAGGTGATGTCAAACCCTTCTGTTTCTAGCTCACGGCACACGTCTAGTACAGCTTTGTGCTCAATTTTACTGGTAATGATGTGGTTACCCTTACCGCGATAAAATTGTGCTACGCCTTTGATAGCTAGGTTGTTGGACTCGGTTGCCCCTGAGGTAAATACAATTTCGCGCGGGTCGGCATTGATTAAATCGGCAATTTGCTGACGTGCAGTCTCTACCGCTTCTTCAGCTTGCCAGCCAAACCCATGTGAACGCGAGGCGGGGTTACCAAATACCCCATCAAAGGTCATATATTGCATCATTTTTTGCGCCACTTGCTCATCGATTGGCGTGGTTGCGGCATAATCTAAGTAAACTAATTTGTTCATGCTAACAAATTCTCCCCAGAATTTTGTGTTAAAGACGTGTTCAGACGTGATGATATTGCATCGGGTTTGTGTGCAGCAGGTTGGCGGTGAGAATGAGAAACAGGTGCACTTAGTGTACGCGTATGGCTATCAGACTGTGCTTCTTGCCCTGTGGGCAATGCTGCTGTTTCTTCTACCATCAAGATTTGCCGCTCAGCAATATCGAGGATATTTTGTTTATTAATTAACGTGGCAAGCGTCACAGTGGATAGATAATTTTCAATTTGTGCAGACAATCCTGTCCATAAATCATGGGTAAGGCACATGGCACCGTCTTGGCAATTGCCTTTACCTTCACAAGCGCGCGCGTCTACCGACTCATCCACCGCTGAGATAATACTCATAATGGTGATTTCCTCAAGTGACTTGGCAATGTGATAGCCACCCGAAGCGCCTCGTGTACTTACCACCAAACCTTTGCGCCGAAGTTTTGAGAATAACTGCTCAAGATAAGAAATCGAAATTTCTTGCCGTTTGGCAATGTCTGACAATGAGACTGCCATTTCGTGTTTTTGCTCTTGCAACGCCAGATCTAGCAGTGCGGTCACTGCATAACGCCCGCGAGTAGTCAAACGCATCATAGCCCCCAAATATTATCGTTATTGCAGCGCATTACACTAATGGGTATGTCTGCTATTTATCGCCTATTATATGAAATTCCGAGTTATTTAGTCAAGATTAAATCTTACTAATTTACTCAAGTTTGGCTGCGAAAGTCAATTGAGGTTTCAAAATAGCCCATGCCCCTTAAAAATAGCAAATTCCCCAGCCCACTGTACTCACCAGCAACAGTATTATCAGCACCAACAGCACCCTTTTTAGCAATTTGTTTTGACTTTGAAGCTGTGATACTTGGGTTTGTAGCGCTGTATTTTCTAATTTTTCCCCATTTAACTGTTGTTTGAGGGCAGTAATTTGCTCGCGATAATCATCTAGGGTCTTATGAGGTTTTTTGGGTTTGTCCGCTTTTTTATCACCTTTAAGCGTTTTGGTAATCAAATACAACAACTGATTGACACCAATACCGTTCAAAAATGCTTTAATTTGTTCAACTTTTTGTGCTTCACCACGTATTTGCAGCTGCTTAATGGCAGCGGTTTGGTTAGTTAATAGTGATTGCGCAATCTGCCAAGTAAAGCCATTAATGGTGACATCGACTTGTTGGCTAGGTTGTAGTTGGCGATCAAGCAAGATGCCGTTGATAGTAAAAGTAGCATAAAAAGTTACGTTTGGCACATATGAATGAATACAAAGCACTGTATTGGTCGTGGCAAGCGGATAAACTGCGCGTCTTAAATTACCATCAAATCTTAATAATAATGTGAGCAGTGTTTCAATAATCACCAAAACCACATTCAATGCTGTATAAGCGATATTATATTGTTTGGTTGCATTATTTTTAGAATGGTCGTTCATTGAAAATTCCAGTATTGAAAATCGTAAGCGTATACAGGTTGGTTTGTATGACAGTTTTATCCATTTTAATGACTCATCGCGCCATTTTAAAACGGTATATTGTAAGTCCTGATGACAATTATGTCATGAGATATTGTTGTTTAAAAATACCACTTTGCTTAGCGGCCCTTTGACCTAGCGTTTTGGGCTGAAAAAAGCATCGCTATGCTGCCACTGCGGATATAGCAGCGTTTGTCGCGTTTTGTTGAAAAAAAATGTTATTGTTTGGTATGTTTACAGGTATCTTTTGCAAAAACAAGTAAACACAGTGATAAATCAAGCGATTTTGTGATTAAACCGCTTGTTAAGCTTATCTAGTTTACTTATAATCGAGGCATAATTACTTAGTTGATGTGCCAAGCCTTGTTCGGTGCATTGTTTTAGGTATATATAACGCTATTCTCATCCATAAATTTTGAAGGATATTCTCATGAATAAATCAGAGTTAATTGACAACATCGCTAAAAAAAGCGGCTTAACTAAAGCACAATCAACTGACGCATTAAACGCATTTATCGCGACTATTGGTGAAGCAATGCAAGCCAATGACAGCGTTTCTTTGGTAGGTTTTGGTACTTTTAGCGTTAAAGAGCGTCAAGCCCGTGTTGGTCGCAACCCACAAACCAAAGAAGAGATTCAAATTCCTGCCAGCAAAGTACCTAGCTTTAAAGCTGGTAAAAGCTTAAAAGATATGGTTAACTAATTTTCCCAGATTTTTTGTAAGCGCTTTGTCGCTGGTATTGATTGAAGGGCATATTTGATTAGCAAATATGCCTTTTTTTTGTGAGTTGTTTGTAATGTTAGGGGTTTTGGCAAAAGATAAAAATAGCGGTAATGGTAACCGCTATTTTTTTGGGTCAAATTGCTGTCAATAAACCATTATTGGTTAGGGACTGTAATAGTCTGCCCCATTTTTAGGGAAGCAGATGGGCTTAGTCCATTCATAGCTGCCAGTTCTTTGGCGCTGATGCCATACCGCGCAGCTAATGAGATTAAACCATCGCCACTTTTGACTTTATAGGTGGTGGTGGTTTTTGGTAGCTTGATAGTTTGACCAATCAATAATGATTCGTTGCCTTTTAAGTTATTGAGCGCCGCTAGCTCACTTTTGGCAATGCCATATTTGTTGCTTAGGTTGGTTAAGCTGTCCCCAGATTTTACTTGGTAGCTTTGGGTGTCACGGCTTGATTTGACGCTTTTACTATCTTTTTTTTCTCTTTCAGACTTTGTGCCCGTATCTTTGTCTTTGATCGCTAGCGGCTTGGTAGGTACTGAGGTGGTACTTTGTGGAATAATAATCTTTTGATTGATCAAAAGGCTTGCCGTGGGCTTCATGTTGTTTGCTTTGGCAAGGTCTGCTACCGAGAGTTCAAAACTATTGGCAATGCTGCCTAAGCTGTCACCAGCGCGTACGGTATATGCCACTGATTTGCCAGTTTGTGCATACTTTATTTTTTCTGCTTTAACAGGCAGGTTAATGACTTGTCCTAGCTGTACACGGTGGTTTTCATCAAATTGGTTCATCTCAGCGATGTCTTTGGCAGAGGTTGCGTATCGGTCTGCAATCCCTATCAGGGTGTCGCCTGTCTGAATGGTATATTTGGTTATTGGTTGCCCGTTAGTAGCTTTGGTGGCAATAGCCTTGGTGGGTTGTACTGATTTTGGCATTTTATCAGGAATCAGCCAAAGGTTTTGGTTGGTACGAACCTGATAGTTAACGGGGATATTGTTGAATTTTGCCAATTCGCTTAAGTTTAGGTCAAATTTATTGGCAATGCCTGTGAGCGTGTCACCTGCTTGTACTACGTAACTATGCGGTTTACTTTTTGCTGTATCTTGGGGCTTTGGCTCTGTGGGCTTGGCATCGTATAGGTACAAAGTCGCACCTGCGAGTAGTGGCGCATTGGCATCCATTTGGTTCCATTCTGCAATATCTCGCCAGCTAACGCCCATGCGGCTGCCAATGTTAGCCAGGGTGTCGCCCGATTTTACTTGGTAAGTCGAGCGTGTTCCTACAGGACGTCTTTTGACAGTAGCCATTTTTTCAGTACTGGTTGCTGGGTCTTTGGCAATGGTATTGGCAGGCTTGGTTGCTACGGTTTTTGGTAGGCTAGCAGACGGCTCTTCATAGGTTAATTTTTTGCTTTCACCTTTTGCTTCAAGTACTGATTGCTGGGTTTGGATGGCGTCTAGTTTGATGTTACCATCTTTTGGGTTGATGGCTTGTTCTACTTGTGGCGCGGTTTGTTCAATTTGTTTAGCAATTAGACTGCGTTCTTGTTCGGTTAACGGTGGTTCTTGCACAATCGTATTATTTGGCGTAACAATGGCGGATGTGGTTGGTAGGGTGTTGGTTGATTGCATTTCTGCAGTCACTTGACGCTGCTCAGCAACTGTGATTGGCGGTTCTTTAATGACTGTGTTTGTGGTAGTAGCTGTAGGGGCAGCAGGGATAATCGGGGCAATATAAGTGGTCGTTTGATTTTTGACCATGCTATTCGCCATGGCGGCAAGCTCACTACTTGATGAAGGCAAGGCGGCAGGTTCTTTTTTGCCAAAGGCTTGTTGAGTGGCGCTTAATGATTCGCCATTGTTTTTTGGTGGTGTATAAGTAGTGGTCGCGGGTCGATTGGTAGTGGGGGTTACGTAGCTATTGTTTGCAAGGTAGCCTTGCTGGCTCATATAGCCGTTGCCACGCAATTGGCTAATTTGCCGATCAATTGATTCATTAATATCGTTAGGAATTAATACACGGCTAGGCCCTGACGTATCCACTGCCCCAGCAATTAGCGCGGGGTTTAGGGCGCGTAGCTCATCATAACCTACGCCTGTAAGGCTGCTCACCTCAGAGAGGCTCACGCCCACATTGGCAGGCACACTTCTAAAATGCTGGCGGTTGGCTATTGCAGGCAAGTTGACATTGTAGCTACTGGGATTTTTGACAATTTGTGCCACGGCTAAAAAACGGGGCACATAGTTCATGGTTTCGGTGGGTAGTTTGAGTGACCAATAGTCAGTAGGCAAGCCCCGAGCTTCGTTATAGTTAATGGCCGATTGAATACGCCCTGGGCCTGCATTGTAAGCTGCCAACGCCAATTCCCAGCTACCAAACTGGTTGTATAAAGCGGTTAAAAAGTCATACGCTGCACGGGTAGATTCAATGACATCACGCCGCCCATCAAATGTACTGGTTTGATTAAGACCATAAATTCTGCCCGTACTTGGGATAAACTGCCATAGACCTGCGGCAGATGCGTTACTGTTGGCGTTTGGGTCATATGAGCTTTCAATAACAGGCAAGAGGGCTAATTCGGTCGGAATGTTACGGCGTTCTGCTTCTCTCACAGTATAATATAGGTAGCGACTCGCCCGCGCAGTTAGGCGATTTAAGTAATCTTGACGAGTGATAAACCAGCTTTTTTGTGCCTCAATTCTTGGATCATAGACATTGGCATTCATTCTAAAATTGACCCGCAGTCTATCCCACAGATTACCATAGCGCTGTACGAGTAGCGCGTTATTTTCTACCATGGTCATGTCTGTGGCTTCAAGCAAACCTTCTAATTCATCCAAACTATCCATATCGAGCAAGGCTGCGTTTTCTTGGGCGCTACGGGCATTACCCGCTTTATTGGCGGCGTTTGCACCCACGGTTTTGGATACGGACTGATGAGTAGTACTTACCGTAGGCGCGCTACTACAAGCAGCCAATAATAGGGATGATACGGCTAAAGATAACGGTTTAATGCACTTAGATGAATGGGGAGTAAACAACGACATGATATTTCCTAGGCTTTCTTCAGCAATTATTATACAGATCAAACTACTGGTGGTAATAGCTTATAACCTTACCCATCAACACCAGAAATCAACAAAAAACGGTCTACTTATCAGGTAGCCGAAAAACTTAATCATGTCGAAATTATACAAGAATATGGGCAAAAGTGGCACAAAACTTTATCCAAGCTTAAAATAACACCGTAAATAATAAACTTAGGTTGTTTTTTTACAGAATCTAGTGTTTTTCAATCACCAGTTGGCTAATAGCGCGGGATAATACCAGCGCATTTGCCGATTCTGTCAAAGTGATACGAGATGTGGTTACCAAGCGAGTGGTGATCTCGTTTTCTACAATTACCTCAGTGGTCACCGCATCCGCTTTTGCTTGCGTGCCACTGATAACAATGTTATTAATTTGAATGTTGTAGCCATATTGACTGGCTTTTGACCAGTTATTTTGTAGCAAATTCAAATAATTGGACTTATTAAGGGTACTAGATTTGCCTTTTCGAGATACAGAAATCAGCGCATCCTCTGCTACCAAATTACCAACCCTTGTCATACTTTTGGCATTGGCAGCAGCGGTCATCGCAGCCGCGTATTTTTCCACTTCTTTTGGGGTAATTTCTGCTTGAGCGGGGTTTATCATACCCACTGCCATAGCTGACAACAGACCAAAAGCACTCAGTGTAGAGGATGCGCGGTTTTTCTTTGGCAAGATGCGAGGTATATTTTTGATCACATTTGAGGACATCGTAATTTCCTTACAGTCACTATTTTAGCTTTAACCGCTAGATTTTAACAGCTAGGTTTTAACGGCTATATGAAATAATTTGTTACAACTAAGCATATCACAGCATTTTAGACTGATTGTTACTCATTTATTAATG
>RRZU010180151.1_pt1 | contig 180118 bp, 160 predicted proteins | sample 2165561 | NCBI WGS metagenome assembly RRZU01 (sample SAMN10456909, study PRJNA506462) | wastewater metagenome | isolation source: wastewater sludge | place: USA: Moscow, Idaho
AACAGATTGCAACAGCTTAAATTAATGTTTTCCAACCACACCAATGCAGGAACCTACGACCACAAAATTTAAGCGCTACATCGGCATCGACTATTCCGGGGCAGTGACTGCGGAGTCTAGCCTGAAGGGGATTCGGGTGTACGCAGCGGAGGGTGAATCGTTACCGATCGAGGAGAAACCACCGCCCAGCCCCAAGAAGTATTGGACGCGGCGTGGTCTTGCCGAGTGGCTGGCTAAGCAGTTGCCGGGAAAAACACCGACCATTGTTGGCATCGACCACAGTTTTTCCTTCCCTCTGCGTTACTTTAAAGAGCATCAGCTGCTGCCGGATTGGCCGAGTTTTCTTGATGATTTTCAAGAGCATTGGCCAACTGACGATCAAAATACCTCTGTTGAGTCCATCCGTCGTGGTCTGCAAGGCAATGGTAAGGCCCGCACTGGCAATACCCGTTGGCGTCGCATTGCTGAAGTACGGGCCAAGGCCAAATCGGTCTTTCACTTCGATGTGCCCGGCTCGGTGGCCAAGTCAACCCACGCCGGGTTGCCGTGGCTGCACTATCTCCGCAATCAATTGGGTGACAAGGCTCACTTCTGGCCCTTTGACGGCTGGGAGATCCCGGCTGGAAAATCCGCCCTGGTCGAAATCTACCCCTCGCTGTGGAGCAGGAATTATCCTCAGGAAGAGCGCACTCCCGATCAGCACGACGCCTTTGTCGCGGCTACCTGGTTGCAGCAGGTGGACCAAAATGGCAGCCTCGATCAATTCCTCAAACCCGAACTGCTGCCCGGAGAATATCACGCAATTCAGGTGGAAGGCTGGATTCTCGGCGTTCTGTAATCTAAGCAAATTCGCTTTTTTCCGACCACCCTGAGTCAACTCGGCTCACTTTATTCTTTAAAAAAACTTTTTCGGGTATCAATCCAAAAAGTTCCCTTGCTCCACACTCGCCGCACCTTATTGTTAACCAGAGAGGCCGCGACTTGGCTAACGCTATAGAGTAGCAAAGGCGGCAAGAATACCGTACTATGGTTGTGCTTTGGATGTTCAGGCACTAGTGACAATGACCTGTTTTGAGGCTTGAAAGCACTTTTCACAGGAAACTTTGGGTACAGCAATGAATATTTCCAAGTTCGCCATCCCTGAAATTATCTTTGGCCGCGGCAGTCTCAGCTACGCCGGACAATGTGCCCGCAGTCTGGGGGCAAAGAAGGCCTTTGTGGTCAGCGATGCCGGCATTGAAGAGGCCGGCTGGCTGAAGCACCTGCAGGATATTCTGGAAAAGGAGGGAATCCGCTGGGTCTACTATCCAGGAGTAGTGCCTAATCCCCGGGATTATCAGGTGGAGCAGGGGGCCGAGTTCTATCTCAAGAACGGCACGGATGTTATTATTGCCATTGGGGGGGGCAGCGTGCTGGATACAGCCAAGGGCATTGCTATTCTCGCCAGTAATGGCGGTAAGATTGCCGACTATGAAGGGGCCAACCGCGTGCCCCATCCCCTGCCGCCCATGCTGCTCATTACCACCACGGCAGGCAGTGGCTCTGATATCAGTCAGTTCTGTATCATTACCGATACAGAGCGTCAGGTGAAGATGTCTATTATCACCCGTACCCTGGTGCCGAACATTGCCATTGTCGATCCGCTTATTCTGCGCACCAAACCTGAATCACTCATTATCCACGCTGCCATTGATGCGCTTGCCCATGCCATAGAAGCCTACATGTCGCGTATTGCCTCGCCGCTCACCGAGATGCATTCGTTAAAGGCCGTGGACATCATCCTTGCTCACCTGCCCGCTGCTGTGGCCACCCGCTCGCTGGAGGCCCTGGAGCGACTCAGTATTGCCTCTGTGTCTGCTTCCATGGCTTTTAGTAACGCCAGTCTGGGGGCGGAACACGCCTTGGCTCATTCCCTGGGCGGATACTTTGATATGCAGCACGGCCTGGTGCACCCCATTCTTCTGCCCAGTTTTATGCGGTTTAACTTGCCTTTTAATACCCAGAAAATGGCGGAATTGGGGCGGGTTATCCTGAAAAATGAACTGGGCTCAGATGAAGAAACAGCCCGAGCTGGGATTGAGCGGCTGGACGATTTCTTTGCCTCTTTTGATGTGCCCCTGCGTCTTAGGGAAATTATGCCAGAGCAGTCACGTTCTGCCCTGGCCCATATCTGCCAGATGGCCGTGCAGGATGCCTGCAACCTGACTAATCCCAAGCCTGCCACCCAGGAGGAATTCCTGCAGATTGTTGAGGAGGTGTGGTGATGGAGCGAACAACCACCCTGTCTGATCTACTGGGCATTGAGCACTGCAAAATTGGCTTTTACCAGGAGCTGCAAGACAAAATTGAACTGCTGAAACTCTCTAATCTGGAGCTCGAGAGTAAGCGTAAGGAAAATCAGGCCTTACAGGATGGTATTACCGATTTGATGGTTGTTTTATCGGACTCCTTAATCTTGCAGCAGGTGAACCATGTTTTCCAGGAATGGTACCCGGTAATACAACCTCTTGGCCGCCCCTGTTACACGGTTTTCCGTGGTCGCAGCGAGCGTTGTGACGATTGCCCGGCCATGAAGGCTTTAGATCTTGATCAGGTGGTGAAAGACCTTTGTATGTATAAGGTTGAGGGCGAGTTTAAACATTATGAAGTGATTGCTTCGCCTTTGAAAGCGAACCCTTCCGGGGAACGACGGGTATTGGTCTTCATGCGGGATGTCACCCTGGAAAAAAATTTTCAGGCTCAGTTTTACCAGGCCGAGAAGATGGCCACGGTGGGGGTTTTGGCAGCGGGTGTGGCCCATGAAATAAATAATCCTTTGGCTGCTATCCACGGTTTTGCCCAGGGCCTGAAAAGAAGACTGAACCGGCTTGAAGCACAGGTGGAAGGCGAACTCTACAGCGATTTTCAGGAGTATACCGAAACAATTATTAAGGAGTGCCTACGCTGCCACGACATTGTGCGCACCCTGCTCACCTTCAGCCGACCCACCACCTCGAATGTGGGTTATGTGAACCTTAACCAGTGTGTGACCGACACCCTTTTTATTTTGCAACACCGCCTTAAGGAACGTGCCGATCTCGTGGTACAGGCCCAGCTCCATCCGAATATCCCGCTCATTACCGGCGATGAGTCGCAGCTCAAACAGGTAATAATTAATCTCTTAAGTAATGCCTTTGATGCCATCGCAGGAGAGGGGACTATCTCAATCAGCACGCAGGTGCAAGATGAGGGAGTAGAGCTGACTATTGCCGACAGCGGTTGCGGCATTCCCGATGAATCAAGGGAAAAGCTCTTTGAGCCCTTTTATACCACCAAGCCCGTTGGCCAGGGCGTGGGCATTGGCCTGTCCACCTGCTATGCCATAGTACAGCAACATGGAGGCAGCATCCGCGTTGACAGTACAGTTGGTGAGGGCGCTTCCTTTCATGTGCTGCTGCCGCTGAGGACAGAGTCATGAAAGATGGCACCTATGCGGTTTTAGTTATTGACGACGAGGAGTCCATCAGGCGGCTTTTGCAAAAGGAGCTGGCAAATGGCATGCGGGAGATTCATGTGGCGGCCGATGGCACCAGCGCGCTTATGCAGATGCGCAGCCACTGGTTTGATGTCATCTTAATGGATTTGCGCCTGCCTGATGTGCACGGTCTTGAACTGCTGATCCAGGTGCGGGAATCCACGCCCCAGGCCGAGGTAATTATGATAACCGGCCACGGTGATGTGGATATTGCCGTGGAGGCCATGAAGATGGGGGCCTATGACTTTATCCGCAAGCCTTTTCATCTTGATAGACTTGATCTGTTAGTGGAGAAGGCGCACCAGCGGGCACGACTGGCTCAGGAAAACAACAGATTGCGTCACGGTACGGAGAGCGGCCAGGAAACGGTACGTTTCATTGGCCATTCCAAGGTCATGAGCGAGATGCAGTTTCTCCTTGCCAAGGTTGCCCCGGCCCGCATTCCGGTACTGATTACCGGTGAATCAGGTGTAGGTAAGGAGATTGTGGCCAAGGCCATCCACCAGGGTTCACCCCTGTCAGTTAATCGCATGGTAGTGAAAAATTGCGCTTCTTTGCAGAAAGAGCTGGCGCGCAGCGAACTCTTTGGCCACCTAAAAGGAGCCTTTACTGGCGCGGATGCCTCCCGCGAAGGTCTGCTCTCCTTTGCCCATGGCAGTACGCTTTTCTTAGATGAGATTGGCGAACTCCCCCTGGAGGTGCAGGCTTCGCTCTTGCGAGTATTGGAAACAGGCTCATTTCGTAGAATTGGTGAAAAAAACGAACGCAATGTCAGTATCCGTTTTCTCTTTGCCACCAACAGGCGTCTGCAGGAAGAGGTGGAGGCAAATCGCTTTAATGAGGCATTTTTCCACCGGATCAATGCCTTTAACATCCACCTGCCACCGCTGAGGGAGCGCCGGGAAGATATTCCCCTTTTAGTGGATTATTTTCTCGGCACACTTGGCCCTGAACATATCCGCTACCAGGTGGTGGCCAGTGCCATGGACTGCATGTTGCGTTACAACTGGCCCGGTAATGTGCGTGAACTGCGCAATGTGATTGAACGGGCCATAATACTTGCTGAAAATGGCATAATAAGCGAACGTTGCCTGCCGAGGGATCTGCTTGAACCCTTAGATGGCAGCGGCGAAACCCTGACCCTAGAGTCAGTGGAAAAACGGCACATCCTTAAGCTCCTTGAGGTGTACAGCGGTAACCGGCAGAAAACAGCAGCCGTTCTAGGGATCAGTCGTAAAACGCTTTACCGTAAATTGAGCCAGTATGCCTTGTTGTGAGTTCTTCGACAGGGAAGGGTGTGGGTTATTTCTACCCAAAGGCCCTGCCTTTTGTGACTAATTGTCCCGGCAAAGGCTGAATCCTGTCCCGAGATAAAGGACAGTTGCACTTATGCCCGCCCCCAAACCCGCTTTAGTCCCCAGCTCTGTTTAGTTTGCACTCCTTGGCATGATCGTTGCTCAGTACAGGGCAAGCGAGACTGTTTGCAACACGGCAGTCCTTAGGCCAGAACAATGTATAACTAGGGGGAACAGATTATGGCAGTTCGAGAACAGGTGTATGGTTTCTTTATTCCCAGTGTAACCTTAATTGGCATTGGCGCAGCCAAGCAAATTCCAGAGAAGATCAAGGCCCTTGGTGCTTCTAAACCTCTTATTGTTACGGACAAGGGCATTACCCAGGCTGGTATTACCAAGGAAATAACCAGCCTCCTTGATGCCGCTAAGATGAAGTATGTGGTTTTTGACGAGACGATCCCCAACCCCACCGACAAGAACGTGCATGACGGGGTGGAGGTGTACAAGAAAAATAAGTGCGACAGCCTTATCAGTTTGGGTGGTGGCTCTTCCCATGACTGCGGTAAGGGCATTGGCCTTGTTGTCGCCAATGGTGGCAAGATCCATGACTACGAGGGAGTGGATAAGTCCACAAAACCCATGCCGCCCTATCTGGCAGTCAATACCACAGCGGGCACTGCCTCGGAGATGACCCGTTTCTGTATTATTACCGATACCTCCCGACATGTGAAAATGGCCATAATTGATTGGCGGGTTACGCCGGGAATTGCTGTTGACGATCCTCTTTTGATGGTGGGCATGCCGCCTGCACTGACAGCAGCCACAGGCATGGACGCCCTGACCCATGCGGTGGAGGCCTACGTGTCCACCATTGCCACTCCCATGACCGATTCAGCAGCGGAAAAGGCCATTGAACTTATTGCCAAATTCCTCAGACCTGCAGTGGCCAACGGGGCTGACATTGAGGCCCGTGAAGGTATGTGTTTTGCCCAGTACCTGGCCGGTATGGCCTTTAACAATGCGAGCCTTGGTCATGTGCATGCCATGGCACACCAGTTGGGCGGTTTTTATGATCTGCCGCACGGCGAATGCAATGCTATTTTGTTGCCGCATGTGGAGCGTTTCAACCTGATTGCCAAGTTGGACCGATTTACCAAGATCGCCCAGTTGATGGGGGAAAATACCAAGGGCCTGTCGCCCAGAGATGCGGCAGAACTGGCCCTGGTGGCCATTAAAAAACTGTCAACGGATGTTGGTATCCCCAGTGGTCTGGTGGAACTGGGCAAACGCTATGGCAAGGAGGTAAAGGCTTCTGATATCGACACCATGGTGGCCAATGCCCAGAAAGATGCCTGCGGTCTGACCAATCCGCGCTGTCCCAAAGATGCCGATGTGAAAGCCATTTTTACCGCAGCGCTGTAACGGTTACGGCAAAGCATACATCTTGTGGGAGAGCAAGAGAAGGGCATCCCATAGGAAGTGCCAAGCAGTTGCCAGGTAAGTAGCCAAGGGCATGTAAAACGGGGCAGAAACAATTGCCCCGTTTTTTTTACCATACCGCAAAATTGAGATGGGCTCAGGTAATTGCACCTGTCTGCGGGGAGGTTGTTTGCTGCTACTTCCCGCATTCACTTTACGAGCAAGAGAAGAGCTCGTTTAATTACTTTCTCCCCATGCCTTGGCACTGCGTGTAATTTTTTTGCGCACAGTCTCCCAGGCGCCGGGAACAGTAAATAAAGACTCGGCAAGGGACGCGAGCATCTTGTTGTACAATTCCCAGGAGACCGTAAAGGTGAGTTCATCAGGTTTCATAAATTTCCGGGCCGAGGGGTCAAAGCCGCCAAGAACCGCCTTCTCCATTTCCCTTTCCTTGTAGTAGAGGGGCCAGGCAACGATATTGGTACAGCCCGCACCAAAGGGAGAAACCACGCTCTCCATTTCTCCTGTGGTAAAGGTTGTGTGCATAAAAAGACCGGTCAACACCTCGGGGCGGGCAAAAAAGGTAATAAATTCTGGCTCTTCATCTGCCACAAAGAGGGAAAGCGGCTTAAATATGCAGTAGTTTGCCGGGGCCTTGCGGGGATTCACCTCTTTCAAGAATTTCTGCATGGACGCAGGCGTTGGCAGATAACGTTCACCATGGATGGGTGTGCCGGGAAAGCCGGTGGTTACATAGTGTTCTATAAAACGAAGATTGGGCTTCATCATGGCGCTGTAAAAGACACCGCCCGGACAGCCATACTCTTTTGCGGAAATATAGGCGGGACAGTGTTTTTTCCTGGCCAGCCAGATATTACCAATTACACATGAGAAACACTTAAAAACTTCCTGGAAATCAACCTTTCCCTCTGCTTCCAGTTCGCGGGACAAGGGTGGGCCGGGTTTAGGACCATACCCCGGTTCTGGCTTTTTGTTGTCGTAATACACTCCAAGGGGTTCTTCCTCTAAACCAAGGTAGTTAAGCAGCAGCTTGGTACCGGCAAAAACATTTTGATCAATCATTAGTTGCCTCCTTGATTTTTCCATCCTTTTCCGACCACTGCGGGTAAATAAGCATGGCCTTGCCCAATAATAATACTTTTAAACTACACTAATAGGACGCAACTTGGCTAGAGCCCAGCTGATTTTTCCAGGAGGTGCGATTCGTTACCTGGATAGCAGGGTATATTTATCTCAAGGGGGATTTTTTTGCTCTCTGCAAGGGCTTTGCCCAACCTAAAGGAAAACCAGAGGCAGGGCGCAACACCAGCCAGCCGCCGCGATATGGGCGAATAAAACCCTTTCCCAAAGTGAGGGCAACTAAACGGTCTTTTGTGAATATCAGGCAAAATGCCCGAGGATGTTGTTGCGACCAGAGCGAGATTTCATACATGGAGTCTAGAGCAACAAGGGGCTCACTCAACCTGCCAGCAAACTGGAACTGGTCGGATAATTGTGGGGGGAAAACAGCTACAGTCTCCCCTTTTGCCTGCAGATTGTTGAGGGCCTTACCGACAGCCGACTGATCAAAGAGGTTGTGCAAGGGGCTGGCCACAACAAGATGCAGGGCAACTGTCAGAATAATCAGAAAAAGAGACAGCACTTTAATCGATGTTAGAGCGGATCGAGGCTGCTTAAAAACAAGTAAACCAGCCCCGCAGCCAAGGGGGATAAGGGCAAGCCATTTAGGTATATGCCGTAAAATCTCCTTATCTCCGCCATGGAGGGGAAGATAAGAGATGATCAGCAAGAAGGCGGAGAGGGCGAAAAAGACTGCAACTATGGGTATTTTCTCATATTTTGTCGTATATGCTGAAATGACAATGATGCGTGCGAGCAGGAGAGCACTGATCGGCAGTATGGGCAGTATATAGTGTATCTGTTTTCCGCTGACAAAGGAGAGCAAAAGAAGAGGAGGAATCAGGGCGCAGAGGCAGAAGCGGATGGATTGATCTGCCGTGGCCTTTTGCCAATCACGCCACGAGGGCGGATAAAAAAACCATGGAAAGAAGAGCAGCGGGGTCCAGAGCAGATACCAGTAAAAAGGCCGTTTATGGGCAAAGGAGCTCACCATTCTCCCTGCTGTCTGACTAAAGAGTATTGCCTGGCTATAGCCATTTCCGCCGGCAAGTGCAGCCGGAAGTGCCCAGCAGGAGGCAAGGGTAAGGCCGCCTGCTAGCGCAAGCAGGGCAGAGGTGAACCAGCGGCGCCAAGAGATGCAATGTTGCCTGTGCCACCATGGTGCCAGGATTATTGGTGGAACGACAAATAAAAAGATGACGGGCCCCTTGGCAAGAATGCCCAGCCCCATGGAAAGACCAAGCCCGATCCACGGCCATATGGAAACTCCCTTTGCTGCCTGCAAAAGAGAAATAAGGCTCAGTAGTGAAAAAAAGGTAAGCAAGGTGTCAAACATGGTCAGAGAGGCTAGAACTGTCCAGAGCCAAAAACCGAGGAGGATGTATGCGGCCGCTTGCTTAATCTGTACTTGCCCAGGCCAGAGCAATCTGGCAAGCCTTATGGTCAAGGCCATGGAACCTAGAGCAAAGAGAGGCCCAACGAGTCTGCCTGCCCACTCGCTAACGCCAAAAACTGACCAGAGTAGATGGATAAACCAGAATAACAGAGGTGGCTTTTGACTGTAGGGTTCGCCGTTAATGTGTGGAACGAGAAAGTTATGGCTGTGCCACATTTCCCAGGCAACGGAGAGATACCTGGTCTCATCGATGGGCATGGGTGGTCTGGCATAGAGGAGGGCAAGGACGATAATGCACCATAACAAGACCCATTGCCAATCAAACTGTCTTTTTACCTCAACCATGGCGGGCAACATGGCGTTCTTTTTTGACAAAATAGAGATTACGCAGATAGACTAATAAACCGGTGCATTGTCCGACAATGAAGACAGGGTCTTTTTTATAGAAGGCATAGGCAAGCAGGGTAGCTCCTCCTAGCACACTGAAATACCAAAAACTAACCGGTACAATCGATTTTTTTTCACGTTCGCTTGCCAGCCACTGCACAAGAAAACGGCAGGAAAAACAGGCTTGCCCAAGAAACCCGATGGCAAGCCAGATGCTTTGATTATTCATTACCAGCCTCGTCTCCTATAATTTCTGACCTAATCGTTCTTTTGCCCAGCCACATAACGCCAAATAAGTCGATAATCCCGCAGAAAAGCCGATCGAGCGTACCGTATTTGGATTGCCCGTACAGCCTCTTTCTATGATGGACAGGCACGTTTATTATCTCTCCTCCCTGTTGGATAACCAGGGCAGGAAGAAATCGGTGCATGTGATTAAAGACTGGGAGCGAGAGGAAAACCTCCTTGGGAAAAGCCTTGATGCCGCAGCCGCTGTCGGGGATGCTGTCGCCTAACAGTGAGCTTCTTATCTGGTTTGCGATACGTGATGTAAAACGTCGCCAAGTGGAATCATGGCGGTTTATTCGGTGGCCGTTAATGAGCAACAATCCATGCGTCGCATTTTTTTCGGCAAAGATGGCAAGAAAGCGTGCAATATCTTTGGGATCGTTTTGCCCATCGCCATCAAGGGTAATAATCAGAGGGTATGCTGCTCTTTGCACCCCTGTGCAAAGGGCGGCACTCTGGCCGCACTGACGGGCATGGCGTACGTATGCAAAGTTTTGCATCGTTGCCTTGAGTTGTTTTAGTTTGTCCTGGGTTTCGTCTGTTGAGTGGTCATCAACAAAAAGTATCTCAAAACTGTGTGCAGGGTTAAGTGAGGTTCTGATCTCATGAGTCAGTTGTTCAATGTTTTGTGCTTCGTTATGGACCGGAATAACAACCGAAAACTGCATAGTAAATTATCTCCCATTGCGGTTACTAGCACCTGGTGCCGGAGAAGGCATGGGGCAAGAACTGTATGCGGCACTCTTTGCAAAACAGTATAGATGATGAAAATGAAGAAGAGATAAAGAGGAGATAAAGCGGGAATAAAGTGAAAGCCCTGTGGTAACAAAAAAATCAGGTATGGGAGAAGTCTATCCTTCGCCCGTGGGGAGAAGTACCAGGAACTGGTTAATCTCTGCCGACTTGTGCGAGGCCACGATGGAGCCGTGGTGCAGCCTCACTATTTGTTGCACAATGGCAAGCCCCAGGCCTGCACCGCCAAACTGCAGGGCCCTTGATTGTTCAACACGGTAGAATTGCTCAAATATTTTTTCAAGGCTCTCTTTGGGAATGATCTTGCCTGTGTTGGCAATGGAGAACTCAACCATGTCTTGCACAGGTCTTGTTGCCAGCCAGATCTGCCCCACCTCCGGCAGATTATATTTTATGGCGTTATCTAAAAGGTTGATGAGCATTTGCAGCATTTTTTCCCGGTCTCCCCAGATAACACTTTGTTCCAGGGTCGTATGTACCGTGATATCTCTGCTCACCAAAATATCTTCAAACTCTTCAAGAACGTGCAGGATAAGGGGGTTGAGATCGACGGCCTCAGGGGTAAAGGATTCGTGCTGTTCAAGGCGGGATATCTCCAGCAAGTTGCGCACCATTTTGTTGAGCCGGTGCAGGGTGTCGAGCTGTTTTTCGATGATGTTTCGAGCATTTTCAGGCAATTCTTCCTGGAGGATCTTTTCATGACCAAGCATGAGCACCGTCAGGGGTGTTTTCAGTTCATGGGAGGCGCTACCTATGTACTCTTTTTGTCGGTCAAATGAAAACTGCAACCGGTCAAACATCTTGTTTAAGGATTCGGAAAGGGTATGCAGTTCGTCACGGTTTTTTCCCACGGGAAGCCGCTTATCTAAAGAAACCTCACTTATCTCCCGGATCATGGCATTGATGCGGACCAGCGGCTTTAAAATGCCACCGGAAAGAGAGTAACTGGCAATAATAACCAGTATGGTCGCAATACCGGCACCCATGAGGCTGCCAGTAATAAGCTCGTTCATCTCCAGTTTAAAGATCGGCACCGGTCTGGCAACATAAAGGGTGTAGTTTTGCTTGTTTATCTCTTTTTGTTCTCGCAAAACTCGAAATGGAACCTCTTTTTGTTGCGCCTCTGCAAGCTCTTGCCGGTCATCCTCGGTTAACCCCAGGTACTCGAGGGACATTTCTTTTTTTACAAAAGAGAAACGCTCTTTGCCCTGCAAAGGTAGATCGATCTGGGATGCCATGGTGCTTTGCATACGAACTCTATTGTCCGCATCGATAACCTTGATGTAGTACCTGTTAAAGGGGTACCGGCTGAGCACTGCCACTGGCCCGGTGTCGTGACTCTCCGCGTTCAGGCGCTCAATGACTATATCTCGTATGTCCTGCAGATCGCCGTCAATGAGGTAGAGGGGTTGTTCCGCTATTTCACGGAGACTAAAGAATGAAAAAACAATGGCAACAAGCAGAGTAAAAGAGGAGGTCCAGATGGTGATTTTCGTCCGGGCTTTCATGAAAAGATTTTATTTATCAATGGTATAGCCAGCTCCGCGAACTGTTTTCACAAGGCTTTCGCTGCCATCTGCCTGCAATTTTTTCCGCAGGTTTTTGATGTGTACATTGACCACGTTCGACATGGTAAAGGGGTCAAAATTTTCCCCCCAGACATGTTCCGCCAAGACGAAACGGGAAATAACCCTGCCGCGGTTGTGCATGAGAAACTCCAGGATGGAAAATTCTTTAGTCGTTAGATCAACTGCTTCACCTTTTTTCAGCACCACACGGCTGACCGTATCAAGAGTTACATCGCCGCATTCGATGAGCGGATTAGCTTCGTTGCCACGTCTGAGCAGGGCGCGGATTCTTGCCAGTAATTCGGACAGTGAAAATGGCTTTGCCAGGTAGTCATCTGCTCCGAGATTCAGTCCCTGCACCTTGTCAACCACATCGCCTTTGGCGGTCAGCATAAGAACGGGCGTGGACAGGCCTTCCTGTCTGATGGTTCGTAATACCTCTAAACCATTGAGTTTTGGCAGCATAATGTCAAGAAGAATAAGGTCGTGGCTCTCGCCCCAGATTTTTTCCAGGGCATCCTCACCATCCATGCTGGTATCAACGGTGTAGTTCTCGGCCTCCAGCAGGCTGCGTAGCCGCTCGGAGAGATCTAAGTTATCTTCAACAATCAGAATGAACATGGTGAATTATCCTTGGGCCAGACAGTCTCGGTAAAGCATATTATTTCATGAAATTACATATTATTTTTAGTCTCAAGTCGGTGTGTACCACAACACCACTCACCGTTTCATGGCCCTCCTCCAGGCCTAATGCCATCAAAACCTGAAAAGGATTGCTAGAGGCCAGCGTAGACAAATATACACATAAAAGGTGAAGATGCGGTGAAGAAAGAAAATCATGATTCTTCTCTTTTGTGGTGTCGGCAAAGATTGTGGAGCGAGGATTGGGACAAGACGTCCTCGGGGGCGGGGGGAGTGCCAACAATCCAATTGAATTTTCTTGTAATTTTATTCATGATGGTGCCACCTTTTTTGTATGCGCGCTCCGGGCGCGCTAATGCCTACTCTCTATACCTCGGCATCAGGCCTTGGGCTTATAAAAGGCGGTATTTTTGCCTCTACCGGGTAGTTGAAAGAATAATTAAGGAAGAATGAATGCAACAAATTGATCTGCGAAGCGATACTGTGACCCGCCCCACCCCTGGCATGCGTGAGGCCATGCTGAATGCCGAGGTGGGTGATGACGTCTACGGAGATGATCCCACGGTCAACGAGCTGCAGGAATATGCCGCTGACCTCTTTGGTTTTGAAGAGGCGCTTTTTACCTGCAGTGGCACCCAAGCCAATTTGATTGCTTTACTCGCCCATTGCGAGCGGGGTGACGAATATCTGGTGGGGCAGACCGCGCACACTTATAAATACGAAGGTGGAGGTGCCGCTGTCTTTGGCTCCATCCAGCCGCAACCCATCGAGTTCAGTCCAGATGGCACCCTTGATCTTAAGAAGGTGGCGGAGAAGATTAAGCCAAATGACTTCCACTTTGCAAAAACGAGACTCCTGTGCCTGGAAAACACTCAAAATGGTCAAGCGCTGCCACTTGCCTATTTGCAGGAGGCATGGGACTTCACACGGGTGCATGGCCTGAGACTCCACCTTGATGGGGCACGTCTGATGAATGCCGCTGTCAAACAGGGAGTCGATGTTAAAAGCATAACCAAACACTTTGATACGGTCTCGGTCTGTCTATCGAAAGGCCTGGGAGCGCCCGTCGGCTCGATACTTTGTGGCAGTTCTGAGTTTATTGCCCGAGCTAGGCGGTGGCGAAAGGTCGCTGGCGGTGGCATGCGGCAGGCCGGTATTCTAGCCGCTGCAGGCCTGTATGCTTTACAATATCAGGTGACTCGGCTTGCGGAGGATCATGACAAGGCCCGGGAACTGGCTACTTTGCTTACGGCAATTCCACCGCTGCAGGTAAAATACAGCAAGAGCCAGACCAATATGGTTTTTGCCGAAATGGAGGAGCGGCACGCCGACCCACTGGCGCAATGGTTGAAGAAGGAAGGGATATTAGTTAACCCAGGCAAAATAATGCGCATGGTCATGCACCTGGATGTAGCTCCAGGGGCAGTGAGCCAAATTGCAGAAGCAATAAAAAGCTATTTTCAACAGGCTGAGTGCAACCTGAACCTGCCTGCCACTGGTAATAACACAAAGGAAGTTCGCTACTTCTGACGAGGATTTCTGGCAATGATTATGGCATTTATTTCAATTCTGTGCGGTCTGGCGCTACTTGTTTGGAGTGCTGACCGCTTTGTGGAAGGCTCGGCTGTCACCGCCCGCTATTTCGGCATGCCACCCTTACTTATTGGCATGGTGATTGTTGGTTTTGGCACCTCTGTGCCGGAGTTGGTGGTCTCTGCCCTGGCCGCCATGCAGGGTAACCCCGGCATCGCGCTTGGTAACGCTTATGGTTCCAACATTACCAATATTGCCCTAATTTTAGGGGTCACGGCCTTAATCAGCCCCATTGCCGTGCATTCGCAGGTGCTGCGCAAGGAGCTGCCTATCCTGACCCTAGCAACGGCCCTAGCGGCCGGGCAACTTTTAGATGGTGAAATTTCCCGACTTGATGGTGTGGTCTTACTCTTAGTCTTTGGCATTTTAATGGCCTGGACAGTATGGCAGGGTTTGCGCAAGAAAGAAGATGCACTGGCTAGAGAGATGGAGCAGGAGCTGGATGAAAATTCTATGCCCGTTAAAAGGGCTCTTTTGTGGTTGGTTTTGGGGCTGTCGCTGCTGATTGTTAGTTCCCGCATGTTAGTTTGGGGCTCGGTGCAAATCGCCCATCATTTTGGAGTCAGTGACCTGATTATTGGCCTGACTATTGTGGCCGTGGGTACCTCCTTGCCAGAGCTGGCTTCATCGGTTATTGCCGCTCGCAAAGGTGAGCACGATATCGCTCTAGGTAATATTCTCGGCTCCAACCTGTTTAACACCCTGGCCGTGGTGGGCATTGCCGGTACTATCCACCCCCTTGATGTCGGACCAGAGGTCTTGCATCGCGATATACTGGTGATGGCGGCCCTGACCCTGTCACTTTATGGTATTTGTTACGGGGTCCGGGGGCCTGGTCGAATCAACCGCTTTGAGGGTATTTTTTTATTGGCTGCTTATGTCGGCTACACCGTGTACTTGGTACGGACGGTTTTTGTCGGGTAGGTCCTGGCAATTAACCGGCAAGGAACCAGGCAACTATAAAACCGGGGCCAGTAAGGCCGCCCCTTTTGCCACAAAACGTTGCCAGAGCGACTGGTCATCTAACTTGTAAGACTCAAGCTTTTTTGAATGTGCTATATCTCTTAAAAGCATGTTCTCTACTTCACTGGCAAAATGTTGGTCAGCCACGGCGGCGCTGACCTCAAAATTAAGGCGAAACGAGCGATTATCAAAGTTGACCGTGCCAATCACGGCTAGACGGTCATCAATTAACATCACCTTCTGGTGCATAAAACCCTGGTCGTAATAATAGATCTGCGCCCCCATGCCTGAGAGTTCGCTTAAATACACCTTCGCCGCATTGTGCACAAACCAGTTGTCGTTGAGTGCCGGTGTAATAATGCGTACCTCCAACCCCTTTAATAGAGCAAGGCGCAAGGCGGTGAGGGTGGCGGCATCCGGAATAAAGTAAGGCGTAGCAATCCAAATACGATGGCGGGCGGCATTGAGTAGGTTCGTGAAAAAGAGGCTGGCGGTTTCCTGTTCACCTGCCGGGCCAGAGGCCAAAATCAGCACACTCTCATCGCCTTCAGGGGCGCTTTGGGCTTCCCAGTCCAGCTCCTCAAGCAGGTTTCGGGAAGCCCAGTGCCAATCAAGAAAAAATGTAGCCTGAGCTGCCAAGGCAGCAGGACCCACGATACGCACATGTGTGTCACGCCAGGGCGTCAGCTTGCGATCTTTTCCCAGATAGTCATCACCAACATTTAATCCGCCAAGCCAGGCCTCTTTGCCGTCCACCACCACTATCTTGCGATGATTACGAAAGTTGAGCTGGAAAGCGTTGTTGATCCCCTGACGGGTATTAAAGGGGAGAATCTGAATACCGGCATCTTGAAAATCGGCAAGCCACTCCTTAGATAAATCCTTAGTCCCCAGCTCATCATAGAGTACGTATACGGCCAGGCCTTCTTTGGCCTTTTGAATGAGCTCTTCCTTAAAGGTATTTCCGATAGTGTCTGGCCTTAAGATATAGAACTGGAACAAAATGTATGATTGGGCCTGGGCAATTCCATTGCGAATGCTCTTGTAGGTTTCCTGCCCATTTTCCAGAAGAGTAACTTTGTTGCTGTGCAAAAAGGGGATATAGGCAAGCTTTTTGACGGCCTCATATTCGGGGAAGAAGGTGGGTGACTGTACATAGTATGGCTTAATATTGTGGAAAAATTGATCAAGCCTTTCATGTGCCTTTGTTGAATCTGCCAGCCATGACGAGGAGTAGCCATTGAACTTGCTGCGCCCAAAAACCCAGTACGCCGGCACGCTGATAAGTGGAAAGGTGTTGAGGCTTATTGCCCAGGCAATAGCCCCTTGCGAGGTTCTGGTGCTGATAATAGCGTTGATTGAGCTGATAAAGCCGAGAACGTGGAAGAGTGCTATAGTTATACTGAGCATTTTTATCTTCTCTTTTTTCTTCATGTGGTCGCGACACTAGCAACAAAGTCTTTCCGTTAACCAGCTTATGAGCTTCATAGAAGTTAGTTTTTTATTAGGAGAAATGATGCCATCTCCTTTTATTTTTGGCAATTTTTAATGCTATTCTAAAACTGGGATTATCCCTTCGCACCGCAGTTCGCAGAGGCACCCAAGATAGGCGTGTGCATAGTTAACTACAAAACTATACACACGCCATAATGCTTTTTCGGTCTTTATAAAAACAAATAACAAGTCTACTTAAAGGAAATAAAAAGTGGTTCCTGCCCATATCAGTGCGTGCATGGCGCAGGACACGGGCACAGGATACATGACAGGATAGCATTATGCTGGCTCAGCTTTTTTGCCTTGAATGAGCAGGGCAAAGGCGGCGATAATTGCAAAAATACCAGCGACAATGGCCCAGAAAGGCAGCAGCCAGATTACCGTTGCCTGCGTAATAAAGGGGTTAATGACAATGAGTATACCAAAAAGAATATGGAGGATACCCATGAAAAAACTGCTCCAGGACCAGGAACCAGATCTCCCGGCAAAGAGGTGCATGCTGCCAGCAACAATGACAATAAAACCAATTGTGTAGGTCCAAAAGGTACCAAGCGCCAATCCGCTGATAATGGGCTGATGCATGAGGATGAAGCCGGCAAATATACTCAAAATGCCGCTAATAACAATCCAAACGCGGGCCTTGCCAGTGCGGCCCATAATGCCTTCAACCAGATCAAACACCCCGCCAACCAGCCAGTATGCTCCCAGAAATATAATAAGAGAAACGAGGGTTGCCGCTGGTTGGGCATGCATAAGCAGGCCAAAGAGAATTAATAAAATCCCCCGCACCAGTGGCATCCACCATAGTTTTGCCAGCATTTGCCGTACCTCTGCCTCTTTCTCTGTTGATGCGATAGGTCCATCAAGTGATGTTGACATGGTTCCCTCCTGTTAACTTATGAATATACCTTCCTTACATTGCCATACTAACTGAATAGCCCTTCCTTTTCTAGGTAATCTTTGCCAAATAATTGCAACCTGCCATGAAGGCTATCTGGCTGAGCATCTCTTGCGGCATCTATTCGACTTTTCAGGCAGAATCTTCTTGTAAACTTGCCGGTCAAAGCCACGAAAATTATGGAAGGTATCAGTGAAACCCCTGATGAAACCAGCGAAATAGTTGAAGATTCTTCCGGCTTGACTAGAGGGTGCTGCCTGCGTTTGCCAGGCTTTAAAATTTGGAAATCCATTTTCAGTTTTGCTTGCCTTGCGGCAGTGCACAAGTGGTCTTTGGTTTGCCCTGTTCATTCATCTCTTTATAGGCCTTGCGTCCGATTCCCACAGTGGCTTGCCGGTTGCCCACACCTCCTCTGGCAGATGTATAACCCAATCCGCAAAAGGCGTGGTCTGTTGGGACTGTGGCACCTTTAACCTTGCCTCGACCAGAGGGTGCTCGCGAAACCTGCCGCTGGTATAGAGGGCAAGAATCATGTACTGCACGTGATCGTCGACGTCGATCAGGCCGTAAGCCTGGGAGTCTTTGAGGTGCTGTGCCACAAAGACGTCCAGCTGCCTGCGATCGAGCTTTTTTAGTTCGTCGGGAATGACGCGGAACAGTTGGGCAATCACGGCATCCTGCAGGCTGGGGGGATGCCCGTTGTTTCTCATTCTGCCGTATTGAAAGACCTCTACAGGATCTTCTCCGGGGTAGAGTCCTGCTTCTGGTCCTTTGAGCGGGTAATCCGGATGACCCAGGATGAACATAGTTACGAACATTTTGATTTCGCCATTGCGCAGAAAATGCACAGCCACATGGCCCACTTGCTTTGTATCATACTGGGGAATGGGAATTTCGCGTTCCTGGTAATTCTCGGCATAATTGTCCGTCCAGCCAACGGTTGCCGTCAGCCCCGGCTCCCACGGGTTGGGAATCGCGATGCAACAGGCCTCTCCCCCGCTATGATGTTCCTGCAAAAAACCTCCGCCGCTTGTGCTCTCACCAATACGCAGTGTGAATGAACCTATGCCCTTATCGGTATGATTATAGCCAACTACACTTGATGACAATGAATCCTTGCCATGGAGAAAGATGATCAACGTCACCAGCAATGCACAGAAAATAAAATAGATGATCTTGGGAAGTCTGCCTAACTGATTACGCAGGCGCTGCTTTACTCCCAGGTTTATATCGGCACGTTTATTGGCCCGATTGAGCCTTTTGCGCTGCCTGATCTCATGCCACCATTTAAGGAGCAGCACAATCAGGGGGCTTCCAAGGAGCAGACTGAGTGGAATGGAGATCAGACCAAAGATGAGAACCCCCCAGATGAGGTCTTCCTGAAAAGTGACAGGAGAACAGTTATTGGCTTGCAAACAGGGCGTATCAGGAGGCAAGGGGCGGAAATGCAAATAGACGCCGGGAAGGATAGCTCCCAATAATCCTGCTAAAATAATAGAGAAAAGAAGATTTAAGCCCCAGTTAAATGAGGATTTTGCAGGTTCCTCCGTGACCTTTGGAGTCTTATCCGAATGCATGGGAATAACCTTTTACTCGATTAATATTTCTTCGGAGATGCCTCTGCTCGTCCGTGCCGGGCCTGCAATGATTTGCCGTTTGGTCACTTAATTACCTGGTAAAACTATAAGGGGGCTGTGTTCAGAGGTATAGCAATTTTGCCTGAGCCCAGGACAGAGCACCGGCATTTCAAGCTGCTCTTCCCGATGGCATTTTTTTATTGAAATAGTTGTATTTGACACCACTCACTCGTTTCCGGGCCGCCGCCGCAGGGTCGGCACCACGCCATCCCAGAGCGCGGTGAAGTCTTCGCTGCTCATGGTTTTTTTGCCTTCGATGGCAATCATCTCCCCGAGTTTGGGTGGCGGAGCGCCTTGGTCACGGATTTCGACCTCGGCTTCGAGTTGTATTTCCGCACCGGGAAAGCCGGTACCTGAACTGATCACTGCTGGCTCCAGAGTTGGCGGCACAGAAAGATGCTTGTCGTGGCCGAACCAGGTTGCGTAGAGGTTCAAGCTGTCCCGTTCGCCTTCCCGCATCCAGGCATATTCCATCCATTCACTGCCCGCTAAACCAGACTGGATTCGGCTGGCCATTCGCAGGGTCTTGGCTTTGACATCATCGGAGTGCAAGGAAGTCAGGTCCGGGCGTTTCGATTGGCCGGTCGGCAATTTGATACGAAATTCCGTTTTCGTGTCAATGGGCAGGAGGAAAGCGAACTCGACAGAATCCATGGGGTCTGGCTCACCGGAGAAAAAGCTTAAACCGCCACAAAAGCCCTTGCCAAAGGGAATTTCATCGTTCCTGCGTACCTGGATGGATTGCATCGCCTTGATCACGCCTTCCTTGCCGAGACCTGAGGTGAATACATACAGGATGCCGTCCCGCCAGAGGTAGCCTTCGGTGTCATAGAAAGATTTCGGCCCGGTCGAGCCGTCTGGCCAGGACTTGAGATCCGTCGTGTGATGGTTGAAGGTGATGACGACCCCGTCCGCCATGGTTTCGAATCGTTGCGCGGGTTGATCAAAGATAACCTGGCCGTCTTTTTTCAAATCCTTGACGGCATCCCAGCGGTTGGCCACCTGGCGCTGGAAATCGGTTCGAGATTTACCTGCCCGGGAAATCAGTTTGGAGGAACGATTGCCAGCCAAGTCCGTTTCCAGCAAAACCGGCTCGCTGCCACGCGGCAGGTCGATCAGGTAATTGCCCACGCAAACGGTTTGCATGTCGTGCAGTGCCGGGGTCGCGGGGTGGTTCCGGTCTGGAAAATGGGTTTGGCACAATCCGAAACCCTTACTGGCGCCCCAGATGGCGACAGCAACCAGGGCCAGTCCATACAACGTGCGTTTGACGCTTGTCTTAGAAAGGTCTCTCATGGTCCTTTATCGCCCCTGTTCCTAACCCGGGCCACCGAGTTGTATTGACGCTGTAGTCATTACATGTGCGATTGGTAGAAATTTTCCTAGCGTTAAGCCAGGAGAGAAAAAAGCACTATGGCAATGATCGCCAGCAAGAGCAATGGGATTTGAAAAAGGAAGAGTTCAAATTTTCGCAATCCAGTCCGAGGGGGAGGCGAAATTGCAAATCCAACTGCATTAAGCAGTGCTGCAATCAAAAGCAAAACCAATCCAGGAGCCAAAAAGTTAATGGCATTTGTGACGCTGTCGCCCAGGATGGTTAACCCATCTCCGGGGCCACTTGCATGAAAAGGCATGAGCAGTCCGTAAAAAAAATAAAAGAATGTACCAACTAACGCGCCATATGAGCTTGCTCGTACGATAGTGTTGAGAGGCATTTCGTTACAATCTGATGTTAATATGTGGTGGGAGTTGGTGTCATAGATTTGTGTTGGTCAATTTTGATATGGCTATCGCCCATGGTGTCAGGGTGTTCATTTTTTTTCACGGAGGCTCCTCGTCCTGTGCTGACTTTGTGCCTTTGTTTAGGTTTGATAAGATTGGAGTCGGGAGCTAAGGAATATAAGGACACGATCCAAGTGCTGCCTGACAGAGCGCCTTAGCTCACCGGTCACGCACGCAGGTGTAGCCGAGGCGCAGATCCCTCTTGCCGGATGCGGCGGCGCTCTCGGGATTGAACGCGGCCCTGTCTTCCTTGGTGCGAGGTTCGTCGAAGTGCGACGGCTTTGCCTCGGGTGTGCCAAAGACGCTCTCAACGACAAAGCCCTCGACGCAGGTGCCGTAGAGCACAAGGCCGCCGGTCAGCAAAAGCCTCGCATACGCCTGCCACGGGCGCAGTTCCTTGCCCGCGCTTGTAATGCGAAACATGATCTGATGATCTCCGGGCGCGTACTCGAAGTGCATATCGACACGATACCGGCGAAGCGCTTTGTCCGGTCTGAGCTTTGAGTAATCGGGGAACGGCGGCTGCCGCGTGCAGGCGCCTACCGGTTCGATCCGTTCCACCGTCTGATAGACATCAAACGAGTAATAGTCGGTGGGGGAGAAATAGAGCGGCCCTGTTGAGGCAACCCGGCAACCCCGGAGGGTTTCAAAGGCTATTCCGGAGTTCTCCAAAGTCATCAGCTGCACGGAAGACTGCCCGCACTGCGGTTGATCCAGGCGCAATTCAAACCACTGATGGAGGCCGTCGTGATAAATCAGGTTGCCTTCTATAGTTCTCGGTGATGAAGCTTTGGCGGCTCCCGTTGTGGAGTGTTGGGGACACTCCTGAGCCAGGGCGGACAAGGGGGGGAGCAGCATGGCCATGGCCGCCATGACCGGCATTACTCTATTGATGATCCAATTCTTTCGCATGGATGATGCCCACCCTTCTTGAACCTGCGGCATTGGCAAGCACCAAAAGGGCAAAGGTTTTGTTTTTATTGGCCTGTGGCCCAGGCTGCGACCCGGCTTTCCGGATGTGACCATGGCAGCCGCATCGCCTGGTCAGGCCGCGGGTCGAAACATGACAAATAGGATTTCTCCAGCATAATCAGCTTGTTGCGCCTCGCTTTCCATGATGTTGAGTACGCGTTCCGGCGAAAAACCGCCCGTGCCCGCGCCGATGAGGGGAAACGCGATGGAACGGTAGCCGCGCTCGCTGGCGATGGCGAGGGCGCTGCGAACGCATCCGCGAATGGCTTGTTCCGAAGAGCGCCACAGCATGTTGATGCCGGCGACGTGAATGATGGCGCGAAACGGCAAGCGTCCCGCGCCTGTTTCGACCGCGCCGCCGAGTGAAATCGGGCCGCTGCGCCCCAGCTCACGAAACGGCGCGTAACCGGCACGGCGCTTGATTGCCCCGGACACGCCCTGTGGCAGGAGCAACCACCAGGGGATGATGTTCCTGTTCCAGGCGTTGACGATGACCTCCACATCCTGGTCAAGCAGATCGCCGCTGGTAATGCGCAGTTCCATGCGTGTTGTCTCGTGTTGCGCGGTCAAGCTTGCGGGTGATTCTGGATGATCATGGATGCGCGAGCTTCCATTCGCCCTGTTCCTTGAGAAACTCGGCCAGAATTTCCTTGTCGCCATTTGAGCGGCTGACCAGGTACAGCCGCCTCAGGTTGCCATCGGCTTCGAGTTTTTCGACATGCAGGCCTTGGTCGGAAATATCGTCTTCAGCCATCTCTTTTTGAAACTTGAACTCAGCGGTTAACTTTTCCCCGGAGAGACCTTGCAAGCGTTTCCGTTCGGCTGCCGTCGCATATTGGCCGTAAGCAGACTGATAACACGCCGCCGATTGGCACCTGGCAAGAGCGCGCTTGGCGTTGAGATACTTTATAAACAGCTGCTGTTCCTGCGTCTCCGCCGAGGCTGTGGAGCAGAAAAAAATGAACAAAAAAACAGCAAGTAACGGACAAATGCAAAAAAATCGAACCATAGCGGCACCCCATTTTCTCAACCAGAGCGGCAAAGCCGCATTCCGGATCGTTTCAGGCGGCAAACTGCAAGAGGATTATTGCTGCGCACGGTGCTTGGCTAAGACCGCCCGCAACCAAGGACCGCTCTCTTCCTCTGCCGTGGTTCCGCATTTCACATGATATGGTCGACCGCTCATGCTGCTTTCCGTTGCTGCCCGGCTGATAAAATCTTCTGTGGTGGTAACCATGCCTTTATTCAGAAGATATTCATATTTCGTGTTGAGATGATCGACCGCTTCCGCAGCTGAATACCACGAACCGTTCCTGTTGAACTGGCATCCGGATTCTTTGAGATAGTTCAAAAGATACGAGACTTCCGTCTTGGTCTGATCAGAGACAGGTTGAGCAAATACCAGAGATGGGAGCAACATGATGATTGCTAAATATTTTTTCATTTTTCCTCTCAAGAGTCTGCAGAAAACGGGATAAGAGCACAAATATGCCCTCTTGTGCATCATTTTTTGTCTTTTTTCGCTGTATCTTGTATCTTTGGATAAAGCAAAGCTTCGGATCTGTGCCTACTTGAGTAGATTGTCAGAGCCTGCGGCTATTTTATCAACTATGTGGCGGCGAACCCACCAAACTACACCAAAGAGCAAAGCAAGGGCTAGTAAGGCTAGCGTTGGCACGAGGAGCAGGCGATTTTGCTCGTGGTAGACAACGAGGCTTTGCGCATCAAAGTAGCGGCCTTCTTCGTTAAACAGCCCGCGATAAAGCCAATAAAAAAAACAGTAGAAGAGGCCAAAGGTGCAAGCTAGAGCACCGGAAACAATTGCCGCGGCGAGCAGCATTGTTTGTGAGATGCGGCGAGGCTTGTATTTTGGATTCAAGAAAATACCGGGGAGGTGAAGTGGTAGTAAATGTGACATCTACACATTAGCCGGGGTGTCTTTTGCCATTTTTACGCCGAAAGGTTTCTATGCTCCGATATGTTACGTTACCCTCAAAATAAAAAAAAAGGCCACAGCTGTTTCATGAAAATTGAAAAAAGAAGTGAGGCTAAGGTTATTGGCATGCAATTTTTGAGCAGGTAGAGATTCCCTCTTCGGCACTCAATATTTTTTTGTTCTTTTCGGGTTAGAAATATATTTGTTATTGATTAAAATTGTGAATGCTGGCTAGATAATCAGCTCCATGTCCATTGTGTATCCAGCTTTATTTTGAGTGAATCTTACTCGGTTGTCCATGAGAGCACTGATTGGCGCCACAGACCGGCGCAGCCCCAGCTTTACCGTTATATGCCTTATCACTTCCATTTTCTTTAATCGCTACACCATCTTTCTCTTTGGCATTTATTTGTATGCAACGGTGATTGCCTTGTTGGGTGGCCTGGGGGGCGTAGTGGCCTTGACCAAAACCCCCTCGCTGATGGTTGTATCTTTTCGTGATGGCACCGGCCTGAAGCTGATCCCCGAATACTGGGAATTGGTCCTTCTGTTTTATCTTTACTGCTACGGCAATCTCATCCTCCGCCCCTCAAAGATGCGCCCATGGCTGGCGGCGCTCCCAATCTTTCTGGTCTATCTCATCCAGGATATTTACTATCTCGCCTATTCCAGCGTGTTTCGCCTCTCAGGTCTCGCCGAGGCACCCGAGTTGCTCAAGCTCCTCCCCTGGCCTTACCTGCTGGTATTGGCGGGAGTGTTCACCCTGCTCCTCGGTTATTATCTCGTGTCAATTCAGTACCAGCGCTATGTGGTACTGCTTGTTGGCGCAGTACCCTTTATGCTGCTCACTGGTGCAGTGTACTTTTTTCCGACCCAGTACACCGCCTTGTATCAGCGGGTAGGGCAAACAATCGAGTTTTGGTCAGACGATATTTCGGCGATGAACAATGGCCGTTTGATGATGCTCTTCTACCGTGAGGCAGAGCGACGATTAGTCGTAGCGCAGACCCGGATGTTTAGGAACAGAGAGGCATACGAGCAAGAAGCGCAGCAACTCGCAAAGTGGATAGAGGCGCATGGTAACCGCCGTGATGTCCATCTGGTCGTGATGGAAAGTTTCCTTGATCCGACTCTGTTAAAAAAGGCCAAACTGACGAAAAATCCTTTTCATCCCGATTTTCAGCGACTCTTTGGGAACAAGATGGGGTTCTCACTTTCGCCGGTTTTTGGTGGTAAGACCGCGCAGGCCGAGTTCGAGGCACTCTGCGGCGTGCACGCTTTTGGTGAGATGACCGGTGTTGAGTTCAACAGCTTTACCGGCTCGCCTGCCAATTGCCTCCCCGGCGTTCTGGGGCAGGCAGGCTATGAGAGTATAGCCTCCAATGCCTATAAACCTAGTTTTTTCAATGCATTGAAGGCCTATAAAGGGATTGGCTTTAGTGAAATGTATTTTCCGCAGGAGTTTGACGGAACTGCGAAAAGCTATCTGCGTAAGGGCGATACCAGCGGTGAAATGGAGTACATGTTCGATGGCAACCTGTTCACCCAGAACCTGGAATTTATCACGCCGTTGCTTAAGGCGCCCGGGCATCGTCCCCTTTTCAATTACGTGCTCACCATCTACGGTCATATGCCCCATCTCATCAATAAGGAGAAGCGGCCACTGGTTCTGAAAATGCAATCTCCTTTTAAGGATCAGTTTCTCGAATGGTCTGCCAATCAGATCTATTACCGGAGTCAGGCAGTCGCTGATTATGTAAACAACCTGATGAGCATTGATCCCGAGAGTCTGATCATTTTGGTCAGCGATCATTTACCGCCGGGCCAATATGGGATGGCGAGTTATCAAAAGTTACAGTATCTCGACGGCAGTGAGAAGAGCATGCATATGAACCGGATATTAATTGTGGAGGCAGGCAAGGTAAAAACGCTTACCACTATCCACCACTACGACATTCCGGCGCTGATCATCAACTCCATAACGGATGGCGCTTATTGCAGGGAAAATAAATGTGATTTTACGGCTAAGGGATCAAGAGAGGACCGACTTGGCCTGCATGACGCCTACATGCGGGTAATGGCCCATGCCTCTGAATGAATCATTTTCAGTAAGAGCAGCTTGCCTGCTCGTAAGGGTGCATAATAACCTGTTGTCCTTCTCAGAGGGGGCATTTTATTGAATCAGCAGGAGCTTCAACATTTACGCTAAAATTATCCATATCTTGCATATGGATAACTAGCCCGCCACCTTTCCTTCTGAATTCAGGCCATTTTATTGATGAACCTTGTTTTGTAGTCAATGTGTCATCGCAGGCATGCTCATCAAGAAGAGGTAATAACTCATTTTCTATGCGATCAGCTGTCCATTTTTTATAATCTGCAGGAGCAATATCTTTATTAAAAGTAAAATAAAGGTGATATTTTCCACCCATGATCAAATCATAATATGTTAGAGGTTGAGCTCCACTGCTTCGATTTGGAAATATGTAATAATTTAATAAAAATTTTGCAGAATTTATATTGCTTTCCGCAAAAGCAATGCCAGTAAAAAGCATTGGCATGAAAATTAACATGTTGCATATATTTATTTGAATTTTTGCTAACGATAAACGATCTGAAGGCATTTTTACCTCAATAAATTTTCAGAAAATATATTATGGTATTCACCTGACATAAACTATTCTGCCGCAAATTTTATAAATTGCAGCAAATTACCGGCTGTAAAACAAGATAAGGTGATCGATTGCCTCGCAAGCGGTTAGTGAAAAAAGCAGGTAAAATCACCTATAAGGTCGCCAATGCCGGAAGAACTGGGAACGTCCTGGCGATGCGGTTCTGGCAACTGCTACGATTATGGCCGCCAAGGTCAGCTGGCTTTCGCAAGTGCGACATGACCAACTTCGCGTGCCTCATAGGTCGTGATCTCACCTTGCCGTCGAATAAGGGCCACCCCGGCAGCGCTAATATGGGATCAATCTTCGGCATGATCCCTTTCTAAACCCACCAGATTGAAAACCAAGTGAGATTCAAAGAGTAATAGATTTAAAATAGAGGCATGGGTTTGCATGCTAAACACTTTTTTGTCACGAGCTGAAAGCCATTTCGTTTCATGCAGGCATCGATTTCATAATCTAAGGAAAAAAATTGAGAACCATGTTTGCATGAGTTATCCAAAAGGTCTTGATCATTAAGCATCTGTTGACACGAATGCTGGTAGTCTTTCTCGATTTCTGGATTTTTATACTCTTTTCCAGTTGAATAATTGATGAATTTTGGGTGCATTTTGCCGGATATGATGTCTGTGCAATTGTTTTTAGTGTCTATTTTGCACTGTTTAATTACCTCTGTTCTGCACTGATTTTTTACTGTATCGACATCCTCTTGAGCATCTCCCGAATTTTTCCGTTCCCAGACCAGTTCTTCGGTAGTTGTATACCCAAACATACAACAAGAATTAATTGCAAAAAGAATCAATAATAGAAATCCTATATTTTTATAATGCATAGATTTTCCTGACTTTACAGGTGGTAAGCAACTGACTATTCGTCTTTTTTTACGCGTAGCACTGCTGCTGCGTAACAAGAAGAAAGCCGCGTCGTTATTGCGGATAGCCGCTAAATACCTGCTCCAATTGGTTGGCCTGCGACAAGGCTTTGGGGGTGATCATCTCACGGTCAAGTGGAACTGCCCCCCCCTCGTATTTCTCGATAGTTGCCTTATAACCCGTCCACTTGAGATCGCCAAGCTTTTGGGTCTTTCCAAGACGGATGCCGGAAGCGTTCAGCATGGATTTGTACAGTAACTCGGAACAATAGACCGCTTGATCGTCCATGTCGTACTTGTAGTCATAAGGACGGCCAAGAAACGCCTCGCTGTCTTTGATGAGCTGAGGTATGAACTTTTGAAATTCGGTCTTCAATCGAAATACGTCAAACGCATGGTTGAGCCGCCCTCGTTCTTCCCATGCAGAAAGAGGTGTGTCGTGTACCGTGTCACTGATTGCCTCCCGCACATACCACTGTTGATGCTTGCGGATGACCAATCCCACATGGGAGTAGTGAGATTGCGATGCGCCTTCGATTGCTGCAACCAATTCGTTTTTGGGAAGAGATTGAAAGACAAAGTCTCCTTCCTGCGGCTTGTAGGAAGCTGATTGGGCAAAGGCTAGCTGCGAGACAAGCATAATGACTATTATGATAAAAAATTTACGCATATATTTCTCCCTCTTTATTTGCGGACAATTATTGTAACTTATTTAATTTCTGATTGGATATGCCACTGCTAGCTAATCTTCAACCAAATTGCTTATCTCCCGGTGGTACAGCAAGCTTTACCCATCATCTGATGCAATGAAACTCAGCAGGCGTTCTGCTGCCAGTGCTGCTGAATCAGGGAATAATTTTTCAAATTATATTTTGTACATGGTTAACGCCTGGCACTGCTGTTCATGATCCATAAGGTGTATGTGACATGTTGTTAAGCCATTTTTTTCTTGCGTTCATCCAGAGGTAATTTTTTCTTATACCACGAGAGAATGCCAAAATTAATGACGCCCATTGTTAACCAGAAAAATACACTTACAATTCCAGTAACAAGGCTACAAAATATGATGCCTAAATTTAGGCTGAAATTTTCATCAACAATTGATAGAGCCAGACAAAAAATGAAGGTTCCTAAAACTGGAATCATAAATGCCGTTAAAAAATTTAGAACAAAGAGTGCAAAATAATGCGTACGAGTCTGGAATTGACGTGCTAGATACGTTAATAATATAATACAGCTGATTGAATAGCTCGTATATAATAGTAATTTTTCAAGTAAAACTCCATTTTTTCCTACAATTACATATAAGATATAATTACCAACAATCATATTAAATGCATAAAGTATAATTAATGGCATTTTCATATTAGAGTTAGTTGTGTTGGTTTAGATAGTTGATTGCGTAAAGCGGTGTAAGTGAGGCCAACGAAACGTGTGGTTTGGAGCACTGCTTAATTTGTTGTTGTATGATTTGCATAAAACTCAACAGCTACACCTTTGCTGGGTTTAAACTAGTGCAGCGTCCACGCTGGCGGCGTAATCGCGTTGGCAGTCCGGGCGATGCCGGTAGAGAGTAAGGCCTGACCTCACGATGATATGCGGAATTATTTAGGCATAAATCGGTCTAAGAGGCCAAATGCCGGTAAAGATAGTTTGCTGGTAGCTCGACGGCTCGACATATGCGGCCTTATTTTCCGTGATGGTTCCATGTGCAACCTATTTGGTTGAGATATTCTTAACGGCCTCTTTTGCTTGGCGCAGGCTGCAATGATAAATTTCTCGGTAACAACGGATAGCCCAAACCGACATCCCAGCTTTTTGCAGACGCACGACGTCAGTCAGTGTTGCTTGGCCCGGCTGTGGGTAGAGTCTTAAATGGCGAAGCGTATATAACCGAAAGACCACAAATAGTTGTATGGCAGCGGCAAGTATCGCTGCAAGTGCGATTGACCAGAGTATGAAATTCATAGGGTTTTCCCGATAGATACCAAGTTTTGCCACGAGAAATGGACCGGACAGTGGAGCCGGTGTACCATCAACGAAACACTATATATAGCCTTTTGCAAGGCTTCCTCTTCGGTTCTTCGGCGACAGTGAGAACGCTGTTTTCAGGCATGCGGGGTTGACTCCATTTGGTGCTTTGGTGCTGCATTTTTCATCATATTCAGGCTACAGGTTCCGTTTCTCGCCAAGCATACATTGTGTCAGTCCACCAGGTGAAATCTGTTGCGCCAGCTGTTAAATTTCATGTGGCGGTATGCCTCCCAGGTCAGTAATAAAGATTAGTTGGCATCTGCCGATATGAAGCCGGTAAATACCCGGATACAATACATCACCAGTCGAAGCGTTAAAATGGGGAACCCAGTCTATCTTGAAAAAAATCTCTTATTTTATTCCCAATCAATGGAGTGCCTGTTTCATCTGGGCCCTGATGAAAAGTACAGCTGTTTTTCATGCTAAAGACAAGCAGTTTTGCAAAGGCATGCAACAAAGAAGGTAAACGTTTTTTTGGACGTGACAAAGCCCTGCGCCGCACTTTGAACACCTTCCTTGTTAAAGAACTGCTGCCGCCAACTAACACCATAAAGAAGGAATGCAAACATGAGCAAAAAAATAGTGATTCTCAATGGCAGTCCGCGCAGAAATGGCAATACTGCATCTCTTTGCGGCACTTTTACTGAAGGTGCTACATCTTCGGGCCACACGGTAAGTCAGTTCCAACTCCAGCAAATGAATATTCGTGGCTGTCTGGGTTGTATGAAGGGTGGCAAAGACCCGGCCAGTCCCTGTGTACAGAAGGATGATATGGAAAAGATTTATCCAGCCTATATAGAGGCAGATATTCTTGTGCTGGCTTCCCCGATGTATTTCTGGAGCTTTTCCTCACAGTTGAAAACCGCATTTGATCGTCTTTTCGCAATTGCCGAGGCAAGCAGCGAGTATCGCAGTCCTAAAAAGGACTGCATCTTGCTCATGGCAGCGGAAGACGACAGCCCGGGCAACTGGAAACCGGTGCTTGATTACTACCATACCCTAATCGGGCAACTTGGCTGGACCGACCGGGGCATGGTGCTGGCAGGAGGTGTCATGCGCATTGGTGACATCAAGGGTCATCCCTCGCTTGATGCGGCACGCAAACTTGGTGCTTCTCTTTTTTGATGACGGAGTGGAGGGCTGGCAATTTTTGCACCAGCTCGAAATGGGTGTGCGGCTATTGTATGCCAGTCAGCGCTCCATACTCTTTACCGTGAAGTTATATTTCTAAGGGGGCGAGCGCCTAATTTTCAGTTGGCCTTTTTGTAGCTACCTTTTTTTCACCAGAAGGTCGTGGGCATTACTCAAGATAGCAGCTGGAACGCCAAGGGCCAGCTTGAATTGCAGGTCTTGATCCCAGGGATTTTTTATTTTCAGCAGTTGTAAAATTGTTTTGGCAGGCAGGCGAAAGAGAGAGAAGAGAGGGGAAGAGATGCCTGTGGCGATTAAAGGGAAATCAGTGCCGTATAGAAGGCGGGTCGGGTCTATGCCCGCTGCCAGAAGCCTGGGCAGAAAGCGCAGCTTGTTTATCTGGGTTAAGGAAGAAATATCTGCGTAGAGATTTGGATACTGGGTAAACATGGGCAAGAGCCTCTGCATATTGTCTTCTCCCTGGCTTTTTCCTGTTGTTGCCGCATGGGCGACAATAACCGTTACCCCCACTTGCAGCGGCAGTATGAGCTTCAGAGGATCACCAAGACTGTTGTTGGCAAAGGTAAAGGAGTGCTCGTCGCCAGCGTGGCTGAGGAGCGGTAAGTCGAGTTCAGCAAGCTTTTCGTAAAAGGGGATGAGCTTTTTTTCAGAAGGCTCTATTTGCTGAATGGCAGGCAACCATTTAATGAGTAAAGCCCCTTGCTCCTTGGCCTCTTCCAGGCGCTCTATGGCATCATGGCGGTATGGATTAACGCTGGCCCCGAAATAGAGGTTATCGTATTTTGCCACTTCAGTGGCAAGAAATAAGTTGGGGATGAAGACTTCCGTCTGCCTGCTGTCGAGCTTACCTGCTTGGTCAATAACCCCATCAAGTGCCAGTAGCAGGGCTGATCCGACGTGTTTTGCACGGGTAAGTTGCTCTGAAATTCTCTTTATGACCAGGGCATCCCCGCTTTGCTCTATCTCCTTTCGTGTAACCCCAAAGGCCCGTAAGTACACTCGAAATTTCCAGCTGTTTCGTATCTTGCCAGATAGAAAAGCCCCGCTGTCACCGGCACCAATGCCAGCCACATGGCAGTGCATATCAAGGACGCGGCTTTTTTCCGGGGCTTGTTTTTTGGCATCTAACATGGCGTTTCCTGTTGTTTGTTCATGGGACGCATTTTCTGTGTTTTGAGGTTGTGCCACTCTTGATTTCATACCCGCATGCGTCTATTCAGACAAAAAGGAGCTGATAAAGATATAAAAACAGCATGCTATGTGATAACACTCAAGTGTTAACAAGTGATCCGCCGCCTGCAATTTGGCGAAGCCTATATCAACCGTCAAAATTTCGAGGCCATGCAGGAATTTCATGCGGGCTGGAAGAGTATCTACAAACCCAGGTGGTGTCTCTGGGAACCGATATCCAAGACGAAAACAGCAAAGTACCCTCAAAGGTAAATCCCCTTGTGGGTACTTGTGCCATCTTACCAGTTTTAAAAAGCGGATGAATAGGCTTCTTCATCCGCTTATCAGCTGTTCCGCCTAGTTTATCTTGCCGAATTTACCCTGTTCATACTCCTCAAAGGCTCTGAGTATACCTTCCTGGCTGTTCATTACGAAGGGGCCATAACCAACTATTGGCTCCCCAATGGGTTCGCCGGAAAGGAAGAGAACCCTGGCCTTCTGATCGGCAGTCTGCAGGCAGACCGCGTTGCCGTCACGCTCAAATTTAACCAGCTCTCCACCTTTTGCCTTACTGCCGTCTGCGAAAAACACCTCTCCCTCCAGAATAACCATGGCCAGGTTATGGCTTGACGGCAGGGGCAACGAAACTGCGGCATGGGTTTCCAGACGCACATCCCAGACGTTGATGGGCGTAAAGGTGGAGGCAGCACCTTTCATTCCTTCGTAATCGCCTGCAATAAGACGAACAGAACCAGCGTTGTCAGGCAGTGGTAACACAGGTATCTGTTCCCTTGTCAGGGGCTGATAGGCTGCCGAGGCCTCTTTATCTTTGGCTGGGAGATTTACCCATAGTTGCACCATTTCAAATGGTCCTCCCACTTCGCTAAAGGCCTTGGAATGAAATTCTTCATGTACAATGCCGCCACCTGCGGTCATCCACTGGACATCGCCTTCGCTGATGGTTCCACCGCCGCCACTGGAATCCCGGTGGGTTACTTCGCCTTTGTAGGCGATGGTGACCGTCTCAAAGCCCTTGTGCGGATGTTGCCCAACACCCCTCGGTTGCCCAAAATTGGGGGCAAATTCGTGGGGGGCAGCATAATCGAGCAGGAGAAAAGGGTCACAGTTCCTCTGGGGATCGTCATAACTGAGCAGGCTTTGCACTAAAAAGCCGTTGCCGACCCAGTGTGTGGGCGTGGCGCCAAAAATGTGCGCTACTTTTCTGGTGGTACTGCTGTCGGTCGGTGTGTTTTTCATAGCTGTTCTCCTGTTGTTAAATGAAAAGATAAATGCAAATGCAAAATTTTTCTATGGATTGCATTATATGCATAGATGAAAATTTGGCAAGGGATCTGTTGATACTCGAAATGCACTTATTCGTTGTGGTTGAATTCATGCAATAACTGCTATATTTTATTATTTTTTGCTCATTTTTATAATATATTCATATGAAATTTTTTCTAATTTATGAGGTGCTAGAAGAGGTTGTTGTGCTGTAACTGCAAATTTTACAGGGAAAAAATGGAATAGTAAAAAGTTTATTTTTATGAGCAGCAACGATAAAACACAATCTTGCTAAGATATGCCGAAAAGCTATCGGCAAATACTTTTCCTGGGGCATTCCAGTTGACAGGAATAACCTATTTTGTATCATTCCGGGCTAGTGGTCGGCAAATTACTGCGGAGGAGGGGGCAGGTGGAAGAGCAAGGTGGTGCGATAATACAGGAACCGGTTTGGGCAGAAATTGATTGCGCCTCTTTGCGCCACAATTTTCACCTTATGCGAGCCCATGTCGGCGCTGCTGTGAAAATTATGACCGTGGTCAAGGCCAACGCCTATGGGCACGGAGCAGTACAGGTTGCCCGGGAGTTGGTCGGAGCTGGCGCGGATGCCCTGGCGGTTGCCCGTTTAAACGAGGGGATCAGCCTGCGCGAGGCAGGTCTGCATGTACCCATCTTACTTATTGGTTGGACGCCGCCGGAAAATGCCGCCCTCCTCATCAAATACAATATTATACAAAGTGTCCACTCCCTTGACTATGCAGAGGGACTGCACCATTTTGCCGCCAAGGCAGGTGGCAGAATCCCAATTCATGTGAAGGTGGATACGGGCATGGGACGCCTGGGTTTTCTGGCCCTTGGTCAAGAGGAATGCCCCTCTCTTGCCGCGATCTTCAAGAGTTTGGCTGCCTGTAAATCCCTTGTGCCAGCAGGCATTTATACGCATTTTGCCTCAAGTGATGCGCCCGATTTACACCATGCACAGGTGCAACTGCAACATTTCGAGACAGCCTTAACTGAGCTTGCCGCAACCCGCCCCCAAGGCCTGCAGGGTTTATGTATACATGCCGCGAACAGTGCCGCTGCCATGGTCTTGCCCGCATCCCATTTCAACATGGTGCGACCGGGGATTATGCTCTATGGGCTTCGTCCATCTTTGGAGATGGACTCTTCCTCCTTTGCCCTGCACCCGGTAATGAGCATAAAGGCAAGGTTAGCCGCAGTAAAAGAAGTTGATGCCGGTTTTTCCGTCAGCTATGGCCACACCCATATCACCAACAAGAAAACGGTGATTGGCACCGTGCCCATTGGTTATGCCGATGGCTATCCGCGACAATTCTCCTCCCGTGGTACGGTGCTTGTTCGAGGTGTGCGTGCACCTGTCGTCGGACGAGTTTGTATGGATTTATTGATGGTGGATCTGGGGCATATCCCTGGCGCGCAGGCAAAAGACGAGGTTGTCTTGCTAGGGAAACAAGGGGCAGAAGAGATAAGTGCCGACGAACACGCGAGCCAAACAGGTACCATAAACTACGAGGTGGTTTCGCGCCTCTTGCCAAGGGTGCCTCGGATTTTTCTCCATGGTTCACTTTAAAAATCAGTGTAGATTTCTTTCTTTTGTAAAGTTCGCTCAATTAGTTTTTTTAAGCCTTTCCAGGCTCATTTGCCGGGCAAAGGCATTGACACAACCAACAGCAAGTAAAGGAGAATCCGATGACGGTAAGAGGAATGCATAAACTTGGATGTGCATTTTTTGCAGTTTTTTTGGCATGGGCCATTCCGATGGCTGTCATGGCTGAGACTACGGTGAAAATGAGCTATAACGGGCCGCCCAGCCTAGAGGATAATGCCGTGCATGCCTATGCCACCACCTTTAAAGAGCTGGTGGAAAAAGAAACCGGCAGCAACATTAAAGTTGAGCTCTTTCCCAACAGCCAGCTTGGCAGCGAAGAGCAGCGTATGGAACAGGTGATGAGCGGGCCCATGATCAATGTAGCCTCCTTTGGCGGCATGGAAACCGTTTTTCCAGAGATGTTTGCTACCAATATTCCTTTTCTCTTTGAGAGCTATAAGGCTGCGCATATCTTTTTTGATGGCAGCTCCTTCATGGAAAAGGCCAATAAGGAATTTCGCAGCCGTACCGGTGCAGAATTGCTTGCCGTGGTGGAAGAGGGAGGCTTTCTTGCCTTTACTTCAAAAAAACCTATCCATTCCCCTGCTGATTTTAAAGGGATGAAATTCAGGGCCATGGATGCGAGTCAGGTTGCCATGTACGAAGCCTTTGGTGCCACTGGTACGCCAATTCCCTGGACAGAAGTGTACCTGGCCTTAAAGACAGGGGTTGCCGATGGGCAGATGAATCCGCCCACCTACATTATTATGGGCAGTCTCTATGAGGTGCAGTCAAACCTCACCCTTGCCAATGTGCAGTATTCGGATCAATTTCTCTTAATAAATGGGAAATTCCTTGATTCTCTGAGTGCGAAAGACCAGGCAGCCATTCGCAAGGCAGCACATGAGGCCAATGTGAAAACACGGGAATTTGTTGAGTCGCAGGTTGGTAAACGGGTGCAATTCCTGGCCGACAAGGGCATGCAGGTTTATACGCCTAACGAGAAGGAAATGGCTTCTTTTAAAGAATTGAGCAGCCCATCCTATATCAGCTGGCTTAGTAAACAGGTGGGAAAAGAGTGGATTGACCTTGCCTTGCAAGATGCAATGAAAGCTAACAGCCAAGCCAAGAAATGAAGCCTTTGATAGAGCTTTGTCAAAGTGTTTCCAACTGCCTGGACCGTCTCTGCCTGATCGGGGCAGGGACTCTTCTTGTGGTTAATCTGTTGACGGTTATGCTTGGGGTCTTTGCGCGTTTTTTTCGACCACCAATCTGGACGACCGATCTGGCCAAGGTGACCCTGGTGTGGATGATTATGCTGGCCGCCATGCCTGCCTTAAAAAGGGGGGAGCACATGGCTATCTCCCTTTTGGTGGACAGGTTGCCCGGTTCACTCGCCTTATCTGTACGGGTTATTCGTTTTCTGATTTTTCTCGGCATACTCGGTCTCATGACCTGGTTGGGCTTGCTCTATGCCCAAAAGATGCAACTCTTTACAATTATGAGTTTGGGAATTCGTAAAGTGGTTCCTTACCTGGCAATTCCCGTGGGCATGGCCCTGATGATAGTGGAACTTTTGTTGCAACTCTGTATTGCTGCAGGCACCGGGGACCCTGCAGGAAGTAAAGAACTTGGAGGGCAGCAGCAATAACATGACCCTCTTACTCCTTGTAGTATTTTTTCTGGTCCTGGCCTCGGGCCTGCCCCTTTTTGTGGCCATGCTCTGTGCAGCTTTTGTCGGCTTTCTTGAAATTGGCGATATGGGCCAACTGAGGCTTATGGTGCAGCAGTTTTATGGGGGGATGGAACCCTTTTCACTACTTGCCATCCCTTATTTTATTCTCGTGGGAGAGCTGATGGGGGAAGCCGGGCTGACTCGGCTGCTGCTGCGTTTTTCCGAAGCGCTTGTTGGGCATTTAAAGGGCGGGCTTGGTTACGTTACGGTGGTGGCTAGCATTATTTTTGCCGGAGTGAATGGTTCTGCCGCAGCCGATGCCTCTGCCGTTGGTTCCATTATGATCCCTGCCATGAAAAAGGGAGGATATCCTGATTCCTATGCAGCTGGTTTAACGGCCGGATGCTCATTGATCGGCCCAATTATTCCGCCGAGTATTTTCATGATTTTGTTTGGCGCCATGACCAAAACCAATGTGGGTGCCTTGTTTATGGCCGGAGTTATTCCGGGGCTCTTGCTGGGCCTGGCTTTTATGCTCATGCACAAAGTGAGTGCAGCCCGTTTGAATCTGCCGGTTGTCCATTCAGCTTTTTCATTTTCAAGGCTTCTTTCCGCCACCGGGGGCGCCTCTGCTGCCTTAGTGGCACCGGGCATTATTATTGGCGGTATCCTCTGCGGCTTCATGACGCCGACTGAGTCTGGGGCAATTGCCAGTCTCTATGTCATTTTGGTTGGGCTCTTGTGGACACGAAAACTCAGCTGGCAGGGTATACTTTTGGCACTGTCGAATACTGTTCGCTTAACGAGCGTTATCTTTGTGGTTATAGGCGCTGCCACCATTGTTGGCTGGGTGCTCTCCTCCGAACAGGTTCCCCAGAAGATGGCCCCCTTTGTCATGCAATATGCATCTACTCCCACCCAGGTGCTCTTGCTTATTAGCCTTATCATCTTCATTGTCGGCATGTTTATGGAAGAGATTGCGGCACTGGTTCTGCTGACTCCGGTCTTTAGTCCCCTTGCTGCCGCCGCAGGCATTGATCCCCTGCATTTTGGTATTGTGATGACGCTCAACATTACCATTGCGCTCATCACGCCACCCATGGGCGCCTGCGTATATATTGTTTCCTCGGTAGGGGGAGTTAAGCTGGAAAAGATGTTTCGCCACATCTGGCCGTTTGTCCTGGTGGCCCTAGCCTGTCAGCTCCTGCTTATCTTTTTTCCAGTAATTTCCCTGTGTCTTCCTAGGGCCTTGGGATATTGATTTGTAAATCTTGTAACCGAGCCCTTAGAAACCATGTCGAAGAGTCAAACTACCCCCATTTCTGGGCAAGCCAGCTGGCAAGAGATCTATGCTGTCCCCATAGCGGACAATGGCGAAGCTTTGGTGCCGCTTTCACTTACGCCGGAACAGCTTCTCGTGCGTTCAGCCTATTTTGAGGCAGGACTTACCGGGGCTTTGCCTGAGTGCTATGCTCGGGAAGCGGTGCTGGACAGGCTCCTTGTTGCCGCCTCACTTTTGCCCCGGCATCTGCGACTGGTAGTTTTAGATGGCTGGCGTAGCAAGCAGGTGCAAATGCTCCTATTTGAGCACTGCCGTTATGCCCTTGCCCAGGCATATCCAAATGCAGATGAGGCAAGGCTAACCCGTATGGCCGAGCAGTACGTGGCACCTCAGCCGAAGGGAGCAATTGCCTCATCTCCGCATGCAACCGGTGGGGCGCTTGATGTCACCTTGGCAAGCCGTGATGGCAAGTGCCTTTTTTTCGGAGCTCCCTTTGATTTTCCGGGGGAGATTTCTTTCACCAGATACTTTGAGGAGCGCCTTGCTCTCAATATCAGCTTATCTGACGAGGAGCAGTGCGCCCTTGAGAACCGGCGTCTTTTGTACAGAGTGATGATTGCCGCTGGCTTTGTGAATTATTCCTCCGAGTGGTGGCACTATGAGTATGGTACACAACGCTGGGCCCATGACGGACAGCACAAGACTGCCATCTATGGCCCAAAACAACTCTCGTTGGCCCCTTTTTCCAATCTGGGAAAAGGTGATAATCCTTAAAAACACGAGACAGGGTAATCGTTTCCCGGCAGGGCAACGAGAGATCTGCCCTTGTCAAGAAATAACGTGTTGGCATAATAGGCGCGATGCGTATACCGCAACCCTGTAGCATTTTGTCCCCCTGCCTCTGATTAGGTGGTTTTTTTGCAAATTTTACATTTCTGTTCCCTTTTAAAGGAAAGTCGATCTTTTTTGTGTGAATTAAGATAATTGAGCATGTTGGTTTTGCGAGTATTGTGCTTAGAAATGGCGATGTTGCAGGGAGTGAAAAAAAATTGGCTATTGGCATTTTAATTGCTTTTCATTTTCTGCGGGGCTCCTCACAAACAAGCCTCTTTGCGAGTTAGATAATAGCTATTGACCACATGAAGAAAACCGGATGCGATGCGTGGCGTAGGGCCAATCTTCGACACATGGACTAAATGGGAAGATGCGTATGAGTACCTTTTCAAATTATGACCCAGGAGATTTTTATGATGAACTCATTGCTCCCGGAGGCATCCCTCGTCCGGGCGTTCAATTGCTGGTCGACAAGATAGAGTCCCTTCCTCCGGGCCAATTAGCCATGCGCCAGCAGGCCGCGGAGGCCATGCTCTTGAGGATGGGTATCACCTTTAATGTGTATGGGCGAGATGAGGGCACGGAGAAGATATTTCCTTTTGACATAATCCCCCGCATTATCCCCTCTGCGGATTGGCAGCACATAGAAGCGGGGCTGAAGCAGCGTATCTATGCACTCAATGAATTTCTGCAGGACATCTATAACGACAAAAAGATCTTAAAAGATAAGGTTGTGCCGGAAGATTTAGTGTTAACCAGCCGTACCTACCGCAAGGAATGTGAAGGATTTACTCCGCCAAAAAAGATCTGGTGCCATGTCACCGGTACAGATCTGGTGCGCGATAAAGACGGCCGCTTCTTTGTTCTGGAGGATAATCTGCGTTGCCCGTCGGGGGTTTCCTACGTACTGGAAAATCGTCAGGTGCTCAAACGCACCTTTCCCCAGGTCTTTGAGGCCTCTCAGGTCAGGCCTGTTGACGATTACCCGAACAAACTTATGGAGGTGCTCGAATATCTGGCTCCTTCTCATATTGCAAACCCAGTTATTGGCGTGTTAACGCCGGGCATGTATAACAGTGCCTACTTTGAGCACTCTTTCCTTTCCCAGCAGATGGGCGTGGAGCTGGTTGAGGGACAGGATCTAGTGGTCACCGATGGCTATGTACACATGCTGACCACCAGGGGACTTAAGCGGGTTGACGTGCTCTATCGGCGCATTGATGACGATTTTATTGATCCGGAGGTCTTCCGGCCGGATTCTCTGCTCGGCGTAAAAGGACTCATTAATGTCTATAAATCTGGCCGTATTGCCATGGCCAATGCCCCAGGCACCGGCATTGCCGATGACAAGGTTATATATGCATATGTTCCTAAAATTATTAAGTATTATTTGGGTGAAGACCCGATTCTTTCCAATGTGCCTACCTATATCTGCCGTGATGATCAGGAGAGGGCCTATGTCCTTGATCATCTCGATGAGCTGGTAGTGAAAGCAGCCAATGAATCAGGTGGTTATGGTATGTTGGTGGGCCCCCATGCCACTCCGGCGGAACGAGAGGCCTTTGCCGAGAAGATTAAGGCCGAACCCAGAAATTACATGGCGCAGCCCACTATTTCACTTTCACGAGTTCCCACCATTGTAGATGACAGCATTGAAGGGCGACACGTTGATTTACGCCCTTACGTTCTTTTTGGTAAGGATATCTATGTGCAACCAGGCGGTTTAACCCGGGTGGCCCTGACCAAGGGATCTTTGGTGGTGAATTCTTCCCAGGGTGGTGGCAGCAAGGACACCTGGGTGCTCTAGGCAAGAAAGGGAGAAATATATGCTTAGTCGTGTAGCCAACTCAATTTATTGGATGTGCCGGTATATTGAACGAGCCGAGAACGTGGCCCGTTTCATCAGTGTGAATCTCAACCTCTTGCTCGACATGCCAGCCCAGGAGAGCAACCAGTGGGAAGCCCTGGTCATGATTACAGGTGATCAGGACGTTTTTGCGGAGAAATATGATGCTTACACCAAAGAAGCGGTCATAAATTTTCTTACCTTTGACCGTGATTATGGTAACTCCATCCTCAGTTGCCTGGCCATGTCCAGGGAAAATGCCAGATCAATTCGTGAGATCATCAGTTCGGAGATGTGGGAGCATCTTAATAACTTTTATCTGGAGCTGCGTGAGGCCTCAAGCATTGAACTAGCTCACCATGATCCGCAGCATTTTTTTAAGATTATCCAAATGCGCAGCCATCTCTTCACCGGCTTGCTTGATTCGACCATGAGCCACGGTGAGGCGTGGAACTTCGCCCGTATGGGCATGATGCTCGAACGAGCCGACAAGACGTCTCGCATCCTAGACGTGAAGTATTTCCTTTTATTGCCCCAGATTGACCTTGTTAATACCTCCATTGACAACATCCAATGGACCGCGGTACTTAAATCGGCCAGTGCCGCCGAGATGTATCGCAAGAAAAATCATCTTATCACCCCGCAGTTGGTTGCCCAGTTCTTGATTTTTGACAAGAGCTTTCCCCGTTCTATTCGCCATTGCATCAACAAGGCCCATATCTGCTTACTCAGGATCCTTGATGGGGCGAACCGGAGCATCAATCTACCGGAAAGATTGCTTGGTCGACTGGCCGCTGACCTGGAGTATGAAGACATTGACGATGTCATTCAGCGGGGCATGCATGAGTATTTAGATGCCCTGCAGACCAAGATTAACCTGATTGACAGTGCGATTGGCACAGCCTTTTTCAATGTGACGGCGCAGGGTGAGGTGATAACGAACGAGCAGTAGCACAATCTTGTTAAGGCAGAGGCTTAGGAAATAATAAAGACAGCCAATCTTGGCCCATCTTTTGAAAAGAGGAATTGTTTGTGGGTATCCATGTTGCTTTAAACCATAAAACCACCTACTACTATGACCGCCCCATCCAACTGGGGGCGCAAGTTGTTCGCCTGCGTCCAGCACCGCACACCCGGACTCCCATTCTGAGCTATTCGATGAAGGTCAGCCCTAAAGACCACTTCATCAACTGGCAGCAGGACCCCTTTAATAACTACCTGGCTCGTCTGGTTTTTCCAGAAAAAACAACGCGTTTTGAGGTGGAAGTTGATCTGGTGGCAGACATGATTGTCATCAACCCCTTTGACTTTTTCCTTGAGCCGGAGGCCGATGTCTTTCCCTTTTCCTATAAGCCGGCGTTGAAAGAAGAACTTTCGCCTTATCTTGCCTGCGAAGAGCCGGGTAAGCTGCTTGCAGCCTTTTTGAAAACAGTTGACCTCACTCCCCGGCAGACGGTGGACTTTCTTGTTGATCTCAACATGAAGATCAACAAGGCCATCAGCTATCTGATCCGCATGGAAGCTAATGTGCAGAGTTGTGAGCAGACTTTAGGTCTGGGCAGTGGCTCCTGCCGGGATTCGGCCTGGCTATTGGTTAATATTCTGCGCCACCTTGGTCTCGCCAGTCGCTTTGTTTCAGGGTACCTGATCCAGCTTAAACCCGATGTCAAATCGCTTGATGGGCCATCCGGCACTGAAGTGGATTTCACTGATCTGCACGCCTGGACTGAGGTGTATATTCCCGGTGCCGGCTGGATTGGGATGGACCCGACCTCAGGCCTTTTTGCCGGGGAAGGGCACATCCCGCTCGCCTGCTCTCCCGAGCCACAGAGTGCCGCGCCCATAACGGGAGCGCTTGAAGTATGTGAGGTGGATTTTAGCCACCACATGAGCGTTACCAGGGTACGAGAGGAGCCGCGTTCCACCAGACCTTATCCCGAGGAGGTGTGGGAGCGCATCCTTAAGTTGGGTGACGCGGTTGATGCGCAGCTGACAGCAGATGATGTGCGCTTAACGATGGGAGGAGAACCCACTTTTGTCGGCATTGACGATAGGGATGATGCCCAGTGGAACACCGATGCCCTTGGCGAGGCTAAATTTAAGATGTCGCAAGACTTGATGCGTCGGCTGCAAAAAAAATGGGCACCTGGAGCCTTCTTTCACTGCGGGCAGGGTAAGTGGTATCCTGGAGAATCTCTCCCACGTTGGGCCTTGTCCTGTTATTGGCGCAAAGACGGACTGCCTATTTGGACAGATGAGCGACTGCTTGCCGATATCAGCATTGATTACGGCCATGGCATAGCCGAGGCAAAAAAATTCATCACCCTGCTGACGGACAGGTTAAAGGTCAGCCGGCGTTTTATCCGTGAGAGTTACGAGGATATTTTCTACTATTTGTATAAGGAGCAGCGCCTGCCGGTTAATGTCAGCCCTGCTGATTCAAAGCTTGCGGATGCAGAGGGTCGCGTGCAGCTGGCGCGAGCCTTTGAAGGCGGTCTGGGCAAGGTGGTGGGCTATGTATTGCCTCTGCAGCATGGGTCCTGGAAAAGTGGGCCGTGGCCGTTTAGGGGCGATCACCTCTTTCTTTTGCCGGGAGATTCTCCAGCTGGTTTGCGCCTCCCCTTAGACTCCCTGCCCTGGGTTGCAGCTGCTGATATTCAGCCGCAGTACGATATTGATCCCATGGCTGATCGCTCACCTCTGCCGAATTTCCATGCCAATCAAGCCTTTATGCGAGGACGCAACCAGGCAGAACTGGGTGAAGAAACACAGGGACAACCAGATCCTTATGAAGATCCGCAACCGGTCGCCGGAGAGTCAGCGGCCTGGATAGTGCGCACCGCCCTTTGCGTGCAACCAAGAGGAGGGCGCTTGCATGTATTTATGCCACCCATTGTGCGTTTGGAGGGGTATTTGGAGCTCCTTGCCCACATCGAAGCGACTGCCCGTCAAACAGGTCTGCCCGTTGTTATTGAAGGCTATACTCCACCCTTTGACCCTCGGTTGGAATGCCTGAAGATTACTCCTGACCCAGGGGTTATTGAGGTCAATATTCAGCCCATGTACAACTGGCGGCAGCTCGTTGACCATACTACCACGCTGTATGAAACGGCCCGACTCTCTCGCCTGGATACGAAGAAATTCCTTGTCGATGGCAGGCAAACGGGTACCGGTGGCGGCAATCACATTGTTGTTGGTGGCGAAAGCCCGGCCGACAGCCCCTTTCTGCGCCGTCCGGATCTGTTACGCAGTTTCCTGACCTTTTGGAACAACCATCCAGCCCTTTCCTATCTGTTTTCCGGCCTGTTCATTGGCCCAACCAGCCAGCAGCCAAGGATAGACGAGGCCAGACACGACAGCCTGTATGAATTAGAAATTGCCTTTGCCGAGTTGGACAGGCAGTTAAAGAGATGGGGCAATTGTCCGCCATGGCTTGTTGATAGGATCTTTCGTCATTTACTCGTGGATGTGAGCGGCAACACGCACCGAGCCGAGTTCTGTATTGATAAACTGTACTCTCCGGATAGCAGTGCCGGGCGTCTTGGCTTGCTTGAATTTCGTTCCTTCGAGATGCCTCCCCATGCTCGCATGAGTCTGGCGCAACAGCTGCTTTTACGAGCCTGCGTCGCCTGGTTCTGGCAAAAACCATATCAACAATCACTGGTAAGATGGGGCACTGCACTGCATGATCGTTTTATGTTGCCCCAGGCCGTGCTTGATGATATGGGCGATGTCCTTAGCATTTTAAATGAGGCGGGCTTTGCCTTTGAAAGGGAATTTTTTCATCCCCATGTGGAATTTCGCTTCCCCATTCATGGCCGTTTTGAATGCCTGGGGATAGAGGTGGAGCTGCGTCAGGCCCTTGAGCCCTGGCACGTGCTGGGTGAGGAGCCTGGTGGTGGCGGTACGGTCCGTTTTGTTGACAGTTCGGTGGAACGTGTGCAGGTAAAGGTATCTGGCATGCCAAGTGAGAGGTATCTGCTCACCTGTAATGGTCGACGAATCCCACTGAAAAAATCAATGAGCCAAGATGTTTCTTTTGGTGGTGTCCGTTTTCGTGCCTGGCAGCCTCCATCGTGCCTGCATCCAACCATTGGCGTAGAGACTCCGCTTATTATCGATTTATTTGACACCTGGACAAATCGTTCCATCGGCGGATGCACCTATTACGCTGGCCATCCGGGTGGCCGTAACTATGAAACTATGCCTGTAAACAGTTTTGAAGCGGAAGGGAGACGGCATGCTCGCTTTATTCCTCATGGGCATACACCAGGGGGGCCCAGGCCAGCGCCACCTTTAGAAGATAACCCAGAATTTCCTTACACACTTGATTTGCGCAGATGATTCAGGTAGAGAGCTAAAGCGGGTTTTATTTCCCATTTACTCATTGCTACCGATTTATGATTAACAGTGCTAATCAAGTACAGACCAGTTCTTTTGAACAAACGGTTTTAGCTAAGTTACCATACAACGAAGCTTTCGTGGCGCCAGGGCAGCCACGAAAGCACTGGACTGCCATCTTAGCTGGCATAAATGATTTCGTTACTTCCGGGCATCTGCAGAAAATGCAGAGTCGTGCCCTACGCATGCGACATGAAGACGGGACCACCTACAATCCTTTTGATGCAGAGGAGAGGGCAGGTACCTCCTGGAACCTGGATGTTGTGCCCTTGCCCCTGGCAGCCAGGGAATGGGCAACGCTTGAGGCCGGTCTTATCCAGAGGGTGCGGCTGCTTGAACACATACTGGCAGATGTGTATGGGCCGCAGCAGCTGCTGAAAACAGAACTTTTGCCAGCGGAACTTTTTTACGCTAACCCAGCATTTTTGCGTCCCTGCCATGGCATTCAGCCCTTGGATGGTCGTTTTCTTGCCTGCTATGCCGCTGATCTTTATCGAGACACGGATGGGCAGTTCAGGGTGTTGCGGGAATACAGCGCGAATCCTGCGGGGCTTGGTTATGCGCTGGAAAACCGCATTGTTCTCTCCAGAATCTTTCCGGATCTCTATCGCAAATCCCAGGTGCGTAGGTTGGCTCCCTTTTTCCAGGCAATTCATCTGGGAATGACGCAGCGAGTTCCTACCCATCGGGAAAATCCCAATATCGTTTTGCTCACCCCGGGACCGGAAAGTCCCATTTATTTTGAACATGCCTTGCTCTCGCGTTACCTGGGATATCCCCTAGTTGAATGTGAAGACCTGACCGTGCGCAAGGGGAAACTGTTTTTGAAAAAACTGGCCGGGCTTGAGCCGGTCGATGGAGTTTTTCGGCACGTGGCCGATGTTGACAGCGATCCCCTGGCCTTACGCTGCAGCAGCAACAGCGGTGTGGCAGGCCTGGTACAGGCCTCCCGGGAACAGCTCGTTGGCATCAGTAATCCCATTGGCAGTGGCTTTATTGAAACGCCGGTGCTCTCTTTGTTTCTCCAATCGCTTTGTCAGCAGCTTCTCTCAGAAGAGCTGCAGTTAAAAAGCACGCCGGGTTGGTGGTGCGGTACAGAAGTAGGCAGGCAGGAGGCAAGGACTCGCCTGGGCGGGGGTGCGATACAGGCCGCCTTGGAAAGTACTAACCTTACAACAGAAAATGTGGAATATTTACTCGCCAAGCAGCCCTATGCCTTAATGGCCAGGGAGGCGGTCCATCCTTCTGTTGTGCCCGTTTGGGAAGGAGGCGAGATCAGAGAAAGGCCGCTCCTTTTACGTCTTTACGTTGGTGCTATTGCAGGTGGCTTTGCCGTGCTGCCCGGTGGTCTTGCCATGACGGCTGCCAATGCCAGTGACTTGCTCCTTGGCAGGGTCGATCAGCTCGAAAGCAAAGATCTCTGGGTGCTTGCTGACGGTACGGTGGAACATTTCAGCCTGATGAGCAGCCTGCATGTCTCGAATGATTTTCTGCGCAGCAGCGATTTGCCGAGCAGGGCCGCTGACCACCTGCTTTGGCTGGGACGATACCTGGAGCGGGCTGAAGGGCGCATACGGCTTCTGCGTTCCATCCAGAGGCGCTATACCGGTGAGGCAAGACCGGAAGAGATTCCTGAACTGGGATTTTTATTAAGCTTGTTGGGTGTGGTAAAGATCTCTCTGCCCCGAGCTGAGGGTAGCACGGTGGCTGTCTCGCAGCGCAGTCTTCATGAGCAGATCTATGAGGCCATGTTTGCAAAAGGCCAGCAGGAAAGTGTTGCCTCCATTTTGCAACGTGCACAGGAAGTGGCCCATAGGGTACGTGACCGTCTCAGCTACGATTCATGGCAATCCATTGCCCGCTTGGATGATTTTCAACCCTCTGCCCAGGAAGACCATCTGGAGTTGCTGGAAAAGGCCCTGTTTACCTTAAATGCGCTCAGTGGCTTGGCCATGGAAAGTATGACCCGCGGTCTGGGCTGGCGATTTTTAGACATGGGACGTCGCCTGGAACGGGCCCTCTGCCAGGTGGCACTTATCCACGCTGGTTTAGAAAAGATTTGCACAGAACCGCATAATTCACTGGTTGCACTTCTTGAAGTATCAGATAGTATCATGACCTATAGGGCCCGCTACCGGGCAGCTTTCCAGCTTGGGCCGGTCTTAGACCTAATCTTGCTTGACGAGAGTAATCCCAAATCCCTGGCCTTCCAGCTGAGCCAGCTCACCCAGCATGTGGATCATTTGCCGCGTCAGGATAAACGTCGATTTTCCAGTGCGGAAGAACGCATATCCCTTGAGCTGCTTACCTCTGTTCGTCTCCTTAATTTAACTGACATTGCCTGTAGTGATGAAGATGCATCCGCCATTGGGTCCTTGCGTGCCTTTCTTGAGGCAACAGAAAAACATTTGTTGGAATTTGCCAGCATGTTGAACACCCATTACTTAAGCCGAATTGAGGCGACGCCGCATTTTTCCACACGATATAGTGGTGAGGGCACACTATGATCTATCTGGTTTCCCATAGAAGCACCTACCACTACTCCGAACCGGCATCACTTTCCCAAAACGAACTAATGCTGACGCCCCGTTCAACAACGCGGCAGCAGGTGCTGGCCACTCAGCTCTCCTTTGAACCGGAGCCGCAACTTTTGCGCAGCCGCTCTGATTACTTCGGGAATATTGTCTATACATTCATGGCGGAACAACCCCATCGGGAGTTAAAATTAATAGCTAATAGTACGGTGCAGACTGGGACAATGGCTCCCTTCAGCATGGTAGCGACCAGCGCCTGGGAAGATGTTGCGCACCAGCTTTTTCACCATCCAAGCCCAGAACTGTTGGAGGCCTTTCAATTTGTCTTTCCCAGCTCCATGGCAAGATACAGCCCTGCTGTGCAAGACTATGTACAGCCATCTTTTCCGCCTGGGCGGCCGGTGCTAGAAGGGGCCATCGACCTGATGAACCGTATTTTTCACGAATTTACCTATGACAAATCGGCCAGCACAGTGGATACCGAGGTGGAGCAAATCTTGCAAACCCGCAAAGGCGTATGCCAGGATTTTTCCCATCTGGCCATTGCCTGCCTCCGGGCCCTTGGCTTAGCCGCCCGTTATGTAAGCGGGTATCTGGAAACAATCCCCCCGCCAGGCAAGATAAAACTTGTTGGGTCAGACGCCTCGCATGCCTGGATTTCAGTCTTTATCCCGGAACTTGGCTGGGTTGATTTCGACCCCACTAATAATGTCATACCAGGAGAGCGACATATAACTCTTGCCTGGGGCAGGGACTATAGTGATGTCGCGCCTATCCGAGGCGTTGTCATGGGAGGAGGGGCGCATACCCTCTCTGTGCAGGTGGATGTCATTGCACAGCATGTCGCATAGTGTGGGTTTGCCGAGCAGACAGATTCCTGCAGATTTCATACCTGAACAGACTGTCTCCTCTTTGCTACATTGTTCCACCTTCTGCTCTGTCTAAAAATACCTAACAGGACATAGTTTTTTTATCTTTGTACTGAGCAAACTACAGAGGCGATGGTTATTGATACGCGCCCATGAGCCATATCTAATTTCCTTTTCACCTGTAAAGAAAAAGATCTCAGCGTGCATCAGGCTTTTTTCTGACAGAGCTGATTATTCTTGTTTTCATAATAAGGGCGCCTCGCTCACGGCCTCCCAGCCGCTGTTTTCCAAGTATGCAAATTATAAGGTACAAGGCCAGTTGGAGATGCTCTTCAACTGGCTTTTTGTTTGCGGATGCGTAGAACTGAATTGATGGCTACAATAGTCAGAGTTGGTTGCACTGTGACGGTAAAAACTGGGCAGTTCTTCTTATGCAATAATAGAGGCAGAGATGAGGGTTTTACATACATCAGACTGGCATATCGGGCGCACCTTATATGGACGCAAGCGCTATGGGGAGCATGAGGCCTTTTTTAATTGGCTCATTACCACCTTAAACGAGCAGAGGGTAGATGTGCTGCTTGTTGCCGGAGATATCTTTGATAGCACCATGCCAAGTCATAGGGCTCAGGAATTGTACTACCTTTTTTTACGCCAGGTGGCGGCAACGCCTTGCCGGCATGTGGTTATTACCGGCGGTAATCATGATTCTCCTTCTTTTTTAAATGCGCCGAAGGAACTCTTAAAGGCCTTTTCCGTCCATGTGTTTGGCAGCATGCCTGCTACCCTGGCCGAGGAAGTACTCCTCTTGCGCGATGAGGCCGGTCAGCCTGAGCTTATTGTCTGTGCCGCTCCCTATCTGCGAGATCGCGATGTGCGAGTTGTTGAACCAGGAGAAGGGATTGCAGAGAAAGACGGTAACCTTATTGATGGTATTGGCAAACACTACCAGGCCCTTACTGCCTTTGCTGAACAAATACGTGCCGGGCTCGGTGTTGATATTCCCATAATTGCCATGGGGCATCTTTTCACTGCGGGAGGGCAAACCATAGATGGAGATGGTGTACGGGAAATGTATGTGGGCTCCCTTGCTCATATAGATGCGACCATGTTTCCGGCAGGCCTGGATTACGTGGCCCTGGGCCACTTGCATGTTCCTCAGAAGATAAGGGGGAGGGAAGATATACGCTATAGCGGCTCGCCTTTGCCCATGGGTTTTAATGAGGCCAACCAGCAGAAGAGCCTGTGCCTGGTCGAATTTCAAGGAAGAGAACCAGAGTTTACACTTATTGCGATCCCTGTGTTTCAAGTCCTGGCGCAGATTAAAGGCAACTGGCTGCATATTGCCGAAAAAATAGAGGCGCTCGCCCAAACTGGTTCGTATGCTTGGCTTGAGATTATCTATACTGGGCAAGAGATTTTAGGTGATTTACGCGAGCGGGTTGAAACGGCAGTGGCGCCAACTAGCATGGAGATTGTACGCATAAAAAATGAGAGACTTGCCGGCGCTATCCTTGAACAGATAGGAGAAAAAGAGATCTTGGCCAACTTGAACGCAGACGATGTTTTTAAGAGATGCCTTACGGCTCACAAGGTGCCGGAAGCCCAGTGGCCAGTCTTGGAGAAAACCTACCAGGAGGCTTTATCTTCGCTTCTGGAAGAAGACAGACAGGCTGAATAAGGAAAGGGCAATGCGCATTCTTCAGATACGCTTTAAAAATCTCAATTCCCTGGTCGGTGAGTGGGAGATTGATCTGATGCACGCATCCTATGCGGCCGATGGCATCTTTGCCATTACCGGGCCAACAGGAGCAGGAAAAAGCACCATCCTTGATGCAATTTGCTTAGCCCTCTATGGCCGCACGGCTCGCCTGGGTAAAATTACCAAAACGAGCAATGAACTCATGTCGCGCCAGTGTGGAGAATGCTTCGCCGAAGTCAATTTTGAGACGCAGGCAGGTCGATATCGTTGCCATTTTAGCCAGCACCGGGCAAGAAAGAAGCCCCAGGGTGAGCTGCAGGCGCCAAAACATGAGATTTCATATGCTGATTCCGGCAAGATTGTCGAAACGAGTATGCGGGGTGTGTCAGAGCAAATTGAAGCGGTAACGGGGATGAACTTTGAGCAGTTCACCAGGTCCATGCTCCTGGCCCAGGGCGGTTTTGCCGCCTTTCTGCAGGCAAGCGCTGATGAGCGCGCTCCGCTGCTTGAACAGATTACCGGCACAGATCTGTACAGTCGGCTCTCCATGCATGTGCACGAGCGCCGCAGCCAGGCGCAGAAGGCGCTGGATACCCTCGAGGCGGGTCTGGCGGGAATACCTTTTTTTAGTGAAGCAACAGCAGAGCAGCTTAAGGCAAAAGTGGTTGAGGCGCAGGAAAAAGAGCAGATAATGTCCCGGCATCTTGTTGCGCACAATGCGGCTATCTCCTGGCGGGAGAAGCTGAGTCATCTAGAATTTGATTTGCAGCAGATTGACCGGGATGAAGTGATTTTGCAAGAGGAGCAACAGGACTTTGCCCCGCAGCTGGAGCGGCTGCAACTAGCCGGTAAAGCCCTTGAGCTAGCCGGAGACTACGCTGCCCTTCAGGCTATACGCCAGGAGGCTGAAAAAGAGCAAAAGGACATTAAGCGCTGCCGGGAAGACATCCAGGCGACAAGTGCTGTTCATGGCCAGGCCACTGCTAGAGCAGAGAAAGCGGCCTTGATTTTTGAGCAACTGAAAAGTGAGGAGTCTACAGCTTTACCCCTTTTACGTAAGGCCCGAGAACTTGATCTGATCAGAGAGGGAAAAGATGAGTTGGTGCAAGGCGCACAGAATTTTCTTAGCGAACAAAAAACGGCTTTTAACGAGCAGTCAAAGAAGCAGGATAAGGATTTGGCCGCCCTTGCCGAGGCAGAAAAAACCTTGGCACAGGTGGCAGCCTATTTGTTGAGCGCAGCTGCCGATGCCAGCTTGGTAGAAGATCTGGCAGGTCTGCGTAATCGCTTTGAGGCCCTAAGAGAGCATGAGCTGTCCCTGAACAAAAAAAAGCAGGAAGCTGTTGAGGCCGCACAAAAACAAGATTTGCTCACTGCAGAATGGCAAAGGGCAACAGTAAAGCAAATTGAGGAGCAAGCGCAGCTGTCTCAGGCACAAGCTGCGTATGTCGGTCAGAAGGCGCAGTTAGAGCAAATTGTCAAAAAACGCCAGCTGGCCGACTGGCGCAAGGAACAGCAGTTTCTTGCCCTGCAAAAAGACCTGACTGAAAAGGCACTTGGCTTCTGCAAGGGGGTGGCAAACTCCCAGCAAGTGCTGCTTGATCTGGCAAAAAAGCAGGCTGTGATCGATAAGGAAGTGGAGAGCTTAGGCGAGACCCTCAGTCAACAAAGACATATCCACGCAGCCAAAGAACGCGAGTATGCGCTTTTGGAGGAGCAGGTTCGCCTCTTACAAAAAATATCAGATCTTGAGGCAGAGCGCCACCAGCTGCAAGATGGCACACCGTGCCCCCTGTGCGGTGCTAAGCAGCATCCTTATGCCGAAGGCAATCTACCAGCAAATGAAGCGTCGCAAGAGCGCCTACTGGCCCTGCGCGGAGAGCTTAGCCAAGCAAAGGACAACCTGACGGCAATGCAGGTGCGTCTTGCTGAGCAGAGAAAAGACATGGAGCAGCTCAGTACGCGCCAGGAAGAACAAGGGCGTTATCTCGTGGAGCAGCACCAGTTGCTAGAGGAAGCGCTCACTCAACTTCCGGCCGAGATGGATTTATCCCTTGCTAATCTTTTTCTTGTTGAGGGTCTACAAGGGCATCTTCGGCGTCTGACGGCTCAGCTTGCCCAGATCGTGAAGGTAATAGAGCAGGCCGAGTTCGTGGAAAGAGAGCTTACCCAATGCCGGCAAAGAGTGGAGACGAGTAAAAGTGTCTTAGACCTGGCAGAACGGGTGTTGCTGACAGCCCTTATGAAAAAAGATGCACAGATACAGCTGGTTAACAGGATGCTGGGGCAGTTGCTGGAGGAAAAGCAGCAGCAAAAGGAGCTTTTGGCGCTGCTCTTTGAAGACCTGAAGCCCTATCGTGCCCCAGGTGATGTATGGGAAGCTAACGAAACACATAAAACACCACTGACCGTGCAAGGGCTTGCAGAGTTTTTTTATACCCTGGCAGCACGCAGGCAGCAGTGGCTGGCGAAAGAAAAAGAGCAGCAGGAGCTTGCACGCAGCATAGCTGTTTTGAGAACCCAAACCAGGCAACAGGCTGAAGCGCTTAAGGACAACGAGAAGCGCCAGATGGACTTACAGAAACAGTTGGCAGTTTTAGTACAGGAGCGTAAGGCCCTGCAGCAAGAACGGTTTCTTCTTTTGGCAGACAAGTCACCAGACGCCGAAGAAAAACGCCTTGCGGATGCTGTGGAGTCTGCGGGCAAGAAGCGGGACATTACACGGCAAAAAGCAGAGGAAGCAAAACAAAGACTTCATCAGTTAAGCCTGCAGGTAAAGGATCTTGAAGAAAAACACCAAGGGCGTCTTGAACATATTAAGGAAGCGGAAAAGGCCCTGCATCCTCGGCTCCACGAGCATGGTTTTAGCAGTGAAGAGAGTTATCTTGTAGCATGTCTTGCCGAAGGCGAACGCAATAAATTGACTGAGCAGGCAAGAAAATTTACCGAAAAAGAGCTGGCACTGGTCGCAAAAAAAAGAGAAAAAATAAAAGAGCTGGCAGAGGAACGCGAGAAAAATCTCAGCGCAGCCCCCCTTGAATCATTAAAAGCGGGGCTGGCCGAGTTCATAGAAGGGCAAAAGCAGCTGCAGCAGGAAATAGGCGGCATGCAACAGAAGCTGAAAGATAATGAGAGTATGGTAGAGCAGCACTGCCAGCAAGTGCAGGCTATAAACGCCCAAAAAATAGAGTGGCTACGCTGGAACCAGCTGCACGAACTGATTGGCTCGGCCGATGGCAAGAAATACCGCAATTTTGTGCAGGAACTTACCTTTGAAATGCTGGTTGCCCAGGCAAACAGGCAGTTTAAGAAAATGAGTGACCGCTACCTCCTACGGAGAAATGAGCAGCAGGGGCTTGAGCTTGATGTCATTGACAATTATCAGGCCGGGGAAATCCGTTCCACCAAGAACCTTTCCGGAGGTGAGAGTTTTCTGGTGAGTCTGGCCTTAGCCCTAGGTCTTTCCCAGCTGGCGAGCCAAACCATTCGGATTGATTCGCTTTTTCTTGATGAGGGCTTTGGTACCCTGGATGATGAGGCACTGGAAACTGCCCTTGCAACTCTGGCGGGTCTGAACGAGGAGGGCAAGTTGATTGGCATTATTTCCCATGTGCCTGCCTTAAAAGAGCGCATTTCTGTGCAGATTCAGGTGGTGCCGCAAATGGGTGGCAAAAGCCGCCTCATCGGGCCCGGGGTCTCAAGAGCAGACCTCGGCTTGTCATAAGTGGAAGAAACGGAGAAGCTTTTTTTCTTCTTTGGGCCCCAGAAAGTTTTAGAGGAAAAGGGGCTGAACCCCTTTTCCAGCTCAAATTGCCACAAGCCGCATTTGGAAACTGAGCAGATCATAGACAGCATGCATGCCCAGATGCTCAAAAAAACGAGCTGAGCCATAGATAACGCCCCATTTAGTCCGATCCAGATCAAAATGGGCCTCCACGCGCAGCTGGTTTTCTGGCGTGGTACTGACCGTAGCCAAAAAACTGAGCGGGGCTTGTATCCCCCTTAGTTCTAAAATCCCCTTGATTTCATAGTTGGGACTGGTGAGGTACGGCTCTACCAAGGGTTTTGCCTCTTTAATGGTAAAACGGGCTGTGGGAAAGAGTGCGGTGAAGAAGAAATCATCGGATTTGAGATGGTGCTCAAGAACGGGTTGTAGTGGGTCACCAGCCAAATTGATATCTTCTATGCTTTCCATATTTACGGTAAAGTTACCGCTGATATCACCTGTGTGCACCGATAGTTCTCCTTTGGCTAGGCCGACGGTGCCGTAGTGGGTGGAGTTGGCATTTCGGCCATACCAGATGAGTACGCTTTTCTCTGTATCAATTTTGTAGGTATGATCGACCAGTTGCAACTTGGTCTGTGGGTTGCAGAGCAAGCTCGATTCCGTGCCCTGGAGCGAGTACCCGGCAGCCTTCCAGGCCTCAAGTCCACCTTGCAAAATCCAGACATCCTGGTAGGAGGCCCGTGCAAGTTTTTCAGCGGCGGTCACGGCATCATATGTATGTGCGCTTGAACCGTAGAGCACAATCTTGGTGTTTTTCTCAGCAGTGAGAGCGGCGACCTGATCGAGAAAATTGACCTGAAAAACGCAGGCATTTTTCGACTCAGGTACATGAATCTTGTTGCAGTAGTCCTCCGGCAGAACATTGATGAGCAAAAAGGGTTCTTTTTTTGCAATCCAGGTATTGAGTTCGGCAGGGCTTAGGGTTTGTGCTTTCAGTGTGTTGTTCACAGTTCCTCCTTATGGGCATTTTTTCTAAGATCTGATTTCGTTATCCATACCACTGCTTCCTATTCACGACAAAGGGCGAGTTCTCCCGTTTCTTCCTTGACCTTACGCGTCACATGCCGCGAGCATCTGGCCAAGCCCGGAATAACGCAGTGTTTCCCGTGAAACAGTTTTTTCGATAATGGCGCTCTCGGAAAAGATGAAGAGCTTTTTTTTGGCCCTGGTAACAGCCGTATAGAGTAGTTCACGGCAGAGGACAGGGCTGTCTTCCGGCGGCAAGACAAGGAGCACGCAGTCAAACTCAGTACCTTGTGCCTTGTGTACGGTCATGGCATAGCTTGCCTGCCAGGGCGGAAGGCTTTCACGTGCCAACTGGCGCAGCCCGTTTTTTTCCGGGAACCAGGCATAAAGTTGGCCCTGGGCGGCGGGCCAGACGATACCCGTATCACCGTTATACAGGTTTAGGCTGTAATCATTTCTGAGAATCTGGACGGGAAGGCCTTTGTACCAGTCTTTCTGCGCAAGAGATATGCCCTGTTCCTGCAAAATGTGCTGGCAACGTGCGTTCATGCCAGAAACGCCCCAGGGGCCTTCCCGCAAGGCGCAGAGGATGCGTCCCCTTACCATGACCTGTAGCGCTTCTTCTGGGCTTGTCACTTTGTTGAGCGGTGCAAGCAGCTGGGTGAGAGAGGCGTGGAGTTTGGTTTTTTCAGCATTAAGCGAATAAATATGAACATCTTCAGCAAAGTGATTACCCGCCTGCAAAGTGATCTGGTTCGGGCTCTGGCGCAGATGTTCCGCCAATTGATGAATGCCGCTGTTTTCCTCGAAACGGTAGCCTCTGTCGAGGGTGACAAGGCAGTCGGCAAGAGGTGAGGCAGCGCCATCTACTGACAACTCGGGACCGGGTGCAAAAGGGATGAGCTGGCTCAACAGATCTCTTATCTGCGACGACCAGGAGGTTCTTATTCCACGAGAGATGTCTTTAAGTACATTTCCTGCTTCAACTGACGGCAGCTGCTCGGGATCGCCACAGAGGATCAGACGGCAGTTTGGCGACAGGGCCTTCAGCAGGGCGTTCATCAGTGCTGCATCGACCATGGAGGCTTCATCCACCACAAGCAAGTCCAGCGGCAGCAGGTTTGATTCATTGTAAAGGAAGGTATCATACGCAGGTTGATAACCAAGCAGACGATGCAGGGTGAGGGCCTCTTGCGGGAGATACGCCTTCATGTCGTTAGGAACTTGCGTTTCCGCCAGACGAATGGACTCATAGAGGCGCAGGGCTGCCTTACCCGTGGGTGCTGTTAAGGCAATGTGCATGCCATCACCATCACCTTGCAAAGAGGAAAGCAGACAGAGGATGCGGGCAAGGGTATAGGTTTTCCCCGTACCAGGACCACCGAAGAGGAAAAAGAGAGGTTTGAGCAAGGCAAGAGCTGCCGCGATCTTTTGACTGCTAGAATGCTTGGCCTCGTCTGGTGCAGGAAAAAGCCTCGCAAGCTGCTCGGATGCACGGGCAATATCGACTTCGCTTGTGGCTCTGCTTCGCGTGCAAAGTGCATTGGCGATATTTTTTTCAGCCAGATGGTACCGTAAAAGAGCGAGCTGGTTGTGTTCATCAAGGACAAGCGGAGTAGACAGGCTCTTCGCCTGAGCCTCACTGACTGCCCCGCAGGCAAGTAGTTCCTTGCGCAGAAGGCTCGGCCTGGGCCAGGGAGTTTTTTGCATTTCTTTTTCCTGCATGGATTCTGCCAGCCCTCGTATGGACCCAAGTGGCAGGCAGGTATGACCCTGACTAGTGGCCCAGCTCGTTAGGACAATGGCCAGCGCAGACCTATTCTGCATTTTAGGGTGCATACGGGCCAGCATCTTGGCCAAATGCAAATCAAGCGGCCTTATGATGCCCTTTTGCTGGAGCTCTTCAAGCTCTGGCATTGTTCACCTCGTAATCGCGGAAAAGGGCATCAAAGGACTCTATCAGGCCTTCTTCCGGGCGGGTATGAAAAATTCCGGAACCAACTGGCCATCCCGGTTGCATGCCGCGTAAAAAGAGGTAGTACACGCCGCCAAAGTGTTTGGCATACGCATAACCCGGGAGCCTCATTTGCAGGTGTCGATGCAGAGCAAGGGAATAGAGTAGATACTGGAGGTGATAGTTGTGCTGGTTCATGCTGGGCAGCAGGTTTTTCTGGTTGTAGTTCTCGCTGCTCTCACCAAGGTGGTTAGACTTGTAATCAACCAGGAAATATTTGCCCTTATAGCGAAATACAAGATCAACAAAACCCTTCATCAGACCTTGTAAAGTCCCGGATCGTTCGGGTACTGGCGAAAAGCCATACCGCAGAAGCAGGGCATTTAAGCGAGCTGTTAACAGGCGGTGGACTGGAAAAAGGAAACTGAGCTCATGCAGGGCGTCACCTGCTTGAATATCATAAAGGGTGCAGCTGCCCGGTAAATGTATGTGCACTAAGTTTTGCAGCCAGTTGGTCAGAGCAGGCAGCCAACGGTCGTCAAAGCCGAACTGCTCAAGCCCTTGCATAAGCAGTGCAGTTTGCTTTCCTATGGGCATGTTCAGGTCAAGGTTTTCCAACAGGAAGTGCAGGCAAAGTCCCGGGCGTGTCCCCCGGGGGAAGGTAAGTATATTGGCAAAATCTTCCGGCTGCGGGGTCTTTATTTTTTCTATTGTCTCCTCAAGGGGTGAGGTGGCGTGCTGGTTGACACTTAAACGGGTATAGCTGCTGATGGTGTGGCCTGTTCTGATTGATCCGGTAAATTCCCTGGCTGTAAGATGCAGCGCACCCTCTTCTCCTGGCGATGCTTTTGTCGAGTTACGGTCCGTAGCTGGCATAAAAAAATCTGAGGTTTGTAAGTTTAAGATAGTATTTTTGCTGTTTAACTGGCAGAGGACCGTGCGCATTTTTTCCATATCTGATGGTTTTTCTATCGGATGCAAGAGCCTTGCCATGGGAGTGTCCATAAAGCCCAAGACTCTGCCCCAGCAAAAGAAACAAGCATAGCAGGCCCTGGTTATGGCCACATAGAAAAGACGCATGTCCTCTGCCTGTTCTTCTTGAGCAGCCAGGTCAAGATGTCTTTTGTTGCTGGTATCAAAATCAAGACAGAGATTTAGGCTTGTCCTGTCGTGGAACTGTATGGGTTCTTCTTTCTTTTTACCTGTCGTATGGGCCCGCCAGAGGAAGGGAAGAAAAACCAGATTGAATTCCAGACCTTTCGCCCTGTGCTGCGTGCTTATCTGAATGAGCCGGGCATCGCTCTCCAGGCGCATGAGTCTGTTTGCTGATTCTTCTCTTGCAGCGTTATCCATTTGCCGCCCAAGCCACCTGAGGAGCTGTTCCGGGCTTGAGGAGTTTTTCTCTTCTTCCTGCAAAAGATCAGCCAGATGGAGCAGGTTGGTGAGACGTCGTTCCCCGCCAGGTTGGGCGGTCAGACGGTGGGTGATTTCTTCCTTGGCAAAAAGGCGATGCAGCATGGCGGCAATGCCAAAGCGGCTCCAATGCTCTTGATCTTCAGTGCGCTCCCGCAACTGCTGTGCCCACAGCCTTTCATTCTGCTGCAGGGTAAATATTTCCGAGGCATTGAGCCCATACAAGCTGCTAGCCAGCACCCGGGCAGCTAGGGCACGATTTTTTGGGGAAAGACAGGATTTGAGCAGATAGCATATCTCCTCGGCCTCAATGCTTGAGAAGACAGAGAGCTGGCTTGCGTAAATACTGTTGAGTCCACGCTTAGCAAGGGCCAGGCGCATTAGTTCCGCTTCCCGGTGGGAATAGACCAAAATGGCAATGTCACTGCTTTGTAGTCTGCGCCCATCAATGAGCACCTTTTTTTCCTCTGCCAGGTTAAGCAGGTACTGAATGGTCGAGGCAGTCCTGGTCGTGGCCTGTTCTTCGGCGTTTTGCTTGCTCAGTTCTTTTCCCGTCTCTTCCTCTTGCAATAACAGGGCGTTTAAGGGAGAAAGCGAGGTCGATTCCACCGTAATCTGCCCCATCGTCTTGCCGCTTGGCTGCACCGGAAAAAAAGGAATATCTGCCGAAAAAACAAAGGCATGTGGGTTGTTTTCAAAGAGCATATTGACCGCTGCGACCATGGCCGGGGTTGAACGGTAATTAACACCCATGGTGTACTGCCGTGGAGCAGGCGTCTGGCGCCGGGCCTGCATATAGGTAAAAATATCACCGCCCCGAAAGGAGTAAATGGCCTGCTTAGGGTCACCAACCATGAAAAAAGGGTGGCTGGCCTGTGCGCATATCTGTGAGAAAATTCTATACTGCACCGGATCAGTGTCCTGAAATTCATCAATCAGCACTGCTTTAAACCGCTCGGCAAGCGTGCGAGCAAGAGTCTGGCCCCTCTCTTTGTGCTGCAGGGCCGCGTCAAGCCGCGTCAGCAGGTCATCATAAGAGAGCAGGCGTTGGCGAGCCTTCCGCTGTTGCCGTTCCTGCTTAAGTACGGTGTAGGCCTCCTGTAGAATGCCAATTTTCCATTGTCCGATAAATTTGACACGTAACTGCCAGAACTCTTCAAAGGTATGAAAAAAAGAGCGAGGGCCCCATTCAGTACAGGCCTTCTTTTTTAAGAGACGGTCACGTATTGCCGTTTCGGTGAGGAGTTCAAGCTGATCTGCCAGCATCCAGGGAAAGTGAGCAGAGGTACTGAGCTCGTCCATGGCCTCTAATATAATTGCAACCTGGGCCGGGCTATAATTTTTCTGGCTGCGGCTGAGACAATGGTCGTTCATGAGCAGCTCAGTTAGCTGTGCACCATCTTTTGCCCAAGCCTGTTGTACTCTGTGCAGGGCCTTCAACATTTTGTCACGGTCTTTTGCCATATCCGCTGCATTCAGATGGGGGAGCTGAGCCTCAATCTGGGCCCTCAGAGCCCTGCGCAGCATGTTGAGAAGCCTCGTCGGACTCTCCCAGGTAGCAGCAACCAGGGCACTTTCGCCATATTCAAGCGGGTAAAAACGGTTGCGCCAGAAGTCAGCCATAATTTGCATATGGAGCGCATCTTCAGTTTCCAGCAGTTCCAGATCAAAGACACAGCCAGCTTCAAAAGCATGTTCCTTAAGGATGCGCTGGCAAAAACCGTGAATGGTGTAAACGCTGGCTTCATCAATGCTGGCTAATGCCGTCTTGAGAAGGAGCGTGCTTTTTTCTTTCGGCAGAGACTGCAAAAGAGCGGCAAGCAGGGGGTCCGGGCTTTCTGTTTGTCCGCTGAGCTGGCTCAGTGCTTCAAGTATGCGTAAGCGGATGCGCTCACGTAACTCAGCTGTGGCTGCCTTAGTAAAGGTCAGTACCAGGATCTGTTCCACCGCTAAGCCAGCCTGCAAAAGAAGGCGCAGAAAGAGAAAGGTCAGTGTCCAGGTCTTGCCTGTGCCAGCGCTGGCCTCTATCAGACGGCGACCGTCAAGCGGCATGGTAAGGGGATCTAAAACCTGCATCAGTTTTCCTTTTGCAATACCTGTAATGCCTTTAAAGCTGGCAAAAGAAGAGAGGCCAATTGCTCAAACTGCTTATCAAACGGAGACTCTTGCGGGAAGAGAAAGACATGGGCTTCTTCGTTTTTCTCCCCCTGTTTGTAAAAGCTATCCCCCTGCCAGGCCAGTTGAGCCTCATAAAGTGCCTGCTCTTTCTTCTGTAAAAAGGTCTTGGCCCAGGCAAAGGAGCTTTTGGGAAAAAATGGCAGGGCCATCCTTTGCCCTTCCTGGTAAGCCAGCATGAGGTCTGTGAGCAGCGACTGCGCATTGTCCACCATGGTAAAGCTCTGGTGTTTTACAGCTCCGCCTTCCCAGGTGAGAATCTGGGTCATCTTTGGCGCCTCATCTGCAGAAATGGCGCAAAGCACAAGATGGCAAATCCAGGCATCCAGGAAAAAAGGTGGCGTGAGCTGACCTGCTCGCCACAGGATGCGGCCACCTGCAAAAAGGTGATGAAGCCATCCTGTCAGCAGGGTTTCTCCAAGATGGATGGCAACTCGTCTTGCTGGGCGTGGTTCAGCCGACAGGTTTTGCAATACGGCAGTGAAGGCCTGTGTTCGCTCTTGTATGCTCGAAAGGGCATATGCACCGAACTGTCCGCTGGGAAGCCTGCCCTGCCCGCGTAAGACCTGCACAATATGCTCTTTGGGCTGCTCTTCCAGGCTACGCGATATAATGTCCTCAGCCAGGAGATAGTTTTGCAGGGCGTCAAGGGCAAAAGGCTCCTCTTCTGTGGGGTCAGTTTCCTGCAAGCCAAGGCTCATGCCCAGCCTTGTGCCAAGGAAGTAGCGGGCGGGATGGCGCCAGAAGCTGAGCAGATCGGGCAGGGCAATTGTTGTGTCTGCAACGTCGTTGGCGCTGGCATCCTCTAAAAACAGTTCTTTCTGGTAAAAAAGGACTGGTGCCTCAGTTGTAGCTGGCAGCCAGGATCTGTTAAAGCTGGGAGGGCCTAGTTCATCTCGATAATTATCTGGGCTAAAAGGCTGCAGAGGATGCCTGGTCAGCAGCTGTTCACTAATTTTTGCTTTATAGTCTTTTAGGCTAAAGGCACTGTCTAAGTACTCCATGAATTCACTGACCACCACAGATGGCGGCAAGGACGCACCATCCCGTTGATCCTGGCCAATAAAGGAGATGGCCAACAGATCTCGCGATGAGAGTATGGATTCCAAAAAAAGGTAGCGATCGTCATCCCGTCGGCTGCGGTCTCCCAGTCGCGGCTTTTGCGGCATGAGATCAAAGGAAACCGGGTGTTGCGAACGCGGAAACTCTCCATCATTCATACCCAGCAAATAGATAACACGAAAGGGAAGTGAGCGCATGGGCACCATGTTGCAGAAGGTGACCCGGCCTAAAAGAAAGGCCTGGGTACTACCTTCACGGGTTAAGGCCTCTTGCAGGTGCAGGCTAATCACCTGAGCAGAAATCTCTCCCTCAAAACGGGCAAGCTCCCATTCTCTTGCAAAGGACTGGACCTGCTGGTGCAGTAGGCCCAGTCCCTCCTCTTCAAAGGAGGGATCAAACCAATCATTTATGAGTTCCGGCAAGAGTTGCACCCATGCCGTTGGTCTCTGTGCCTGCCGCCAGAGCGCTTGCCATTTGTCAAGTCTGGTGAGAAAAGTGGCCAATGCCCCTAATAGTTCATTTTCGGCTGTCCCTGGAAAACCGCAGGGTAAGAGTCCGCAGTGAAAGACCTCCAGGGGGCCCATGGCATAGCCAAGGAGAAGACGGTCTAGGCCCTGTTGCCAGCTGTATTCAGTATCTGCGGCTTGCAGACCAAGCTCTTTTTTGTGTTGCGCATGCAAGCCAAAGCGAATACCGGCCTGGTCAACTAAAAAGTACAGTCGGGAAATTTGTGATTTATCAAGACCAAAACGCTGGTGGACAGCCGGGTGTTCCAGAATGGCCATGACTTCGGAACTGGTTAAGCGGCTGTCAAAAAGATTGAGCAGTGCCAGAAAGACGCGAACAAGGGGCTCCTCCTGGGAAAAGGGCTGATCAGCCAAAGACCAGGGAATACGATGGGCTGCGGTGGCCTCGCCAAAAACCGCAGAGATGGGGGCGGCATAGGCGCTGATGTTGGGCGCAGCAACCAGGATATCGCCAGGACATAATTCAGGGAAGTTCTGGAAGCAATCAAGGAGCACATCGTGGAGCACTTGAATTTCCCGTAGAGGGGAGGAGCAACTGTGGATCTGGATGGAACGATCATCCCTTTGCACCAGTTCCACGCCATCAAGGTCAGGATCATATAAATTTAAAATTTGATTTTGCAGCCACCCGAGAAGGGTATTTTTGGGGCTTTTTTCGTGCAGGTCAACAAGGATGTCATAAAATTCATAGTTGAGCAGTTGCTGCAAAAAGACCTGGCCTGCACGCCCTAAACCAGCAAGCAGGTCATTTTTTCTCGACTGCAGGGGAGATGAGAAGGCAAGTAAGGCATCGGCTGCCTCGCTTTGAGCCTGTTTTTTTGCTGGAACCAGGTCGAACCAGTCTGTGCGGCAGGGACTGAGCTGGTAGAGGTGCACCTCACTTTGCTGACTCATGCGGGCGAAGATGTCAAGATAGACGGGCGCCAGACTGTTGATGCCAAACAGGTGCAGGCGTTCTGGCAGCATGCCGTGACCCAGTGGTTCTGCAAGCAGTCCTTTGAGTTGCAAGAGGTGCTGCGCTCGGTGTCGGGGTTCTTCGTTGGCTAGTCTCCGCCACAAAAGTGTCTGCCAGTTCTCTTCGTCTGCCATGTCTTCCCAGGCAAGAAGCATATCCGTGCGGTAGACCAGATACTGGTCAAAGACGGAGGCAACGCGACCCGCCAACTGGTAGAGCTTGTCGCCAAGGAGATCATCTTTGAGGTAGGCAGCAAGGCTGGCAAAGGCCGGATGGCTTGTGAGGTCTGGCAAGTGACGCTGAATGCGCCAGCGGAGTACGGGTGTTCGCCAGAGGTCTTCCTCTTTTTTTATTCCTGCAATGCGGTCGTACAACTGTCCAATGGCCCTGGCTGGCAGAGGAAAGACAAGCAAAGTGGCAATTCCCATATGCATGGCCCACTGCTGAGACAGCCACTGGGCCATGCCCGCATGCTGTACAACGATGACTTCCTGAGTAAAGGGGTCTGCGGGCGGCGTGTCCGTACAGACTGCAAGCAGCTGTTGCAGAAGGTTTTCTAAAAGATTTGACTGGTAAATATACACGTATATTCAGATGGATGGTGTCCAGTTTCGACCAGCAGGGCCTTTAGGTTTTCTCGTCTTTCAATACAGTGCCACGAAATGCACTTTTTCTCCATGTTCTTCTTGCCAATCTCTGACATACTGTTTGTGCATGGTGTGCAAGATGTCCGCACAGCGCTCTACTGTCAGGTTGTTCCAAGAAAATGCGTGGTTCTCCCAGACCGGCTATGCTATGCTACAAAGTAGTTAGAATATGAACAGTATTGTCTTGCCTGATTCTGTACAGAGGACTCTGCAGAAGGAGAGTGCGCATGCAGCCAACGGATGTGAAATGCTCAGATTATTTTTTAAAAGTTATTGATTGTCAGTTTGCCTGTCCGGCCCATACGCCTGTGCCGGAATATATTCGTCTGATCAGTGAAAAACGCTACGATGATGCCTATATGCTCAACTGGGTATCCAATGTCTTTCCCGGGGTCCTGGGCCGGGTCTGTGATCGGCCCTGCGAGCCAGCCTGCCGGAGGGGACGTGTGGAAAAAGAGGCCGTGGCCATCTGCCGACTGAAGCGAGTGTGCGCCGATAACCGGGGCGATGTCACAGGTCTTTTTCCTGCTATTCCTCAGAAAAAAAACGGTAAAAGTATAGCCTTAATTGGTGCTGGTCCGGCCTCGCTCACCGTGGCACGAGATTTACTGCCCCTGGGCTACACTATTGATCTCTATGATGACCAATGTGAAGGCGGCGGTTTTATGCGCAGTCAGCTCCCTTCCTTTCGTCTGCCGGAAGAGGTGTTGCGAGAGGAGGTGAACTATATCCTCAATATGGGAGTCAGGGCACACTTTAACTGCTATGTCGATAGCTTAAAGGCCGTGCTCGCCAAGGGCTATGATGCTGTCTTTGCCGGCACCGGGGCCCCGCGGGGAAGAGATCTAGATCTGCCCGGTAGGCGGGAGGGCGATGCAAAGATCCATGTGGGCATAGAGTGGCTTGCCGCGGTGATTTTTGGTCATGTAAAGCAAGTCGGCAAAAGAGTTTTGGTCTTGGGCGGTGGTAATACAGCCATGGACTGCTGCCGGACGGCCAGGCGCATGGGGGGAGAAGACGTGCGTATTGTGGTGCGAAGTCCACGCGAAGATATGAAGGCCTCCCCCTGGGAAATTGAGGATGCACTGAATGAAGACATCCCCATTTTCGATAATCATGTGCCAATAGACTTTGTCATTGAAGGCGGGCAGCTTGTGGGCATGCGTTTTGAGAAGGTGCAACCGCACTATGATGATGCCGGTAAACGCAAACTGGTGCCTACCGGGGAAGAAAGCGTGTTCATGCCCTGCGATGAAGTGCTATTGGCCGTGGGGCAGCTCAATGCCTTCCCCTGGATAGAAATGGATCTGGGCCTTGACTTTGATGACAAGGGACTGCCGATTTTAAACCCTATCACGCACCAATCCACCCTGCCACAGGTGTTTTTTGGCGGCGATGCTGCTTTTGGTCCGAAAAACATTATCACTGCCGTGGCACATGGCCATCAGGCGGCCATTTCTATTGATCTGTTCTGCCAGGGAAAAGACCTTAATAAACGCCCAGCCCCGCACATAAACCTGGCTGGCCAGCAGATGGGCAGACAGGATTGGCTCTACCACAACCAGGTGAGTGAGACTGGGCGACAGGAAGTCCCCACCGTGGCAAAGACCAAATCCTTAAAGGACAGGTTAATTGAGGTGGAGCTGGGTTTTGACCATGACCAGGGTAAAAAAGAATCGTATCGTTGTTTGAACTGCGATGTGCAAACCGTTTTCCATGCCAGCTTATGCATAGAATGCGATGCCTGCGCCGATGCCTGTCCGACAACCTGCATCAGCTTTGTGGAAAATGGCAGCGAGGAAGAGCTACGCGCTAGATTACGAGCACCGGCTGAAAACAAATCCCAGGGTCTCTACATATCCGAGCCACTGGAGACGGGTAAGATAATGGTCAAGGATGAAAACTTTTGTCTGCACTGCGGCATATGTGCCGAGCGTTGCCCTACTTCGGCCTGGGAAATGCAGAAGTATTTTTACTTATCCGCACAGGCAGGAGGAGAAAAATGAAGCCACGCGAAGGTGTTAATGATTTTGTCCTCCGTTTTGCCACGGTCAATGGCTCCGGCTCTGCCAGCGCCAACGGACTTTTAGTGCGTACCCTCTTCCGCCTGGGTCTCTCGGTAAGCCCGAAAAATATCTTCCCTTCTAATATTCAGGGTCTGCCGACCTGGTATGAGGTGCGGGTCAACGACCGTGGTTACCTGGCCAGGCGAGGCGATGTTGATATGGTGGTGGCGGTGAATGGACAGACCCTGCGACAAGACTACGACAAGTTGCCAGCGGGCGGATATTTTGTCTACGATTCCTCCCGGAACTTGCCAGAGGAATATACCAGAGATGATATTACTGTTATCGGTATCCCCTTAACAGAGCTCGTCAATGAAGGATTTCCAGGTTCACCGAAAAGACCGCTGTTAAAAAATATTGTCTATGTGGGAGCTGTGGCCAGTTTACTTGATATGGGCCTAGATGCTTTGCTGGAGAGCGTTAACCGCCAGTTTGCGAAGAAACCTGCCCTGGCCGAGCCAAACCACAAGGCGCTAACGCTTGGTTTTAGCTATGCCGAAGAGCATCATAAGGGCCGCTGCCATTTGCAGGTGCGTGGGCAAAAGCGCACGGATGATGCCATTTTAATGGACGGCAATACAGCCACGGCCCTTGGTGCCATCTATGCCGGAGCCACAGTGGTGGGTTGGTATCCCATAACGCCGTCCACCTCGGTAATTGAATCCTTTGCCCGTTTTTCCAGGACATGCCGGGTAGATACCGAGGGTCGTATGCGGGCGGCTATTGTCCAGGCCGAAGACGAGCTTGCCGCCATGGGCATGGTTATTGGCGCAGGATGGAATGGTGCCAGGGCCTTTACCGCCACCTCCGGGCCGGGTGTTTCTCTGATGAATGAGCTTTTGGGACTAGCCTACTTTGCAGAAATACCGGCTGTTTTAGTCAATGTGCAGCGGGTAGGTCCTTCTACTGGCATGCCGACTCGAACGCAACAAGGCGATGTTTTATCCTGCGCCTATGCCTCCCACGGTGATACCAGGCACCCGCTCCTCTTTCCAGCGACGCCTGCGGAATGTTTTGAAATGACGGCCATGGCCTTTGACCTGGCCGAAGAGTTGCAAACGCCGGTGCTAGTTTTAAGCGATTTAGATCTGGGCATGAACGAGCACTTAAGTGCACCCCTTAAATGGGAAGAGGGCCGTGAATATCGGCGTGGCAAGGTGCTCAGTGGCGCTGAACTGGCAGCCTTAGCTGAAAAGGGTATCCGCTGGGGCCGCTATAAGGATGTGGATGGCGATGGTGTTTGCTACCGTACCTTGCCCGGCACTGACCCGGAACAGGGGGCGTATTTTACCAGGGGCACTTCGCATAATGAGTATTCTGGCTATACAGAAGAAAGCGGAGAATATGTGAAAAATATGCAACGACTCAGTTTGAAATGGGAAACAGCGAAAAAGATGGTGCCCACAGCTGAAGTCCTTGAGGGAGCTCCTGGCAAAGCGGGGGTGCTGTACTATGGCACCAGTATGCCTGCAGTGCTTGAGGCCCTTGATTTGCTGGCTTTTGCAAATGGTAGCGAACGCCTGGCTGCCATGCGTCTTTTGGCCTTTCCCTTTGGTGAGGAGGTGGAGGCCTTTCTCCGGGAGCATAGGCAGATATATGTGATTGAGCAAAACAGAGATGCCCAGATGCGGCAACTGCTGATTGCCGAGTGCGGTGTTGACCCAGCCAGGCTTATCCCCCTTACCCTCTATGATGGCATGCCTCTGGCCAGCCAGGATGTGTTCCGGGCATTGCAAAAGGCCCTGAGCACGCATGATGGCCGCAGGGGTAAAGAAAATAATAATGGAGGAGAAAGAATATGAGCTTCACACGTCCAACCTTCCGCAACCCAGATCTTGCACCCAATGCGGCCGGATATAGCCGCAAGGATTATGAAGGCCTCGTTTCCACCCTCTGTGCGGGCTGCGGACATGACTCTGTCAGCTCTGCCATTATTCAATCTTGTTTTGAGCTGGCCCTGCCGCCGCACCGTATTGCCAAGCTCTCGGGAATAGGCTGTTCATCTAAAACCCCGGCCTACTATCTGAGCAGATCCCATGGTTTCAATGCCGTGCACGGACGCATGCCAGCCATTGCCACCGGGGCATGCATGGCAAATCGAGATCTTGTCTACCTGGGGGTTTCAGGGGATGGGGACACGGCTTTCATTGGCATGGGACAGTTTGTGCATGCCGTGCGCCGTAATTTGAATATGGTCTATATTGTCATGAACAATGGCTGCTATGGCCTGACCAAGGGCCAGTATTCGGCAACCGCTGATAAGGGCAGCAAAAGCCGAAAAGGCGCAGCCAATGTACTGGAATCAATTGATCTGTGTGAGATGGCCATCCAACTTGGAGCAGGTTTTGTTGGCCGTAGCTTTTCCGGCGACAAGGAGCAGCTGGTGCCCCTTATTAAGGCGGCGCTTTCGCATCATGGGCTTGCCTTTCTTGATGTTATTTCGCCCTGCGTCACCTTTAACAATAACCCGGAGTCAACCAAGAGCTACCACTGGGTGCGCGAACACAGGGAGGAAAACAGCGAGCTGGACTTTACCCCCTTTTTACAGACCATCCAGACCCAGTACAAAGAGGGCACGACCGAAGCAGTGCGTCTGCATGATGATTCGGTGATTTATTTGCACAAGCCGGAGCCTGGGCCCAGCGTCACGGATCGTCAGGAGGCCATTGCCACCTTGGAAGAGCATAAGGCAAAGGATCGTTTACTGACCGGGATTTTGTATGTAAACCCGGAGAGTGAAGATACCCACGATCTTTTACATACCACCAAAACACCCTTGAATACACTTGGGAAGGCCGAACTTTGTCCAGGCACGACGCTGCTGGCAGAAATCAATGCAGCTTATCGGTAAGGGTTGCGCAAAAAAAAGGATAGTGTTTCTCTAGGTGTCTTCAGTTGGCAGATCGTGTCTGTCTTGCCGGCGGGTCAGTGTACGGGTCAAGGGCATGGCCCGTTTTGGCAAGCACGTGACCTGCTCCCGGACAAGGGGGGGCAGCACCCTTCCCTTGACGGTAAGAATATCTGCGGCCAGACTGTTGGCTGTTTCTTGTGCTGAAGCCCCCTGTTTTTCCACAAGATAGCGAAAAAGGAACTCTGCCAGCCTGGGCAGAGCTATTTTCCAGGTGGCCTCTGTTTCTTCATGGAGCCATTGCGAAAAATGAAAAAATGAATGGAAAACATCCTGATTTCGCCACAACAGCGGCAGAGTATTGCGAAAGTTGCCGCTGTTGTGGCACAAATCCCAGTAACGGGCCATACGCTTTAAAGACTGCAGCTGCATGAAGCTTAAGCAGGCATTGGCAAGGAGATCGTAGGGCGGATTGGGGTTATAGACCATACCGAATTGCTTATCATGTCTGCTGATGCTCGTACCCGAGAGTTTTTTCAGGATACCGAGCTGGATTTCGCCCTGGGCAAAGGACATCAGCTGGTTGAGATCCTCGCCAAAGGCCGCCATAGTTTCCCCCGGCAGGCCAATAATGAGATCAAGGTGCAGATGTGCCTTTGTTTCTTTATTTAAAAAAGAGATATTTTCCTTTATTTTTCCCAGGTTAAAGCGCCTGCCTATTGCGGTAGCCACTTCTTGCTGCAGCGTTTGAATGCCGATTTCCAGTTGCAGTGTTCCCGGGGGAAATGCGCAGAGTCTTTCTTTCATGGCAGCGGAAAAATGCTCTGGAATGACCTCAAAGTGGGCATGGTAGGGCGGCTCTTTGGCCAGAAAAAAATCGAGAATAGCCAGGGCCTGGTGTTCTGCGGTGTTGAAGCTGCGATCAACAAATTTAAAGGTGCGGGCCCCCCTTTGCCAGAGGCTTTCCAGGGCAGTCAGGAAATGGTCGCCGGGCACATGCCGGACCCTTTTATCCAGAGAGGAGAGACAGAACTCACAGCCAAAGGGACAGCCGCGGGAGGCCTCTACATAGCAGAGGCGGTGGGCAAGGTCATCCTTACTGTAGAAGTCGTAGGGAAGCTGAAGGTGGTGCAGCTCCGGGGCCTGTGCTGTGATGAAGCGTTTTTCTGGTTGTCTTCCTCTCAGCAGTTCTGTGCAAAGCTCATAAAATGCCAGTTCGCCTTCCCCTGAAATGCAGTAGTCTGCAGGAGAGAGATTAACCCGCCAGGGCCGGTGTGAGGCCTCTGGGCCACCAATAACCACATGTATCTCAGGTGCCAGCATCTTTAATAACCTGAGCAGTGCCGCAGTTTGGGAAGCGTTCCAGATGTAGACACCAAGGCCTATAATGCTTGGTTTTTTGGCCAGGAGCCGCTCGGCGATGTCTTCAGGCCTGTCTTCTAAGGCAAACTCCATAATGGCCGACTGCGCCTTAAACTCGCCCAGGTTGGCCAGGAGGCACCTCAAACCAAGCGAAGCATGGATGTAGCGGGCATTGATGGTGCTAAGCAGGATAGTGGCCATGGGAAAAATTATAATAAAAAAAGAATGTTATAAAATTTGAGGCTGCTCTTTGCTGGCTACCACATTCACTTTGGTATCGTAGAAGGTGCTACCCTCTCCCCTGTCCGTGAGTCGCTGCGAGGTAAGTGCATTGACCGTACTCTTGTTGGACACCCAGGCAGACCACCAGACTCCTTCAGTTACAACGGTTCCTGGCGGCACCTTTTCACTTATTTGCAAAAGAAATTCCACCTCTCCCTGTTCATTGCGCGCTGTAACGCACATTCCATTAAAAAAATGTTTCTTTTTTGCATCTTTTGGATGCATGAGAAGGGACATGCCCTGTTGTTTGCGCCGCAGTTCCTCCACCTCCTGAAAGCTTGAGTTCAATGAATACAGACTGGGAGCAGAGACGAGCCAGAATTCATCGCCATTAGCGGTTTCGTGGGGCGGCAGATAACGAGGCAAAGGTTCCGCATCTTCAGGGCGTATAATCTCCACCTTACCGGAGGCAGTACCGATAGTGGTCCCTTGAGTCGGTAGCTTAAGCTCAACAGCCTTGCCCGCCCGCAGGTCATCTTGAGCCTGGGGGTTGAGGAAGGCTAGCTGGCTTATTAGCTGGCCAATAACCGTTTCTATGTCCTGCTTAAAGTATGGATCGTCAAAACCCATGGCCCCAGCCAAAAGAGAAAACATCTCCCAGTTGGACTTGCTCTCTCCCACAGGCGCTATTACTGGAAAACTGCGTTGCACAAAATAGTGCCCATAGGAACAGTACAAATCAGCTGTTTCAAGGGATGAACAGGCCGGCAACACCAGATCGGCCCAGCGTGCCGTATCGGTGAGGAAGCGTTCATGCACTACTGTAAACAGGTCTTTTCTGGCAAGTCCTTTGAGTACGGCATTCTGGTCGGGGGCGATGGCGGCTGGGTTGGAATGGTAGACAAAAAGCGATTGAATAGGGGGTGCATCAAGGGAATTGAGTGCCGAGCCCAGCTGGTTCATGTTGACGCTGCGCACCGGGTTTTTTAAGAAATCTTCCCTGGTGATCTGGCTGAGATCAAAGGCACTGCTGGCATTTGTACTGGCAAGCAGGCCACCACCTTTTACGCCATACGCCCCGACGAGAGCGGGAAGAACACATATAGTGCGCACGGTCATGGCACCGTTGCCGTAGCGGGAAAGACCGCTGCCCAGGCGGATAAAGGGGGCGCGCGCCTGTCCATAGGCCAGGGCAAGGGCTTCAATTTCTGCTGCTGCTACGCCAGTAATTTTTTGGGCCCAGGCTGGAGTGCAATTGGGCAGTACTTGGTCAGCGAGTTCTGCAAATCCTGAGGTCTCAGAGCGGAGGAATTGAGCCTTGGTCAGCCCTTTCCGGACGAGAACATGCATCATGGCCAGGGCCAAGGCGCCATCACTTCCGGGTTTAAGAGATATCGTTTGCTCTGCCCAAGAGGCGGTCGGAGTTTCGTAGGTATCGATCAGGATAACTTTGGCCCCTTGTTTCTTTGCCTGCTTGAGGATGGGTAGAAAATGCAGATTGGTGGCAGCAGCATTTATTCCCCAGAGGATAATTAAGTCACTATCCTTTGCTGTGCGTGGGTCAGGGCCTGGAGTTTTTCCCATCACTGCCTGCCAACCTGCTGATTTTGCTGGTGAGCAGATGGTCCTCTCTAATCTGGAGGCACTTAAGCGGTGGAAAAAGGCGTGACCGCAATTGCGCTGCACAAGCCCCATGGTCCCGGCATAGGAGTATGGCAGGATGGCTTCACTGCCCCACTCTGCACAAATGGTCTGCCATTTGCTCACTATTAGCTGCATGGCCTCATTCCAGGCGATAGGGCAAAATTGTCCGCTGCCCTTTTCTCCAGTGCGCAGAAGCGGGGTGGTTAAGCGCAGGGGGGAATGCACGGAACGTTCATAGTGCATCATCTTTGGGCAAAGGTTGCCCCCGGTGATGGGATGTTCGGGATCACCAGTCACTCTTACAACTTTGCCACTTTGTGTGGCACACAAAAGGCCGCAGGTATCCGGACAATCAAAGGGACAGACAGATCGTTTCATGGCATCCATTTGTGAGCGTCGCCTGAAAAAGATTTTTGATTGACCAAGGCGGCTTGGTCAGCTTTTGTGGCAGTAATAGCTTATTTCCATAGGATTGTCGAGAAGGTGCCCCTTTTTTGACAGTTCCAAAAGAGACTGGCTGAGTCATGGCACGAAAAAGAGTAAGCGGCATTGTTGCACAAACTCTGTTTGGATCTGTTGCGACAAGCGTGCAGTTGCAGTTTCTTCCCATTTTTCATATACCTGCTTGCCGTTTCCAAGATGATATTTTATAATTATCATTTTCTGCTGTATTTTTATTTGGGATAGAGACGATGAGCAAAACGTATCAGAGTATCAATGAAAAAATAGCGGCGGGCAAGGCTGTGGTCTTAACCGCCGAAGAAGTGATTGAGTATGTGGAACGTAAGGGGCTTGAGGCTGCTGCCGAAGAGGTGGATGTGGTCACAACAGCCACTTTCGGCCCCATGTGCTCCTCCGGCTGTTTTTTAAATTTTGGGCACAGTAAGCCTAAAATGCGGATTACCGAGGCATGGCTCAACGATGTGTTGGCCTACAGCGGCATTGCCGCAGTGGATGTCTATCTGGGGGCTACTCAGCTCCGGCACAACGATCCGGCCAATATGTACCATCCAGGCGAATTTCGCTATGGCGGTGGACACGTTATAGAAGACCTGGTGGCGGGAAAAAAAGTGCAACTCTTTGCCCTTTCCTATGGAACCGACGACTACCCCCGCCGGGAAATACGCACCTTAATTGACATAAACGACCTGAACCAGGCCATCATGGTCAATCCACGTAACTGCTATCAGAACTACAATGTGGCGGTGAATTGCTCTGATAAACGGATTTATACCTACATGGGCATATTGAAAGCGAAGATGCGAAACATGACCTACAGCTCGGCCGGGCAACTGTCTCCGCTTTTAAACGATCCGCTCTATGAGACCATTGGCGTGGGCACAAGCGTGTGGTTGGCCGGAGCCAGGGGCCTTGTCTATGCACAGGGTACGCAACATGCTTCACTGGTGGAGCGTAGCGATAACGGTGTTCCCATGGAAGGAGCAGGCACCCTCGCCTTGAGCGCAAACATGAAGGAGATGTTGCCTGAATTCGTGCGTGGAGCAAGCTTTAAGGGCTATGGCGTTTCCCTGGCCCTGGGCATTGGGATTCCCATTCCTATTCTTAATGCGGATATCCTGCGGCGTACCACGGTGCGCGATAGCGAGATTTATGCCACGGTCATTGACTATTCCGAAGACTATCCGCAGAAAACGGGTAAAACCCTTGGTCGCTTCAGCTATGCTGAACTGCGCAGTGGTGAGGTTGAGCTCTTGGGGAAAAAGGTGCCCGTCACCTCTCTCTCTTCTTACCACAAGGCCCTGCGTATCTGTGAGTTGCTCAAGGCAGAGATTCAATCGGGTCATTTTCTTTTATCAGAACCAAGTCAGCCACTGCCAAAAGCCCAGGGGATGAAGGGGTTGAATATTCAAGGGCCACGTCGATGAGCATTACAAAAAAAATATATCTCTACTTCCCAAAAAGTGAGACGGAAAAACCCATTGTTTACCGGCTGGTGAAGGATTTTAACCTGATTATCAACATCTTTCGCGCCAAGGTTACCCCCGAGGAAGAAGGATACCTCTCCCTGGATGTTACGGGTGAAGTTGAAGATATTGAACGCGCCTTTGCCTACCTTTCCACCCTGGAGCTGGTCATCCATGCCGGCAACAAAGGGCTGCACTGGGATGAAAACCGTTGCATTCATTGCGGTGCATGCGTGGTGCATTGTCCTACCGGGGCCCTGGCCTTTAGCAATGATAAAACCCGCGCTATACAGTTTTCCGAGGATCTCTGCGTGGAGTGCCATGCCTGCATAGGGGCTTGCCCCTACGGAGCCTGCACGGCTTCATTTTAACCTATTATCAAAGTCACATGCGCACCTACCGTTCTTTTTCATGGAAAGACACAAACCTGCGTGTGTCTTGCCCTGATTTTGAGCGGGTAACCCGTACCGTTATTGCCAGAAGGCGTGAGCTGGAACAGTACATTGCCAGGCATCCGCAATTTTTGCACAGTCTAGTTCCCCTGGATCTGCTGGATGATGCGCCGGAGGCGGCCCGTCGAATGACTGATGCTGCCAGCTTAACCGGAGTCGGTCCTATGGCTGCTGTAGCTGGAACTTTGGCTCAGCTCGGCGCAGAAGCGGCTTTGACCCATGGTTGCCAGGAGGCTATAGTTGAAAATGGAGGTGATATCTATCTCGCCTCTGACAGAGACGTGCTGGTCGGTATTCACACGGGCGTTGAAGGGCTGTTAGGCAGTGAACTAGCCTTTCTTATTTCACCTGCGGAGATGCCACTGGCCCTCTGCTCTTCGTCTAGTTCAATGGGGCACTCCTTAAGCCTTGGCAACTGTGATCTTGCTTCAGTTGTGGCAAAAGATGCCTCCCTGGCCGACGCTGCAGCTACGCTTGTCTGTAATCACATACGTCTTGAGAAAGACCTGGCCGTGGTGTTGGAGAGAATCGGTTGTATCCCAGGGATTGATGGCATCTTGGCGGTAAGACAAGGTAAAATTGCCCTGTGGGGTCAGTTGCCAAAATTGGTACGCAGCCAGGATGTTCGGGTCAAAAACAAGATAACCCGTCATGGTACTGATTGGAATTGTTAACATGTCTCCCTGTTCTGTTGCAATAAAGAGATATGCTGAATAATGCTTTACATCTTGGCATTTCTTTGGTATTTTTTTTGTCTTTTTTGAAAAATGTTTGTTTTCTCATTTCGCCAGTAACCTAGGTTAGGCAGGAATGGATAGAGAGACCAGATAGGCTCGGCTAGCAAAGCGGTGCACGAGGACTACAGATGAAAAAAGATTTGACGAAAGTACGAAATATCGGAATTAGCGCCCATATTGACTCGGGTAAAACAACCCTGACAGAGCGTGTTTTGTTTTTCACGCAGCGTATTCATGCCATCCATGAGGTGCGTGGGAAGGACGGTGTTGGGGCAACCATGGATTCCATGGAGCTTGAGCGGGAACGTGGTATCACCATCCAGTCTGCTGCCACGTACTGCACCTGGAAAGACCATGCGATCAATATCATAGATACCCCCGGGCACGTCGATTTTACCATTGAGGTTGAGCGGGCGTTGCGCGTGTTAGACGGAGCGGTTCTCATCCTCTGCTCTGTTGGTGGCGTGCAGTCGCAGTCTATTACTGTTAACCGGCAGATGACTCGTTACAAGGTGCCCCGCATAGCCTTTATCAACAAATGTGACCGGACCGGAGCCAATCCATACCGTGTAGCGCAACAGATAAGGGATAAACTGGGATTGAATGCGATTATGCTGCAAATTCCCATTGGGCTTGAAAGCGACCTGGAAGGTATCGTTGATCTGGTGGCCATGAAGGCGGTCTACTTTGACGGTGATCAGGGCGAGAAAATTCGTTTGGAGGCAATCCCCGCCAACTTGCTCGAAGAAGCACAGACTAAACGGGAAGAGCTGCTCGATGCGGTCTCTATGTTTTCCGATGAGTTGATGGAGCGTATGCTTGAAGAAGGCGAGATCCCCGAGGAGATGATCCAGGATGCCATTCGTGTTGGCACGCTGTCTCTTGATCTCACACCGGTTCTGCTTGGTTCGGCCTATAAAAATAAAGGCATTCAATCACTTCTTGATGCCGTTACCGCTTATCTGCCCAATCCTACAGATGTTGAGAACACTGCGCTTGATCTCGATAAGGACGAGGCAGAGGTTAAGGTCAGTAATGATCCTGTCGATGAACTTGTCGCCCTGGCATTTAAACTGGAAGATGGGCGCTATGGCCAATTGACCTATATCCGTACCTATCAGGGCGAGATTAAAAAAGGCGATACCATCGTTAATTCACGCACCGGTAAGAAGGCAAAAGTGGGACGCCTTGTGCGAATGCATGCTGACGAGATGGAGGAAATCGAAGAGGCCGGATCTGGTGATATTGTTGCCTTGTTTGGCATTGACTGTGCTTCTGGCGACACTTTTTGTTCGCCAAATCTAAACTGGTCAATGAGCTCTATGCATATCCCGGCACCAGTTATTTCTTTGGCCATCAGGCCTGTTGATAATAAGGCTCAAATCAACATGTCAAAGGCATTAAACCGCTTTACCAAAGAAGATCCGACCTTTAAGACTTTTGTTGATCATGAGACCAGCGAGACAATTATTTCTGGTATGGGCGAATTGCACCTTGAAGTCTATATAGAGCGTATGAAACGTGAATATAAGGCTGAAGTCGAGGTGGGGGCCCCGCAGGTCGCCTACAGGGAAACCATCACCCAAAGGGCAGACTTTGACTACACCCACAAAAAACAGACCGGTGGTTCTGGACAGTATGGCCGGGTTGCTGGTTTTATCGAACCTATGCCAGAGGGTGAGTACGAGTTTGTCGATCAGATTGTTGGTGGTGCCATACCCCGGGAGTTTATCAGTTCCTGTGACAAGGGGTTTCAGAAGAGTCTGGAAAAAGGGAGTCTTACCGGTGCGCCTATCACCGGAGTTCGGCTGACCATCAATGACGGTAGTTTCCATGCCGTTGACTCCTCGGATGTGGCCTTCCAGTTGGCATCCATTGGCGCTTTTCGCCAGGGTTACGCCAAGGCCTCGCCTGTTATTATGGAACCCATTATGAAGGTGGCCGTGGAGGGTCCCTCAGAGTTTCAGGGTTCTGTCATGGGTAGTATTAACCAACGCCGCGGTGTAATTATAGGTACCTTTGAAGAAGGCAACTATACCGTTGTTGAGGCAGAAGTTCCCTTGTCTGAAATGTTTGGGTACTCAACCGCTCTCCGCTCTTTGACCCAGGGTAAAGCTGAATTCACCATGGAATTTTCCACCTATAAACAGGTGCCCAAAGGGTTGGCAGAAGAGTTGATAAAAGAATTTAACGAAAAGAAAAAAGAATCCTGAGAAGTCGATTTATTCGGCCAAGGAATGAAAGTACCAAGAGGAACGATATGGGATACGAATCGCTGACACAACAGAATCCGCTCAGGGTTCTGAATATGGGGAGAGACAACAATCAGATGGGGTTAGTTGTAGCCCGTGCCGGATTGGGAAAAACAGCGTTGCTGGTGCAGATAGCCCTTGATGCGATTCTCCGCGGCAGACGGGTTATTCATGTAAGCATCGGCCAGGGTATAGACAAAACCAAGGCCTGGTATGATGATATCTTGCAACTTATCTTAAACGAACACAGTGTTGCCCACCCCCATGAACTTATTGAGATGGTAGCCTGTCATCGCATGATCATGACCTTTCAAGCTGCTTCCTTTAGCCGTTCACGACTTGAAGAACGACTAAATGATTTGATCCTGCAAGACATTTTCCGGCCTAATTGCCTGATTGTCGATGGTTTTGATTTTAGCAGTGCCAATCGGGAAGAAGTGGAGGATCTGAAGAATCTCATGGAGGTGATGAATCTGCAATCGTGGTTCTCTGCCACCCGCCACCGGGACGATACTCGTGTATCGCCAGCGGGAGTTCCTGCTCCTTGCCATGAGGTTGATGATTTGTTTGACACAGTGGTTTTGTTAAATCCGCAGAAGGATGCCACGATTGAGCTGGAAATAATCCAAAGTAGTAATGAACAACTGGCTGGTTCCAAAGGTTTAAAATTGGATCCGACCACCATGATGGTGAAGGAAAGGTAGTAAAAACTGGTCCTTTTCCTTGTTTAGGGCTGATCCGCTGCATTGAGCGTCGGGTCAGCCCCTTATCATTTCTGGGTTTGTCGATCGTCAATCATGCGTTTTCGTCCTTGCATTGACCTGCATGCCGGTAGGGTGAAGCAAATAGTTGGCTCATCCTTAAACGGTGACCTATCCTCTCTTCAAACGAATTTTTCCTCCTCCTTAGCCCCTTCGCACTATGCAGAGATGTATCGCAGAGATAATCTCCAAGGCGGGCATGTTATTATGCTTGGGCCTGGTAACGACAAGGCGGCTCTTGATGCTCTTGCTGCCTGGCCGGGCGGCCTGCAAGTAGGCGGCGGTATCACTGCGACCAACGCCAAGTTCTGGCTTGAGCAAGGCGCTTCCCATGTTATTGTCACGTCCTGGGTCTTTTACGATGGATCTCTCGATTATAGTCGCTTAAATGAATTGACGAGGTCGGTGGGCAAAAAACATCTTGTTTTAGACCTGAGTTGTCGCTGGAATAGGGACGCCTATTACGTGGTGACAGACCGCTGGCAAAAATTTTCCAACTTGCGCATCAATGCGGAAACACTTGACAAATTGTCGGCTTATTGCAATGAATTTCTCGTGCATGCTGTAGATGTTGAAGGCAAATGTGCAGGCCTTGACCAGGGCGTCCTCGCCCTGCTAGCGGAAAATGCACCCTTACCAACGACCTATGCCGGCGGAATTTCAAGTTTGGATGATTTGGAGATGGTGCGTCTTCTGGGTAAAGATCATATAGATGCAACTGTTGGCTCGGCGCTTGACATCTTTGGAGGAACGCTTCGCTATGAAGACGTGGTCGCTTGGCATGACAGACAATAGTCAGACCAAGGAGGCGGGCAGCCTTGACAGGCCGCTTGGCGAGATACGGCTGGTTGTGCCTGAGGAGTTCTGTCGGGCCTTCCACCGCTGTGTATGGATGCAGGTGCACGAAAGCGGACGCACCCAACTTGCGATCATGGAAGAAATGGTCCATGAATACCTTATCAGTCGAGGCTGCTAAGTGTGCTAAAAAATAGTAATAACTGGAAAAGAAATGATTTCTGTATACTGAATACAGACTTGAGGCAATAGATGAAAGATGTGATCAATTGCAAAGGGCTTGCCTGCCCCCAACCGGTCATCAGGGTGAAAGAGCTGCTCGAGCAAGGGGTAGAGGATCTCGAGGTGCTGGTGGACAACGAGGCAGCCAGTACAAATATTCAGCGTTTTGCCCATAGCAAGGGATGCACTGTGCTGATGAAGCAGGAGAGAGAAACTGAGTTTCGCCTTCTTATTCGCGTCCCGCAGGGTGGCCTGGCAAAAGTTACTCAGGAGAATATGCAAGATGGCTTGTGCACGCCTTCTACTCATGGGAAGCTTGTCTATGTGATTTCTTCCGATGCCATGGGCAGAGGGAGTGAAGAGCTTGGTTGGGCACTGATGCAAACTTATGTGCAGACTATTGCTCAAATATCTCCTTTGCCAGATACGATAGTCTTATACAATAGTGGTGTACGCCTGGTCACCCAGGAGTCCGGTGCCTTACAGGCGCTACGCACTTTACAGGCAAAGGGTGTGGAGGTGCTTGTCTGCGGTACCTGCCTTGATTTTTATGAGTTAAAATCCGCACTCCAAGTTGGTCAGATTTCCAATATGTTTGCCATTATGCATATTACCATGCAAGCAAGTAAGCTTATGAGTCCACTATGATGAATGTTGCCTTTTTGAAGCGAGGCTCTGGCTGTGCAGAGAACCTCACACGCATTTTTATTTTTATTCTCATCGTCTTCCTCTGCCAGTCATTGCCGTTAAGAGCTCAGGCCAAGGCGGTCAGTGTTCCGTTTGATACGGAGCGCAACAAGCGCATTGCGGCACTCATCAGCGATGAACTTGTGTCCCGCCAGGTGGCCCATGAGCAGCTCAATGATGCGCTCTCTCGTAAGATATTTGAACTGTATCTTCAGCAGCTCGACCCGAGAAAGCGATACCTGTTACAGCAGGATGTCGATGTCTTAAATGGTTACCAGACTAAGATTGATGATGAACTAAAGACGCAAAATATCCATCTCCCTGACGTCGGACGCAATCTCCTGGTTGTAAGGGTGAAAGAAGTGGAGCAGTTTATTGATCCACTTTTCCAGAAGGGTTTTGATTTTAATAAGCCAGAAAATATTGAGACCGATCCAAAAAAAATATCCTTTGCCAAGGATTTGAATGAATTGCGCGAGCGATGGCACCTTACCTTGAAAATGCAGGTACTAGATAGTTATTTTGAGACGCTTGAAGAGAAAAAGAAAAAAGATCCAGAGGCATATAAAAACATAGATCCTAAGGCACACCCAAAGGAAATGGCTGAGGCCCTGGAGAAGGTAAAAAGGACTACGCATCGGGCAATGCAACGTCTGCAACAACAGGACAGGCAAGATGATTATGATCGTTTCTTCGATGCCGTTGCCCGCGCCTTTGATCCCCATTCCAACTATATGCCGCCAGTTACCAAAGAGGACTTTGACATACAGATGAGCGGCTCCCTTGAGGGTATCGGAGCCCTTCTGCGTGAGGATGAGGGTATGATAAAAGTGGTGCGGATTCTTCCCGGTTCCGCAGCAGAAAAGCAAGGCCAGCTCCAAGCAGAAGACATTATTTTAAGTGCGACCGAAAAAGACGGTGCGCCAGTAGATGTCTCCGAGATGAGATTACGTGAAGCGGTCAGTTATATCCGTGGCCCGAAAGGTACTGAAGTCCGCCTCACAGTCCTGAAACCTGGCGGAGGCAGGGTGACGATCCCAATAGTGCGTGATGTTGTGCATATTGAAGAGACCTATGTCAAATCTGCTTTATTACGTACAAAAAATGGAAGCTCCATCGGTTATCTCCGCATTCCCAGCTTTTACAGAGACTTCAATACCGAGGCTGGATCAGAGGAGAGACGTAACTCCAGCGACGATACGCTGAAGCTCTTGCAGGAATTGAAAAAATCAAACATTCAAGGAGTTATTCTAGATTTGCGCAGCAATGGCGGTGGTGCTCTGGAGGATGCGGTGCGCATCTCGGGGTTATTTTTGCCTGGCGGACCTGTTGTGCAGGTAAAAGACGTTGCGGGCGAAGTGACTCCCTATGAAGATGAGGAGCCGCAAGTGGCCTTTGATGGGCCTATGATTGTCTTAGTCAACCAGTTCAGCGCCTCGGCATCAGAAATTGTTGCGGCAGCTCTGCAAGATTATGATCGAGCTCTTATTATTGGAGGAGAACACACACATGGCAAAGGGACAGTTCAGGCCATGATTAACTTAAATCGCCAAATCTTTCTCTTTTCGGCACGACAAAAGGTAAATGAAGATTTAGGAGCACTTAAACTAACTATACAGAAGTTCTACAGGGTTACTGGAGGTTCAACCCAGTTTAAAGGGGTTATCCCAGATTTAATAGTCCCTTCCTTGCTTGATCACCTAAAAAGCGGAGAAAAGTATCTGGACTTTGCCTTGCCCTGGGACCAGATTCAGGCTGTGCCATTCACACCCTGGCAAGGAGAAAAACTTAAACAGGAACAGTTGCTCAAAAACGAGTCCCAATGGGTCACTCAGAATGAGAATTTTCAGAAGATTAAAGAAGAGGATAATCGGGCTGTTCTCCGTTTAGAGCGCACGATGGCCACTATCTCCGTAGGCAATATGTGGCAAGAGCGTCAATCGCTAGAAAAGACTCGGGAAGAGGCCAAGGCAGCAGGGCTAATTGATGAGTCAGAGAATGATGAAGCAGATGCGGGGACTCCTGTTAACAGCGATGAAAAGTTACAGAAAGCACTTGCTAACGACCCGTATGTCCAGCTCGCTGTCAAAGTGTTCTCTGATGCTGAAAAATAAAGAGTTTTCAAAATCATTACTTGTATTTTTTTTCTTGAAACAAAATATCAATCATGCTAGAGGTTCTTGCTGGATGAATCCTCATTCATTTTATCTGGCAAGTTGCGATGGCCGCCTAAGCGTGGGCATTGGAAATAGAATGCACATTATGCGAATACCGGGGCAAATATGAGCCTTGCCGAAAGACTGGCTGAGAAAGAGACAGAAATAGTCAATCTTTGGGTAGAACGAACACTGGACAGCTATAATTCCCCTGGTTTTTTTAAAAGTGCGCAAAACCAGTTTGATAACCCAGTGGGAGCCATGGTGCGAAAAGGCCTGGCGGAACTCTTTGTGCTGCTTAGGAAAAAAGGTGCCACTGAAGATATAGCGCGGACACTGGATCAGGTCGTACGCATGCGGGCCGTACAGGAATTTACTCCATCTCAGGCAGTAGTTCCTTTCCTAGAGTTGAAATGGGTTATTAGGAATGTATTGGGGGAGGCCAGGCACTCTCCGGAGCTCATTTACGAACTGGAAAATTTTGAATGCGAAGTCGAGCGGATGGCCTTGCTCGCCTTTGATATGTTTGCAGTTTGCAGGGAACAGTTGTTTAACAATAGACTGCGCGAGATCAAAAGCGGCCGAGCGCAGTTTGTTGATGGAGGATGTCCGTCTCGGCTCTTTGAGACGGATGATAAAGGACCGGTTACCATAAAAAAGTAATTCTGTCTTGTTCACGGTAAATGCAGGTGTATTTGCCAGTGCTGAAGGCAGGCTGGTGAGCAGTTGCTTAAATGAATGTGAAGGAGTGATCTATGAAGTACGCCTTCCCGCTTGCGGTAGTATTTGCCCTCATTCTGATCGCGCTGATAGGGGTACAAATACCCGGAATGCAGTACCTATTTGGCGTGGTTATCCCCTATCTTTCCGTTATGCTCTTTCTGGGAGGATTTTGTTATCGGGTTATTAATTGGGGAAGATCGCCGGTTCCGTTTCAAATTCCCACAACGTGCGGGCAAGAGTACTCGCTGCCTTGGATCAAGTACGATAAACTGGAGGCGCCAGTTAACACCTCTCAGGTCGTGGCCCGAATGTTGCTTGAAGTCTGTCTTTTTCGTTCCTTATGGCGAAATACCAAGGCAACTGTTTATGAGGGTCCTAAACTTACCTATGAATCAAGTAAATGGCTTTGGTTGTTCGGAATTGTTTTCCACTACAGTTTCCTGATTGTTCTTCTTCGACATTTGCGTCTTTTTATTGAGCCTGTTCCAGGTTTTATTGAGTGGATCGAGACCCTTGATTCCCTCTTGCAGATTGGCGCACCGCTCATGTATCTCACTGATGTTACATTGCTCCTGGCGCTTCTTTTTCTGCTTTTTCGGCGTTTTAGCAATGCACAGGTCAGGTATATCTCTCTTGCAAATGATTATTTCCCGCTCTTTCTGCTTATTTCTATCGTCAGTTCGGGAATCCTTATGCGGTACTTCTTACGTTCCAATGTGGACATCAATGCCATTAAACAATTAGCCGTTGGCTTGGTAACCTTTCACCCGATTATAGTTACTCAGATCAGCACTGTTTTCTACATCCATCTTTTCCTGGTGTGTGTACTTTTAGCATACTTTCCGTTTAGTAAACTCATGCACCTTGGCGGAGTATTTTTAAGCCCGACACGCAACATGGCAAACAACACGCGTATGCACCGCCATATCAACCCATGGAACCCAGATATTAGGCCACATTCTTATGCTAGCTATGAGGATGAGTTCCGTGAAGACATGATAGAGCAGGGCATCCCGGTAGAGAAAGGGCTGGAATCGCAGCCAACCGAGTAATATTGGATGCACGTTTGATTACTTATCTACAAGGATAGAACAATGGCTGTCGTAAAGGTTGATAAACTGGCACAAAGTGTTGCCAAAGGGCCCTCCCTGATGACAGGGGCCATCCCGAGCCGACCCTGGATGGATATCCCTGCAGTTTTTAAGCCCGGCAATTATGCGTATCCGACCAAACCCGAGAAGTTGGAGTACTTAAATAACCAACAGGGCGTGAGTTTCCCGAATGCGCGTGAATGGAATCCGGAGGCCGATGACTGGAAGTTACCAGAAAATTGGAAAGATATCATTCTGCAGGGATTGGCAGATAGGTTGGAACGATTTCGGTCTTTGAAGATTTTCATGGATTGTTGCGTTCGCTGCGGAGCCTGTGCAGATAAATGTCATTTTTTCTTGGGTACTGGCGATCCCAAGAATATGCCTGTCTTGCGAGCAGAGCTACTGCGTTCGGTTTACCGCAATGATTTCACCTTAGCTGGCAAGCTCCTGGGGAAATTGGCAGGCGGTCGTGAAATGACGGTTGGCGTACTGAAAGAATGGTTCATGTACGCCTATCAATGCACTGAGTGTCGTCGTTGCTCTGTCTTTTGCCCATATGGCATTGACACAGCTGAAATCACGATGATGCTGCGAGAATTACTGCACCTCGTTGGTATTGGTATCAACTGGGCCATGGAACCGGTTTCAAATTCAAACAGAACCGGTAACCACATGGGGCTGACCCCGCAGGCATTCAAGGGCAATGTCGACTTTCTCTGTGACGATATTGAAAATCTGACGGGCGTTCGGGTGAACCCAACCTTCAACCGCAAAGGGGCTGAGGTTCTGTTTATTACGCCCTCCGCAGACGTTTTTGCCGAGCCCGGCATTTTTACCTGCATGGGTTACCTGTTGCTTTTTGAGGCGATTGGTCTTGATTATACTTGGTCTACTTACGCATCCGAGGGGGGGAACTTTGGCCTTTTCACCTCCAATGAGATGATGAAGAAACTAAACGCCAAGATGTATGCAGAGGCAAAGCGACTCGGAGTCAAATGGATTTTGGGTGGCGAATGTGGCCATATGTGGCGAGTTATTCATCAATATATGGACACCATGAATGGACCTGCAGATTTCCTTGAGGTGCCAAAGTCTCCGATAACCGGCACAGTATTCGATAATGCCCGTTCAACTAAAATGGTGCATATCTCTGAATTCACTGCTGACTTGATTAAAAACGGTAAGCTAAACCTTGATAAAAGCCGCAATTCCCACGTCATTGCCACCTACCACGATTCGTGTAATCCGGCCCGTGCAATGGGGCTTCTTGAAGAGCCTCGCTACGTCCTCGATAGTGTAGTTGAAAAATGGTATGAGATGCCGGAAAATACCATCCGGGAGCGCACATTCTGCTGCGGTTCAGGAACGGCTTTGAATACAGATGAAATTATGGAAATTCGTATGCGCTCCGGCTTGCCTCGTGCCAATGCTGTAAAGTATGTACACGAGAAACACGGCGTCAATACGCTTGGGTGTGTATGTGCCATTGACCGTGCCACTCTGACAACTCTCATGGGCTACTGGGTCCCTGAAGTTCAGGTCGCTGGTCTGAGTGAACTGGTGGGCAACGCCCTGGTCATTGAGGGTGAACAACGTCAAGATTTGACCGAAGGTCTGAGAACTTTGGTCTAGATTCGGCAGAACTGGAGGAAGAGTGATGTACGACGGTGGTAAAATTATTTTAGGACTGGTCGTGTTCGTCCTAATTGTCACAGTACCTGTCTGGTACAACAATCGCGGTTCAGCCAGAACCGCCCCCGAACTCGTTTTGCCAACCGATGCAAAGTCCTGCGTGCTGCCGGCTGCAGAAATGAGGGCCGTGCATATGCAGCTGCTCAATACTTGGCGAAATGAGGTCGTCCGGGAGGGTGATGTCACTCCTGTAATTATTGAGGGCAAAGCCTATCCAAAAAGCTTGCAGCTCAACTGCATGAAATGTCACGCAAACAAAGCACAATTCTGCGATAAGTGTCACGATTATTCCTCGGTCAAACCCTACTGCTGGGAATGCCATATTGCTCCTGTTGAGTAAAAGGCGAAGAAGGAGAACGACAGATGGACAAGAAACGAAGAGATTTCCTAAAAGCAGCGGGTATATCAACCCTGGCCGGGATAGGAGCGAGCAGCGCTTTGGTGGGGCGCTTACTCGATGGACCGCAGGTAGCCCATGCTACTTCTACAATTCATGGAGACGCATCAGAGACGACGCACGAGATAGTTGAGCAAAAGTCAACTCAGGCCGTTCGTTATGGCCTTCTCATTGATCTGCGTAAGTTCCGTGAAGACCAAAGTCTGGGTGAGCGCATTGTAAAGGCATGCCATACAATTCACAATGTACCGCAATTCCCAAATAAGAAAGATGAAATCAAATGGATCTGGATGACCCATTTTGAGAACGCCTTTCCTGAACAACCCAATCTATATACAGCGGAAGAGACTGAAGAGTTTCAGCTGCCAATTCTTTGTAACCATTGCGACAACCCTCCATGCGTACGTGCCTGTCCCACACAGGCAACTTTTCGTAACCCTGAGGGGATCATCATGATGGACTTCCATCGGTGCATAGGCTGCCGCTTCTGCATGGCTGCTTGTCCCTATGGCAGTCGTAGTTTTAACTGGCGTGACCCACGCCCATTTATTGCTAAAGATACCGAAAACAAGGATTTTCCCACGAGAACAAGAGGTGTGGTAGAGAAGTGCAATTTCTGTGCAGAGCGCCTGCGGGTTGGACTTTTACCTGCCTGCGTCGAAGCATGTGGCGAAACAAAGGCAATGGTTTTTGGCAACCTGAATGACCCTAATTCAGAGATTCGTCAAATGCTGAAAGAACACCATACTATCCAACGGAATCCGTCCTTAGGCACGCACCCTTCCGTCTTCTACATCGTATGAGGCTCCCATGTTCGAAAAAGCGCTAAAAGGAAATAAGTATTACTGGATGTGGCTCGCCTTTCTCGGTTGTCTTGTAGCGATTGGCGGGGTTTGCTATCTCAACCAGTATTTCTACGGTCTTGGGTTAACTGGCATGAGCCGCGATATCTCATGGGGGTTATACATTTCACAATTCACTTTCCTGGTTGGTGTAGCGGCCGGAGGTGTTATGCTTGTACTACCCTACTATATTCACAACTTTAAGGCATTTGGCCGCATAACTATCCTGGGTGAGTTTCTGGCAATTGCCGCCTTGCTTATGTGCATGATGTTCATTATGGCCGACCTAGGACAACCACTGCGGGCCTTGAATGTGATGTTACACCCAACTCCACATTCTATGCTTTTTTGGGATATGTGCGTACTCTGCGGCTACCTTTTCCTTAACATTATCTGTGGTTGGGTGATTTTGACTGCCGAACGGAAGCAGGTTCATCCTCCAAAATGGATCTACTTCTTTGTGTATATTTCAATTCCCTTTGCCTTCTCTATCCATACGGTAACTGCTATGCTGTATTGCGGTTTGCCCGGACGGCATTTTTGGCTTTCGGCAATAATTGCGCCACGTTTTCTTGCCTCAGCTTTTGCTGCTGGTCCTGCTCTGATTGTTATCATGGCTCTCATTTTGAAACGGGTGGCCAATTTTGATGCCGGAAAAGCCGCCATTGATAAGATGATCACGATCATTATCTACGCCGCCATTGCCAATATGTTCTTTTTGTCTTTGGAATTCTTTGTTGGCTATTATTCCAATATTCCCGGTCATATACATACTTTGCAGTACCTCTTCTTTGGTCTTGAGCACGACGGGCATGTATATAATAATCTTGTGCCCTTTATGTGGGCCTTTGTCCTCCTTTTCTTGGTTGGAATTACCCTTATTAGTTATCCTAAGATCCGCAAAGAGAATGAGCTCTTACTGGGGCTTGGCTGTGCGTCTATTTTTCTTGCTTTCTGGCTTGACAAGGGGATTGGCTTCGTTCTGGGTGGCTTTGTTCCCACACCAACCGATGAGATTGTTGAATACTATCCGCATCTCAATGAACTGGCTATTACCTTAGGTATCTGGGCTGCTGGCTTTTTTATTCTGACTGTTCTTTATAAAATTGCCATAACCGTTGAACATGAAATTGAGGCGTAGCTGATACAATAGCTGCACTAGAAAAAATAGAAAAGGCCTGATCCCAAAGATCAGGCCTTTTCTATTTGTTGAAATCAATGTGCCTCAGGTGAAAAGGGTAAGGTACATTTGCCAAAGAGAGAGTATTTCATTTTGAAAAAAAAGGTACACTAAGGCGGCCAGTGAGAGAAAGGGGCCAAAGGGGATTCGCGTTTGCCCGCCTTTTTTTTGATAGACCATAGCTCCGATTCCAATGATGCTGCCAGTGAGAGAGCTGAAAAAAATTACGAAGAGCAAACTTTGAATGCCTAAAAACGCGCCAATCATCGCCAATAGTTTAACATCTCCGCCACCCATACCTTCACGTTTAGCAAGGAGTTGATAACCAAAGGCAAGCGCAAACAAAATACCTCCTCCACAGAGTATGCCCAGTGCTGATTGGAACCAGGTGACGGAAGGATTGATAAATGAGCCGATAAACCCTATTACTATGCCCGGCAGACTGATGCAGTCGGGAATTATTTGGTGATGGATATCGATAAATATGATAACCAAGAGCGCGGCGGCAAATAGAAAGTAGAGCAAAAAAACGAAACTCAGACCAAATTGATGCATGAGCAAGGCAGAAAGCGCAGCCATTAACAGCTCTACAAGAGGATACTGCATTGAAATATGCTGCTTACACTGTCTGCACTTACCCCGCAGAAGCAGATAACTGAAAATTGGAATATTGTCGTACCAGCGCAAAACATAGCCACATTGAGGGCAATGCGAAGCAGGGTAGGCAATGGAGCTGCCTTCCAAGGGCAAACGCAGGATAACCACATTTAAAAAAGAACCGACCAAAGAGCCAAAAAGAGCTGCCAAACCAAGTAGAAGCAAAGCGTCCATTATTAAGCGTATGGTTGAAGTTAAAACTGACGATTATGCCTGCTTAGCTTTGCATAATCAAAGACTGATCTATTTGTTGTATCTATTTCCATGTCTAAATTCCAGGAAAATTGCACTATTATCCGCACCGAGCAAATTGCTGACTCAATTTTTCGTTTGACCTTACATGCTCCTGCGATCAGTGCGGAGACTAAGGCTGGACAATTTGTCATGGTTTCGTGCGGCACTAAGACCGATCCACTTCTCCGCCGTCCATTCTCCGTGCATAACTGTCCTGACCCGCAGCACCTTCAACTGCTTTTCAGAACAGCAGGCGCTGGCACTCAATTACTGGCTGAGCGGCAACCTGGAAAGACAGTCAACATTATTGGTCCTTTAGGAAAGGGCTTTACGTTGCCTGGCATGGAATGTGAGATCTGCTTAGTTGGTGGTGGCATGGGCATTGCTCCTTTATTTCTGCTGGCGCATACACTCCTTGCTCAGGGAATTACCCCTCTTGTCCTTTTGGGGGCGGCTGAGGCAACTGAACTAGCGCAACTAAAGGAAGATTTTCAAGAGACAGGCTGCTTCGTCCATGTGAGTACAGTTGATGGCAGTCTAGGGCACCATGGCCTGGTCACAGAGCTACTTCCCAGTCTGTCTCATAAAATGAAAAGAATATATACCTGTGGCCCCAGTGCTATGATGGCCGCAGTCGCAAGGTTTTGTGCGAGGCATGCCATTTACTGTGAGGTATCCCTGGAAACACATATGGCTTGCGGGCTTGGAGCCTGTTTAGGGTGCGCCATTCCCACTCCCGGTAAAAGCGATTACAAACATGTGTGCAAACATGGGCCAGTTTTTCCTGCCCAAGAGGTGTTTTGGCCATGATAGAAGTCAAAGAACAGCCAGATTTGCGTGTGCAACTTGGCCAGTTATGTTTACCAAATCCTGTGATGACGGCTTCGGGAACCTTTGGATATGGTGCTGAATTTGTAGATTTTGTTGATCTTTCCCGTATAGGAGCTGTGGTTGTCAAGGGAATTTCGCTTCTCCCCAGGCCAGGAAATCCTCCTCCTCGGATAGTGGAGACAGCCTCTGGAATGCTGAACGCAATTGGGTTAGAAAATGTAGGGGTTGATCGCTTTTTACGCGAAAAATTGCCTTATTTAAAACGATGCGGTGCACGGGTTGTGGTCAATATCTTGGCTGATCTGGTGGAAGAATATGCAGAATTAGCCGGTCATTTCCACGGAGTAGATGGCATTGATGCAATAGAGGTGAATATTTCTTGTCCTAATGTACAAAAAGGGGGCGTTGCCTTTGGCAGCGACCCTCTGATGGCGGCCACAGTCGTGCGGGCTGTAAAAGAGCGCGCCAGCCAACCAGTTATAGTTAAGCTTTCTCCCAATGTAACAGACATCGCTTGCATGGGCAGAGCAGTTGCAGATGCTGGGGCTGATGCCATTTCTCTTATTAACACCCTTATTGGCATGGCAGTGGATATACACCAACGCAAACCAAAACTGGCCAACATCACCGGCGGCCTCTCCGGTCCGGCCATTAAACCCATTGCCTTGCGCATGGTTTGGCAGGTGGCCCAGGCGGTATCTATTCCGGTTATTGGTATTGGCGGCATTGCCACAGCTGAGGATGCGGTGGAATTCTTTCTGGCAGGTGCACAGGCTATACAGGTGGGGACAGCAAATTTTTACAATCCCAGGGCTACAGAAGAGATCATTGAGGGTATCGCTGCCTACCTGCGCAGCCAGAGTGAAGTATCTCTAACTGGTATCATAGGCGGGTTACGATATGCATGAGACACTCAAAAAGCGGCAACCCCGCCGCGGCCTTCTTTGTCTTTCCATTGCCGAGGACGAAGAAGCGCAGATACTTTTTCAGGCTCAGCAATTGGTGCACTTAGCCGATATTGTAGAGATTCGGCTCGATAGCATGATTCAGCCAGATATCGGTAACCTGGTGGGCAAGCTTGGTAAGCCTATATTGGTCACTAACAGAGCAAAGTGGGAAGGAGGGGCCTGGGCGGGAAGTGAAGAGCAGCGAATAGCCGTGCTTTTGCAGGCCGTAGCAGCAGGTGCACGTTATGTTGACATTGAACTTCGGACAGAGAGAGGGTTACGTGATAAGATCATCCAGGCGGCCTATCGGCATGAGGCCTGGCCTCTTGTCTCCTGGCATAATTTTAGCGAAACCCCACAAGATGCGCAACTATCAGCCATCTATGAGGAGATGAAGACCTCGGGAGCAAACAGTGGCAAGATCGTTACCACGGCGCAAGCTCCCAACGATGCGGTGCGCCTGCTCGCTCTCCTGGAAAGAGTTGATAAGAAATTTCCCCTTTCGACCTTTGCCATGGGGGAGGCTGGGGCTGTGACCCGCTTCGCCTGCTTGTACCTGGGTGGGCATATCAGCTATGCCTCATTGGGTGGAGAAAAAAACACGGCCCCTGGCCAGATTGGAATTACCAGGCTGAGAAACCTCTGCAGCCTTTTTGAGGAAAGATCATGATCAATGGGCATACACAACTCTTTGGGGTCTTGGGGACGCATGTGCAGCATTCACTCAGCCCCATTATGCATAATGCAGGCTATCAGGCCCGGGGTATCAATGCCGTGTATGTTCCTCTGCGGGCAAGCGCTGTTCAAGATGCGTTTGCCGGGCTGAAAGCCCTTGGGTTTACCGGGGTCTCGGTCACGGTGCCGCACAAAGAAACAATTATGCCTATGCTTGATGTGATTGATCCGGTGGCAAAAAAGATTGGGGCAGTGAATACCCTAGTGTTTAGCAGGAAAGAAGAGGGGACTGTGTGTTGTTTAGGGACAAACACAGACTGGATTGGAGCCAACCAGGCCCTAGCCGAGGTAGCCACCCTTGCTGGCAGCAAGGTTCTAGTCATTGGGGCAGGAGGGGCAGCCCGGGCTATTGGCTTTGGCCTGCAAGAGGCACAGGCAGAGGTCTATCTCGCCAATCGCAGTGAGGATAAAGGAAGAAAATTAGCTGCAGAGCTGGGATGCAATTTTGTCTCTTTGCAGGACTTGCCTGCTCTGCGAGCCGATATCCTGGTGAATGCGACTGCTGTGGGCATGGCGCCAGAGGCAAATAAGACGCCCATAGATGCCACGTTCTTGCGGCATTTCTCAGTGGTCATGGATATTGTCTATGCGCCACTTAAGACAAGGCTTTTGCAGGAAGCGGAAGCGCAGGGGTGCGTAACCGTTTCCGGTGTTAATATGTTACTGTATCAGGCCATGGAACAGTGGCGACTCTGGTTTGGGGAAGAGGCGCCAAAAGCAGCCATGCGAGAGGCATTGGCGCAATCACTTGTGCAAAAGCCCTAAAGAACAAGCTATGAGAGTTTATTTGCCATGATTACCATTAACCCTGTTTCAGAAGTTGATGCAGTCCTAAGTGTACCGGGGTCAAAAAGTTTGACGCAACGGGCCCTGATAGCGGCGGCTTTAAGCAGTGGCGTGTCAACCTTGCATGGCCCTCTGGCCAGTGAAGACACAGCCCTCATGACTAAGGCCCTGCAGAACCTGGGGATTGACATTGATTCTTCCAACCCTGAAGCCTGGACTGTGCAAGGAACCGGTGGCAGGTTGCATGCGCCTGCAGTCCCTCTTTATCTTGGCAACAACGGTACGGCCACCAGATTTTTAACCTCAGTAGCAGCCCTTGCCCATGGTACCATCCATATAACAGGCGACGAACGCATGGGAGAGCGGCCCATCTTACCGCTTATTAAGGCCTTACAGGGCTGGGGCGTTGCTATCGAAAGTGATCAGCAAAACGGTTGTCCACCCATAACCATTAAGGCACAAGGTTTACATGGTGGAGCAACCACACTGCCGGCCGGGAAGTCGAGCCAGTATGTTTCCTCCCTGTTGTTGGTGGCCCCCCTTGCGGAGCAGGGTGCTGAAATTGCCTTAGAAGGTGAGCTGTACTCAAAGCCCTATGTTGATATGACCCTTGCAGTCATGGATAGTTTTGGCTGCACAGTGCAGGCAAACGAGGCCCGGACTCATTTTGTTGTTCCTCGCGGCGTGTATACCGGCGGTAAGTACTACATAGAAGGAGATGCATCGGGTGCATCATACTTTTGGGGTGCTGCAGCCATTACTGGCGGCAGAGTGACTATAACAAATGCTCCCTTTCCCTCCTTGCAGGGGGACGCAGAACTTTTGAGGCTCCTGGGGCAAATGGGGTGTACGCTGACAAGGGGAGAACGAGGTTTTACCTTAGGTGGCCCAAAGCATCTGCAGGCCATAGATGTAGATATGGGAAATATGCCCGACGTGGCACCAACCTTGGCCGTTGTGGCTGCTTTTGCCGAGGGGACTACATATGTTCGGAATATAGAACATTTGCGTATTAAAGAGTGCGATCGCGTTAGTGCCGTTGCCACGGAGTTGCGTAAACTCGGGGTTGTTGTTGAGGAAGAAAAAGATGCGATGCGCATCCATGGCAAAGGTGGGATGGGCATGCATGGTGCATCCATTCAGACCTATAACGACCATCGCATTGCCATGAGTTTTGCCATGGCTGGCCTGCGTATACCAGGTGTTTGTATTGAAAATGAGAATTGCGTGGTGAAGTCTTTTCCGGATTTTTGGCAAAGGTTTAGTCAGTTGACTCCGTAGCAATGAGGGCACCCGGTAGTCCCCAGCTGTAATGTCATTTTGAAGTCAGCTAAACCGGCCGGTAATGTAGTCTTCTGTGAGCTGTTGTGCGGGATTAGTAAAAATTCGGCTGGTCCTATCCACTTCAATAAGAGAACCCAAATGGAAATAAGCCGTGCGCTGGGATACGCGGGCGGCTTGTTGCATATTATGAGTAACAAGGACAATACTGTACAGGTTCTTCAGCTCATCAATGAGATCTTCCACTGTGGCCGTCGCAATGGGATCAAGGGACGAGCAAGGTTCATCCATGAGGATAATCTCTGGGCGTACAGCAATGGCCCTGGCAATGCAGAGGCGTTGCTGCTGACCCGCAGAAAGGCTTGTACCCGGTTGGCCAAGCCGATCGTTTACTTCATTCCACAACCCAGCTTTTATTAAGGAATCTTCCACTATATCGGCAAGTTCGTTGCGATTGCTGGTTAGCCCATGGATTTTTGGGCCGTAGGCAATATTTTCAAAGATAGATTTGGGAAAGGGATTAGGTTTTTGAAAGACCATGCCAACCTGGGCACGCAGAGGCACAACATCCATCTCCTTTGCGTAGATGTTTACACCATCGAGATAGATTTCACCCAGGACTCTGCAGCCTGAGATGGTGTCATTCATACGGTTTAAGCAGCGGAGGAAGGTGGACTTGCCGCAGCCGGAAGGGCCTATTATGGCCAACACCTCATGCTTCATGATGTCGATGTTCACGTCTTTAATTGTGCGTTTTTCACCATGAAAGACATTGACCATACGGCAGATCATGCGAGTTTCGCCGCTCTTTTCCGTCCCTGCAGTAGCAAGGGTATCACGAGATGTTCGTGTATTGTGGGCAGTTTCCTGCTCATTCATAGACAGTGTACCCAGGCATACAATGTATGTATCCTCAACTTTTTCGGACAGATTGAGGGATGGTGGATCATGGGAGAGCTTTTTCTATGGCAGCCTGATCTTACCAAATTACGGACAACAAGTAAAAACCATAAGTAGCCATAAAGGGCAGCGGCTTGCCTTGTTCCTCATGCTTGCACATACTGGCAAGCGCATGTAAGAGGATACAGCCCTTTACAGTGTAAAGTCCTTTAGCTGAAGGGCATCTTTTCTATACTCCTGTCTTTCCTGTTGAGAGGCAGGGATAAGCCCTTTTTCCCTGAGATAGCCTTCCTCCCCCCAAGTCTCTTCACTTGTTAGCTCGTAGAGAAATTCGTTTATCCCTGGAATAAAAGGTATGTGTGATTTTTTTACGTAGAGATAGAGCGGGCGAGCCGCCTCATACTGCCTTGCGGCAATACTTTTATAATCAGCGGCAACCCCATCCAAAAGAGATCCTTGCAGTTTATCTCTATTCTGATCAAGGAAGTTGTAACCAAGAATTCCTAGATCAGTTGGATTCATTTCCAGTTTTTGTACAATAATATTGTCATTTTCCCCGGTTTCAATGTAGGCACCGTCGCTGCGAATCGACTGGCAAAGAGTATCAAATTGGCTTCTTTTTGCCTGTTTTAGGGCCGCAATAGTCGGGATTTGCTCACATCCTTTTTCCATCAGTAAGGAAACAAATGCATCGCGAGTTCCAGAACTAGGCGGCGGGCCCATTACCCCTATCTTTATCTTTGGCAGGCTATCATCAATCTCATTCCAGCTCGTATATGGATTGTCAATAAATTGCTCAGGAGCAGCGGGATTGGGGATTTTCCCAGCTAGGGCAAGATAAATCTGTTTATTTGTTAACGACATCGGCGGGACATTTTTACTATGAGCAAGGACAATCCCATCATAACCAATTTTTATTTCGACGAGCTCCGCCACGCCATTGTCAACGCATTGTTGAAACTCGCCGGCTGTAATGCGTCGAGAAGCGCTGACCATGTCCGGGGTCTCAATTTTGTTGCTCATACAGAAGATCGAAAAACCTCTGCCAGTGCCTGTAGATTCCACTTTAGGTGTTTTAAACGGCGTGCTTTTGCCAAATTTTTCCGCCACAGCAGTGATAAATGGATAGGCCGTTGAAGAGCCAACAATGGATATATATTCCCGCTTTGTCGTCCCGCAAGCAGGGAAAACCGGCAACAAAACAATGATGGCAACGATGATAAAAACACCTCTTATTGTGCACATAGAAATACACCAAAAAAAATGAAAGAGTTGGACTGGGCCTGGCCAATCCGGGATTTTGCGGTATCAAGAGTATTAATTGCTCACCAGCGCCGCTCGTATTTACTGCGCACATAGATGGCTGCAGCATTGATGAGCATCAGCAAAAAAAGCAGGACAAGAATGGCAGCTGAAGCCCGTTCCACAAAGCCTAACCCCGGCGTATCGGCCCACAGGTAGATTTGGACAGGCAGGGTTGTGGCCGGGTCGGAGATGTCATGTGGTACATCGGCAATAAAGGCCACCATACCAATCATAATAAGAGGAGCGGTCTCTCCTAATGCCCTGGCCATACCGATTATGCTGCCAGTCATCATGCTGGGTAAGGCGGATGGCAGTACATGGTGCATAATAGTTTGTATCTTTGAAGCGCCCAGCCCGAGGGAGGCTTCGTAAATAGACTGGGGCACGGTCTGTATGGCGGCCCTACTGGTCATGATGATGGTTGGCAAGGTCATAAGGGTAAGAACGAGTCCAGCAACCAGCGGAGAAGAGCGGGGTAGCCCAAAAAGACCGAGAAACAAGGTCAGACCGAGTAAACCAAAAATAATGGAAGGCACGGCAGCTAAGTTATTAATATTAATCTCAATAAGGTCAGTTATTTTGCTTTTTGGAGCAAACTCTTCCAGATAGACAGCAGTTGCAGCGCCAATGGGAAAAGAAAGAACCAGGATAATGAGCATGGTATAGACAGATCCCATGGCCGCCCCGCGAATACCCGCAAGCTCCGGTTCGCGGGAATCACCATTGTGGAAAAAGGCCGTATTGAATCTTTTTTGCAGGCGTCCGCTTTTCTGTAGCGTGTCGATAAAAGCAAGCTGCCGGTCACTCAGTTGCCGAGCCGAAGCAGGTAGTTGGCGCGAACTGAGGCCCTTTGCAAGCATGTCTACCTCAGTGCCCGCCGGTAACCAGACGGAGCTGGTGGTGCCAAGTAGACTGGGCCTGGCCGTAACTAAATCCTGTAGAGCGAAGGCTGCCCCCATACTCATGAGCTTATAGAGCTGGCCAAGCTCTTCTTGGCCGGTCGCCTGTGGGAAGAGCTGTCTCAGCGCCCTATGGACGAGGGTTTCACACTCGACAGCAGACAGGCCCTGTGGGTTTAGTCGAGCTTCGGCAAAGTCGATATCTAAGCGGATAGCGGTCTGCTCACAGGCTGTCCACCCTTTCATGACAACAGAGCCAAGGAGAAAAGCAAGGAAAAGAAGGCTGAAAATGACAGCTAAAAGTGCCAGAATGCGAAAGCGCGCCTCCTTCTTGTAGCGGGTTGCAAGGTTTTGTTGCACCTTATGGCTTATGGGTGAAGAAGGCATTTTTCGTTTTTTTTTAATAAAAATAAGATATTACGATGGGTTTTGTCGGCGATTGCGCACGAAATAAAAGGCAATGGTGTTTAGGGCTAGGGTGCTGAGGAAGAGGAGTAAGCCCAGGGTGAACGCCGCCAAGGTTGTGGTGCTGTCAAATTCCTGCACGCCTGTTAGTAGGGTAACCATCTGTGTGCTGATAGCCGTGACTGCACGCAAAGGGTTAAAGGTGAGAGGCGCAGCCAAGCTGGCAGCCATGGCCACAATCATGGTTTCACCAATTGCCCTGGAAAGAGCCAAAAGGATTGCTCCAGCTATACCGGGGGCAGCAGCAGGCAGGACGACATTTATTATGGTCTCACTCTGTGTGGCACCCAGGGCATACGAGCCATCCCGCAAGGTCTGCGGTACTGTGTTAATCGCATCGTCAGAGAGGGAAGAGATAAAAGGCGTGATCATGATTCCGACGACAGAACCCACGGCAAGTGCGCTTTCCGATGAAATCGACAGGCCAAGTATGGCACCAATATTGTGCACTGCAGGGGCAATCACTAATATGGCAAAAAAACCGTAGACCACTGTTGGAATACCAGCGAGTATCTCAAGAAGGGGCTTGATTGTTTTCCGTACCCTTGGTTGTGCGTACTCGGAAAGGTACACGGCAGACATGGTGCCAATGGGAATGGCAACAAGCATGGCAATTGTGGTAATTAAAAGAGTCCCGGTAATTACTGGTACAACACCAAAGCTGCCAGGGTTGCCAATCTGATCCGCCCGGATGGCCGTCTGAGGGCTCCAGTTCAGGCCAAAAAGAAAATCAAAAAGAGAAACCTGTTTAAAAAAACGAATGGACTCGAAAAGAACAGAGAAAATGATTCCCAGGGTGGTTAAAAAGACCAGAGCGGTGCAGAGCATCAGAATGAGGTGAAACACCTTTTCCACTTGATTACGTGCCTTAAGGTCTGGCGACAGTCGAAATGCAGCGAAGCCCAAAGCTGCGAGAAAAAAGGAGCAAAATGCCACCAGCAGACCTCTGTTTGCCGTCTGCTGTAAGGCTAGGTAGCGGCGAGCAGCAGCCTCCAGGGCCGGGCTGATGGCGGTGTCTGACGACGTCTTGCCGCTAATCACATTATGCAGTTCAGTTGCAAGCAGTTCAGCCCGTGTGGGGTTTAAAGAGACATGGTGAGCAGCAAAGGTCTTCATGGCAAAGTGCGTGAGCACAGTATCATCTATGCACTGCCAGGTGAAAAAAATAACAAGAGAGGGGATGACGCACCACAAGGCAACCAAAATGCCGTGATGGTTTGGCTGGGAATGCAGTCGTTCCAGGTTAATTAAGCCTGCCCGCAGGGATAAAGCCCGTTTTTTCCCAAGGAAAAAAGCGCATGCTGAGGCAAGCAGGATGAGAATGATAATAAGCGAAGACGACATGGGCAAAAGCCAGGCATATGGGAAGTGAGCAGCAGACCAATAAATACAGTAACAACATTATAAGCCTGTTTTGGCTTTGTTAGGATTTGGTTAGCTTTCTTGCTTATGGCAGCAAGATATGGTTATAGGAAAACAAGCCCTACAGTGGGTCAAAAAAAACACGTTAAGATGGGCAGTGGACATGGTGAAAAAATGGTGAAATGCATAGGAGTTCTCACAGCAGGAGGAGACAGCCCTGGTCTGAATGCGGCCACTTGGGCCATTGGTAACAGTGCGCTGACGGCTCATGGCCTGCGCGTGCTCGGCTTTCGGGACGGTTTTCGGGGACTCATGGAAAATAGATCTGTTCCCCTTGAAGGTGAGATACTCTCCGGTATTCTTACTTTGGGCGGCACCATCCTAGGCACCAGCAGGGATAAGCCCCATAAAATGCCGGTGGGAGAAAAGGTGCAGGATATGACCGAAGTGATGATTGATAACTATAAGCGGCACAACCTGGAAGCCCTGGTTTGTATCGGTGGTGGTGGCACGCAAAAAAATGCCTATCGTCTTTCTGAACTGGGTATGAACATAGTCACCCTGCCAAAGACCATCGATAATGATGTTGCCATGACAGACATTACCTTCGGTTTTGATACAGCCCTTTCCATTGCAACCGATGCCATAGATCGCCTCCATTCCACTGCCCATAGCCATCATCGCATCATCGTGGTGGAGATAATGGGGCATAACAGCGGCTGGCTTGGTCTGGGGGCTGGCTTGGCCGGGGGAGCCGACGTTATTCTCATTCCTGAAATTCCCTATGATGTGCAACAGGTGGCCGAGGCGATTCGCAAAAGGCGCCATCGTGGCAAAAACTTCAGTATCGTGGCCGTTTCCGAGGGTGCCTTGCCCATAGCAGAGCATAAGGAACTGGAAAAGCTGCAGGCAGAAAAAATGGCTGCCAAGGAGGATGGCAATGCCAAAAGGAAAAAAAAGGCAGCCGAGGCACTGGGTGCCTTTTCGTTGACGCAGGCAACCAATACCCTGCGCTTGTCAAGGGAACTTGAAACCCTGACCGGCCTGGAGAGCAGGGTGACTATTTTGGGGCACCTGCAGAGGGGGGGTACGCCAAGCGCTGCCGATCGTATTTTGGCTACCAGGCTGGGCACGGCCTGTTCCGAAGCCATTCACGATAAACAGTATGGCAAGATGGTTGCTGTGAAAGGAGAGGGTACTGACCTGGTGCCTTTGGCCGAGGTAGTGGGTAAGCGCAAGCTGGTTCCTCTGGATCATCCCTGGGTCAGGGCGGCTCTGGAGACCGGTGCCTGTCTGGGGAATGTGCAGTTCTAAAAAAAGCCCTTCCGCATCATATTTCCCAGATATTGGAGGGCTTTTTTCTTGCCTGCAGAGTTTTGATTACCTGGCCTGGTCAAACTCCTCGTTTCGTACTATTTCCCCCTCAACCAAATAAATAACCTCTTCTGCAATATTTTTGGCCCGATCACCCACGCGTTCCAGGTGTCTGGAGATAAGGTATATGTTTATGAGGGATGCCGCATGTTCCGGGTGTCTTTGAATTTCATCCACCACGCTTTTGTAGGCCGCATCGCGCAACTTATTTACCTTTTCATCCATAAGGAAAATCTGCCTGGCCAGCTTGGCATCTTCAGTGACTAAGGCGTTCAGGCTATTTTTGAGCATGTCCAGAACTTGGCTGGCCATGGGCGTGTAATCCACAATCTGCCCAATGTGTGCTGCATTTTGTTTTTTGCCGATGCTGATGAGTCGTTTGGCAATATTAACTGCAATATCGGCAATCCTTTCCAGCTCATTATTTATTTTTATAATGACGACGAGCAGGCGCAGATCCCGGGCAACGGGTTGGTGCAAGGCCATAAGTTTAAGGCACTCTTCTTCTATGCGCACTTCCATATCGTCAATCTGCCAATCCGATTCCATGATCTTAAGGGCTTCGGATTGGTTATCTGGTTGATGTATGATAATACAGGCCCGGCGCAGGCGATCCTCTGTTAAGGTGCCCAGTTCCAGGATCATGCGTTTTATTTTGTCAATTTCTCGATGAAAAAACATATGGCGAGTCACTTTTTTCCCCAGCAAAGAAACGATATTACTCTTCATAAGACAATTATAGAGATATAATGACACTATTCTATTTATTTTTGATTAAGGCCAGATTAGAGGAGCGTTAACAGGCTTTTTCCAGTTGCTATGAGGATGATCTTGCATCACTATATCATCTAGTTGTACTGATTAAACTGCAAGGAGGAAGGAGGCTTTACTGTGAAGAAACCGAGCATTCTGGTTGTTGAAGACGATGCGGACATCCAGCAACTCGTCAGCTATAATCTGGTGAAGGCCGGGTTTAATGTCACCTGCGCCGATACCGGTGAGGAGGCCCTGCAAAAGTTGAGCATGGAGCCGGTAGATGCCATCGTGCTTGATTTAATGTTGCCCGGCAAGGATGGCAACGAGATCTGCCGAACTGTGCGAAACCAGGAGGCAACTAGAGACGTGCCCATTATTATGCTGACCGCCAAAAGTGAAGAGGATGATATCGTCTGCGGGCTTGACTGTGGGGCCGATGACTATGTGACCAAACCCTTTAGCCCTAGGGTACTTATTGCCCGCATTGAAGCCGCCTTGCGCCGTAAACCTGCTACCGATGCGGAAGATGAGGTGCAGGCTAGTGTTTTTTCCCGGCACGCCTTGGAGATTCACCCTGGGCGTCATGAGGTTCGTGTGGGGGGTAGCGAGGTGCAGTTGACTGCCTCTGAGTTCACTATATTAGAGTTGCTCGCCAGCCGGCCGGGCTGGGTTTTCTCCCGGCAGCAGATAATCGATCAGATTCGCGGCTACGATTACAGCATAACGCCCCGCGCAGTCGATGTGCAGATCTTTGGCCTAAGGAAAAAACTGGGCCCTTCTGGTGCATGTGTCGAAACCGTCCGCGGGATTGGCTATCGCCTGCGGGACTAACCCTGGTATCAACTCTTTTTTCTCTTAACCCCGCTTACCGCAGGTAGATCATTTGATCATTTAGCAGATCATCTTTAGGATAGCTTCATGCGAAAACTGCGATTGTTTTGGCAGATATTTCCAGTGTGTCTGGGCCTCTCCCTCTGCACACTCTTGCTTGTATTCTGGCTCGTAAGCACCGTGGGCCGTGACTATTATTATGCCAAACAGAAGGGAATTTTAAGCGAGCGTTTGAAGTTGGTCGAGCCAGATATAAAGGCATTTGGCCCCTTTTCGGGGAGCGAGTTGCGGGTCTTTGTCCAGAGCCTGGGAAGAGGCTCGGCAAGCCGCATAACTGTTATTAGCAGAGATGGGGTAGTTCTCGCCGATTCCAATGAAAATCCGGCATTGATGGGTAATCAGGCGGGGTTTTCAGAAGTTGCTGCCGCTCTTGCCGGTGGCGAAGGCAGTGCACTTCGTCAGGATAAATCATTTCGCGAATCTTTTTTATATGTGGCTATCCCCATTTTATCTCAGGGCGGCGAGAGTCAAGCTGTCTTACGTATGGGCACCTCGATGGCGTTTTTTGACAAGGGGATGGCAAAATTCATGCGAACCTTGGTGTTCATCAGTTTTTTTCTACCATTTCTTGCGACACTTTTATCTCTATTCAGCGCCCGCAGGATCAGCAGGCCCTTAGAAGAGATGAAGCACGGCGCAGAGCAGCTGGCAACTGGACGTTTTGATCAGCCCATACGCATCAACAGCGACCATATGACCGTGGAAATGGCTGGACTTGCCAGGTCGATCAATCAAATGGCTGACCAGATTAAACGCCGGGTCGGGGTCATCATGCAGCAACGTAACGAGCTTGAGGCCTTGTTCTCCGGCATGGCAGACTCAGTTGTGGCTATTGACGCGGAAAAAAAAATTATCCGGATGAATCAGGCTGCAACTGACTTGTTTATGCTCTCCCCTGAGGCGGTGAAAGGAAAGCTGGCCCAGGGTGTGCTGCGAAATGCCAATTTAATGGAACTTGTTGATTTCACCCTTGCCCATAACAGCCAACAGGAGCAGCAGGTTATCTTATTTAGTGGTACCGATCCGATCATAGTGCAGACTCATGCCGTCCCCCTGCGGGATGAGAACAGCCAAAGCATTGGGGTTCTGTTGGTTATGAACGATCTGACCAAACTCAACCGGCTGGAGAATATCCGTCAGGATTTTGTGGCCAATGTCTCCCACGAATTAAAGACGCCTATTACGGTGATTAAAGGCTACATCGAAACGCTGCTCGATGGTGCCCTGGAGGAGGAAGAGACGGCAAAGCGTTTTCTTAAGGTGGCCTCAGCCCAGGCAAACCGTCTGGATGCGATTGTCGATGATCTGCTGACCCTGTCCCGCATTGAAGATAAAAATGGGAAAAATAAGGTGGTCACCCAGTTTGCTCCGGTCTCTATCGTTCTTTTGAGTGCTATTGAAACCTGTGCTGCTACTGCGCAGGAAAAAAACATGGAAATACAGATGCACTGCGATGAAGCGCTTATGGTGCCAATGAACCAGGCCCTGGTGGAGCAGGCAATAATAAACCTCCTGAATAATGCCATTGCCTACAGCCCAAAGGAATCGACAATTTGGCTCCGTTGTGCACGCAGCAAGACTGTACTAGGAGAAGAGTACATCCATTTCAGTGTGAGCGATAACGGGTCGGGCATTGCCAAAGAGCACCTGCCACGCATTTTTGAGCGCTTCTATCGTTGCGATAAGGCGCGAAGCCGCAATATGGGTGGTACTGGCCTTGGTCTGGCCATAGTCAAGCATATAGCCCAGGCCCACCGGGGAAAGGTGGATGTGGTGAGTTTTCTTGATAAGGGCTCAACCTTTACCATCAGCTTGCCTTTAGATTCGGCAAGTCCAGACACCTAAGTGGCTGTGCCTGGGATGACTACGATGCACTAGTAGCCTAGCTATGTGGTCAGAATAAAATAGCGGATAAGACTCATGGTCACCGCACCCAAAACTGAGCTCAGTACCATAAGTGTGCAGGCCTGGGTAATATCCGACACCTGCACAGAGGCAAAATTACTACCGAGCCAGGGCTTATCCACGAGAATACCGCCATAGAGATTCGGTCCGTTTAGGCGGCGTCTAAGTGCCCCGGCAAAGGCCGCTTCGCTGTAGCCGGCATTTGGGCTTTTGTGATGGCTGCCCTCAAGCCAGGCTGTTTGCAAGGACAACCTGCCAGAAGTGCTGGATAATAGCGTGGCAGCCAAGGCAATGAATAGAGTTCCCAGACGTGCTGGAAGAAAGTTTGCCAGGTCATCAATGCGGGCTGCAACTCGGCCGAAGTGTAGATAGCGTTCATTTTTATAACCAACCATGGAATCCAAGGTGTTGATCATTTTGTAGGCCAGGGCCAGTGGAGCGCCGCCAAGACAGGCATAACAAAGTGGCGCCAGGACGCCATCCACTACATTTTCAGCCACGGTCTCAACTGTGGCCCGGGCAATATCATCTTTTTTATAGTGGGTAACATCGCGTCCCACAATCATCTGCACGGCATCCCTGGCGGCATCCTCCTCTCCCGCCAGCAGGAGATCAGAGATTTCCATTCCCGCCTGGTATAAGGAGCGGGCGGAAAAACAATAAAATAAAGCAATACTTTCCACAAAAAATCCCAAAAATGGGTGTAGATTCCAGGTAAGGGTGAGCAGGGCAGCAGCCAAAACCCAGGTGCTGAGGATGAGAAAAAGGGCAAAGCCGGCCCCTGCCAGGATTTCATTTGGGATCAGGCGACGAAAAAATGGCTCTGCCTGGCTTATGGCCTTGCCCATCCAACGAATGGGATGCGGCCAGGTGGATGGATCACCCAAAAACAAGTCAAGCATACAGGCCGCAGGCAGTGCGGCCACATGAAGCCACATGGTAGTGGAACTCATGGCAGAGGGCCTTGATGGCGGAGGATAGCTGTCAGCGTTTTTGCAAGGGCTACGTTGGCCGTATTATTTTTAAGGGCGATACGGATAAACCGCGCATCTAGTCCATAGAAATTGCTACAATCCCGAATTAAGATTCTCTCTTTTTGCAGCAAACGGCAGATGTCCTTGGCCTGCCAGGGTGCTGGCAGCTGCATGAGGAGATATGAAGTTGCCGAGGGGAAGATGGTCAGTTCCGAAGGCAGGTCCTGCCGCAGAAAATCCATTTCACGGTCAATATAGGCACGGGTTGCTGCCCCATATTCTTCTACTTCCTTTTGGTGCTTGCCGAGATAGTGCATTGCTTCCTGGGATAAAGTATTGACGCTCCACGGTTGGGCTAAGGCCCGAAAAGGGCCGAGTTGCTCGGGGCTAGCAAGAAGAAAGCCGGTGCGCAGACCGGGAATTGCAAATATTTTGGACGCTGACCAGAGAATAAAGATATTTTCTGCCTGCAGGCTGCGGAGGCTGTCTTTAAGCACAGGCTCTGCAAAGGGAAGATACGAGAGATCTATAATGCACCGCACCTGTGGATGAGCCTTGCAAAGCGCTGTCAGATCCTTGAGTGAAGGCAGAAAGCCGGTAGGGTTATTTGGTGCGCAGAGAAAAAGGGTATCGTATGCAAACAGCTGTGCCGAAAGTTCCTCAAGATCAAGCCGGAAATCATCTGCAGCGAGTGTCAGAAAGAAATCCGGTCTTATCCCATGCATGCGGCAGGCATCGGCATAATCAGCATAGGTGGGACCAACAATAAGTGCCTTCCGGGTGCCCAGCGCGCTGCAGGCACTGTAAATAAATTGGGTGGTACCGCTGCCGGGCAGGATAGAGGCAGGATCAAGGTTAAGCAACTGGGCTAGACTCTTAGCCGTGCCCGCGGCATCCACCTCGGGCAGTGATTGTATGCGCGGCAGGCAGTTTTGCAGGTGGGCAAGCAGGCCGGGCATAGCCCCCAGTGGATTGATGTTGCTGCTCATGTCCACAATATCTTCTATGGCGCAACCAAGTGTGTTGGCAAGGGCAAAGATGTTACCGCCATGACCGTGTATCATGCGTGTTTGCCTCTGCAAAACTCGGGCAGGAGTGAGTCGATGGCATCCATGTCTAAGTGGGCCAGGGCATGTTTTGCCAAGAGATCATACGCTGCATCTCGCTCGTTCTGCCCTTGGTCCTGGGTAACCGGTATGTGGGAAAGTCCAATGATATTTAGCCAACGGCGGATAATGGCTGGGCTATCGAAAAGGCCATGCATGTAAGTACCGATTACTTTGCCATCCTCGCTCATTGAGCCGTCGCTATCCTGGCAAGGCACCTGATTGCGGGCCTGTACGCTGCTAAAGGGCTCACCCGCAAACCGCGTGGTTGTTCCCATGTGAATTTCATAGCCTGTACCGCTGTCCCCCTGCCAGGTGAAGTCAGACAAGGTGGTTGTTTTAGGGCTAGCCAATACAGTTTCCACGGGTAACATGTTAAGACCAGCAGAGCTGCCGGCACCACCCTCAAAACCATGGGGATCGTGAACCTCTTTGCCCAGCATCTGGTATCCGCCGCAGACTCCCAGAATATGGCCATGCCCGTCTCTGTAGGCGGAAAGATGTTGTTCCCATCCCGACTGACGCAGCCAGCCGAGATCGCTTCTGGTGCTCTTTGAACCAGGCAGGATAACAGCGGCACAACGGCTGAGCTCCTGCGGGTGTTTTAGATAAACCACGCGACAACCCTTAAGCTTTGCTAGCGGGTCAAAGTCTGTAAAATTAGAGATATGCGGAAGGCGAATGACGGCAATAATTGCCTCAGTATCACTACTTGGCAGGCGAGAGGCAGGTTCCTCTATGACAACCGAATCTTCCGCTTCTATGCGAAAATGTTTAAACCAGGGCAGTGTCCCATAAACGGGTTTTTGACTTTTTTGTTCAATCCAGTCAATGCCTGGTTGAAAGAGGGAAAGGTCTCCCCGGAAACGGTTGATGATGAAACCTTTTATTTTAGCTTGATTCTCTGCATTTAAACAGGCCAGAGTCCCCAGAATCTGGGCAAAGACACCGCCTCTGTCTATATCGGCTACAAGGATAACCGGTGCCTCGGCATAGGTGGCGGCGCGCAGGTTAACGATGTCACTATCAAAAAGATTCACTTCAGCGCAGGAGCCAGCTCCCTCCATGATGATGAGGTCATGGGAGGCACGGAGTCTGTCCAGGGCCTGGCAGCTTTCCGTAAAAAGCTCCTTTTTTTTCTGGTAATACGAATGCGAGGTGGCATCCATCCAGGCTCGACCATTCAGAATAACCTGGGAGCCAATATCGCTGACCGGTTTGAGTAAGACCGGATTCATGTCGGTATGTGGTGGAATGCGGGCGGCTTCAGCTTGAACTATCTGCGCCCGACCCATCTCCAGACCTTCAGGGGTCACTCCTGAATTATTTGACATGTTTTGCGCCTTAAACGGCGCAACCCGCAGGCCACGGTTGCTGAAAATACGACAGAGGGCAGTAACAACAATGCTCTTGCCCACGTCGGAACCGGTGCCAAGAACAGCCAGGCAGGGCGCTTTTTTCATGGTGCTTGTTGGTTGTGACATGGCTTAGGGATTAAAAATGGCCGAGTGCAATGAAGAGTGGGCTATAATCTTCCTTGAAAGAAAAAACAATTCGGTTTAAGCACCTGTATTGATTGCCAGGTGGCTTTATTATCTACCTTTCTTTCTTTGCCCTTTTTTGGGTCTTTATTCAACACAAAGTTATGAATCATTGCCATGAATGAAGAACGTTTTGCACAACTATTTGAGGAAAAAAGCGTTGCCAGTTCTCAACTGCAACCAGGTGACAAGGTGGAAGCGATTGTCGCAGACATAAGTGGAGAGAGCATCTTTCTCGATGTGGGCGGCAAAAGTGAAGGCGTGCTCAGCGCAGCTGAATTACGGGATGAAACGGGTGCTCTCACTGTACAACCCGGAGATAGGGTAACGGTCTATTTCCTATCAAGGCGCGGTGGCGAGACTACCTTTACCACTCGTTTTGGCTCGGGTCGTACCATGTCGCGCGAGTTGGAAGATGCCTTTGCCGCGAGTATCCCTGTGCAGGGTTTGGTAAGTGCAGAGGTCAAGGGCGGCTTTTCTGTCACGGTTGCCGGGCAACGCTGTTTTTGTCCCTACTCACAGATGGACCTGCGTCGCATTGACGCTGCCGACGAGTATCTTGATAAGACTTTTACCTTTAAAATAATGGAATATGGCAACCAGGGTAGGAATATTATCCTCTCTGCCCGGGTCATTCTTGAAGAGGAGCGGCAGCAAAAGAGAGAGCAACTGCAGAAGACGCTTTCCGAGGGCATGCAGGTCACTGGCCATGTCAGTTCACTTAGGGACTTTGGTGCCTTTGTGGATATTGGTGGAGTTGATGGGCTGATCCCCATTTCCGAGCTGGCCTGGGGCCAGACGGAACGGGTAGAGGACGTGCTGGCGAGCGGCCAAGAGGTAAGTGTTGTGATTAAAAGTCTGGATTGGGATCGTGATAGGATCTCGCTGAGCCTGCGTGAAACCCTGCCAAATCCCTGGGACAGCGTCGCTGAACGGTTTCAGGTTGGTTCCATTCACAAGGGCACGGTCTCGCGCCTCACGGCCTTTGGCGCCTTTGTCACCCTGGAGCCTGGCGTTGATGGGCTTTTACATATCTCTAAACTGGGATCTGGGCGAAAACTCCATCACCCCAGAGAGGTGGTGGAGGTTGGACAGGAGCTTGCTGTGAAAATTGAGTCAGTGGATATGGCGCAAAAACGCATTGCCCTTGCCCCTGAAGACTATGAGCCAGCCGTCAAAGAAGAACCCAGGGAAAAAGCAGCGCTGCGCGCACCGTTGCCACCCAAGGAGCCTGTTTCCATGGGGACCTTTGGCGATTTGTTTGCAAAGGCCAAGGATAAAAAAAGAAAATAAAGATGGCCTATTCTTGCTGGGGCCCTGGTAAAGGGGCCCTACGCCGGTTAATTTCAAACATGAGAATGCCGGCTGCCACGGAGGCATTAAGTGAATTGAAATTGCCGGACATGGGAATGGTGATAAGCTGATCACAGCGTTTGCGCACCAGTGGCCGAATCCCTTTCCCCTCGCCACCAATGACTAAGCAGAGAGCTGGCGGGAAATCGGTTTTGTAAAGAGATGGAACCCCAGCTTCTGCAACCGCGCCAAAGATCCAGTAATTGTGTCTTTTTAAAAGAGAAAGCGTCTCTGCAAGATTGGCCACTCGGCAGAGGCGAAGCCTACTGATTGCACCGGCCGAGGCCTGGGCCACGGTGCCGCCAACAAAGGCGCTCCTGTCTTTTGGCAGAATAATGGAGCTGAAGCCAGCGGCAAGAGCAGAACGAAAAATTGAACCCAGGTTTCTGGGATCTTGTATGCAATCTAAGGCAAGCAAGGGAGGTGTGATGGGGCCCTCTGGGCCAGCATCCAGCAGCTCGTCAAGGGAAAGAAACTCGCTGGCTGCCAAGCGGGCACTAGCACCTTGATGCCGGCAATTTTTTGGTACACCCATCCTATTAGCATCGACGAAACGCAGGGTAAAGCCTTTACTGCGAGCCATATCGATGATCTCTTGAATCCTAGGGCCTGCTTTTCCTTTTTGAATAAGTATTTCGTGCAGGGCCTGCCCTTGGTTCAAAGCTTCCTGGATGGCATTGATGCCCCAAATAAGATCTGTTGTTTCCGCAGAGACTTCTGTTGCAGGTTCGGTTAGATGGCCTGTTTGCTGTTCTGTTGTATGCCTTACCATGAATGAGCCACCTTTTCCCCGCTGCCCATTCTTCGTTGCTTAAGGCGTTCTGCAATAACGATGCTGCGAAAACCTTCCACAGCTTCCTCTAGCTTGTCGTTAACCAGTAAATAGGTGTACTCGGGTGAGCAAGTCAGTTCTTTCTTTGCATTTTCAAGGCGCCGTGTAACCTTGGCCTCGTCTTCAGTTGCCCTGTTTTGTAGGCGCTGGGTGAGAACTTTTAAAGAGGGTGGAGCGAGGAACACGCTGACCGCTTCCCTGCGCAGGCGAACCTGCCGGGCACCCTGGACATCAATATCAAGAAGCACATCAACGCCCTGCTGCAGTTTTCTCTCTATCTCGTCCACACTGGTTCCGTACAATTCCCCATGTACCTCTGCCCATTCCAGAAAACCGGAAGGTTCCTGGTCACGCAGGAGAAGGAAGGCATCTTTATCAACAAAGTGGTACTGCACGCCATTCTCTTCACCAGGCCTGGCTTTTCGCGTTGTGTGTGAAACAGAAAAGACCAGATTGGGTATGGACTTCATCACACACTGCAAAAGAGTTGACTTCCCACTTCCCGAAGGGCCAGAAAGTATTATGAGCAATCCTTCAGTCATCATCATCTCCCGCTTATTTCCCAGCCAACACGTTTGCCACGTGGTCTTCCTTGCTTAACGTGGCCAGTCGTTGGGTGAGTGTATCTGGCTGAATGGCGGAGAGGACAAGGTGTCCGGAATCAAGAATAAGAATGGATCGGGTTCGACGGCCTTCTGTTACATCAATTAATTTTTTTTCATGACGAGCTTCATCTTTGAGCTTTCTGATAGGAGATGAGCCTGGGTTGACCACTGCAAGAATACGGTCAATTTTCACGGCATTACCAAAGCCAATAGGGAGAAGCGAGTTGTCCATTTTTTTTGTAGGCGGCAAAGGAAGACGGCTAGGGGAGGCACTTACTCTATATTCTGCACCTGCTCGCGCAATTTCTCAATTTCATTTTTCATCTCGACGCCGAGCTGAGCAATGTCGGCATTGTTGATCTTAGAGCAGAGCGTGTTGACCTCCCGTAAAAATTCCTGCAGGAGAAAATCAAGCCTTCTGCCCACTGCCTCATGGGAGACAAGGAAAGTATAAAATTGTTGAATATGGCTATTTAAACGCGCAACCTCTTCGCTGACATCACTTTTGTCTGCCATAATGGCGCATTCTTGAGCAAGTCTGAGAGGGTCAAGTTGCACTCCGTCAAGAAGTTTATGCACTCTTTCCCGCAGTTCTTCCTGCCTGATCGCGAGTATCTGCGGTAGTTGGCCGTCAATCTTTTCGACCAGCGATTTAAACCTGTGCAGGCGGCTTTCCAGATCATTTTTTAGAGACTGGCCCTCCTGCTCACGCATACGGTGGCACTCCTGCAGGGCCTGGACAACAGCAGCCCGCACCAACAGCCACTCTGCCTCCATATCGGGCTGCTCTTCTTCCACACTGATCAGATCACGCATGTTGAGCATGTCAGTTAGGCTGATGCCACCTTCTAGGCGATAGCGTTCTTGAATCTCCTGCAGGCAGGCGTGGTATTGATCGGCCATCGTTAGGCGGACTGACAAGCGCGGCTGCACAAGGACTTCGCCGCGTACGCTTACATGGACGTCAATTCTTCCCCGTTCCAGAGAGTCTGCAATGACTTTTTTTATTGGTTCTTCGAACAGAGAAAAAAGGCGGGGAAGCGAGAGCTTCTGATCTAGAAAGCGGTGGTTGACGGTTCGTATTTCTACCGTCCATGTCCTTTCTGGAGAGCCAGCTTCGCCTCTGCCAAAACCTGTCATGCTTTTTGGCGGCATGTGATACCTTTTGTGAAAAGACTATGAAATTTTGGTTAGGCCCAGTGCTTGCCCGAGTTCACGGCGGCTTACACTGGCCGTACCTACTTTGCCGACAACAATACCCGCGGCATGGTTGGCCAGGGTAGCAGCTTCAAGCATGCTGGCACCACAGGCAAGCGCCAAAGAGATTGTGGCGGCCACTGTATCTCCGGCACCCGTCACGTCGAAAACCTCTTTAGCCATGGTAGGTATAAGGGCTAAAGGGCCCTCTCCTTCCCAAAGTGCCATGCCAGCTTCACCGCGAGTGATGAGAACGGCACTGCAGGCTAACTCCTCCTGAATGGTGCGTGCCGCCGCCAAGAGGTTGCTCTCATCAATGGCAGGCAAGGAGGCTATTTGTCTTGCTTCGTGGTGATTAGGGGTAACAACCGTGGCCCCTACAAATAAATGGTGGTTTATGGGTTTTGGGTCAACGATGAGGGGAAGTTGTTTACCCGTATCTGATCTAGCTTTTGTCAGACTGTGTCGTAGAGTCTGCATGGTCGTTTCGTTGACCATGCCCTTGGCATAATCGCTGACTACAACAGCATCAAAACGGTCAATATTCTTTTTCAGAAAGTCGTCCAGGAGATCTTGAGACGGCTGTGCAAGCGGCCCGGTTTCTTCTCGATCAATGCGTACAATTTGCTGACCATGTGCTAAAACCCGGGTCTTTAGGGTTGTGGGTCTCTCGCCTTTGACCAGCCCCAAGCCTCTATCGCCAAGGGCTTCGAGTAGAGAGGAGACCTTCTTACCCATGGAATCCTTTCCAATGATCCCACAGAGTTCACCGGTCCCGCCCAAAGAAATAATATTGCGCAGGACGTTGGCCGCGCCACCTAAGAGATATTCTTCTTCCCGTACATTCACTACCGGGACAGGCGCTTCCGGAGAAATGCGTGAAGCCTGCCCCCAAAGGAAGTGATCGAGGATAATATCCCCGATCACTAAAACATGGGAGCCGGGAAAACGATTAAGTATTGAGTACAGACCAGACATCGAATACCGGGCTGGGGCCAAAAAAGTCAGCCCTATTTCATTGCCTTATCGAGCTTCTGAGTGATGTCATCAGTTATGTCTAATGATTTGCCAGCGAAAACAACAGTATTGGTCGGCAGAATTAGGTCATAATTATCATCTTGAGCAGCTTGATCAATGACTTCTTCAAGTTTTTTCAGAACCGGAGTAACATACGTTTCTTGCAGCTTCTTCATGTCCTGATTTGCCGCACGTTCTTTCGTGCTCAGCTCAGCACTTTTTTTCTGAAAATCGCCAAATTTTTTCTGTTTAGTTGCGTCACTCCAGGCCGAGCTCTTTTTCTCAATTTCCTCTCGCATGGCAAGCAGTTGATCTCTATCTGGCTTAAAAGAGCTGTCATAGGATTTCATTTTTTGCTCAATAATGCTCTGAGCCTTTTGTCCAGCTTTTGAGGAGGAAAGAACTTTTTGCATGTTCACAACCCCAATTTTCAGATCAGCGGCCAGGCTGGAAGAAGCTCCCACTGTAATTAAACAAGATAAAACGCACACACCTAAAACTGCGCTTTTGAAACTTTTCATGTTGCTATCTCCTTAAAGAGAATTTGTTTGTAATTGTCAACGTTAGGCAGTGCAAAATAGTTAAGCTCCTTTCTAAAGGCCTAAACTGTGTTCGGTATACCGAAATTTTACATAGCTTAAGTGGTGAAAGAAAGGGCACAAAAAAAAACAGATGGAATATGACTTCCAATCTGTTTTTTGTGCCCTCTGAAAAAGGTTATTCTTTTATGACAAAATCATCGCGGCGATTTTGGGCCCAGGACATCTCATCGTGGCCAAATAGAAGCAATTTTTCTTCACCAAAGCTGACGGTTGCCATACGCTCGGGAGCAACTCCAAGGCTACGTAGATAGTTTTTTGCACTCTGAGCCCGACGTTCCCCAAGCGCGAGGTTATATTCCTTCGTACCACGAGGATCGCAGTTCCCTTCAATTCTGATATTTATTTCAGTATTCTTTTTAAGAAAATCAGCATTGGTCTCTATTCGTGCAACCTGTTCGCCATCAACGCTTGAGCTGTCAAATGCAAAATATACAGGAACCATTGGCCCTGATGTTCGCCCCTCCATTATTCCACTATCGCCTGTATTTGCCAGGTCCTCGACTGTGGTCTCCGCATTTTGGTTTTGAGCTGGCGGTGGCACTTGTGCGGTTTTGGTTTTTTTGCTGCAACCGGTTGTGGCAAGCCCGACAACAAGCAAGGCAGACATAGTGAAAAACAGTATTTGCTTTGTTCTCATTTTTTCCCTCCAGAAAAAAAATTTTATAATCTAATCTTTCATTTTACTTCTCTCTCAGAAAAAAAACCAATATTTTTTTCGAGCTCATTTTTTTTATGGGGCAAAGCTTCTAAGCTTTGCTTGGAGAAAAATGCCATAATAAAGGCAACTGAGCTGTTTTTTTTTGTAAAGGGCAGCTTGCTTGGTCAGCATAAGAGGAATACTTTATAAGTTCAGAATTGCGAAAAACTGGAACAAGCTCTATATAATATAGTTCTACTTGTTTTCTAACTCTGAGGACTTTAGCTATGGCTCGCCATATGAATCCCGGCAGTTCTGCCAATAAGACCATTGATGCCATCGATCGGAAACGTGAACGTGAGCGTCGCTATCTCTTGAAAAGATCTCGAGAATTGGCTTCTGAGCTTGCTATTTTGCTTGTGCAAAAACTCATTGATTTACACATTATTGAAACTAATTCTGTTCAGGCTGTGAAGGAGACGATGGAAAAGCAGTTAGAGCGTCTTGGTGATCTCGATGAGTTTGACATGCAGTTCAAAATAGCCCCGATCAGAAATCTTGTTCCCGATCCTAATCTCATCAGCCTGTTTCTGACCCAGTACATAACTGAAGATTTGATTGATCATCCCCACATACAGGATGTGTACGGTGATGATTTTGAGATCTATACAGCGGTTGACACTGTTCTATCTCGAATTCGCCCCCAATAGGGGAAAAAAAGAGCGATCAAGTTGTGGAGCGCAGGCGTTTACAGAAAAAGCCCGTTCTCGTCTTTGCAAACCAAAAGGGCGAAATAACAGAATATCCTGGCCTACTTATGGCAGGTTCTGCGGCCGGGCAATTTTATGAGCCTGAGATTGAGGATCTTATTGAACTTCCATCTGGCAGTGAGCTCTTCACTTTGCCTGGGCGTTTACCTGTGGGGATAGAAGCTGAAGGAGGCGAAGCTGCCCTTTTGGTGGAAGACCCGTATAACCCTGGAGAGCAAGTTCAGGCTGTTGCCGCTTTTATGGCCCCAGCGCATACTGCGTTGTACAATGCCGCGTTTTTACTGCAGGATGGAACCCAGCCGGTGCTGCCTCTTTTTGCCTATACCGCCGTGGGTTGGGCAGATGGAACTTTTTGGGTGGCTGCCTTTCGTAGCGATGCCGATGTTCGTCAGGATGCCAATCAATTCGACCAGGCAACACTGGAGCGGAAAACCCGGCAGCAACTCGCTGCATTCCCAAAAAACAGACTGATTCAGCATTTGGGGATCTGTTGCCTCAGCTATGGCTGCCCGGCAGCCCGCAACTATTTCCTTGGTCGCTGGGAAGCCCCTTTACCATGCTCCCCGGTGTGTAATGCTGCTTGTGTCGGTTGTATTTCCTTGCAGCCATCCGGCTGCTGCCCGGCAACGCAGGAGCGCATAACCTTTGTTCCCGGTGCAAGAGAAATTGCCGAGGTGGCTATTGCGCATCTGCAGCATGCCGACAGGGCCATTGTCAGTTTTGGCCAGGGCTGTGAGGGCGAGCCACTATTGCAGGCCAAAGTAATAGAAGAGGCAATTCGTCTGATTCGGCGAGAAACTAATCAGGGAACAATCAACCTTAACACGAACGGCAGCCTGCCCGAAGCAGTGGAGCGTCTTGCTTTAGCTGGGCTTGATTCCATCCGCCTTTCCTTAAACAGTGCGCAGCTGGAGCATCACCGACGTTATTATCAACCCAAAGGCTTTTCCCTGGAAGATGTATGTCAGTCGCTTGCTATCATGAAGCGGCTTGGCCGGCATGTGTCACTCAACTATTTTATCCTGCCAGGCTGCACAGATGATCCCGCAGAATTCAGGGCTTTTTGTGATTTAGTTGATCGCTACCGGCCCGATCTTATTCAACTCCGTAACCTCAACATGGACCCAGACTATTATCGTCAGGTCATCGGCCATCATCCTGAATCTGCCCCCATGGGAATGCGCAGCTGGGTGCAGGAGGTGCGTAGCCGCTTCCCCTGGTTAAAACTGGGATATTACAATCCCCCCCTCAGATGATAGCTGCCGTACTCTTGTGGTAATCGGGAAAAGCCTTTGTCGCCTGTTCAGTATCGTGCTGCAGAAAAAAAAGTGCTGCGCGTTGCCATGCCTGCTGGAAGGTCATACTTGCCTGCACTTGGCTGGCGAGATGGTGACCGAAGGGATAGTTTTTGGCAAAATAGTGGGTAAATTCTTTTAATCGACCAAGTCGACGTTCTGCTGGAAAGTGAGTTGCCAGGGCATTAGCAAGATGCTGATAGGCTTTTGGAAGTGAAATCTCTGGAAGCTCCAGCTTTTCTCCGTAAACTTCTTTTGCGATCTCTGCAAAGATCCAAGGCGCGATTGCAGCTTTTCGACCTATCATAAGACCATCAGCTCCACTTTGCTCCAAACAAACACGGGCACTGGACACTGAGTCTATGGACCCGTTCGCCACTATGGGTAGCCTCACCCATTTTTTTATCTTCGACAGCCAGTGCCAACGCGGCCTGCGACTAAAAGGTTCATCGCTGAGTCGTGCGTGCACAGTAATCAGGTCGATCCCTTCTCCTTCAAGCATCCGGCAAAAATTTTGCAATTTTATCGAATTCTCAGAAACATCAAGGCGAATCTTTGCTGACAGGGGCAGTGTGGTGCACTGCCTGACCTTGGCCACAATCCGGGCGACAAGATCAGGTTTATCCATAAGCGCTGAGCCTGCACCGCTTTTGCGAATATGGGGCGCTGGGCAACCTAGGTTAAGATCGATGGCGTCCGCTTGCAAGCGGTGCAAGGCGTCTATTGCGGGGAGTACAGCGTGTTCATCTGCTAAAAGTAACTGGTAGGAGAGGGGATTCTCTTCGGATGTGCGGATAAGATATGGAGAACGCTGGGCGCTTTCCGAGGGTAGTCGCTTGGCCGAGAGCATTTCCGTGCTTAAAAGACCAATCCCTCCGTAGGCAAGGATAGTTGTACGCAGGGCTGAGTGGGTCAGCCCTGCCATGGGAGCCAGCAAAAGCGGAGGCCATATTTTACGTGCGCCAAAATGCATGCTGCTGGATACAATTAGATGAGTTCTGCGCTGCGTTTTTGCAATTAGCGCAAGAAGTTAACCCTGCAAAAGCGTCTTTTTCCCACCTGCAGCAACAAAGAACCTTGCGTGGGCACGCTTGCTTCGCTGTCAGTCACTTTTTCACCTTCAATGCTGACAGCCTGCTGTTTAATCATGCGCCTGCCATCGGAGGTAGACTTGACAAGACCAGCCTCAAAGAGCAGTTTGGGTACCCAAATTTCAGCCGTATCCACAGAGAGCTCGATCTCATCAATCTCCTCCGGCAACTCCCCTTTGGCAAAAACTTGCTCAAAATTGTGTTCGGCCGCTTCGGCCGCTTCTTGATTATGGAAACGAGCAACCAGCTCCTTGGCCAACTGTACCTTGGCTGCCCTGGGGTGCACTTTGCCTGTGTCTATGTCTTTTTTGAGCGAATCTATTTCTGCAAGAGATAGGTCGCTGAGCAGTTCATAATAGCGGAACATGAGGACATCGCTAATGGACATGACCTTGCCGAAAATACTCTCTGCAGGATCTGAAATCCCAATATAATTACCAAGGGATTTGCTCATTTTGTTGACGCCATCAAGACCTTCCAATAGTGGTGTGGTCAGCACCACCTGGGGCTCCTGCCCTCTGCTGCGTTGTAAATCACGGCCCATGAGTAGGTTGAAGAGCTGGTCTGTTCCACCTAATTCAACATCAGCCTGCATGGCGACGGAATCATATCCCTGGATGAGTGGATAGAGAAATTCATGTACGGAAATGGGGCGGTTTGACTCAAAACGTTTTTTGAAGTCATCTCGCTCGAGCATGCGGGCTACGGTAATCTCTGAGGCCAGCCTGATCATATCGTATGAACTTAATTTTCCGAGCCAACTGGAGTTGAACATAACTTCAGTTTTATTTGGATCAAGGATCTTAAAAACCTGCTCCTTGTAAGTTTCCGCATTTTTTTTCACATCGTCAGGTGTCAAAGGAGGCCTTGTTTCGGACTTACCGGTGGGATCACCTATGAGGCCGGTGAAATCACCAATGAGAAAGCAAACCCTGTGCCCGAGTTGTTGGAAATGGCGGAGTTTTTGGATGAGCACGGTATGACCAAGGTGCAAATCCGGAGCAGTGGGATCGAAACCAGCCTTAACAGTAAGTGGAACCCCGGTTGCGAGGCATCGCTCCAGTTTTTTTAGCAGCTCATCCTTGCTGTGAAAGTCAACGGTACCTCTTTCAATAAGGGCAATCTGCTCTTTTATTGTCTGCATGCTCTCTTCCTATTTAGCGTATTCAACCGATCTGGTTTCTCGAATGACTGTGATGCGAATTTGACCTGGGTAGGTGAGTTGTTCCTCCACTGCTTTAGCAATGTCCCGGCTCAGGAGGGTTGTTTCTTCGTCACGAACCTTTTGACTGTCCACAATAATGCGCAGGTCACGTCCGGCCTGGATGGCATAGGATTTTTCTACACCTTCAAAGTTGTTGGCGATATTTTCAAGATCTTCCAGGCGCTTCACGTAGCTTTGCAGCATTTCCTTTCGCGCACCGGGGCGGGCTCCGGAAAGGGCGTCCGCAGACTGCACCAAGACATCCAGAACACTTTTTGGCGGTTGATCCTCGTGATGCGCACCAATGGCATAAACAATATCTTCTGCCTCGCCATATTTGCGGGCAAGGTCCCGGCCAATTATGGCATGTGAACCCTCTATTTCATGATCAACGGCCTTGCCTATATCATGCAGAAGGCCAGCCCTTTTGGCTTTTTTCTCATCAATTCCAAGCTCAACGGCCATAACCCCGCAGAGAAAGGCCACCTCCAGAGAGTGTTGTAGGATATTTTGACCATAGCTGGTGCGGTACTTTAAACGGCCAATAAGGTTAATGAGTTCTGGATGCATACCGTGTGTACCAACGTCAAAGGTGGCCTGTTCGCCTGATTCGCGAATGCCCACTTCCAGCTCTTCCGTCACCTTTTTCACTACTTCTTCAATGCGTGCCGGGTGAATACGCCCATCAGCAATGAGTTGCTCCAGCGCCAGGCGCGCTACCTCTCGGCGGATTGGATTGAAACCCGAGAGAATAACCGCCTCGGGTGTATCATCAATAATTAAATCAATACCGGTGGCCGACTCAATTGCCCTAATATTTCTGCCTTCCCGTCCAATAATACGGCCCTTCATCTCCTCATTGGGCAAGGGCACCATGGAAACGGTTTTGTCAGCTACATAGTCACCTGCATAGCGTGCAATTGCCAATGAAATAATATTTTTACCCTTGCGGTCGGCCTCGAGCTTCATCTCATTCTCTATACGGACAAGGCGTTTTGCCGCATCCATGCGCGCCTCGCTTTCAATAGATTCCATGAGCTGAGCCTTGGCCTCTTCCTGACCTATACCCGCTATTTTTTCCAGCTTATAGCGCTGCGCCTCGAGGAGATCGGTCAGTTGGATGTTTTTCTCCTCTGCCAGTTTTTCATTTTTTTGAAGAGTCTCTTGACGTTTGTCAAGATTCCCCTGGCGTTCCTCGATGAGCTCCGATTCACGCTGCAGTTCGTCAGCCTTTCTGTTTAAACGCCGCTGGTCGTCTTTAAGTTCTTGCCTGCTTATTTTGATCTCTTTATCAGCCTCTTGCTTTAAAAGTAGGGCCTCTTCTTTGGCCTGGAGAACGCCTTCTTTTTTTATCTGTTCGGCTTCATTTATGGCGTTTTCAATAATTTGTCTGCCCTGTAAGGCAATGTTTTTTTGGTTTTCTTCCACCAATTTCTTTCTGAGCACTACCCCTGCCGCTATGCCGATTGCCAGCGCAGCAAAAAGCAGGAGCAGAACTGTTCCGCTGTATTCCATCATATTTCATCCTCTGCACTATATAAAAAGACCACCCTGAAACCAGTTGGTTCCGGTGGTGGAGTTGAGAAAGGCTGGGATGCGGAGGGCAACAGTCTATCAGAAATTCTACTGTCGATGGGCTGGGGTGACAGATAAGTGCATGGTACGAAGGCCGGCTATCGTCGCCGCCTGCATAGTGTGGTTAAAAACAACCAATTTCTTATATCACAATAGTCCCACTTGACAATGGACGGTATTTTCCCGGTCAGGGGAGAACCAGATTAAAACCTGACAGAAAGCGGCGTGTTTGCGCATCCATTCCTTTTAACACCACATTGGTGCTATCTTTGCTGAAGAAAGCGGGGGAGGGCGGCTTTTATAGTAGCACTTACCTGCAGATCTATTTGGGATGCTATTTTTTACCAGCTACAATGATCCCAAGGAAAATCATTTTCCGCGCTATCTTAACAACATATTTTATATGAAAACCCCGCGCTGCCGTGTCAACAAATGATTAAACCTAATTGTATTAGGTGGGCAGATCCAAACCTGAAGGCTGGTAAACTGACAAGTTTGCCATTGTTCAGTGACAGGCTACCCTTTTTTGATGAGTTGGCTTAATACCTCGCTGATCACGAACAGAGCAGGGATATTCTTTATTTTTTAAATATTTCTCTTTCTTACTTCTTACCATTCATCAATTCAGATGAGAAGCTACTTTTTCGACCAGCGCGCTTATAATGTGCTCTAGCTCAAGCTTTTCGCTCTGGCTTTTACCTCTTTCCTGCACAAGCGTCGCGGCTATTTGCAGACAGCCAAACACAATCCGTTTTGTGGAGACGACAGAGCCTCGTTCGGCAGCACTCTCGCCAGCGAATTCTTGCTGCAGAAGGCTTATCACCTGCTCCACTTCGTTTTCCGGAGCATCACTATAAAAGCTGAATTCCTGTCCGAAGAGTTGAAAACGGATGAGGCGTTCTTCCACAGCCAGTCACTCTTTTTTCTTAGCCAACAGGTGGGGAGAGGAGTGAGCCCTGTTTTTCATGATCCGGCCTAAGACGGGGTGCGGCTGCGATCTCATGCTCTTGCTCCCATCCCTGAATGCGGTCAAGGAGATTTGCCACCCGTTTACCCGCCTTTTCCTTGTCTGAAAGGAGGGTGTCGAGTTTCTTCTGTAGCGTTTCACATTCGTGTTTTCGCTTTTCTAGATCTGACTGCAAGGCAGCATTTTCTGTTTTCAGTCGCGCATGTGCTGTAAGCAGGTTGTCGAGAACAGCTTCAAGGCGGGATAGGTCTGTATTTTCCATTGCGTATCCTTTACAGTGGGACTGGATAGGTCATGATTCTGTCTTTCCTTTGCGGCCATCGGGCCAGCTTTTCCATAGAGCTGTGGTATTATAATAGAGGCATTTCTTCGCGCAAGTAATTTGCCTGGCATGAAACAGGCCTCTTCCGCCTCTTTATGTTCCCTTTTCGAGGATACTTTCCATTACCGGTTATAGAGCCAAGAAAGTGGTTTCCCTCCTTTGTATGGCATATAACCAGAGAAAAGACGAGGATCCTTGTCAAAGACAAGGGGAAGAAAAAAGCGGTCCCCTTCCCACATGGGAAGTTTTTCTAATTCTGTCACAAGATGCCAACTGAGTTTGCCTTCTTCATTCTGATCGAATGGCGCGCCAGAGAAGGAAGAGATAAGAAAAATAAATCCAAGCCAGTCTTCACCATGGGGTCCAAAACCAGTCCAATTGATCGTACCCCGCAGGGCCATTTCCAAACAGACCAGCCCGCTTTCCTCCAGAATTTCTCTATGCATGCAACTGAAAACGTCTTCATCGGCTTTCATTTTGCCGCCTAAACCGTTATATTTACCAAAGTGTTGATCTGATGCGCGGGCAGTGCGGTGAACGAGTAGTGTCTTATCTCCCTCTGGGGAAAGAATATAGCCGAGCGTGCCAATGATAGGTGTATACATGATTCTTTGGGTATAGTTTCTCTTGTTCGCGTACGCCTCATTTAGCTGATAATTGTCTTGCCATTTTTAAGCGGCATGAATGCGTACGAAAAAAAAACAATCTAATCTGTTACTAACCTTATTTTCTATGTTGTTTTCTAAACGCCCGACCCTGCCAAACAGGGTTTTTTTATCTCAGTTGCCTGCGAGACGCCTTCAATCCGTTCGGTTCTGTTGTCAGGCGATTTGTTATGTTGTGCTCTTTTTGGCTGCGATCTTACTGGGGCTGCGGCCAGCCATTGCCGAGACGGGAAATTTTCCTCTTTATCCTTCCATTAAGGCCAATGTCGCTTTCTGGGAAAGTATTTATGGTCGCTATACCACCCAGCAGGCTGTTTTGCACGATATGGATGATTTGAATATTGTGTATGCCGTAATCGAGCTGATGGATCCAAAGCTGCCCATGGGACGTCAAATAAATGAGCAGCGCATTAAGCAGGCGAAGAGTGAAGTGCAGGCGGCTCTTGGTTCTTTGGCGACAGGAAACGCACCTCGTACAGCAACAGAAATGCATGTGGCAGAGGTTTTTCCCAGGTCGTCTAGGGCAAGCTATCGCCAGGCAGTAGACAATGTACGTGCCCAGATTGGGCAAAAAGACAGGTTTTACGAAGGGGTTGTCCGTTCAGGAAGATATATGCCCTACATCAGGCTTGTCCTGCAGGGTGAAGGATTACCGTTAGAGCTTGCCTACCTTCCCCATGTGGAGTCATCCTTTAATCCCAGTGCTGGCAGCAAGGCCGGAGCATACGGACTTTGGCAGTTTACCCGTTCCACTGGTAAGCAGTATCTCACTATAAATTCCCTAGTCGATGAGCGCTTTGATCCATACACATCAACACGGGCAGCAGCAAAGTTTTTGAAAGAGAACCATGACGCCCTGCAATCATGGCCCCTGGCAATGACGGCCTACAACTACGGCCGTGCTGGCATGGTTCGCGCCTTGGAGGCCCATGGCAGCTACGAGGCAATTTTTCAATCATACAACCAAGGATATTTTAAGTTTGCCTCCAGGAATTTTTATTCTGAGTTTCTAGCGGCCATGCGTGTGGCTAAACGGCTTGAGCAGGATGCTAGCGTTCCAAAGGACCGTCCCATCTCGACCAAGACATACAATTTGCGAAAGGAAGCTGCTTTTACCTCCTTGGCACGTAAACATCAAATGACGAAAGAAGAATTTGCCCAACTAAATCCTGCCTTGCAGGAAAAAGTTCTCAATGGCAGTCGCAAAGTGCCGGCAAATTTTCCTGTGCGGATCCCTACCAACAAAGGCACATATCGTCAGCAAGAAGCAACCAGTGATATTTCTGTGCGTGGTATGCAGATAGGTAAGGAAATGGGAGAAGCTGTTGGCTCTAAGGGAAAGGGCACGGTCAGCTTGTTTCACTACACTGTTCGTAAGGGCGATACCCTGTATGGCATAGCTCGTCGCTTTGGAGTAACGAAGGAAGCAGTTTTGCAGGCAAATAACAAAGGAGGAGCTAACCCAATTCGCGTGGGAGACACGCTTATCATACCAGTACAAAGACATCCTTAAATAAGAAATAGAGGACTATAAATGGATATCTCAAAGAGTATTGCAGAGTTAAAGAAACGCCCTGATTTTATTGATAAAGTTGGCATGGTGCTTGTGCATAATGGCACGGTGCGCAATTGGTCCCGGGGGGATGGGCGTACGGTTGTAGCGCTGGAAACAGAAGTCGATACTGAAAAAGTGGAGAGTCTGCGGCAGGAGTACAAGAAACATCAGGGGATTTATGAAATCCTTGTTGAGGCAAGGTCTGGCAAGTTTTACCCCGGTGATGACCTGCTCTTTATTATTGTTGCCGGTGATTTGCGTGAAAACGTGAAGTCAGTTTTGTCTGAAATTTTAGACCGCATCAAAGCTGAAGCCGTGCGCAAAAAAGAGATCTGCACGTCTTTGTAGGTTGTATTGACTGTCCTTGGGGTGTTTTTCCCCGGGTCAGATTGTTGTTGCCTATAACAGCAAAAGAAGATTTGGGGGGTATTTGTGGAAAGAACCATCCCTGTCCCGCGGCGTTCATTCTTGCAACGGTTGCACACTTGGGCCTTTTCCTTAGGCCCATCTTCCGGCCGTGTGAGTGCCTATACCCGCTCATTTTTGCGGGTATTGTTCATCATGCAGCAAGAATTTTTCCGCACAAATATCCATATCAGGGCCGCTGCTCTAACCTATGGTTTGGCTCTGGCCTTGGTGCCTTCTCTTGCTTTATGCACCGCTTTATTAAAGGGGATGGACAGTGATGTGCAACTGAAGTCAGCTGTGTTGTCCTTTGTTGAGCAATTTGAACCAGCTTCCCCGGTAGCTGGAAAAAAGAATGGGAAGTCGACTCCTGAGCAGCCGGTAATAACCGGCAATCTCCCTTCTGAACAACAAAAGGAAGAGCTGGAGGACTCTGCTTACCTGCATCGTGCCGTGGATCTGGTTTTTGAATATGTCGATAAAACCAATTTTGCCGCATTAGGCCTCTTTGGCGTCCTGGGTCTTTTTACTATCTTTGTCATGGTGCTTGCCTCTTTTGAAGAGGCCATGAATGCCATTTGGCATTGTCATCAACGCCGCTCACTTCTGCGCAGGATTATGGACTATCTTGCCCTGGTGGTGCTCTTGCCCCTTTCCCTGAATATTGCAGCGGCCAGCGACGCTATTTTGGTTAGTGACAACCTCCTCGCCCGTTTGCAGATGTTTGTACCTGAGACCTTAAGTATTGCGCTCATTGTCAAGGCTGGCACTTTTGTCTTTGTCGTCTTAAGCCTCATGATCATGTATATCTTTTTTCCAAACGAGAAGGTTAAAACCAGCGCGGCACTCGCCGGGGCAATTTTTGCCAGCATCTTCTGGTTTCTTTTCCAGCGCCTCTACATCAATTTACAGATAGGAGTGGCCAAATATAATGCCATCTATGGCTCATTTGCCAGTATCCCCCTTTTTCTTATCTGCTTAAACTTTGGCATCATCTTTTTGCTGCTCGGATCTGTACTGGCCCATGCCATTCAGTATAGAAACAGATATACCTTCCTTGCCCGGGAAGAGACCCCACAGCGACAACTACAGGCTGCCTTTGATATCCTTGCCATTGTCTATCATAACTTTTCGCAACGGATCACCACGACAGTAGCCCTCCTGCTGGAAAGCATGCCCGAGGTGCGGCCACTTGAAGTTGAAAAAACGCTAGATCTGTTGATAAGCGGACAGCTTCTGCAGTGGAGTGCGGGAGACAAAACAGTGGTTATGCCCGTAACCAGTGCGGAGCGTATCAGCGGCAATGAAGTTGTAGAGCTTATTTTAGGAAATGAAGCGCTGGCTTCAAGTGGAGGCCAGTGGGCAAGCAAGGCTGTGCATGCCGCCAGCACCGCTTTAAGTGGCAACCGTATCTTGGTGCCAGAAGAAACACCATTGCCGCCAGAGCCGGATAAAGCTGGCAGTGCTCTGCATTGATGCTATTGCGGTAGATGAGATGGTTGGGACGAGGTATGCGACCAGGTGTTTTTGGTGGTAAAGGAGTGAAAGCCATACGAGGCTGCTCCGCGCAAGGCCGTTTGATCGTTTAGAACGACGTACACCGGGATGCGGGAGAGAATGTCTGCGAAATCCCCACGGATAAAAAACTGCATAAAACGTTCTGGCTGCAGAAAAGGACTGAGGCGAGGCGTAAGACCGCCTGCCAGGTAGATACCACCCAGAGACAAGGTCTTTAAGGCCAAATTGGCCGCTTCATCTGCCAGAATATCACAAAAAAGATGCATGGTCTGTAGGGCCACTCCGCATACCCTTTTGCCTTCAGCAGCCCGAACTGCTGCTTCAATGATAACTGGGGTCGGGTCAGTCGCCTCTTCAATTTCCTCTTGCAGCCAAACGGGAACTGTATGGCGGATACTCATAAAGGAAAAGAGTGTTGGTATGGCTAGTCCTGAACAGACCTGTTCAACGGAAACATGGGACTGATGTCTGAGCAGATACTCCAGTAGCTCAATCTGTTCTTCGTTGCGTGGAGCAAAGGTGCTATGCCCTCCTTCGGAGGCACAGGGATGATAGGTCCTGCCCTGGGGAATAAGAAATGCCTCGCCAAGACCTGAGCCAGGCGCCAGGACTGCCATAACGCTGGTTGTCACTTTTGCTGAGCCCACATTGATGGGACGCACATCGTGGCTTTTAAGGTTGGTAATGCCCATGGCGGTTGCCACGAGGTCATTTATCAGGTGTACCTTTAAAAAACCGTGTCGTCTTTCTAGTTCCTGTTCATCCAGTTGCCACTTAAGGTTGGTCATGCGAGCCCTGCCATCTATGACGGGCCCGGCAATGCCCAGGCAGGCATACTGGGGGATATTTGAACCTGTGCCCAGAAAAACGGCCAACACATCATCAAACTGGCTAAAATTTGTATTCTGATAGGTTTGTTGCTTCACTGGCAGACTGGCAGGTGAATCGTTAAGATTATAGAGGGCCAGAGTTGTTTTGGTGGCACCTATATCACCACAGAGCAGGTGTGCAGTCAGTGTTTTCATAGTGTTTGCTGGGCTAGGCAAAAAAGGTGTCGCTGCACGTCAATTCTCCCGTAATAGTCGGATATCTCTTGCTTCCGAGCGATTTGAGTTGGCCATATTGTCCACTATGCGAAACTCAAAAATGCGGTGGGGATCCTGAAAAAAATGGTCTGAATGCAAGGTGGACTGGGAAAGGTGGAAAAAAACGCTCTCGGGCTGTAGCCCCGCATGATCAAGCTGGAAATAGCGGAAAAAACCGAATCCCCTGTCCGGGTTAAAATTGACCACGGTTCCTCTCTGCCAGTTGTCCTCGTCGCGACCGGCATCCACAATGGGCAGAAGCCCGGGAATAAGAAAGCCGGAAGTATACGAGTCTGCCGCCTCTCTGAGCTCCTTGGAGGCGTTGTTAAAACTAATGACTTCAACCCTACATCCCTGGTTTTGCAGGGCAGTGGTTAAACGGATAAAGTCGCCATCACCCGTTAAAAGAATAATTCGATCAAGGTTGCGGGCTTGGAGCAGGGCGTCAATTGCCAGGTCCATATCGGCGTTGGCCTTGGTGGTTATGTTCCCTTCCTCGTCTTTGTAGCGCCGAATAAATTTTTTAATAATACGAAAGCCGCACTGCCGCAGGATGTTGTGATAGCTATACACCTTATGCCGGTATTCCTGGTCACTCTTGGTGCGCTCCAGGTCTTCTGCCAGATAACAGTTCGCCCGCAGCATGATGGAATGACCACTGTTGGCCAGATCCACCAGCACGTCATAGCGCATGCCATAGCCGCCACTCATCTTGATGTTTTCTGCATCTACATAGATTGCTGTTTTAAGCATGTTTCTTTTTCTGTTGCCTGGCCATCTTTCACCCCTGGTACAATGAAAAGCTGCGGAATTTTTTTACGTCCCAGATTCCCAATAGAGCTGCGCCCCATGGTTGGGAACCTTCTTTTAATACTCGATAAAATTACCTGGAACTGGGGCGAAAAACAACCGGGTTTTCTCCCTTCTTCATCTCTCATATCGGCATATGGACAGATGTCGTCTTTTTTTCCGTTGCCTGCCAAATATTCCATGGCTCAAAGCCATCCTCCTTTCATCTAAGGGGCAGTAAATGTAAGCTTGAGTAACATTGTAAGAGAACAGGTTCCTGTCTATTATTTCGAAAGAAAAGAGGTGAAAAACTGGAAATTATTAAATGTATAGATATGGGCGTTCTTTTTGCCTTCAGTCTAGCCGATAAAACCGTGTGAGAATAAGCATCATGCGTTTAAAACTTCCGCCACCTCTTTGGTGGTTTCTGTCAGTGCTTTTGATGTGGGCGTTGAAAAAGATCCCCATAGCCCAGCGGCAAATGCCAGCTTCACTTATGCCTGCACTTGCCTTAGCAGTGGTAGGATTTTTTATTGTGCTGGCTGGCATCTGGGCATTTTACCGAGCCCGCACCACGGTGAATCCTCATCATCCCGAGCGTGCCAGTTGTATTGTCCAAAAGGGTGTCTTTCGCTATAGCCGGAACCCGATGTATCTGGGCATGCTTATTCTTCTCATGGCCTTGAGCCTTTGGTTTGGCAGCATACAGGTTTGGTTTGGGCCACTCTTTTTTGGCTACTGCCTGACAAAATGGCAGATTATTCCAGAAGAGGAGGTACTTCTGGAAAAATTTGGCGAATCCTATCGTGTCTATTGCCGCACCGTACGGCGTTGGCTTTAGTCATGGGAGCAATATGTGGTATACCCCTGGCACTTCTTTATGGGGGCTATGGGCAGCGGGTTTAGTTATTTTCTAGGGCACAGGTCGTGGCGAAAGAATGCGCCAGAATCCCCCCCTTAAAGACTGGGGCAGGCTGATTTGCGTTATTTCTGGACAAACTAAAGATTTTTCCGCACACAAAAAAAGGAAATCCCATAAAAAAGAGATTTCCTTTGCATCGTCAGTCAAGACAGAGCCGGCCTTATGCCATGGGAGGGCTTATTCCCATTCAATCGTTGCCGGTGGTTTTGAAGAGATGTCGTACACAACCCGGTTTACGCCGCGGACTTCATTAATGATGCGGTTTGAGATGCGGCCAAGCAATTCGTAGGGCAGGTGCGACCAGTCAGCGGTCATGGCATCCTTACTGTCCACGGCACGCAGGGCAAGAACATGCTCGTAGGTACGTCCATCGCCCATGACACCAACGGTCTGGATGGGCAGTAGCACCGCGAAAGACTGCCAGACTTTGCGATACCAACCTGAGGCCTTCATCTCCTCCATAACAATGGTATCCGCCTGCCTGAGCACATGCAAACGCTCTGCCGTAATTTCCCCCATAATGCGGATCCCAAGCCCAGGGCCAGGAAAAGGTTGTCTGTAGACAGCCTCTTCCGGCAGGCCGAGTTCAATGCCAAGTTCACGGACCTCATCTTTAAACAGTTCGCGCAAGGGCTCAATGAGTTTCATTCGCATGCGTTCGGGTAAGCCGCCAACATTATGGTGCGATTTGATGGGGGCCTTGCCGCAGAAGACCACAGATTCAATTACATCCGGGTACAGAGTGCCCTGGGCCAGGTAGCGCACCTCCCCCAGTTTTTTGGCCTCCTCTTCAAAGACCTCAATAAAGCCATAGCCAATGCGTTTGCGTTTTTCTTCCGGTTCGCTGATCCCCCGCAGGCGCTCAAGGAAAAAGGCAGTAGCATCTATGTCAATAAGGTGAAAGTCACTTTTTTCCCGAAAAAACCGGATAACTCCCTCCGATTCCCCGGCACGCATCAGCCCATTATTCACATAGACACAGGTGAGCTGTTCGCCAATGGCGCGGTGCACAAGGGCTGCGGTCACAGAGGAATCAACACCTCCGGAAAGCGCACACAAGACCTTATCTGTACCCACCTGCGCACGGATATGGGCTACCGTGGTGTCAATAAAGGAGTGGATGGTCCAACTAGGCGTGCAGCCGCAGATATCAAAGATAAAGTTACGCAGGATGTCGATGCCAATAATCGTGTGCGCCACTTCCGGGTGAAATTGCACCGCAAAGAAAGGCTTTTCCGCATGGCTTAAGGCCGCGGCAGGCGAATGGGCGCTGACAGCACTTACCCTAAAATCGGGGGCCAGATGCTCTATGCGGTCGCCATGGCTCATCCATACCTGGTGTTTACTTGGAGCGAGTGCCAGCCCAGCAAAAAGTGGATCTTTACATTCGATTGCCAGCTCGGCCTTACCAAATTCACGTTTTAGGGCTTTTTCAACCTTGCCGCCAAGTTGGTGGGTCATGAGTTGCGCACCGTAACAGATGCCCAGCACTGGTACACCAAGGGCAAATATGCCGGGATCACTGACCGGGGCATCATCATCATAAACGCTTGCCGGCCCACCTGAAAGGATAATGCCGGCGGGATGCATGGCACGGAGTTCTTCTAAAGGCAGGGTGTAGGGATGGATTTCACTGTACACCTTTTGCTCTCTGATGCGGCGGGCAATGAGCTGCGTGGTTTGTGAGCCAAAATCAAGGATTACAATATGTTTTGTGTGCGTGGACATGAATGACCTATGCAAGGGGTTTGTCGTTATAGACCTTCGGTACGGTAGTTGGGCGCTTCCCGGGTAATGATGACATCATGGACATGGGATTCGCGCAGGCCAGCAGTTGAAATCTGGACAAATTTGGCCTTTTGCTGCAACTCCAAGATGGTGGCAGCACCGGTATAACCCATGCCAGCGCGCAGCCCGCCCAGCAGCTGGAAGATGACCTCGGTAATCGGGCCACGGTATGGAACCTTACCTTCAATGCCCTCGGGAACGAGCTTACTGTTGACGCTATCTTGAAAATAGCGATCACCGGAGCCCTGTTTCATGGCACCAATGGAGCCCATGCCCCGGTATCCTTTATATTTTCTGCCTTGGAAGAGGAAGGTTTCCCCGGGTGTCTCGTCGGTACCAGCAAAGAGCGAACCGATCATGACCGCATCAGCGCCAATGCCAATGGCCTTGCAGATATCACCGGAAAATTTGATGCCCCCATCGGCAATAATGGGAATACCCTTGGGCGCAGCGGCCCGTACGCAATCCTGCAGGGCCGTGAGTTGGGGCACCCCCACGCCGGCAACGATACGGGTGGTGCAGATGGAGCCAGGGCCAACGCCAACTTTTACGGCATTTGCTCCGGCTGCAATCAGTGCTTCCGTTGCCTCGGCCGTGGCAACATTACCAGCAATAACCTGGAGATGCGGAAAGGCATCTTTCACCCTTCGCACTGCTTTTAAAATACCCATGGAGTGGCCATGGGCAGAGTCAAGCACCACAACGTCCACCTTGGCATGGACCAGGGCCTCGGTGCGCACCAGCATGTCATCAGCTACTCCAATGGCTGCGCCTGCCAAGAGGCGTCCCATGCCATCTTTGGCCGAGTTGGGATACTGTTTAATTTTTTCGATGTCTTTAATGGTGATGAGCCCCTTTAAGCGCCCGTTCTCGTCCACGACCAAAAGCTTTTCAATGCGGTGCTCATGGAGCAGGGCCTTGGAGTGGTTTAAGTCAATTCCTGCAGGGGCGGTCACCAAGTTCTTGCTGGTCATGACATCGTTGACCCGCAGATCAGGGTCAGAAACAAAACGCAGGTCACGGTTGGTGACAATGCCCACGAGTTGATCGCCATCGAGCACCGGCAATCCGGAAATCCTGTAGTTGCGCATGATCTCCTGTACCTCGGCAACACTTTGGTTGCGATTGACCGTGATGGGGTCAACTATCATGCCAGATTCTGATTTTTTCACCCGTTCCACTTCCCGGGCCTGATCCTCAATAGTCATGTTTTTATGAATAATACCGATACCGCCTTCCCTCGCCATGGCAATGGCAGTTTGGTGCTCGGTTACGCTGTCCATGGCTGCGCTCAGTAGCGGCGCTCTTAACTCTAGGGTGTCGGTAAGTCTCGTCTTTAGTGAGACCTGTGCGGGGAGCACTTCCGATGCACCTGGCACCAGGAGTACATCGTCAAAGGTCAGTGCGCTGCGAATATGATCGTTTGCCATGCGGAGAATCCTTGTTGTCTAACTACAAGTGTTTGTGTGCTCTTGGTGAAAAATAAGCGTGCAAGGCGTTGCTTGCATTGGATGAGTTGCGGCCATCAGCACAAGAAAATTAAAAATAAATTATATCACATTTGCGTAAAAAAGAAAATATACCAGTCTAGACACCAAGATCCTACTGGGAGGGCGATCAGGAGCCTGCCGCCAATTGCCATTTTTAAAACGCTTTCCTTTTTCTTTGAAAAAGGTACATTTTTCCTCCTTATACTCAATAAGACGGAAAAAAGATATTATGCCGGATGCCGCCACATCCAGGCGATACTCATGAGGCAGAAGATGGCAAAAGTTATCTGCATTAACCCCATAAATCCACAAGACAGATTGATTGCCCAGGTTGTTGAGGTGCTTAGATACGGTGGCGTGATCTGCTATCCAACTGACACCATGTATGGCATTGGTTGCGATATTTTCAGTCAGAAGGCAGTGAAACGGGTCTATCAGATTAAGCACAGACCAAAAGACAAACCCTTCAGTTTTATGTGTGCCTCTTTAACAAATATCAGCAACTACGGGCATGTAGGCAATGCACCGTACCGGATCATGCGTAAGTGCCTACCCGGGCCATATACCTTTGTCCTCTCGGGGACAAAGGTAGTGCCAAAAATAATGCTTACCAGGCAAAAAACAGTGGGAATTCGGGTACCGGATTACCCCATCTGCCTTGCTCTGATTGATGCCCTGGGTAATCCCATTTTAAATACCAGTGCCCAACTTGAACAAAGCGAGACCCCTGTACGCAATGCCATGGATGCCGAAGATCAGTTTGGTAAACAGGTAGACCTGATTATCGATGCGGGAGAGATTGTCCCCGAGCCATCAACGGTAATTTCTCTGCTTGCCGAAGAGCCACAGGTGTTGCGGCAGGGCAAGGGAGATAGCAGCCTTTTTTTGTAGCAGAATGGGAAAATACACGGTGCAACCAGCGTATTACCCGCAGACGTGAAGATCACGATTGAGACCATCAAAATCCACCTAGGGGCTTATTCTATTTTTTTATAAAGAGAGCCCCCCCCAATTATTTTTTCATTAATTCAGACCAGTTCAAGTTAGTGCCATCGGCCATTCCTGTGTTATGTGGGATTTAGCCTATTCCTTGCCCCGGCTACCTAATGCTTTATTTAAATCCTCTAAGTGGTTATAATTCTAAAATAAAGGAGGAAGAACCCATGAAAAAAAAATATGTATTCATTACTCAAGAGGGATATATCAACCTCCATCCCTGGGCGATGCTGCTCAACGTGCTCGCTTTTCTGAGCCTCGTTTTTCTCTATACGCCGCTTTCCGGCATCACCAGATTTGTCTGCACCGCCTGGCTGTACTGGTGGGTATTGGGTTATCTGCCTGTTTTCCTCATTGCTTATGCCACCCCCTTCAATATCTGGGATCCTTTCTGGCTTTATGATTTGTGGGACGAAACTCCCACTCGCATATAGCGGCAAAAAGGCTCATGTCGTAACTAAAGACTTGGTCGTGGCCAAGGTGGCTATGGCACAAGTCTGCCCCCATTATATTTTCCTGATCTATCCTAACCCCTTTACCGGGGAAGTTTCATCTCAGCTTATTTTGCGCCTCCGCATTTAAAACACCCCACGGGTGCGGGGAAGACTTAGATACGGAAGGCTTGGTTGCGCTATCAAATGGTGAATTTTGGGTCTCTGATGAGCATGGGCCGCACTTGGTGCATTTTGATGCTGATGGTAAAGAGCTGGAAAGGATCAGTCCACTTGGAGTTGAAACAGGAAAACGGCATCTGCCGGCGGTCTTTGCACACCGGCGAGCCAACCGTGGCATGGAAGGATTGACGATTAGTCCAGATGGCAAGGAATTAGTGGGGATTATGCAGTCAACCCTCTTTAATCCAGGGAAAAAAGAGGTACAAAATACTCGTCTCACCAGGATGCTGTTTTTTGATCTGGCAAGCGGTGCAACCCGGCAATATCTTTATATACAGGAGAAGCCCTGGAATGCCAACAGCGAGATTGTCGCCTTGGACAAAATACACTTTTTGGTTATCGAGCGAGATGGCAAGTTCAGCGGGGAGGACACAAAAATGCAAAAACAGGTGTACTTGATTGATATCAACGGGGCAACCGATGTCTCTGGTGATTTTGCTGCTGACACAGGGCTTCTGGTGCGGGGGAAAACGCTTGAGCAACTAGATGAAAAAGAATTGGCCGCAGCAGGTATTAAAGCCGTGCAGAAAAAAAAGCTCATTGACCTTGTGGCAACGCTTCCCAATCATTATCCCCACGATAAGGCAGAAGGCCTTTTGCTTATGACAGACGGCAAACACCTGGGCGTGGTGAATGATGATGATTTTGCGGTTACAAGTACAGATGCAGGTGACATTATACAGAAGATACTGCCAGACAGTAAGACAGTTGATGCCTCCACTTTGTATGTGATGGAAATTCCAGAAAGGTAAACAAAACTTTGTTGTACCTAGCAGCTTTTATTTGGTAAAATTAGATAATTGAGATGCTCAAATAAAAATGGCAGCATTTTTTACAAAAGGCTGCCATTTTTATTTCACTGGGAAAGAAGAAAACTACCGTATTATTCCTCTTTATCTTCGATAAGCACATCTTTTAAAGACTTGCTCATGGTGAAGTGCAAAGTTTTCCGCTCCGGAATGTGCATCATTTTTCCAGTTTTTGGATTCTTTGTTGCCCTTGGTTTGCGGTTGCGCACGGAAAAACTGCCAAAACCACGGATTTCGACCCGGCGATTATCAATCAATGCCTGTGAAATCTCTTCAAGAATGATGTCCACTGCCTGGGAGATATCTTGTTTGTAATAATCTTCCAGTTTTTGGGAAACTACATTGACTAGCTCACGCTTCAACATTCTCTTTTCCTTGTTACGTTCTGTCTGCAAACGGGGTTGTTTTTGTCTGTCAGCCGACCAATAAATACCAATTAACCCGAGGCGATTCGGACAATCGATCCGCCTCGGGATGTTTCTAACGTCTGTGTGTCTTCTTAGGATTCATCCCCAGCAGCTGCCTTCAGCAGATCGCCCAGGGTGGAGGTGCTGTTATTCTGTGTCTTGGGCATGTATTCTTCTGGGATCACTCCATCATTCTCTTCCTTTTCTTGGAGTGCCTTGATGGAAAGACCAATTTTTCTGTCATCAGAGGAGACATTAATGACCATAGCCTGGAGGTTTTCTCCTACCTTAAAGGTCTCAACAGGGGTTTTGACCTTCTCTTTGGATATTTCAGAGACATGGACCAGGCCTTCAATACCCTCTTCCAGCTGCACGAAAACACCAAAATCAGTTACATTCGTGATGGCCCCTTCCACTGTAGAACCGATGGGATATTTGGTGACAGCTGCCAGCCATGGATCTGGCTCAAGTTGTTTGATGCCCAGCGAAAACCGCTCGTTTTCCTTGTCAATCTTGAGCACAACAGCCTGAATGGTTTCACCTTTGGCATATTTTTCGGAGGGATGCTTAATGCGCTCTGTCCAGGAAAGGTCAGAAACGTGAATAAGTCCGTCAATACCCTCTTCAATGCCAATGAAGATGCCAAAGTCGGTAATGTTTTTGATTTTTCCTTCAATAATAGCCCCGACCGGATAGCTCTCTTCAACCATATCCCAAGGATTGGGCAGGAGCTGTTTCATGCCAAGGGAAATGCGCTTGGTGTCAGCTTCCACCTTGAGGACCTGCACCTCAATGGTGTCACCAACCCCAACGATCTTTGATGGATGTTTGGGTTTTTTTGACCAGCTCATCTCAGAGATATGCACCAATCCTTCCACGCCTTCTTCAAGCTCCACAAACACACCGTAATCGGTGATGGATACCACTTTGCCCGGAACTCTTGCGCCAGGTGCGTACAGCTCAGGAACTCGTTCCCATGGATCGGATTTGAGTTGTTTTACACCAAGGGAAATCCTGTTTGAGTCTTTGTCATATTTAAGGATTTTAACTTCAAGTTCCTCGCCAACATTGTAGAGCTTAGACGGGTGAGAGACACGGCCCCAGGAAAGATCGGTAATATGGCAGAGGCCGTCCATACCGCCGAGGTCAATGAAAAGACCGTAATCGGTGATATTGGTGATGGCACCGCGGATAATCTGGCCCTCAGAGAGAGTGTTCCGCATCTGCTCGCGTAGAGCACTACGCTCTTCCTCAAGGATGACGCGTCTTGAAATAACGACATTATTTCTCTTGCGATTAAACTTAAGGATCTTAAATTCGTAGGTTTCTCCGATAAGGCCATCCAGGTCTTTGACTGGCCGCAGATCGATCTGTGAGTAGGGCAAGAAGGCTGGTACGCCTATATCAACAGACATGCCGCCTTTGACTCTGCTGTCAATCCGTCCCTCGATGGTACCATCGTCTTCTTGGATTTTTGCAATCTGCTCCCAAACTTTAATGGCAATCGCCTTTTCCCGGGAGAGAAGCAGGCCACCTTCTTCTTTTCTTTTTTCTATAAAAACTTCAAACTGATCACCAATGGATATTTCCCGACTTGGATCTTCATGGCGGAATTCAGACACAGGAATGTAGCTTTCCGCTTTGTCGCCAACATCAATAAGGACAGCATCGCCGGCCAGTCCTACAACTGTGCCGAGGGCAACTTCTCCCACGTTGATGACGGTATTGTTCTCGTCTTGCTCAAAGAGTTCAGCAAAGCTGATATCATCAAAGCCATTGTCGTCTGCCGCCGAAGCGGGTTGAATTTCATTTTTTGTCATGGGAAATCCTATGATGACCAATGCATGGTCTTAAAAGGTTAAAAAAAGGGGCTACATTTGCCCCAGTTATCAAAGATAAAAATTTAACAGATTGTTTTCGCAAAAACAACTGTTTCTTCAGGTATGTATTGAGATTCTCTTACTTGAAGAGCGAGGAGGAAAAGCTACCACAAGTTTGATTATTACAAAGAAAAGAGGACATTCTTGTGCAAATGCCGGAACAGTTCACTGTGCTGCTCCGGTCTCATCAGTTGCAGTGCGAGTTGATTTCCTCAAGCAAGGGCCCAAATAGTTCCTCATAGGAGAGGATGGCTGGCCGCAAGACTTTATCTAAGTTAGGTATTTCGTTGGTATTGACCGTCAGGTTAGCACTATAGGCGAGTGCCTCTAAGTTATACAGTGTGTGTAGGTCTGAGCCGATCAGGATGTAGAAAATATTTCGTCTTTGTTCCATGTTCATGGCACACATGGCGATATGAAAAGGGGATTTCTGAATGGGAGATTCCAAATCAGCGTGAAAGACGATGCAGGCAAAGCGAGAAAAGCGCATGCGAGCTAAGGCATCAGATGACGTTTTTTCAACTATTATTTGATAACCAAAATTTTTCAGTGTGCTGGCTATTGAATCTCTTTCAGCCCCGGGCTCATACAGAACAAGCGCCATGGGGATGTCCTGCATTTTTTCATCTCGCAGGGCGTTTTCATCCTGAAGCCAATCCAGGGGAGGTGGAGGAGGGGGTTCTACGCCACCTTTGCTTTTGGCTCGCGTCTCCTTTTTTTGTTCTTTTTGTAGTGCCGGCCCCATTGGGAAGTTTTTTTGACACTGGGGGCATTTGATATTAAGTGATGAATTAGGTTGCAGCCTGCTTAATGCCTGATCCAGCTTGTGCTGTTGTTCGGCAGACAGGGACAGGGGAGCTCGGCAATGTGGGCAGCTAATATCCATGTGTTTCCTTTTTTTCTTTGATGAAGAGAATGAGTCCGTTTTCAATCCCGCGATGCGTAGTTTTCTTACAGCCAGCTGCTGCCAGCGTTTTCCTCTTCATTTTCCAGCTCGAGGTCATCAATGGAGGAAGTTCGCTCGCCACGGGCAGATTTAATGGTGTCCAGGCCCCGTTTCACTTCGCTTCGATGAGAAGAATAGGAAAGCGCGGATTTTTCGGTAATAAGTCCGGACTGATAGAGTTCAAGTAAGTGTTGATCAAAGGTGCGCATGCCATTTGTACTGCCTTCTTGCACAACCCGGTAGTAGGTTTTGTCTGCAGTTTCTCCATTGACAATAAGGTCGCGGACTCGCAGGCTGGTACATAAAATTTCCATGGCAGCCACACGCCCTCCACCTACTTTTGGTAAAAGTCTTTGGCTGACAACCCAGCGAATCGTGTCGGCAAGGCGGTTACGAATCTGCGGCTGTTCATCTGTTTCGAACATACCAAGGATACGGTTAATGGTTTGTCCAGTATCAATGGTGTGCAGAGTCGAGAAAACTATATGGCCCGTTTCGGCAGCGGTCAGGGCAATTTCAACTGTATCTTTATCTCGAATTTCACCAACCTGAATAACTTTAGGGGCCTGACGCAGGGCAGCACGAAGCCCGTTTGCAAAGGTGTCAAAATCTTCTCCCATCTCCCGTTGATTGAAGGTGGCCCGCTTATGATTATGCACATATTCAATGGGATCTTCCAAAGTCACGATATGCACATCCCGTTCCTCGTTGATACGATTGAGGATGGCCGCCATGGATGTTGTTTTTCCCATACCAGTTGCCCCGGTGAAGAGGATAAGGCCATTAAGTTCCTGAGCCATCTTGACAAAGGAAGGCGGAAATTGGAAGGCGTCAATGGTTGGGATTTTGCTCTCCAATTTTCGCAGGACAGTCGTGTAATTGCCCTTTTGCGAAAAGATATTCACTCGGAAACGGGTATTTTCATCAAGTGCATAGGAAAGGTCGCAAGATCCCTTGGTCACCAGGTCGGTCAACAAACGGCAGTTGCCACCAATGATGTTCAGGGCAAAGACCTCAGTCTGAAAAGGGGTCAACTCTTTAACAGGCGGATCGACATCTACGGGTACGAGAACACCGTCACTCTCCACCTGCAGGGTTTTCCCAACGGTTAGGTTAAGGTCAGAAACCCGCGAATGCTTGTTCAGCATAGCGGTAATCCAATAATTAATCTCCTGTTGTCGCATGGCTCTTCCCGGTATAATATAGAAAATTGCACTGATATATAACTCAATATCATCGCAAACCAGCGAGAAAATACAAGGAAAAAATAGAGCAAGCTGCAATATGAGGAGACAATGAAGCAAAAATTACGGAGCGCAACCAGTACCGAAGGAAGAGCCATGGCAGGAGCAAGGGCCTTATGGCGGGCAAATGGGAGAAATGAGGAGCAGATGGCGCGGCCAGTAATAGCTGTGGTCAACTCCTTTACCCAGTTTGTGCCGGGTCATATGCATCTCCATCTTATTGGACAGAGGGTCAAACAGAGTATTGAGCGTTTAGGGTGTTTTGCTGCTGAGTTTAACACCATTGCCATTGACGATGGCATTGCCATGGGACATGGCGGGATGCTGTATTCGCTCCCTTCGCGTGAACTCATTGCCGACTCTGTTGAGTACATGTGTAATGCCCACACTGCGGATGCCATGGTCTGTATCTCCAATTGTGATAAAATTACTCCGGGCATGCTCATGGCTGCCATGCGTTTAAATATCCCGGCAATTTTTGTTTCCGGAGGCCCCATGGAGGCTGGACGGGCGCAGGGCAAACCGCTTGATCTGGTCGATGCCATGGTCATGGCAGCAGATAAAGAAGTGAGCGATGAGGAGGTTTATGAAATCGAACGTTCTGCCTGCCCAACCTGCGGTTCCTGCTCAGGTATGTTCACCGCTAATTCCATGAACTGCTTAAATGAGGCCTTGGGTCTGGCCTTGCCGGGAAATGGTACAGTTGTGGCTACCCACGCCGCAAGGCTAACCCTTTTTGATCAGGCCGCGGAGCGAATCGTTGCCATGTGTCGAGCATGGTATGAACGGGGCGATGACCGGGTATTGCCGCGTTCCATTGCCAGCAAGGCCGCCTTTATGAATGCCATGTCGCTTGATATTGCCATGGGTGGCTCAACAAACACCGTCTTGCATCTTTTGGCTATAGCCCATGAGGCGGGCGTGGATTTTACCATGGGTGACATCGATGCACTTTCTCGGCGAATTCCTAATTTGTGTAAAGTTGCCCCAAGTTCACATTACCATGTGGAAGATGTGAACCGGGCTGGCGGTATCATGGGAATCTTGGGGGAACTTGATCGCGGAGGACTTCTTGATAAGAATGTTGTCCGGGCGGATGGTATGGCCCTGGCCGAGGCACTGAATACCTTTGATTTACTTCGAGCTAGTTCATCAGAGGTGGCAAAAAAGCTGTACAGAAGTGCCCCAGGCGGCAAGAAAAATCTGGTGATGGGGTCCCAGGACACACTGTATGACTCTTTAGATCTTGATAGAACACATGGCTGTATCAGATCCATTGACCATGCCTACTCAAAAGATGGTGGTCTGGCCGTGCTTTTTGGCAATATTGCGCCAAAGGGCTGCATTGTGAAAACTGCCGGTGTTGATGCGTCTATCCTTAAATTTAAGGGTAAGGCACGGGTTTACCATTCCCAGGAGACGGCGAGTGATGCCATTCTTGACGGCTCTGTTCAGGCTGGCGATGTCGTCTTTATTCTCTATGAAGGGCCTAAGGGTGGGCCTGGGATGCAGGAAATGCTTTATCCCACCTCCTATCTAAAATCCATGCACCTGGGAACACATTGCGCCCTGGTAACCGATGGCCGTTTCTCCGGAGGAACCTCCGGGTTGTCCATAGGGCACGTCTCACCGGAAGCAGCAAGTGGCGGGCCGATTGCCCTCGTGCGAAATGGCGATGCCATTGAAATTGATATCCCCGCTCGGACGATCAATGTGCTACTTGGCGAAGAAGAATTTGCCACAAGACGCAATGAGGAAGAAGGTAAGGGGAGCCGCGCCTTTATGCCAGTACGTGATCGTGCTGTTTCTAAAGCCTTGCAGGTCTATGCCAGGTTTGCCTCTTCAGCGGATAAGGGAGCTGTGCGAATCTTATGATGCCAGGGCAAATTGCTTTATTGAGCACTGCCAAAGTTAAATAAGATGAAGGATTGCCTTTATAAAAAAGGAGAGGTCTCTGAGGATTTCTCTTTCAATGAACAGGTGGCGGCCGTCTTTGATGATATGCTCAATCGTTCCATCCCCTGCTATGCCCTGGCGATAGATGCCATGGCCCATATCCTTGAAAGACGACTGCCCGCTGGGGCGCAGGTGTACGACCTGGGATGTTCCGTAGGCACCACGGTTTTTTCTTTGGCCAAACGTTTGGCAGCCAAGCGTTTTTGCTACACGGGAATAGACTCGGCATCTCCCATGCTGGATAAAGCTAAGGAAAATATGCATAAAATTGCCCCCCAGGCAAATATTCATTTTTTGGAGGGAGATATTATCAGCTCCCCGCTTGCCGGAGCACATGCTGTCCTTTGCAACTACACCCTGCAGTTTATCAGGCCAGTCGTGCGGCAAAGCTTTGTAGAGCGTATTTATGCGTCTCTGCCACCAGGGGGCGTTTTTTTGTTAAGCGAAAAAACTATATCACATGCAACTGCTTTGAATCGGGACTTTATTGCCATTTACCACGCTTTTAAGAAATCCCAGGGTTATTCAGAAATGGAAATAGCAGCAAAAAGAGAAGCACTTGAAAATGTGCTGGTTCCTTTTTCTCTGGAGGAGAACTGCACTCTTTTGCGTCATGCTGGCTTTGCCGAAGTGGAAATATTTTTTACCTGGTTCAACTTCAATTCCTTGGTGGCTTTGAAAAGATGACTGCTTGGATGCATCACTTTCCCCAGGCTGACCAATCCGCCTTGCAAAGCCTGCTGGACACAAAAAAAGACTGGGTGTGCCAGGAGAAGAAAGGATTTTTGCGCTACAGACAGCCCTTGGATGCTGTCTCGCACCTGTCTGCCTCAACCTCTGTCTGTGATAAAGATGTCGTAATAATTGGCGATGCGAAGGAAGTGAACGAGCAAGAGAGGGCGCTTGTTCTCAAAAGCCTGCAGGATTTTATCCCCTGGCGGAAGGGCCCTTTTTCGGTATTTGGTATTGAGATTGATGCCGAATGGCGCAGTCAACGGAAATGGAATAGACTTCTGCCGCATCTTCCTAATTTATGCGGCAAAATTATTGCAGACATTGGTAGCAATAATGGCTATTACATGTTTCGCATGACGTCTTTTAATCCTGCATTTGTGCTCGGTTTTGAGCCCTTTGTGCAACATTATTATGCCTTTCATCTGCTCAACGGTTTTGCCAGAAAAAAAAACCTGCAGACGGAACTTCTTGGAGTTGAGCATCTTTCTCTTTTTCCGGAAAGTTTTGATGTAATTTTTTGTATGGGTGTGCTCTATCATCGCTCCTCTCCAGTGGAAACTCTACGGGATATTGCCGCTGCCCTGCGACCTGGCGGGTTTCTCCTTTTGGAATCCCAGGCAATTCCAGGCTCTGAACCTTTTGCCTTATTTCCTGAAAAAACCTACGCTAAGGTACCGGGGACCTGGTTTGTGCCAACTGCCAGCTGTTTACAAAACTGGTTAACTCGAACAGGATTTTCTCGGGTTGAACTCCTCTGTGAGCACCCCATGAGCGCGGTTGAACAGCGCCGCACAGACTGGATGCAGTTTGAATCTTTTGAAGATTTCATTGACAAGCAAGACCCGTCGCGTACTATAGAAGGGTATCCAGCTCCATGGCGGGTCTTTTTCAAGGCCATGAAAGAGTAGCAGCGGAAGGTGCACTTCGCTGCACTTATATCTCCCCTAACCCACAGAATAGACCAATTATTATGCTTGCAAAAGACTGTACGCTGTACCACGGAGGTTTAAAAGGCGCAGAATCTGCTTTTGGAGAATATGCTGAACAATATGGGGTCCAGGAGGTAGTATACACCTTTGATGGACATCGTTTGGCCCGTGACCGGAACACGGTCCTGCTGAGTGAAAGTGATCTGCAGCGTGGGGATATCAGCATGGAGCTAGCCTCCAGAATGATGAACCGTACATATTATGAAACAGAGAAAATTCGTAAGGTGCTCCAAACCATTTTTCATATGGTGAATAAAGGGCATCAAGTCTTTGTTGTCGGTACCATATTAGAAGATGATTCTGTTAAAGGTGGAACAGGATGGGCAGTTGAGCTGGCTAAGCTGTTCAACCGTCCCTTGCATGTCTATGACCAAGGTAAAAAACAGTGGTTTTCTTGGAAAAATGGGGCTTGGCAAGAAGATCTTCCTCTTATTACCTATTCCACCTTTGTTGGCTCTGGGACCCGGTATTTAAACGATGATGGCATTGCTGCCATAGCACGTCTTTTCGCCGATAGCTTTAAACAATCTGAATAGCTATGCTGCATTTGTAGTATTTTCGTTTTGTCAGCCTGGCAGATGTTGGCAGGGTTGTATCTCAGAAAGAATGTTCTTTTAAGGAAAAGAGGGTTAAAAATGAATGCGGCATGCTGTGTAGGCTTGCATTCTTATGCCCTCGCTTGTATAAATTTTCTAGCTATAAGTAATTGTGTAATATGTGAGCCGCTTTTTGGCAATCTATGCAGGGGAAAATATCTCTGCGCTAATCTTCAGCAGACAAGCCTGATTTTGGGCGTATTCTTAGTTTCTGTTGATACTCCTTAATAAATTTCGCCGCCAGGTGATGCATTGGCTAGCAGGATCTTTTTTTAGAGGTCATAAGTTAGTAACTCACTTCTGCGGCATAGACAATTTTCTGCGTATTTATGAATACAAAAGTATTTGTCCGTAAACAATATCGATTGGGCAGCGGCATCCTTTATGCCCTTTCCATAGGGCTGTTTATCCTTTCTGGAACGCCACTCCATGCTGCATCCACCTTGACCCAGACCGCTAAAAAAGCACCGACACAAAAGGTGGCTGCCCATACTCCTAAACAATCTGTTCAAAAACAAAAAAAAGCGTCCAAAAAAATCAGCTTGCGTGAGACAAATAAAGAGAAGGGACGTGTCGCTAAGTCTTCTGCCAGAAGTCATAAAATAGCCGGAAAAAAACAAGTACGCACACTAGCGAAACAGCATGTTCCTGTAACAAGAAGTGGAGCTGATGAAGCAGTTTACCGCAAGCAAAAGGCCAGTATAAATGGGAAAAACCAACTAGCGCAGACCTTGCGAAAAAACCTCGGAGTTGAGGTGTTGGTGCAAGATGACCCCAGTCATAGCGGAGGTCTTTTTATTGCTCCCCCTAGTGCAGGAAACGGCTCAGATACTGCAAATAAGGCCCTTGATCTAATGGCCAATTTACCCTTAGGAAAACCAATTGACTCTAGCGTAAGCTCAGGGTTTGGTGGGCGGCAAGATCCACTTAATAGCCGGAAGGCCTTTCATGAAGGGCTTGATTTTAAAGGGAGAGTCGGCGACAGGGTAAGCGCGACAGGAAAGGGTAAAGTAGTGAGTTCCTCCTATTCACCTGATTACGGCGAGCATGTCATCATATCACATGGTAATGGTTATGAGGCCATGTATGCCCATCTCAGCAAACGCAGGGTGGAAGTTGGTGAAACTGTGAATGCTGGCAAATGTATCGGTTTAGTCGGTAATTCCGGCAGAAGCACCGGGGCTCACCTGCATTACGAAATTCGCTATCAGGGAGCACCGGTAAATCCCATGCAGTATGTGCAGGTTATGCAACCTGGCTTGAAGCTTTCCAATAAATAGGTAGAAGCCTCTTTTTGAGGACTGCTTTATTTGCCTATGCAGAAGCGGTTAAATATGGCATCTAGGAGATCTTCGGGAGAAGAATGCCCACTTATTTCACCTATAATATCTAAGGTGTCTTGTACTTCCACAGCAAGAAGATCCAGTGGAGCACATTCGTTAAGAGCTGTTTCGCAACGCTCAGAGGCTTCCAGGGTCCGCACCAAAATGCTTCTATGACGTCTATTTGGTGAACAGCGCATCCCATTAAATGCTCCAGCAGAGGAAGATATGGCATTGTCTTTCTTTACAGCAAAGAGGATTGCCTCCTGCAGTTGCCTGAGCCCCTGAGAAGTTTTTGTCGAGGTAGGCACAGCCGCCAGTGCCGCTGGTATGGGTTGAGATAACAATTCGCTCTTTTGCTTTTCGGTCAAAAGGTCCCATTTATTGAAGGCCACAATATGTTTCTTGTGGTGTATTTTCTTGTATAGCTCTTTGTCGGCATCGGTGAATCCAGTCTGAGCATCGACAAGGAAGCAAACCAACTCTGCCTCTTCAATTTTTTTCTGAGCTCGTTCTATGCCAAGGGCTTCAACCGAATCACTATGGGCTGTGCGAATGCCTGCTGTGTCTATGAGCTGAATCGGTATACCCTCTAAATCCAGATATTCTTCAATTGTATCGCGGGTTGTGCCGGCAATGGGAGTTACCAGGGCACGCTCTTCCTTGAGTAAGGCATTGAGAAGGCTCGATTTACCAACATTGGGCCGCCCGGCAATGGCAACTTGCAAGCCTTCACGATATACTTTCCCGTGATCGGCATCGGCAATGAGTTGCTGCAATGGTTCAGCTATACGTCCTTTCAGTAAGCTGGCAGCTCGGTTTCTGTTGAAAATTTCAACATCATCCTCCGGAAAATCTATGGCAACTTCGAGATAAGCGAGAATTTCAAGAAGCGCATCGCGAATGTCATTAACCTGTGTCGCTAAAGCACCTTGAATTTGCGATGCCGCTAGTTCTGCTGCTTGGCTGGTATGAGCCTGAAGCAGATCAATTACTGCTTCAGCTTGTGAGAGGTCTATGCGGCCAGAAAGAAAAGCACGTTTGGTGAATTCACCGCGGGTGGCTGGTACAGCGCCTAATGTATACAAATGCTCAAGGAGTTCTTGCAACACGGCAAAAGAGCCATGACAGTGAAACTCAGCAACATCCTCTCGAGTATAGGTGTGGGGCGCACGCATATACACAGCAAGGATCTCGTCAAGAACCCGGTTGTCACGCGCCAGCACTGTGCCGTAGTAGAGCTTGTGGCTTTCAAACACCGCCAAGGGGCGGTAGGGGATAAACAGTTTTTTAAAAAAGGTTAGGGCGTCGGGGCCTGACACTCGCACGATCGCCACTCCGCCAGTTCCGGCAGGTGTAGCGATGGCAGCGATAGTGTCAGTCTTCGGTCTCAGTGTCAACTTTACTACCTCGCCGCTTCCCTTTAGTTGCCGCATTTGATTTATTCTGGGGATCAAGCTTGTAGATGAGCACTTTTTTGAACAAACCAGAGCCAACCGAGCGGCTTCGTACGGTAGTTTCTTGCTGAAGAATCAGATGAACAGTCCGGCGTTCAGAAGGATTCAGTCCACCAATCCCCTGAGTCTTTCCAGTTGATTTTACCTGTTCTGCCAACTGTAAGGCTTGTGCCTTCAAGGATTCGGTCCGTTTCTCCCTATAACCAGCCGCATCCAATAACAAGGCCATTCTTTCAGGGAGTTGTTGGTCAAGCATTTTGCGTAGGATATACTGCAGGCTGTCAAGGACTCTGCCATCTTGGCTGGCAATATGTTCCTCATGAGTTCCACTTATGCGGCAGAGAAGGGTGTCGTCATCAAGCTGCACTTCGATCGTTGAAGGTAGACCCATATAGACCAGTATTTGGCTGAGTATCTCCTTTGCTGACAACATTATCCTATCTGTCGCTTCTGCTGCTGGAGCTGGGGAGTCTGGCTCCTCATCTGTAACAGAGACATTGTTTGGTGGTAGAGATTCACCTGCTGAAACTTCTTCTGCTAAAGAGGTTTCATTTTGGCCAGGTGCAGCAGGTTTCCCTTTTCTCCCTCTTGGTGACCGCCGTTTCGCCTTTGGAGTTTTTCCTTCTTCGACTTGCTGCTCGTCTGTATTTGTTCCAGACCTTGCTTCCGGATACGCGTCCTTTGGCTCTTCCGCTTTTAAGACAACACGGATATGCGCCTTTTTCTTGCACAGGCCAAAGATGCCAGCAGACCCGGTTTCCAGAACAGTGATGTCAAGGTGTTCTCTAGAGGTCCCTAACTCCTTGCATGCCTGTTCGATTACCGTGGCGATTTCCATTCCATAAAAATCTTTTCCTTTGTTCATGATGAGATTTGCCTCAAATCAAACTGCCATCAGGCTTTACTTTTTCGGTTAATCAATTGTTGCTGCAAAATGGAAAGGAGGTTGTTCACTAACCAGTAGAGCACCAGGCCTGAGGCAAAATTAAGAAACATAAACGTAAAAATAATAGGAAGAAACTGCATGACTCGCGCTTGTGTCGGGTCCGCTGTTGTGGGCGTCATCTTTTGTTGCAGAAACATAGAGGCGCCCATGAGAAGTGTCAATACCGGTAGCCCATGTAAATACGGAATATCAAAACCCACCCAGAGGCGATCCGGTGCAGAAAGGTCATTGATCCAAAGCATAAAAGGTGCATGCCGCAGCTCAATGGCAGCCATGAGTACCTTATATAATGCAAAGAAAAATGGGATCTGAATAATCATCGGCAAACAACCCCCTATGGGGTTGATCTTATACGTTTTATAAAGGCCCATCATCTCCTGGTTCATCTTAGCCGGATCGTCTTTAAACTTTTCCCTCAGTTTAGCAATCTTGGGCTGGAGTTTCTGCATGTTTTTCATCGACTGCATGCCTTTCTGGGTGATCGGCCAGAAGGCACCTTTGATGAGGATGGTCAAAAGGATAATGGCAATGCCATAGTTTTTGCTAAAACTGTAGAAAAAGTTAAGCAGCCAAAGCATTGGTTTAGCAATGATATCAAACCAACCGTAGTTGATAGCCTTGGACAGTTCGTGTCCAACGCTCTGTAAAACGGTCAGTTTTTTCGGACCCATGTACAGGGTATATGCGTAGGTCTGAGAACCGTTGGCCGGAAGTGAACTCATGCCCTGGGAAAGGATATTGCGAGTCAACTCTTTTTCCTTGTCAAGCAATTGCACACTTAAGGTCTGTGGTGCCTTACTTTCCGGCATCACAGCAGTTATAAAGTAGCTATCCGTATACCCGGCCCAGCTGATAAGGCCTTGTTGGACAACAGGCCCCTTTTCAAGTTCCTTTGTCTTTACCGTTAAGAGCTCGTTGTTGCTGTAGGCTGCCGGACCAGAGAAGAGGTATTTACCAGCTAGTGAAGCGTGGGCAAAAGGAACACTATTCCAGGTGAGCGCTGGTGAGACCTGCACAGGGCGATTTGTGGTATTTTCTAGTTTGTACTGAACGGGGATAAGATATGACTTATCGTCAAAGTGCATGGTTTGAGTAATGCGTATCCCTTCAGACAACTCACTGGTCATTACCAGTTCAACAGCGCCATTAGGGCTTGTTTTTCTCGACCATTCTGGTTTGTCGGGCGAGAAAAGCGGCAAATCCTGGGAAGAACCGTTGTCTATACTAAAAAGCAGAGGCCTTGTCGCCGGCTGTTTGGTGGAAACGAGTTCCATGGGACCAGAATCTTTCTGAATGGTTTCGCGATACTGCTTAAGGGAAAAGCCCTTAATTGTGCCGCCCTGCTCTGAGATGACGGCAGTATACAATGAGGTGTCAATGGTAATGTCTTTTGCCGCAGGGTTAACAGGGACGGCCTTAACTTGGCTGACCGCACCAGGGATTGCAGCCTCATCTTTGTTTGGACTGGCATCCTGGTTTGCAGTTGAATTCTGCTGGGTGGTTGTTGCCGGGGCACTGGCTGGCTGATTTTTGGGAGCAAGAAAGTACTGATATCCAACGAGGATCAGAAAGGACAAAACAACAGCCAAAAGGGCCCGGGAATAATCCATGGTGCATCACCTCAAAAAAAATCTAGAGCAAGAAAGCATGACGTTTGCAATTGGTTGGGATAGTTTCCTTAATATTTCATTTAACAGGATCATATCCACCGCGAAAGAAAGGGTTACAACGTAAAACACGCCAGGTTGCCAAGAGGCCTCCTCGCAGAACACCATACTTTTGAATAGCCTCAATGGCGTATTCGGAGCAGGTCGGCGTAAAGCGGCATGAAGGGGGAAGAAGGGGAGATATCCAGCGTTTATAAGCTCGAAGCAGAAAAACGAAGAAAGAGCGCACATATCCCTTAGCGTTATTAAAAAAGAGCGCCATACCTTGAAGTTCTGCCGACTGCTTTAGGGAGTGTTGCATTTTTTACATCAAAGGGTTTGGTGCAGGTTTATTCTACGCAGAACCCGTTGAATCTCTTGTTCAATGCTTGCCAAATTATTCAGTGTAAAGCCAGGACGAATAGTTATTACTATATCGCTTGCAGGCGAAAACCAATCCTGATGAAGACGAAACGCCTCGCGGAGGAGTCTTTTTATGCGGTTTCGACGCACAGCTTTCCCCACTTTACGCTGCACACTGATCCCCAAACGACATTCAGATGATGAGCCAATTGTATCAATTATACTCAGCCCCGCGCCGTGCCGTCTCTTTCCCCTTTTATAGACACGTTGAAAATCACTTTGTTTTTTCAGCCGCTGCTCTGGGGGAAAAGGGTATTGTTTAGGGCTCACGCAGATAATCGTTTACGTCCCTTGGCACGTCTTCGCCTGATAACTGCTTGCCCTGCGCGGGTACTCATGCGTACTAAAAAACCATGGGTTCTTGAGCGTTTGGTACAACCTGGTTGAAAAGTTCTTTTACTCATAATTATCTTTCCTTAAAATAGCAAACTGAAGAAAAGGCTTAAACTCACCGGAATATGAGTAGAGGCGAGCCAAGAAATTTCCTATTCTCTTGTAATGAATAGCGCAATAATTTGCAAAGAGTACAATTTTACTCGTTGTTATGGTCTTCTGTCAATTTATTTCCAGCTGTTTGAGGAGAAGGAGAAAATGCATTGTACCAGTTTTGCTGAAATTGATTGGGGAAAGATGTGGAAACAAGCCCAGGACGCTGTACATTGGCAAGTCAAAGGGGCCGAAGTCTGGGATGAACGGGCTCCTGGGTTTGCTCAGAGAACGAGAAAATCGAGCATAATAGAGCAGTGCCTCACCCGCCTTGCCCCAGAAAAAAAATGGTCTGTTCTGGACATAGGCAGTGGCCCCGGAACCTTGGCTTTGCCTTTGTCGGCATTGGTGCGCCAGGTTACCTGTCTTGATTTCTCTGCGGTGATGCTGAGCCTTGTACAGCAGCGCATTAAAGAAGAGAAAAGAAATAATATCAGTATCTGCCAGGCCTCGTGGACTGATGATTGGCACAGTTTTGGCCTTAAGCCCCATGATGTGGCCATTGCCTGTCGCTCCCTTGCCGTGCGGGATTTGCCCGCTGCCTTAAAACGTTTGACGGAGTATGGCACCACAAAACGTGTCATTGTAGACAGGGTAGGTTTTGGACCCATTGACCCGGCTGTTTTTGCTGCAGTTGGGCGACCTTTACAGCAAAGACCTGATTATATTTTTGTTGTTAACGCACTTTATCAGCAAGGTTTTCATGCTGAGATCAGCTTTCTTTATGGCGACATGGTCACAAGCTTTATCAACATAGAGACAGCTCGAACACATTTTGAGTGGATGTTACCAAACTTAACTGCACAGGAAAAGACAAAACTGACCAACTATGTGGACTCCATTGCGCTGACAGATGCAGATGGTCGCGTCAGTCTTCAGCGCTCATATCGACCTAAATGGGCCTATATAAGTTGGTAGCCATGTCTGGCCATTTATCTCATATCGCCTGTTCAGGTTGTGGGCTACCGGTTGCGCTGTATCGACGCAACACGTATAATGCCTGCCTTAACATTGCACACATATGCAATCCACCATGTCTTTTACCTTTTTTCTTCCATGATTGATTTTGATATTGCCGTCATCGGTGCCGGGCATGCTGGCTGTGAGGCTGCCCTTGCCGCCGCGCGTATGGGCTTTCGCACGCTGGTCTGTGTTATAAATGCTGATACGATAGGCGCCATGAGCTGCAACCCCGCTATTGGCGGGTTGGCAAAAGGGCATCTGGTCAGGGAGATTGATGCCCTGGGTGGGGAAATGGCAAAAAATATCGATGCCACTGGCATCCAATTTCGCCGCCTCAATACCAGTAAGGGGCCTGCCGTGCGCTCATCTCGGGCCCAGGCCGACCGTCTATTGTACCGTCTACGGATGAAACGTCTTTTGGAAAATCAGCCCAATCTTACCATTCGTCAGGCTATGGTTGATGAGATCTTGGTTGAACAGGGCCGAGTAACGGGGATTCGCACCTCCATGGACGAAGTTTTCCGGCTGCAGGCGGTTGTTGTCGCCACCGGGACGTTTTTGAACGGGTTAGTCCATGTGGGTTTAAAGCACTTCGGGGCCGGACGAATGGGAGATTTCCCTTCAACGCGGCTCGCCCAGTGGTTCAAAGCACAAGGCTTTCCCGTTGGCCGTATGAAAACGGGTACAGTGCCGCGCATTGATGGCAACAGCATTGATTACGCACACTTAGAAGCGCAGCACAGTGACGACCCTCCTGTCCTTTTTTCCTTTACTTCAAAAGGCCCACCTCCACTGCCGCAACGAGCCTGTCATATCACCTATACCAATGATAAAACCCATGAGATAATCCGCGGCGACATAGGCCAATCCCCTATGTATGCGGGCATAATTGAGGGAGTGGGCGCCAGGTATTGTCCCTCCATAGAAGATAAGGTGATGCGCTTTCCCGATAAGCCGCGTCATCAGATTTTCCTTGAACCAGAGGGGCTAGATACGGTTGAGGTCTACCCCAATGGCATCCCTACCAGCTTGCCTCTGACCACACAAATTGACATGGTCCACTCCATTCCCGGTTTGGAAAAGGCTCGCATCATTCGGCCGGGGTATGCCATTGAGTACGATTTTATTGATCCACAGGAGTTGAAAGCTTCCTTAGAATGCAAATCCATCAGTGGACTTTTTTTAGCTGGCCAGATCAACGGTACTTCCGGATATGAAGAAGCGGCGGCTCAAGGCCTGATGGCGGGCATCAACAGCGTGCAATATTGTCGGGGAGAAGAACCCTTGGTGCTCGACCGCTCTCAGGCCTATACCGGCGTGCTCATAGACGACCTTGTGACCTTGGGCACAAAGGAGCCCTACCGACTATTCACTTCGCGGGCGGAGTATAGGCTTCTTTTGCGTGAAGATAACGCGGACATTCGCCTGTGCGAAATTGGTCGTAAGATTGGCCTTTTGGATGATCATGCTTGGGAGATATTTCAGCGTAAACAAGAGGTGGTGCTTGACACGCTTGCGCAGCTGGAGAGTTCCCGGATTAAACCGGGAGAAGCTGTCAATGAACTACTGGTCGCACAGAACTCTGTTCAGCTTAATCAACCCTGTTCCCTGGCTGAATTACTGAGAAGGCCTGAACTGCATCTGGATGCACTTGACCAACTCGCAGCCCTTGGAAGCCCTGCTGTAATCTTGAACGATGAAGGCAGGATGTATTGGGAAGAAATAGAATTGCAGATAAAATATGCCGGATATATCAAGCGACAGGAAGAGCAGGTGGAACGCTTTCGCAAAATGGAGCGGATATCCCTGCCCGACAACATGGAATATAATGGACTGCCTGGGCTTTCCAACGAGGTCGTGGAGAAATTAAGCAGAATACGGCCGCGTTCTCTGGGGCAGGCCTCACGCATTTCTGGAGTAACACCTGCTGCAATTTCTGTGTTGCAAGTGCACTTGAAGCGGCTCGGTCAATACTGAGAGGGGAAAAAATGATTGATTACCCGACAATAGACCCTATTATTTTTTCTCTGGGGCCTTTGCATGTGCGCTGGTACGGGCTCATGTATGTGATTGGCTTTGTCAGTGCCTATGCCCTGGTGGCCAAACAGGCAAAACGAATTGGCTGGCAAAAATTGCTTGATAACCTAGATGGGCTCAACCTGGCCCTGATCATCGGCGTTATCCTTGGTGGGCGTTTGGGCTACGTCCTTTTTTACAACCTCTCCTATTACATGCAGCATCCCCTTGAGATAGGGGCAATCTGGACAGGGGGCATGTCGTTTCATGGTGGGGCAGCAGGCGCTTTGCTCGCAGGCTTTTTCTATGCAAAGAAGACAAAACTCGATTTTTGGCAGGCAACAGATCTGTTTGTACCAACTGTGCCCATCGGTCTATTTTTTGGGAGGCTCGGTAACTTCATAAATGGAGAGTTGTATGGCAGGGTAACAGATGCCCCATGGGCCATGATCTTTCCCGAGGGCGGGCCGCTTCCGCGGCACCCATCGCAGCTGTATGAGGCATTTTTTGAGGGCCTTATCCTCTTTATCATCCTCTGGTCACTCAGGAAAAAACCGTGGCAAAAACCGCCGCAAAGGCTGTGGCCGCATGGATCCATGCTAGCACTTTTTTTGCTTATTTATGGAGTGTTCCGCTTCTATATAGAGTTTTGCCGAGAGCCAGATTCCCAGCTCGGCTTTGTAATGGCGCACTTCTCCATGGGGCAGGTCCTTTGCGTGGTGATGAGTTTAATTGGGGCCTTTTTGTGGTGGTGGCGTTGTCAAAGCACGCCCAGAGCCTGAGGCCAATATTTCATCAGGCAAAACGGATGCTTATTGGGCAATGATCCGAACCCATAATTTCCTGGTGGATGGCGGCCTCCACAACACGTGCGCTGCTGGCTGCATCCACGACAAAATAGTCGATTCTCCAGCCGATATTTTTCTCACGGGCATTGGAACGATAACTCCACCAGGTGTATTGATCGGGCCCAGAGTTAAATTTTCTAAATGTATCAACGTATCCTGCTGCAAGGATTGTATCCATCCAGGCCCGTTCTTCATCTGAGAACCCGGGACTTTTCCTGTTGTCTTTTGGCCTGGCAAGGTCTATTTCACGGTGAGCAACGTTGAGATCGCCGCATAGGACAACGCTTTTCTTCTCCCTCAGCGTATTCATATAGTTGAGCAGGGCCCCGTTAAATGCCTCTTTAAAGCCAAGTCGTTTGAGCTCTGGCTGCGCATTGGGGAAATAGGTGTTAATGAAGTAGTAGTCATCAAATTCAAGCGTTAAGACTCGGCCTTCGTTGTCAATATCAGCATCGCCAATGCCATATGCGACAGAGAGTGGTGTTTTTTTGGAGAAAATTGCGGTTCCCGCATACCCTTTTTTCTGAGCCGGATGCCAAAACTGCTCGTACCCCTGTAATTCTTTAATCTCTTTGGGAAGCTGATCGGGCTGTACCTTTATCTCCTGAAGTGCAAGGATATCAGCGTCAAAATCTCGAATAATGCCAAGTAATCCTTTTGCTAACACGGCTCGTAGGCCATTGACGTTCCAGGAAACAAAATATTTGTTCGCCTCCACGACATTCTCCTTTCTTCTTTTTCTTGGCGTAACGCCGATCTGTGGGCATTTGTCGATAATAATACACTGATCGCAATGGGGAGAAACCGGTCGACAAATTGCCTGTCCAAAGCTCACTAACAGGCCATTTATACGAATCCAATATTGCTGTGGCAATTTTTCCCGCAAGGCTATTTCGGTTTGCAGAGGTGTCTCTGTCTGCACATATCCCCAGATATTCATGATACGGTGCACATGGGTGTCAACACAGATGGCTGGCTTATTAAAGGCCACGGCTCGTACCAGGTTGGCTGTCTTGCGACCAACACCCGGCAGCGTGATAAGTTCTTCTATTTCTTCTGGCACTGCGTTTCCAGGTAGTTTGGCCAGGGCAGCAGACAACTGGTGCAGATAGAGTGCCTTGTTGCGAAAAAAACCAACTGGGAAAATAATTTTTTCAAGATCGGAGACGGAAAGAAGAGCGAGTGTTTCTGGAGTATCGGCTTGAGCAAAAAGACGGCGGCTTGCCGCGGCCGTTACCTCATCTTTGGTACGTGCAGAAAGAATAGTTGCCACCAAGACCTTGAAAGGATCTTTGGTCTGGGCAGCAATGAGGTCAACAACTGGCGTATCATAGTTGAGCACCTCTTTTTCTAGGAGACTGATGACTTGCGTAATGGGAAATAACTGTTTTGTAACTGTTTTTATAGTCAAAATGGCCCGTCTTTATGGGTATATTCTGCTGCCCCTTTTGCCAAGATGTGACAAGGCATGTCACTCTGCAGCAGAGGGGCAGGAGCTTTATTACTCTGCCTGGGAGCTGTAGAGGAGGCTGACCTCACCGGTATCTAGGTCGTAATAGCTTGCAACAACTAACACCTTATTTTCATGGACCATATCCCCAATAATAGGCTCTGAAAGGGCAATCTGTTTAGCTGTGCTCATTGCCAGTTCCTTAGCGGCATTGTTGACCAGGTCACCTTCCTGCCCCTTTGCACGTTTAAGCGCTGTGTCAATGGGCGGTGTGAGGCTTGCAATATGGCCGGAGAGTTTGACACCCTGGGCAACTGCCGTGACGGCCCCACAGGAGGAATGTCCCATCACCATGACGAGCGGTGTGTGGAGGTGCGAAACCGCGTATTCAATGCTGCCGAGGATATGGTCATTGATCAGATTACCCGCTACACGGACGACAAAGAGATCGCCAAGACCTTGGTCGAAAACATCGACGGGAGGGACGCGGGAGTCTGCGCAGGTCAGAACCGCAGCCAAAGGCTCTTGGCCGTTGACCAGGCCACGTCTGATATCTGTGATATGGTCGGGATGATGAGGAGTGCCGGCAACAAAGCGTTTGTTTCCTTCCAGGAGGCGGCCCAAGGCCTGTTTGCCGGTCAATTGTTGCTTTGGTGAACCCATTGTTTTCTCCCACAAATGATTGATATGAAAACCACGTGCAGCGACAATGCAAACAAGCTTTCAATATATCAGGAGAAGAAGAAGAGAACCATAAAAAAAAATGAAAGATGCGCTGTCATTGGGCAGAGCATCCTAAAGGGCGCTTATTGGAAAAGTCACGGCCTCCGCTATATTTTTTTTCTCTGTAGAGAGCATAAAGAGTCGGTCTATGCCCAGTGCAATCCCGGCACATGGTGGCATCTGCGTAAGATCTTCAAGGAATAGCTCAGGCATGAGGCTTTCCCTTCCTGCCGAATTTATCTGCGCTATTTCGTGAAGAAAACGCTTTCGCTGTTCAAGTGGGTCATTTAACTCGGAGAAGCCGTTGGCCAGTTCGATGCCGGCAATATAGAGCTCAAAACGTTCGGCTACGTTGGGATTTGTCACACTTTTCCTGGCAAGAGAGCCAAGTTTAAGTGGATAATCGTAAAGAAAAAGCGGGCGTTCAAAACCAAGATGGGGCTCAATTTCGGTAACCAGGACTTCATCAAAACAATGCCTGGCCAATGCCTCTTCCGCACTTATTTTAGCATAATGGCGGAATGCCTCGTTAACGCTCATCCGTTTCCAAGGTGGATTTAGGTTGACTGTGTGTCCCTGCCAAGACAGGATATGTTCTTTGCATAGTCCGGGCAGGTGGGCAAGCGTCTCTGCCAAGAACAAGAGAAGTTCTTCGCAATCTATCATCAGATCTGTATAACAGCCTGGCGCCCGGTACCATTCGAGCATGGTGAATTCATTTGAGTGCAGGCGACCGCGCTCTTCTTGGCGAAAACAGTGGCAGATCTGAAAAATATGGGAACAGCCTCGAGCCAGCAATCGTTTCATGCAGAGCTCTGGCGAGGTTTGTAGCCACCAGTCTGCTGAAGGAAAGGGGATCAGTTGAGACTCTGGTAGAAGTGTAGGGAGGCGTAGCGGTGTGTCAACTTCCAGATAGTTATGTGCACGAAAAAAGGTGCGGATGGCGTTCATGAAATCTGAACGCCATGCCAGACCCTGTACACTAAGCATGCTATTCTTTGACGCGGGTAATGTAGGTACCTGTGCGGGTGTCAATCTGGATTTTGTCACCCTCTTCCACAAAAGGCGGTACTTGCAGCTGAAAGCCAGTTTCCACGGTGACTGGTTTGCTGTCTGAGCCGGAGGTGTCTCCCTTTGCCCAAGGGTCAGCCACAGTGACTCTGAGATTCACAAAATTGGGAATGGTAATGTCAATGGGGCGCTCCCCGAAAAACAGTACCTGAACTTCCATATTGTCTATAAGAAAGTTAAGATTATCCCCGAGTTGCTCTTTTGAGAGGGTGATCTGTTCGTAGGAGCCGGTATCCATAAAATGGTATTCATCTTCCTGCGAATAGAGAAACTGCATGGTACGCTCTTCAAGATTCGGGCGATCAAACTTATCATTGGAGCGGTATGTGTTGGTAAATTGCACCCCAGTTATCATGTTGCGCATTTTGGTGCGGTAGAGGGCCTGCCCTTTGCCCGGTTTGGAAAAATCAAATTCGGTTACGATATAGGGCTCGCCATCAATCTCAATTTTCAGTCCTTTACGCAGATCAGATGCAGTGTACATATTCTTTTCAATCCTCGACTTAAAATAAGAAAAATTAAATAGCAAATGATACGGTATGGGAGCCGATTGCGCAAGAGCTTCTTTTGCCAGTGAAATTTGCCGTTTTTTCAAATGTTCGTCTGAGGTGGGATTTTTTTTTAAATGACATAAAGTAGTTTCAGCGGTCCTTGCCGGATATGGCAATGCCTGCCATATTTTTAAGTTTTTCTCTTTGCTTGAGTTAGGAGAAGGGCTTTATTAAGGTAGACGGAAATATTGAGACACGAGGGTTGCCATGACGATACGGGCGGGTGTACTTTCTGATACCCATTTATATGGGCTAAATGAAGATTTTCTTGCGGCATGTAGACAGTGTTTTTCTGACTGTACGGTGATAATCCATGCAGGTGATTTGGTGAATGCGGCAGTGCTTGAGGCATTTTCAGGGAAAACAGTTTACGCCGTAAGCGGCAACATGTGCGACAGCTCAAGTAAAAGATCATTTCAATCCCAGCTTTTGTTTGAAGTAGGCGGCTATACCATTGGCCTTGCACATGGTGCAGGCATGGGCTATGACATCGAAGACAGGCTTTGGAACATCTTTCCCGAAGCAGATTGCATAATCTACGGTCATACGCATAGAGCAGTTTGCCACTTTCATGGGGAGGTGCTTTTTTTGAACCCAGGTAGTTTTCAGGTCAGTGGACCAGGCCGGCATGGCAGCAGTTATGCTATCCTTGAACTGGGTGACTCTTTGCAGGCCAAGCTTCACTCTTATCAAAAACAACCATGAAAACTCTTTGGGCCCCCTGGCGCATGGAGCATGTCAGCGGTTCCGCTCTTAACCCAAGCACATGTTTTTTTGAGCCTCCAGGCGAGATGCGCAGTGACAAATCTCATCTGTTGCTTTTTCGTGACCGACTCTGTGTTGCCTTGTTAAATCGTTACCCCTATGCAAATGGTCACTTACTTGTTGCCCCGCGCAGGCATGTAGCAGATCTGACTGATCTTGATAAGGACGAGCAGGCGGCACTCATGTCAATGCTCACTAAAAGTTGCGCCATACTCCGCCAAGCCTTGCGCCCGCAGGGAATCAACATTGGTTTAAATTTAGGAGAGTGCGCTGGGGCAGGTTTTGCCAGTCATCTCCACTTTCATATCGTACCCCGCTGGGATGGCGATCATAATTTTATGGCCGTTTGCGCCGAGATCCGCACGATCCCACAACACATAGAACAGACCTTTGACCTTTTGGCTGAGGCCTTTAAGCAGCATTATAACAATGAGTAATACTCCGAAACTTACCCCCATGCTCAAACAGTACTTGGAGATAAAAGGGGAGCATCCCGATGCCATCCTCTTTTATCGCATGGGCGATTTTTATGAGATGTTCTTTGAGGATGCGGAGATTGCCTCTCAAATTTTGGGGATAGCCTTAACCTCTCGTAGCCACAAGGATGAAGAGAACAAAATTCCCATGTGCGGTGTCCCATACCATGCCCTTACCGGATACCTTGCCAAGATGGTGCAGTCGGGCTACAGAGTTGCTCTCTGTGAACAGGTGGAAGATCCAAAAACTGCAAAAGGAATCGTGCGCCGTGAGGTGGTCCGGGTGGTCTCGCCCGGTGTCACTACAGATGAGCAGTTGCTTGATGAAAAAGCAGGCTGTTATCTCTGCGCCATGGTGCTTGGACCTGTAAAAGGCAAGGAGCGCCTCGTTGGCTTGTCCTTTATTGATGTCTCAACAGGTATTTTTTATGTCAGTGAAGAGCAGGTTGCGGGAGCGAACTGGGAGGTGGTGATCGATGCAATCGACCGTCTGCGACCAGCTGAGCTACTTGTGCCGCGGTCCTTACTGGAGAGTGAATCAGGGCTTATCAAAGAACTGCAAACCCAGTTAAGCTCGCTCTGTCTAACTGCGCATCAGGATTTTCAATTTGAGAAAAAAACTGCATTTACAACCTTGCAGGAGCATTTTAAGACAACCAATATGGCTGGTTTTGGTTGCGCTCGCTTCACCGTAGCACTCCAGGCCGCAGGTGGCTTGCTTTTGTATATAAAGGAGTCACAAAAAAATAGCATCGACCATATTGAGCGACTCACGCCTTTACTTAGGGGGGATTATCTCATAATTGATGATGCTTCCAGGCGCAATCTGGAGCTAACCGAGACCCTCATTGGCGGAAAAAGAGAGGGCTCTTTGCTGGCCACTTTAGATGCAACGCAAACCCCAATGGGAGCAAGGCTGCTCAGGCATTGGCTCTTGTTCCCCTTGCAGGATCTTGTGGCAATTAACAACCGTCTGGACGCCGTGCATGAGTTGGTCAAAAATCAGGAGACGCGACAAAAGCTACGGGCTATTTCTACTAATATTGTCGATATCGAGCGCCTGTGCAGCCGACTTGTTCTGAATCAGGGAAACGCACGAGATGTGCGCAGTTTGAGCAACTCCCTGGACAAACTGCCAGATTTACTGGCCCTTATGGAAAAATGTTCAGGAGAACTTTTTACCAGCATGGCAGCAAACTTTGACTGCTTAGCTGATATTCACACTTTAATATGCAATGCCATTAGAGAAGACGCTCCTGTAGGCCTGCGCGACGGCGGCTTAATTCGGGATGGTTTTGACATGGAACTCGATAGTCTGCTTGCACTTCTGCGTGACGGTAAGAAGTATATTCTGCAACTGGAGCAAAAGGAACGGGAGCGGTCAGGGCTAGCCAAGCTGAAAGTCGGATATAATCGTGTCTTTGGTTACTATTTTGAGGTGAGCCGCAGTCAGGGTCAAGATTTGCCAGACTACTATATTCGCAAACAGACACTCGTCAATGCAGAACGCTTCATCACCCCTGAGCTGAAAGAGCTGGAGGAGTCAATTGCAACGGCACAGGAGAGGCGACTTGAGTTAGAATTTTCTTTGTTTTCGCAAATCAGAGGAAAGATTGCAGGGGAAGCAAAGCGAATTCTGGCCGCTTCAACAACTATTGCCTATTTAGATGTTTTGGCTTCTTTAGCCGAATCAGCAGTTCGCTATAGATATTGCCGGCCAGAGATGCATGAAAAGATGAGTATCAACATCATCGAGGGCAGGCACCCTGTAATCGAGCGTGTCTTGGACCATGGCCGCTTTGTGCCCAATGACCTGTATCTTGATCACGAACGAGACCTGTTACACATTATTACCGGACCGAATATGGCCGGGAAGTCAACCGTTTTGCGACAAACAGCTCTTATTGTGCTCATGGCGCATGTAGGGAGTTTTGTACCCGCAGAGAGCGCAGCTATCTGCCTTATTGATAGGATATTTACCCGTGTCGGGGCAATGGATGACCTGCGCAAGGGGCAGTCAACCTTTATGGTTGAAATGAATGAGACAGCCAATATTCTCAATAACGCCACTGAAAAAAGTTTAGTCATTCTTGATGAAATAGGTCGTGGCACCTCAACTTACGATGGCCTCGCCATTGCCTGGGCAGTTGCAGAAGAACTGGTTTTGAAGAATACAATTGGTATAAAAACGCTCTTTGCCACCCACTACCATGAGTTGATAGACTTGGCGGATTCCTTTGACCAGGTTCAAAATTATTCAGTCACGGTTAAAGAATGGAACGATACTATTATTTTTCTACATAAACTTGTTAGAGGAGGAGCGAGTAGAAGCTATGGTATTCAGGTTGCTTCGCTAGCCGGTGTGCCGAAAGCGGTCATTCGACGAGCAACAAGCATCTTAAAGAAAATTGAACAACACAGGACAATCAGGGAGAAAAAACGGCAGGTAAATTCGCCTCAGCAGTTTACCTTACTTCCTTCTCAGCATTCGCCTTTGAAAGCTTTTTTTGAAAATGTCGATCCAGATTTGTGTTCACCTAAGGAAGCACTCGACCTACTTTATCAAGCAAAAAAGCTGTACGCAGCTGAGGAAAATGACAAAAAAGATGTAATTTGATGTCTGTTTGGCACTGCGAAATACCATTAGACATGAAAATAAAGTGAAAACCACACGTTTTAGGTACAAATTCTTTTATCTCTTTTTGCAAATGCTGTATATTTCTACTCATACTGCTCTTTGTTGGTACCTATTGTCCAACGTCCTCCTGAGATTATGAGATTTATTGGTGCTCTTTATATGATGTCCCTCCACAGATACTTTGGAGGACAATTTTTTCCAAGTTCGAAAGTCCTCGGCTTTGTGATATTGGCCCTTGGCGTCATTTTTTGCGCCTCCGAGCCACTTTGCGCCCGTGTTGCGACTTCTGCCAAGTCTACAAAGGCAAACAAAGTTGATAATGATACTGCCAGCGAGCAGTATACCCTTGCAAAAGAGAATTTTGAGAAACTCGAGCGCAATGAGTCCTGGGGTAAAAGTCGAGAAAATTGGTTAGAAGGTGTCAGGAAATTTCGAAAAATTTATTTTATTAAAAAAAATGAAAAGCAGTCAGTAGAAAGTTTGTTCATGATGGGACGTATGTATCGGCAAATGTATGAACGCTTCCATGTGCCGATCGATTTAGAGAATGCCATTGATTCTTTTTATGACGTTGCAGCACTTTTCCCCAAAAATTCCCTTGCCGATGATGCACTGTACGGTGCTGCCGAGGCTTCTTTGTTGCATCCAACGAAAAAAAAGCAGTCGCCAGAACTCCTCCATAAAATAATTACTGCTTATCCAAAAAGTGATTATGCGGTAGCAGCGACAGATATGCTAAAACAGGTGGATTCGCCTACTGCTGCGCCCATTCAACCATCGTATACATCGCAAACATCGGCAGCTCAGCAAAAGTCAGAAGTGGGAACGCCGAATTTAGAGCCTGAGGTGGTGGAAAAACCTGAGAAAATGAGCGATGGCTCTGATTCTCCTAAGCCTGGGAGCCTTGCTGGTTTAGCCTGGATTCAGGCTGTTAAATACTGGTCATCAAACGACTATACCCGCATCGTTATCCCGGCAACTTCTGCGGTGCCGTATACCGCAGGGTTGCTAGCTGAACGGGAATCCCAACCGCGCAGGATTTATGTTGATTTTGCCGATAGCGCGATTTCATCTTCTCTGACAGACCCACTCATCATTGATGATGGGCTGTTAAAACAAGTGAGGTTCGGACAGCACAAAAATAAGACTGTGAGGGTTGTGCTGGATCTAGAATCTTTTTCCGATTACCGTATATTCAGCCTCCCAGACCCCTTTAGAGTTATTATTGACGTGCAGGGTAAAAAGCTAATAGCGAATAAAGAGAAGAAACAGTCAACTCCTAAAAAAAGTTCTGAAAGCGCGGCAGGACTTGTTGCAACCAGTGAAAAAATGTCAACTGAGAGCACTTTTGCAGCTCCTCCTCAGGTAGTTGCGCTGCAGGATCAAAAGAAAAAGGCGTCTCTAGAACCTTCCCTTCGCGGGAAAAAATCCACAAAATCCACAAAAGCAGCCCCCATATCGCTGGCTCAGCAGCTCGGTTTAGGAGTACGGAAGATCGTTATTGACCCTGGTCATGGTGGAAAAGATCCAGGGGCAATGGCATTTGGCCTCAAAGAAAAAGATCTGGTTCTCCAGGTAGCTAAAATGGTTACTGATATCTTAAGCAAACAATACGGCTATCAGGTTACCCTAACCAGGTCGAAAGATATTTTTCTGCCACTAGAAGAACGCACTGCAATTGCGAATACCATGCGTGCCGATCTCTTTGTCTCAATCCACCTCAATGCACACCCGGATAAATCAGTTGGCGGTGTTGAGACATACTTTCTCAATTTGGCTACAAATGCAGATGCAATGCGTGTTGCTGCTTTGGAAAACGCCACTTCTACTCATAGTATTGGCGAAATGCAGGATGTCTTGCAGAGTATCTTGAAAAATGAAAAAATAGATGAATCTTCGCGTCTAGCGCAATTTGTACAGCGCAGCCTCGCAAAAAAACTTGGTAAGAGCTACAAAATTAAGGATTTAGGAGTGAAACAAGCTCCATTTTATGTCCTGATCGGAGCAGAAATGCCGGCTGTGTTAACGGAGATTTCTTTTATCACAAACCCAGCAGAGGCTAAGCTCTTGCAACAAAATGCCTATCTGCAAAAGATCGCGCAGGAGATTGTTGCAGGACTTATTGCATATATCGAACACCATCAAAGTGCGGGGTTGTTGCCTGGCAAATAGAGGATATTTTCTGCACTAAAGTGTCCAGCTTTCTAGATAATTTCAAGCGCATTCAAAAAAAAGGCATGGATATTACACAAAAAAAGGCAGCTTGCTGAGCAAGATGCCTTTTTTCATAATTTAAAAGATCTTCTTATTAGATCTTGGTTGCTTGCGCAGTGCTGATACGCGCTACGGCCCTATGTAGTGCCGCTTCAGCGCGGGTTTTGTTAATATTTTCATCACCTTGTTGAGCCTGGGCAAGCCTTCTCTCTGCGCGTTCTTTGGCCTTTAAAGCTCGATCTACATCTATAGCTGTGCCAAATTCCGAACTTTCTACAAGAAATGTGGCTCTGTTATTTGAAACTTCAACAAAGCCACTGCTAACCATGAGGTACCTAGTATCTCTGTCCTTCTTATAGCTCAGAGTGCCAGATTTAATAGTGCTAAGAAAGGGCGCGTGGTTTGCCAACACTCCAAACTCGCCACCAGACCCCGGCGCAGTGACCACATCCACGTCCTCACTGACAACCGCTCCGCTGGGGGTCACTATTTCCAGATGAATTTGCGCCATATTGATCCTCTTCTGAGTCTTTCAGGGCTGGTTACGCAGCAGCCTTTCGAGCTGCGGCTTTTTCAAGGGCTTCATCTATAGTTCCTACCATATAGAAGGCTGTCTCTGGAATATCATCGTGCTTGCCATCCAGAATCTCTTTAAAACCGCGGACTGTTTCTTCAATTTTACAGTATTTTCCCTGAAAACCGGTAAAAACTTCTGCAACGTGAAAAGGTTGCGAAAGAAAGCGCTGGATTTTACGAGCTCGAGCTACAGTTACCTGATCTTCCTCGGACAATTCATCTAGACCAAGAATTGCAATAATGTCCTGCAACTCTTTATATTTTTGCAGTGTTACCTGTACACCACGAGCTGTCTCATAGTGCTCTTGTCCAACTACATTTGGATCAAGAATGCGCGAAGTGGAGTCAAGAGGATCCACCGCAGGGTATATTCCAAGTTCTGCAATTTGACGAGAAAGAACAACGGTACCATCCAAGTGAGCAAAGGTGGTGGCCGGGGCCGGATCAGTTAAATCGTCAGCAGGTACGTAAACACATTGTACAGCTGTAATGGAGCCCTTTGTTGTTGAAGTAATTCGTTCCTGCAAGGCGCCAAGATCAGTTGCCAGGGTTGGCTGGTAGCCAACCGCGGAAGGTATGCGCCCAAGTAAAGCAGACACTTCAGAGCCAGCCTGAGTAAAGCGGAAAATATTGTCAATAAACAATAAAACGTCTTGTCCTTCTTCGTCACGGAAATACTCTGCCGCTGTCAGGCCTGTTAAGGCGACTCGTGATCGAGCTCCCGGTGGTTCTGTCATCTGCCCATAGACCAACACTGCCTTAGGTAGAACTCCTGATTCTTTCATCTCATGGTACAGGTCGTTCCCTTCACGTGTACGCTCACCAACACCACAGAATACCGATATGCCGCCATGTTGCATAGCGATGTTGTTAACCATTTCCATCATAATTACGGTCTTTCCAACACCAGCACCTCCAAAAAGCCCCATTTTACCGCCGCGAGGAAAGGGAATTAAAAGATCAATAACCTTTATACCCGTTTCCAGAACGTTTACTTCGGTATCCTGTTCAATAAAGAGTGGTGCATGGCGATGAATGGGCATAGTTTCGGTGGAATTGATAACTCCGAGCCCGTCTACAGGTCGACCTACCACGTTCATAATCCGACCCAAAGTTGCGGTACCAACCGGTATAGTAATTGGAGCTCCTGTATCTTTAGCAGCCATTCCTCGAACCAGACCGTCTGTCTGATCCATAGCAATGGTGCGCACAACATTATCGCCCAAGTGTTGTGCAACCTCACAAACCAAGTTGTCTGCTTGATCGTTGATAGCTGGGTTTGTAATGAAAAGCGCATTCATTATCTGTGGTAACCGCCCCGGCTCAAACTCAACGTCTACAACCGGTCCGATGACCTGTATGATTTTACCGACTTTTGCCTCGTCCATTTTAGGTGGCCTCCTCTCTGCTATTCAAAAAAGCGAAATTAATTAATTAACCTTTCAATGCCTCGGCACCGCCGACAATATCCAACAGTTCATTTGTTACAGCTGCCTGACGTGCTTTGTTGTAAAGCTGGGTAAGTTCTTTAATCATATCTCTGCAAGCGCTGGTTGCATTATCCATTGCCGTCATGCGTGCGGCCTGTTCGCTAGCGCCTACTTCTAACATGGCATGATATACCTGTACGTTGAGAAACAATGGCAATAGCTGCGCCATAATTTCTCCAGAACTTGGCTCATAGGAATAAGATCCAGATATGCTTGGCTTTTCCCGTGGAATACTTTCGTCAGAATTTACCGCTCGAATTGGTAAAAGCGGTTCTACTTCGGGTTTTTGAATGGCAATAGAATGAAATTTACCATAAACAATGTCAACCTTATCGCTGATTCCAGAAATGAAGGCTTCAGTTATGTTCTGTGCCACATCCCGGGCATTATACATCTGAAATGATGCCATGATATCAGTGTAGCCTTCCCTCAGTAAACCAGTCTTTCTAAAGTAACGAGCGCCTTTCTTCCCTACAGCAACAATACTGACTCGTTTGCCTTCCGCTTCATACTGCTTGCGTAGCCGCTCAGCCATACGGATAATATTTGAATTAAAGCTGCCTGCTAAACCTCGATCTGAAGTAACAACCACAATTTCAACGGTTTTTATTTCACCGCGCACTTCCATCAGAGCTAAGCTTCCAGCTGCCTCTGCTTCCTGTCCTCCTGAAAGATCTGCCATGGCTTCGGCAAATTTTGCTGCATAGGGACGGAAGTCTTCCATTTTTTTCTGGGCACTCCGTAGCTTCGCCGAGGCCACCATATACATCGTTTTGGTGATCTGGGCAGTTTTCGATATGCCGTTTATCTTATTTTTGACGTCCTTGAGTCCGGGCATACGCTTTTGTCCTTATTAGTTAAGGCCTTTGGTCGCCTTGAAAGTTTCACCAAATGAAGAAAGGGTCTTTTTCATCCTTTCCTCAAGTTCAGAGGAAATTGCTTGTTTCTCGCGTAACTCTCCAAAAATGCTTGGTTCGTTTGCTTCAAGGAATGAGAAAAGCTCTTTTTCGTAATCAGCCAAAACATTGACGGGCAATTTATCAAGGAATCCCTTGGTGCCCGCAAAAATAATCGTAACTTGCTTTTCCATGGGGAGAGGCTGATACTGGGGCTGCTTTAATATCTCAACCAGTCTTTCCCCGCGAGTCAACTGAGCTTGCGTTGCTGCATCAAGATCGGAACCAAACCCGGCAAAGGCTGCTAGTTCACGATATTGAGCCAAATCGAGGCGCAAAGTGCCAGCAACCTGCTTCATTGCTTTAACCTGTGCAGCTCCACCGACACGAGAAACAGAAAGACCAACGTTGATAGCTGGGCGAATACCTGCAAAGAATAAACTTGGTTCCAGATAGACTTGACCATCAGTAATGGAGATAACGTTTGTCGGAATAAATGCCGAAACGTCACCAGCCTGTGTTTCAATAATGGGAAGTGCCGTTAAAGAACCGGCGCCTAATGCATCATTGAGTTTTGCTGCGCGCTCCAGAAGGCGGGAGTGGTTAAAGAAAATGTCACCAGGATAAGCCTCACGTCCAGGAGGGCGGCGTAGCAACAGGGAGAGCTCACGATAGGATACCGCCTGCTTAGAAAGGTCATCATAGATGATGAGTGCATGCTCGCCCTTATCACGAAAGTACTCGCCCATTGCACAACCGGCAAAAGCAGATACATACTGCATAGGTGCGGGGTCAGAGGCGCAGGCGGCGACCACGGTGGTGTATTCCATTGCACCGAATTTTCGAAGCGCCTCTACCACCAAGGCAACAGTCGATTGCTTCTGCCCGATGGCAACGTAGATACAATGGATACCAGAGTTTTTTTGGGCGATAATGGCATCGACACAGAGGGCAGTTTTGCCAATCTGCCTGTCACCAATGACCAATTCGCGTTGGCCTCTACCGACGGGAGTCATGGCGTCAACGGCTTTAGCGCCAGTATAGCACGGCTCATGTACGCTCTTTCTGGCAATAACGCCAGGAGCGAGAACCTCAATTTTCCGTGTTTCTTTGGCATTTATGGGGCCTTTGCCATCGATAGGCTGGCCAATACCATCGACAACACGTCCTTCCATTTCTGGCCCAACAGGAACCTCGGCGATGCGCCCTGTCCGTTTGACAATATCACCTTCTTCAATTTCCCGGACATCACCAAGTATCGCACAACCGACGTTGTCTTCTTCAAGGTTAAGGGCAAGTCCAAAAATATTGCCTGGAAATTCGAGTAATTCCATTGCCTGGCAGTTCTCGACGCCATATACACGGGCAATACCGTCACCAACGGAAAGTACGGTACCTGTTTCTTTAAGGTCAATATCCTTCGTATAGCCAGCTATCTGATCTTTGATAATCTGACTGATCTCTGAGGCTTTGATCTGCATTGGCTATTCTCTCCCCTTGATAGATTCCTTAAGTCCTATGAGTTGTGTTTGTATACTGCCATCCAGCACAAGATCGCCCACTTTGGCAATAATGCCTCCAATTATGGAAGTATCAACCTTGGTTTCCAAGATGACCTTGTTGCCGGTTAATTTTTCGAGAGTTGACTGTACTCTGTTCAAGAGTTTTGCGTCGAGCTCAATGGCAGAAATCACGGTGCCATGACTGATGTTTTCTGCCTTATCAGTCAGAATCTGAAATTCCTGTGCAATGTCAGGCAGTATATTTGCCCTTTGCTCGTTGATAAGCAGAGTGAAAAAGTTGGTAAGGATTCTGTCGGCCTGAATACTTTTAGCAAGCTCGACTATAACTTGACGGCGTACATCAATGGGATACAAAGGATTGACGATAGCATCCTCTACGCCAGTCTTTTTATCGTTTACTAGTGCAGCAACCATTTTGAGAGCCGCACTATATACGTCATTTTTCTTTTCTTGTTTTCCCAGGGCGAACAAGGCCTTGGCGTATCGGCGTGCCAGAATGGTCTGTCTCACAGTGCGGCCTCCACTTTTTCAAGATACTGCTCAATGATAGCACCCTGGTCTGCAGGCGTCAGGTTTTTGCTGATCAGTTCTGTTGCCATGGAAGCAGCCTTTTCGGCAACCTCTTCGCGGAGCCTCCTGCGGGCCTCCTCGACCTCACCTTGCACAGCAGCTTCAGCCTGGCGCTTGATGTCTTCTGCAGAGCGTTCCGCCTCTGCTAGAATTCTCTCCTTTTCAAGCTGTGCCTGACCAATTACCTGGGCAGCAATTCTTTCCATTTCCTTTTCCATGCCCGCAATCTTAGTTGTGAAAGCATTATATGTACTTTCTGCCTCGTCGCGTCGTTTCGTCAGCTCGGCCAGCTCATCAGCAATCTGTTGTTGGCGACCGGTCAGAGTCCCAACGACTGATTTGCCAAAAAATTTGACAAGTATAATAAGCAGTGCAATAAAGTTAATCGTGCGCCAGAAAAGGTCTTTGAGTTTGGCCTTACTGAGAATGGGGCTTGCATGGACTTCGCCTTTGCCTTCCTCTTGACCGGTCGCCTGTGCTACTGCATGAGACGATTCTTGAGTAGCAGCATGGGCATTTTTCCGCGCTACCTCTCCTTGTCCAGGGATGTTTTTTTCAGGTGTGTTGGCAAAACTTTGTGCAGCGTTGCCCGTCGAGAATAAAGGGAAGATTGTTACAAACAACAGTGCCAACAACAGCTGCCTAAGCAATATCGCCTGCTTGCATTTCATGCGTCCAAACTCCTTCCAAGAATCTTTTCTGCCATTGATTGAGCAAACGCCGAGGTGTTTGCTTGCAACTCCTTACGCGCTGTTTCGATTTGGCTGCGGACACTGTCCAGCTCTTCTTTTTTTCTTTGTTCTGCTGCTTTGCGTATTGAAGCGACTTGTTCTGCACCTTTTGCTTGGGCTTGCGCCTTAGCCTCATCAAGGGCTTTCTTGGCTTTTGCGCTTGCTTCCCGCATTTTCTGGTCGAGGGCTGCCTGTTGGGACTGAGCATTGAGCTCATACTGAATGACATCACCTTGCAGTGTGTCTATTCGCTCGGCTCTTTTTTCGAGGATTCCTAAGACAGGTTTGTAGAGCACCGCATTGAGCACGAACATCAATACGATCATATTGATGATATGCAGTACCAGAGTCAGGTCAACTGTTATCATGGTAACTCCCCGTTAACGCATGGCAAAAGTGAGCGGCCAATGAATCAATGAATACCGATTCAGAATTACTTCGAGATAACTAATGAAAAAATGGCCTGCTGTCAAACAAATTCAAGAAAGATTTATATGGTTTTTCAGTTTTATTGACTTGTGTGCTTAGATTTGGCCCGGCGATTTTGTTAATTCCGAACTCACAAAGTGGGAAAGATCTATCAGTTGCACTTCCGCTGTGCTATGATGGCGATTAGATTTTTAGCGTGAAGGCTTGCTGGGCTGTCGACTTTTACAGTTTGGAAGCGCATTCTGCGCAGCAATAAATACATATTTCTTCTGGGATTTGTCCACATGTCTGGCGCTGGCAATAAAAATAAGCAGGGAATTGGCAGGGTTATTCAGGCCACAAAATGTACGATAGCTGGACTCAGGGCAGCCTGGCGGCATGAAGCTGCCTTTCGGTTGGAACTCTGTATTGTGTTGCTCTTATTTCCTTTAGCTCTCTGGGTGGGAAAAACGGGGCTTGAACGAGCTCTACTTACTGGAACTCTGTTGCTTATTTTGGTGGTTGAGCTGCTCAATAGTGCTATAGAGGCTGTCGTAGATCGAATAGGGACGGAGCTTCATGAATTGTCAGGTCGGGCCAAAGACCTTGGTTCTGCAGCAGTTGGATGTGCTCTTGCACTAGCTTTTTGGGTTTGGATTTCTGTGCTTTTTTTTAAGTGACAAATTGGATGAGTTGAGAAGAGCGCAACTGCCTGATGCCAGTTAGAGTTTGGTGAGCTAGTTACCAGCTGCGATATTTGCCTGTATCTAAATGTATGAAATCGGAATCGGGATAATATCCTACACCACCAGCACGCAAATCTAAGGCATAATACTGGAGCTGATCAGTTGAAAGCTCCGAGAATCGAACGTCAATGGCTTTTCCCTGCATGTGCAAACTCTGCCTCGCAACACCTGTAGAGTTTGCCCGTAAGCACTCATTTGTTGCCTGCGATCTATAACCGGAAATGACGGAAAATATGCCCTTTTTTCTGCTTCGCTTCTGAATAGCCCAGAGGATATCGAGAAGTTGCGGATCAATGGGATGAGTTTCTCCTGTTCTGAAATCGCCGAGGTAGTTGTTAATTTTCAATAATGCTTTATGGCTATAACGCCTGCCAATGGCATAGGTAAGCGAAAGTTCTTTTTGGGTATGGGTATGATAGAAAGAGAGGCTGCGTTTATCTATTTTACTTGCTGCCCATAAGATGTCTGGCACAGTACAGGCACCTATTCCCACTGCGAGCTGAAGACCAGTTTGCAGAAATCCTCTTCGAGTTGCAATATAAGAGTTATTTTGTCCCTTTTTGTCCATTGCTTTAAATGAAAAAGATGATCTACATCATCATTTTGTCTTCCCGTGGGAAAACTGCTCGACTTTATCTTACCTCATTAATGATCTGTCTTATGATTATATGACCCAATACAGTTTCAGAAAAAAGGTAATATTTAATAAAACTGTGTAAAGAAAACAAAAAGATTCATGCTTGTCAAGGAGCTCTGCATATTTTTTTATTGGAGTAAGAAGAGATTATGCCAGTGCAGCCCTGCTTTCTCTAGAGCAGACCTTTCATAACCTCAATGCACATATCTGTTCGGTTTAAAGTGTAGAGATGTATGCCGGGCACTCCTTTGTCAAGTAAATCTCGCACTTGCGCACGGGCATAATCAATCCCCACTCTGTACACTGCTTCGTTCCCTCCTCTTTCATGGGCTGTTAAGAGAGAATTCATTAATTTTCCAGGTATTTTTGCATTACACAGCTTTAAGGTAAACAGGAGAGACGATAGGCTGCGGATTGGCAGAATACCAGGAATAACAGGCAGGGTGACGCCACGTTTTTGCAGCCTGTCAACGTAGTCATAATATACGCGATTATCAAAGTAGAGCTGAGTCACGATAAAATTAGCGCCGCTTTCCATTTTATCGCGCATGACTGTTAGATCATCGTTTATGGTGGCAGCTTCGGAATGGGCCTCAGGAAAACCTGCTACACCTATGGCCATGTCAGGATTGTGAGACCGGATATGCCGAATAAGATCCACGGCGTGTGGAAAGGCGGCAAAGAGCTGGTCATCACTGTCCGAGCAACCAGCAGGCCTGTCTCCACGCAGGGCAAGCACATTTTTGATACCCATGGCAGCAATAGAATCAAGGAAATCGTTTATTTTTTCCCTTGTTGCCGTTACCCCGGTCAGATGAGGCATGACCGTGAATTTACAGCAATCCATGAGCCGTTGGCATATTTCCAAGGTGTTACTCTGTGTAGAGCCCCCCGCCCCGTAAGTGACGGAGACAAAGAGCGGTTTGAGCGCAGCCAGTGTTTGTGCGGCCACTAAAAACGCAGGCCAATCCTCTTTATTTTTTGGCGGGAAAAACTCGAGGGAAAGGAACGGGCTTTGCTCATTAATGAGCATCGGTATAGGCATGGAGCGATTCATATTAAAATAGTAATTATCGTTTCTTAGTTTTTTTCCCAGTCCAGATAGGATCTTGTCCAAACCTCGTCTGCCACCATTCTTGGGGGTCATAGAGGTCATATTCGTCAGTATCTTGCTCTAGCTTTAAGGGAAAGCGGTAACTTTCGCAATAGCGTTTGAGTAATTCGTAGGCAGCAACAAGCTCATACATTTTTTTCTGCCCATCACTTTCTGAGGCGAGCACCATATCTGGGTGGTGCAGCTTACTTAACCGGTGATATGCACGTTTTATTTCAGCTAGAGTTGCCGATTCGCCCAATTGCAGGAGTTCGGCAGCGGCCATAATGTTTTGTCGGTCTTTCTTATTCATTGTTGACCGGTTTTTCTGGTGCTCCAGGGCTTTTCCGTGCCCGCAAGCAGGCGTTTAATATTATGCCAGTGCTTTATCCAAATAAGGGATACCACAAAAATGGCGAGAATAATTGTCCACGTGGGCTTGTGCAGGAGGACTAGCCATAGTGGTACGAGCGCTGAGCCAAGAAGCGAGCCAGCAGAGACAAATCCACTCAAGCGTACCACTGCCAAGAAAATAAGGAGCGTAAGAACAACGGCTAAGGGGGCAAGATAAAGGAACAGGCCCAAGGCTGTTGCCACCCCCTTCCCACCGCGAAAACCGAGGTAGATAGGAAACATATGGCCAAGAACGGTAGCTGCACCACTGCAAGCCATAATAAGTGTATACTGGGGATCATGCTGCACAAGGAGGGAGGTGCAGAAAATTGGCAGATACCCCTTGAGTACATCACAGAGAAGGGTGAGCAGCCCAAGTTTTTTGCCAAGGAGCCTGGTAACGTTTGTTGCCCCGATGTTGCCGCTTCCAGCGGAGCGGATGTTAATGCCGCTTTTAAACGAGAGTAGAAGGCCAAACGGGATGGCACCAATTAAATAAGAAAAAATAATACAGAATATACCGGTTATACTCATGATATCTACCTATGGGGTCAGTTTTGCCTGCCTTGGCCTTGATTGCAAAAGCTCATTATACAAGCGGCCCAACCTAAATTATTTTTTGTTGTTACTGAAAAAAAGCTCGAGCTCAGAGGCAGCAGCATAAAGACCGATATCTTCCTGCAAGTCTTGGACATAGGGGCAATCCATAACGGCAAGAAGACTGTTTCTTATGCGAAAACAGGGCTTTGACTCTCTAGATGGTAGAGGTTCCAGAACATAGGGAAAAATCTGCGGCCTTCTGCAGACCTGTGGACGTTGTACGTATATTTCACACCGTTTTCCCTTACCTAGATGCGGACAGGCAGTCTGGCGGGGAAGGATCATGCTCCAGCCATTTTGCCAATGTGCCAATAGGGGGCTAGGATGATCATAAAAAAAATGGCCCTGGAACAGGGGAGGAGGCTCTTCATTGGCCAGTTGCTTTGCGGTTTGCCGGGTGTCAAGAAGCGGTAATTGAAAGTGTATGAGTTCTTCCTGGCCAAGGGGAATTTCAAAAAATTCATTCTGCATATCTTTGCTTGGGCCCATGCAACAGAGCGTGCATTGGTGCACCCCACAAAGCAGGCTGTTGATCGATTCAAGCTCCTTTTCAAGCACAGACTGGGCAAGGAAAAAGCTTGCGGTACTTTGTGCATCCAATATTTGATCATTCGTATCAACAATGAGTACGCTGGGCCTTTCGGTCCTTGCCTGTTGAAAAAGGGTCAGTTCCGGCAGAAAGGGCTGTATTTGCTTGGCGGGATTGTCATAGACCGCCGTGGCTGTTTCTATTGAATCTGGCAGCTGGTCCATTACTTCCTTGATAGAACTGAAACCGCCAGTTATGTAGATGAATTCGAGAATAGAAAGTAACGGACGAACAGGTGTTTGTAACATTCTGCGTCCAAGGGTATAGCGATCCTTGTTTTTTTCTAATGTCTTCATAACTTCTCTAATATACTGAAATTGGGCAGAAGAGACAAGGTTTCCATGCCTGTTTAGCAGCCCGGTGGCTGTTATTTGCCATGAAAGCCTTTACCTTTACACAGATGGACAAACTGGGTACATACAATCGATCTATTCCCCATGACCGGCTCTTGTTTATGCCGGAAAGAAGAGATATATGGCCATTAGAAAAATAGTGACATTTCCACATCCGGTTTTACGCCAAAAGGCTGAGCCGGTAACAGCGTTTGATGATAATCTGAAAACCTTAGTTCAAGACATGGGTGAGACCATGTTTGCTGCCCCTGGTGTCGGGTTGGCCGCAAACCAGGTTGGGATTCCTTTACAGGTTGTGGTTGTAGAACAGTGCACGCCTGACAAAGAGGATTTCATTGCTCTGGTGAATCCGGTGATTTCCAATGGAGAAGGCAGTGTGGTGGATGAAGAAGGTTGCCTTAGTGTACTGGAGTGCCAGGCCAAGGTAAAACGGTTCCGGAAAATCCACGTCACCGCGCAGGACATAGAAGGGAATGTCCTTGAGTTTGACGCAGAAGACCGTTTCGCCCGCATTCTTCAGCATGAGGTTGATCATTTACTCGGCACCTTATTCATTGATCGTATCAGCTCTCTGAAGCGGGCGCTCTACAAGAAGAAATTGAAAAAAATACTGGCTCAGGAAGAGGAATGAGAAAGGCTCTTCGCATAATTTTCATGGGGACGCCTGATTTTGCCGTTCCCTCTTTGCGGGCCTTACTCGCCGGGCCAGATACAATACTTGCTGCGGTCTGTCAGCCGGATAGAGAACAAGGGCGAGGGAAGAAAATCGAATCACCGCCTGTGAAACATCTAGCTGCGGAGCATGCCCTCCTCACCTTGCAGCCAACGTCATTACGCGACCCTCAATTCTTGACCCGGTTGATTGATCTTAAACCTGATTTGTTTGTCGTGGTTGCCTACGGCAAAATCCTCCCATCTGCGATCTTGCAGCTTGCGCCACTGGGGGCAATCAATGTTCATGGTTCCCTGCTGCCCAAATACCGGGGAGCGGCCCCTATCCAATGGGCGCTTATCAACGGAGAAAAAGAAACCGGTATAACTATCATGCAGCTTGACGAAGGTATGGACACGGGGCCAACGCTACATAAAGTACATGAACCGATTCAGAAGGATGATACGGCCGGGGCTCTTTTCAGGCGTTTGGCCCATATCGGTGGTCATGCCTTGATCGAGGCCCTGGCAAAGCTGAAAGAAGGCGAGCTTGTACCACAAGCGCAAAACCCTACTCTGGCTAGTTACGCCCCGATGTTGACTAAGGCACAAGGACACATCAACTGGTCAGAAGAGGTGGAGGCCTTACAATGCCTCATTCGTGGGCTTGATCCTTGGCCTTCTGCCTACGGCTTTGTTGAAGGCGTGCGCTATCGTTTTTTTAGCCCTGAGGTTTCAGGCTATAGGTGTTCACAGAAACCAGGAACCATCTGCCGCATAGATCAGAATGGGCTTCTCATAGCCGCCGCCGATGGGATGTTAATCATCCGTGAAATCCAGGTGGAGGGGAAAAAGCGAATGTCAGTTGCCGACTGCTTTCATGGATTGGCATTGCGCTCAGGTATGGTGCTCAGTTAAGGCGAATGTTTCATTTTTATTTGCCATGTTTGGCCGCAAAACCGGGCAATATCATTTAGGGTGCGAAATGGATCGTTTTTTTCTTTTTATTGCCACCGGGGCCTACAGTGGTTATCTGCCCAAGGCTCCGGGCACATGGGCATCGGGATTGACAGTGCTTCTCTGGCTTTTTTTAGGGAAGCTGCCACTAGCCCCCTACCTTGGCATTGTCCTTGTTCTTTTTGTGGTGGGGACGATTTGTGCTGGGGCAGCAGAAAAGCTGGTGGACCGGCCTGACCCGGGCCTGGTCGTCATTGACGAAGTGGTCGGGCAATTGCTTGCCCTCGTTGCGGCACCCATTCATCCGTTGACGGCCCTGGGTGGTTTTCTTCTTTTTCGCCTCTTCGACATATTTAAGCCCTTTCCGGTGTGCTGGTTTGATCAGCATATCCATGGTGGATTGGGCATTATGCTTGATGATGTTATGGCTGGCTGCTATGCCTTTCTAATCTTGCAGCTAGGCCTGTATTTTTTCCCACTTTCATGAGCTATGCAGCTAAGTGGGGAAATGTTGCTCCCACAACAGATTTCCATGCCCATGCGTTCCCTGATGCGCTTGCCCGACGAGCTATTGGTTCTTTAGAGGAGAGTGGCGGTATCAGGGCTTATACTGATGGCACTGTAAGAGGGCTTCTTGCAGCCATGGACAGAGCAGGTATTGGGCGTTCGGTGCTTTGTTCCATTGCTACCAAGCCCAGCCAATTTGCAGATATCATGGCATGGTCAGAGGATATTCGCAGTGAGCGCCTTATTCCCCTGCCTTCGGTGCATCCCCGCGACCCGCAGCTTTTGACCCATGTACGGCAGATACGCGACCAAGGTTTTGCGGGCATCAAAATGCACCCATACTACCAGCAGTTCATCCTTGATGACCCTGATTTATTTCCTCTGTATGAAGAGTTGGCAACACTTGAACTGTTGCTGGTCATCCATGCCGGGTACGACATCGCATTTCCTAGGGAGAGAAGGGCTGACCCTGCACGAGTTTTAAGTGTAACTATGCGGTTTCCAGAGCTGAAACTGATTGTCACCCATATGGGCGGTTGGGAAGATTGGGATGCCGTAGAAGAGCACCTTATTGGCAGGCCCATTTATTTGGAATCATCTTTTGGGGCAGACTATCTTACGCCTGAACGTATGCGGCGTATGGTGCTGGCTCATCCCCAGGGGTATATACTTTTTGGTAGCGATTCCCCCTGGACAGATCAGCAAAAGAGTTTAGAAAATGTACGCTTGCTGCAGTTGCCTTGCGATGTATTGCAGGGAATCCTCTGTGACAATGCCCGCCGCTTGCTTGGCGGGCACTGCCAGCCTGAGTAGTATAACGCCTGAATTAAGCCGAACCGCGAAGCGGTTTCGGCTTGAATGAATTGTTAGACGCTTTCCTCGGACGTAGGAGTTGCCCTCACTGCGCGCCGCTCCGCCGCCTCTTCGATGCTCTCAGCAATCAATGCAACTGACAGACTCGACAGGGGATAGAGCAGAAAGGTGATCACCGGATAAGTAGCCTTAAGCCAATAACCCGCGAACACTAAAACTGCCAGTGAGACATGCGACAACATATGCACCGATACACGCAGGGTGCGGTTGAAGCGTGGATAGTTGAAGGAGAACCAGAGTTTGAAGCTAAGTGCGAGTACCCCAAGTTGCGCGATCGCTAGCACGACAAAATGGATCTGATTGTCGCCCTCCACTCTGATCGCGATGGTATGAAACCAGACCATGAGTGCCATGGCCAAGCTGATAACTACGGCCAGTAGCTTGCTGTAGGTATATGGGTCTAAGTACCGGCTGCCTAATAGGATCAATGCGCCAAGCGCGCTAAATCCGAGCAAAAAAATAAGGTCGTGTGTCATATGCAATATTAAATTTAGACGATTGACGTGCCAGTGAGGGCTGACACTGACCGAGAGATTAGGGTCTGCTACATAAGTCAAAGCGGATGTGGACGCAGAATCTGGTGCCCTATAAGTCTAACGAAAGATTTATTTGAGGGCCGCCTCGATTTGCTCCATGGCGCGGCATACGTTTTCTTTGGAGTTGAAGGCAGAAAGTCTGATATATCCTTGGCCGCACTGGCCAAACCCCGCCCCAGGAGTGCTGACCACTCCGGCCCTATTGAGCAGCATATCGAAAAACTCCCAGGAATCCTTTTTACACTCTACCCAGACATAGGGTGAGTTGTCGCCGCCCACATGGGCATATCCTAAATCAGTCATGGCCTTACGAATGATGCGCGCGTTGTCCAGATAGCCATCAATCAAAGTCTTGCACTGTTTTTTCCCCTCCTCAGAATACACGGCCTCAGCGGCTTTTTGGACAGGGTAGGACACACCGTTAAATTTGGTGGTATGACGACGGTTCCACAGAGGGTGGATAGGCTGGGGTTTGCCTTTACTGTCATAGGTGAGGCAGTTCTTGGGCACAATCGTATAGGCACACCTGGTACCGGTGAAACCGGCACTTTTCGAAAAACTGCGGAACTCAATTGCCACTTCACGTGCCCCGGGAATTTCAAAGATGGAATGGGGAAGCTCAGGGTCACGAATAAAGGCCTCATATGCCGCATCAAAAAGGATAAGCGCCTTGTTTTCTTTGGCATAGTCCACCCATAGTTGCAGCTGTTTTTTGCTGATCGTCGATCCGGTAGGATTGTTAGGGAAGCAGAGATAGATAAGATCTACCTTCTTCTTGGGTAGCGCCGGGACATAACTATTGGCGGCGGTTGAATCAAGATAGACGATTCCCTCATAACGGCCACCTTTATAGACCCCGGTACGGCCGGCCATAACATTGGTATCCAGGTACACCGGATAGACCGGATCGGGGATGGCAATTTTTGTCTGAAGGCTGAACAGCTCCTGGATGTTGCCGGTATCACATTTCGCGCCATCGGAGACAAAGACTTCATCGGCACTGATATCAGCATCCCGGGATTGAAAATCATTTTCCGCAATGGCCTTTCGCAAAAAGTCATAACCCTGTTCCGGGCCATAACCGCGAAAGCTTGCTGCGCTGGCCATTTCGTCCACAGCCGCGTGCATCGCCTTGATGCAGGCTGGCGGCAAGGGATTCGTCACATCACCAATACCTAACTTGATAATCTCCTTGCCGGGGTTTTTTTCCTGGAAGGCGGCCACGCGTCGGGCAATGTCGGAGAAGAGATAAGAGGCCTGCAGTTTCAGATAATGTTCATTTACGTGTATCATATGAATGTCCAGTCAATAAGGAAACGATGGTGGAATAAGGCATAGTTATAGGTCTACTTTCACGCGATTTTGGAAATCAAAACCATCTGTGGAAAGGTCATAATCCATGCTGCCTGCGTTGAGCTTGAAATCCGGGGTTTGTATGGATACCTTGCCAGGGCAGACAGCCATTTTACTATCATCGAAGTAATGTAATTCCTCTGTGCGAAGTTCTTCCTTTTTTGTGGGTTTTGCTACCAAGACATTATCGAGTAGTACGAGCTCCCGCGCCTCGACTAAATACCTTCCCCGCTCGCTCTGAATATTAGTTGGATCCCGCTTGGTGCCAATATACATGGCACGTACCCCGGTCATTTCAATTTCATTATCGCGTTCACCAGTAAAGGCCTGGTCGGCATCTATTTGCCATTCTGCCATCCCCTTGCTCGTGAGTGTGATGGAAACCGAGTCCATGGTGAAATTTTGGATGGGAGTGTTTGGCCCTTTGGCGCTGAACTGCGGGTCATAGCCACCATGCGGCGCGAGAAAATCTGCCAAGGGCGGTTCCCATAGGGGACTCGTCAGTAAAAGCAGAAGTGGAATAATCCAGAGCAGGTTACGGGGTTCGCGGATCACAGGTCAAACTCCGCTAACAAGGCTTCCTTTTTTCCCTTTGCCTCCATGAGGAGATCGCAAACCTCGCGGACAGCTCCTTTGCCACCAGACTTGTTCGTGACAAAATGAACACGCTCCTTCACTTCCAAAACTGCATTTACCGGAGCAAGGGCAAGGCCAACGCGGTTAAGAAGGGGGAGATCCATCCAGTCGTCACCCATATAGGCAATCTGCTCAGGTTTTAAACGTGTAGTCTGTAGGATTTCTTTAAAACGGACCAGTTTGTCTTTTGTACCCTCATAAAGAAAGTCCATTTTAAGCTCTTTGGCCCTTCTGCGCACAGCCTCTGAACTCCGGCCCGTGATAATGCCCACCAGCACATCACATTTCACAAGTTGGCGAATGCCGAAACCATCCTGGGAATGGAAAGATTTTATTTCAATGTCGCCGGTGCCATAGCCGAGAGTGCCGTCGCTGAGCACGCCATCCACATCTAAAAGAAGTAGCTGGATAAGTTGCGCACGGGCGAGGATCTCAGGGGAAAAGACAGACACATTTTCACTTGGCACCATTTGCAAATGCCTCCCTTGTGCGGCGCAGGGCAAGGAGCTCTAAAAGCAGCGGCTCCAGGTCTTTTAGCGGCAGTGAGTTTGGACCATCGCAGAGTGCTTTCTCTGGATTAGGGTGGACTTCTAGGAACAAGCCGTCAACACCAGCTGCTATTGCTGCCCTGGTCAGCAGGGGAATGAATTCCCTCTGGCCGCCGGATGAAGTCCCAGCACCTCCTGGTAGCTGCACAGAATGGGTTGCATCGTAGATGATCGGGTAACCAAAGGAGGACATTACTTGAAAAGAACGCATGTCGACCACCAGGTTGTTGTAGCCAAAACTGGTGCCGCGCTCGGTGAGTAATATATTCTGACAGCCTGCGCCTTGAAGCTTGCCAATAACATTTTGCATATCCCAGGGAGCAACAAATTGCCCTTTTTTCACATTAACCACTTTTCCAGTGCGAGCGGCTGCGACAAGCAAGTCAGTCTGGCGGCAGAGGAAGGCTGGAATCTGAATAATATCTAACACTTCCGCAGCAACTGCTGCTTGCATAGGCTCATGGATATCTGAGACGATGGGCAGGTGCAGTTCTTCTCTTAAATCAGCCAGGATGCCCAGGCCTTCGCTAAGGCCAGGGCCCCTGAAGGAACTGAGCGAGGTGCGGTTTGCTTTATCAAATGATGCCTTGAAAACGAGAGAAACCTGGAGTTTCGTGCATAACTCTTTGAGGTATAAAGCTATTTCCCTGGCAAGTGCCGCACTTTCCAACACACAGGGCCCGGCCATGAGAAAAAGAGGTTCTTGCGGGCCAATACACAAAGTTGTATCGGCGAAAGGAGTAAAAGTAACAGGCGGATTCATGGTGCAATAAAACGAGTTTTTTAACCGTGTTTTTGTAAGGAAGCATGGATGAAATCACGGAACAGTGGATGTGGTTTCATGGGTTTTGATTGAAATTCCGGATGAAATTGGCAGCCAAGGAACCAGGGATGCCCAGCCAGTTCAACTATCTCAACCAAGGCTTCGTCGGGCGAGGTGCCGGCAACAATCAGTCCGGCGTCTATCAACTGCCCGCGGAAGGCATTGTTGAATTCATAACGGTGCCGGTGCCGCTCACTTATCTGCGATTGCCCATAGGCAGCGGCAGCCAGTGTACCATCCTTGAGTACGCAGGGATAGGCTCCGAGTCGCATAGTCCCTCCAAGATCAGAGGCCTCATCTCGTTTTTCCATCTTGCCGGTGCGGAAATCAAACCATTCGGTCATCAGGTAAATAACCGGGTTTGCCGTTTTGGCATCAAATTCAATGGAATGCGCTCCAGCTATTTTTGCAACATTACGTGCAAATTCAACTACAGCCAGCTGCATGCCCAGGCAGATGCCAAAAAAAGGCACCTTATTTTCCCGGGCAAAGGTAACGGCCCGGATTTTCCCTTCCATACCCCGGCTGCCAAAACCACCCGGAACAAGTATACCATGGCAATCGCGCAGTTTATCTAGGCCGTCGCCGCTTTCCAGCTCATCGGCACTGATATACAAAAGGCGCACTCTGGTCTTATTGGCAATGCCGCCGTGGATGAGTGCCTCATGCAGGCTTTTGTAGGACTCAGTCAGGTCAACGTATTTACCGATAATGGCAATAAGTACTTCATGTTTCGGATGATTGATCTTGTCAACAAGCCGTTCCCAGGGGACAATGTTCGGAGCTCCGGTCCAGATGCCCAGTTTTTCAAGGATGCGATCATCCACTCCTTCTTGGCGCAGGCTTAGGGGCAGCTCATAAATACTCTCCACATCAACGGCAGAGATAACGTTTTTCGCCTCTACGTTACAGAACAAGGCAATTTTGCGTTTAAGATCATCGTTGAGCGGTGCCTCAGTCCGGCACATGAGAATATCCGGCTGGATGCCCGAGGCAAGAAGTTCTTTTACTGAGTGCTGGGTTGGCTTCGTTTTGACCTCGCCAGCTGTTTTTATATAAGGAACAAGGGTTAGGTGGATGAAAAGAGTGTACTCTCTGCCGAGATCAATGCGCAGTTGCCTTATGGCCTCAATAAAGGGCAGACCTTCTATGTCGCCCACGGTGCCGCCAATTTCAATGAGCGCTATATCGGCGCAGCCATCGAGCTGCAGAACCGCCTCTTTGATGGCATCGGTGATATGCGGGATAACCTGTACCGTGCCGCCCAGATACTCTCCCCGGCGCTCTTTTTGAATAACTGAGTAATAAATGCGCCCTGAGGTATAGTTATTTTTCTTCCCCATTACAGCGTTCGTATATCGCTCGTAATGGCCCATGTCCAAGTCGGTTTCAGCACCGTCATTGGTGACATACACTTCCCCATGCTGGAAGGGATTCATTGTGCCGGGATCAACATTGATATACGGATCAAGTTTCTGGAAGGTGACAGTGAGGCCGCGTGACTCAAGCAAAGTACCAATGGAGGCAGCGGAGAGCCCTTTCCCCAGCGAGGAGAGCACGCCGCCGGTGATAAAAATAAACTTGGTCTTCTTGCTCAATGAAGCTTTCATGGAC